>OIEQ01000014.1_pt1 | contig 221043 bp, 196 predicted proteins | sample 1581841 | NCBI WGS metagenome assembly OIEQ01 (sample SAMN03281020, study PRJEB24777) | human gut metagenome | isolation source: fecal sample PR170 from 1 month old male Malay infant, vaginal delivered... | place: Singapore | collected 2005-12-29
TCCGCCTATGAGGAGGCCTGTGCGGTGCTCGGCCAGGAAAACGCCGCCATTGCCATGGCCTGCATCCTGCAAAGGGCTGATCAGATCAATTCGGCGGGCGGGTATCTGCGCTCCCTCACCGACAAGGCGGCCAAGGGCGAATTCTCCGTCTGGCCGATGCTGCTCGCCCAGCTCAGGGCCAACGGCACCCATGTCAGACTGGTCAAAGGGCAGCTGGAATGAGACCGATATGGCGCGCCAACCACACCGTTTCGCGGGCGAAACCATCAGGAAAAACCTCAGTAAATCCAGCATGTACAAACACGCAAGACGCAAGAAAACGAACAGTTGTATATGCCGATAAGGCGAAATGGACATGCTCTAGAAGCAGCCAAGATAGGCGAAACCTCAGAAGATATGCGTTTTGACGATGAGGTGGTCTGCGGATCTCACCGAGCCTGGCAATCGATACTTGTTAGTTATCGATGATTAAAAGCGCAACTACAGACCATCGGTACTAATGAATCTTAATGGCCATATAGTTTTCGTTTAGCAAACCATTCACCGTGATTTCAATGGCTTACGATCTCGCAAAATTGCCCATCCAGAGTCTGTTGCGGCCGATCTCGGACGCAACGAGTGCATGGACCCGCCTCGACGAACATATCGCCCGCTCGCCGGTCGGCGCGGGCTGGATCGAGCGCATGCATTTCGCTGACGCCTGCGCTTCGCTGTGGATCGATGGTGAACTGGTGCACCTCGAAGACCTCGTGCTGCACGACGCCACCCGCGATATCCGCACTCCAATCCACGAACTCACCATCGCCCGCGACGTGTTGCGCACCCGCCGTCGGATTGCAGCCCAACTCCCCGGCTGGGTGCTGTCCGCCGACGGCATTCGGACGCTGCAGAAAACCTCCGAGATCACATCGGCCGACACAGGCGAGGCGGCGACCGCCGATGCCATCCGGCGGGCGGTCGCGATCGATCAGGAAGGGGAGGGGGACGTCGTCGAGGACGTAGAAAGTCTACCCGGCGTGGACTACGCCGCAATCGATGTAGTGCTGGCCCGATCGGAGGCGGCAATCGAGAGCGCAACACGGCCCGGCCGCGCCGCGGGCAGCGGTGCTGCCGAAAAAGATCCGATGATCTACGATCTCGATTGGGACGAAGACGCGAGGCTCGACGAATGGCCCGGTGTGTTGCGGCAAGCAGAACATCTGCCGGCGGTGCTACAGGCCATCGTCGCCCTCGATGCCTGGAACGAACTCTCCGTCCTTCAGCATGCGCCCTGGCTCGGCCGGTTGTTCGCTGCGTCGCTCCTGCGCCAAGCCGGCGCGCATCTCGCCGCCATCAACCTTGGCCTGAAAACTATTCCGGTCGATCGGCGCCGGCATCGTGATCGGGAGACCCGGTTGCTCGCCATCGCGCACGGCCTGATCGCGGCCGCCGAACTCGGTCTGAAAGAGCATGACCGGCTGGCTTTGGCGCGCGCGATGTTCGAGCGAAAGCTGGACGGACGCCGGACGTCTTCAAAGCTGCTGGAGCTGGTCGAGCTGGTGATGGCAAAACCACTGGTGTCGGCCGGGATGGTGGCCAAGACGCTGGAAATGACGCCGCAGGCGGCCCGGCGGATCGTTTTGGAACTCGGCCTCAGAGAGATGACGGGGAGGGGGGGGTGATTAAGAAAAAGGCTGCAGACGATATCAAATCCAAGAGCAAGGGCCAGTCGTTTGGAAGGACGTTGGTTCCGGATAGAGAGATATTGGCGCATTCAAATGGTTCGACTAGCCCACAACTCATTTCTGCTAAGCGCTGGTAGAATCATGCATAATTGTGCATGATTTTCCAGTATTAGAAAATTTAAATTGAGACGACGTAAGACCATGGCCAAGGCGAAAAAGAGCAAAGTAATCAGCGAAGAGGCGAAGCTTGCAGCCGAGCAAGCCGTCATTGCCGTTTCCAAGCAGGTTAAATTCAACGTCGCCGAATATCCGGTCTCGATGTATGTAAGTCGGTTCAAGGATGATACCACCGATCGCTACTTTGTGCCCGAGTACCAACGTAACCTTGCTTGGAACGGCGAACAACAGTCGCAGTTTATCGAGTCCTTGATCGTCGGTCTGCCGATTCCGTTCATGTTTTTCTATCAAACGTCCGAAGGTCGCATGGAGATCGTAGACGGCTCGCAACGCATGCGCGCTATGCGCGCATTCTTGAAGGAAAACCTGCGGCTTCGAGATCTCGTTTTGATTCCAGAGCTGAATGGTTTCTCGTTTGCCGACCTCCCAGGCGACCGTCAGAACAAATTGGAAGATATAACGATCCGAACTATTCTGCTTGATACCGATACCGATCCTGCGACCCGGGCGGAAATGTTCGGTCGCATAAATCGGATGGGTACGACTGCGAACGAGGCTGAGATCCGCAGAGGTTCTCTCCCCGGCCCGGTGACAAGTCTTATACAGGAGCTTGCTGAGTCCGAGCAGTTTACTGCGATTACGCCATTGACGGAGATCGCCGTTAATCAGCGCGAGCGAGAAGAGCTCGTGACGCGCTTTTTTGCTTATCTCAACAAGAACGACACGCCCGACGGCCGGTTTCCAGGCTATCGCGATCGTCCGAAGAAATTTCTTTACGACTATCTCAAAGACGCAAACCAAGCTGCATTAGCGGACGAACATATTATTCCCGCGATGCGGCAGGAGTTTACCCGTATGCTGAGCTTTGTAGCCGAAGCTTTCCCACTCGGCTTTCGCAAGTCTAAAACTGCCAACACCGTGCCGCGCGTTCGCTTCGAAGCGATAGCTGTCGGTTCGGCATTGGCTTTGCGACTGCGACCGGACCTGGAGGTCGCACCGGATGTCGTCGCGGCAAGGATGATGGAGGCTGGATTCGATAAGCTAGTGGTTTCCGATGGAGCCAATGTTCGCTCGAAGCTCGAGGGAAGGATCGATCTGGGCAGATCGGTCCTGTTGGCAGAATGAGCGACCTTCAAGTGACCCTAGTGGAGCGACGGCAAGAGTTCGACGGGCACCTTGCCTTCGCGACGGCGCTGGACAGGCGATTGATCGAAGGAGATACGATCTCGATCGGCGAGATGGCTTTGACCGCACGTCATCTGCTGACGATCAAGTCCGGTCTGATCGTGCATCTCTACAATGTCGTCGAGGCAACTATGACGAAGGTTATCGACGAGATAGGCAAGGAAGTCCTGGCTATCCCGCCAGCGCAATGGTCTCGGATTACCGTCAAGGAGTGGCTTCGCCACTATGCTGCAATCGGTGTCGATGGCAACGAGGATAGTCGCCTTGACGTCGTTCATGGGGCGGCCTTGAAACTGCTGGCAAGGCAACCCATCCAAACTCTGAAATTCAAGAAGCCTTCGGGGACGTGGTCCGACAAGGTCATTTTAGAATTCTCGAGACGGCTCGGTGTCAACTTTCCGCTCAATGCTCAGATCGCTCCGAGGATTCAGGCATCGCCAAAGTATCGAGATCTAACGCCGCTCGAGTTTCTAGCCGATCGAAGAAATGCCATCGCGCACGGTAGGCGGACATTCGAGAATGGCGCAAACGATCTGACTCTGCCGGACATCGCCGAACTAGCGTCGATTACCCTCGACTATCTTGTTCTAGCGGTCTCCGCCTTCGAACACTATATCACTCAAAAACAGTTTAGAACTGCCGATGCGTAAAATAGAACACCCAGAAATTGTTGCTGTCGATCTGTTCTGCGGGGTTGGTGGACTGACCTTCGGTTTGCAGTCTGCCGGAGTATCCGTCAGGATGGGTGTCGACATCGACCCAGACTGCGCACACCCGATCGAGAAAAATTCTAAAGCCGTATTTTTGCAGGCCGACGTTGCGTCGCTCGATCCCAATATCGTAGCGGGTGTCTTTGAAGGCGCTAAGGTAAGCCTCCTTGCAGGATGTGCGCCTTGTCAGCCTTTTTCGACCTACTCTCGGTCTGCAAAACAGAAACACGGCGACGCGGCGGGAGATACCCGCAGCAAGGACTGGCGACTTGTTGAGCATTTCGGCGATCTTATCGAGCAGGTCCAACCCGACCTGGTGACGATGGAAAACGTCCCACCTCTGGCGCAGCAACCGGTCTTCGATCTGTTTCTAAAAAAACTGAAAGGCTATTGGGTCGACTGGCGCGTAGTCGAATGTCAAACAATTGGTCTGCCACAAACCCGTAAGCGGCTTGTGCTTGTTGCATCGCGACTTGGCCCCATAACCATTCCCGAATTCGAAAAACCACTCCGAACAGTCCAATCGGTGATCGGGGACCTTCCGGAATTAGCGGCCGGCGGGCAAGATCCAAAGGATCCGCTGCATCGCGCGAGCAAGCTGAGCAGCGTGAATTTGAAAAGGATCCGTCATTCCGTACCGGGAGGCACCTGGCGCGACTGGCCTGAAGATTTGCGATCGTCGTGTCATCTCAAGGAAACCGGCGCGACATACCCTTCTGTGTATGGGCGCATGAGATGGGACGCGCCGGCGCCCACGATAACGACCCAGTGCTTTGGATACGGCAATGGTCGGTTCGGACATCCGCAACAGGATCGCGCTATCAGCCTACGTGAGGCGTCAATGCTTCAAGGATTCCCAAAAGGCTACTCTTTCTTGCCGGACGAAAAAAGCGCCAGCTTCGATAAGCTTGGACGGTTGATTGGGAATGCCGTTCCGGTAAAACTTGGAGAAGTAATCGGTGAGCTGTTCTCTGAACACGTCGCGAAATATCGTTCGCCAGACACGAAGCACTGATACGGAAACAAATAGCTCCGAACAGTCGCCAAGTTTGAAACGCATTCAAATGCTATTCCTTCCGCGCTTTAGGAATTGGCAATGACGACCGATCCGATGCGATCTGCACTGATGTCCAAGGTGAGGGGTAAAGACACCCAGCCCGAATTGATCGTGCGTCGTAAACTGCATGAGCTTGGCGGACGTTTTCGCTTGCATCGCAGAGATCTGCCGGGAAGTCCCGATATCGTCATGCCGTCGAGAAATGTCGCCCTCTTTGTGCATGGGTGCTTCTGGCACCGGCACGAGAATTGCAAAATGGCCTCTATGCCGAAGACGCGTCAGGATTTTTGGCGTGAGAAGTTCGACGCCAATATGGCACGTGATCATCGAAACATAGCCGATCTCGAACGCCTTGGGTGGCGTGTCGAAGTGATTTGGGAATGCGAAACCAGGAAAAGAGAGGCGCTCTCTGGACGATTGAAGCATTTGCTCGCAAATTCTTCAAAGCAATGTCCTTAGCGGTCGCAGATAGACGCAGAACCGTATCTCTTACATCGACATCGAAGGGTAGTTTGTATGACACCGTGCGGTCTGGGGTCTGCGCTCACGGAGATAGCTCAGGAATTTGCCACGCTGTTGACTTATGCCCCAGTCCGATCTCGCAGTTTCCAAGTTTATCAGAAAGGAAGTTGGTGATTGACCCAGGCCATTACCGCATCCGAGGCGAGGACGAGTGCTTCATAGATCTGGTGCTGATGTGCCTTGTATGCATCGACCGCAGCATCCCCGATGATGCCCGATACCGCCGCACCCATCACGAAGCCTGGACCGGTTTTGATGAACTGAGCGATCCGCCGAAACAGCGAAACCTTCTCGACGATATCGATAAGTTGTGGCGTAAGCCTTTCGCTCTCCTGGCGGATTTCGGAGATGGCGGCAACAACGTCCTGGAAGCGATCCTGAGAAATATGACGCTCGATCTCGAGCAATTCGGGCGGCTGATTATGCCCCCTGTTAGCCGCGAAGCTCAGTTGCGGCCGTATTAGTACTTCGAGGCTATCGAGGCGTTCGCGCATTTCGGATTTAAGTGCCTCGAGCTCGTCGCCGGGCCTGACGGGGCCGGCTACCGCGCCGGGGTCAAACGCCAGGTTGGAAAAGTTGGCATCGCGGAAATTGTTGCCTGCAGAGCCACCTTGCAGGGGGGGCGGTAAAATCAAACTGAGGTTGGTCATAGTCGTCCGGCTTCTCTTTCGGCGCCCAGACGACCAGACCGTCCTTCTCGACCTCCTGTGTTGCCGCCTCGATTATATCTTCTGCGGCAAGGTCTGAAAATTGATCGTGGATCTGTTCGCGCGCATCGTACGGTCCACCCCAGATCCACTGGTAGCCACCTTCGGCACTCTCGTAGGGGGTGCGAACTGCTGGGTCCTCATAATGGTCGTGAAACCATTGAACCATTGCCTGGATTTTCCGGCCTCGTGCCAGCTTTCGAAACCGCGAGGGCGTATATCGAGAGTCCGCGATATAGTAGGAGCGCCGGTCGTCGTTCGAACGCTGCGTTGGAGGGATGAATTCTTCGTCTTCGTCCTCATCGAAGAAATCCGAGATATCGGGAAGAGGCTCCTCTACCGAGGAGATGCCGTCGTACTCTTCATTATCGTCTTCAAGGGGCTGGCGTTGCGCTCCATTGCCCACGGCGAACGAATTTCCTGCAAAGGAGGAGCCGGCGAGAGTCGCTGTACTCCCGAGGCGTGAAATGCCCCGCTCATCCGGTTCATCTGGTTCCGCTTCATCAAAAGCGTTGATACTGACTCGACGCTCAAACACGGCCAGCCCGAGGCCTAACCGGGCGAGCGTTTCCGGAGCGGTGTCGTCGGCAAAGCGGACTAGATAGCCGTACACTTCGCCATCGTTTCCGTCGATGGAATCAATTTCCCAGTCACTATCCTCAAGTAGTTCGACATCGACACCCCAGTCGGCGGCTATTGCTGCAGCTTGTTCATCTTCCCGAAGTGCCATGTCATTCTCACTGATCCTGTCCGCGGCAAGCCTGCCACCCGATTCGTTTCATAGAAATTGAAATAGGGATCGGCTGCAAGGTCTTGGAAAGCTAAGGGCGCATGCTCTCCTGATTTTCCAAGTAACTGTAAGCGGTTCAGCAATTTTCTGCGCGATCGATCATCAGTGTCACTTAATTAACCGCCCGTCTTGGGTTTCGTAAAGGATAATTGCCACGTTGCAGCAGAGAGCGCCCATCGTTCCTCCCGGATAGACCAATAATTAAGTGCGCAGATTGTGGAGGTTTGCCGAGAAAATTTAGGATGGAAAAATGGGCCACCTGTGGAACAAGTTCGAGAAGTTTAGAAGAACGCCCTCAACCAAAGAACAGCTGGATTGGGCGGAACGTCTCGTAGTGTGCCTCGGGGTGTTTTGGATCTTTTTTACGGTTGTCCTGTCGCTTATCCGCTGGCAGCAAATAACCGCTTGGGATCTCCTTGGGAACACGGTTGGGATAGTCACAGGCCTCGGCTTCTGGTTCCGGCTCAAACCTCATCAGATTGTTTCGCAACTCGTGTGTTTCACATTGTTTTTATTTTTTCTGCTGACGAGTACAATGTTGCTGCCTCGAGTGCTTGCGTGAGCCTGAGGTCGGCAGCGACGCTGTCGTTTGGCTCACTGCCACATCCTATTGGGATCAAAATCCAGCTTGGCCGCCTTGAGCTCCTTTACAAGGGCGGTCTTCCATCCCTCGGCGGGATCCATGTCGATGTAAACGATCCCAAATAGGTCAGACGGGATTTCAACATCACCTTTGCGCAACAGGCACACCCTTCCACGGCCCAGTTTTCCAGCGAAATAGCCGAGTTCGAAAATGACATTCTGGCGGGCACGCTGTCCTTGATTGCTCGCTCTCGCGGCCGAGCCGACATCGTCGGGTGTCAAAAGCACCACGGCGAAACCGACATCTTCGGCACAAGCCTCGTATTTCTCGATAATTGTTCGACCTTGGTTCGGCTGCTCCTTGAGGATAATGACCCCCAGTTTAAACTTCTCCAGAAATCTGGCCAAGCTTTGCAAGGCTCCTTCATCGTGACCGTGTATAATGAACACTTTGTTGGATTTCGGCATGATCGGCCTCGGATTATTGTCTGCGAAATTCCGCGCATATGCCTCGTTCCCGGGTGCCATAGAGATCGTTCCGGTTTCTGAAACATCATTCATAGTGCCCGCCTCATTGGAGTGTTTCTTGAAGGCATTCCGCTCCTTCTCACCGATATTGGTCATCCAACCGCTGCGGTAAATGCCGCCGGCGCGAGCAACAATCTCGGACTGCAAAGATGTACCTTCGGGGGTGCGTAACTCTGGATGTCCCAGTGCGTATGTCGCCAAAGAAGTTGCACGCTCGGCCAAACCGGCCCCCTCTCCAGCGTCGGTATCAAGAAGATCCCACTCTAAACGCATGGCCTTGAAGCCCGCGTGGCCCTCCGCCTTCAGCATGTTAGCCGACGCAATTACCAGGCCTCTTGATGGGAAAGGAGGTATTTTCTGTATCTCGATATCGTCCCCCAAAAAAGTCCCCCTCCCATGAACAACAAAGGGGATCATCACTATATTCAGGGTATTGGTGTCAACTGCCCAACGGGCCGAAGGTTCGCATCCATTCAAGGCGGGCATTGTAGTGAGATTTCCAATAGCCATGGATATGCATCGTCTAGCGCCTTCTAGTTGTTACTGTGGTCCTGGTGATCACTGAGCCAGGGCCTTTAAATGACTGAAAAGGGGCCGATTCCACAATGACCGGTCTTGGCTAGTAATTTGGGTTGTCCGCCGGCGGCTGGCAAGGAACGTTTGGATCGACAGCCTTACGCTGCCGATCATTTCCAGGACGTCGGAAAAGGTCGGTGCCCGATGCACCGTTCTTCAAGGATGTCAAAGCGTTGACTTGGCCCAAAGCTTTTTGCCAGATCGACGCATTCGATATCGGTTAGGGAAAAATCGCCGCTCGGCTCATCACACATTTCGTTCATGAAGCGTTTGTTGTCGCTTTTAACGTTCCAGTTCGGAAAGCCGGCCGTTCGTGCTTCTCGCGAGAGCGCTTCATACGCTTCGCAACGTTTTCCTTTCTGGCGTCATCGAGCACCTCTACCAAACTGATTTCCAACAACGTATCATTGGGAAAAGGCTTTGATGTCGTGATTCTACGGTATTGGTTGTACCAATTGCATGACGAGAGGCCGCATTCGCCAGAAAGATTGGTAAGCATTGAGCGAGAAGAGTATCATCGAAGGGGCAGTCAGCAACCTCGCAAACACTATGCGGATATGCGTTGAAGCGAATTGGCGATTTTCCGAGATCTTCAAAGTAGATCGGGAAGAAGCAATAGACAATATAGATCGCGCATTCGAGATGAAGTTAGAGGCATTTCATACGCTCTACGACGTATCGAAGGATGTGTTCCCATATTTCGAACATGCTGACACCGCGCTTTTGATCGCGGTCAGAAATGCGATACATCATCGCAACCATCCTCTGTTTCGCACCCTAAATCATCGCTTGCACATTCAAGACGGCGCTGAGGGTTGGCTTGGGGCCTCATTTTTGCTCGCAAATCATCATACCCTTCATGGTGGCAATATCCGAATGTCACACTATTTGCGTTTAGACGACTTAGACGCTCGCTTGGATCCATCGGTTGCATCGCCGTATCTCGACAGTTTCATCAAAGGCGCCAAAGCGCAGCAGCGTTCTGAACTAATCAACAAACGGTTGAGTCTACAGATTGTCCGCACACGTGCATCGCAGGAACGTTATCCTGATGACCATGTTTACTTGGACCTAATGCCAATTGCCGTGTCGGCAGTCTGCAAGGTTTTCAAGGCTATGGCGAAAGCTGGAATTGAATTTAAAGGCTTTGACGCTTCAACTTACGTCACGCCCTTCACGTCAGAGCTGGCGGTAGACATAAATCATCTCGAGTTCAAACGGCTCTGGCTGCGGGGCTATGGCCCCCTCGATCTTATTCCCATCCCCGTCTGATTGAAATTCCAAGGTGGCATCTCGGTAACTGTTGTCATTATCCGACCCGTGCGATGAGATGTTCCGCAGTTTCTGAGCGAGTGACACCCTAATTATCGAGTTAAGAATTGACTCATACCCTTGCATGAGAAGAAAAATTGAAGTGATACTTGTGCTTCAATCTATGATAGGCGGGGTATGTATGTCTGTTTTTGATGTTCCTCTTCGTAAGGCGCTGCAGTTATTCTATGCGCCACCATCGTTGCGACGAACAGTTTTGAAGGAAGACATTCGACTGGACCGCAGAAGGGAAGCTGGAGGCACTAGAAGCCGAGGCGGCGATTTCTATTTGCCTTTCTGGTCAGATGTCAAAAGGCACATATCGGGTGAGAGTGACCTCACACAACTTACTGACGATCGCATAAAGTCAAACAGGAATTTTAAGCGACTGTATCCGCTGTTAAAAGACGGGGTCCTCGAATTGCTCAGTGCTAAATTGCGTTGGTCAAACGAGCCTGTCGAAATAATTCCCCAAAGTGTACACGGTATCCTCCGGATAGAAGACTTAGGTGGCGCAATTCGTATAAAGGATGCGCTGCACGCGCGCGTCAGGGGAGAATATGCTCGCATCGTGTCCCTACTTCAGCAAAGAACCGGCGCTCACCGACGAGGGCGGACGGTTGGGCCTGTGGGTAATGCAACAAGCCCTGACAGAACTAGATCCAGCTGACATGCGTATTATCGACCCTCTTCGCCGGACATTCTTCTCGCCCCAAACGACACCGTTGCAAGGCAACGAAGAGACGATATTCCGTGAAAATTACAAGTCGCTGATCGGCGAGTGGGAACGTCTTAAGCATGAATGAGAGGCCGTGGCCAGTCGAGAAGTCCGACAACATTAGCCTGGCATGGCGTCCGATCACTGTGGTAGGCCGCAACTCAGCAACTCCTTATCATAGAAGGGTCGACGCGGGAATGCCGCCGCGTCTGAGGTGGCACTTCACGTTGAGGGCAATGACAGCTTTCGGTAGATCGTCAATAGTCCCGAAATGACCGCAATGGTGGCGCGAAGCAGTCGCCGTTCGGTGGCCCGCTTCTCTTCCATTTCCGCTGCCATTTCATGCATCAAGGCATCAGCTCGGTATCGATGGGCCGCAACGACGCGAGTTCTTAAATTCCTGAACCGTTGAGTTGTTCGGCGTCTTCGCCTTCCCAAGGTGAGGGTATAGCAGTACGATCGAGATTGGCCGAGGGCATTGGCATCCAGCACTTCAATTCCGGCTCGGCATACTCGATGACGCGGCCGGGTGAGGAATCCGAGGCGCGCCAGCCTTCGGCACCGAACTGATCGCCGCTAGACCAATATGCGAGATCAACTTCTGCCTGCCCCTGTTCGGATGGCCGGATTGTTACGAGAATTCGACTGCCGTCTTTCGGCGCGCCTGCCATGTGGCGCCAGCGGATTGGATCGTCCATCGCTTTTCCTCTTGCCTTGCTATGGATTGCAACGAAACCAGATTTAGACATCCACGTTTGCATCGTCTGGCAAAATCGATTGTAACAGAGTCTCACGTGCAGAGCGTAAATGAGCGCGGCAAGCTTGTTCTATCTTGGCGATGTCACGAGAGCGGAGTGCGTCAATATAGACAAGATGTTCTTCCAGTGCGCGAGCATTACGCTGTTGGGCGTTCTGCTTATTCCACTGATAGTGATAGTGAAAGACGATCGCAATAATGTCGTAGAAGTCGATTACGAAGCGGTTATGTGACGCTGTGTGGATGATGCGATGGAAGCGTTCGTCCAGTTCGGAAAACTTTTCTGGGTATTTGCCGATATCGCGCAGCAGTGCGCGATGCTCATTTTCCAGCTCGTCCAGTCTTTCTCTTGCAGGATGATCGTCCGGCAAACTAGCGAAGGCAGTGGCGGAACGCAGCTCGAATATCTCGCGGATTTCAAATAATTCTATTGCGAAAGAACGGGTGAAACCCTTCAGTATCCAGTGGCTGTTTTTGCGTTTCTCAATAAGTCCGAACCGACTAAACCGGATCAGGAATTCCCGCACGGCCGATGTGCCAACACCAACATCGCGTGCCAATTCAAGCTCGTTGATCTGCATCCCGGGTTGAGCTCCGCCCATCAGAATGCGCTTCATAAAGTTGCGTTCGATAATTTCCGACAGTGAATCGGTTTCGCTATCTGGGAAATAGTCGGATTTCTTCGGCTTGCGCAAGACGATTTTGCTGCCCTTGCCACTTTCGACAAGCCCCACCTCTTTAAGATTTTGTGTGATGGCACGCACGGTTGTACGGCTGATATTGAGTATGGTCCCAAGTTCAGATTCAGAAGGTAGCGTATCAATTGAATCGAGCAGTCGAAGGCACCGGTTATAACCGTCTTTGAAGACAGTGTTCTGCTTTGACATCGTGCTCCTTCATGCGCTTGATCGATAAACTGCTATCTTCAGTTTATCGGCAATATTGGTTTATCGCAAAATGTATTTTGTCGATAAAGGACAAAGCAGCCCTTCCGTTACATTGCAAAACGTTTATGCCAAGCAGCGACACCATACATCTACCGAGGGCGTGGAGCAGACTGGTGGTTACCGGCAACAGCTCAAGGGCAGTGGGATGCAAGTGTTTGAAAGAGCCGACATTTTCCGGGCGATATGAGGTTAGAGATTTTGTGTTCATGAAGTCGGGGTCTACTTTGGTGTGACAGCGCGAACCCTTATAGGCCTAGTTTTGCTTGCCGCCAGCTATTCGTGGGCGGAGCGCGTGGCAGACCATATGGCCGCTATCACAAGAAAAGTACTTCGCTCGCAATAAAGCTGCCCTTGATTCCTGGCTTCTTGTCACAGCGCCGGTTCCTCAAACCACGTTCTGGTAGCAGGTTAAACGGCTGCTATGCCATTTTCGATGAGATGAGTGCCACTGTGCTTGCAAATAGAATATATTTAAATTAGCTTCGTGTAGTCGGTGTTTTTTATCGATAAAGATCGGATCGAAAGGCGCCCTCTCGATCCGGACGTAAAACAAATAAATCCGGCGCTATGAGAGGAACGCAACCATGATTTCTACAGGAAAGCACATCCATCGCAGAACTGTTCTTGGTGCCGTCGGCCTAGCCATATTCGCAGGCATGATGTCAACCACACCTGTTCGGGCCGCAGACGTGACCATCCCCATCATCGTCAAGGATACGACGTCCTTCTATTGGCAAATCGTACTTGCCGGCGCGCGCAAGGCAGGCAAGGATCTCGGCGTCAAAGTGCCGGAGCTTGGTGCCCAGGCCGAATCCGATATCAACGGCCAGATTTCCATTCTTGAAAATGCAGTTTCCGGCAAACCGGCGGCCATTGTCATCTCACCAACCGAGTTCAAAGCACTCGGCAAGCCGATCGATGAGGCGGCAAAATCCGTCAAGATCATCGGTATCGATTCCGCTGCCGATTCAAAGTCCTTCACCTCATTCCTGACCACGGATAACGTGCAGGGCGGACGGGTAGCCGCAGATGGCCTCGCCGCCGCAATCAAGGAAAAATATGGCAAGGCTGAAGGCGATGTGGCTCTCATCACGGCACTGCCCGGCGTTGGCTCCCTCGACCAGCGTGCCAAAGGATTTAAAGAGCAAATAGCAGCCAAATATCCGGGCCTCAAACTGATTGCCGATAAGGTTGCAGACGGGCAGGCGACCACCGGTCTCAATATCACCACTGACCTCATCACAGCCAATCCGAACCTGCACGGTATCTTTGCGTCCAATCTGATCATGGCTCAGGGCGCGGGGCAGGCCATTGCCGAAAATAAGGCGCAGGACAAGATCAAGGTCATAGGTTTTGACAGCGACGAGAAGCTGGTCAAATTCCTGTCAAACGGGACCTTGGCCGGATTGATTGTTCAGGACCCCTACCGCATGGGCTATGACGGCATCAAGACCGCATTGGCTGCCTCAAAAGGCGAGAAGACAGAAGCCAATGTCGATACGGGTGCAAACCTGATCACCAAAGCCAATATGAACGAAAAACGTGCACAGGAGTTGCTCAACCCCAAGCTCAACTGATCCTGATATGCTCAACAATCAGTGGGGCCGCCATGACAGATCATGATATTTCGCACCGGTCCGGCAGCGGACAAAGTGAAAACATATCCGCAGCGGCGGCCCGCTTGCCTATTCTGGAGCTGCGCGGGCTCGAAAAGCAATACCTTGGAACCCACGCACTGAAACCTGCCGATCTTGCTTTCAAGGCTGGCGAAATTCACGCCATCGTTGGAGAGAACGGTGCGGGAAAATCAACGCTGATCAAGCTTTTGACTGGAGTTATCCCCCGCACCTCCGGTGAGATATTTCTCCGGGGAGAGCCCGTTGCCCTTACAACGCCGCTGGAAGCCATTCAGCATGGAATAAACGCCGTGCATCAGGAGGTTGTGCTCTGCCCGCACCTCACCGTCGCCGCGAATATCTTTCTGGGTGAGGAACACCGCCGGTTCGGTCTGCTGCAACATCGCCATATGGTGCGCGAGGCGCAGAAAATCCTTGACGATCTTGGTTTTAAGCTACCGGCCCACGCTCTCCTGAGCGATCTGACTATCGGTCAGCAGCAACTGATCGCGACAGCTCGGGCGGCTACGCGTGGCGCGCGTTTCCTCATCTTTGACGAGCCCACCGCCTACCTGACGCGCGAAGAAGCGGCACAGCTATTTGCATTGATCCGCCGTCTTCAGAAAAGCGGCGTCACCATTGTCTATATCAGTCACCGCATGGAAGAAGTGTTTGAACTTGCCGATCGCGTTTCCATCTTGCGCGATGGGCGGTTGGTTGGCACGCGCAATATTGATGAAACCAATGAGAACGAGTTGATCAACCTGATGATCAACCGCTCGATTGAGCAGATTTATCACAAGGTTCCATTTGTCTTTGGCAAGACCATTCTTGAGACGAAAAATCTGTCCGGCAATGGGTTCGAAGACGTCAGTCTCGGTATCCGCGAGGGTGAAATTGTCGGCCTCTATGGTTTGATCGGCGCGGGACGCAGCGAATTTGTTACAACGATCTTCGGGCGGCACCCAAAATCATCCGGCAAGATTTTCTGGGACGGCAAGGAAGTTCATATCGGGCGCGAACGCGATGCCATCAAACTCGGCATAGCTTTGGCGCCGGAAAGCCGCCGTGATCAGGGACTGTGCCTCTCCCTGCCTGTCTCGCTCAATTTGAACCTGCCGATCTACAAGCAACTGAGCCAAAATTTTCTGATTTCCCGTACGGAAGAATCCAAATATGCGGATGATCAGATTTCCAACCTTCGCATCAAGACGGCCTCGCGCAGCGCTAGCGCAGCGAGCCTGTCGGGTGGTAACCAGCAGAAAATCGTCATCGGTAAATGGCTCAATCACGGTGCCAAGCTTTTCATCTTCGACGAACCCACGGTCGGTGTCGATGTCGGCACAAAGGCTGAAATATACCGTCTGTTTTCAACTCTTCTGGAAAACGGCGCCGGCATTATTCTTATCTCGTCCTACCTGCCGGAAGTCTATGAACTTGCCGACACCTTACATGTCTTCCGGCGCGGGCAAATTGTGGCAAGCCATCCCCATAAAACCGTTACGCATGAAGATATTCTGACACAAGCACTCGGTTCTGCATCTGCTGATACCGGCACACGCAATTGATTTGATCCGCCGCGGTCCCTTGCCCGCATCGACTATCTGGAGATTTGTCCTGATGAGCCTGGAAACCAAAGACATTGGCGCAACCCCGAAGCGGCGTTTCAATGTCCTGTTCGGACTGACGCTGTTTGCCCTGTTGCTTGTGCTTTGGCTTGTCCTAAGTCTCTCGACGGACAGTTTCTGGACTGGAAACAACATTTCCAATTTGCTGCGGCAAGGCTCGATGATCGCGATCCTCGCGATTGGTCAGACCTTCGTTATCATCACCGGCGGTATTGATCTGTCTGTCGGCGCGATCGTCGGCTTCACCAGCGTTATCGTTGCCTGGCTTTTGACACATGGTTTCCCCATCTGGGCTGCGATCCTGATCACCCTTGGCATTGGTGTCTGTATCGGGCTTTTCCATGGCTTCGGCATCGTGCGACTCGGACTTCCGCCTTTTATAATCACACTGGCCACACTGACGTCCCTGCGCGGCATCGGCCTGTTGATCACCAATGGTGCTACAATCTCGATCGACAATGATCTCTTCACTGAATTTTCCCGCAATGATTTCGCTGGCGTGCCCAACCTTTTCTGGATGGTCGTCCTTGTGGGTATTCCCGCCTACATTTTCCTGCATCACAGTCGCTGGGGCCGCTATTTGTTCTCGGTTGGATCGAATGCGGAAGCCTCACGTCTTTCCGGCGTCAATGTGAAAGGCACGATCTATCTTGCTTATATCCTCTCGGCCGTCTGCGCATCGTTTGTCGGGCTGCTGCTGGCATCACGAATTGGGATTGGCAACGCAACGCAGGCAGAAGGCTGGGAACTGCAAGCCATCGCTTCTTCGGTTATCGGTGGCACCAGTCTTTTCGGCGCTGTCGGATCCATTCACGGCCCCCTGCTCGGTGCCTTTATTCTGGCGACAATCAATAACGGTGCGAACCTTCTCAACGTCAACTCGTTCTGGCAGCGGGTTATCACTGGCGTGCTCATCATCGTCATTGTTTACTTTGATCAATTGCGTCGCCGCCGTAAATAATCTCAAGAAATCTTAGGATTTGTAATGAAAGCGGTTGTCTGCCATTTGCCTGGTCATCTCTCTTTAGAGGAGCGCCCGAAACCCGGATTCGTGCCGGAAGGGATGGTACTCGTTGACGTGCGCTATGTGGGTATTTGCGGAACCGATTATCATATTTTCGAAGGTAAGCACCCATTTCTTCAGTATCCGCGGATTATGGGGCACGAAGCATCAGGAAGGGTTGTGAGCGTGGGAGAGGGAGTTACCCTTGCAACGGGAGAACCTGTAATTATAAATCCCTATATTGCCTGCGGGAAGTGCATTGCCTGTCGCCAGAACAAGCCCAATTGCTGCACCTCCATAAGCGTTATCGGAATCCATGCCGATGGTGCTATGTGCGAACAGATCATTATCCCTGCTAGAAACCTCTATCCAGCGGATGGGTTGTCATTGCGTGACGCTGCAACTGTGGAATTTCTGGCAATCGGTGCGCATGCGGTGCGTCGCTCGTTGGCAAGATCTGGTTCGCGCACCTTGGTCATCGGCGCTGGGCCGATTGGTATCGGCACTGCACTTTTTGCACGCATTGCCGGACATCACGTATCATTCCTCGATGCGGATGATGAACGGCTGGCTTTTGCCGCAGACGAGCTCGGCTTTGCCTCTACCATCCTGGCTAATGCAACAACAGCAGAGACCTTGGCTGCACTCAGCGACAAGGAAGGTTTCGACACGGTCTTCGATGCCACGGGCAATGCCGGCTCCATTCAAACTGCTTTCAATTATGTGGCGCATGGCGGAGCGCTTGTTTTGGTCAGCGTCGTCAAGGATGTGATCAGTTTCTCTGATCCCGAGTTTCATAAACGCGAGATGATGCTAATTGGTAGCCGAAACGCGAACCAGGAAGATTTCGTGCATGTTGTAACGTCAATTAAATCAGGACTCGTGCCAATCGATAGGCTCGTTACCCATGAAACTGACATAGCTGACGTGCCGGAAGCTCTGCCTCGGTGGAGTCGTAATAAAAGCGGTCTGATTAAGGCAGTGGTCAGAGTAAATTAGTCGATTGTTCAAGCTTGTAGCGTCAATTCTACCGTGTCAGCGCCTTCAATTGTCCCCACCTCTGTATTTGAGGCGGGCTGATATCGCAGATGGGCATTGTAATGTTAGCCGGACACCGATCAAAATGTGAGATCAGGCGTCATGACCCGATTTGCACGCGATCCTCTCTATCGGGTTGTGATGGGGTGGACGCGCCCCCGGACGGCATTGATGTGCCAGAATGGAGACGTTGATCACCATTTAGAGAAGGCGTCTGTCGCACTGTACTTAACCGTAAGAATGGGGACCATAAAGAACTGTGGGGCAATTGGTGACTGAGGGCAGGGTGTCGCCAAAACACCGCTTTTTAAAAGTGACAGCACTGCCGTTTCTAAGTGCCAGATCCAACAGAAACAAACTTGACGCGGCAATTGCCCCGCGACTTTTTATGGTCCCCTGCGAGGACGCAAATCACGCCTTTGACGCTCCGGAGTTCAAGACTGGCTTTGAAGCCTTCGGTCACTGGGCCGAATTCAATGCGATTGCTGCCGATCAATCCGCAAGCGACGTCCATGCCTTGCCAAATATCTCGGAGCAGACGTCGTGATCGACCACAAGACACAGAAATTCGATGAAATCTTGCGGGACTATGATGTCGTGCTGAACAGTCTTTGCACGGACAAGCTGGAGAAATCACTCCGTGTACTGAAGCCCGGTGGAAAGCTTACATCGATCTCCGGTCCGCCCGATCTGCCTTCGCGAAGCAGGACGGTTCAGGCTGGTTGCTCCAGCAGGTCATGCGCTTACTGAGCTTTGGTATCCGAAGGAAATCGAGCCGCCGCCAGGTCAGTTATTCGTTCCTGTTCATGACGGCAAACGGCGGACAGCTCGGCAAGATCATGTCGCTGATCGAAGCAGGTGTCATACGGCCGGTAATGGATAGGGTCTTCCCGTTCGAGAAGACCAACGAGGCGCTGACTTACATCGAGATAGGTCGTGCGAAAGGTAAGGTTGTCATTGTCCTGAAATAGCCATTGGTGCCACCTTTGGGCAATGGAGAAACGGTCAAATTAAGATCAATCGCAAGAAGTCAGCGCTTTGTATGCAGTGGTATTTATCTCACTCAACGGCTGAAGTCTGTTGTCGGACCAAAGCAGGCATGGTGTGTCAAGCCGCAGCTAATTTTAGATCATGATGCAACCTGTCCGTGGCACTCTACAAGCCATCAAAAAGTCTGCCATGACGGTTTCACGGGCGGTCGCGCGTCGAATTCCTCCCGCAATTTGCGAAACTGATCGGAGTTTTCTACGACCCATGTCCAGAGTGGGATCATACGGATCAGTAGTCCCATTCCCAACTCGGTAAGCGCGTATTCCACGCGCGGTGGCATCTCCACCAGATCATGACGTGTGACCAGCCCATCTCTCTCAAGCTGTCGGAGAGTACGTGTAAGCATCCTCTGGGTAACACCATGCATTCTTCGTCCGATATCCGCGTGTCGTAGTCTACCGTAGACGCCCAACGTGTGGATGACGCCGAGCGACCATCTGTTTCCTGCATGGGTCAGGACTTCGCGTCTTACTCCGTCCTCGTCCTCGCGGAGCCCATCGCAGACGGCCTGAGAATAGTTCAGAATTTCGTCTCTCGTCATCTTCCCGCCTCATGGTATCACGCGTGTACCTTCTTACGATCCATTCCGAGAGATGCCATCTACTCGTTCACACGAACGAAAAGATCAGAAAGGATCACCGAATGAACTTCACCCCAACAACAGAAGCACAGTCGATCCTGGTCATCGGTGCCGGAGAGCTTGGTATGCCCGTACTACGCAATCTGGCGCGTAAGGCCAAGGATCATCCGGGTACAAAGATCAGCGTTCTCCTGCGGGCGGCGACCGTTCAGTCGACTAACGCGGTCAAACAACGTGATGTCTCCGAGATACGCGAACTGGGGATCGAGATCGTCACCGGCGACATCCTTGCTGCGACGACAGGTGAACTTTCAGCGATCTTCGGCCGTTTCGATACGGTGATCGGATGTGCAGGCTTTTCCGCAGGCCGTAACACGCCGATGAAGCTCGCCAAGGCTGCACTGGAAGCGAACCTCAAGCGGTACTTCCCATGGCAGTTCGGCGTCGACTTCGACGTCATCGGCCGTTGCAGCCCCCAAGACCTTTTCGACGCCCAAATCGACGTGCGCGAGCTTCTGCGTGCGCAGGACAAGACCGAATGGGTAGTCATCTCAACAGGGATGTTCACGAGCTTCCTGTTCGAACCGATCTTCGAGGTCGTCGATCTCGAAAGGAACGTCGTCAACGCGCTGGGCAGCCTGGAAACGGAAGTTACGCTGACGACTCCTGACGACATCGGTGCCTTGACCGCCGAAGTGGTCTTCGCTCAGCCGATGATCCGCAACGAGATCGTCTATCTTGCCGGCGACACGGTCACTTATGGCAAGGTCGCGGATACGCTTGAGACCGTGCTCGGGCGGCCATTTACAAAGACTGAATGGACAGTTGATCAGCTCAAGTTGGAACTTGCGCAAGACCCTGACAACCACATCAAGAAATATCGGGCGGTCTTTGCCGAGGGCAGAGGCGTGTCATGGCCAAAGCGCGACAGCTTCAACGCGCGACATGGCGTAAGCGTCACGACCGCTGAAGAGTGGATCAGAGAAAACCTTCGCTCCTAAGAGCGATATGGCTCGGGGTGGAAAATGCCACTTCGAGCCGCTTCATGCGGAATACGAAAAAGAAATTTGCAAGAGAACCTAACTGCGAGCACGTTAAACCGGAAAGGTCAGCGCGCCTTGTCGAGAAACACACGGACCATCTTAGTCGTGGCTTCGGGATTTTCTTCCATGATCCAGTGACCGGAATCGGGGATAATGCCCTCAGTCACGTCGGTTGCCGCTGCGCGCATCACGGTTGCCATCATCGGGCCGAACGACTTCTCGCCACCAATCGCCAGGATCGGCATGGACAGCTTGCCGCCTGCAGCGAGGAAGGCCCGGTTGTCGGCCGCATCCTGATCGAAGGCGGCGAACTGGGCGAAACCCGAATGCATGGCGCCAGGAAGGGCGTACAGTTTGGCATAGTGCTCCCGCGAAGCCTCGGTAAAGTGGCTCGGAGTGGCTGAGAATTCGTTCCAGAAGCGATCGAGATAAATGCGTTCGCGGCCAGCAACGAGGCGTTCCATATCCGGTCCGCCGAAGCGGAAGTGCCACAGCAGCGGGTTCTTCAAGATTTCCTCCCACGGCCCAACGCCAGGCACGGGCGCATCGATCAGCACGAAGCGATTGACCCGCTCGGGATGCTGGGCCGCGAAGGCAAAACCGACCATGTTGCCGATATCGTGCGCGACCAGATCGGCGCGATCGATCTTGAGCGCGTCGAGGACGCCGGCCACGTCGCCGGCCTGGGTCTTCTTGTCGAAACCAGCTTGCGGTTTAGAGGAGAGGCCAAGCCCACGCAGATCGGGGACGATGACCTTGTGATCGCGGGCAAGGTCGCTTGCCATCGGCGCCCACATATCGCCGGTCTCACCATAACCATGCAGCAGAACCACTGCCGGTCCGTCACCACCGACGCGAACATGGATGGTCGCGCCGTTGGTCGTGATCTCCTGCGTCTTGAAGGAAGCCGGAAAGTCCGGAACCTGAGCGCTGGCGGGCACTGCGAGAGCGAGTATCCCCAGAGCAAAGACGAATTTCAGCATTGTCTTATCTCCCACCTGGCGGGAGGGCGGTCGGTGCGACCGTCGCTATCAACCCCGTTGGTCAGTTATGACTATCACCGGCATGACGTTCGGAATAGACATTCAAAGATGGGCCTAAATTCCGGAAATTCCGAACTGGCCTGCCCCCGAGTGGCGATCCGGGTTCAATGTTAGTGCAGATTTGGTCTGATTGCCATCACTGGCGTTGCTAAGTGCGCATCGCGTTTCAAAAGCCATCTACGCCCACGAACTGAAACGCGCCGTCTACTTTCATGAGCGTGGTGAGATCCGCGATCGATTACTCGACAGTTAACGTCAGTACTGGTCCTTTCAATCAACGTGTCCTAATAAGCCGGATATATGACATTTAAGACGCGAATTTCTTACTCTATCTTCAGGGCTCCACACCCAAGGAAATGGAGTTCATCATGACACAGAGTTCAAAAGGTACGGCGCTGATCACAGGCGCATCGTCTGGCATCGGTGCGATCTACGCCGACCGCTTGGCGCGTCAAGGCTATGATCTGATCCTCGTGGCCCGCAACAAGGCTCGGCTTGACGAGGTAGCCAAGCGCTTAGGCGATGAGACCGGCAGGGCCGTCGAGACGGTCGCGGCCGATCTCGGGAACAAGGCGGATCTCGCCCGCATCGAAGAGGTCTTGCGGACCGATGCCAGCATCACGGCGCTGGTCAACAATGCCGGCTTCGGTGCTACGGCTCCTCTTCTCGACACTTCGGTCGACAAAATGGAGGAGATGATCACGCTGAATGTCAGTGCTTTGACGCGACTGACCTACGCGGCGGTCCCTGGATTCGCTGCGCGAGGGACTGGAACGATCATCAACATCGCATCAATCGTCGGGATAGTGCCGGAAGTACTGAACGGCGTCTACGGCGGCAGCAAGGCTTTTGTTTTGGCCTTCACGTTGTCGCTTCAGAAAGAACTCGCCGACACGGGCATCCGCGTCCAGGCCGTTTTGCCGGGAGCGACGGCGACCGAGTTCTGGGGCAATGCAGGCACGCCCCTGGAACATGTTCCCAGCGAAATCGTCATGTCTGCCGAAAACATGGTGGACGCTGCGCTTGCCGGGCTCGAACTGGGTGAGAAGGTCACCATTCCGTCGTTGCCGGATGTCGGCGACTGGGAAGCCTACGAGGCTGCGCGTCACAAGCTCATGCCCAACCTGTCGCTCAACAAACCGGCTTCGCGGTATCGGCTCGGAGCTAGCACATAACGAGACAAACAGGGGGCAGTGGCGCCTCGCGACGTGCTGCGCGAGGCTGGCGCCCCTTCGATGGAGGAACATATGACTGATCTGCTAAACCGCATCGTTGCCGCGCATGGCGGACTTGACCGGTGGGCTCAGTTCAACACTGTCCAGACGACGATTGTCACAGGCGGCGCACTTTGGGCAATGAAGGGGCTTGCACCAGGATTCCGATCCACGGGAGATGACGGTCTGGCTCCATCAAGAAAGGGCCTCTGTTATCCCCTTCGGTGCACCTGACCAGCGAACCGTCTTCACGCCGAAGCACATTGCGATCGAAAAGACGGACGGCGGCGTCGTGGCTGAGCTTGGAAATCCCCGCGCTTCGTTCGCCGGGCATGAGATGACAACGCCGTGGAACCCACTTCACCGCGCGTATTTCAATGGGTACGCGCTGTGGACCTACTTGACGACGCCATTCCTGCTCACTCTTCCTGGCGTCGTGGTCGAAGAGCTTTCCCCCTGGAGCGAGGCGGGAGAACGCTGGCATCGGCTGAGAGCGCGTATTCCAACGCGGATCGCGACGCATAGCGCGGTGCAGGACTTCTTTTTCGGCAGCGACCTGCTGCTGCGACGGCACGACTACTATGTTGATGTCGCAGGCGGGTTCGCGGCCGCACAGCGAGTTTATGACTATGAGGAAGCCAGCGGCATTTGGTTTTCAACGAAACGCCGTGCCTTCACCCGCGGTACAGATGATCGTGTTGTCGAGGATCCTCTCATGGTATCCATCAACTTGAGCAATTTTCGGTTCGCGTAAGAACGTCGTCGGGCGAAGGAGATGTCGCAGCATGCACAGGGTCGGTTTCGTTGTATTTCCGCGATTTCAGTTGATGGGCTTCGCTGCGATTACAGCCTTTGAGATGGCCAACCTCGCGCTGGGAACTCCAGCTTATGACATCGAGCTGCTTTCGGAGGCTGGAGGAGAGGTGAAGTCTTCCGCTGGTTTCGGTGTCAGTACGAAGCCATTCGATGACACGGTGCGCGATACCGTGATGTTTGGAGCCGGGGCGACGATCGAGCCGATGACTCCAGGGCTGTTGGCGTTCGCTCGCCATTCGCTCGGGATCGCTCGAAGGGTGGCTGCACCATGTGTTGGTGCCTTCATCCTCGCTGAGGCCGGTTTGCTTGATGGACGTCGTGCAACAACACACTGGGCCTTCGCTCGGCAACTTCAGGAGCGTTTCCCAAGTGTGAAGGTCGAGGATGACCGCATCTTCATCGTGGACGGTAGTATATGGACCTCGGCCGGAATGACCGCCAGCATCGATTTGGCGCTCGCAATGATAGAGAAGGACCATGGCCAGGACATCGCCCGCTCTGTCGCTCGTAAGCTCGTGGTCTATCATCGGCGCGCCGGAGGACAGTCGCAGTTCTCCGCGTTGCTCGAACTCGAACCAAAGTCGGATCGAATCCAGCGGTCGATCGACTATGCCAAGGCCCATCTACGCAATGTCCTGTCGGTAGAGGAACTGGCGGACGCTGCGAGCCTGAGTGCACGTCAGTTCAGCCGGGCGTTCCGGGCAGAGACAGGCCAATCCCCGGCCAAAGCCGTCGAGAATCTTCGCGTCGAGGCAGCGCGACTGATGATGGAGGAAGGTCGGCACTCAATGGATGTGATCGCGGTAGAAACCGGCTTCGCGGATCGCGATCGCATGCGTCGGGCATTCTTGCGGACGCTTGGGCAACCACCGCAGACGATCCGACGAAACGCACGCGATGGCATCGCCGCGATGCATTGATTGAACACGCCGGGATTGCTGCAGATATCCGCTGCCGTTTTTCGAGGAGCAGATGTCGCGGCTTTGTTGCAAAAATTTTAGACCCGTAAAATCAGAGAAAAATATTCCCTCCCCTGAGAGAAAACGGCTTTGAACAACCGCCCGGCAACAGTGAAACGCAACCGTGAGCAAATAAAGAGAGGGCTTCCTCGTCAAAAAACACAGACGCCTGGAATTTCATTCTACAGCAAGAAATTTTTGCAACAGAGCCATCAACTTTCGCAGTCGTGGCGTCGCTTTGACCTGGACCGCGAGGCTCGGACTGAACTGAGCCTGCCCTCCAGGCCTGCGCATGAACAGCACCAACTGACGGGCGACGGACAAAGCCGTTTGTGCCCCGCAATCGGCTTCAACCAAAGCGAGGCACAGATCAATTCCTGCCGTAATTCCGGCAGAAGTGTAAACTGGTGGCCCGGCTACAAAGATCTCATCTGGCTCGACCTTGATCTGAGGTCGCAACTCTTTGAGCAAGCCAGTTGAATTCCAATGAGTTGTTGCGCGTTTTCCGTCCAGAAAGCCACCTGCAGCGAGTACGAAAGCCCCAGTACATACGCTGGCCAGACGACGAGTGCTCGAAACACGTAATTTCAGCCATTCGATCAGGCTGGTCTCGAAGATTACCTTCCGCAATCATCCTCGCTGCCACCCGCCACAATGACCGTTTCGTTGGGAACGGCATCGAGCGCGATGGCATCGCCAAGACGAATACCGCCTGCCGAACTACATTTAATCGATCCTCCCGTCGGAGATGCGAGCAGAAGTTCATATGGCGGAGTGTGCTCGGACTTAAAGAGATTCGCTGCCGCGAATACTTCCATTGGGCCGACTACATCCAAGGCTTGCACCCCTTCGTAGCCGATCAGGAGGATTCGTGTTGTCGTTCCAGATTGCGTTTTCATTGGCGTAAAATGCGATAATTTTGTCATTTTCGCCAGAGGCAGTGTGCGCATAGGTTGGGATGCCGTCTTCAAAGTTGGAAACCATCATGCGTCAGCTAATCTGGAAAACCCTTCTCCTCTTTCTCCTCATCTTGTCTGGGGCTTCAGCGGCCGCAGATATCGACCGCATTCACCTGCCTGCCGTTAAGGCTGAACGCGTTCGGCCACTCGTTGCGATTGTGGCGGATAATGTGGGCACGGAGACGACTGATCTGGTTGTGCCCTACGGTGTTTTGAAGTCAGCTGACATTGCCGATATCGTCATCGTCTCCGCGCAAGCAGGCACAATCAACCGGATGCCAGCCCTCGCCATTGAATCGGATATGACGATGGAAACTTTTGACAAGGTTTACCCTGCAGGTGCGGATGTTCTGATTGTGCCAGCGATGCACGACAACAGAAGTGACGTCGTTATCAACTGGGTGCAGGAGCAAGCTCGAAAGCGAGCATTCGTTACCGCTATCTGTGAGGGAGCATGGATCGTCGCACGGGCAGGTATTCTGCAGGGACGGGGTGCAACAACTCACTGGTATGCGTTCCATAGTATTGCGCGACAGTTCCCTAAGACACGATGGATTCGGGGCAGGCGCTATGTCGTAGACCACAACATCATGACCACCACCGGTGTTACCGCGTCTATTCCGGCAAGCCTTGCCCTAGTTGAAGCAATGGCGGGATGTGCAAAAGCCAGAGCCACGGCGACAGAACTCGGTATTGAAAACTGGACTTCAGCGCATGTTTCCGCGCCATTTCGCCTGACGGTGGGCCGCGCAGGGCTCGTTGCTCGAAACTACCTCGCGTTTTGGAAACACGAGACGTTATCCATTCCGATTACAGAGGGTTTTGACGAAATCGCACTGGCTCTCAGTGCCGATGCATGGTCGAGAACATATCGTTCACAAGCGATCGCTATATCAGGGAACAACCGTGTGAAATCGCGGCATGGCCTTGTACTCGTGCCGGATAAGGAGAAGGATACGGGCTATGTCGAGTTATTCTTTGACCAAAAGGCCGCTTCTTCGAGATTTCTCGACACCACGCTTGAAATGATTGCGGCCCGCTACGGCAACGAAACTGCAGATCTGGTTGCACTGCAACTTGAATATGCGCGTGGAGAATAGGGCTTTGTTGCAAACTTTCCGGCAACCGGAATGACCCATGAACCGATTCGACAGAGTTCCAGAAATCCATTCATTTTTCTAGAATCTTACTTTTTTTGATATCAGTCAATCTTCTTAATGCGCACGCAAGCATAGCATAAGTGATTGAAAATTATATCAAAATTTGAATTTCATTTCACCATATCTTTGATTTGGCTGAGGTTTTCCTCATTGTGAATCTCTTTGAATTGGAATTTGGGGAGAATTCTGTAAACGAAGCGAGCATTTGGACGAGATTTACAACATTTGAATTGTGTGACTTAACAGCACGCGGGCAAAGGCGCCTGTATTGTAGATACTTCCGTTGAATGGGATGGCAGCCGCAATCGATTGGCTGGCGTCGAACGAGATTCCGGGCTTCGTTGCAATTGCCCCTGCGTTTCTCGGCCGATTTGCCCAGCGATAGGAAGCATTTCTCATAATTTGTACTTCAAATGGGTTCGCACGTATCTGCGGTGAGCGTGGAAGTTTGCGCGATGCTGGACAAGTGCGTTCCGTTCGAAAACGGGTCAAAGAGGGTAGGCAGTTGCACCATACTGTTATTGAGCTTGAAGCGAGCAAACAATCGGGAATGCTCTCGGATATTCCTACGCAGATTGGCCCCCGGCGTGAAACATCCATTGGTGCTGTTATCAATGCATCGAGAGTTGCAGGATCGATGACATTCCGCTCCAACGCAGAATTTGCCTCTGTAGTCCTGTCTCCAGTTGGTATGGAAGCAGCTTTTTCCAGCGACCGCCTGCAGAAATTTGAAGCTCCAATCGGCATGCTGGTCGTCAATCCGTCCAATATTGAACGGACATTGCGTTGGAGTGGGTTGAAACAGAATGCGGCAATTGCTTTCAGGCCCGCGGCCTTTCCAGACTTGGCGGCTGCGGAACTGGAAGGAGGCAACTGGGAACTGCAGCCGCCGAAGTTTGGACACGTCGATCTTTGGGCGTTGCGACTGGCACAAACTATAGTTACCGAGATAACAGGGTCGTCGCAAAACTCACTTTATCTGGATTCATTGCTGACTGTGTTTGGGGTGCACCTGCTAAGACACTATTCTAGCGCCAAGCAACAAGTGATGTCTTCGGCGGCGCGGCGTTTGTCCGTTCAGATGTCGAAGCGGGTGATCGAATACATGCAGCAAAACATATCTGGCAGTGTACCGATCAATGAACTTGCAAACCTATCGCGTATGTCAGCCAGCCATTTTATTCGGGCCTTCAAGCTGACGTTTGGCATGCCGCCGCATCAATACCTGATGCAGATCCGCTTGCAGAGGGCAGAGCAGTTGCTCCTGGAAACTGTACTGCCGATCTCAGATATCGCGCTTCAGACAGGCTTTGTCAGTCAAAGCCACCTGACCGATACCATGAGGCGCTATAAGCAAATTACTCCAGCAAAAATTAGACATCTACGGTAACGGCAAACGAGCAATTTACCAATGTCACAGTGGATGCCCAATGTTTGGAAAAACCGCCGCGCTGTACTAGGTCAGTAACCGGCGCGAGTGCGATCGATTGTCGTATATCATTATGCAAATCAGTACTGGCCCTTGCTACCTCATGCTGTTCGTCATTTGAAATGAACATGAGATGGAAACTCCATTTTTGTTAACGCTATTGTATTTTGCCGCATTCAATCGCGCCAAGATTTCGCTTTAAAGTAAGATTCTGGAAAAATGACGATTCCGTGGAATATCTTTATCAAAAGTTGTGCTCAATCACCTCATACGAGAGGGGAATTTCGAAGCGCCGCTTACCGGCCTGACGCAAGATATCGATGCCATGCCAAATAATCTCGCATATTCTGGTCCTTAAGCAAATGGGAGCGATATATTTTGTCACTCGTGGAAAATCAGTTGGCCATTTTTCGTAAACGTTTTTGGCCAAGGTTCCTGAACCGGATGGATGGTTGTCCGCCGACGGGAAACGGGCCGCAGGGGGACGCTATGAGCCTCGCACCCGCCTTGTCTCAATCTCTTCTTGATGAGCTTGATCGCAGAGTAACGGCTGTCGCTGCCTCGCTGAAGCAGCGGCAACAGACGGAGCTACCTGATCCTCGATGTGATCTCTTGCTGGCAACCTATGTGTTGGGTCTCACAACTCCATTCTGTGAAAGCAGTCCACCCGATCAACATCTTGGCGCGATCCGCAACCGCCTTGCTCACGTCATGCCGTCTGACCGGGTGACGCAGGCGCTTCTCGCCACGCCTCCTGACGGGGACGACTGGTATGCCAATGCACTTGAGCCCATTGAAGCCATCGGCCGCAAGGATGGCCGGGAATTTTTCATCCGGCACGCCGGTGGCGCCGCTTCAATTCAGAACTGACATCAATACCAATCTGCACCGGAAATAAACGCGGGGTTCGCGAAGGAGCCAACCGCCGTTGATTTGAGAGGGACTGCAAAATGATGCTTCTTTCATGCGTTACTGCTCTCCGTAAGATCGCCGTCTTCACGCGAAACCGGGTGCCGGGAGCGCTTGACGGCAATCGCTCAGTGCGGCGTCGCCTTATGGCGGTGTTGCGGTCCGCCCACCGTGTTCTTGGTATCAAGCGCAATCGGCTGGGGCTGGGCACGCTCGGTGTCGGCGGGGTGCTCGGGGCGCAGCTTGCCGTGGCGGGGATCATGATTCCGCAGGCAGCGTTCGCGCAGGTCGTCATTGGTAACGGCGTTCTGACCAACGTCGCGAACTGCACGACTCCCTCTGCTGGGGGGCAAAGCACAGCGATCGGATGTGGTAGCACCGCTCCCGGCGCCGCCTCAACCGCCGTCGGCTCTGGCGCCCACGTGAATGGCAACAACGGCGTGGCGTTAGGCACCGCTATCACCGCAACGGGCGATGCTTCGATTGCCATTGGTTATTCGATGGGTGTCAATGGTCTCAACGCGATAGGCATGGGTGTCTTCGCGAATGCCACCGGTGTCAATGCTCTTGCCGTAGGCGGCAACGCCCGCGCACTTGCGGACGGAGCATCAGCCTTTGGTGTCAACACCACTGCGAACGGGGCGAACGCCATCGCCCTCGGCTCAACGGCCAGCTCTTCGGGCGGTGCCTCGGTGGCGATTGGATTGTCCTCCAACGCTTCATCTTCAAACGGTTCAGCCATAGCTATGGGGGTCGGCGCCAAGGCAAACGCTGGAACGGGTGGCGGTTCTCCTGTTGCCATTGGCACGAATGCCAATGCAAGCGGCACCGCTCCTGCTGGTTTCACGTTCGAGGCCGTTGCGCTCGGCACGGCCGCAACCGCAACGGGGGCGTGGTCGGCCGCAATCGGTTCAAGCTCTTCAGCGACCGGGACCGGGGCCAGCGCGTTCGGAACCTCCGCCACAGCGTCGGCGAACCAGTCCACGGCAGTCGGAAACGGGGCAAGTGCCTCCGGCGTAGGGACCGCAGCCATGGGCTATCTCGCCAATGCCGCCGGGCAAAATGCCGTCGCCATCGGCTCCCAGGCCAATGCCGTAGGTTTAAACGCGCAAGCACTTGGCAATGTCGCCAAGGCTTCGGGTGACTTCTCCCTGGCTCTGGGCAATCAATCCGTGTCCAGCGGAGCAGGTTCCGTCGCAACTGGCTCTGGAGCCCGGGCCACGGACGTCTCCACCACCGCACTCGGCAACAACGCTACGGCGACCGCCGCCAGCGCAACCGCTGTGGGACTTGGTGCCACGGCGAGCGGTGTGAACGCCATCGCCTTCGGTACGAGCGCCAAGGCCGATTCAGCCGATGCCGTCGCCATCGGCACCGGCGCAACTGCAACCGGCGGCAAGGCAGTGTCGATCGGCGCCGGCAATACCGCTTATGGCGACGGTGCGGTTGCCATCGGTGATCCAAGTTACGCCAGCGGCACGGGCGCCTTTACCGGTGGCGCGAACAATATTGCCAATTCAGACGGTACAGCGAGCGCAACGGCTGCAAATGCGGCCAATGGTGCTGTGGCTATCGGCAACTCCAACAAGGCCATCGGCCAGGGGTCGGTCGCGCTCGGCAACGCCAGCAGCGCACTCGGTGCCGGTTCGCTGGCCTTTGGCGATGCGGCCAAAGCGAACAATGCTCGCGACGTGGCATTGGGCTCGGGCTCTGTCACCGCTGTGGCGATCGGCACGCCCAGCGCCGTAATCAACGGCACAACCTACAGCTTTCAAGGAACCACCCCGACGTCCACGGTCAGCGTTGGCGCAGCAGGCGCTGAGCGCACTATCACCAATCTGGCGGCAGGCCGGATCGGCGTAACGTCGACGGACGCGATTAACGGCTCGCAGCTCTTCGCCACCAATTCCGCAGTGGACAGTCTGGGTACGACGATCAACAACATCAACAATGGCGCAGGCATCAAGTATTTCCACGCCAATTCGACGCTGGCGGATTCGACAGCGACGGGGACAGATTCGGTTGCCATCGGACCGGTCTCCACAGCAACGGGCGCCGGTTCAGTATCCGTCGGCAATGGGGCAACAGCCACCAATGCGAATGATGTGGCGCTGGGCTCCGGTAGCAAGACTGCCACAGCGGTTACCACAACCGGCACCACGATCAACGGCGTCACCTATTCCTTCGCCGGTATAGCGCCGACCTCAACCGTCAGCGTTGGCGCGCTTGGCGCTGAACGTACCATCACTAATGTGGCGGCGGGTCAGATTAACGGGGCGTCGACGGATGCGATCAACGGCTCGCAGCTCTTCGCGACGAACCAGTCGATCGACGCCGTGTCAGGGCAGCTTACGCACTACTACAGCTTCAATGATGGTGGCACGCAGCAGGCGAACTACACCAATAACGGTGCGACCGGGACCAACTCATTGGCGGCGGGCGTTGCCGCATCGTCGACTGCGGCAAACTCTCTGGCCCTCGGCTACAATACCCAGGCCGCGGTGCTCGGCGGTGTCGCAATCGGTGCGGGCTCGGTATCCAGCCGCGCCCTCGCGCCAGCGACAGGCACAATCGGCACCTTCATTCCCTATAACACCACCGACCTTGCCTTGCTCGGCGCCGTCTCGGTCGGCAATGCCACCGGTTACCGCCAGATCACCAATGTTGCCGATGGCACGCAGGCAAGCGATGCGGTGACGATCCGCCAGCTTTCCGGCGCCCTCACTTCGTTTGCCACCACGACAACAAAATACTTCCATGCCAACTCCACTCTGGCGGATTCGCTGGCCGTGGGCACCAATTCCGTGGGGGTAGGCCCATCGACCATCGTCAATGGCGACAATGGCATTGGCATCGGCAACGGTGCGCTTGTCCAGCAGACTGCTCCAGGCGGCATCGCCCTCGGCCAGAATGCCACGGTCAATTTTGCCGATTCGATCGCCCTCGGCACCAATGCGCAGGCGAACGGCATCCAGTCCATGGCGCTGGGCGCCGGATCCTCGACAACCTTTGCTACCAACGTGGCGCTGGGCGCGGGCGCGCAGGCTACCTCGCAAGCCGGGGACGTGGCGCTGGGTGCCGGCTCAACCACCTCGGCCGTGGTTGCAACCACCAGCACCACCATCAACGGCAAGACCTATAATTTTGCAGGCACCAATCCGACGTCAACAGTGAGTGTCGGCAGTGCCGGTGCGGAACGGACGATCACCAACGTGGCGGCGGGCCAGATCAATGCTGCATCGACCGACGCCATCAACGGCAGCCAGCTCTATGCGACGAACCAATCGATTGCATCTCTCACAACCGGCATTAGCAACCTTGGAAACTCCGCGGTCCAGTACGACACAAGTAACGGCAGCAAGACAAACACAATCACACTCCAGGGCGGCGATCCCAATGCCCCGGTGCTGATCAGCAACGTTGCTGCCGGTGTAGCCAATAATGATGCGGTAAATGTCAAGCAGCTGAAAGATGGGATGAGCACGACGCTGGCAGATTCCAAATCCTATACAGATCAGGTTGGTGCAACCACGCTCAACAGCGCCAACGCCTATACGGACTCCAAATTGGGTCAGCTGAGCAACGATATCGGTGAAGTTCGCAGTGAAGCCAGACGGGCGGCAGCCATCGGCTTGGCTGCCGCGTCACTGCGCTACGATGACCGCCCCGGCAAGCTCAGTGTGTCGATGGGCGGCGGCTATTGGCGCAACGAAGGCGCTTTGGCCTTCGGTGCTGGCTACACCAGCGAGAATGGACGCGTGCGCGCCAACCTGTCCGGTGCCACGACAGGTGGCAGTGTGGGCGTTGGTGCGGGTGTCAGTGTAACCCTCAACTGAGACATCTGACGCGATGGCACGTGCGAGGTTCCCGTCAATGTCAAGGCTTTTGGTTTGCCTGCTCATCTCAGGCAGCCAAGCCGCCGCGGGAGGCTATAAAGTCAAGTCGTCGGACGTGTTGGTACCGCAAGGGGTGCCAATCGGCAAGTATCGCCGGATCATTCACCCCTTCGAGAACTGGACCCTCATTTGTGACGAGAACCTGAAGACCAGACGCAGGGTATGCAACATCAGCCAGTCCTTCATCGATGAGCAGGGAACACCGGTGTTCAGCTGGTCTCTAGCGGCAAATGTAGACGGCAAGCCCTTCATGATCTTGCGGGCACCGGCAGTCATCGGTGCTGGCAGTAAGATTTTATTGGGGCTTGCGGGGATGGACCGCGACGTCGGTGTTGAGGTGAAGGCTTGTGACGCAGCGGTCTGTATCGGTTATCTGCCCGTCGGCCCGATTTTGCGCCAGCAAATCAGTAAACAGACAACCGTCCGGGTGTCTTACTCTTTGAACTCGGGTGAAAACGTCAGCATCGACGCCCCGTTCAAAGGTTTGGCGGCTGCCTTGTCGGCAATCAAATAGCGGGAGAAAGCCAAATTGGCCAAGCAATCGATTAATGATCGCATCCTATCGCGTTCCAAGAGCAATGCAGGCGAGGGAGAACCGGCCAGTTCCGGATCACCTCGGCAGGGACGCTTCAAATGGTTCGCTGGCATCGGGGCCATTCTCATTGCAGGAGCGGTACTGGCTTTTCAGTTTCATCCGTATATGGGATCGGTTTTCTCCGCCGAGGCAACCGCGCAGGCACAGGCCCCAACCGGAGCCAAAGACGATACGCCGTTCCGCACACATATCGGCCAGGCTGGCATCCGCACCTGTGCCAATCTTTTTCCGGTCCTCGGACAAGCACTGACCTTCGGCTCGACCTATTCCGTCAACACCCAATGGAACAAGACGTCTCCGGATGCGCACTCTGTGCAAGCCGTTGCAGGAATGAGCTACAACACACCGGAATATAAGGAACAAGCGGCTGGTGTCGTTGTTGCCTCTCCGACGGCTGCGGGCTGTGAGGGGACCTTTGTCCGCGTGGCGCCGTTTCAAAAACCCTGCCAGGAGGTGATCGCAACCTTGCCGCAAGGCAGCGCGCTTGCTGAAACCCTTTCTGGAACTCCATATTACAATCTTGCAAACAATGGCGGCCAAGCGCTGCTGATCCCCTCGGGCAACAGCTGTGTCGTTGTTTCCGTAGGGAGTTTGGCTGGATGACAACCGCGCCTCGTTTCCGCATTGCAACTCCCAGACAATGGAGCATTCGTATGTATGTTAACCGCATCCTCTCGATTGGACTGCTCTCAATGGTCATTGGACTTTCTCCCGGCAGCCATGCGGCCGACATGTCTGTCCCCGAGTCCATTCCGGAACCGGTCCTTGCAGAGAAAGGGATTTGGGGTGCGATCGCCTATTCCGTCGCGGACAATCGGCATGGTTTTTTTTGGGGCGCGGACAAGCGCGATGAGGCGGAAAGCACTGCGCTAGAATACTGTGAGAATGCAGACGGAAAGAACTGCAAGATCATCACGGTTTTCCGCAATCATCGCCATTGGAATGATGATGATGGCACCGGCTTTCCCTACGAACATTGCGCGGCTTTGTCTGTCGGCAAATCTGTAACTGGTGGAGCACTCTCTTGGGGTGCGGCCTCAGATGAGACCCGACAAAAAGCAGAGGACAAAGCAATGAGTCTCTGCGGTGGCGAGGGACAGGCGTGCAAGATCCGTGAGTGGGTCTGTACGTGAGAGAGCAATCAACTATCTCACTGGCGCGGCATCGAAAATCGGTCCCGTTGTCACTGTGGAGAGGCTTTGAGGTTCCTTTGCAAACTTTCCACCAATGACATCTGTGAGATTGAAAGGTTCAACGTCGAACTAGGAATTGCGATGTTCAAGAGCCGTCATTTTGATCGATCAGTCATCTTGCTTTGTGTGCGATGGTATCTGGCCTGCAACCTTAGCGTAGATCATGCTTTATCCGTTCAGCGGTTGACATTACGGTGCCAACAACAGAGCCTTCCGGCAATGCTTGCCGGTTGATTGCTGGAAGAGATCCAAAGAGGTGCTGGCGAACAATTGGAGCGACGCTGAAGCGGGGTAGATTAAAGCCTGACGCGAGATCACCCTGAGACAGCATGGACTTGAGCGCATCCAGCGGATCTGCCCAAACAGGTGCTTGCATCGCGGGCTTTGAGAATATGACATCGCCGTCCATACTGACGGCAATCGTGATGCCGCAGTCGGGCTTCCACGCCCATGAGGTCGAGGCCCGGTCATGCTTGGATTTGTCTCTTACCACGTATGGTATGTTCAGACATTGCAGGACCGCTTCGGCTCTCCGGAAGCTGCGTCCTGCAAATTGGGGATTTCTCCCTGCGGATAGTGCCTGAGCAAATTCATGCGTTACCCCATATGGTGAGATTTCCATATCCCGATCGTGCAATGCGGCCGCAAGCTGGTTGAGAACGGACACCGTCTCGATACGGCCGTGAATTGCGAGCGTGAATTGGTTGTTGCTGTTCATGGTGAATGTCTCCGGATCAAATTGGAATTGGTTCATTTTGAGCTGCAAGAAGGGTTTTCATGGTCACCGCGGACCGGGTTCGTGCCCGCGAAATAGTCCTGACGCCGTGCCAGATCCTGCTCTGCCAAAATGCTGGCAAGGGGCAGTTTCCTTTCAAGGCGTCGTTTAAGGTTCAGTATTGGCTGACGAGCGCCGAAGGACGGGCGAAAGACGCCCGTCCCGATGTGTGAAAGCGGCGTATGCTGGGCTGTTGGGAATTCTTTGTCGAGCCGTGCCGAACCTCACGCGCCGCGGGCGGTCGAGGGGCCGATCACGGCCGTGACCTCCGTCACCTTGTTGGCCGGAAAGCCGCCCTCGCGAGCATGGCGACGAACAACGTCGGCGCTTTGTGCCTCATGCACGCAATAGATCTTGTCACCGGCAACATAGCTGGTGATCCACCTGTACGGCTCGCCAAGGCGCGAGACAACTTCGTTGGACTTTTTCGAGATGGCCTCGAGTTCGCTCGCGCTGAGCTTGTCGGCTCCGGGGATCTCTCGTTCGATCACATAAATGGGCATCGTAGGTCTCCTTTTAGTTTTTTTCGACGTTGTACCGAATGTGAAGTGTGCCGCAGGAAGCCAAAGCGGTAGACACGTCCGCCACTTTGGCAATGTGTTCAGTGCTGAAACTGCGGCTGGATCTTGTTCGTGGCCTTGATGTCGGGCTTATCCGCCTTCGCCATTTTGCCGACGCTTGCAGTGGCTGCTTTGTCATCGCCGATGGAAGCCGTGTACGAGTTGTTGACGATCGGCGCATTGGCTTTAACGGCCGATCCAAAACGATCATTTCCGGCAAATGCACTGCCGGTGGCAACAAAATGGGCGCCTGCGAGAACAATCTTTTTCATCATAAGCTCCAAGGTTGGTGGTTTCAGTATCGTTCACTCCCCGATGATCAAATTCGATCACCCGCGCATAGGATGTTCGTCCCGCGTGTAAGCGATCATGTTAGCGAGTGTGGTATTTTCCGAAGGCGCAGCGGAGAGCGTAATGATTCGCTCAGAGCCAACTCGGGGAAATTGGGCGGGGTTTTGAAGCGGAATTTAGCCTGAACGTGGCATGATAGCCGGGAACACGAGAGACCATGACGAAACGGCTCGGCAGTAACCCCAGCCCTGACTTCAAGGCCAATGTTGCGCTTGCCGCGCGCCGCGGCGAGAAGACCCTGATCAAGCTGTCGCAGCAAACTCGACCTTCATTCGTAAGATCGCATAGCCGCCTTTGTCGATGAAGTGGTCCACCCTATACGGCCGGGGGGGCTAGTCGAACCTCACCAAAGGAGGACGTGTCGTAGCAGATGTAGGGAGGCCCTATCGGAATTGATGTTGCAAAGATAGGGAGTGCGATTGCCATCGCCGATGGCGGTAAAGAGTGAGAAGTTCGCTTTTTCGGGATTCCCGGCCAAAGGAGTTGGCAGACGAGGTGTACCGGCATCGAGCAGGTCAATTGGTTCGCTGCCTCGCCCGCCAGGCTCACACCGCCGCCCTTAGCGCCCAGTAGGCCAACTTCGTCCATGGGCGCCCTCCGCATCCCGAATAGTGCGGGGCTATCACTTAGCGTCCGGGAGGTTGGGAGCGAAGGACCGTGCTGATGGTTATCTACGCCATTCCCTCAAGGGCGGTTGCGGCGAGTATAGTCCCGACCGCGATAGATCGTGATGGACCCTATCTCCGAGCGGTCTATGCCGATGTCACGCAAAATATGGTCCGGAAGTCCATCTAGTTCCAACCGATCCCGTCGCAAACGGATGAACCGTTGAACGGCGGCGATCAACCTGGGCGGTGTCTCCAATAGCGGATGAGAACGCAACCGGGCATCGTTGGGTCTATTCTTAATTGCAGTCATTTTCGCCTCCATTGTTTGACGCGCGTGGATCGCCGCGCCGATGGGGCATTTGTCCAGGGTGAGCGTGGGTCCGTGCAATAAAGCCGGCGTGGTTTTCGGTTGCCAAAGCGTTGAATTCATATCTGTCAGGCGGTGATCCACCGCTGCAGCGTTGAGCCACGCGGCAATATGCGCGGCGAGCGCTTCGACGTCGTGCCGATACGGTCGATGAAGCTCGAATTGCGCCGGCGCATGAAATTGCGGTGTACCGTCTGTCTATGTTGAACCCTCTCGCGGTCAAAAGGACCCGGCGAGACTGCCGAAAAGTATCCTTATTCGGGAAGGCCCGCGCGACGGAACCCATCCAGGAAATGATCGCGTGTTGCCGCATCACGTAGGGGCTGTGAAGCGGCCCAATGGCTGATCTTGAAATGCGGATGCGTCACCAGGAACATCTCCGCCTCCCGCCGCGCGTCATCCATCCTACCGGCCTGCGCCAGGCTGGCTGCCAGGAATTTGCGGGAATTTGTGCGATAGGTGTCTTCCACGACAAGGGTCTTGGCCGCAGATTCATAGTCTCGCAATGCATATTGCGCTTGCCCAAGATGACAGAAATACCAAACGGGCGGATAGGGATTTAAGAGAAACGCCCTATGTATTTGCTCAAGACCTTTGATCGCCTGGCCGCCAAGGACTGACACATCTGACTGTGCTGCCCAGGTGTCGGCATGGTTTGGGTCCAGCTCCAACGCCGAGCTGAATGCAGCATCCGATTCCTGCCACTGTTTTTCATACGCCAAAATGGTGCCCAGGAAGTAACGGCAACCGGCGTCGTTCGGATCAAGCGCGACAGCCTTCTCAGCCAATTCCACAGCCAAAGCCCGGTTCACGTCCTCGGGCTCGCCGAAATGGGCCCATGCAAGCCATCGATTGTAAGCCAGCAAGGCATGCGCGTCGGCGTAGTTGGGCTCGAGTTCGATCGCCCGTTTGAGTAGAAGACAGGCTTCCCTTGCCGTTTGCGGCGTCGCTTCCGTGAGCACGCGGGCCCGCACGCAAAGGTCAAATGCCTCAAGGCTTTTGGGCCTTTTGCGCAACGTCGGCGCAGCTAGGTGGCCGACAAGTGCCTCAACGATTTTGCTCGACACCTCGTCTTGAACAGCGAAAATATCCCTTAACGTCCGATCAAAACGTTCGACCCAAATGTGCTCTCCAGCCGCAGCATCGATCAGCTTCACATTGATGCGCACCCGTCCAGCGGCATGACGCGCACTGCCCTCAAGCACATAGCGGACGCCGAGATCCTTGGAGATTTGGCTCACATCGAGGGATTTCCCCTTGAAGAAGAAGGCCGAATGGCGTGCGATCACGAACAAGCCGCCATGTCTGGAAAGATCCGTGATCAGGTCTTCAGTCAGGCCGTCTGCAAACGAGTCCTGCTTAGTGTCGTTGCTCAAATTGCTGAACGGCAAGACGACGATCATGGGCTTGGCCGCTGGCGCCGGATTTGGTGGCAAAGCCATTGCGGCGCTTAAGGGAAGTTCTTCATCCAACCTCGGCAGGGCTGTTGCATCGAGCTCTTTGAACTCATCAGTGGCTGACATTGCGCCCGTAACTACATCTCCGCTTTGTGAGCTGCTGCTGGGCCGTTTCCGATGCAAGTTTCTCCATTTTCGAAGCAGCGCATCGCTTAGAGGAGTGCCGGCATCCCGCAGCACCCGGCAACCGAGTTCGCTTTGTTCCTTTGCCTCTCGCGACCGGCCGGCATTCGCCAATAGATCGACCAGCGTGTCCCAGGATTCTTCCCTATCCGGTTGCAACTCTAGCAGCGTGCGCGCATGCGATAGTGCCTGTTCTGGTTCCGATTTTAATCGGTCCACCAGCGCCCACAGGACGCGCGTCTGTGCTGTTCGGGCCTCTTCCCGTTCCGCAACACACCATGCATGAAAAGCGTGACATTCCCGAAGATCGCCTCCTTCCAGGAACTCTCCGTTAATTCCGCTCACAATGTCGCTCAGGCGTTCGGATGAGATCTCCGATAGACGCGCGTCCGATGCCCTTCGAAGATCGAGTACGTCGACGCGGGCATCGTGTGCTTCGAACCGGACAGTCTCATGATCGGAGACCACTCGCACAATGCCTGGCTCATCGACGAGATCACGGATTCTGCTCAAGCTCCACCGCAGCGCCCCACGCGGATCGTTCGGAATCTCCCAAAACAAGGAGCACAAGCGTTCCCGTCTATGTGGCTTTTCCGTGATGGCTAAGTAAGCGAGAAGTGCGCGCGTTTTCTTTGACGGCGGCAGCTTTAGTGCCAGACCGTCGCGGTTGATGCGCGGTTCACCTAAAAATTGCAGTGTGAGCACGGAAACCTCAACGTGAGTGCCCAAACGAAAGTCTGATTTTAGCACGGATTGCGTGTTCCGCTAAGTCCGGACATTAAGTCGGCTTTGAATATTGTTGGTTTTGGAGAGCGCCATTTAGGGGCCGAATAAAGAGCCGTGGAGCATGACGCGGCCATTTTGCAACGCCGGTTCTGATCGATATTGTGTGCCAAACCCGGAGACAGAACTACATTTTTAATGGCAACCACATCAAACATTGTTCGGCAACTGCAAAACGCTGAAATCGCCATGACAGTATGCACTGCGGAAAGCGATATTGATCTGTTCGGGGCGATGGCGAATTGCCATACAGTCAGAAAACGCTAGGCTTCTCGACGTTCTCGCATAGTGTGGTTTGCTTTTACAGTGACGCTCGGACAGGGGCGCGCAAAAGATACCGGCTCAATTCAAAGTTTGAAGATGCTTGATCCAATAGATTCATTTTCCTTCATGACCATTGTGCCAGATGCATAGGTGGAATGAGGGATTGTGCCTGTTTTAAACCGATTGAAAGGCCTATATTCCAATCATCGAAACGACGCCGGAGCCAAGCAAGGCTGCTGACGTCAGACAACCCTCAGAAAGGGAATTATCATGAACGTAGCACGCTCCTTCAACAATTGGCTCAAGTTCCGTCAGACCGTCACCGAACTTGGCCGCATGTCCAGCCGTGAACTGCAGGATTTGGGTATCGACCGCGCCGATATCCGTAGTGTTGCCCGCGCATCAGTCGCTCGCTAATCACACGAGACTAACGAACCAACAGCCGTTCGACGCCCGCTTTCAACGCGGGCGTTTTTGTGTCGACCTCATGTGTCTAGGTCAGCGAAATTCTATTCCAATCGACGGCCTTCCCGGCGTATGCTTTTGCAAATCGGAAGAGCACAAAAATCGGATGCATCGGCCTGGCGGTTGATTTCCAAGGGCCTTGTTGGGGGTTGGTGCGGTTCTATAAAATCCGTTCCCCGACAATTCACAGCCAAGATAGAAATTGTTCATTTCAACGCACAAGATCCTATGTTGCTGGCTTGTTCATAAATCTGCATCAATGATTGGTGTTCGTAGAATTGCCACCAACACTCCTTGCTCGGCAAAGGTCGGGCGGTTGCGCGGCCAGTTGATCCAATAGCCTGCTTCCATGCGCAGGACCCGGTCAGCGAGACAAACAAGACTTCCTGCTTGGATAGCGCCATCACATAGGGGTAGCGACCCAAGCAGAACACCTGCGCCTGCTTCTGCCGCTCGCAGCGCCTGCACAAAGGTGTCGAAACGCAGTGTAGGTGCAGTCTGGATATCAGCGCCGGTGGCAAGCGACCAGTCTCGCCACCCGTCCCGTGGTCCGGATGTGGCAATACGAGGTAATGTCTCCCAGTTTCCTGCTGCCTCTTTGAGCAGTGCGGGCGATGCAACAGGCGCAAGCTCTTCCGCATAGAGCCGTTCGGCATCCCGTCCGGGCCAGCTACCCTCGCCAAATCGGATTTCGAAGTCGGCTTCTGAACGATCATAATCCGGAAGATGCTGGATCGTCTCGAATGACAATTGAACGTGAGGCAACTGTTGGGCGATGCCGCGTAGTCGTGGTACAATCCAGAGTTCGATCACCGACGATGATGCTGCAATCGTCACCTTGCGGCGGGGCAGTTCGAACAGATTGGCTGTGCTGTGCAGGAGCTGGTTAAGTGCGGCCTGGACATGCGGTAGCCAGGATTCCCCTTGAATGGACAGGATCACACCGCGCGCTCGGCGGTTGAACAGCTGTGCCCCCAACTGCTGTTCAAGGTTCTTGATTCGTTGGCTGACTGCTGCCTGTGTGAGCCCGAGCTCGTTCGCTGCAGCCGTAAAGCTTCCAAGCCGACCTGCCGCCTCAAAGACCCGGATCCACTCAAGCGGTGGCAAGGTTTGGTGTTGCTCAGCCATAATGAAATCGATGCCATCCTCTCAATATTCATTGTTTGCGCTTATGCCGGATTGCATGCGAAATGTCGAGTATGATCAGCCTCCGATCAGGGGTCGCCCATGCTAGAACAAGCTGAAACAAGCCTTTTGGGTAATACCGGAACGATATCAACCATCGCCTTTGGTGGTGACCATAGCAATGCTTTCGATGAGGGCCAGCAGTCTAATTCGGATTGCGGACGCCCCTGTCGCAACTGTGCATTCAGGTTTTCTTGCGCGACCGCGAGAGAACAGACATCGCAGACAGACTGAGAGCGGGATCAACCACGGAATCTGCGTGTCGGTTCCACGTGCCTACCCTAACCCACTTGATGCCACCTTATACTCAGGAGCAGAACATGCCAGTGAACACTGAAATAGAGATTATTGACGAGGGACTAGCCGTTGCAATCGCATTGCCGAATGGTACGAAGCAACGGTTTCACGCTGTCTGGCTGCGCGACAACGCATGGGACGAAACCACCCGCGCGCCGGGCAATGGCCAGCGGCTGATTACCCTCGGCGATATACCGGTCGACACACGTATTTCTGCGGCAAAGTCTGAAGGCGGAACGCTGCATCTGACATTCCACCCAGAGAACCGTACCATTGCCTACGATCCGAATTGGCTGGCTTCTCATAGCTATGACGGCAGCCACAGCAATGCCTCTGGCTGGACGTCTCCCGATATCGAAACCTGGGATGCTGGTCTGAATTCAGGTATTCCAATTGGTGATTTTGGGGCAGTCAGCCGCAGCCAGGAAGCCTTGCGCGACTGGCTTTATGGTGTGCGCCGCTATGGATTTGGCAAGCTCGTCGGCGGACCTGTTGAAAGCGGCGCCTTGTTCAAGGTTGCAGAACTCTTCGGTTATATCCGCGAGACCAACTATGGCAAACACTTCGAGGTTCGCACCGAAGTCAACCCGTCGAACCTCGCCTATACGGGCCTCGGCCTGCAGGCGCACACGGATAACCCATACCGTGATCCAGTTCCAACCCTCCAAATCCTTTACTGCCTCGAGAATTCTGCTCAGGGCGGCGAGAACATGGTCGTTGACGGTTTCCGCGTGGCAGAACGGCTGCGTGGGGAAAACCCGAGAGGGTTTGAGTTGCTGACGCGTTATTGTGCAAACTTTGAATATTCCGGCAGTGCCGGTGTCTGCCTGCGCTCACGTCGACCAATGATCGAGCTTGCTCCCGATGGAGAACTGATTGGCATCCGCTTCAACAACCGTTCAACGGCTGCGATCACTGACGTGCCCTATGAGGATATGGCAGACTATTATGCTGCTTATCGCAGGCTTGGCGAGATCATCGACGATACCTCGATGGAAGTGACATTCAAACTGGCTCCCGGCGAATCGTTCATTGTCGACAACACGCGTGTTCTGCATGCCCGCAAAGGCTATTCGGGCGCTGGCTCCCGCTGGCTGCAAGGCTGTTACGCAGACAAGGATGGCCTGCTTTCGACGCTCAGCGCCATTGAGTTGAAAGACCGAAAGGCCGCATGATGACAAAGCCCGATCCCGAAAAACTATCTCCGGAAACAATCGTCGAGTTCCTCGCTGATATTTTTGAACGCCGCGGCGGTGAGGAATATCTTGGCGAACCCGTCACCATGGCTGAACACATGCTGCAAGGTGCTTATATAGCCGAGCAGCAGGGTGAACCCGAGATTATCATAGTCGCCGCCCTGCTGCATGATATCGGCCACTTCACCAGTGAGTTTGGTACCTTTTCTATGGATGACGTGCATGACAAGCATCATGAGGAGGCAGGCGCTCAAGTTCTAGAGCGCTTCTTTCCGAGCCTTGTGATCGATTGCGTACGCTACCACGTTGCCGCCAAGCGATACATCTGCGCGACGGATCCGGATTATTTTGGGAAGCTTTCGGCAGCGTCGATTCACTCCTTGAAACTGCAGGGTGGGCCGATGAGTGACACTGAAATCGCGGAATTCGAGAAGAACCCCAACATCGAACAGATCGTGCGTGTACGCCATCTTGACGATGCCGGCAAGATCGCAGACATGGTCACGCCCACCTTCTCGCATTTCGCACCTATGGTGCAACGCATCGTGAATGATCATCTGTGTCATCACTGATTGGAGTGCTATTAGATCTACGCCAAGCGATACGGGCTCCAGGCTCCATTCGTATCGCTGTGCTCACAGGTACGCGCTGTTCCATGAATCCCGTCCGGCCATTTGCGATAGCACAGCATCGTTCACATGATTTTCGTGCGATTCTTATCAAGTCGATTATCGTATATTGTTGATTTTAAAAGAATTGGCGACGGATTGTGGAATTTTCGTTTCCAATAGAATCTACCGAAAACAGCATATTATCGACATTTGCAAAGGAAGATTTCCGAGACGTCTGCGGCGCGTACAACTGATCCTTTTCTGGTGGCTTTCTGGTTTGTACAAATCAACGCGACCAGGCTGATGCAATAGTATCTGTATGTCTTGAGGTCTTCTGAGATGACTGCCATATGGCGACCCTAGTAATTCTCTAAATGAAGACTTTCAGCGTTGTTTGTTTGGCAGAGTACTGCATCATTGCGCTTGAACTGTTGTCATTTGAGTGTGACTAGAGTCAGTTTTGTCGCGGCGCCAAATTGACGTCGCGACGATGTCAGGCAAGGAATAGGTGCCGCGTTGATACCTATTTTCTTGTTACCACTGCATGATAGGTGTTGTTGAGTGATGAAGCTTACTTCATTGTTCCGATGGAACAGAATGGGCGGCATATGCCAAATCCTAACGTGGGATTTTCTGGATTTGATCGATGGTTCGACCCAAATTGAAGACACGACACTGGATGAGATGAATGTTTGAAACCAGTATGCAGAGCCCCAAACTGCAATGCACCTTAAGTCATCGTACAAGTCTTCAGCGATTGTAAATGATCGCTTTTCATGATTTGCGAGTGTGTATGCGGTATGAGGTATGAGGCTTGGCGGATCTTGGACAATTTTGATGCGGAACCTCACATTTGCACTTGCGAATTTATCGGGGTTTCATCCGATGACCCGTGATTGTTATTGGTTTCGGGGCTGTTTAACGCCGAGATGATGCGAGCAATTTTCGAAGCTCTCATCATGTTCAGTATTTAAATTGTTGATAAGGGAAACAGAAACTGCGATGTATGTCTATGTTCGTGAAGCTCAACGATCTTTTCAAGTTAGACTAGCCTGCTTGATTCTTGCCTGGTTATTGGTTGCATGTACTTTCTGCATACCTGTAGCTGCACAGGATACTGGGATAGCGGCCGCAAATACTGACATTGCAGCTAAAAACTACGATAAAGCATATCTCAAGTTAAAGCCGCTTGCTGATAACGGCAACGCGGTTGCCCAGTACTATATAGGCGTCATGTATGAGCAAGGTCTTGGACAAGCTCAAAGCTATGCTTCCGCCGCCGAATGGTATCAGAAAGCTGCAAAGGCAGGTGATGCACGGGCGCAGAATAATCTGGGACTGCTATATGAAACCGGTAGAGGGGTGCCGGAAGACCTAAGCACAGCAGTGACATTCTATCAAAAGGCTGCGGACGGCGGGCTTCACCAGGCTCAATATACAGTAGGCAGAATGTACGGTGAAGGACGGGGTGTACAACAGGACTTCGTGAAGTCCGCCCTTTGGTACCAAAAGGCCGCAATCCAGGGTGACGTTGCAGCTCAAACTGCTCTTGGTACGCTCTACGCAAATGGCACTGGTGTTACCCAAGACGATAAGATGGCTGTGAGATGGTGGCTTGCTGCATCCGAGGGCCGTTCGGCTGAAGGTCAATATCTACTCGCGCGAATGTATTCTAGGGGCAAAGGTGCCATCCAGGATGAAGCAAAGGCCATTGAATTGGATAGAGCATCGGCAGGTCAAGGGTTTGCACCCGCGCAAACTATGCTGGGGATACGATACGAAACAGGTAAAGCGGTGGTTCAGGATTATAAGGCTGCTGTTGATTGGTATGAGAGGGCGGCCAAGCAGGGGGCTGCCCAAGCGCAAAATAATCTTGCTGGCTTGATTTTTCTCGGAAAAGGTACGTCCCAGGACATTTCCGCTGCCGTCTCACTCTGGCGTGCGTCGGCCGAACAAGGATACGCTGAGGCTCAGTCGAATTTGGGATTAAGATACTTAGACGGAAAGGGCGTTGCCATCGACAGTGCGCAAGCTTTCGGTTGGTTACACAAGGCGGCTGATCAGAACCTGGCTGCAGCGCAGTATAATCTCGGTGTGATGTACTTCAAAGGCACAGGCGTTGCACAAGATATTGACGAAGCAAAAAAGTGGCTAACTAAGGCCTCCGCACAGGGCAATCAGGATGCTATCCGCGGATTGGCGACGTTAACAGCCAAAGAATAGAACTGAGTGCTCTTAAATAATCAATACGCTGACTAGGGGGCAAAAATGCCAGTAAATGTAAGGGGCGAGTACGGGGTTAAGGGTATAATTGGTATACCAGGTATCGGAGGGCTTAGCCTATTTAACGGGAACATGTTTGGATATGCGAGTGATACTGGATTTTACACAGGATCTCTAGCGAAAACCACGGGTACAATAGGAATTTTTTCATATGAATTGTCATATGAATCGAAGACCACGAACATACCCGGCGAAATGAAATATTCATGGTCAGGTTCTTATAATCTTGGTGCACAGATGGGGTATGGCACTGGTCTCGAGATCAATGGCGGAATCACACAAGGTTATACTGATCCGAGTGTAGGAGTTGGAGGGGGCGTTGGTGGTTCGGTTGCTGCGCCTGGAAATCCAGTGGGCGTCGGTGTCGGATTCTCTGGTGATGTTAGTATCTCAGGTACTCTAAATTTTGATTACAGTCGTTTTGATGCAACCACGGGGCGTTATTTCAATCCCACTTCAGGCGTTTATACGAACACTTGGTCTCCAAGCCTAAGTCAACCAAATTTTCACTATCAAGCTCCCGTAAATCCAAGCGAGACTCTTTCTTTAGACGCGCGGGATGCGAGGCGCACTGCTTTAGATGCCGCGGTGGCTGCGGGGATAAATGCTGCTTACAAATCTGTAATAGAACCCCATCTGGCGGATATAAGCCAAATCTCACCAAACCGACCGGGTCAGTATCTTTACGGTTATGACTTTGTTGATCACGTCCCAAAGTATGGTCCTACATCCCTGGACACCCCTAAGGAAATGATGGTGCCTGCAGACTGGAGTGGTTTCCGCAGCACCGTTTCCACGTCCGCCGCGCCCCACACCCCTGAGCGGGCGCAGGCACAGATTGACCGCCGCGACGCAATTGATCGTGCGATACGAAACGACGAACGCTTTAATTCCCCAAGCCAACCTTCTAATCCAACTTCAATTTCAAGAGAAACACAAAACCAGATCAATCGGGATCGTGACAGCGGACTTAATGGAACCCGGGCGACACCAGGCGATTTGGCAGCTGATAGAAGGAACCTGGATGCCCGTCAACAAGGTTTGACACCACGTGAAGCTCTGCAGGAGCGCAAAGCTATTCGCGATAATATTATGTCAACAGCAAATAATTTTCATCTAGGACCGTTCAAGACTCCAGATACGTTGGGTGGTATTTCTATTTCGTTAGGCAACCCCAAGATTGAGCAGCAGATACCAGGTTGGGAGAAATTGCCTTCGGTCGTCACCCAGATGCCAAATGCTGTGTACACCAATCCGATAGTCACCCCACGTCCGACGCCTGTTGCGCCGGTTGCCAGACCGGTCGCGGTACCCGTTTCCAGACCGGTGACATATCAGACTATACCCATCGATAGGGTTCCGATCCCCGCCGACAAGCCACTTACATTCAGTGGTTTTTTCGGCGGACTTGTTGGCGCAGTTGGTGGGCTTTTAAATGGCCTCGGAAGCATTGTTGGTGGCATTCTCGGTGCAATTGGCGAAGTCGTCGGTGGTATTTTTGGCGGCATATTCGGTGGCTTCGGCAATGACGGGGGCAGCAAGTCGGGTGGCGCCGGAAACACCAGCGGCAGCAAAAGCTCGGGTGGTGTGGGCTCCCTCGGCGGCAGCATGAAGGACGGTCGCAACGACAATTACGGTGGTGGTCGGGGTAATCCTGTCCTGCTTGACCTCTCCGGCAATGGCCTGACGGTCGATGCTCTGTCGTCATCGTTACAGTTCCTGGATCTCAAAGGTGATGGCTATCTGCACCGCACGGCCTGGGCGGGCAAGGGCACCGGCGTTCTCGTCATCGACACCAACAATGACGGCAAGATTAACCAGTCGAACGAATTTGTCTTCACCGAATGGGACAAGTCGGCGACGGGTGACCTCGAAGCCATCCGCAACGTGTTCGACACCAACCACAATGGCAAGCTCGATGCCGGCGATGCGCGGTGGGCCGAATTCAAGGTCATGGTCGACGGCGTGATGAAGACGCTGGACGAGCTCGGCATTGCTTCCATCGATCTGACGCCGAAGGGCACAGGCCAGAACTTTGCCGACGGGTCGGCCATCACCGGAACGACGGAATTCACGCGAACCGACGGCACGAAGGGCAAGGTGGGCGATGCGGTTCTCGCCCAGGATCCGAATGGTTACATCATCAAGCGGACGGCCACGACCAATGCGGATGGAACGGTTACCGAAGACATTCTGGCGTATAACAAGGACGGCAGCCTGGCTTTCCGCAATCTGATCACGCGCAGCGCCGACGGCAACAGTATCCGCACGCAGTTTGACGATGATGGCAATGGCACGTTTGACCGCTCGCAGACGGACAATCTGGTCATTGGTGGCGATGGAACGCGCACCCGGACCATCTCCAATCTGAATGCCGACGGTTCATTGTTGAGCCGGACGGTGACTGTGACCAGTGCAGATGGCAAGACGATTACCACAAGCATTGATCAGGACGGCGACGGACGGGACGACCAGAGCGAGGCGTTCGTCACCAATGCCGATGGTTCGTCGACGACCACGACGAGAGCATTCAGCGTTGATGGCACACTGACCAAGCAGATCAAGGCGACGTCGAGCGCCGATGGCCTGTCGAAGACAAATGAGACGGACGCCAACGGCGATGGTGTGTTCGAGCTGACCACCCTTGAAACTACGGTCAACAATGCGGATGGCGGCCGAACCAAAACGGTCGATGCCAAAAATGCCGATGGTTCGCTGATCGCTCGCACCGTGACGACGACGAGTGCCGATAATCGCAGAAGAGAAGTCAAGTACGATCACAGCGGCAATGGTACATTTGATGAGACCGAAACCACGCTCATCGAAGTGGGCGGCAATGGAGATATCACGACGACGGTATCGAGCTTCAATGCCGATACCAGCCTGCGTGACAAGACGATTACAATCACATCGGCGGACGGCCTGTCGCAGACAACGTCGAGCGATCTGACCGGAGACGGTGTGATTGACCGCGTTTCGTCGCAGGTTACGGGCGTAGGGACAGATGGAACGCGCACGCAAACTGTGCTGGTGAAGAGCGGCAACGGCACGCTGTTGTCAAAATCCGTCACCATCACAAGCGGTGACGGCAAGACCATTTCGATCGACGAGGACCGGAATGGCGATGGTGCCGTTGATATCAGCACAAGCGTGATCATCGCTGCCGATGGTTCAACCACCACCACACAGTCCAATCTCAATCCCGATGGATCGCTGCAGAGCAAGACCGTTGCGGAAACCCTGGCAGGCGGATTGACGACCACAACCAAGGTTGATCTGAACGCTGATGGTATCATTGACCAGATCAAGTCGGATGTCATTGTTGCCAATGCGGACGGCAGCCGGACGCAGACAGTCGCGACCACGAGTGGCACGGGGGCCCTCATATCCAAGACCATCACCACGACGTCGGCCGACAGCCTGACACAGACGGTAAGCCGGGATATCAATGGCGATGGAACCATCGATCAAATCATCACCAATCAGATCGTTCTGAACGCCGATGGCAGCCGCAGCCAGACCCAGACAACGAAGTCCGGCAATGGCACGCTTTTAAGCAAAGCCGTGACCGTGGCGAGCGCTGACCGCAAGACAACAACGGTCACATCAGACTTGGATGGCGACGGCAGCAGCGACCTGACCGAGGTGCAGGTCCTGAACGCGGATGGCAGCAAAACGATCACATCGACGCGCACGAATGCAGCTGGAACGGTTCTTGCCAAATCGGCGACCACGACAAGCGCCGATGGTTTGACCGTCACGAAGTCTGATGATCTCGATGGTAACGGCGCGTTTGATGCCAAAACGTCGAGCACAACGGTCATCAACCATGACGGTTCGCGTGACACTACAGTTACGAGCACAGCGGGCACAACGCTTGTTTCAACGACCGTCACGACGACAAGCGCCAACGGCCTTGTGAAGACGGTCACGTCAGACCTTGATGGGAACGGCATCATCGATGCCAAAACCACGCAAGTCTCCGTTCTCAATGCAGACGGATCAAAGACGACAACAACGAGCAATTATGTCGGCACCAGCCTGACGTCACAGACCATCGTTATAACAGCTGCCAATGGGCTGTCCTCGACGACGCAGGTGGACAGCGATGGCAATGGGACGATCGACCGTGTTGTGACATTGACCAAGGTACTGGGCGCTGACGGATCAACCGTTGACACCTCCGAGGTAAGGAGCGTTAGTGGCGCACTTCTGGCAAAGTCCGTTACCACGCGTTCCGCCGATGGTAAAACCGTCACGATCGAAGAGGACGGCAACGGCGACGGCAAAATCGATACGAAACGCGTTTCCCTGGTCAATGCCAATGGATCGACAAGCGAAACGGTCACCACATTCAACCCGGATGGCTCGCTGAACGCCCGGACGGTCACAGAAGTGACCGCGGATCGCCTGACCACGACGATTCGGACCGATCTTGACGGCAATGGGACAGATGACACTATCTCGACCAATGTGACTGTCTTGAACGCCGATGGCAGCCAGACGCGGACTTCCAGTGTTCGCAGCGCTGATAACAGCCTGATCAGCCGGACCATCATTACCACTTCGGCCAATGGCCTCGTTCAAACCGTTGAGAAAGATACCACCGGCGACGGCGTTGCCGACGAGATTTCCACCACAACGCTTGTCATCAATGCGGATGGCAGCCGGAGCCAAACGGTGGCGACAAAGGCGGGCAATGGAACATTGCTGGTCAAGACCGTCACATTGACGAGCGCCGACCAGAAAACCGTGACCGTCACGACGGACGTGGATGGTGATGGCAATGTCGATCTGACAGATGTTCAGGTGTTGAATACCGATGGAAGCAAAACAGTCACCTCGACCCGCACCAATTCCACGGGCACGCTCCTGGCAAAGGCGGTCACAACAACCAGTGCCGACGGTCTGACGATCACCCGGTCGGATGATGTCGACGGCAATGGTACGTTTGATGCCAAGAGTGTCAGCACCACGGTGCGGCAAGCCGATGGCGGTAGAGTCACAACGGTTGTCACCACGTCAGGCACAGCAACGACAGGCAAAACCATCACGTCCATCAGTGCCAATGGGCTCGTCAAGTCAATGGAGACGGATCTCAATGGTGACGGGGTCATTGATACGAAGGTCGTCGAAACCTCGGTCTTGAATCCCGACGGTTCGACCACAAAAACCACGCAAAGCTATTCCGGTTCCAGTCTGACGGGCAAGACCGTCACGACATCAAGTGCCAATGGCCTGGTATCCTCGTCGCAGATCGACAGTGACGGGAATGGTGGGGTTGATCGGCTTGTCCGGTCAACGAAGGCAATCAATGCTGACGGATCGACGCTCGAGACCACCGAAACACTTGATAATGCTGGGACCCTCCTGTCGAAATCGGTAACCACGACATCGGCTGATACCAAGACCGTCACCACAGAGACGGATATTGACGGTGACGGCAAGATCGATCTGCGTCAGGTCAGCATTGTCAATGCCAACGGTACGAGAACACAAACCATCAACCAGTTCAAGCCGGATGGCATGCTTGGCAGCGCGTCAATCATCGAGGTCTCAGCCAACGGCCTATCAAGAAAGACCAGTGCCGATGCAAATGGTGACGGGATCTACGAGGATGTAGTGACAGACGTCATGGTCCTCAATGCGGACGGAAGCCGGACGCAGACGATCATACGATCCGACAGTAATGGCAAGGTAATCGAGAAGACCATTACGACATTCAGTAAAGACGGTCTTTCCAGGAATGTACCAATGTTTGCCGATGGCGAACACTTCAGCCGTTCGATGATTGATACCACTGCGCTGAGTGCCGATGGCAGCAGTGTCAGGACCCTTAATTATTACAAGTCGGACGCCTCGCTTGAGAGCAAGACGACGACAACGATCAGTGGCGATGGGCGCACGACCACTGTGCTGCGCGACACAGATGGTGATGGTAAGGACAACCAAAAGGAAGACACCGTCAAAAACCCCGATGGAAGTGTGACAAGCACGCGAACCGATTATGCAGCCGATGGCACCACCATCATCGACACGAAAAAGGTGACGACAAGCGCGAATGGGCTCATCGAGACAACAGACTATGACAGCGATGGCAATGGCACGGTTGATACCAGAACCGTTCGCACGACCGTCCTCTATGCCAACGGCTCGAAAACGCACAGAACCGATACATTCGCGGCATCGGGTGCTGGCTTTATTCTCAAGGGAAGAGAGGTTGTCGATATCTCGTCGGATGGCCTCGCAAAAAACAGACAATGGGACCTCGACGGCGATGGAGTTCTGGAGCGGAGTCAGTCGGAAACGACGGTATTGAACAGTGATGGATCGAACACACAAACAATAGTCAAATTCCTGAATGGCGTGTTCAATCGCAGGCACATCATCACCACTTCCGCCGATGGACTTATGATAACAACAAAGCGCGATTCTACTGGTTCTGGCGCTTATGACCAGATCGCAACTGATGCGACGACACTCAACAATGATGGTACGAAGACACGTACCATCAACAGCACCAAGGCCGACGGAAGTTTGATTTCCAAGACGGTCACCACCCAAAGCGCGGACGGTCGCACGATCACGACACAGGAGGACAGGGCAGGGCAAGCATCACGGGTGCTGAAGGAGGTCAGCACTGTTCTAGCCGATGGATCGGTCATCAATACCGCAACCACATCGAATGCGTCTGGCCAGCTCTTGGACAAGACTGTCGCAACGACCAGTGCGGACAAGCGTAAGTTGACGATTGAACGGGATGCTGATGGTGACGGCAAAGTTGATCAGACCGAACATCGCATTCAGGCGGTTGACGGATCGGTGACATCAACCATCACAGGTCTGCGTGCAGACGGTACAATTGCCAACCGGACGACAGCAAAGGTTTCGGCTGACGGTCTGACGACAACCACGGAGTGGGATCTGGATGGTGACGGAGCTACCGATCGTAAGCGCACGACCATCAGCTCGTTTAATGCCGATGGTAGCCAGCGCAGTGTTATAACCGACACAGATGATACTGGTAAACTTGTATCGAAGACTACTGTCACTGTGAGTGCTGATGGCAGAACTCGCACCACGAGCAAAGATACAAATGGAAACGGTACCGCCGATCAGACCGAGACCCGAATTGTCGAAGTGAACGGTGCGATTACCGAAACCGTCGTGAACAATGCCGAAGCCCGTGAATTGATCAATCTTCCGGCCGGGCAGGTCAATTGGGTAAAAGCGATTGCGGCAAAAGTTCAAACAACAATCTCGCTTGACGGCATAACGCGAATTGTCAGTTCCGACTATGATGGCAATGGCACCTATGAAGTCTATATGCTCGAGGAGAAACAGCTCGACGGTTCGACCAAAGCGACAATCACCGAGACGAATGTCGATGGCAGCGTCAAGGCGCGAGGCACGTTAACGACGAGTGCCGACGGTCTTACGACCGTACTGGTCAAGGACGGTGACAATGACGGTTATTTTGGCCACACGGAGACTTCCGTAACTCACAATGACGGATCAATCACCCTTACTGTAGTGGACACAAACACCAACGGCTCCCTGAAACAGACGGTTGTCGATACCATCACAGCATCAGGTAAACTCCTGCGTGAGCTGACGACCGATGGTCAGGGTCGCAAGACTGCCGAGACACTCTTGGCCAATGACGGAACATCAACGGCATCAACCTTTGATGCGCCAAGCGGACAAACCTTGAGCATTGTACGGATCAACAAGAAGGGTGTCCCGACCACGGCAACGCTCTATGATCCACTGAATGCCAATCCTTGGGTCAGGGTTGAACAGACATTCAACGCCGCAGGCCAAAAGATCTCCGAAACCCAGTACATGGATGACAGCACACGTGCCGACATCACATATTACCCGGGTTTCGACACACCGCAGCTGACCAATTTCTACAACGCTGCTGGAGTACTGACGGGGCGGATCACCTATGATTTTGCCAATACGCAACCCTGGTCGAAAATAGAGCAGACTTTCGACAGTGCCGGCCGGGTTACCTATCAGGTCAACTACAATCGCGGTGTTGGACGGATAGCGTATACCTACGATGTTACCAACGCACAGCCATGGTCGAGGATTGAGCAGACTTTTGATACGGCCGATCGGCTCACCTATCAGGACAATTATTATGATGATGGCACCCGCTGGCTCACCACATTCGACGCTGCCAATGCGCAGACATGGTCACGGGTCGAGCAAAACTTCGATGCTGCCGGCCGGTTGGCCTATCAGAACAATGTTTACCGCAATGGTTGGCGGGTTGCCTACACGTGGGACCAAGCCAATGCGCAGAGTTGGTCCCGAATTGAGCAGACCTTTGATCCGAGCGGGCTCGTTTATCAGAACCAGTTCAATCGCGATGGAACACGATTGGCGATTACCTTCGATCCGAGCAATAGCCAGCCCTGGTCGCGGGTCGATCAGTATTTCGATACGGCCGACCGCAAGACATACCAGTTGAATTACAACGATGACGGGACCAGGACAGCCTATACCTATGATGCAGCAAATACCCAGTCATGGTCGAGCGTCACGCAAAACTTCAATACAGGCGGGCAAAAGACCAACGAAACCTGGTTCAGTGACGATGGCTCAAGAACTGAATACACGTTTGATCCCGGTTCGCAGCAGATCATGCTGACCAGATGGTTCAATTCCGCCGGAGCGCTCACCGGACAGGCTACGGCCGATGATGTGGAACGGGCCAATGCCAAATATGTTCTCGACCGTTTCGACGCCATGTTCTACATGCGGACCTACCCGGATGTCGTCGGCAGAATGGGCATGCTGGCGCACTTCATGAAATATGGCTGGAAAGAAGGGCGTCTTGCCTATGCGGGCGAACAAGTTCCACCCCGGCGCACATTTGATCTGACCCAAACATTCCCCGGTTATCTGGAAGCGCATACGCCGAGCGGTGACGGTGGACCAGGCTCACATGGTCAGCCGGTTCTTCTCGACCTGAATGGTGACAATCACATTGATCTTCGGCCATTCGATGCCGCTGAATTTGCCAAGAACAACGGACCGCGCTTTGACTGGGATGGCGATGGTGTTCGCGATGGAACGGCCTGGGTCGGTCCACAAGACGGCATGCTTGCTATTGATCTCGGCTCAAACGGGCAGGCAGGCGGGGACGGCGTCATCGATCAAGCACGGGAAATCGCATTCTCGCTGTGGGCAACACCTGAAGACGTTGCAGCTCTTGGACATCCGGCCTCAGATCTCGAGGGTCTGCGGCTGGCATTCGACACCAATCATGATGGTGTGCTTGACGACAAGGATGCGCGTTGGAACGAGTTCCGTGTCTGGCAGGATGCCAATCAGAACGGCATCTCGGATCCGGGCGAGCTGAAGACCATGTCGGAGGCCGGGATCAAGCTCATCAATCTCATACCGTCCATCGAAGGGGCGACACAGTTCCCCGACGGATCGGCGCTTACCGGCACGAGTTCCTATGAGATGCTGGATGGCACGACACGGCGTCTGGTTGGCGATGCAACGCTGGCATATCGCTCGTCGCAGGCAAACGTGCCGGCAGCCTGACAAGCTGGTTAAAAGCGGGACGGCGCTATCGGCGCCGTCCAGAGCCCCAACTAATATGGATTAACCTACGTTCGCTTCGGACAACAGCAAGATTACACTTTCAATCATGCAGCGAGTTGCGAGGCAGGAAAAGCGTGGTCGGGTCGTTCAGTCGCGCGAACGGCTACGCGCATCGTCCCATAACACAATCACAACAATAACAGCAATCAATCCGCCCAGAGGTTAATCGTGAAAATTCGAAATACAATGGTTCTGCTCAGTGTAGTACTCGTCATCGGCGGCTGCAGTTCGACCGGTGTGAACAGCATGGCCACAAGAAAGCAGCTTTCAAATCCAACCGCCAAGGCTCATGTCCTTTCGGAGTGCATCGCAGGAGTCGCATACAAATCGGCACGTTCTCACGAGCGCATGGCCAAGCTCATGGGAACCTCTGAAGATAAGGTTGCGCGGTTGTATTGCCAGCGTATGGTCGAAGCATTGTCAGACGGTCGAATATCGCTGTCAGATGTCCAGTCCGTCAACGGCCCAAACTTATCCCCCAAAATCCGTAAGGTACTTGTGAAGCAATGAGCCGGCTCCTGACGACTGCAAACCGGTTGCAATAATCTATGCCTGTGGCACGCGATGCAAAGCGCCATCCAGAGATCATGTGCATGGTACTACTACAAAGGTGTTTCAACGAATGGACAGGGTAAGTTCGGAGGATGTGGATCCACCGGCGTCGAAGGGTGTGCCTGACGAGCGGGCGGCGGACAGTGGCCTGATCGCGCTTGTGGCGATTGCCGGCTTTTACCGGATTGCCGCGCGGCCGGAGACACTGGCGCGGGAATATGCACTGACAGGGCCAGCTGCCGCCGACGATATCCTGCGGGCGGCAGGTTCCATTGGCCTGAAGGCGCGCAAGGTTGTGGCGCGGGACGGCAAGCGGATCGCGGCGCTGCCGGTTCCGGCGATTGCCTGCCTTATCGACGGCTCGTTTGCGATTTTTGGCGGTGCGAATGCCGAGGGGATGTGCCGGGTTGTCAATCCGGTGGATTTCCGCTCGCGCGAGGTGCCGGTTGCCGAACTGTTGCAGCTGACCGGCGGCACGTTCATTCTGGTGCAGCGGCGGTTCGCGGGGGCAGGCGTGTCCCGCGACACGTTCGACTTCAAATGGTTCCTGCCGTCGCTGTGGCGTTATCGCCGCTCGCTCGGTCATGTGCTTCTGGCCTCGCTGTTCGTGCAGCTGTTTGCGCTGGTCACGCCTTTGTTCTTCCAGGTGGTGGTCGACAAGGTGCTGGCGCATCGCAGCTATTCCACGCTGATCGTTCTGGTGGTGGGGCTGGCCGCCATCGGGCTGTTCGATGTGGTGCTGCAATATTTGCGCACCTATGCGCTGTCGCACACGACCAACCGCATCGATGTGGAGCTCGGACGGCGGCTGTTCCGGCATCTGCTCAACCTGCCGCTCAGCTATTTCGAGACACGGGCGGCGGGCCAGACCGTGGCGCGGGTACGCGAGCTTGAAACCATCCGCAACTTTCTGACCGGGCAGGGCCTGTTCTCCGGGCTCGACTTCATCTTCACCATCATCTTCATCTTCGTGCTGTTTGCCTATTCGGCCAAGCTCGCCTGGATCGTCGTGGCCTCCATTCCCTTCTATCTCACCATCGGCTTTCTCATCCGTCCGTTTCTTAAAGAGAAGATCGACGAGAAGTTCGACCGGGGGGCCTTCAGCCAGCAATTGCTGGTGGAGACGGTGGTCGGGGTGCAGACGCTGAAAGCGGCGGCGGTCGAGCCGGTTGTCGCGGCGCAGTGGGAGGAGCGGCTGGCCGCCTATATCCGCTCGTCCTTTGCCGCCACCATGCTCGCTGCCAAGGGCCAGAACGCCATTCAATATGTCAGCAAGGTCACGAGTGCGGCACTTCTCCTCTTCGGGGCGCAGGCGGTGATCAATGACGAACTGACCGTCGGCGCGCTGGTCGCCTTCAACATGATCGCGGGCCAGGTGGCGCAGCCGATCCTGCGCCTGTCGCAGCTCTGGCAGGACTTTCAGCAGGTGCAGGTCTCGGTCTCGCGCCTTGCCGATATCCTGAATGCGCCGCAGGAGCCGCGCCCGGCCATTGCCGTCTCGCTGCCGGCACCCAAGGGTGCCCTGACCTTCAAGTCGGTGACCTTCCGCTATGCCCCCGATGCGCAGGACGTTTTGAAGGATATCAACCTGACGGTCAGACCCGGCGAAGTCATCGGCATTGTCGGCCCGTCGGGATCGGGCAAGTCGACCCTGACCAAGCTGGTACAGCGCTTCTATATCCCCAGCAATGGCCAGGTGTTCATGGACGGGCAAGACATTGCCCAGGTCGATCCCGCCTGGCTGCGCTCCAATATCGGCGTGGTGCTGCAGGAAAACATGCTGTTCAACCGCACCATCCACGACAATATCGTGCTGGCCAATCCCGCCATGTCGCGCGAAGCGGCCATGCGCATGGCGCAGTTGTCGGGGGCCGACGAGTTCATCTCAAAACTGCCGCGCGGCTATGACACGCTGATCGAGGAGCGCGGCGCCAATCTTTCCGGCGGCCAGCGCCAGCGGCTGGCCATTGCCCGGGCGCTCGCCACCAATCCGCCGATCCTCATCCTGGATGAAGCCACCAGTGCGCTCGACTATGAGAGCGAGCGGATCATCCTTGCCAATATGCGCGAGATCGTGCGCGGCCGCACCGTGATCATCATCGCCCACCGGCTTGCCACCGTGCGCTACTGCAACCGCATCATCGGCATGAAGGACGGGCGGATTGTCGAAGAGGGAACGCACGACACGCTCGTTGCCAAAGAGAACGGTCTTTACGCCCATCTGTGGCAGTTGCAGTCGGGGAGCAACCAGGCATGAAACCTCTCGAGGCAGCCCCTGACAATCCCGGAAAGGCCCAACCGGAAAAAGCCGGCAAGGCAAGGCTGAAGGCGATCAAACGCCAGCGCGCCGACAATGAGTTCCTGCCGGCGGCGCTGGAGATCCTGGAAACACCGGCCTCACCCATCCGCACCGCCTTCATCTGGTTCATCTGCATCCTGGCGACATGCGCGCTCATCTGGAGCTATCTCGGCACGTTCGACATCGTCGCAACGGCGCAAGGCAAAGTGCAGCCGACGGGCCGGGTCAAGATCGTGCAGTCGATCGAGCTCGGGCGAACAAAAACGGTCCCGGTCACCAACGGTAGCCAAGTCAAGGCGGGCGACATTCTGGTTGCGCTCGATGACACGGAGATCAAGTCAGAGGAAACCGCGCTTGCCGTCAGCCTTCAAGCGTTCCGCGCCGAAGTCACCCGCCGCGAAGCGGTGCTGGCAACCGTTACCGAATGGCAGGAGAAGGGGATATGGAACATTGGCCGCATCACCGAGCGGCCGCTGGCCTTTACCGCCGGCATCTCCGAACCGATCCGCCACCGGGAACAGCTGATCTACCGGGCCGATACGACGCAGCTGCACTCATCGCTTGCCAATCTCGACGCGACGCGCCGCCAGCGCCAGACCGAGATCGACAGCCTGACCCGGACGATCGCCGCGCAGACGGCTCTGGTCAAAACCCTGACCGAACGCGTCTCCATGCGCACCGAGCTGATCCCGACGGCCGCCGGTTCGCGCGCCCAGGTCATCGATGCCCTGCAATCGCAGCAGGAGGCCGCGGCCAGTCTCGTCACGCAGACCGGCCAGCTGGCAGCGGCGCGGGCTGCGCTTGATGTCGCGTTAAGCGAGGCGGCAAAACTCGTCGGCAGCTTTCTCTCCGACAATGTGCAAAAGCAGTCGGAAGCGGCGCGCCGCGTCGATGAACTCGAACAGCAGCTGATCAAGGCCAGCAAGCGCCGCTCCTCCATGACCATCCTGAGCCCGATCGATGGCACCGTGCAGGCCTCGGCCGTCACCACCATCGGCCAGGTGGTCACCGCAGGCAGCGAGCTGATGCGCATCGTGCCGGAAAATGCCTCGCTCGAGATCGAGGCCTATCTTCCCAACCGCGACATCGGCTTTGTGCGAGACGGCCAGACCGCCGTCATCAAGGTCGAGGCCTTCCCCTTCACCCGCTACGGCATCATCGAGGGCAAAGTGACCCGCATTGCCACCGATGCCATTCCCGAACCGGATGCTCAAGCGCTGGAAGGCGCTGCGGCGAAAGAGCTGCAGAGCATCATTCCCACCGGCAATGCCCAGCGCATGCAGAACCTCGTCTTTCCCGTCACCATCCGGCCGGATGTGACCCAGATCAATGTCGATGGGCGAGCAATGCCTCTCTCTCCAGGCATGTCCGTGACTGTGGAGGTCAAGACCGGAAAGCGCCGCATTCTCGAATATCTGTTCTCGCCGCTCGCCGAAATCTCGTCACAGGCCATGCAGGAAAGGTAATAAATATGCTTTATATCCAATCCTGGAATTTGCTTGTGGGGAAAGCATGAAGAGGGACAAAGTTCTGTCGTTTTCGGTGCTGTTTGCGCGCCTGCCCAGCATTTTACGCATTGCGGCAACGGTTATGTTTGCGTGTTTTGCGTTGACGCCGGTTTTTGCGGCGATGTCAGACCAGGCGCCGCTTGCAACGCCTGGCCCGGCGAGCGAAACAAATATCCCTGCAAAGGGACCGGATATTCCGCCCCCTCCCACCATTGTTTCCAATCCGTACGCGCCTCCGAAACGCTCGGCCAAGTCACCACTGACGCGTGCTTCAGACATGCGTTTTGCCATCGTACGCAGTGCAACGTCGACCTGTGAGCCATCTTGTCCGGAATGGATATCTGCGTATGGTACGATCAAGCCTGATACACCGTCGAAACTCCGCAAGGTTCTGCAGAAGCTCGGCAAGCGGCGCTTGCCCATCGTCATCGATTCAAATGGAGGAGCCGTGCTGGCCGCGATGGAGATGGGACGCTTGATCCGCGAGCGCGGTCTGATCACGGCTGTGGGTTTTACCAACTATAGTGGTTGCGGGCCGGATCAAGAGGGCTGCCGACCGAATTATCCGGACGGTGCCTACGCCGGATTTGTTTATCCGGTCTGGGCATATTGTATGTCCGCTTGCCCATACGTCTTGGCTGGCGGGGTAAAACGGCTCGTAGGGACGTCTTCGCAAATTGGTATCCATCAAATGACCACCACTGTCACACAGAGCATGGTTCGTTATCAAACCCGCTATCGGATCGTGAATGGCAAGAAAAAGATAATCGACAAGAAGATCATCGGGCGCGAACCCACCCGAACCTATACAACGACAAAGCTAAGCAGAGACACCCGAAGGCAACTCAACGCATATTTGACAGGGATGGGAGCTGAGTCGTCCCTTCTTGAGCGGATGCTCACAGTTCCGGCCAGCGACATGCTTATGCTGACCTATGATGAAGCTCTCAAGTTCAAGCTTGTGACCGGCCCGGGTGACGTGATGGACTTTGCCACGCCCACGCAATGCGATCAAAATCCGAAACCCGACAATTGCATCGAATTGAAGCGGAAAGCACCCAAAGCTTAATGGTCAACAGCGGACGCCCGCAGTTGGTGTTGGTTCAGGGACCGTGCCTGGAGAGTATCCGTTGTGATCAACGGGCAAAATGGGGGAGCATTACGTTTTGTGGGGCACTTGTTGATTTCTGTATCGGATTAATCCCTTTAGCCATTTCACTCTGACCTAGCGGGTCCATAAGAAACTCATGTCTGTCTTCATTTTATCTCGATCGACCGTGGTCAATCGAGATAAAATGAATCAACCGGTGATGAAACTCAACAACAGTATTTTACCTTGATGAAAGCTAAGGTTACGGTGCCGTTGAGAAAGCTTGTTCAGACTCAATCTTTGTTTCAGAAGGTCAAATGATCAGTTGATGAAATTCACCGCTGTACTGCGCATCACAACATTCGCCATGATGCTGCCGACCCACGCCCTTGCGGATTGCGATATCACAGATACCTTGCTCAAGCAGGCTTATCCTAAGGCAGAGCAGGTCGCAGACGGTTTGGCTGTCAAAAGTGGTGGCTATGCCCAGGTGATCAATCCCGACAACGTGGTGTGCAAGGTCTGGCCCTACAGGCCGGAACTCACCCTGGCTGCGATACCGATACTCGAGGCCGTCCCGCCAGCTGAGGGCGAGAACAAGGGAGATGTGGAGATCATTGTCTTCAATCGCACCACTGGCAAGCTGCTCGCCAGACGTATCGAGACGGGCATGGCCTTCTCCGATGCCATTCAGTTCAGCAGCCTCGAACTCGATACGGCCCGCTACGATGTGAGTAGTGATCTGCGCGCCTTTGGTCTGCGCACTTCGCAAAATGGCAGTTCGCGTGTTAATCCCTATGACGAACATGCGCTCTGGCTCTACACTTTTAACAATGGCGGCATTGAACGGGTGCTGGATGGACTGATTATGGAGCGCACGAATGGTGAAAATGACGGGGACTGCAGTGGTAGCTCGACGACGATCAAGCGTACACTCACAATTGCTCCCAAAAAGGAACCAGGCTATCGCGAACTGCGGGTCGAACAGACGGTGATGCACGAGACGTCAACCAAAACGGCCGCGGAATGCCATTCAAGCAATCGCTTCGACCAGCCTGTGCACTTCAGTCTGGCCTATCGAGACGGCCGCTATCGCCCGGTTGCGGGTGTTAACGTCGGCTCTGACAAAGGTGATATCGACGATGATTTATTCTCCAGCATCACAGTAGGAGCAGGCAAACCCTAGCACGTCTCGCATTCGCATTTCGCAAATCGGTTGAGCGTACTTTGGACGCGCTATGAACATTCCCCTCGTATCCTCAGGTCTTTGGGATTTCTCCACTTCAGTCGACACGACTCGATGTATCGATAAGACCTCTGAATGCCGCTGATTTCCAAGTCTTCGATGAGCTATCGTGGATTTTTTGTCTCTAATCGAAAATGCGTAAAACTGGTCAGTATCGGCGTTTACAAAGGAAGAATTCGAGCCCAAGGGTATGCCAATTTGCATGTACACGCCCCAGTTATGAATGCTGAAGTGTACTCAATAGGGCTCAGGCGGCTCCGCTACAAACTTGGCAAGTGCGTAGTAAGAAGAAGGGGGCTGGGTTCAAATTGCTGTGAGCAAGAAAACTCCATAAAATTCGATCGCTGATTTTCGTAGTCTGGACCGACAGAAGCATTTCTCAATTCTGGGAGGGTGTGATCAGATGCGGGTGAGAGAAGACTACTCTTCTCTAACACCAAATTCACGGTCTGGCTGGTTATGATCCCAGTTCCACCGTCTCGGCAGCTACTTTGAAACCGCGTCACTTGATGCGGTTGCCAGTCTCGTTGTCAAACAACAGCACTTTTGCCGTATCAAAGCCGACATTGACCTGCGCACCTGTTCGCATAGGTGTTGCTTCATGTAAAACCATTGTGACGTCCGTTATCCCAAGCCGCATCCGGACTTCTTGCGCGTCGCCTGTTGGCTCCACCAGAACAACCTCGGCGGCGAAGCCCTTGCCATCCAGATAGATATGCTGTGGGCGAACCCCATAGATGATCCCGGTATCTTGAGGAACAGCAATGCTGGGCGGCAGTGGCAGCAGCAAATCATCGCTTAGCCGTACAAACCGCCCATCGACCTTACCTTGCAGCAGATTTATTTCCGGAGAACCGATAAATCCGGCAACAAAGAGGTTGGATGGATTTTCGTAAAGCTCAAGCGGCGCGCCAACCTGCTCTATCTTTCCGCCGTTGAGCACCACGATTTTGTCGGCCATAGTCATGGCTTCTGTCTGGTCATGGGTTACATACACCATCGTTTTGCCAAGCCGTTGATGTAATTTTTTGATTTCACCGCGCATCTTTACGCGGAGCTTGGCGTCAAGATTGGACAGGGGCTCATCGAAAAGGAATGCGCGCGGATCACGAACGATGGCCCGTCCCATGGCCACGCGTTGCCGTTGCCCGCCGGAAAGTTCGCGCGGCAAACGATCGAGAAGCTTGTCAAGCCCGAGTATCTCGGCAGCTTCGGTCACGCGCTTGCTGATCTCGGCCTTTGGAGCGCCGGCAAGCTTCAGCGCAAAGCTCATATTGTCTGCGACTTTCATATGCGGATAAAGCGCATAGCTCTGGAAGACCATGGCGATATCACGCTCCTTCGCCGGGATGTCATTGACGATCCTGCCACCGATGGTGATTTCACCGGACGTGATATCCTCCAGTCCGGCGATCATGCGCAGCAGCGTGGACTTTCCACAGCCCGACGGGCCGACAAGCACGACAAATTCGCCCTCGCTCATACCAAGCGAAATATCGTCCAGAATGGCCACGCTGCCATATGCCTTGGCTACGTTTCTAAGTTCAATTTCCGACATGCACCGTTCCTCCCGGCAGCTTTTAAAGTTCTTAACTAGACGCTCAGGACCGCTCGATCCCTGGCACGCACCTCACTCACAGACTGATCGGCGGCGTGGATAATCCTGACGGTTTCCGTGAACACGTCAGCAGCGGCGTTGAGGTCCAGCCGATTGATCGTGTCGATTTGCTGGCGATCGGCGGCGGCGATGACGTTTTCGCCGTGCATGGCACCAAGAATTGCGCCTGCCATTACGCCGATAGAATCCGTGTCCCGTCCGGAGTTGATTCCGTCTTCAATCGATCTGCGGAAATCGCCATCATTGAAGAGACAAAAACCCAATGCCAGCGGCAATTCCTCGACAGCACCCAACCGGTTTGGCTGATAGGCACCCGTCAAACGGCCAGCCTTGTCGGGCGTGTGATTTACGTCATCGCCCATGGGCGAATAGGGGGCCATTGCCGCGTGAAACGCAGCGACAAGGGTCTGATAGTCTGCGCCCGCCAGTTTCTGCCGGCGCGCCACGTCGGCAATATTGGCGATCGCCTTTGCGGTGCCGTCCTTGGCAAGAGACAAAACCGCATTGATGACAGCCTCAATCGTTGTCCCGGGTACAAAGGCCGCGGCAACAGCTGCAGCCATCACGCCCGCCGCCTCGAGTCCAAAGCTTTCCTGATGGCCCGAGGCAAAAGCTATGGCCTCGTCATATGCCCCTTTGGGGTCACAGGCGTTCACAACCCCAATTGGGGCGACGTACATGGCTGCACCACAATTGACCATGTTGCCGATCCCGCCCTGGCGAGGATCGCAAGAGGCAAGCTGATGACGCTGAAATATCCATTTTTCCGGATAAAACAGCCGCTCGATCAACATTGCTTCGCGCTGCAGTTCAGGCACATATCGCGGGACCCACGCTATCTGGCGCACCATGCCGTCCGCCATGTCCCAGGCGTCCAAGTGCCGGCGCGTCTCACTGTAGATATCCATGAGGCATAGCGTCATCAGCGTATCGTCCGTGACAATGCCATTGCCGCGTACTCTGCCATTCCTTGCGGTAGCATCAAGCGCCATCTTGTGCCAATCCGTATCGAGCAAGGATACTCGTCCGTAGCGCACGGCAATCTCGCCAGCCGAGAGCTTTTCGACAGGCGCTCCCAGAGCATCACCCAACGCGATGCCGTGAAGAAGCGCGCGGATGCGGCCATTCAGAGAAAGTGGTTTTGTATTACTTGGCTGCATTGAGCATGGTCCTTGCATATTCGTTGAGACGCGTGCCGCCTGCGTTTTCCCATTCGGCAACATATTGATCCCATTGATCCATCTTGGCCTGGCCGGAGATGAACTTGTAAACCCAGGCGCGATACACGCTCTCGGTTGCATCGAGATCGGGTGCGTATTCGGCAGGCCAGACAAAGGCGTTGTCAGGCTTGTAGAATGTCTTGATATTAGCCAGCCACTGCTGGGCGGCTTCGGATTGCCAGATGACCGGCGGTTGCCAGTTGGCAGCCGCCATGATGCGCGAATACCAGGTTGATATCTTGTCGGTCACTGTGAAGGTGGCACCGTCCTTGGTGTATTCTTTTCCTTCAAAGCCCATCCGATCGAACATCTGGCCTTCGGGGCTCGCCATGAAATCGAGGAATTTCATCACCTCGGTTTTGTGTTGCGAAAGCGTGGAGATCGCAAATCCGCGCGATTCCCTCGAAACGTCAACAGCCGCCAAACCCGTGCCGCCCGGGCCCTTCGGAATAGGAAGCAGGGCAAGTTCGGTACCGGGATGTACTTGGCGCATCTTGCCGCGATAAACATCGACATTCTCCGCCGAAGACGAGAAGATCACTCCAGCCTTGCCGGTGTAGAATTTGTCTTCCTTCACATCGAATTTGTTGGTGATGTATTCCGGATCGAGAAGTCCCTGCGCTCGCAACGAGGCGTAAAATGCGATCTTGTTCCTTTCCTGTGCTGTTACACGCGAACTTACCCAGCCGCCGGCCGCGTTCTTCATCCAACTGCCGGTGACACCGAACGCCTGGTTGAAGATTGAATCCAGATCATTGGTGTTCTCCGCCATCGTCACGCCGTAGGTATCCTTGACGCCATTGCCGTCCAGATCGCTATCGTGCAATGCTTTGAACAGCGTGACGTAGTCGTCGACGGTTTCCGGTGCCTTAAGACCGGTCTTTTCCAACCAGTCCTTGCGAATGAGCGGCTGTGGAGCGCGCGCCGGAAAGACATAAAGCAGGTAGGGATAATTTTTCAGGCGCTCGATATTTTGCGGCCACAAGGCATTTTTGAGGTATTTTGTATCGGCGACGAGCGGGCCAAGATCTGTCAAAATCCCTTGTTCGACCATCTTGGTATCGCCGCCCTGGAAATAGATCAGATCGGGAATATTGCCCGAGAGAAGCATCACCGATAGCTTGTCGGCGTAACCGGACGAAGGCAGATTGACGAGTTCAATATCAATATCGACCCCTTGCGCCTTGAGTGCGTCCTCAATGCGTTGAACGTGCTTCACGTCGTCGGGGTTGGATGGCACAAAATCTTTGGCCACGATGCGAATCTTGACCGGGTCTGCCATGGCCGGGACAGAGACGAAGAGGCTGAAGGTCAGGGCTGTTGTTGCCATTAAAGTAATAATACGTTGCATGTATTCTCCTCCTTATTTTTCTCGTTTGTTGGGTATTCCTGCTTCAGCCTTTGAGCGCCCCGCTCATGGTGCCTTTGGTGAAGAACTTGAGGATCAGCGGGTAGATCGCGAGGATTGGCACGATCGTCAGAATGATCATGCCTGCCTTCAGGGACCTCAAATCTATTTGCCCGGAACCGGTGTTGCTGGTGGCCTTATCGAGGCCGACGATGGCGAGCTTGTCTCCATCGATAACAAACTGGCGCAGCACCACCTGCAGAGGCCACTTGCTCTGGTCATTCAGATAGATCATGGCATGGAAAAACTCGTTCCAATGGAAGACAAGGTAGAACAGGGAGATCGTTGCCAATGCCGGTTTGGCAAGGGGTAAAACCAGATACCAAAAGACTTGAAAGGCATTTGCGCCGTCGAGTTCTGCTGCCTCCAGAAGCTCGGCCGGAATTTCCTCAAAGAACCGCACAAGGATAATGAGGTACCAGGCGTTCACCGCCTTGTAGAGTATCACCGACCAGTAGCTGTCGAGTAACCCCAGGCGCTTGTTGATGAAATAATCGGGGATGATACCCGGTTCAAAGACGATCGTGACAAGCACCAGAACGAACAATGTCCGTCTTCCTGGCAGGCCGGGTCGCGATAGGCCCCAAGCCATCAGTGCCGTACCGACGACGCCAATCAGGGTACTTGAAGCCGTTATGAATATGGAGTTGAAAATCCCTCGTTGCACATTGGGGTGTTGCAGCAAGACACTCCATACATCGAATGAAAGGCCGCTTGGAACAATTGTTAAACCATTCATTCCGGGCACTTTTGCCGGCTCGGAGAATGAAATGGCCAAGAGGTTAAGCAGGGGCTGCACCGTTACAACAACAAGCAGCAGCAATGTGGAAACAATCAACGCATATTCGATACGTTCGAGCGGAGTCTTGCGCGACAGGGCCATTACCAGACTCCCTTGCCAGTGAGGTGCTTGGATACAAAGTGAGCGGCGGTGATCATGATGGTGCCAAGGACCGCCTTGAACAGGCCAGCCGCCGTTGCCAGCGAGTATTCGCCGCCCAGAAGTCCGATCCGGTAGACATAGGTGTCCACAATATCGATCTTCGTGCGGACAACGTCGTTGGAAAGATTGATGACCTGATTGAGGTCCGCATTCAGGAACATGCCGGCATTGAGGATAAAGAGCGTGGCAATCGTCGGCGCAATACCGGGCAGGGTAACGTGCCTGATCTTCTGCCAGCGATTGGCACCATCGATTTCCGCGGCATCGTATAACTGCTGGTCGATCGCGATAATGGCAGCAAGATAGAGCAGGCTGTCCCAGCCGGCCGAGCGCCAGATCTCAGTGAACACAAGCACCCAGCGGATGGAACCTGTGTCTGTCATGAAGGGCCTCGGCGCAATACCGGCCATCCCAAGCAGATTGTTGACCGCTCCATCGGTTGGCGAAAGTGCTGCGATAAAGACGCCGGCGATTACGACCCAGGAGAGAAAGTGCGGGAGATAGATGGCCGATTGGATGAACTTTCGCAGACTGCCACCGCGAACCTCATTGAGGAGAAGTGCGACCAGAATTGGCACTGGGAAGAAGAACGCCATCTTCATGGTCGAGATGATGAGGGTATTGACCAGGACCTGCCAAAAGATGGGTGAAGAAAACAGCAGGAGAAAATGTTTCATCCCAACCCAGATATTGGGGGGTATGATCCTGACCTGTTCGAACGCGATGCGTGCTTCCCAGATAGGCAAATAATGGAAGATGAAAAAGAACACGATGCCAGGAGCCATCATAAGATAAAAGGGCCACCAACGCCGAAAACCGCGTTTGAATGAGTTAGACATGGGAACGTTCCCAAAAATTTGCACAGTTGGTCTGGCTTTTGATGATGCGTGCATGTCTTACGCTCCTCCCGTAGCGGTAAACACCTTCATGGCAGGCTGCAAAAGATCGCGCACACTGCCACGTTCAATGAGGCGGCAAGGTAAATGGATGCGACCGTGATCAGGACGCCCTTCGATCTCATCAAGCAAGGAGTTGACAGCCTGACGGCCTATTGCTCTGCCTGGCTTCTCAATGGTGGTAAGTCCCGGGTCGGAATATGCTCCTGCCGGGATTCCGTCGAAACCAATGATTGAAACATCTTCCGGGCAACGCAGGCCCGCATGACGCGCGGCCAGCAATGCGCCGAGCGCCATCAGGTCGTTGGCAGCAAAGATCGAGAGATGGCCTGTCCGCTTGGACGCCATCAGCCGCGTCATCGCCTGATAACCGCCGTCGACCGTATATTCCCCATCTTCTATTTCGAGCAAGGCAGGGTCGAAATCGCGCGCCAGGCAATGGTCGTAGACTGCACGCAGGAAACGGGCCCTTGCTATCCGTGAGTGCGGGCCGAGAATGAGGCAAGGTGAAAAGTGCCCCATTGAAACAAAATAATCCAATCCGATCGTCACCGCCTGATGAATATCGGACCCCACACTGGAAACATCAGGAATGCGCTCGGCGCTTGATCCTATCAGCACAAATGGCAAGGCAGCACGATCCAGACCGCTCACGCTATCGGAGATCGGATTGAGGATTGCTCCATCTGCCCGCACCTGACGTAGCGCACGCAAGTGGTTCTCTTCCCGGTTCAGTTGCCAATCAGAAGAAAAGACAAGCAGCGAAGATCCTGCTTCAAACGCCCGGTCCTGAGCGCCGCGCGCAACTTCCGCCCAAAAAGCATTGGCAATATCGGGAACAACAAGACCCAGTAGTCCAGTCTTCCCTGATCGCATGCCGACTGCCAGATCGTTGCGTTCATAACCCATAGCTTTCGCAGCGTTTTGTACCCGTTCCCGCGCATCATCGGTAATGTTGGACGCACCGGAAAGCGCTCGGGCAGCCGTACTCTTCGATACGCCTGCCTTCTTTGCCACATCGATTATTGTCGGACGCTTCCGTTGCATGGGCGCTCTGCTTTGCTGTTGTGTGGGAACGTTACCACGAGATTGTCGGCGGCGCAAGTCGGCAAATAGTGCGAACAACTGAGCTGTGCTAAGGCCGTGTGGATTGCGCATTAAGGGTGAGCGCCACCATCCTCGCCGCCGTTTCGCTGCGGCACGTTGATGTCATTGACAGCAGTGGGCCGAGCCAATGAAGTGGCAACTTCCTCACCTGTGACGCTGAATCCAGGCTGGGATCGAACAGCAAAGCCGGTTAACCAAGCACTGCATCCTGCAGAGCTTGGTGACTTGAATAGACCTCGGGGTCATCGAGAGCCCTGGAGCAGAGAACCACCACGGCTTTTTTGTTGTTGAGGTTACTGAGCCAGGAGCTTCCCAATCCACCCGCCCAACCGATCGTTCCATGCATGGCTTCAGCGGAAGAGCGGCCCGCATCGACCGAGACGCCGTATCCCCAGCCACGACCGTCCAGGAAATAGGCGGCGTCGGTTCGCTGGTCGCGGGTGAGATGATCAGTGAACATGCGACGGATCCATTCCTTGCCGACCAATTGTCCTCGGGGTGTCTTGCCCTGTGCATGCAGCATTCTGACAAAGGCCATGTAGTCGGCGGCGGTTGAGACCAAGCCGCCTTCTCCACCTTCGAATGCGGGGGGCTTTGACCAGGCGTCCTTCTGGCTATCGGACAGCCTCAAGTCACTTGAATATGCCGGCGTCAGTCGGGCCAGTTTTTCCGGCCTGACGTAGAAGCCCGTGTCAATCATGCCCAATGGCTCAAAAATATGCTCTTGCAAGAATTTCGACAATGGCATTTTCGCGAGACGCGAGATCAGCACTCCCTGCACATTGGATGCCACCGAATAAAACCATCGCTCACCGGGCTGCGCCAACAGAGGCAGTCTGCCCAGCCTCCTGATCCACTCATCTTGATCGGTGGGCGTTGCAGGGTTTGGCGGCCCAAAACCGACAAGCTGCTGGCGTTCTATCTCTCTCTGGATTGGTGTGCTGCCGGGTGCAGCGGGTACAATGCCGGTGCCTAGTCGCGAGGTAAGGATATCCTCAACGGTGATTTCGCGATTGGCACGGACTGTTCGGTCCAAATCACCATTCAAATCAACCAGTACATTCGGGTTGCTCAATTCCGGCAGCCATCTGGCTACCGGATCGGACAAGCCGATCTGAAGCTTCTCGATCAGCATGATGAGTGCAACGGCTGTGATTGGCTTGGTCATCGACGAGATACGGAAAATTGCATCCGGCTTCAGCTTGGAGGAATGCTCCGTGTCGACATAGCCCGCTGTCAGCACTGATGATTTGTCATTGAGAACAGCAACAATCGCGCCCGGTTGCAGGGCAGCTGCAGCTGCCAAAGCCTTTTCAACTTTGATCAAGATGACTCCAAGTCATGTTTGTCGTTCATAATTCAAGACCGCACGCCAGCATAACCGAGCCCTCGACAGGCTAGATATCGCGGAGCTGCAACAACGGCGCAAATGCGGTCGCCTTGATCTCCACCAGCCCACCTTCGGGATTGAGGTCAGCGACTGCCAGCTCCACACAAGCAGGATAGGGAGCCGGAAAGAACTCGTCCCGAACGCGTGCGATCGCGGTCAGCTGTTCGGTTTTGTCCAATGCCAGGCGGTCACTGCCGAACACGTGAAACATCTGCAGCTCCACAACATCTTCTATGCGCGCCTGGCATGCGTGCAGCAATTGTTCCATCGATGTGAAGACACGGCGCAGTTCGCTGCTAAAGCTCTCGGCGTTCATCGGTGCCGATTGCTCATTGCGGGCGACCACGCCAGACAGAAAGACGAAATCTCCAGCGCGCCGGGCTGGGGCATAATGGAATTGTTCGACGTCGGCTCGCAGCGCTTGAGATACAACGACCTTTCCGGTGGATGTGGCATGGTGGTCGACGGAATTGGCAGTCTGATCTTGCATAATTTTCTTTCCGGCTCTTGGAGTAGTGGTTCGGCGTTGGCCGTTTATGATAAGGCCGTCATTGACGGATCGATGAGAGCTTCCAGTTCATCTCTTGTGGCACCATCGCGCGCCTGCATCGAAAGGCTTTGCATCACTGCGCTGTAGTAGTTGGCCAGCACCCGGATGTTGCTCGAGTTCGGCAGGTCACCCTCCGCAATGCCGCGTTCCAGCCGGGCGTGGATATGCGCTTCGGTGTCTTTGCGGATGTGCCGGAGCAGTTCACGTAAGGGTTCGGTTTCAATCTGGCAGTTGACGACACCGAGGACCAGCAGGCAGCCGCCCGATTGCGGTGCGCTGAGCGCTGTATGGATGCTGCTTGAAAGCATGGCGTGTATCGATTCACGCGTGGTCGCACCCTCATCGAGTGCGCGCAGCGTGCCAGACCCAACGGTTGCCACATAGAGATCGACCGCATCGCGAAACGCCGTTTCCTTCGAGCCGAAGGCGGCATAAAAACTTGGAGGGGTAATTCCGATCGCCGCTGTCAGGTCGTTGAGCTGCGTGCCCTCATACCCCTTGGCCCAGAACACTTCCATTATGCGCTGCAGCGCATCATCGCGATCAAAACTGCGCGGCCGGCCTCGAATTGCCATGATGTTCCTTTCTGTAGTGGAAATTATATAAATCGCTTGACCGGGAGAAACAAGCTGGATCGCAAATTATGTAGTGTAAATTATAGAAAATGATTTACGAACAAGGGACATCATTGATCCCAGCGCTTCAGTGCGAGCGCCAACAGAAATGCCGGCGAGGCAGAAGATGCCTCTCCTGGTCTGTATCCTGGGATTGACGATCTTTTCGCTGACGGCTTCGCATTTCATGGTTGCCGGGATGATGCCGTCGCTGTCAGCTGCATTCAGCGTGTCAATTGCCGAGGTTGGACAACCGTTGCCTGCCATAAAAACACTCTGTGGCGCTAGCGGTCAAGGAGCCCAACTGCAGCGCCAACGGAATTTTTGTCTCCAATCGAAGATGCCTAGAATAAGCTCCTATCGGCATTCACAAAGGAAGGCTGAAAGTCTTTCTCTGTGCGATCAACTGATCGTTTGCTGGCAGGCCCTGAATTTAAACAGGTGCCGGATCCCATGTAGAATTTCGTATCATCAGACTTATGGATCGTGAGTCCCGTCGTCGACAGGGCTCATTGTCGGTTGGGCGCAAGTGCAAACCTCATCCGTTGAGGACAAGATGTCTCGTCATTTGGGGCGTTCACCGATCGGACGTCATGGCTTAATGCCTCAGCTAGCGCTAAGAGCGTCCCATAGCTTGATCTTTTTCTGTCGTACGATCCCGGCGATTGTGGTTCTAGACTCAGCGATGGGTGGAAATTGCCATGTCCGCCTCTGAGCGAGGATGCGCTGAAACTCAAATGAACCGGGCCTGAAGATTGTCGAGGAGCCATGCGCCTGCGCGGCCCGGGAAACGATCTCGCATATGCGCGGCATAGATGGTCAGAGGGCTGTGAGCGCTGGCAGGATCGTCCTCAATTTGCAGCGGCACGAGACGCTCTTCGACCAGAAGCGGCATCACCAGATGTTCGGGCATCCGGCACCAGCCAAGCGCTGCGAGGAGGAAATCCAGCCGGCGCCCCAGCTCAACGAAGCGCCACACCTTGGTTCCAAGAATTCCATAGCCGGGATTGTCCGGTGTGGACGGATCAGACAGCACAAGCTGGACATGCTCATCCAGGTCCGCGCGCGTTACCGGTCGGCCGAGCCGGGCGAGCGGATGGGCTGGCGACACGACCGGAAGCAGGCGCACGTCAAGCAATGGCAAAGCTACAACATCTTCAGGCACATCAGGTAGAAGCACGCAGAACGCGAGCGCAGCTTCTCCCCGGCGCAATCGTCGCTCGGCGCCGCCGAGGCCCTCTTCCGAGAAGCTCACCGGCAGGTGAGGAAACGCATCGCGGAGCGCATGCAGGCTGTCGATAAACGAAGCAGTGGGTACCAGCGGATCAATTGCCACTGCAAGCTCGGGCTCCAGTCCATTGCGCGTGGCGGCGGCCATCGCCTCGAAACGTGCCGTGCCCGACAGGACGACACGAGCCTGAGCGACCAGTGCGCGGCCTGCATCCGTCAGGTGCGGGCGATAGCTGCTCCGATCGAACAGGATCACCCCCTGCACGTCTTCCAGCGTTGCAATGGCCTGGCTGATCGCAGACTGGGCACGGTGGAGCTTGCGACCGGCAGCCGAGAAGCTGCCGGTTTCGGTGATCGCCACCAACACGCGCAGCTGGTCCAGGGTCAAACTGCCCAACATTTCATCGCCAAAACAGATAGAGATGATCGGATTATTATCTCTTTTAATGATGGTCGTCCAGTGCGCAAGCTGCAGCCATGCTCTCGGCGCGCCGAACTCCGGCTTCCGCTTCGGCCAACTCAAATCCGAGGATACCATTCATGCCCCACCTTCTCGTTGTCGAGACCAGTCCGCGCGGTGGTTCTTCGATCTCACGCAATCTCACCCGTCGCTTCGTCGCCGAATGGCAGGTTGCACATCCCGGTGGGCAGGTAGTTACCCGTGATCTGATGGAAACGGACTTGTCGTTTGTGAGCGCGCCGTGGCTCCGGGCTTATTTCACGCCGCCCGAGCAGCATTCGACCGAAATGAAAGAAGTGCTCCGGCTGTCGGACGAACTTGTCGCGGAGCTGCTGGCGACCGACCATCTCGTCATTGCCACGCCCGTGTACAACTACAACATTCCGGCGGCGCTCAAGGCCTGGGTTGACCACATCGTCCGCAAGGGGTCGACGCTCGGGATGGACGGCAAGGGCCTTGTCAGCGGCAAGAGGGCTACTGTGCTTATGGCTTCCGGGGGCGTTTACACCGAAGGTTCCCCAATCCGCGATCGAGACATTGCGGCCCAGTATCTGCGCCTGATCCTGAACGTCATCGGCATCACCGATGTGACATTCGTTGCGGCAGGTGGAGCAAAGGCAGTTGATTTGGGCGAGATCGGGCGAGATGACTTCCTGGACAAGTTCCAGGGCGAAATCGAGGCGAAGGCTGCAAATGCTGCTTTCGGGGTGGGCTCGGCGGCCGCCTGATAACTGACCGGAGATCGAAGACAGTGGATTGCTTCATGCAAAGCGGAATCCAGTCCACGGCTTCTTTTATTGCAAAAGGGGATTGTGAGGTTGAACCACCGCGGCCGTTTGGATGGGATTTTCGCAGTCGCCGATTTCGCCGCGCTGATGAAAGCTGATGGCACGTTTCAGCGCGTGATGGGCCTCGTCCTTGTTGAGCCCGATTTGGGTGCGGCGTTGCAGATCGGCGTTCAGAATCCAGTTGATCATGAACAGGGTCCACTCGACGCGACCGTCCTCGCGCAAAGCCGTGGCCAGTTCGTTTTGCCGCGGATAAGAGGCGACCGGCAAAACAAATTTCCCAGCCCTGTCGGAATCCCCCTATGTTGGCCGTCCTTGCAGCATCAACCGCTTCAACCGGGAGGTTCATCATGGAAAACGCTCAAACGGTCTGGCAGACTGCCGCCATTCTCATTGCCCGCATTATCTTCGCAACTGTCTTTTTGATGGCTGTCTCCTTCAAATTGATGGATATGGGCGCCACTGCAAGCTACATCGCCGCCGCCGGCTTCCCATTCCCGCTGTTTCTGGCCTGGTGCGCAGCGATCCTCGAAATGCTGCTGGTCATTGCCTTCCTGACGGGCGCCGTTTTCACTCCGGCGGCGATGATCGCGGCCGTTTACGTCATCTTCCTCGGATTTACATTCCACGGCCCGTCACACTGTGCCAACAACCAGGCCGAATTCGGCTTCTTCGTCGACCATTTCACTTTTGTAGCCGGTTTGTTCTTTGCTGCCGTGCACGGGCCGGGAAGCGTGCTTGCCCTCGGAGCGGGCTGGCAAGGCAAGGCCTGAGCGCCGAGCTTGTCATAGCGTGTGGCGCCGCGTCGGAGGTGCTTCAGCTTGGAGAAAAACCGCTTGATCAGATTGCGCTCACGGTAAGCCTCCTGCTGAAGCGGGAAAAGAGAGCCGCGTTGAAATCGGCTGTTTAACGCGTCATCTGGCGAACCCTAATTCTTGTTTGTGGTGAAGTTTTCTCGCATCTTTTCCAGCCAAGCGAACACAGTGCCGAGCGCCTGGTTGCCCTTGCCGAGAAGCCCCGTCAGTTCGCCTTCGGCCGCCCCGCGCTTGGCTGCATCGGGTTCGGGCAGCGGCGGCAGGATGTGGGCATAATAGGTCTTGTCCAGCAGACGATGCAGCAGGCGTTCGCCTGGAAACGGTTCGCCATTGTTCAGCGCCCGTGCGCCTTTGAGCAGTGAGCGGATATCGTACTGGGTCGGGCTGATGTCCGGCACCTGTTTTGGCAGGTTCAGAAGCGTATACACCGCGACCCGCGCGGTGCGGATTGAGCTGTCCATTGTGAAGATGATGTCGTTCGACGTTTCGACAAACTGGCCCATCAGGCCAAGGTTGGTGCAACCCGCAGGCACAACATGGGGCCGGTCGCCCGCCGCACGCGGCATGAATTGCGCCGTGATATACGGCATCAGCGCAATACGCGCCTTGGTGTTTGCCACCACATCGTCGAGTTGATCTTCAATGCCGAGATGATAGCAAAGCTCAGCCAGGATCTCTCGCCCGGTGCAGGCCGGCATGGTTTTCTTGACGAAGTTGCCCTCCTTGTCCATCAGCAGCGCATAGACCCAGACCACCAGAACATCCTTCGGCTGGGTCGGGAAGTGCGGCTGGCGGTTGCAGGTAAAGCTGAGCACCCAATTGGAGTCGGTAAAGGTGATGATCCCTCCGGTCACCGTTTTGCCCGAATAGGGATCGTTGACCGAAAGCTCTTTCAGCTTTTCGACAAAGGGCGACGGTTTGCAGGTGAGTGTCACGGATTCCCACATTGAGCCATCGACATTGCCGTAGAATTTCTCGGGCTTGCCGAAGATGGGCGACTTCCTGGCGAGATTCTTCCACAGGGCCCAATCGCTCGCGTCGCCCGGGTCATGCCTGCCGCGGTCGAGCACCGGAGCATTGTCCATGTCGCCATAAGCAGTGCCCTCGGTCATCGACCCGGTCAGCGCAAAGACCAGATCCTTCGGGCCAACGGCAATGGTCGTATCGGTACCGCCCATATGAGCACGGATAGCGGTAACCGTGCGGGCCTCGCCTTCGACCGTCATTTCGAGATCATAGGCGCGCGTGTCGAACTGCACCTTCACACCGCGTTCCCGCAGATGCGCTACCAGCGGACGAACAAAACTGTCGAACTGATTGTACTTCGGGAAGATCAGCGCCGACATGTCGGTCAGTCCATCAATCGCGTCGAGGAAACGGTGCATGTAGAGCTTCATTTCAAGAAGGCTCTGCCAGTTTTCGAACGCGAACATGGAGCGCCAGAGATACCAGAAATTGGTTTCGAGGAAGCCCGCGCTGAAATATTGCTCAATGGTGATGTCGTCGAGATCCTCCTTACGCTTCAACATCAGGCGGATCAGTTCCCACTGCTGTGATTTGGAGAGGCCCAGCGTCGAAAAATCACGTATCTGGCCCTGCTTGTGCATGAGCCGGGCCTTGGAGAAGTTCGGGTCGTTGTCGTTGACCAACCGATATTCGTCGAGGACGCTATAGCCCTCGGGCAGTTCGAGCGCCTGCACGTCCTGGAACATGTCCCACAGATTATCGTAGTTCCAGTTCATCTCGCGGCCGCCGCGGACGATATAGCCGTCCTCCGGATTGCCCGCGCCGTCAAGCGAGCCGCCCTCGATGTGCATCGTGTCCAATATGGTGATGTCCTCGCCCGCCATACCGCCATCGCGGATCATGTAAAAGGCTGCGGAAAGGCCCGCGATGCCGCTGCCGATGATCCAGGCCTTGCGGCGTTCAGCCGGCCCGGTCAGGACCGGGCGGTTACGCATATAAGCCCCCATCATGTCGGGAGGCGGCAGGCAGTTGCCGGCGCTGTTGTGCCAATAGGCGGCGGTGGCATCGGCCTCGACCGTGAACGTCTTGCCGGATTTGCTGGCGGTGGTGTTCGAGTTGGTCATGGCACCTCTCTCCGTATCGAGTTGAAATTCCAGCTTGAATGCTTTGCGGGATTTATCGGTTTGATGGCGGGTGACGTCAAATCGTGATCCATCGGATGAGCTCAGCACACCACTTCTTCCACTATTCAAGATCTTCGAAGTTCGAAATTGCCTGAGCTGCTATCGATGAAGTTTGGTGCAATCTCCAGAATCGAAGGGAATTTTCCCAGTAAACAATTGATTATGCATTGAAGCAATGGAAGCGTGTTACGGTAACACAACGCTCGAACGCAGCTCCCTCAAGACCTGATCGTCGAGCGCCTCGGGTTTTCAGCATGTCGGCCATACTTTGCGCGTTCGCAATAGGCACCTGGTGGCTGCGCCAAAATCCCTCGACCTTCTTGCCATCAACTGGTGCATCCGTTGGGGATGACTGCTTTCGACAAACAAGGGTTCGTCTCCGTATCCCTCGAACAGGCTCCGCAGCTCGCTGTCCGGCATGCGCCCCATCACTGTGGGATTGGCTATCTTGTAACCATATTGAAATTGAAAAGGGATGATTTTTTGTACGTCGAGCCTGCTTATTCATGAACCTCAACTACCGCAAGTTCATGAACCTCAACTACCGCAAGCTATTTGACGAATAATCATTATGACAACCCCGGCCCAATTCAAAGTTTGAAGGTGCTTGATCCAATAGATTCATTTTCCTTCATGACCATTGCGCCAGATGCATAGGTGGAATGAGGGATTGTGCCTGTTTTAAACCGATTGAAAGGCCTATATTCCAATCATCGAAACGACGCCGGAGCCAAGCAAGGCTGCTGACGTCAGACAACCCTCAGAAAGGGAATTATCATGAACGTAGCACGCTCCTTCAACAATTGGCTCAAGTTCCGTCAGACCGTCACCGAACTTGGCCGCATGTCCAGCCGTGAACTGCAGGATTTGGGTATCGACCGCGCCGATATCCGTAGTGTTGCCCGCGCATCAGTCGCTCGCTAATCACACGAGACTAACGAACCAACAGCCGTTCGACGCCCGCTTTCAACGCGGGCGTTTTTGTGTCGACCTCATGTGTCTAGGTCAGCGAAATTCTATTCCAATCGACGGCCTTCCCGGCGTATGCTTTTGCAAATCGGAAGAGCACAAAAATCGGATGCATCGGCCTGGCGGTTGATTTCCAAAGGCCTTATTGGGGGCTAGTGCGGTTCTATAAAATCCGCTACGACATCTGCCGCCTCAGCAATCTGTACATCTCCAAAACTATTCCAACGACAACGCCGACGGCTGCGATCACACGGATGAAGGCAGACATGACGATAACAGCAATTGGCTTGCAGAGAATTCCATCATTGCCGATAGTCGCGGAGGAGTTGGCAACGGCGTCGATCAGAAGTGACGCAAGAATAGCAATGCCGAGCACGCTCCAGTAAGAGGCAGGGAAAGTATGGTGCCTGTGGTGGATTGCAAGCAGCATGCACAGCACGATCAATGGTCCAAAGATATAGATCGTAGCTGTCTCAAGACTCGCCGCTTCCGACATAATCCATATTTCCTTTCACAACAGCAGTACGCAGGATCGGATTTCATTGCGATGCGATCAGGACCGATATGACAGAATTCCGGCCTTTCTCGAGGACGTCTACCTCCCGATCAGAGACGAACCTCGTGCGGCCTCAATCCGAATTCATTGCGAAAGCAGTTGGAAAAGTACGACGATGAACTGAACCCGCAGGCCATCGCGACACTGGTGATGGAAAGGTTGGTTGATACCAGCAGTTGGCGTGCCCGGGCGAGCCGAAGTGACAGATAGTACTGTCCCGGTGTTGTGCCGAGATTGCGCTGAAAAAGCCGCTCGATCTGGCGTCTCGATAAGGCGACCTGTTGGGGAATGTCATCGAGAGCGGTGGGCATCTCAATGTTCTGCAGCATGATACGAATAACCTGAATGAGTTTTTCGTTCTTGCCGGTGTACTGCAGTCCCGGCGGAACATACTGATATGCGTCGCCCGCCCGGCCACGATCTGCGATGACGTGCTGACAGACCTTGGCAACGGTTTCCGGACTGCAGCGCCGTTTCAGCAAGTCGATGGCGAGATCGAAAGCCGCGAACTCTCCGGCACAGGTGACAAAGGGGCCATCCTGCATAAACAATGCGTCGTTGACATTCAGTCCATAGAAGGTTTCAGACAGGGCGGGGATCTTGTTCCAATGAATGGTGCATCGACTGGAATTCAGGAGACCCAACTGGGCTAGGAGCCATGTTGCCGTTCCAAGCGCATAGATCACGATCTTCTGGCGCACGCATAGCCTCAGCAAGGCGCTGACCTCGGACGAACATTGGGCCTCGATACCTTCACCTGCGCACAGAAGCATGAGGTCGGGAACACGGGACATTTCAACGTTCGTGCGTTCAGTGTGAAAGTCACCGTCAACGCCAATGCTGAAGCCGCTGGCGCACTTTACCGGCTGACCATCAATGCTCACGAGCCGCCATCGGAATTGCTCCAGACCGAGCAATGTGTTGGCCACACGCAGGGGCTCGATCATCGAAGACAACGATAATTGCGAGAATCCCGGGAACAGGAGCACGGTAAACACAGTCGGTTTAGTCTGCAGACTGACGACTGTGCGCGCACGTAGCCCAGGATCGGTAGCTGTATGACAGGAGAGGCGATCGAAACGCGTCTTTACCTGCGATGCCTCCACTGCGTGCTTGTTCATTGCCGTATGCGCTCGCCGGTTGGATCGTAGATGCAGCGTTCGACACGTATTGCCCGGCTACGGCGGCCAAAGGCTTCCACGTCGATCTCGGTGAGAGCCATATCATCGCCGGCAAGATAGCCAAATACCAAGGAAGCTCCGGTCGTGTGGCTGTAGTCACCGCTCGTCGTCATGCCGATACTCCGACCATTGGCGATCATGGCTTCCCCGCCATAGACGGGCAGAGGGTCATCAAGGCGGAAACAAACGAGCTTGCGCTGGATGCCGCGTTCCTGCTGTTTAATCAGCGCGTCCCGCCCGTAAAAGTCGCCTTTCTTCAGCGAAACAGCAAAGCCAAGACCAGCTTCGAATGGTGTGTCATCGGGGGTGATGTCTGCTCCCCAATAAAGGTAGCGCTTTTCCATACGCAGGCTGGAGATCGCCTTGTAGCCGACATTGGCAATGCCGAACTCTGCACCCGCTGTCCGCAGGGTTTCATAGACGTAAGACATGTATTCCACGGGGATATGCAGTTCCCAGCCAAGTTCGCCGACATAGGTCACGCGCGCCGCCATCACCGGCGCCCAGCCAATGCGGATATTTCGGCAGGTCATGTACGCAAAGGCTTCGTTGTCGATATCATCCTCGCTCACCTTGGCGAGTACCTTCCGGGACAGTGGCCCGCAAAGATTGATGACGCCATAGGCACTCGTCACATCCTGCATCATGACCGAGCGATCTCGCGGCATGTGGCTGCGGATCCAGTTGCCGTCCCGCGTGCCAAATCCCGAGCCGGTCACCACATAAAACACATCATCGCGCGGACGCATGATCGTCAGGTCGGCCTCGATCCCGCCGCGCTTGTTCAGCAGCTGGGTATAGATGACGGCTCCTGTCCCGCGATCCAGATTGGCAGCGGCAAGCCATTGCAGATAGGCAAATGCACCCGGTCCGGAAATCTCGAACTTTGTAAATGAGGACTGATCGATGAGTGCAACACCTTCCCGGACTAGGCGGTGCTCACGGCTGATGACCTCGCGGTAGGGTGCACGCTCAAATGTTTCGAGCGGTGGCTTCTGTTGACCAGGCTTGAGAAAATAATTCGGTCGTTCCCAGCCGAACTTTGCGCCGTAAACGGCCCCATGATCGGCAAGGGTTTGATAAAGCGGCGAACGGCGCAGCGGGCGGCAGGCCGAGCGCTCTTCTTCCGGCCAGGCGATCGCATAATATTTTGAATAGGCTTCAATGGCGCAGTCGCGCAGATAGGCAAGCCCCGTATGCGGTTGACCAAACCGGCGCAGATCGAATGCCCAGAGGTCCATGCCAGGATCGCCTTCAAGGATCCAGTTGGCCATTGCACGGCCCGCGCCGCCGGAAGCGGCGATGCCAGATGTAAAGCCGCAGGCGATGTAGAAATTATCGAGATTGCCTGCAAGACCCATCACAGGTTCACCGTCAGCCGAGATGGGAATTGGTCCATTGACGACGGTGCGTACGCCAAGCTCACCCAAAATTGGAATACGGTTGGCAGCGCCTTCAATCACGTCAGAGATACGATCAAGATCATCAGCAAACAGTTCTTGCCCAAAGCTCATAGGCAGCTTGCCAAGTCCATAGGCAGCCCGCGTTTCCTTTTCCCAACCGCCGATGGCCATGGCACCGGGTTCCGGCTTGACGTAGAAATTGGCATCGGGATCGCGCAACGTTGGAAGGTCATCGGGCACAAGGGGTGATTTATCGGTGACGAAATACTCGTGTTCAAGCACTGTTACAGGCAGATCGATACCCGCAAGCTCGCCACATTGACGAGCCCAGAGGCCTGCAGCGTTGACGACGACATCGCAGCCAATATTGCCGTCCGATGTCTGAACCTCGATGATGCGACGGTCCCGGATCGTAAAACCTGTAACCGTCACACCCTCAACAATGCGTGCCCCGCCTGCCCGGGCGCCCTTTGCATAGGCGTGTGTCAGTGAATAAGGGTCGACGTGCCCGTCCGAGGCAATCCATGTTGCTCCACGTAAGTCTTTGGTATCGGCGAGCGGAAACAGCCGCTTCACGTCGTCAGGTCCGACAAGCTCCATGTCGAAGCCGTAACTCCTGGCAGCGGTGGCTGCCCGCTTTAATTCTTCCCAGCGTGCGTCGGAGGCTGCCAGGCGCAAACTACCCACATTCTTCCAGCCGACGTCCTGCCCCGTCTCGGCACCAATTTTGGAACAGAGTTCGGCACTGTATTGCATCAGTCGCGTCAGGTTCACCTTGCTGCGCAGTTGGCCCATAAGACCGGCTGCATGCCAGGTCGAACCAGCGGTGATCACGTTCTTTTCAAGAACGACCACATCCGTCTCGCCTGCTTCGACAAGGTGATAGGCAATGCTGGTGCCGATAGCACCGCCTCCGACAATAACGATGCGGGCATGCGAAGGAATCTTGATGGGCACTGGTCAGCTCCAACGGTTGAGCATGAAATAATGCCACATTAAGTCACATTATGCAAAGTATAACAACATAAAAAGGTTTGGGATATGGAAGCATCGGCTATTGTAGCAGGCACTGCCAAGCTGGAGGCAGCCAAGACCCTGATTGACTGGACCGTGACGCGTAAAGCCAATGAAATGTATAATGTTGGCTGCGCTCTGCTTGCGATGCCAAACATCGCAAAACCCGTCAAATATCGCCCTGAAAACATGGAACAGAAAATGATCAAAAACGATTTTGAGTGGGCTGCGAACCATCGGGAGGCTATTTTGAAAGAGCGGAACAAACGTTGCGATTCGAAATCCGAACCCAAGAACTGAATTATAGGTGTTGTTACTTCGACTGGCCTAGCAATTTGACTGGTTGGCGATACGAACCTTGCCTTCCGACTGTCCTCCAATGGAGCATGACCGGTTTTAGTGGCTCTGTGGCAAAGTTTTCTTCTTTGATGGTTTGTGTCACAGAGTGATCAGCCGAGATCGTTGCGATGGGATATCAACGATGGTGGATTTCAAGGGCGTACAGTTCCGCCGCAGCTACCATCGCGGGGATCGAAGTGGCCCACATTTCTCTATCTGCAGTCGCAAAAATCCGGATACTCAATGGAGAACGTTTCGCGAGAGCCATTCTGCAAAAAAAGATAGTTGAGGTTTGTGATCAAAAGATATCTGAAAAAGGCTCCGGCGTGGGCCTCTCGTTCTATTCGTTTTTTGGCAATAAAAATGATGACCCCGAGCTTCTGATGGAGGCCGCGGAATGGTGGATACGAATCCACCAACTCGACCATTTTGAAAAAGCAATCAAGATACGGGCTTTGGTCATGGATATTGCCGGGCAGAACCCTCGCTCTCGAACAGAAGGCATGGATATTGTTAGGGGTGAAAACGGTTTCAGCAATTGTGAAAAAGCTCTGACGCTCGGGGATTTCATTTCGGTAGAACAGGAATTGTCCGTAAAACTTGCCGACGATTTGAAGGCGCATTATATCGATCACAATGGCGGAACACCGGAAAGATCCGTTTGGGTCGATCCGGAAGGGAAATGGGATGATAATGAAGTTCGCGACTTCATCCCGTTTCGCTATAGCGACCGCTTTGGTGACGATCCGGATTTTACTGCTGAGGGACGAACCAAAAGGGAATGGTCAGAACAGCAATTGCCACCCCATCTCATCCAGTTTGCCTTTGATTGGGGCGGGAATTATTATTGCATCGATCATCGGGACGGCAAGGTTTACTTTTTTGTCCGAGACGTCTGGAGCGACAATCTGACGATCGAGAAAAACTGGATCGTCAACACACGCTACGTGACCACTTCGTTCAAGTCATTCGTCGACAATTTGGCGGCTGGTGGAGCAGACACGCGATAACAATTGCCGTGCTCTCGTTGCCGAGCGCATTAAGGACCTCGTCGTATAGGCCGAGGGCGTAACCGCGTTTAAGTTGCGTGACGACGTCTGGCGATCCTCTGGATCAGCATGCGGGTAGTGTGGGCTATCCAGACGTAGAGTGCGACGATGGACGCAATGCGGAGAAAGAAGCCGGCAGTCGATTCATTGAAGTCCCATAAATCCATCGATATCTGCATGAGGAGCTTATCGCCTAGCCCCATATCTGCCGAACTCTGCACGCCATACAGCGCCATGGCGGCAGCGAGCAGTTGCAAGGCGATCGTGCGGCCTCTGCCGGAAGTCGTGATGCCGAACACGGTTCGAGTAGTGTGCATTACGACCGACCAGCGGAAGCCGATGTGTAGCGAGACGATAATCAGAAGCCAATAGGCCGCAGCGGTATGGATCTGCCTGGCGGTGAAGCCGCCATCCAGGGGAAGGAACGCGAACACCAGCCGGGAGATCATAAGGCTGGTCACCACAATAGTTCCGACGACCACCAACAGCACCAGATTGATACCGACATATATCAATCCGCTTGCTTCGCGCCGGGTGCGCCTGACCGTGCCCCACCAACGTCGATTGAAGACGTTGTGTATCGCGGCGAGCACAAAGACAGCCGAACCCGCCAGCTCATGAACGGTATTGCCAAGCCCGTAATAGGCGAGGGCCACCATGAGGAGGCCCGCCGCCGCAAAGTCAATCGCCAGTCGCAGAAGGAAGGTAGGAGCCATGACCGTCAGTTCACCGGCGTCCCGTGGAAGGCCTGAATTTCGCTGTGGGTGAACAGGAAATCATTGCCGCTGGCACCCTGATGGCAGGACTGGCAGCGGTTGGTGTTCTCAGCCTTGTTGATCGTGCGATCGGCCCAGTACCACTGGAACTGCCAGTTACCCGTGCGCCGGGTGTCGTCATAGTCGGCGCCCCAGTTGGCGCCCTTTTCCATGGCGAAATACCGGTAGAGCTCGCCATTGCGATAGTCGATCAGGACGAACTGCGCGCCATCGGGTACCGGCTTTCCGGCCTTGATTGTGTCGATTACGTTTTGTGTGGTCTTGATATGGGTGACGGATTCACCGCGCTGTCGGCCAGTATAATGCACCAGCGTGTCGAGGTTTTCCGGAAATTTGACGCGGTTGGTTTCCGCATGAACCTGCCAGCCGGCAAGCGCGACGGCGCTGAACGCGATGGCGGCTCCGGTCGCATATGTGAGTAGAGTGTTCATCTTGAGGGTCCTGAATGAAGCCGCAACATCGGGAGAGGGGAGAAGGCCGGCTCAGGGCCGGCCTCGTTCGTTAGCCGCGCGTGCCTTCGAGCGTTCTGTTGAAGAACGGCGTCAGCTTGCCCATCGCGGCGTCGACGTATTCGGGCACCCAATAGGTCTCGATATGCGTCGCGCCTTCGATCTTGAACAGCTCCTTGTCGGTCGTTCCGGTTGCTTTCGCGAATGCGTCTTCGCTCATGTAGAGGCTGTCAGCCTTGCTGCCCGCGATCATGAGCAGGGGCTTGTTGATCAGATCAATCTGGTCCGTTGCGTCGAACCGCGCCAGATCGAGCAGGCTGCTCAGCGTATAGCGCGCAGAGGAGCCCGGATGTGCGTTGGTTTTCTGGTAGTATTCGGTGCCCTGGCGATACATTTCGAACGGCAGCTTGGCAATCTGCTCGTCGGTCAGCGGCGTGGCATTGGCGTAGATGATGTTGCCGGTGGCTTCCTGCGCGCGGGCCTCCGATGCCTGCTGGAGACGCTCCTGAAGACTGCTCAGCTGTGAATCTTCAAAACCGTTGCGACGCACGCGGCCGGAGTTGAACATGCTCAGCGTGGCGATAGCCTGAAAGCGCTTGTCGGTCTTGACGGCAGCGAGTGAATAACCGCCACCGCCGCAAATACCCAGCAAACCCAGGCGGGAGCCGTCAACGCCGGCATAGTGCGTGATATAGTCGGCCATCCCGTGGATGTCTTCAATGCGGTTGGACGGCTTGTCAACGTTGCGGGGTTCGCCACCGCTGCCACCCTGGTATGCTGCATCTGCCGCAATGGTAACGTAGCCCTGTTCGGCCAAACGCTGAGCGTAAAGCCCCGCGGTCTGTTCCTTGACGCCGCCGTTCGGGTGAGCCACGACAATTGCCGCATAGGATTGGTTGGGGGTGTAGCCAGGCGGGGTATAGACGTTCGCCGCGATGTCCAGTCCGTTCAACTTGTATTTGACCGGATGAATGTTGACTTTGCCGGCAACGTTTTCAGTGATGGCGCCTTCGTAGGTAAGCGTATAGGGGTTTTTCCGGTAATCATCCGCGCGGACTTCGCCGGTAGCCAGGGCGATGACAGCCGCCACGGTGAGAGGCTTGAGGTCGGTGATATTCAACTCGGTGCTCCTTGTTTGTTCAATTGGTCGCCAGGCCGGGCACCATCGCGTTGAACGCCGCGATCAACGGCTCCGCGCCGCTGACGTCAACGGAATTGCTGCCCTTGGGAGGCAGGACCGGCCCACACCCTGAAGTGTAGGCCGAGACGGACTGAGCGATTAGTGAGCTGAATATGATAGGGTTTATACTTCTAGATCACGAATGATCCGCGGGCCCCGAATTAGTGAGCTTTTACAGATAGATAAAAGCTCAGTGCGGTTCTATGGATGTCTGTTCACGCCGGTATGAACTAAAGGTGATGGAATTAACCGCGATAGCGCAGGGCATCGATCAGCAGCGAGAATGCGGGTGAAGCAAGGCGCCTGCTGGGATAGTAGATATGATATCCAGGGAAGGGCGGTGACCAGTCTTCAAGCACCGGAACCAGCTTGCCCTCGCCGATCAGCGGGAGCAGGTAATCGTCTGGCAGGCATGCCAGGCCTAATCCTGCCAGTGCCCCGTCGATGATGATTGGGACGTCATTGCAGACGAACTGGCCGTCGACGCGGACATTGAGTGGTTTGCCGTCTTTTTCAAACTCCCAGGCATAGAGGCCGCCGACGGTGGTCAGTCTCAGATTGATGCAGCGGTGTTTCGTCAGGTCATGCGGGGTGAGTGGTTTCGGGTGCCGTTCAAAATAATCTGGAGAGCCGACGACAAGCATGCGCATTTCCGGTCCGATTTTCAGCGCGATCATGTCTTTTTCGATATGCTCTCCGAGCCGGACGCCTGCGTCGAAACGTTCGTTCACCAGATCAACCAGCCGGTTTTCCACCGAGATCTCGACGTTAATATCGGGATAGGACTGCATCAGGCGCGTTACGGCGGGCATGAGAATGGACACCGCAGCATGACGTATGGCGGTGATGCGTATCGTGCCGCCCGGCGCATGACGCATGGCGCCAAGTGCATCCATCCGGCTGCGGATATCGTTGAACGCGGGCCTGAGCGTTTCGGCCAATTGCTCGCCGGCCTCGGTCGGGACGACGGTGCGTGTGGTGCGTGTCAGCAGTCGAACGCCCATGCGATCCTCCAGGCGACGCACCGAATGGCTGAGCGACGATTGCGACGTACCCAATAGCGCGGCCGCCCGCGTGAAGCTGCGTTCTTCCGCGACAGTTAGAAAAGCAACGAGGTCGCCCAGCTCATCCCGCTTCATTGATGAATCCTCAATATAAGTTCAATTGGTTCTTAGCATCTAGTCGAGCTAATCGGCTAGGAGTAAGTTCGCCTCAATGCCCGGCGGCGCCCCGCGCCATGCCCACGTAGAACTCAGGCCATCGGCGATTCCAGGAGCCGCCGGATCTACCAACAAGGAGAAGCACCGTGAAAGCCATCGCCACAAGTCTTGCTATGTCGGCATTCGCAGCCAGGGGCGCTGAAGCGCAGCAGAACCCCCGCGTGGCTCCGCCGGCTGTCTACGACGTTGCGCCCGGGCTTGGCCATTTCACCGATGATGTTCTGTTCGGCGAAGTGTGGAAGCGCAGGGATCTGAGCCCGCGCGACCGCAGCCTGGTCACCATTTCCGTGCTGATCTCGACCGGGAAGGGGCACGTTCTGGCCAACCATGTGAAGCGGGCGCTGGAAAACGGCGTCGAGGCTCGGGAAGTGGGCGAAGTGGTCACGCACCTGGCATTCTATTCCGGCTGGCCCAATGCGATGTCGGCTGTGGCAGAGATCAAGAAGGTCTTTGACGAGCTGAAGATCGCACCCGTCAGGGATAGCGACGATGCACTTATCCAGCTAGATGCTGCGGCAGAAGCTGCCCGCAGCGCGTCCGTGGCTGCCAACGTGGCGCCGACCGCGCCCGCCCTTGCCGATCTCACCAACCGGGCACTGTTCGGCGATCTGTGGCAGCGCCCGGATCTGTCGGCCCGCGACCGGAGCCTGGTTACGATGACAGCGCTGATAGCGATGGGGCAACTCGACCAACTGGCGTTCCATCTGGGCCGTGCCATGGATAACGGACTGACACGGGAAGAGGCGGCTGAAGCCATTACCCATGCCGGATTCTATGCCGGTTGGCCGCGTGCCATGTCTGCGGTGCCAGTTCTCAAAACGGTTTTGGCAAGCAGGGACGCCGCCGCCGCGCATATACCAGCCGGTGCCGATATCAAAGTAATCAAGCACGGCAGCCAACCTGTGAGCGGCCCCGAGGAACGCTTCACCGGCAAGGTCCAGGTGTCATCTGCCTACAAGGGCGACGGCGCTGCCCGCATAGGCGGGGCTACCGTATCATTCGAACCGGGTGCCCATACGGCCTGGCATATGCACCCCCTCGGCCAGACACTCTTCGTTGTTTCGGGGAAGGGCTGGGTTCAGAAAGAAGGCGGTATGGTCCAGCTCATGGAGCCGGGCGACGTTGTCTGGATTCCACCGATGGTAAAACATTGGCACGGTGCGACGGCTGATCAACCGATGGTGCATTTTGCGATATCGGAGGCACTCGATGGCAACACCGTAACCTGGATGGAGAAGGTTTCGTCTGAAGACTACAGCCGGGGCCGGGAAGCGGGGTGAATGACCAGAAGCCCGCAACATTTATCCGTCTGGCAGGCAACAATGTTGCCGCAGTTCCTGTTGTGCTCCTCCGGGAATGTGTAAAAGTGCATCAACACATGACCGGAGATTCCCATGCACAGCAGCACACCAAAAATCAGCACGTGGTACATTGATCCTGACGCCGAGGATGCCATGGCCGACGGGCATGCGCCGATCTGGCGGCATTTGATCGGCCTTTTACCGGAACGGGATCTTTCCGGAAAGGCAGTGCTGGATTTCGGCTGCAATCAAGGTGGACTGCTGCGCCACCTCTACGCAATCCGGCCGTTTCGCAAGGCCCTCGGAGTTGATATTGCCGAGCAATCAATCGCAAGGGCCAATGACCTCAAGGGTAATCTGCCCGTTCAGTACCAGGCCGCCGCCCATGTCGAGGGCTGGGATGGCGAGTTCGATCTGGCGATCAGCCATGAGGTGATCTATCTCGTAGCCGACATCGAAGCGCATGCGCGCGATATATGGCGGAGTCTGAAGCCCGGGGGTGTTTACTACGCGGTCACCGGTTGCCATACGGATAATCCGTTGTGGCCGAAATGGCGTGACCTTGTTGCGGAGAAGACCAACACGGTCGTGCAGGATCGCTCCATTACCGACTATGCCCGGGTGTTTGAGGGTGCTGGGTTCGACGTATCGGCGCGCAAACTCGAGTTTGACGGCTTCATTCCCTTTGTCGCCGATGGCTGGATGCCGGATTTTGCCGATGCGCTTACCTATTACACGCAGACCAAGGTCATTTTCCGGCTGGTGAAACCGTAATTTGGGACCGGATGAGCTCGATATCGAAATGAGGGCGGCTACCGGGCGCGATGCGGACAAAATTGCCCTGCACGCGGAATACCTTCTCGATCAGTCCGCTCCCGGCGAGCTCGTCCGGTTCGCCGTCGAAGAGCAGATGGCCCTTTTCCAATAGAGAAATGCGGTCGCTGATCGAGATGGCCTGGTTGATGTCGTGAATGGCCATGATGATTGTCACGCCTCTTTCGCGGCTGAGGCGGTGCACCAGATTGAGCACTTCCACCTGAAAGCCGATATCGAGGAAGGATGTAGGCTCGTCCAGCAGCAGGATTTGGGCTTCCTGGGCAAGCGCCGCCGATATCCAGGCGCGCTGCCGCTCGCCCCCGGACAATTCGTGCAGGCTCCGGTCCGCCAGATTGGCCAGCCCCGTGCTTTCCAATGCCCATTCTATCGCCCGTTCATCGTGACTGCTGTAGCTGCGAAACAGACCGACATGGGGATAGCGGCCCTGCCGCACAAGCTGTTCGACGGTCATCTCGTCCGGAGCCGACGGCTGCTGCGGCAAGAACGCCAGCTGTTTTGCCAAGGTCCGCCGCGACATTTCTCTGGCAGGCTTGCCGTTGATTTCCACCTGCCCCTCGTGCGACGTGATCAAGCCGGCAATTGCTTGAAGCGCGGTGCTTTTGCCGGAACCGTTGGGGCCGATGAGGGCCCGTATCTCTCCGGGCTTCAGATCAAGGTTGAAGCTGTTCAACGCCTTGCGGCGACCATAAAAAACCGACAGTTGCGAGCAGGAAAGGGGCATTATGGTCCTCAAGGTATTTTGCGCAGGAGTGCGATCAATACAGGCACACCGAACAGGGCCGTGATCACCCCGATCGGAATCTCTTCGGCCTGCCCGAGCAGCCGGCCGAGAAGATCACCCAGCGTGACGATAAATGCGCCAAGGGCAATGGTCAGCGGCAGCACAAGGGCGAAATGACGGCCCACCAAAAAACGGGCGAGATGGGGAACGACAAGACCGACAAAGATGATGGGGCCAACGGCACCGACCGCACTTGCCGCAAGTGCGCACGACAACAGCAGGACGATTGAAAACTGTTTGCGATAGGAGAGGCCGAAGGAGCGCGCGACTGCGGGGTCGAACCGCAGCAGGTCTATGGAACGCCGCAGGGCCGGGAGCGCTGCGAGCCCGGCGATTGTGAAAGGCACAAGAAACAGGGCGTGGGTCCAGCTGCGCGCATAAAGGCTGCCGGACAGCCATTCCAGCAGGATTTCAATGCGCGCCGAGCCCCAGCCGGCAATCAGTCCAATCGCGGCGGCATGCAACACGGCACCGATTGCAATGCCGCAAAGGGTAATCCGGAGCGGCCCCAAATCAAGCCGGAAGGCGAGGACGTAGATAAGGCCGCCCGCTGCCATGCCGCCCAGTGTGCCGATCGCGGGAAGCCATGCAAGGGGCAGCGCGGCGAGCGTGTTGGAGCCCGGCTCAGAGATATAAACGGTGAAGACAAGGAAGACGGTGACGGCCAGGGTCGCGCCCTGTGAAATCCCCATGATGGACGGATCGGCGAGCGGATTGCGGGTGATGGTCTGCAGCAGGAGGCCAGCCACGGCAAAATGAATCCCGGCCAGGATCCCGGTGACAATGCGCGGCAGCCGGATATCCAGAATGATCGATCTGGCTTCATCGGAGCCATGTCCGGTCAGGACGGCTGCTACATCTCCAGGCGGAATGTCGGCAACGCCCAGAAACACCGCGGCGACAAGGACGAGCACCATCATGGCGAGCAGCGCCAACAATGGTCCAAACAGGGAAGGGCGGTGAACGGGAGCGGACACGGTCATCGTCACTGCCCCCCTTTCAGCGAAAAGCGGCGTGTCTGGACCAGATAGATAAAGAAGGGGCCCCCGAGCAGCGCTGTGATAATACCCACTGGCAGCTCGCGCGGTAAGGCGATGCTGCGTGCGATGACGTCGGCAGTCACGACCATCAACGCACCGATGGCCGCGGTCAGCGCAATGGACCAGCCGATGTTATGCGGTTTGAGCAGCCGGGCGATGTGCGGCGAGACAAGGCCGACAAAGGCAACCGGCCCGGCGATCGGCGCGACACCTGCAACGGGAAGCACAGCGAACAGCAGCAGGACCGGTTTCCAGAAACGCATGTTCAGTCCCATGCCAATGGATGCATGTTCACTCAGAGCAAGCATGCCGATGATGCGGTGGCACGCAAAGGCGCCGGCCAAGCCGCCGAGCACCCACGGTGTCATGTATAGAAGGTGCGGCCACGATCTGCCTTGAAAACCACCGGACAGCCAGAAGAGCAGGGATGGCGCTTGCGGTCCGCTCAAGAGCAGCACATAGGTCGTTGCCGCGCCCAGGAAAAGGGAGATGCTGATGCCACCGAGTGCAAGATGCAGTGGTCGTCCCTCGCCGCCGCGCGATACCCAAAGGGTGACGGAAGCGGCGGCCAAACCGCCTGCCAGTCCGACAAAGGGATAATACACCGACGAAATCAATGGCAGGAATACGAAACAGAAGACGATGGGTGCCACCGCGCCCGATGCAACGCCGGTAATATCGGGACCAGCCAGCGGATTGCGGGTCAGCGCCTGCAGGAGATACCCCGAGACGGCGAGGCCGGCACCGGCAACGACGGCAGCAAGGCTGCGGGGCAGGCGCAGCGACCAGACAAGAATGGAATCGATCTTTCCATCCGGCGACAGGAGCACCGGCCACAGTTTGGACAGTCCAAGCGGTTTGGCCCCGACGAGCAGGCCGGTAACAATCACAAACAGGGTTGCCGCCACGATGAGTGTGGTCATGACCAATGACCGTCCCATGCCTGCTGCTTGCCGCTGTGCCAAGGAGATATCGCTACTGGATATCGGCAGGGATCAATTTTGCCGCCTCGGCTTTGACATCCACCTTTGGAAAGGTCTCCGGATACAAATAATGTGCTGCTTCACGCAAAACGATTTCGCGGGCTATCGGACCATTGGCTTCAACCCAATGATCACCGACATAGAAAACGCGGCCATTCTTGACCGCCGAAAGCTGCTGCCAGATCGGATTGTTCTCGTGGGGACGATCCGGACCGGAATCATAGACGAAAATGACCTCCGGGTCTTTTTCAAGCATGGTCTCAAGGCTCAGCTCCACACCGAACGGCCCGCCTTGGCGCATCGGTCCGGCAATGTTCTCACCGCCAAGCGCGGCAACGATCGAGGCCGTTGTATTCTCCGTGTGGAAGGACCATGGCGTATCTCCGGCCCACATGATCTGAAAGCGCGGATGCACGTCCTTCGGCGCTTTGGTGCTGTACTCGGCAAGGTGCTGCCGGAAAGCGGCATTGAGTTCCGTACCGCGTTCTGGTTTGCCCAGAACCTGTGCAAGCTGGGAAATCTCGCGATCACTTTCGCTCAAAAGCTCCATATTATAAGCCACGTAGGGTGCGATCTTCTGCAATTGCTCGGCATTGCCAATCGTGTAGCGGCGCATGGCAATGATGATGTCGGGCTTTGCTTCCGACAGCAGTTCCAGATTGGGTTTGGCACGCTGGCCGATCTGTTTGATCTGCTTTGTCAGGCCGAGGAGAAAATCGGGCTCGCGGCCGGCTGCCATATAGGTCGTTGCGACCGGTTTGACGCCAAGCGCAAATGCCACGTCGGTAGCAAAGTAGGAAATGGAGGCGATACGCTTGGGATTAGCGGGAACTTCGATGGTGGTTCCACGATCATCGACAATTGACAATGTTTTTGCATTGTCGGCCGATGCCGATGCCGCGGTTAGAAGGCCGAGCAAACCGATTGCACAAAGAGACTTGAGGCCCTTACCAAACATGACGGCATCTTTCCTGACTGCGTGTGACTGTACACCGCTTTAGCCAATAAACATGACATATTCAATCATATTATCTTGCGGTTTTCGCAATAAGATGTGTCAGAAACATCGTTCGCCGGCGGGCAAGGGAACTCCACGGACTTTTCGGTTCGTATCCTATCAAAGCGATCATTGTATTGTTGATTTCAAAGACCTGGATGAGCGATTGCAGAATTATTGCCTCGAATCGAAACAAACTCAAACCGGCTCTTATCGGCAGTTACAAAGGAACTTGTCCAATTTGCGGATACGCCTTTTGGCGGAAACAACAAACGATCGTTTTCCGATCACCGGCGATTTTATACAGCTGGCTTCCGATCACTGGGCTTCAGACATGACAACGCCCACCGCAAGTTCTGCAATAAAGCTGCTGTGATCGTTGCATCCCGTGAATTTACGGGTTGTAAAAACTGGTGCGATTTCATCCGGCTGTCATCAGGGATTTATAAAGGAGGGGGGAAGTTAACCAAGTTGGGGGTATGAAATGCGTAAACTTTTCCTTGCGGTGGCGTCGGCGGCACTCTTGTCCGGGGCGTCCCATGCGACAACGATCTATCCGCTGGACCGGGCCACGGTCCTTGCAGGCTCGCCATTCGATTTCAAGGTTGAATTCAGCAAGGTCGTGAAGCCGGAAGACGTGAAAGTCACGATCAACGGCGAGAGCTACGACGCCGTTTTCGGCAAGACCGCCCAATTCGTCGCCGAGGAGAAGGGCGCTGAAGACAAGGTACTCGGATCCGCGCTCATCCTGCGCGACATCAAGCTCGCGAAGCCCGGCCAGTACAAGGTCGAGGTATCGGCTGGCGATGAGAAGAAGTCGGTCGGCTGGGATGTATACACAACGTCTGACACGCCCAAGGCCAAGAACATCATCTTCCTTCTGGGTGACGGCCTTTCCGTTGCACACCGCACCGGTGCCCGCCTCATGTCCAAGGGCATGACCGAGGGGAAGGCCAATGGCCGCCTTGCCATGGATGACATTCCGCCCGTCGCCTTCATCGGCACCTCCTCGACCTCGGCCATCGCTACCGACAGCGCCAACACCATGTCGGCCTATATGACCGGCCACAAGTCTGCGGTAAACGCGCTCGGCGTCTATGCTGACCGCACGCCGGCGAGCCAGGACGACCCCAAGGTCGAAACGATCGGTGAGGCTCTGCGCCGCACCGGCAAGAAGTCGCTCGGCATCGTGACGACATCCGAAGTCCAGGACGCGACACCTGCCGCGCTCGTTTCCCATACGCGCAAGCGCGCCGACAAGGCCGACATCGTCGGCATGATGTACAACGTCAAGCCGGACGTGCTGCTCGGCGGCGGCTCGGCCTACTTCCTGGCCAAGGACGTGCCCGGTTCGAAGCGCAAGGATGACAAGGACTATATCGCGCTCTTCAAGGAGGCCGGTTACGCCCTCGCCACCGACAAGAATGAACTGGCCGCCGCGGCCGGCTCGAACCAGGGCAAGCTGCTCGGCCTCTTCCACACCGGCAACCTCGACGTCACGCTCGATCGCGAATTCCTCAAAAAGGGTACCGTCGACAAGTTTCCCAACCAGCCGGGCCTGGTCGATATGACCAAGGTGGCGCTCGACAGGCTGTCGAAGAATCCGGATGGCTTCTTCCTGATGGTGGAGGCTGCGTCCATCGACAAGATGAGCCATCCCCTCGATTGGGAACGCGCTTTGGTCGATACGATCGAATTCGACAAGGCCATCGCGGCTGCACGCGAATTCCAGGCGAAGAATCCGGATACGCTGATCGTCGTCACCGGTGACCACACGCATGGCGTCTCGATCATCGGCACCGTCGATGACGATAAGCCGGGCACGGAAATGCGCGACAAGGTCGGCACCTATGCCGCCGCGGGTTTCCCGAACTACGAGGACAAAGACGGTGACGGTTATCCGGACCGCATCGATGTCTCCCGCCGTCTGTTCATCGCGGCCAACAACGGTCCTGACCACTACGAGACCTTCCGTCCGAAGCTCGATGGTCCTTTCGTTCCGGCGATCCAGAACGAGAAGAAAGAATACGTCGCCAACGAAGCTTACAAGGACGTGCCGGGTGCCATCTTCGTCCAGGGCAACATCCCGCGGGACGAGGATAGCGGCGTTCATGCGGTAGACGATGTCGTGCTGCAGGCCGTTGGCCCGGGCGCGGAAGGCTTCCGCGGTTACATGGAACAGAGCGACGTCTATCGTGTCCTCGCCGACGCTTTCGCGCTCGGCGCGTCAAAGATGTAAATCTGTCCGGCTGACCAACAGGACAGGCGGCCGAAAGCCGCCTGTCTTCCCGTTTAAGGAGATTGTGATGACGGAGAAGAAGACCTTTGCTATTGGTCGTCGGGCGCTGCTCACGGCCGCTGCAGTCTTGCCTTTCATGGGCATTGCCGCACGCGCAAGCGCTGCCGAAAAACTGGGCTTCGGCGAGCTCTACAAAAGCTTTGGTCCGCTCGGTCTCGAATTTTCCGACAAGGTGAAGCAGTTGAGCGGTCAGGAGATTGCCATCAGCGGCTTCATGGCGCCGCCGCTGAAGGCGGAGGCCGCATTTTTCGTCCTGACGGAAATCCCGATGTCGCTCTGCCCGTTCTGTTCCTCAGACGCCGACTGGCCGGACAATATCATGGTCGTCTATCTCTCGGCCAAGCAGACCTTCGTGCAGTTCAATGCGCCGATCATCGCGCGTGGGGTGCTGGAATTCGGGTCCTGGACCGATCCGGAAACCGGCTTCATCAGCCAGTTGCGTCTTCGGAACGCGGCCTTCAGGACCGTCTGACGCCATGCTCGCACTCGACGTTTCCGATCTTCAAATGCATTTTCCGGGCCTGGCTGCGCCGGTCCTCGCCATCGAGCGATTTCATCTGCCGGCCGGCGGCCAACTGGCGATCACCGGGGCTTCCGGCTCGGGCAAAAGCACATTCGTCAACGCGATCACTGGCCTGGAAAACGTCACGCAAGGCAAGATTTCTTGGAACGGCATGGACATCACCCGTCTTTCCTCTGGCCGGCGCGATGCTTTTCGCGCACGCAACATCGGCCTTGTCATGCAGGATTTCCATCTTTTCCCCGGGCTTTCCGCCTTCGATAACGTGGTGCTCCCGGTCAGGCTTGCGCGCAGGTTGACCGTCGAGGAGCGGGAGCGTGCGCTGGCGCTGCTTTCAGCCACCGGGATCAACCGCGTCGGGCAGAAGATCGAGACATTGTCGCGTGGTGAAATGCAGCGTGTCGCCGTCGCCCGTGCGCTGCTGCAGCGTCCCGGCGTCATCGTCGCTGACGAGCCGACAGCCAGTCTTGACCGCCATGCGGGCAACGAGGTTGCCGAGCTTCTGCTGCGGCTTTCCGCAGAGCAGGGTACGACACTGGTGGTGGTCACGCATGATGCCTTCCTGGCGGAGCGCCTTAGCCGCCGCATCTGCCTGGCGAGCGGGCGTGTCGACGAGGATAGTGGAGAGAGTGCCGCGCAATGATGAAGTTCATTTTTGCCGACCTGCGGCGTTTCTGGAGCGGCGCGCTGGCCGTTGTGGTGCTCATTGCATTGTCCGTCGCTTTAAGCGTGACCGTGACGCTGCAGGAGCGGGCTGTCCGGCTCGGCAGCGCGCGTGCGGCCGAGAAATTCGATCTGCTGGTCGGAGGCGCCGGCAGCGAAACCCAGCTTGCGCTTTCGGCTGTTTTCCTGCAGCCGGCGCCGCTGCCGCTGATGGAGGGCGCCGTTCTCGGCCGCCTCGCCAACGATCCGCGCGTCGAACTGGCGGCGCCCGTCGGCTTTGGCGACTCCGCTTACGGTTTTCCTATCGTCGGCACCACGACAAACCTGATTTCGGCGCTGTCGCCGAAGCTGGCGCAAGGGGCGCATTTCTCGCGCCTTGGTGAGGCGGTGGTTGGCTCCGATGTGGCGCTGTCGCCTGGAGCGCAAATCAAACCGATGCACGGCGCGGCGGAAACGGCCGGTGAAACCCATACGGCCATTGCCTACAAGGTGACTGGCCGCATGGCGCCGACGGGAACCGCTTGGGACCGCGCCATCCTGGTGCCGATTCGGGCCGTATGGCAGCTTCACGGCATGCATGGTGAAGAACATCATGACCATGAAAGCGGGGAAGCCGAGTCGCACGGTGCCGAGCCGCAAGATCACAGCCATGAGCACGAGCATGGCCATGTTGATGCGGATGCGCCCCTGGACGAGCATTTCGATGCGCAATCCCCTGGCGTTCCTGCCATTCTCGTCAAGCCGAAGACGGTTGCCGACGCTTACCGCCTGCGGCAGGAATACCGCACAGGCGCAACGCTCGGCGTTTTTCCGGCGGAGGTCCTGACGCGGCTCTACGCGACATTGGGGGACGCCCGCAGCCTGCTTCTGGCAATTGCCCTGGGTACGCAGGCGATCGTCATCGCCGCCATCGTGCTGGTGACGATCATGCACGTGGGATCGAGATGGCGGCAGATCGGCGCCTTGCGCGCGCTCGGCACCCCGGTTCGCTCGATCATTGCGCTCGTGTGGGGAGAGCTTTTCCTGCTGTTCGTCGCCGGCATCGCATCGGGAATAGCCCTCGGCTATGCCGCGGCATCGGCGATTTCGGCGCGGCTGACCGCATCGACGGCCGTCCGGCTGCCGGTTGATTTCGCGCCGGACGATCTGTGGCTGGCGATCGGCTTTCTGGCCGTTGCGGCATTCGTCTCTATTGTTCCCGCGCTTGCCGCTTTGCGTTCCAGCCCCGCTGCCGCTTTGCGTGCGTAGCCGCTACCGGCAATGCTGACGCCATGTTTAGGTGACAAGATCGCTTGGCTTCTTCAAAAGCCGGGTCAGCAACAGCGTGGGAATCGGGAAACACTCCTTTTTCACTCTTGATCACGATGCCCTGCAAAGATCCAAAGAAAGTGACCTTCAAATCATGCAGCACTGATGGCACGCTGGTAACGCCAAACTTGCGACGGTCATTGAAACCTTGAGGCCCCAAGCTGCCAGGGTTACCGCTCCTCGCGGCCTGGTGCAGCAGGCCAGGACGTAACCCTCCGCTTTTTCGCCGTCGGGCAATCCGCCCAGATCGTCCATGTCGACCGCTCCCTGGGTCATTTTGACCTTACAGCTTCCGCAAACACCTTGCTGACAGGAACTGTCGATCCAGACGCCTGTGTTCAACGCCACTTCGAGCAAGGTCTCGCTGGCCGTGCATGAATATTTCCCGCTCCGCAAGATCAGGCACGAGTGACCGCATCAATGCTGTATTGCACACGAAACGAACTGACATATGCCCGCTTCTAAGATTGCAATACTGCGGCCTTCTGTTCAGATGGTTCTCCCGGGAAAGACCGAAACTGAGACGGCAAAATGATGCCTGTGCCCCAAAGGTTGTCGGTTACGGCTCTGAACGGTTTCGGTTCTCGACACGGTCCGGTCAGCCCTTGAGGTGCAATTTTCCAGCGGCGCGGCAGAGCAAACGAGTATTACCGCTTATAAATGGACAGATGGAAATCATTCGTTTGGCGAGTCGCGCCGCGCCCGCAACCTTATTCCATTTTGGAATAAGCAGTCTAAAATTGCATTAGCCAACTCTCAAATTTACCGACTATAAAATTTGTGATCGCGGAAAAACAAAAAATCGCGGCAAAGGGACATGATGGTGTTTGAGGGGGACGGATGGATACGGAAATCCTGCCGAACAGGGAATTTCGTCTGGTTGTCAGCGCGACGCATGAACTTGCCGTTTTAGAATATGGTAATCCCGAGGGCATTCCGGCGGTCTTTCTGCATGGGGGCCCAGGCGCTGGTGTGTCTGCAAAGCAGATTGCAAGTTTCGATCTTGATACCTTTCGCGTCGTCACCTTCGATCAGCGCGGCGCGGGGCGCTCGACGCCACTCGCAGAGCTAGTCGAAAATACCACACAACACCTGATTGCCGACATGGAACAGATACGCGCGTTTCTTGGCATCGAGCGCTGGCTGGTTGCCGGCGGTTCCTGGGGATCGTGTCTGGCGCTCGCCTATGGCATTGCTTTTCCGCGGCGATGCCTTGGATTTCGGCTGCATGGCATTTTCCTGGCGGACCAGGATGACATCGACTGGTGGTTTCACGGTTGCCGGGCTATTTTTCCCGATCATTGGCAGGAATTCGCTGAATTCATACCTGTCGAGGAACGCGGCAATCTTCTGAAAGCCTACTATGCACGGCTGACCTGTGGTGATCAGGCTGTTGAACTCGCTGCCGCGAAGGCCCTGCGTGGTTTTTCAGCTCGCACGCAAACATTCGAACCAAGCCTTGATCATGTAAGGCAGCTGTTGCATCCGGATGCGGCCTTGGCTGTTTCGCGGATTTTCACCCATTACTGCGTGAATCGGGCGTTTTTGCCGGATGGCCATCTGCTGGAAAACATCGATCTCATCCGTCATCTGCCAGCAGAAATCGTGCAAGCGCGGTACGATACCGTGACGCCGATGGCGACGGCGTGGAAGCTCAGGAATGCATGGCCGGAAGCCACCTTCACGATTGTCACCCTTTCCAATCATCAATCGACGGTTGGACCCATGGCGAAAGAACTCGAAGCAACCTCCTGCCGGTTGGCAACTGCGATCAAGTTTGCCGCGCCGGCCGCCGCCGCTGGTTAATCCCATTGACGAAAGACAGATATGACGACGCTCGACGCACTGCAAACTGACCCCGCGCTTTCGATGTCACACTACATTGATATCAGCAAAGCGGTAAAACCCGCCGTTTCGCCCGATGGCGCGCTGCTGGCTTATTTGAGCGACGAAAGCGGTACGCTGCAGGTCTGGGTGCGTCCACTGGCGGGCGGGTCAGCGCGTCAGTTGACCACCCTGTCAGAACCGGTTGGTAATCTTGCCTTCAACCCAAAGAGCCGCGACCTCCTGATCACAACTGATTGGGGAGGAGACGAGCGTCATCAGCTCTGGCTGATCGAAAATGCCAAGGAAGAGCCACGACTCCTGACGACCGACACGACCGTTGTTCATGGCTGGGGATGCTGGTCGCCCGACGGTTTGCAGATTGCTTATTCGGCCAATTATCGCGACCGCGCGCATATGGATCTCTACGTGATGACGATCGCAACGGGCCAGGTGAAATGCGTCCATCAAGGCCAGGGTTGGCGCACGCCTTTTGCCTTTTCTCCCGACGGGGCATTCCTCCTCGTCAATGACTGCCAAAGAGCGATGATGGATCAAGATTTCTGCAGACTGGATCTTGCTACCGGCGCCTATGAAAATATCTTGCCCCATGCGGGGCGAGCGCGTTACCTCGCGCCCAAATTCTTCAAGGATAATTCCGGCATCCTGATGATCTCCGATCAGGAGAGAGAATATCTCTCGCTCATGGTAAAGCTGCACGAGGCTGATACCTTCTTGGAACTTGCAGCCTTTGCGGAGCGGGATATCGAGGCACTGGCGATAGCGCCCGATCAAGCTAGGATCGCGCTCGTGGTAAATCGCCAGGGTTGGAATGATCTTGTCATCATCGACCGTGCCGGAAACATCCTGAAGCAGTTCGCAACACCCATGCCTTGCGTGATTGGTTCCGTTGCTTGGACACCCGATGGCACAGCGCTCGTCATGCCAATCGAGGGTGGGGCCACGTCAGGTGATATATGGCGCTGCGATGCTGAGACGGGCAAGTTCACGCGGCTGACGGATGCGTCCAAAGCAGCTGCCGGATTGCCGGACTTTATCGAGCCGACCGTGACCAGCGTTGCGGGCTTCGATGGGCTCGACATTCCTTATTTCGTCTATCGGCCGAAAGTCTCGGCAAAACCGAATGGTTATCCGGTCATGATCGTCGTCCATGGCGGACCCGAGGCACAGTGGAAGCCGGATTTTCGCGCCGACATTCAATATATGCTGGCCAAGGGAATTATGGTCGTGGCGCCGAATGTTCGTGGAAGCACCGGCTATGGCCGTCGCTACCAGCATCTCGATGACAGAGAGTTGCGGATGGATAGCGTTGCGGATCTCAAGGCCGTACGTATCGCCGTGGGTGCAAGGCAGGACGTGGATGAAAACCGCATCGGGGTATTTGGCCGTTCCTATGGGGGGTTTATGGTGCTGTCGGCCATGACCGAATATCCGGATCTGTGGCGCCTGGGCGTAGAATATTATGGAATCGCCAACTTTTTGACCCTGTTGCAGACCACTGGCCCGTGGCGCAAGCAATTGCGTGCTGCCGAATATGGTGATGTGGAAACCATGCGCGGCGCACTGGAGCGTTATTCGCCCATCAATCGGATTGATGCCATCAATGCGCCGTTGATGATCGCTCATGGCATGGAAGATCCGCGCGTGACGCCATGCGAGAGCGAGATGGTTTATTCCTGCCTGCGCGGCCTGGGCAAACCGGTGGAATATCTGCGCGTTCCACACGAAGGGCATGGCTTTGCCCGTATCGAAAACCGTCGTCGTGTCTTTGGCGCTCTGGCCCGCTTCATCGCCGAAAATCTTTAAATTGAACAATCTGGGAGTAGCACCATGAAAAATGGTGATGTGATATGGGATCTGGTCGACTCCAAGAGGAGCGCTTTTGAGGCTCTGAGTGACCGTGTTTGGGCAATGCCCGAGATAGCCTATACGGAGTATGAGTCCTGCGCCGAACATACATCCATGTTGCGCGCGCAAGGATTCAACATTACCGAATGCGTTGCCGGCATTCCGACGGCAGTGATGGGTGAAGCGGGCGAGGGTGGGCCGGTCATCGCCATCCTGGGCGAATATGATGCGCTGCCAGGCCTCAGCCAAGAGGCTGGCATTGCCGAGCCGCGCCCGATCCCAGGCACTGGGCATGGTCATGGCTGTGGTCACAATATGCTTGGTTCTGCCGCACTTCTTGCAGCTACTGCCGTCAAGGATTGGCTGGCGACAACAGGTGCACGAGGTCGCGTGCGCTATTATGGCTGTCCAGCGGAGGAAGGGGGCGCCGCTAAGGCGTTCATGGTGCGCGCAGGCGCTTTTGACGATGTTGATATTGCCATTTCGTGGCATCCGGCATCGTTCACGCAAGTGGACGACGCGCAATCGCTTGCCAATACGCGCATGGATTTTGAGTTTACCGGCCGGGCCTCTCACGCCGCCGCCGCACCGCATCTGGGGCGTTCTGCCCTCGATGCGGTGGAGCTGATGAATGTCGGCGTCAACTACCTGCGAGAGCATGTGCCTGCCGATTGCCGGATGCACTACGCCTATCTCAATGCCGGCGGGATCGCTCCCAACGTCGTGCAGGCCAAGACCAAGATCCGTTATGCGATCCGTGCCACCGATTTACCGGGCATGTTCGCGCTCAATGAACGCGTGAAGAAGGTAGCGCAGGGTGCGGCCATGATGACCGAAACCACGGTCGATATTTCGATCATGAGTGCGGTGTCGAATCTGCTAGGCAATACACCGCTTGAAATCATCATGCAGTCCAACATGGACCGGCTGGGCGGTGTGCCGTTTGATGATGCGGACCGGGAGTTCGCCGCAAAAATCCAGGCTACGCTGTCGCGGGAAGACATCGAAACCGACTATCAGCGTGTTGGCCAGCCGCTCGCGGACAATGCGCCGCTTTGTGACTATGTGCTGCCGCGCGAACAGAAAGGTGTGCCGATGATCGGCTCGACCGATCTGGGCGATGTCAGCTGGGCAGTGCCAACTGTCCAGGCGCGTGTTGCCACCCATGCCATCGGTTCGCCGGGTCACTCCTGGCAGATCACGGCGCAGGGAAAAATGCCTGCCGCACACAAGGGGATGGTCTACGCCGCCAAGGTCATGGCTGGAACAGCTTTGGATGTTTTGCGAAACGAAGCCTTGTTGAAAGACGCCAAGGCTGATCATCAGGCACGTATCGCGAAAGCACCCTACACCTGCCCAATTCCACCGGAGGTGAACCCGCCACTCCAGCCGCGCCCAGCGGAGTAATCCGGTCTGGCACCGCGTCTGTGCGGATGCGGTGCCCTCCAAGCTACATGAAAATCATAAAAGGGGACGAACATGAGCGATTTGAAAACCAGAACCATTTTGCGCCGCAGCACGGCGCTTATCCTTGTTGCGGGCCTTGCAGGCATCACTTTTACTGCAGAAGCAGCATCGCCACCCAATACGTTGGCAATGGCTTGGAATATCGATGCCATCAGCACGTTTGATCCAGCGCAGATCGGTGAAGCGGCCACCAACGAGATCATCCAGAATATCTGCGATCCGCTCGTCGATTTCGATCCTGCCGATGAAACGAAGCTTGTGCCCAAGCTGGCAAAGAGCTGGGATGTTTCCCAGGATGGACTGCAGATCACTTTCCACATGCGTGACGACCTGGCGTTTCCGTCCGGCGAAAAGGCAACCGCAGGTGACATGGCGTGGTCGTTGCGCCGTGTTGTGAAACTTGGCTTTGGCAACGCTGCGACGCTGACGGAATATGGTTTCACCAAGGACAATGCAGACCAGAGTATAACTGCCCCGGACGACAATACGCTGGTGTTCAGGCTTGATAAGCCCTATCCGGCAAATCTCATTCTGGCTGCCATTGCCGCCAATCGCGTTGCCGCACTTCTCAATCAGAAAGTGCTGATGGCAAATCAGGTTGATGGCGATATGGGCAATAAATATCTTGCCACACGTTCGGATTGTATCGGACCTTACAAGCTCATGCGCTGGAACCCGGCGGAAGTTGTCATTCTTCAGGCCAACGCCAATTATTGGGGCGAAGCGCCGAAGCTGAAGCAGGTGTTGATCCGCCACGTCTCAGAAGCTGGAACGCAGCGCCTGCTGCTGGAAAAGGGCGATATCGACATTGCCCGTGATCTGACGCCGGAAGATTTGCGCGATCTTGAAACCCAGAACAAGGCAACAGCCTCGCGTGCTTTGAAGCCGTCGCTGTTCTATTGGAATTTCAACAACGCCGATCCGGTTTTCGCCAATGAGAAAGTGCGCCTGGCGATGCGCTATCTCATCGATTATGAAGGTCTTGGCAAAACGGTCATCCATAATGTGGGTGTTCCGCGCGCAAGCTTCGTTCAACTCGGCGCGTTTGGTGCGCTCGATGAAAGAGATGGCCAGCCGTTCAAGCTCGACGTGGAAAAGGCCAGGGAACTTCTGAAAGAAGCTGGCTATCCCAATGGCTTCGAAACAACGATGTTCATCAGCACCGCGCCTTATGCGGCTCCGATTGCACAAAGCATTCAGGATGCTGCTGCCAAGGCGGGTGTGAAGATCAAGATCGAGCGCATGGCGAATGCGCAATTGTTCAGCCGTATCCGCGGCCGCGAATTCCAGACGTCTTTGATGGGCTGGCAGACAACAGTGCCGGATGCGCATGGCAACGCCTCACGCCAGATTTTCAATCCGGACAACCGCGCCGAGGCCAAGCAGACCATGTATCCGAGCTGGCGCGCCAGCTATTTCGACGTGGCTGTCAACAAACAGGTAGACGACGCCCTGTTTGAAAAAGATGAATCCACGCGCAAGCAGAAGTATGTCGATCTGCAAAAGCAGATGATGGAGAAAGGTCCGCACGCCTTCATCTTCCAGATCTACAACGTTGCCGGCGTCAACAAGGCCATGAAGAACTGGAGCTGGAACGGTTTCCGCGTCTATTACGATCTGGCTGCGAAATAACGCGTTTCAAGCCCCTGCCGGTCCCCTCCCGGACCGGCGACCCCCACGTCGATCAGGTGATGTCTGCAACTGCCTCAAAGCGCGGCGCGCACATTACCGGATATGGCGGTGGATTTCGCATCCTTATTCATCTTGTTCAGGATCAAAGCCGATGACAACGCACGACATTCTGGAAGACCTGGAAGGCGAGGAGGAGTTCGGTCCTGTGCTTCTCTTTCTCGCTGCCTCCGCGCGCCTGATCTTTTCCGTGGCTGTTACACTTCTGGGCTTGGTCACGCTGACATTTTTCATCAGCCGTCTTTTGCCGCTTGATCCGGTCGTTGCGATGCTGGGCGATAATATCTCCCAGGAGGCTTACGACATGATGTATCGCAAGCTTGGTCTCGACCAGCCACTGATTGTTCAATATGGCCTCTATCTCAAGAATGCGGTGATGTTCGACTTCGGCAATGCGCTGACGTCGGGACGCCCTGTGCTGGAGGATATTGGCCGCGTCTTTCCGGCGACCATCGAACTGGCCACGGTCGCCATCATCATCGGGACCGGCTTCGGCATTCCGCTTGGCGTGTTTTCGGCCATGTACCGCAATTCACCGCTGGATCATGCCGTGCGCATGATCAGTCTGCTTGGTTATTCCACTCCGAATTTCTGGCTTGGCCTTATGGCGCTCCTGATCTTCTATGCCACGCTGGGATGGATCGGCGGGCCGGGCCGTATCGACTTTCTCTATGAATATTCGGTCGAGCCGACGACGGGCTTCCTGCTCATCGACAGCGCAATGCAGGGGCAATGGGATGCTTTTGGCAATGCCATCAGTCACGTCATCATGCCCGCCCTGATCCTTGCATTCGGCTCCATGGCCTATATCAGCCGCATGACGCGCGGCTTCATGATAGAGCAACTCAATCAGGAATATATCATTACCGCCCGTGTCAAAGGGCTTTCCTGGGCACGCACTGTCTGGGGGCATGCTTTCCGCAATGTCGCTGTTCAAGTGGTTACGGTTGTTGCGCTCTCCTATGCGTTTCTGCTGGAGGGGGCTGTCCTGACGGAAACCGTGTTCGCTTGGCCGGGGTTTGGCCGTTATCTCACCAATGCGCTTCTGGCCGGTGACATGAACGCCGTCGTTGGATGCACATTGATCGTCGGCATCCTGTTCGTCGGCATCAATCTGATCAGCGATCTCCTCTATCGCATTTTCGATCCTCGAACCCGATAGGAGCCATAGATGAGCAATGAACTCACGACAAATCCGGTGCGCTCTTTCAGTTCTCTGCGTGAATGGCTGACCGCGCCAGTGCCGACCTCTGCATTGCAAGCCAATGCACAGCAGCTGCGACGCTCCTGGTTGAAGCTTCTCTCCAATACCTCAGCCGTTTTTGGCCTCTTTGTGATTGTGCTGCTGGTTCTTGTGGCGTTGTTTGCGCCCTATATCGCCACCCATGATATCGGAACCAATGATCTGGCGAACCGGCTGCAAAGGCCGTCATGGGCCCATTATTTCGGGACCGATGAACTGGGGCGCGATATTTTCAGCCGTCTTGTCTTTGGCTCGCGCATCACGCTGTATATTGTCACACTAACCGCGATTATCGCCGCACCGATTGGGTTGATCGTTGGCACCACCGCTGGCTACATCGGCGGCTGGGTCGATACGGCTTTGATGCGTATTGTCGATATTTTTCTCGCCTTTCCCAGTCTCGTTCTCGCCCTGTCCTTTGCCGCTGCCCTTGGGCCCGGCATTGAAAACGCAGTCATCGCGATTTCGCTTGCCGCCTGGCCACCGATCGCCCGTCTTGCCCGTGCGGAAACCCTGACCATCCGCTCGTCCGACTATGTCGCCGCGATCCGCCTGCAGGGCGCATCCACGATGCGTGTGATTGCAAAACATGTCGTGCCGATGTGTATCCCTTCAGTCGTCATTCGCATCACACTCAATATGTCGTCGATCATTCTGACAGCTGCGGGCCTTGGTTTTCTGGGCCTGGGCGCACAGCCGCCAAGCCCTGAATGGGGCGCGATGCTTTCCAGCGGCCGAGAATTCATGATGACCTCGTGGTGGCTCGCCGCGGTGCCGGGCTGCGCAATTCTTCTTGCCAGTCTCGCCTTCAATCTTTTGGGCGATGGTCTGCGCGATATTCTCGATCCACGGAACGGATAAAGATCATGACAAAACCTCTGCTTGAAGTTGATGATCTCTGGGTGTCGTTTCCGGGCGTGAAACACGATATCGACATTGTGCGTGGCATCAGTTTCTCCATCGGACGGGAGAAGGTGGGAATTGTCGGCGAGTCTGGTTCGGGCAAGTCGATGACGGGCCGTTCGGTGCTGAAACTGACGCCGAAATCTGCGCAAATTCGCGCGAAGGCAATGCGTTTCGACGGCGTCGACCTGCTTTCTGCCAGCGAACGGAAGATGCGTACGATACGGGGCAACCGTATTTCAATGATCCTGCAGGATCCGAAATACTCACTCAATCCCTTGATCCGTATCGGCGATCAGATCATGGAAGCCTATCGTCTCCATCATCGCGCACGGCCCGCAATAGCCAGACAAAAAACGCTGGCCATGCTGGAAGCCGTCCATATTCGCGATCCGGAACGCGTCATGAAACTGTTCCCGCATGAGATATCGGGTGGCATGGGACAGCGCGTGATGATCGCCATGATGCTCATTCCGGAACCGGACATGATTATTGCCGACGAGCCGACATCCGCTCTGGACGTGACGGTGCGCCGGCAGGTGCTGACGGTTCTGGATGAACTCGTCAGCCGTTCTGGCACCGGGCTGATGTTCATCAGCCACGACCTCAATCTGGTCGCCGATTTCTGCGACCGCGTTCTGGTGATGTATGCGGGCCGCATTATGGAGGACCTGCCCGCCAAGGAACTGCATAAGGCCAGGCATCCCTATACGCAGGCACTTTTGGCCAGTCTTCCGCGGCTCGATCACCCGGTCGACATGCTGAAAGTTCCAGAGCGTGATCCGAGCTGGCTGAGCGGTGCAACTCTGAGCGAGGGACAGGCATGATGAATGACATTGGGAGACCACACGTTGATGTGTCGGATCTGTCGGTTATTTTCGGCAAAGGCCGCAAACGGACCGCCGTGGTCAAGAAAGCCCGCTTTCACATTGCGCGGGGCCAGGCCTATGGCCTGATCGGAGAGTCAGGCTGCGGGAAGTCGACGATTTTGCGCGCGCTTGCAGGATTGATCCCGCATTATCAGGGCAGTTTCATCTTTGATGGTCAGCCGATGACGGGCACGCGCGACAAGGCGTTCTTTCGCCGGGTGCAGATGGTGTTTCAGGACCCCTATGCTTCGCTGCACCCGCGCAAGCAGGTGTACAAGGTACTTAATGAATCTCTTGCGATCCACGGCATGGACCGTAGGGAAGAGCGTATCCGCGATGTGCTGGCAGCCGTCGGGCTTGGGCCGAACTTCATGTATCGCTATCCGCATGAATTGTCGGGCGGCCAGCGCCAACGCGTGGCGATTGCCCGTGCACTGATCATTGAACCTGAGGTGCTGCTGCTGGATGAGCCGACCTCGGCGCTGGACGTATCGGTTCAGGCGGAAATTCTCAATCTTCTGAAGACGCTGCGCCGCGAGCGAAACCTCACCTATCTCATGGTTTCGCATGATCTGGCCGTGGTCGCGCATATCTGCGAACGCGTCGGTGTCATGCACAAGGGCATTATACTGGAAGAACTCACTGCAGACGATCTGCGGCAATCGCGGGCCAGGGATTCCTACACGCAGGATTTCCTGCAGGCGAGTGTCGAGGCGGTGGCACACAATCATGACAAGGACATGCAATAATGAACTATCATTCGGCAGCCAATCCGGCCGGGGAATGGGAGCGGATCAAGGACCCTTCAGCCGCTGGTTGGCTGGATAAGGGGCTGCAAGCGGTTGAAGCCTGCGCCGATGCTCAGGAAACTGATGCTTTAATGATCGTGCAAGGTGGCAAGATTGTTTACACCTATGGCGATATCACCCGCAAATATCTCTGCCATTCGATCCGCAAAAGCGTTCTGGCGGCCCTGATGGGGCAGGATGTCGCGGACGGAACCATTGATCTGAGCCAGACGCTGGAAGCCCTGGGCATTGATGACAATGATGGACTGAGCGCGGTCGAAAAGCAGGCGACAGTCTACGATCTGCTGACCGCTCGTTCGGGCATTTATCACGCTGCCGGTTATGAAACGCCGTGGATGCGAATGATCAAGGAAAAGCGACACGCCCATGCCCCAGGCACTTTCTGGTGTTACAACAATTGGGACTTCAATGCGCTCGGCACGATCTTCGAACAATTGACAGGCAAGACGGTCCATCAAGCCTTCAACGAACGCATTGCCAAGCCTTTGCAATTTGAGGATTTCTCGCTTGACGGTGCAAAGCCTGACGGTTGGCACGATCATTTCACTGAAAGCCGCCATGCAGCTTATCCGTTCCGCTTATCGACGCGGGACCTGGCCCGGTTTGGCCAGCTTTATCTGCGCCATGGTTCATGGAATGGCGCCCACATCCTGCCGCAGGGCTGGGCGCAGGAATGCGTCATGCCGTATTCTCACGCGGGTGCGCGTGGAGCCTATGGCTATATGTGGTGGCTGGAGCGGGACGGCGTATTTTTCCCTGGAGTCGTGGCACCTAAGGGCAGCTATGCCGGCTTTGGCGCGGGCGGCCACTTCTGTATCGTCATGCCGGCGCTGGATATGGTGCTGGTGCACCGGGTCAATACGGATGTGCAGGGGCGGCAACTTGACCGTCACAAATTCGGACGGCTACTGAAGCTCGTCCTGGATGCATTTCAGGGGTAGTGCAGCATGCAAGGGCAAGACATGACTGTGGCCTCCGCCATAGCGGAGGCTAGCATCAGGCCTGTGGCCAGTGCCAAAGCACGCCGGCTGGCGCAGAACGCCATCATCGATACGCTGGCGTGCATGGTGGCGGGGCGTACGGACCAAAGCACATGCAGTGTCAGGGACGCCTTTGCCCGACCGGGCAGCGGTGGCGAGGCGCTCCTGGTAACTGGCGGTAAATCCAGCCCCATGCTGGCAGGGCTCATCAACGGCACTGCCGCTCACGCGCTGGACTACGATGACAATTTCCTGCCCGGTATGAGTCACGCATCGGCAGTCCTGGTTCCTGCCATACTGGCGCTGGCGGATCTGGAAAAGACAAGCGGATCACAATTGATCGATGCTTTTCTGGCGGGTCTGCAGGCGCAGGCACATGTCGGAGATGGTGTCGGGCAGGCGCATTATACCGCCGGCTGGCACGGCACCTCGACGATTGGCAGTATCGGTACGGCTGTAGCCACAGCTCATATATTGGGGCTCAGCGTTGAGGCGACCGCCCGTGCACTGACCATTGCAGTGAGTTTCGCATCCGGTACGAAGGGTCAGTTCGGCACCCTTATCAAGCCGTTTCACGCCGGAATGGCGGCACGCAATGCCGTTGAAGCCGCTTTGCTTGCGAGGGCGGGAATGCAGGCAAGGCATGACATTCTGGAAGGAGAGCAGGGGTTTCGCGAGCTTTTTGCCGGTGACCCGCAGATCAACTGGCAAACGCAGGATATCCTTGCGCCGACTGCGCATATCATCGAAACTGCCGGCGTGATGCCCAAGCGCCATCCATGCTGTGGTTCCACGCACATGATCATCGATGCCTTGCTCGATCTGGCGCATGAACACGACTTTGTTGCCGATGATGTGAAGACCGTTGATACGCTTGTCGGGATCGCCAACTATCGCAATCTGGCCTATCCAGCGCCCGTCGACCAGATGCAGGCGCGCTTTTCCATGCAGTATTGCGTGGCCCGTGCCCTGCGGCAAGGCTATCTCGGTCTTTCCGATTTTACCCCCGAAGCAGTGCGGACCTTCGCGGGCGACCACCTTCTTGGCGCGGTGACCATGCAGAGCTACAGTTTGGACGACGAATGCGCATCGCCGCAAAAGCTGCCGCATGTCGTGACGATAACCCTGCGCAATGGCCAGGTTCTGCAAAGATCGCGCCAGTTCGCGGTCGGCACCAACCAGCAGCCTTTTTCCGAAGCAGACCGGTCGCGAAAGTTCCGGGATTGCTGTGACGGTATAGAAAATGCCAGCGAGATTTACGGCAATTTGCAGGACCTCGACACTGCCGGCAACCTGAAAATCTTACGGCCCCTGTTCAGGTAAAGGCTCGGCGGCGGGTGCCGGGACGATTTCTTCCCGATGGCTCATGCTGCCAGTTGCGAGGCCCGCCGCCAAAATCTTTCCGCATGCCGGTTACGAAACTGCCGCGTGCGGTAAACCCTGATATCGACCACCAGATCGGCGTCCATGTCGCCCGCCCGAACGAGAACGCCCCGTTTCAATTCATCCGCTACAAGGCCCTCCGGGATCCACGCGACGCCATGGCCGGAAACCGTCATTGCCTTCAGCGCAACCGACATCCCGTTTTCGTAGACAGTGTTGAGCTGAAATTTGTGCCTGTCGAAAAGCCAGGGCAGGGCCGAAGAGAAAAACGAGTTGCCGCGATAGCTGAGATAATCGGTCGGCCGAGAGCGATCCTTGAGACTGTGCAACGGGCTGCCCGCCGGGTCGCGGGCCGAAACCGGAATGACCCGTTCAACGCCGAGAGGAAGAAACGGAAACCCTTTCAGATCGTCCATCTGCGGGACTGCGTGATGCGCATAGGTGAGAAAGAAGTCACAGTCGCCATTCACCAGGGTCGAGATGTTGCCGAGGAAAGACGAGTGAGGGTCGGCGAACCGGGCGCGGAAACTGTCGCCGGACGCTTCCAGCTCGGCCATCCAGGCAGGAAAGAATGTCAGGGAAAGTGTGTTCAGCGTGGCGAAGGATAAAATTTCCCACATGGGAGCGTAGCGTTCTGCCAGCGAACTTCTGACGCCGTACAGCAACTCCACAGCATCTTGTGCCCGGGGCAGAAAACTCTGCCCTGCCGCCGTCAGCCGGATAGGATTGGTTGAGCGGTCGATCAGCGGCATGCCAACCCAATCTTCCAACTGCTTGATTCGTCTGCTTAAGGCAGACTGCGTGATATGGCGGTCATTGGCCGCTCTTGAAAAACTGTAATGCTGGGAGAGGCTCAGGAAATCTTCAAGCCATTTCAATTCCATGTAGATATCCAATAAATACAGTGCCTTGCTTCGGCAAACTGTATTCCAGAAACAAGCAGCGGTTTTTCAACGTCGTGCAAGGCAGACTATATCAATGAATGCCTGCGAGAAATAGGGCTGGGCGGACCAATATTGCCGAAAGTGGCGTTCCCTGGGCGACGAGATCCCGCCTCAGTTCAACGATCGGCGGCGCGGTGCCGGGGCAGGGTGGCGCGTCTCAAGCGCTGCCGCCGCGGCCGCGCGGCCGGTGGCGCGCAGTCTCTTCAGATAGGCTGGGAGTTCGCCCTTTGTGTGGAACGGCCCACCTTCGCGCATCACCGTCACCAGCGGATCGACGTCGTTGTCGCCGCTCACGGCCATTGCGGTTCGCCAGTCCTCGAGCAGCTGGCTGGCATGGGCGACGATGTCGGGGCGTGATGCCGCGAGATCGTTCTGTTCGTGCGGATCTTCGCTCAGATTGAAAAGCGCGACCGGTCCGAAATCCTTGTAACCGTCGTGATAGGTGCGCAGCATGATCCAGTCGGCGGCCTGAAGCCGGAACCGCACGCCGCGCTGCACCGCCCAGGCGCCCTGGCTCAGCACCAGAAAATCGCGGCCGCCATCCTGACCTGATTGCAAGGCCGGGGCGAAGGAACGCCCGTCCCACACTGGCGGCACGGTGCCACCCAGCCGGTCGACTAGCGTCGCGGCCCAGTCGAAATGATAGTGCAGGCCGTGGTTGATGCCGCGTGGTGCGTCAGCGCCCGGCCAGCGGATCACCAGCGGCACGTTGCAGGTGAATTCATCGGCGGTCTGGTGGTCGGCCCAAACATTGAGCTCGCCGAGATTCTCGCCATGGTCGGCGCCGATGACGATGATCGTCTGGTCGAACAGGCCTTGGCGTTTCAGCTCGCCGATGATCAGCCCGACATGGTGGTCGGCATATAGTATGCCGGTGTCATAGCCATCGAACCATGCCTTGACGCGATCCATGTCGCTGATCGGGCTCGGCATGCGCCGGTATTTTGATCCGCCGGGCTCGACATCGAAGCCGGAGGGCTCCTGCGGGCTATGCGGGCCGTAGCCGGCATGGCTCTTGGCAAACACCTCCTTCGTCATCCATTCGGGCAGCGGTTCGCTGGCGAAGGGGTCGCCAAAGGCGTCCGGCGCGCGGTAGGGGGTATGTGGATCCCAGACATTGACGTGCAGGAACCATTTTTTGGCCGAGCCATTGCGCTTCAGCCAGTCAACAGCCAAGTTAGAGACCTCATCGGCGTTTTCCATGCCGGCCTTGCCGGGGTTGATGATCTCATTGAAGCCGGCATACCAGTGCCAGCAGCCGTGCCGCTCGCCGAAGCTGCTGATCGTGGTGGTGTGGTAGTCGAGGTCGCGCAGCGCGCGCATCCAGCCTTCCTCGTAGAAGGTTCCGGCCCAGGCGCGCTCGGCGCCCTCGCGGAACGGCTCGCAGGCGGTGCCGCCATGTCCGACCACGCCGGTTTTCATGCCGTGCCGCCCGCTCCACAGCGCCGTGCGCGAGGGATGACAGGGTACGTCGGAGACATAGACATTGTCGAAGCGGATACCATCGCGGGCGAGACTGTCGATGACCGGCGAGGTGTTGCGATGATAGCCGTAGCAGCCGAGATGGTCGCGTCTCAGGCTGTCGATGTCGATGTAAAGTACGTTCATTGTATACCCGCCTCTGCGCATTGCCGTTTACTGTGGGTCGGTACCGGGGCCGGACTTGTCCGGCCCGATTCAGTGGTGTGTCCGGTCGTCGCGGTCAGGCCGCGATGTACTGGTCGCCGAGATAATAGTCTTTGGGGTCGAGCGAGGTGTCGAACTTGCCGAAGGTCTTGAACAGGTCATTCATGGTCTTGAACCAACCGTCGACAGTGCCATCCTTGGTCAGCTTCACCAGTTCGGCCGAGGTCATGAAACGGCCATAGCCGGCCTCGACCTTGAGCTGATCGGCCGGAATGCCGAGCAGCTTGGCGGTGATCTCGATCGACTTCTCCTGATTGGCGGCGCGAAAATCCTGCGCCTCTTTGATGGCACCGGTCACCCGCTTGACCAGATCGGGATTGCTTTCGACGAGATCGTTGCGGGCGATGAACACGCTGGGGAATGTCGTTGCCGGGTAGAAGTCGTCGTTCTTGGCTAATTCGACCAGGTTCGGCACATTCTTGCCGATGATGCCGACGAATGGGTACCAGATGCCGGCGGCATCGACCTGCTTCGATGAGAAGGCGGCGACGATGGTGCTCGGGTCCATCTGCACGATGTTGAGGTCGGTCATCGCCATGCCGGCCTTTTTCAGCGCCAAGCGCAGCAGCATGTCGCCCGAAGTTCCCGCAGCGATGGCGACCTTCTTACCCTTGAGATCGGCGATCGACTTGATGCCGGCCTGCGCGATCACGCGATCGGAGAAGCCGACATCGTTCACGGCGATGATTTTGGCCTTGCCGGTCGCCGGCAGCCAAAGCGCGCCAGGCCCGAGATAGCCGAATTCCAGGCTGTTGGCACCGAGCGCCTGGACCTGGATTGGTCCGTTGGTGAACACCTTGGTGTTGGCATCGACGCCATGCTTGGTGAAGAAGCCCTGGTCGCTTGCAACGCCGGCGACGCTCGCACCCCAGAAATCGCCATTATAGCCAATGCGCGCCGGAAGGCCGGCGGCTCTGGTGCCAGCGCTTCCCGTCGCGAACGCGACGGCCGCAGCCGATGAGGTGATGAAATGTCTTCGTGTCAGTATCATGTCGTTCCTCCTCCTTGTCTGTTGCTACTGGTGATAGACCGCGTGCCAGACGCGGTTGCGGATGGCCGTGAATTCGCTCGAAAGCCGGATTTCCTCGGTTCTGGGATAGGGCAGGTCGACCGTTATGATCTCCTTCAGCCGTCCCGGGCGCGCCGCCATGACGATGACGCGGTTGGCGAGATAGACGGCCTCATCGACGTCATGCGTGATGAACATCACCGTGCGACGCTCGCGGCTCCACGTTTCCAGCAACTGGTCCTGCATCTGCACGCGCGTCAGCGCGTCGAGCGCGCCGAACGGCTCGTCCATGAGCAGCACCGACGGGTCGACCGCATAGGCACGGGCTATGGCACAGCGCTGCTTCATGCCGCCGGACAAGGTTTTCGGCAGTGCGTCGGCGAAATCGCTGAGGCCGACCAGATCGATGAAATAGCTGGCCTTCTCGCGCCGTCGGTTCGCCCTTGACCCGTAGCCCAAATTCGACGTTCTCGCGCACAGTCAGCCAGGGAAAGAGCGCGTATTGTTGGAAGATCATGCCGCGTTCGGGGCCAGGTCCGTCGACCGTATGTCCGTCCACCAGCACCTCGCCGTCGCTGGGCGCCAGTAGCCCGGCGGCGATGTTGAGCGCAGTCGACTTGCCGCAGCCGGAAGGACCGACCACGGTGATGAATTCGCCATCGGCGACGTCAAGCGAGAAACGGTCCAGCGCAACGAAGGTATTGTTCCTGAGGTCGAAGCGCCGGGTCACATTTTTGAAGACGATCTTCTGCTGCATCACGCGCGCTCCTGCCAGACAGTCAGTCGACGTTCGATCGCCAGCAGCAGGCGATCCATGGCAAGGCCTAGGATGCCGATGGTGATCAGGCTGACGAAGATGGTCGGAAGATCGTAATAGAGCTGCGCCTGCTGCATGCGGTAGCCGAGCCCGGTCTGCGCCGCGATCAGCTCTGCCGCCACCAGCGTCGCCCAGGCCGAGCCGAGGCCGATGCGCACGCCGACCAGGATGAATGGGGTGGAGGCCGGAATGACGATGCGCAGGAAGATCGTCAGATCCTTCGCACCCAGCACGCGCGCGGCGTTGATCATTGTCCTGTCGACGCTGATGACGCCCTGGTAGGTGGCGACGACGCTGGCGAGGAACGATGCCAGGAAAATGACGAAGATTTTTGGTGTCTCGTCGATGCCCATCGTTACGATCGCCAGCGGGATGATGGCGAGCGGCGGGATCATCCTGAAAAACTGCAGGTACGGCTCTATGAGCGCGCGCGCGACCTTGTACCAGCCCATGACGAAACCGACGGGAATGGCAAGGATGACACCGATGAGGAAGCCGCTGAGTACGCGGGCAAGGCTCGAGGCGATGTCGGTAGCAAGCTGGCCGTTGGCGACGAGCTCGACGAATTTGCGCGCGACGTCCGGTGGCGGCGGCAGTCCGACCGCGCCGCTGGCAGTCAGCACCCACCACACGGCGATACCGGCGACGAGCCCGACGAAGTTGAGTCCGAGACCCTGGAAATCGGGGGCGCGGGCCTTTGCCACGCGGTCGGGCTGGCGCGCTGTCTTCGGCGGCGCGTTCATCGCGATACCCCGGAATAGAAAAGCTGATCGAGCGCCGCGGCGGCGCCGCCAATGGCACCGGCGCCATTGCCGAGGCTCGATCGCTCGAAGCGCAGCGCGTCGCGCATGGGTGGCAGCACGCGCGGTGGAACGCTTTTGCGGATGCTGTCGATGAAGCTCTCGGGCGCCTCGGCCAGATGGCCACCAAAGACGATCAGGTCGGGGTTGAGCAAATTGGTCGCGCTGGCGATTGCCGTCGTCAAGTGCCGCAATGCGGCGTTCCAGACATCGGGGTGCCGCTCAACCACCGCAAGCAACTGGCGCGGATGCGGCTTGTCGATGTTGACGGCGCGAGTGAGCGCTCCCTCGGAGAGAAATGTCTCCAAGCAGCCGGTGCTGCCGCAGGAGCAGAGTTCGCCATGCTCGACGACCTGGATATGGCCAAGCTCGACGGCGCCATGGCCGCCCGGACGGAACGGCCGGCCGTTGATCACGAGGCCGGCGCCAAGGCCGGTGCGCAGGTAGATGTAAAGCAGGGCGGTGGCGTCGCGCCCGATGCCGTAGCGCGATTCCGCCAACGCCATGGCGCTGACATTGTGTTCGACCACCACCGGCATGCTCAGCATGGTTTCCAACTCGTCGGCGAACGGAACATCCTTCCAGTCATAGTTGATCGACAGGAGGTTGCGGCGGCGTTCCGTATCGACCGGGCCGGGCACGCCGAGCCCGAGGCCGAGAAGCCGAGAGCGATCGACGCCGGACTTCTTGATCAGCCCCTCGACGGTCTTGACGACTTGCCGGATCACTGCCGTCGGCTCGCTGCTGGCCGTGTCGAAGTACAGCGAAGCCTTGACCTTCGGTGTGGCCTTGAGATCGGTGATCGTGGCGTGGATGGTGCCAGCGCCGAGATGCACGCCAACCATCGCATTTGCGTCCGGCACGAGCGCGACATTGACGGCGGGCCGGCCGACAGGCGCACCGCTGGCGACCGCCTGGGTGAGTTCCGTGACCGTTCCATCCTTCAGTAGCTGTGCGGTCAGATGGGTTAACGCGGTTGGCGACAGGGCAGTCCGCCGCGCCAACTCCGCCCTCGACTGAGGGCCGTCATCGCGCAGGATGCGCAGTATGGCGCCATGATGGATGCCCATGCTTCCTCCCTATTATTTTCTAATCTTTATAAATTAATGACGGCTGTCAAGAGTGATGTCACATTGTTCGACTTAAGGCACGGAAGGGTATCATTGCGGTTCTGAAGAGGTTACGGACTGCGGAAAAGATTGTCAGAAATTGTTATAAGGACCCGATGGACCGAAACGCTTGCCGTGTTCGCGCCCGTTTTCGAAAGGGCAGATGAGAAATCTGCGCACGGTTGTTAAGCTCCTTGTGAGGCCGGTGTTCGATATGCGGCATGACCTGGCGCTTTGCGGCTCCATATGAGCGCAGCTTGTCAGCGAAGGGGTGCGTGGGCATTTCTGCAATAATACCCGCTAGGGGAACGGGACGTTCGTTGGGCTGAAAACATTGTCCCGATCATGCTCTGCTGCGTGGGATTGGCATTTTGATACCTTCGCACTGCGGGCTATTACGAATATTAGCCCGAAGCTACAATTTCGATAGGCTGAAGTGTGTGGGGGCGCCTTGTGGCAAGGGATGGCGGCCTGAGGTTCGTGTCGGTATAATTTGGCACGTTTAACCGGAGCTGACGCAATCCGGCATTGAGGCGGTGGTACGTGCAGAACCGAACGTGGGAAAGCTACCTCAGATGGACGATGAAAGGTAGCGATCCTTTGAAAATGGCCGATAATACTGATCGTCTCACCATTCCTTTTATCCAAGTCACCCTCATCCTTGGCAGCGGCAAGGCTGGTCCAGCGACAGCGCGCCTGCATCCATCTAAAGACTCCAACACCTTATCCTGTCGAAGTCGCTGCGCATCAATGATCAAGATGCATTCGGCGGGATATTCTGGTTCAGCCGAAACAAATTGGCCGGATCATATTTGGTTTTGAGCGCCACCAGGCGGGCATAGTTCTCGCCATAGGCCTGGCGCACGCGGTCGTCGCCCTCATCGCCGAGGTTGTTTGCGTAGACGCCGCTGGTCGCATATGGCCTGATGGCGCTCCACATCGCGCGAGCCCACTGGATGTTTGCTTCGTCATCCGCGTGATCATCCCAGATCGCGATCGGGAAACAGTCATAGAGCGCATCACGATTGGCGTAGGGTGCTGCAGATTTTGGCACGCGGGCGATAGCGCCGCCGACCTGCTGGAAGACCAAGAGCGAGGTGGCAGAGGGAGCGCCCGCATAGGCCTCGAGCAGCGCATCGATAGCGGAACTACTGATTTCATTGAGGAACTGGGCTTTCCAGTAGTAGCGGCGCCCGCGGGGAAAAATGGCGTCGCCCTTCGACTGGATCTGAAGGTAGGGGATGGCTCCGAGGCTGCTTTCCACGGGCGTGCCGAACGTCATCAGAGGCGCGAGGATTGGCTTACCGGATTCGGGCGGTCCGACATAGCAGGCCGAAACGCTGAAGAACCGTTCGCCCGATTGCATCGTCACAAGCGCCGCGTCGACGCTTAGTTCGTCCGGCGCTTTGCGGGCAAAATCGTCATAAAAGCGGATCGCCTCGCGGGCCTGATCGTATCGGTGAAGCACCGAACCGACGAGAAGGGACGGACCGACAGGATGGAGCGCGTACTCAAACGCCGTCACGATTCCGAAATTGCCCCCACCGCCCCGCAACCCCCAGAACAGATCGGAATGATCAGCGGCGCTTGCCCTCAGCAGCCTCCCGTCAGCAGTGACGACGTCGGCCGCGATGAGATTGTCACAAGTCAAACCATATTTGCGGCCGAGCTTGCCGAAACCGCCACCCAGTGTGAGCCCTGCGATGCCGGTGTCGCTGTTAACACCCATCGTCGTCGCCAGACCGTAAGCCTGCGTTGCCGTATCGAACTCGCCCAGACTCAGACCAGCCTCGGCATGGGCGACGCTGCTGACGGGATCGACCGCGATGCGCTTCATGCGCGAGAGATCGATAACCATGCCGGCATCACAGACCGACAGGCCCGCGACGTTGTGGCCGCCACTTCTAACCGCCACAAGACAGTTGTGCGTCCGAGCGAAGGTCACGGCCTGGATCACGTCGTTGGCGTCGACGCAGTAGACAATCAGGGCGGGTCGCCTATCGATTGCCCCGTTCCAGACCCTGCGCGCTTCATCGTAGACGGCGTCTCCTGGAATGATCAGGTCGCCCCGAAGGCCTTGCCGAAGCTTCTCGATAGCTGCAGTGCCGGGCGGATATGTGCCCGTTGGATGGTCAACTGGCCTCTTCGACTCCATCGTTGTACGCCTCCCAGCTTTCCGCATGGTCTCATAGGCCTGCAACCAACTGCAATGTCGAAGATCTCAGGTGCTGGATGAGAGAAATTCATCTACATTGTCCACATGAGAAAGCTTCCGCCTCTTCGCTCGTTGCACGCCTTCGAGGCGGCTGCGAGGCATGGGAGCTTCAAGGCGGCTGCAGAGGAGCTTGGCGTTACGCCGACAGCGATCAGTCATCAAATCCGGTTGCTGGAAGGGACGTGCGGTTGCCAACTGTTTCAGCGGCGTCCGCGGCCTCTCGTGTTGACGAGCGCAGGCGCCCGACTGTTTCCCGCTCTGCGCAATGGCTTTGATGCCCTCGCAGGTGCCATCGCTGCCGTTGCCGAGACGGACGAGCAGGCGCCTTTGCGGGTTACGAGCCCGAATGCCTTTGCAAGTCGATGGCTCGTCCCACGCCTGCCAAAGTGGCGGGAAGCAAACCCAACCGTCCCGTTGGAGATCATCGGGACCGATGTGGTGCTGGATCTGCGCGCCGGGGCAGCGGATGTCGCCATCCGCTATGCCCGCAGGCCGCCTTCGGACTTTCCTGCGCAGGAGGTCTGCCGCGATACGTTTTTTCCAGTGTGCAGCCCAAATCTGCTCAAGCGCAACGGCCATGCATCTCAGCGCGTCTCGGATCTTCTGCGTTTTCCTTTGATCCATTTTGATTGGTTGAACAAGGATCCCGAGGCCCCGACCTGGCGGCAATGGCTGTCGAAAGCGCGGTCGATCGATCCCAATCTGAAGATGGACAAGGCGTGGGATCTGAGCTTTCGGGAAGAACTGCACGCGATTGACGCGGTCCTGGCAGGGCAGGGAATCGCGATCTGCAGCGATGTCATCGTCGGTCATGAGCTGGAAACCGGTCTGCTCGTCAAAGCGCATCCGCTGTCGTTGCCAGGCTATGGTTTCTACATCGTTTCAATGCCTTATAGTCCCCGGGCGGCGGTCATAGAGGCTTTTTCGGTCTGGATTAAAGATGTCCGCTGACGGGCTGCGTCGCAAGCAGGCCTGCAGCGATGATATCTGGCACCTGGACGAAGTCGGCGTCGCCGTCGCCGTCGATGGTTGCAAGCACTGGCTGTGATGGGCTGTCGATCAAGACGGGTATGTGCTCGACGCGATCCGGCGTGATGCCAAAGCAGCCAAACGTTTTTGGACCAGATTTTGATGCGTTTGCGCACATATTTGGGATAAATGCGCCACCAACGCATCAGAACTGGCGACGATAGGGCGATTGATTGGACGTAAAACGGACAGGACAAAATCCTGTGCGGGCAAAAAAGGTTTCAATACGAGGCCGTGTTTTTCATAGCTTAACGCGGTAAGCGGATTGATAATTGAAATACCCAACCCTTTCAGCACCAGTTCGCACACGCTGCTGGCCGATTGCGATGACAGGAACAGCCGTCTTTGTGTGCCAGCCGTGTCGAATATACGTTCCACACTCAGCCGGTATGGGTCCTGAGAGCCGAGACTGATGAAGTTGATGCCCTCGAAATCGTGCGGCTCAACATAGTCACGTTGTGCCAGAGGATGATCCGGTGGCATGATGGCGACGAGCTTGAACACCCATAATATCCGCGATTCCGCATCTCTTTCAGTATAGACGCCCTCGATCAGGCCGACATCAAAATTAAAACCGGAAATGCTCGATTGATTGCGGGGGTCAACCGTGCTGATTTGCAGTGTCAAATCCGGATGGGTGGCATTCAATCGCGCGACCGCTTCAGGCAGTATCGTCTGTGCAAAGGCCGGCAGAGAAGCGACCGTCAGCACTTCTTCCGAAGCATCGCGCAGACGATCGATAAAGTCATTGATACGATCCAGACCGATGAATGAGGCTTGCACTTCCTCAAAAAGCTTGAGCGCTCTGGCCGTTGGCACCAATCTTTGCAGACGCCGTTCAAACAGGCGAAAGCCGATATGTTGCTCCAATCGTGCTAACTCCCGCGTGATGGTTGGTTGCGAAGAACCAAGAGCCGCCGCGGCAGCCGTGACGGTACCAAACTTCATGGTGGCGCGAAAAATTTCTACCTGGCGCAAACCGATATGATCTTTGCTCGATCCCACCTTTTGCCCTCCGAAATTGCGGTGATTTTTACCACATCATATCGCACGCGCATAAAGTTCCAATGATATTTCTATATCAACGAATAAATTTCCATGACTAAATTGCTTTAAAAATAGGGAACATAAATGAACGCCACAGCCCAAATGCCGAAGACGCATCCGGCATCACGCGCACTATCAGAAGCATTGCTGTCGACAAATGGCGCTCTCGATGAAAGCCGTGTCAGCCTGGCTGCCTGCCTTTTCGATGCTCCCTTACGCCTGGTTGACCCCGGCGCATTCCTGAATTCGTCATGGTTTGGACATCAGGCAATGAAACCGCTTTATCCGGCGAGTGTCGTGAAGCTGTTTTTTCTCGATGCATTGGCAGCTTTCCGAGAGGAAGGCCGCGTGGCCGAGGACGTGGAAGATGACCGCGCCGCCGAACAGATGATGGCCATTTCCTCCAATGAGGCGACGGTTTATCTCGTGGGACGTTTGACTGGTGCTGATGATGGCGCCCCTTTGCAGGGAAAAGCGCTGGAAGAATGGTGCGCGGCGCGCCACGGTGTCCAGCTGTGGTATGAATCACAGAACCGGCCAGAATTTACGGGTATCAACGTATTGCATGGCACATATGAGGACAGCCCGTACGGTCGCGCCAAGCAGATCCGCAATGGCAAAAATGGAAATCTTCTCACCGCCTTATCCGCAGCAGCTTTGATGCACGATATCGCGCGCGGAGCGCGTGCGCGCTCCGATTGGATGATGGGGCTGATGAACCGTGAGTTTCAGCGCCATCCAAATGATGCCGATCCAGAGGGTGATCAGGTCCTTGGTTTTTTGGTTGAGGGTTTGCCACGGGATGTAATGACGTGGTCGAAAGCGGGTCATACGTCCTGGACCAGGCACGATCTGGTCTACGGGGAAACGCCTGACGGAAAAAGTTTTGTTCTCTGTGTGATGTGCGATGGGGAATGGTCAGCGAATGACAAAAGTTTTCTGCCCAATTTCGCGCGGCACTTTTACCGATATGCCTTCCAAAAATAAGCTGACCGTAAAAGCCAATCAAGGAAAAAGGGGAAAACCATGAACTATCGCTCGATCATAAAAGCTGCATTGATTGCCGCCGCACTGTCTGCGGCGGTTCCTGCAAGCTCAGCCTGGGCAGATGAGCCAAAGCCCGGCGGTACGCTGCATCTGGCAGCGCCCTATGGCGCAGCCCTCAAAAGTCTTGACCCGCATGCGACTTACACCTCGCAGGACATGGTGGTCTCCAAAGCGTTTCACCGTTCCCTTTATACGTGGGATTCGGCCAAAAACGCGCCTGCTCTTGATCTGGCTGAATTGGTTAAAACCAGTGATGACGGTAAAACCTTCACTTATAAGCTGTTTGACAACATCTATTTCCACAATGGTCGTAAGCTGACGACAGATGATGTGGTCTGGTCCTATACGCGTATCATGGACCCGGCAAAGGGCTATCCGGGCGCGGTGCAGGTCGGCACGCTCGTCGGTGCGCAGGAATATTCCAAGGGTGAAGTCAAAGAAATCAGCGGCATTAAAAAGATCGATGACCGCACCTTCTCGCTCACATTCAAAGACCTTGTCGATCCGGGCACGCAATTCTTCGAAGCAATTACTGCTATTCTGCCAAAAGAAGAAGTAGAAAGCGGCAATTTCCTTACCCATCCGGTTGGTCTTGGACCATTTACCTTTGGGGATCACGTCGAAGGTTCAAAAATCTCGGGCAAAAAATTCGACAAATATTATAAGCAGGGCAAGCCCTATGCTGATGCGGTGGATTTCACCATATCCGGTGACAACAGCGCGCTTGATATGGCATTTCGCGCTGGCGAGCTGGATGCTACCGTTCTGTCAGAAAACGCTTATGTTCTTTACAAGGCTGATCCAGAACTTTCCAAGGGCCTGATTGAAATTTCGGAAGTGTTCACCCGCCATATGGGCCTCAACACTGAAAAGAAGCCCTTTGACGATGTGCGTGTGCGGCAGGCAATCAATTATGCCGTTGACCGTGACATCATCATCCACAAACTTCTCAAAGACAAAGCGTATAAGGCAACGGGCTGGCTACCAACTACATCCCCTGCATTTGACAAAGACCGCGCGCCATATCCGTATGACCCCGCGAAAGCCAAGGAGCTGCTGGCTGCAGCCGGCTATCCCAATGGCTTTGAAGTTACAATATCCGTGACCGAAGGGACATCGAGCCTCGGTGTTCTGGAAGCCATGATGCCATTTCTCAAAGAAGTCGGCATCACTGCCAAAGCCAAGGTCGTGGATTCCAACACGCTTGTTGATGAAATGAATCAGGGATCGGCCATGGCATGGTTTCGTTCTGCGGGCACCGGACCTGATCCGCTCACTACTTTGCGCTGCTTCGACAGCCGTGTAAGCCGTTCGGGTTGTAACCGCAGTGCTTTCAAGGACCCCACTTATGACGCAATTCTGGATGCGGCGTCGGCTGAATCGGATCCGGCCAGGCGTATTGAGCTTTTAAAGAAAGCGGATGGCTATATTTTTGAAAAGGCGCCAGTCTGGTTCAATAATTACAATAAGGCCGTTGTGGCAACCCAGCCTTGGATTCACGGCGTTGACACCAATGTGACCGAAGCCGCCATCATTGAAGTGGATTCGCTTTGGCTCGACGCCAACGCGCCTGGTCGTTAATCGAGCAGTTGATCCGTTCTGGCAGTCCGGCGCCATGCCGGACTACCAGAACACCACTCAGTAAGCTGAAAAGCCCTGAGCTCGACATTTCCCGACTAGGGGTGCTTTTCCAAGCAGCCGCAACATCGGCCGCTTCTCTCTAAACACGATTTATGGATATTCCTATGTTGATGGTGATTGGCAGGCGACTGCTGCAATCTCTGGTCACGGTTTTTGCCGCAATAACGCTGATCTTCTTTCTATTCAGCGTCATGCCCGGCACATTTGTGTCGTCGCTCTCCAGTGACAAACGCGACATTGACCCGGCGGTTACCGAACGCATCGAAAAGGAACTGGGCTTGAACGATCCGTTGCCACGGCGGTTCGGCAAATATATTTCCGGGCTTGCAACAGGTGATCTCGGCACGTCCTTTTCCACGCAACGCCCTGTCACCGCCATGCTATCCACCCGCATAGTCGCCTCATTCAAACTCGCCGTTGCGGCTATTGCTTTTGCCATTATCATCGGCCTGCCGCTTGGCTTTCTGGCAGCCGTGCGACAGGGCACATGGCTGGATACAACCGCCATGATAACAGCCGTTTCCGGTCTCTCGCTGCCCGGTTTCTGGTTCGGTTTGCTGGCTATGTATTTCATATCGCTCAAACTGGGCTGGCTGCCCACTTTTGGCTATGGCAACGGCAATTTCAAGAATCTGGTGCTGCCTGCCCTGACGCTCGGTATTGCCCCTATGGCACTTTTGGCACGCACGACCCGTGCAGCTGTGCTGGAAACCATGAATGCTGATTTTGTCCGCACGGCCAGATCAAAGGGAAACTCCGAATTCCGCATTGTTACCAAGCATATAGCGCGCAATGCCTTTGTATTGGTGCTCACAACAATCGGCCTGCAATTCGGCTCCATGCTGGGTGGCTCGGTCGTCATTGAGAACTTGTTTGCGTGGCCGGGTATCGGTTCGCTTTTAACGCAATCGGTTTCCATGCGCGACATACCAACGGTTCAAGGCTGCATTCTTGTGATCGTGCTCTTCTTTCTCATCATCAACACGCTTGTCGATATCGCCTATCTCGCGATCGACCCGCGCATTCGATATCGCTGAGTGCTCATGGAAAAGCGTTCTTTGCAATCATGCAAACATTCTGAACAGAACAGGCAGCACTGATGTTCCGCTCCAATCTTGTCATAGGGCTCACAATCTTTGTGACCATTATTCTGGTGGCGCTGTTTGCGCCATGGATTGCCCATTACGATCCGGTTTCCAACTCCAATCTTCTCTATGCTGAAGAAGCACCAAGTGCGCGGTTCTGGTTTGGTACAGATGAGCAGGGCCGGGATATTTTCTCACGCATTGCTTATGGTGCGCGTATCTCACTTGTGATCGGCCTTGCCGTTCAGACGATGAACACGTGCATAGGCGTTCTGCTTGGTCTTTCCGCCGGCTATCTCGGCGGCTGGTGGGACGAGTTTGTGCAAGGCCTGACAAATCTGATGCTATCCATTCCAACCATTGTGTTCGCCTTGGCTCTCATGGCGGTTCTTGGGCCCGGACTGCTCAGTCTGCTGATTGCCCTTGGTTTGACGGACTGGGCCTATAGCTGCCGTATTTCGCGGGCGCAGGTTCTGACTCAAAAATCACAAAACTATGTGCAGGCAGCCCGCACGCTCGGTTTCGGTAAATTCTACATCATGCTGCGTGAAATTCTGCCGAACATTGGCGGGCCGCTCATTGTGGTGGCCACAATGGGCATCGGATCGGCCATTATGGCAGAAGCATCACTGTCTTTTCTGGGATTGGGTGTTGTTCCGCCTGCACCGAGCTGGGGCGGTATGCTGGCACGGGCACGCGAGCAGCTCATGGTTGCGCCATGGGTCGCGATTTTTCCGGGAATGGCGCTTTTCATCACCGTGCTCGGCTTCAATATGCTGGGCGACGGCTTGCGTGACCTGCTTGATCCGCACGGGAGGTCAAAACGCTGATGGCTGACAATCCTATTCTGCAGGTGGAAAATCTTTCGATTGCGCTGCGCGCCAAAGGACAGAACTTTCCCGCGGTAAACCAGGTTGATTTTTCCATTCGAGCCGGTGAAGTGTTCGGGCTTGTCGGAGAGTCCGGCTGCGGTAAGAGTCTGTGTGCCCTGACGATTGCGGGTTTGCTGCGCGACCCGATGAACGTCACGCAGGGACGTGTGCTTCTGGAAGGGCAGGATATAAACCGCTTGCCCAATAAGGATTTACGCCGTCTGCGCGGCGACCGTGTGGCCATGATCTTTCAGGAGCCGATGACCTCGCTCAATCCTCTGATGACGATTGGCGACCAGATCGGCGAAATGTTCGTGCTGCATAAGGGCATGAGCGCCCGTCAGGCCCGGCTCAAAGCCATAGAGGCACTGGAGCAGGTACAGGTTCCAAGCCCGGAACGGCGCATCAAGGATTATCCGCATCAGCTTTCCGGTGGCATGCGCCAGCGTGTGATGATTGCTATCGCGCTGGCCTGCGACCCGGCATTGCTGATTGCCGATGAGCCGACTACCGCACTGGATGTGACCATCCAGGCAGAAATTGTTGAGCTCATACTTGATCTGTGCACCGCCCGGGGCACGGCAGTTCTGATGATTTCGCATGATCTGGGGCTTGTTGCGCGCATGTGCCATCGGGTGGCGGTTATGTATGCAGGCCACATTGTCGAACAGCGTCCTGCCAGTGAGATTTTTACCGATCCGCGCCACCCTTATACGCATGGGCTTGTAGCCTCTTTGCCGCTCCTCGGCCGTCGTTTGAGGGAAGGCCGCTCCCGATTAACCGAGATCAAAGGTGTCGTTCCGGGCTTGATGGAGCGCGATATCGGGTGCGGTTTTGCTTCGCGTTGTCCGCGTGTCACCGAAGAGTGCAGGGAGGTTATGCCGCCCGCAGCGTCCCTTGGTGAGCTGGGTTCGATTAGGTGTTTCCATCATGACTGAACAGATCACCACTTTGACACCAACAGATAGCGACAAGAACGGCAACACCGCCGACGTGCTCGCCATTCAAGATCTGCGCATTCATTATTCTGTTCGCGAAGGCTTTCGAAAAAAGACACTGAAGGCTGTCAACGGAATTGATCTCTCTCTCAAAGCCGGCGAATGCCTCGGTCTGGTAGGCGAAAGCGGCTGCGGAAAATCCACGCTTGCCGGTGCCATTATGGGGCTCATTCCCATCACTTCCGGCTCGGTGCGTGTGGCAGGGCGGGATGTGCCGACAGCAGTTAAAAACGATCCGCTCGCGCAGGCCCGCAATGTGCAGATGGTGTTTCAGGATCCGTTTGCTTCGCTCAATCCACGCCGTTCCGTGCGAGAGGCTCTTGCCGCGCCTTTGCGTCTCCACGGTATGAAAGACAGTGCGGAGATCGAAGCCCGCGTGACAGACATGTTGGCCAAGGTTGGCATGAAACCTGAAGCGGCGGATCGCAAGCCACATGAGTTTTCAGGCGGCCAAAGACAGCGTATTTGCATTGCACGCGCCTTGATTGTTCAACCGAAACTGCTTGTCTGCGACGAGCCCGTTTCTGCTCTCGACGTGTCGATCCGCGCCCAGATCATCAACTTGCTGCTGGAATTGAAAGACGAACTCGGTATCGCGCTTTTGATGATTTCGCACGATCTCGGTGTCGTTGAACATATGAGCGACCGCATCGCAGTGATGTATCTGGGCCGCATCGTTGAAGAGGGCGTATGGAGTGATATTTTCACCAGTCCGCTGCATCCCTATACGCAGGCTTTGATCGCTTCCATCCCCGATCCTCTGGCCCCCATGACGCGCCAGCGCCGGATGCAGGGTGAAGCACCATCACCGCTTGATCCCCCGCCTGGCTGTGCCTTCAATCCGCGTTGCCCTTCCGCATTCGATAAATGCCGCGAGGGCGATATTCCGTCATTTATCAATTCGTCCGGTGAGCATTTTCATCGCGCCCGTTGCCATTTGTTAGAGCAAGGCTAATCCCATGAGTCAAAACCCGTTTATGGTCGGAACACTCGAACAGCCCACAATTGTTGTGCGCACAGGGTATGACCCACAAACCCCGCATATTGGTCTGCTGACCATCGGTGACTGGACCGTCAAATGCGCCATTGGCCGCAACGGGCTGGTGGATCCGCAGTTGAAACGCGAAGGCGACGGTAAAACGCCGCGTGGCCGTCATCCTTTGCGTTACGGTTTTTATGATCCGACGGTTTTCGGCGACGAGCCTCGTGGCTTCGATTTTCCGTTTTTGCCCAAGCCTGAAAATTACCGCTGGATAGAAGATGCCGACAGCCCCTTCTATAATCAGCTGGTGTTCGAAACGGATGAAACACAAGTTTCACGCCGCGGCGAAAGGTTGTTTGATCTGATCATACCTGTCGGCTGGAATGACGCACTGCCTGACGCTCGCGGCGGTTCAGCCATTTTCATGCACACGGCGCGGCCGGATTACAGCGGCACATCCGGCTGCGTGGTCGTGGCGCATGAGCATTTGATGGAACTGGCACGGCGTCTGCGCCCCGGCATGGTCGTCGACATCACTTCAATTGATGATCCGGTGACGCCGCTCGCACCCTTTGTCAGCGCGCCGCCAAAATCCATTGAGAGCGTTACGTTTCACGGTATGAAACCTGGCCCTCGTCTGATTGTTACGGGTTCTGTCCATGGCAACGAGCCAGCCGGCCCTTATGCGATCAGCCGTTTGATCAGTGAGTTTCGTACAGGCCAAAGAGAACTGGAATGCGGCCAGGTTACTTTTGTGCCGGTGGTCAACGGGCTTGCCTTCCGCAAGAATACCCGTATCGGAGACCGCAATTTTAATCGCAATCTTGCGGAAAGTGCCATGCCTCAGGACAATGAAGATCGCGTGGCCAACGTCATGTGCCCGCTGCTCCGTGCCCATGATGTGTTGATTGATTTGCATTCTTTCAGCTCGGAAGGCGAAGCTTTCGCACTGATAGGCCCACGGGATAATAACGGATCGCTTGAGCCTTTTGCCCATGAAGCGGCAGAGAATACACTGGCGAAAGCACTTGATCTTCCGCTGGTTGTGCATGGCTGGCTTCCTGCGCATGAAAAAGCACTAAAGCAAAAACGCGATGCAGGCGTAACCGAAGGCCTGTCGTCACTGCATGGTATAGGCACAACTGAATTTATGCGCTTTGCCGGCGGCTATGGGGTTACCGTTGAATGCGGCCAGCATCTAGACCCGAAGGGACCACAGGTTGGTTATGACTGCGTCGTCAATGGCATGGCATCTCTTGGTCTGATTGCGGATGCGCGGCCACAAGCCCAAACACCACGTGTGCTGGAAATTTGCGATGCCATTCTCGCCGATCATGATGAGGACCATCTGGTAAAACAATTTGCCGCTGGCGAACCAGTGAACAAAGGGGAACTTATCGGAAGACGTGCCGATGGCAGCGAGATTTTGATGCCCTATGATGGGGCGATCATTTTCGCCGGGCTAACGGCGCCATTGCATAGCGAGCTTTGCTTCCTTTGCAAACCGAGCGAGCGCCTGCAAAACTAGCGGGATTATGCGACCATTCGTACGTTGCAGTGCCTTGGGCAGACTCGGTCTAACCGAGAACAAACTGTTGAGGCTCTCCATCTAACGCGGTGGAGATTGACGTTTTAGCCCAGCCGCCGGAGCCGCGTCACCGCAGCTTTTCCTGCACAGCCTGAAATATGGTTCTCATAGTCGGCTGGAAGCCGAGACTACGGGCAAGCGAACCATTTATGTGGAGGTACCAAGGGTTCGCTAGCGGTTCGGACGATGGATCCATTACCCCGGTCAGGGCGAGCGGAAAACTGCGGCGAGATGGATGATCGCCGAGACATCCCGCACCGCCCGCACGAGCGAGGCAGGGTCAAAGAGGTCGCCCTCCACGGCGGTCACGCCGGCAGGAAGATTTTGCCGCTGCGGACGAGCGCGCGACAATCCATGCCTGCCTCCACGAGGCGCGGTAGAAGCCGCGTTCCTACAAGGCCGGTCGCACCGGTCACAAGAATCGTCACGCTTCACTTCCCTTTTGTGAAAAATTATCAAGCCGCTCGAAGTTTTCGTATGGTTGAAGAATTGCTCGTCGCCTGCCCCTTTGGGTGATCCAGGTTTGGTGCTGTCGCGTTGTTTGCACAAAAATGGGGCTGCGGCATTGATGCCGGGGGCTCTTGGCTTGAAGTTCGGATGAAAAATCCCCACGTGATTCATAAGTGAAATCAGCGCTTGCTGGTTCCACGGACGGGAACCGAAACGCAGAAAGGAGCGAGACGGTGCGTATGAAGCGACGGGCTGTCATCCTTCCGGTATACTGAGCGCAACAACGCGCCTGTTGCCGGTTCGGATTCGGCCAAGGAGGTGCGTTATGAAGCGCATTTACATCCACAGAACGATGATATCCATGCTTGCGGCAGCATTGGTTGCCGCGAGTGGTACGGCTGCCAACACGCAGGAAATCGTCTGCGCAAAGCATGCTCTGATTGCCGAATATTTGAGGAATGAGTTCCAGGAACTTCAAGGGGCTTTCGGCCTGATTGGGGATAAGGCGATCCTTGAGCTGTTTCTTTCTCCCCATGGGGCCACATGGACCATCGTCATTACAGATGTCTCGGGCAAGAGCTGCATTCTTGCAGCTGGGAGTTCCTGGGAGAAAAAGCCTGGAATTTCCGGGTTGGAGACGTAAGGTTTGCCGCCACATCCCATGGCAAGTTCGTTAGGGAGGCAGATGATTGATCTGTTTCAAAACAGGTCCCGTCAGGCTATTTGGATGCATTTTTGATCGATATAGCGATCGCTGGCAGCAAAGACCTCGTCCATTGTCATTATACTTTGCCTAACCGCTTCCGTCCTCGGTAGCTTGATCGTGAAGGCGGCGCCTTCATTGTTTGCAGCCGTGAGTACTCCGCTGGCACGCTGTATGATCCTTTGGCACAGGGAAAGGCCTAATCCCATGCCATCGCTCTTGGTGGTGAAGAAAGGTTGAAACAGTTGCGAAAGGATATCATCACTCAAACCGGGTCCGTTGTCCGATACGCGAATGATGGATTCGTTTGGCTCAGCGCGTGTTTCAATCGTGATACGCTTGTTCATTTGCTCCGACAGGTTCAGCGCGTCAAGTGCATTGCGGAGGAGGTTGTGGATCACCTGCTCAAGTTCTGTTTTGTTGATGTTGGCAACAGGTGATGGTTCTGCAAGGTGCAGGGCAAGGGAGACGCCATGCCGTTCGATATCCAGGCTGAGGATTTCGACGATGTCCCGAATTGCAATGTTCAGATTTGTGATCTCGGGTGCGATGGTTGTCTGGACAATATAATCGCGAATCTTTCCCAATATCCTGCTGGCCCTTTTCGCATCCCTGATGTTGGCAACCATAGCGCGTTGCACGAGGTCGATTTGAGTTTCTTTCTGCTCGAGCATTACGAGACTTGCTTGGCTTTGACTGAGCAAGGAGGTGAGGGGCTGGGCCAGTTCATGGATGATACCGGCGGCGAGTTCCCCGACAGCGTTGACACGCGCGGCGTGCTCAAGACGGTTCTCCTTTTCCAATCTTGCAGCCCGGCCCCGTGCCTCTTCCTCGGATTGTTGCAGGCGTTTGGAAAGCTGGCGTTGATGCAAGGCGGAATATCCGGCCACGACAGCAATCGTCGAGAGGCCGCAATAAACAAGGAAATCCAATGCATCAAACAGCGCGCCGAGATTGACGGTCTCGCTTATACGAAACGCGGTTCCGTCAGGAAACCAGGTAAAATCTTGTGGCGCGAGCGTGTTCGGGCCCGCGATGATGGTTTTCTCCAGCGTAAGCAGGCGGCTGAGGCCGGAGGGCTGCTGTCCCGGTGGAATGGTCGGTACACCACCAATGACCCACTCAATTTTGGCGGAGGCTTCTGACAAGAGGGCCCCAAGCATTTCCTTCACGTCCACGAGCATGACAATCGTATAATGAAAATTATTGCGTTCGGAGTGAACGGCCGTGAAAAATCGTCCGGGAAAACGCGGGTCGGCAAAACCACGGATCGTATCGAGAGGCTGTTTCACCACATCGGATACGATTGAGCGTACGGCCTCATCATTTTCTCCAGGCGGGTAATTTGCAACGAGCGTGGTGGAGAAAGGATTGTCGTCATGGCCATGCTGATACAGATTGACTTGGCGGATTCTTGGGTTCTGTTCCATCGTGTGGCGGACCAAGGCGCCAAATATGTCCGTGGCCTCCTTGCCGGACAGGGTTGCGAAAACTTCGAAGGATCTGACGATCGCAAAATTCTGGGCAATGCGGCGGTCAAGGCAGGTTGCCATGTCGTCCGCTTTTGCGGAGAACGCGTCTGACTTGTCCCGAAAGATCACAATCGCCGACGCCGACGCATAGATCAGCAAGGCAAGAAGCCAGATGGATACAGCAAGTATTAGCGGTGGTTTCAGATATTTTCGCAATTTATTACGAAGCCTCAACCCGGATGCAGATGTAGATTTGAAATACGTGCAATGGTCTGTGGGATACTCATCCGCCCCAATATTCGCTCTTAGAACGCAGCCGATCATTGGTAAGGTCCGTTCCGAACAATACAGACAGCAATATTCGAGCCTGCCGCACCGTTGAATGCATATTGATCAACTATCTGCCATTGTATTTCTGGCTGCTGCCAGAACCTGCAACAGGCGGTTGGGATCAATGGCTTTGCAGATGCTGCCTTTGCGCGGTTTGAGGCAAGTCATGTCCTCTGCTGCCAGCATTGCATTAATGACGGCTTCATCGATCGCATCGACCGCCGCAAGATATACCGGGTTGAGCCAGTCGTCGGGAATGCATTCCATCCGGCGCGAAGCGGTGGCGAGTTCGCGTCTGGTAAAGGCATTGGCAGTGGTGAAGGCAAGGAAAATGTCCCCAGAGCTGTTGCCGCCGGGACTACCGCTGCGGGAAATGCCAATCCCGCCACGCTGAGCGATACGTTCGAGTTGATTTGGCAAGAGCGGGATATCGGTTGCAATGACGGCGATGATCGAACCTTGCTCGGCATCGTACATCCGGTTCTCGCGAAGATGTCGGCCGACTGGGACCCCGAGCATGGTCAACCAGTCGCGTAATCCATAATTCGCCTGTACCAAGACACCGACAGTGTAGTCTTGCCCCGCAAGACGTACGATCCGGGAGGCCGTACCGGTGCCGCCTTTGAACTCATAGGCGATCATGCCGGTGCCGCCCCCGACATTGCCCTCCGCGAGTGACCCGGATGTTGCTGCCGCGAGCGCCTGCATCACGTGTTCCTCCCGCACATGCTGGCCATTGATGTCATTCAGCACACCATCATAGGTTTCAGCCACGACGGGCATGGCCCAGACGTGATCGGTGAGGAATTCCTCAGCGTACTCGCGGATCATCCATTTCGTGGCGGCAGCGTGTACGGCTCCGACGCTGTGGGTGTTGGTAAGGCAGATTGGCCCCGAAAAATGGCCGGCATGGCGTATCCAGTGACTACCGGTCATCTCGCCGTTGCCGTTTAGCGCGTGGATGCCTGCCCATACGGGTTGCATCTCTTTTGTGTTCCTGCGCGGCAGGATGGCTGTAACGCCCGTACGCACTGGACCTTCGCCGACACGCAGCGGCCCATCGCCCTCGATGATCGTCCGATAGCCGACCGTCACGTTCGGCACATCGGTAATCGCATTCCAGATACCCGTGCGGCCCTGGAAGTCCAGTTCCAGCTCGCGGCCGCGCCGTTTTCTCTCCTGCCTCTCCATCGTTCCCCCAAATTTTGATATGTAAATAACATGCATTGAAATTTAGGTTATATTTATATCGCTGTAAAGTGGAAACTGGCCAGAAGAGCCATAACCAGAGAAGGGCAAGTTGCATGAAACGGAAGTACATCATCCCAGCATGTGCCCTTGTAGCTCTGCTGTTGTCGAATGCGGTCTCGGCCGAGGAATTGATCCGCATCGGTTCACCGTATGTGACGACGACGCTCGACCCGATCCGCTCGGCATCGGCCGGAAACATCGAAGCCTTCGGCCAACTCTATGCACGACTCTTACGCCGCGACCCGTCCGGCCAACGCCAGCCGGGGCTTGCTGAAAAATGGACGATTTCCAAAGACGGGTTGGAGCTTACCTTTACGCTTCGTGCAGCAAAATTTTCCAACGGCGTTCCGATCACAGGAGACGATGTCGTCTTCAGTCTGACGCGCGCAATGAGCGATAAGAAATCAGTCTATAGCGCTACGCTGGCGGCCGTCGAACGTGTCACCGCTGAGGGCGGGAATATCGTGAAAGTCAAATTGAAGTATCGCTTCGCGCCGGCTCTGGACAACCTCGAGGTCTTCAACACCGGCATCGTCTCGAAGACGGACGTCGAAACTCGCGGCGACAAAGCTTTTACCGATAAGCCTGTTTCCTCAGGTCCCTATGTGGTACGGGAATGGCGTCCGAACGACCGACTGATCCTTGAGCCGAATACGAATTATTGGCGCGGGGGCTATCCAAAGAACAGCGGCGCCGAATTCATTGAGGTTGCCAACCCGAACACCCGCGTGTCCATGCTGATGTCTGGGGAGCTGGACGCGGTGCGCGATGTCCCGTGCGCACAGCTCGAAAACGTCGGTGCGCGCGATACTCTGCGAGACGCATTGGAACCATCGACCATCATATATATGACACTCCTCAACGAACGACGCCCTCCATTCAACAACGTCAAGATTCGGCAGGCAGCCGCGCATGCTCTGAATGTCTCTGCCATCACCAAGGCCATGACCGAAGGTCACGGCACACCCGCCAACACGACGCTGCCCGATGCTCTCGACTACCACGCCAAGGACCTGCCCGTCGTTGCATACGATCCTAAGCTGGCGCGAATGTTGCTCACTGACGGTGGATACGATGGCAAGGAACTGACGATCCCGATCTTGCCGTGCGTTGGGCGATCTGCGGCACTTGCGGCACGCACAGTTTCCATACCTACTATGACAATCCTAAGGTCAATGAGTTGACTGAACAGGCGGTGCGCGAACTCGAGCCGACCAAGCGTGACGTGCTCTATCGCGAGATCCAGAGGATATCGACCGAAGAGGTCGCTCAGATTCCCCTCTACTATCCGCCATATGCCAACGCTTATGCCAAGACCCTTGAAGGCCTCTCCCTCAGCCCTTCGTTGCAATGGTCTCTCGAAGAGGCTGTTCTGGCCAGATAGACCCGAACGACTGCCGCGCGGCGCGGTTGATTGGCTTTTCTTGCCGGAACGGGTGCCGTTCCGGCTCACCGGCAAAACCTGCGTTCAACGCAAAAACCAGTGGATCCAGTATGGCATTTCTAGCGATTCTTGCGAGACGGCTGCTTTCGACCTTCCCGGTGATAGTCGGCATCACTTTGGCCAGCTTTCAGCTTGTGCATCTGTCACCGGGCGATCCGGCCCGTCTCCTGCTTGGGGACCGGGCTAGCGAAGAGGCCGTGACACAATTGCGCAATCAACTCGGGCTCAACAACGGCCTCGTCGAGCAGTATACCACTTACCTCGGGAACTTGTTGCGAGGCGACCTAGGCTGCTCGCTCCGTTTCCAGAAACCCGTATTCGAGCTCATCTGGCAATTCCTCCCGCCGACGCTTTTCCTCGTCACCTACGTTTTGGTCATCAGCATTCCGCTCACCCTAGTGCTGGCTGTGGTTGCCGCACGAAATCACAATCGGTGGTCCGATCAGGCAATCCGATTAGGTGTTATCGTTGGTATAACCTTTCCGGTTTTCTGGTTGGCGTTGATGATGTCGCGATATTTCGGGGTAGAGTTGGGCTGGTTTCCCGTAAGCAGTTATGGTGAGGGCCTGTTTAGTCATCTCCGCCACCTGTTTCTGCCCGCCGTCAGCACCGCGCTATGGCTGGTGCCGCTGCTGCTGCGCAATCTGCGGGCGACACTGATCCAAGAAATGGAGGCGGACTATATCGTTGCCGGTCGTTCGAAGGGCTTGACGGAGGGAACGAACTTCACCCGTCATATTCTGGTCAACTCGCTGGTTCCCACGCTCAATCTGCTCGGCGTCATGCTTGCCTATCTGATTGGCGGCGCTGTCGTGGTCGAGATCGTCTATGCAGTTCCCGGTATCGGGACACTGATGGTCAATTCGGTACTCGGGCGCGATTTCCACGTCATCCAAGGACTCACCATGGTCTACGCGTTGCTGACCGTGCTGATCACTCTGACCGTCGATGTGCTCTCCTCACTGATAGACCCGAGGGTCAAGCTATGAGTATTGTTGACTTCCTCGCTCGCAAGGGCGCGCTCGAATTTTCCCTCGGCGTTGCCATCCTGTTGTTCCTCCTCCTGCTTGCCCCGCCGTCCGTCCATCATCCGTTCGGCGCCGATCATCTCGGCCGTGACGTTTTAAGTCGCACCATCCATGCAATTCGCATCGACCTCTGGATGGGCTTGGCGGGGGTAGTCATGCCACTGGTGCTCGGCACGTTCGCGGGCCTTGCCGCCGGCCATTTTGGCAACTGGACAGATGTCGTTCTCTCACGACTCATCGACGTGACCATCGCGTTTCCCTTCTTCGTGCTTGTCATTGCGATCGTCAGCCTCATGGGACCTGTGCTCACTAACTACTTCGTCGCGCTGGCGCTGGTCAGCTGGGTTTCCTATGCACGACTGGTGCGCGCGCAAACCGCGATCCTACGCGACAAGGATTACGTGCTGGCAGCCAAGGTGCTCGGCTATTCCACTCCGGTTATCCTCGCACGTCACCTCATGCCCTCCATACTGCCGATGGTCCTCGTCTACGCGACCACTGACGTTGTCATGATCGTACTCGCCGGCGCGAGCCTCGGCTTCCTCGGCCTCGGTGTACAGCCCCCGACACCCGAATGGGGCGCAATGATCGCCGAGGGCCAGCCATATGTGGTTGACGCCTGGTGGATTTGCCTGTTCTCAGGTCTCGCCGCCATCCTCTTGGGCTTCGGTTTTGTTCGTCAGCGACGGGCTTGGAAGGATGATGCAGCAATGAGCGATGCTCCCCCTTCTCTCCTCTCCGTCCAGGGCCTTACCGTCTCATTCGGTGCCCTGTCCGTCGTTCACAACGTGAGTTTCGACCTGAGGCCCGGCGAGGTGCTCGCGATCGTCGGCGAAAGCGGCTCGGGCAAGAGCACCATAGCGAAGGCTCTGACGCGATTGGTCGTGCCGTCGGGCGGACATATTCTCTTCCGCGGCGACGACATCAATCGACTGAAAGGTGCAGGGCTTTCCGCCTATCGCCGCCGCGTGCAGATGGTCTTTCAGAACCCGTTCGATTCGCTCAATCCGGCGATGACAGTGCTCGACGCCATCGCTGAGCCGCTCCGTCGCCACGGTATTTCAGGGGCCGCCGAAGCTCGCCGCCGGGCACTTGGCATGATGCGGCAAGTGGAGCTACCTGAGGAGTTCGCCCATCGCCGCCCGCGGCAGCTTTCTGGCGGACAGTGCCAGCGTGTAGGGATCGCGCGCGCGCTGATATTATATCCGGAAGTGCTGGTCGCCGATGAGATCACCTCGGCCTTGGACGTTACGATTCAAGCCCAGATCATCCGTCTTCTCGCCCGGCTGCGGCGCGAGCGCAACCTGACGGTGATCTATATCTCCCACGACCTTGACGTCGTGCGGAAACTCTGCGATCGCATCGCAGTCTTCCGCACTGCGCGACTGGTGGAGACGGGCGAGACATCGACAGTGCTCGATCGGCCTCAAAGCGAATATACGGCGTTGCTCCGCGATTCCGTACCGCGTATGGATGTCGAGACCGGGTACGTCTGATGAAGCCGGTAGGATGCAGATCGGGAGGAAAGCATGGGCGCTGACAGCTCCAAGCGCGCCACCAAGCGCGGCCTTGAAACGGATCTCAATACAATCCTTGAGCGGGGACTTGCGGGTGAGGATATGGGATGGTCGCGCTCGGCGCGAATGATCGCTTCGCACCTGCGCGACAACTGGGACAGTCTGCCCTACGAGACTGGTGCCTCTCTTGCCGCAGCACTGGGACTCAGCGAGATGACGGTAATCCGCTTCATTCGCCAGCTCGGCTACGCCAACCTCAAGGATTTCAAAGAGGCGCTGAAGCCTGCTCCTGGCACAGAGGCAGTCGGCATGGACAACGTCTTCAAGCGCCTGAGGCTCGATTCGCTGGGCGAACAGACTCTGGAAAAGAGCCTTGAGCGCGAGCTGGAGGCCATCACCGAAGCCTACAAGCTGGCGACGCTGCCACGCTGGCGGTATTGCGTTGAGGCATTGGCCAACTCGCAGTTCGTGACCGTGGTGGGGTTCCAGGCGTCGCGAGGGATGGCCATCGATTTTGCGAGCAGGCTGCAATATGTTCGGCCGAGGGTGCGTTTTGCCGATAACCATACCGGTGTTTTCGCCGAGATATTCGACATGGTTGGCGAGAGCCATTGCCTCTTGTTGCTTGACACCTACGCCTACGCGCGGACGGGCGTTCTACTTGCGCGGAAGGCGCAGGAAATGGGCATGCCACTGATCATCGTTACGGACAAGTTCACCAATTGGGCCTACGACTATACCGATCTCGTGCTCCAGGGAGAAACCTTTGTCGAGACCTTCTGGGACTCGTCGGCCAGCCTCACGGTGATTCTCAATCTGCTGATCGATTCGGTGGCAAAGCAGCGCAGCAAGACAGTTCAGGAGCGTGTCGAAGCGATGCGCGAACTCGGCCGACATTTCGACGAGTTCGACATGATCCGCGCAGTTCACGATCGGCCTGGGCGGTTGGCTGAGTAAGGGCCTGTCGCATCCTGTTCGGCATCAAGCCTTAGCTCAGCCGTTGCAACAGAACCGTCGGCACCTGCAAGTATTGTGTTGCAAAATGTGATATCTATTGCACTGTTAGCGTATGACCGTTGCGATTCATCCCGATGTCCAACCATTTATAGTGGCACCTTTAAACGAGGGCAGCATGCGGGCAATTTATAATCATGTCTGAATCACACAATCACGCAAACAAAGCGCTTGCTCCGCGCCGACACGACGAAATCCTGAGGCGAATTGCTTCCGATGGATCTGTGAGCATTGCCGATTTGTCGGCATTTTTTGAGGTGTCACGCGAAACAATACGAAGAGATCTCAAACTCCTGGGCGACAAGGGGCAACTTGAACTTATTCACGGCGGAGCCGTACGCTTTGATGCAATTGAGCCGGGTTTAGGCGAACGGACCCGGGAAAACGCGCAAGGCAAGCGTGTTATCGGAGGAATTGCGGCGGCGTTGGTCGAGGATGGTATGGTCGTCTTCCTTGACTCCGGAACCACGACTTTTGCAGTTGCCCATGCACTGGCTGGTTCGCGTTTGAATTTGACCGTATGCACTTCCAGTCTCGCGATTGCTTTGTTCTTGTGCCATCAGCCAAACATCAAGGCTCACATTCTCGGAGGTGAAATCGATCCGCGGGAGGAGGCTGCAGCTGGTTTGGATGTGTTGCAGGCTGTCGAGCGTTTTCGGATCGATATCGCGTTTCTGGGGGGAGGGGCCGTATCGCCGGATGGAGATATTACCGATTTTACAACGGCCGGCTCCTTGTTGCGCTCGCAAATGATTTCTAAGGCGCACAAGGCATATTTCGTTCTTGATAGCTCGAAGTTTGGGCGTCTGACGCCGATGAAGATTTCAAACACTGTGAAGGCGGCTGGAATCATTACGGATCGGCGACCCAAGGATGTTCTATTGAATGTTCTGGTTGAAAGGGGCGTGGATCTCCTGTTTCCATTACGCTGAATGTTGCATTATGTGATATTTATTGTTGATATGTTGCATTTTGCTGCGTAGGATGATTCATCTCTTTTTGATGGGTGGATCGTCATGACGAAAGCATTTCCAACACAGGCACGTGTAGTCATCATCGGTGGGGGCATTATCGGTTGTTCTGTCGCCTATCACCTGACCAAACTTGGCTGGACCGATGTGGTTCTCCTGGAACAGGGCCAGCTCAGTGGAGGCACCACGTGGCACGCAGCAGGCCTTGTCGGGCAGCTTCGCAGCCATGCCAACATGACAGGCCTAATCAAATATTCGACCAAACTCTACAGCGAACTGGAGGCTGAAACCGGTCTTGCAACCGGCTGGAAGAACTGCGGTTCGCTTGCCGTTGCCCGCACGCAGGACCGCATGACTGTCCTGAAGCGTACCGCCGCCTCGGCGCGTGCTCAGGGTGTTGACGTGGATGTCGTTTCACCAAGGGAAGCCGCGGATATCTGGCCTGTCATGGCATCGGACGATCTGGTTGGCGCTGTCTGGCTGCCTGGCGACGGCAAGGCCAATCCCACCGATCTGACGCAGTCGCTTGCCAAGGGAGCCCGCAATCGCGGTGCGCGTGTCATCGAGCGGGTCAAGGTCTCCGGTATCACCGTCAAAAACGGCGTTGCCTGTGGGGTGGAGACTGATCAAGGCAATATTGCTGCTGACGTCGTGGTGAACTGTGCGGGCCAATGGGCCCGGCAGGTCGGTCTGATGTGCGGTGTGTCTGTTCCGCTGCATTCCGCTGAGCACATGTATATCGTGACCGGAAAGATCGACGGCGTTCATCCCGATCTTCCAGTGCTGCGCGATCCCGATGGTTTCATCTATTTCAAGGAAGAAGTCGGCGGTCTTGTCATGGGCGGGTTTGAGCCGGAGGCCAAGCCGTGGGGAATGAGCGGCATTCCGGAGAACTTTGAATTCGCACTGCTGCCGGACGACTGGGATCAATTCGAAATACTGATGCAGAATGCGCTGATCCGGGTGCCGCAGCTGGAACATGCGGAGGTGCGCAAATTCTACAACGGCCCAGAGAGCTTTACGCCCGATAACAACTTCATTCTTGGCGAAGCGCCGGAATTGAAGAATTTCTTTGTTGGCGCAGGTTTCAATTCGATGGGTATTGCCAGCGCCGGCGGCGCGGGCAGGGCACTGGCCGAATGGATCGTCAATGGCGCCCCAACCATGGATTTGTGGCCGGTCGATATCCGCCGTTTTGCCTCGTTTAACAACAATCCGCGATGGCTGCATGACCGGGTCAAGGAAACGCTTGGCCTGCACTACGCCATGCCCTGGCCAAATCGTGAGCTCGATACGGCTCGTCCCTTCCGCCGCTCGCCGCTTTATGACCGTCTTGCTGCCAAAGGTGCATGCTTTGGTTCGAAAATGGGATGGGAACGGGCAAACTGGTTTGCCGCGGCGGATGAAAAGCCGCAAACACAATATGCCTTTGGCCGACAGAACTGGCATGAGGCGGTGAAGCGCGAAATGAAGGCGACCCGCGAAACAGTGGCGCTCTTTGACCAGACGTCTTTCGCAAAACTGTTGGTACAGGGACGGGACGCAGGCGTTGTACTCAACCGCATTTGCGCCGCCGACGTCGATGTTGAAATTGGCCGCTCAGTCTATACCGGCATGCTGAACGAACGCGGCGGCTATGAAACTGATCTGACGGTGATGCGGCTTGCGGCCGATAAATTCCTCATCGTGACAGGCTCGGCTCAGGCGGTGCATGACGCTGATTGGATCCGCAGGAATACGCCGGAAGGTTCGCATGCCTGTCTCACGGATGTTACCTCCTCTTACTCCGTTCTTGCGCTGATGGGCCCAAACTCCCGCGCTGTTCTCAGTAAAGTCACGTCAGCGGATTTGTCGAACGAGGGCTTTCCCTTCGCGACGATCCGCGAAATCGACATCGGCTATGCCACAGCCTACGCCAACCGTATGACCTATGTCGGCGAACTCGGCTGGGAACTCATCGTGCCGACGGAATTTGCCGTTGGTGTTTACGAGACATTGCACGAAGCGGGGCGCGAACTGGGGCTCATCGATGCGGGTTACTATGCACTTGAAGCACTGCGCCTCGAGAAGGGCTTTCGTGCCTGGAGCCGCGAGCTAACGCCTGACATCAATCCTTTCGAAGCCGGTCTTAGCTTTGCTGTCGCCTTGGACAAGCCTGGCGGTTTCATCGGGAAGGACGCGCTGGTCAAGGCAAGGGAAGGCGGCGTGCCACACCGGCGTATTGTGCAGTTTACGGTAGATCATAGCGTCCCGATGCTTTGGGGCGGCGAGCTGATATTGCGCGATGGCAAACCGGTTGGCGAGGTTCGCTCGGGCGCCTATGGCCATACGCTTGGCCGTTCAGTGGCGCTTGGATTGATCGAACATCCGGATGGTGTCAGCAAGGAGTTCATCGAAAGCGGCAGCTTCTCGATCGATCTGGCGGGCGAACTTTACCCGGCGACAGCGCATATGCGCAGTCCCTATGATCCTAAGTCTGACCGGGTGAAGGTCGATATCGTGACGGTACAGGCAGCCGCTTAGGCTGCCGGTCCCAGTGACTTGGCGATGTCGAGAAAGACACGCACCAGTTTGCCTGCGCTGCGCTCGCGCAGGCAGATGAGTGCTTCGTCCATCAGCACGTCCGGCCCGGCGATGGGGATCTGCACAAGACGATTATCCTTGCCAAACTCGGCGGATGACACAAAGCCAACGCCAGCGCCGGATGCCACGATTTCACGGACGGCCTCGCGGCCTTCCGCCTCGATGGCTGGCTTGAGGTCAAAGCCCATGCTGGCAGCGCGCTCCTGCAATTTTTGCCGGGTTTTCGAGCCGCGCTCGCGCATGACCAACGGGAAATGTGTCAGCTCTTCCAGTGTAAGTGATTTTGCTGTGGCGAGCGGATGTTCGGTAGAGACAAAGGCGACGATAGGGGTTGAATTGAGCTTGAGTATTTCAAAATCACGCCCGGTAGGGACCTCGCCCAGGACGCCAATATCGGCCTCATAGCTATAGAGGCTGCTGATCACAGTCTCGGTATTGCCTGCGCGTACGGAAACCTGAATGCCTGGATATCGCTCGCGAAATGTGCCGAGAATGTGCAGGAGATGATGCGCCGCATCGGCGACGATCCGCAACGTCCCTGCGCGCAGGGCGCGAGATTCTGAGAGAAGTTCCAGTGCCTGCTGCTCCGTATCGAACATGCGGTGGGTTATTTCCAGAAGCCGTTGCCCGGCTTCCGTCAGGGTCACCTGCTTCTTGTTCCGATTGAACAGCAGGATGTCATATTCTTCTTCGAGCTTGCGCACCTGATCGGAAATCGCCGGCTGGGTCAGGAACAGCATCTCGGCCGCACGGGAAAATCCGCCGTAGATTGCCACATGGTGAAAGGCACGAAGCTGAACGTAGCGCATAATATCTCCCAAGCAGTTCAGCGCGAACTTATCATAAGTTTTGTTAATATAAATATCGAAACTAACGATTTGATTTATGTGCAGGCTCAATTGAGTCTGTAATGGGATCAGTCGCCTCTCGCACGGTTCCGGAGGGAGCCGTTGTTATGCAGTTTTCACTAGTCCTTCTCCATCTTTCCGGTGCAACGATGCTGTTGCTGTGGGCTGTCCGTATGGTTCGAACCGGCGTTGAGCGCGCTTTTGAATCCAGTTTGCGTGAAGCGCTGCGTGGCACAAGGAACAGTAAGATCAAGGCTGCCGCAGCGGGCGCAGCACTTGCTGTGGTGCTGCAAAGTTCAACGGCGGTCGCCGTTCTTGCGTCCGGCTTTGCCGCCAGCGGTGTTCTGGTGGTTTCGATGGGGCTTGCGATCCTACTCGGAGCCGATCTTGGTTCGGCGATGGTGGTACAGATACTGTCCTTTGATCTCAGTTGGATGATTCCAGTCTTGTTGCTGGCCGGTGGAACCCTCTTTCTCAAGTTTGAGTCGCGGTTGATTGTTCAAATTGGACGCATTCTGCTTGGAATAGCATTCATTCTTTTGTCGCTGCACATGATTGCCGAGGCAACCGCGCCCTTGCGGCACAGCGAATTTTTGCCGGTAGCGATAGGCTATCTCAAGGAGGATTATCTGACAGCATTTTTCGTGGCAGCACTTTTCACCTGGCTGATCCATTCCAGCGTTGCTGCAATCCTCTTGTTTGTTACATTTGCGATGCAGGGTCTTTTGCCTACAGAGGTAGGATTCGTCTTTATACTGGGCGCCAACCTTGGTGGAGGTTTGATCGGGTTTTGGCTGACACGCGGTCAGGGCTTGGAAGCCCGGCGATTGCCCCTTGGCAATCTCATATTTCGCGGCATCGCCGCTGTGATTGCGCTGATAATACTGCATCTGACGGCTGTCCCCCTTGACCTGCTTGGGACGAACCAGGCGCGCCAGCTCGTTAATTTTCACCTGGCATTCAATCTTGGTTTGCTTGTTTTCTGTCTTCCATTGACCGGGCTTGTCGAACGGCTTGTTTTGCTGATGCTTCCCGATATTGCGCCTCAGAAAAGCGATGTGAATGACCTGACCTCGCAGCGCATAAGCGCGCTAGATAGGACAGTCATTCGGATTGCGAGTTTGGCCTTGGCAAGTGCAACGCGTGAGGTTTTGCATATGGGCGAGGTGGTTGAGATTATGCTGCAGCCGGTGATGAAACTCCTTGACACCGGTACAAAGGCACAGATCGAACAGGCTCAAAAGTTGGACATCAAGGTGAATCGCGCTCACACCGATATCAAGCTCTATATCGCCGAAATCAACCGTGGAATCATGACCGCGCTAGAAGCGCAGCGGGGCATCGAGTTGATAGACTTCTGTATCAATCTCGAACGGGCCGGAGATATTATTGCCAAGAATCTTCTGGTTCTTGCGCTCGAAAAAAATGAGAAGGATTTGCATTTTTCAAAGGCCGGCTGGTCGGAATTGACTGCAATTCACGAGCGCGTCCTCGTCAATATGCAACTCGCAATGAATGTACTGGTTTCGGGGGATGTGGTTTCAGCGCGGCAACTCGTCATAGAAAAAGAGCGGATGCGCAAGCTCGAACGCCAAAGCCACGAACGGCATTTGCATCGTTTGCAATCCGGTGCGCAGGAGAGCATCGAAACCAGCGATATTCATCTGGAAGCAGTACGGGCGTTCAAAGAGATCAACTCTCTATTTGCCTCGGCGGCCTATCCGATCCTGACCCAGAATGGTCATCTGCTGGAAAGCCGGCTGGCTCAACCCGCCTGACCAGTTTTCATGCCGAACCGGGTTGTCTTAATTCATGCGCGATCTATCGATTAGATTTATACATAGATACAAAATAACGATTTTACATATATATCGTATCCATGGGAGATGATGGACAAGAGCACTTCATGTCAGTCAGGAGGAATGACAATGTTGACCGGAAGCCAGACTACAGCGGTAACCCCATTCGAAACGCCAGAGCTTGGCGAACCATATCTTCTGACACCCGGTCCGCTCACTACCTCCTATGCTGTCAAGCAGGCGATGCTGCGTGACTGGGGTTCGTGGGATGGCGATTTTCGCGCCATGACCGCGGAAATGCGCCGCCGCCTCCTCGCGCTGACCGGCGACAAAAATGATGAGTTTGACTGTATTCCTATGCAGGGAAGCGGCACATTCGCCGTTGAGGCCATGCTGGGCAGTTTCCTGGCACGGGATAGTAAAACGCTTGTTTTGGTCAATGGAGCGTATGGCCAACGTATTGCACAAACGCTGGACTATCTTGGCCGGGCCCATACCGTGATCGATAAGGGCGACTACATGCCCCCACGCGGAAGTGAGGTTGCGGCTGCGCTCGACGCCGATCCCGCCATTACCCATGTGATCATCGTCCACTGCGAGACCAGCTCCGGCATCCTTAATCCGGTGCACGAGATTTCGGAGACGGTCTATGCCAAGGGGCGCAAGCTGCTGATCGACTCGATGAGTGCATTCGGTGCCATCTCGCTCGATGTGAACGAAATCCGCTATGAGGCCATGGTCTCTTCCGCCAACAAATGCATCGAAGGTGTACCTGGCTTCGGCTTCATCATTGCCCGCAAGAGCGAACTGGAAGCCGCCAAGGGGCGCAGCCATTCACTGAGCCTCGATGTGCATGCGCAGTGGGCGCATCTGATCAAGACCGGGCAATGGCGCTATACGCCGCCGACGCACGTGGTTGCAGCCTTTCTGGTAGCACTGCGCCAGCACGAAGTGGAAGGTGGTGTTGCCGGACGCGGTGCGCGCTACGCAAACAACCGCGATGTGATGGTCGCAGGAATGCGCGAACTTGGCTTTGAAACCCTGCTCAAGGACCGCTGGCTCTCGCCGATCATCGTCACCTTCTTCAATCCTGCCCATCCGGACTTTTCGTTCGATCGCTTCTATGAACTGATGAAAGACAAGGGCTTTATCATTTATCCCGGCAAATTGACCGTCGTGGACAGCTTCCGTGTTGGCTGCATCGGCCGCATGGACGAACACGTCATGCGCCGCGTCGTCAAGGCTGCCAGAGAATCCCTGCGCGAGATGGGTGTTGATACGGCGGCGCCTCCTGCCGCCGCTATCGCCGAACGCGCCAAACTTGCCGCCTGAACCGCTTCATAAACAAGGATTATTCCGATGAACCAGATGTCCCCCGTCAATGTCAGCGTCAACGGCCGTAATTATGCTTGGCCGCGCGTGACGGCCATCGCAATCTGCCTCGACGGTTGCGAGCCTGCTTATCTCGATGAGGCGATCAAAGCGGGGCTGATGCCGGCTCTGGTCAAAATCAAGGAGAAGGGCACTGTTCGCATGGCCCATAGCGTCATCCCGAGCTTTACCAACCCCAACAACATGTCGATTGCCACCGGGCGCCCGCCATCTGTGCACGGCATTTGCGGCAATTATCTCTACGAGCGCGAGACGGGCAAGGAAGTGATGATGAACGATCCGCGCTTCCTGCGTGCGCCGACCATCTTCAAAGCCTATTACGATGCCGGTGCACGCGTGGCTGTCGTCACGGCGAAGGATAAGCTACGTGCCTTGCTTGGCCATGGTCTGGCGTTCGATGAGGATCGCGCAATCTGCTTCTCGTCAGAAAAGTCTGACAAATCAACCAAGGCGGAGCACGGTATCGACAACGCGTCGGCATGGCTGGGCAGACCTGTCCCGGAGGTCTATTCGGCGGAATTGTCGGAGTTTGTGTTTGCGGCCGGTGTCAAGCTGCTGAAAACCTTCAAACCTGACGTGATGTATCTGACCACCACGGACTATGTGCAGCACAAATATGCACCGGGTGTTCCCGAGGCCAATGCATTCTATGAGATGTTCGACAAATACCTGGCTGAACTTGACACCTTGGGTGCGGCGATTGTCGTTACGGCTGACCATGGCATGAAGCCCAAGCATAAGGCGGACGGATCGCCGGACGTTATTTATGTTCAGGATCTGCTCGACGATTGGCTGGGTAAGGATGCCGCTCGCGTCATTCTGCCGATCACCGACCCCTATGTCGTGCATCACGGCGCACTGGGTTCGTTCGCCACCGCGTATTTGCCGGACGAAGCCGATCAAGCCGATATCATGGCGCGTTTGGCGAAGATTGAAGGCATTGACGTGGTGCTCGACAATGCTGCTGCATGCGAGCGTTTCGAACTGCCCAATGATCGGATTGGTGACATTGTCTTTCTTTCCACGGAAAACAAGACGCTCGGCACCAGCGAGCACCGTCATGACCTTGCGGCATTGAACGAGCCATTGCGTTCGCACGGTGGTCTGACCGAGCAGGTGGTGCCCTTCATCGTCAACCGCAAATTGCCTGATCTGCCGAATGCTCCGGAGCTGCGCAATTTCGATGCCTTCCATTATGCCGCCATGGCCGCGGCCTTGGCGTAAGTCGCGGGGAAATAGGATCATGGTCAAAGTGGAAGCAGAGTTTAAAGTACGGCACGAGCCGATGCGCATTGCAGGGCGGAAGGTCGATGCAGACGATGTGATTGAGGTTCACTACCCCTATACCGGTGCCGTGATGGGTACCGTTCCGGCTGGCCGCACGGAGCATGCGCGGCAAGCTTTCCAGATCGCTGCGAATTACACGCCGAAGCTGACGCGTTATGAACGTCAGCAGATATTGTTTCGCACCGCCGAAGCGCTTGCCAGCCGCAGGGAAGAGATCGCCAATCTGATCACACTGGAACTGGGTATCTCCAAAGCCGATTCACTCTACGAGGTGGGCCGGGCTTATGATGTATTTACTCTGTCGGCGCAGATGTGCATTCAGGACGATGGTCAGATTTTTTCCTGTGATCTGACCCCGCACGGCAAGGCGCGGAAAATCTTTACCATGCGTGAGCCGTTGAAGGCGATCTCCGCGATCACGCCCTTCAATCATCCGCTCAACATGGTGTCGCACAAGATTGCTCCGGCTATCGCCACCAACAATTGCGTTGTCTGCAAGCCAACCGAACTGACGCCGATGACCGCCCTAGTGCTGGCCGATATTCTCTACGAAGCCGGTTTGCCACCGGAAATGCTGTCCGTTGTCACCGGGTGGCCGGCGGATATCGGCCTGGAAATGATCACCAATCCGAACATTGAGCTCATCACCTTCACCGGCGGCGTTCCTGTCGGCAAGATGATTGCCAGCACGGCGGGCTATAAGCGCGCCGTACTGGAACTTGGCGGCAATGATCCGCTCATCATCCTCAATGATCTGAGCGACGATGATCTTGCCAAAGCCGCTGATCTTGCAGTTGCCGGCGCGACCAAGAATTCCGGCCAACGGTGCACTGCGGTCAAGCGCATCCTGTGTCAGGGGAAGGTCGCTGACCGGTTCGTGCCGCTGGTGCTGGAACGGGCGAAGAAACTGCGCTTCGGTGATCCGATGGATCGCTCGACGGATCTTGGAACCGTTGTTCATGAAAGAGCTGCAGCTCTCTTCGAAGATCGCGTGCATATGGCGGCAGAACAGGGTGCCGATATCCTCTACAATCCCGGCCGGCAAGGTGCCTTGCTGCCGCCGATTGTTGTCGATCACGTGCCCCATGCTTCCGAGCTTGTCATGGAGGAAACCTTCGGTCCAATCATCCCGATTATCCGCGCTCCGGATGATGACGATGCTTTGATAGCGCTGTCCAATTCCACCGCCTTTGGCCTATCGTCGGGTGTATGCACCAATGATTTCCGCCGCATGCAGAAATACATTGCGGGTCTTCAGGTCGGCACGGTCAATATCTGGGAAGTCCCGGGCTATCGGATTGAAATGTCTCCCTTCGGCGGCATCAAGGATTCCGGAAATGGCTATAAGGAAGGCGTTTCCGAGGCCATGAAGAGTTACACGAATATCAAGACCTATTCATTGCCCTGGGCCTGAATGAAACCATTGTTTTTGACGCGAAAAGAGGGCGCAATGCGCTCTCTTTTCATTTGTAAATGCAGGATTTTCGCTGCTTTCATTGTCCGCCACATCATCGATTTTTCCAATAATAATATCAGATAAATAGATTTTACTTATCAAAGGGTGTTCCGCACTATCAACGTATGGACTGGGCGCGTTCTGGCAAGATGAGACATTTCTCGGTTGACGGCGGCGAACCTTTCCCAAGCAAAAAAGCGCATAAGCCGATCTTTAAAAAATGGGAACCAAGTCATGAACACGCACAAATCTGTGGCGCTTGCCGCCTTTGCCTTTACGCTTCTGTCATCGGCGGCCTATGCCGAGACTCAATTGACCGTTTACACCGCCTTCGAGGCGGTTGATCTGCAGCGTTATGCAGACACGTTCAATGCCGATCATCCGGATATCAAGATCAACTGGGTGCGCGATTCCACGGGTGTCATGACGGCCAAACTCCTTGCCGAAAAGAACAATCCGCAAGCTGACGTGGTCTGGGGTGTCGCGGCATCTTCGCTATTGATGCTGAAAAGCGAAGGCATGCTGGAGCCCTATGCCCCAGCCGGTGTCGAAAAGCTTGATCCGAAATTCGTCGATAATTCCACACCGCCGAGCTGGGTGGGGATGGATGCCTATGTGGCGGCGATTTGCTACAACACCGTTGAAGGTAAGAAGCTCGGCCTGACCCCGCCAAAAAGCTGGAAAGATCTGACCAAGCCCGAATACAAAGACCATGTCGTGATGCCAAATCCGGCCTCGTCCGGTACGGGTTTCCTTGATGTTTCGGCTTGGCTGCAGATGTTCGGCGAAAAGGATGCCTGGTCCTTTATGGACGGGCTGCACAAGAATATTTCGAGCTACACCCATTCCGGTTCGAAGCCTTGCAAGATGGCTGGCGCTGGAGAGACTGTCATTGGTGTCTCCTTTGAATTTCCCGGTGCCAAGGCAAAGTCTGCCGGAGCCCCCATCGATATCATTTTCCCGGAAGAAGGCTCAGGCTGGGAAGCAGAAGCTGGTGCTATCATGGCGGGCACATCGAAGCTTGAGGCGGCCAAGGTGCTGATGGATTGGTCGATCAGCAAGAAAGCCAATGAAATGTACAATGTTGGTTATGCCGTTCTGGCAATGCCGGGTATTGCCAAGCCGGTGGAGAATCTGCCGACGGATGTCGCCTCGAAGATGATCAAGAATGACTTTGAGTGGGCGGCTACGAACCGCAACGCGATCCTCAAGGAATGGAACACACGCTACGATTCCAAATCGGAACCGAAAAGCTGAGGGCATTCAGCATTTGAACCGGGTGCCGCTCAGGCGGCACCCTTTATCAATCCTTGCGAGGTGCCCCCATGAGACATGAAACTCTTGCTCGCTCTGCGGCAACGCCCACGGAGGTGCGCCCAATGACACCATCCAGTGACCCGGCGTATTTGCAGATCTCGAATTTGTGGAAAGCATTTGGCGAATTTCATGCGTTGAAAGACGTCTCGCTTGATATCAAGGAAGGTGAGTTCGTTTGTTTCCTTGGACCGTCCGGATGTGGGAAAACCACGCTTCTGCGGGCAATTGCCGGACTTGATTTGCAAAGCCGGGGAACTATTCAGCAGGGCGGCAAGGATATCTCCACGCTGCCTCCGTCAAAACGGGACTACGGCATTGTGTTTCAATCCTATGCCCTGTTTCCCAATCTGACCATTGCCAAGAATATTGCCTTCGGGCTTGAAAATGCCAGGCGGTCGCGGCGCGAAACCGAAGACCGGGTAAAAGAACTGCTCCTCTTGGTCGGCCTTCAGGATCAAGCCGGTAAATATCCGGCGCAGCTCTCCGGCGGTCAGCAGCAGCGCATCGCTCTCGCCCGGGCTATAGCCATTTCCCCCGGCCTATTGCTGCTTGACGAACCACTCTCGGCGCTGGACGCGAAGGTACGCGTGCATTTGCGCCACGAGATCAAGGAATTGCAGCGCAAGCTTGGCGTCACAACCATCATGGTCACTCACGACCAGGAAGAAGCGCTGTCGATGGCGGATCGCATCGTTGTCATGAATCATGGAATCCTCGAACAGGTTGGCACGCCAACCGAAGTTTATCGGCATCCTCGCACTTTGTTCGTTGCCGATTTTATTGGTGAGACCAACAAGTTGCGGGCACGCGCAACAGACAGGCATGAGGTGGCTTTCGGCAACGGTCACCTGAATTGTCGTCAGCATGCTTTCGGTGTGAATGAACCTGTCATTGTGGCGATACGCCCAGAAGATGTCATTCCATACGAGCCAGGATCCAAATCAGGCGACACGGCGAATCTCGTCGACGTCATCATTGGCAAGATGGAGTTTCTCGGTTCCTTCTGGCGCACCCGTTTGCGCGGTGAAAGGCTTGGTGACGAGGTTCTCATCGCGGACTTCTCGATCAATGCTGCCCGGCGTCTTGGCCTTGCTGAAGGTGGGGCTTTGACGGTGGAGCTGCCTGCCGACCGTCTTCTGGTGTTTCCGAGCGGAGGTCACCATGGCAGCAGTCACTGATTTGCTCATACCGCTTCCTCACAACACACCAAGACTGCAGTTGGACACAGATGATCTGGTCAAACGCGGCTTGATGATCGTTATTTCGCTCTATCTGATCGTTGCACTGGCTGCGCCGCTTTATGTAATGCTATCGAAATCGTTCTCCACTTATAGTTTTGACCTGACCCGGTACGAGTTTCAGGTGAGCGATGCGGCCGGTAATTTCAGTCAAGCCACCACCGCAGCTGTGCTGAACGACAGGCTTTCGGTTCTCCCGCCAGATAAACTTGCAACGAACGCCGATGGCAGGCTCGCCGCGACCAGCTTCTTTCCAGACTTCAGCTTCCGCAGCCCGGTAAAATACCGAATACGCGGCACCACGGATGATACGACCTATCTGATCGGCTCGGACCTGCATCGAGGCACTCAATGGCAGGAGATGGATTCCAACACCTTTCGCCGTGTTGCGCTGAGATCGTCACGGTCCACCGGTTTCGATAATTATGTCAGCTATTTTTCTACACCGACGCTGTTCCGGTCCATCCAGAATTCATTGTTCATAGCGGTTATCAGCACTGTTTTGACAGTTGGTATCGCCTTTGGCTTTGCCTATGCGATGAACCGCAGTTGCATGCGATACAAGGGTGTGTTCCGTATGATCGCAATGGCGCCAATCCTTGTGCCTTCGCTTTTGCCCGGCATTGCCTTGATCTATCTCTTCGGCAATCAGGGTATGATCCGGGATGTGCTGTTTGGCGCATCCATCTACGGACCGCTGGGCATCGTTGTCGGTTCCGTTTTCTTCACGTTTCCGCATGCGCTGATCATTATTTCGACGGCGCTCGCCATTTCCGACCAGCGCCATTACGAGGCTGCGGCGTCATTGCGTGCCAGCCGCTGGCGTACCTTCTGGACCGTCACCATACCGGGAGCACGTTATGGGCTCATCTCGGCAGCTTTCGTTGTGTTCACGCTGGCAATCACGGATTTTGGCCTGCCGAAGGTGATCGGTGGCCAGTACAATGTCCTGGCGGTCGATATCTACAAGCAGGTCATCGGCCAGCAGAATTTTGAAATGGGCGCCGTTGTCTCGGTGATCCTGCTTGTGCCTGCACTTGCCGCGTTTGTTGTCGATCGTCTGGTGCAGAAAAAGCAGGTGGCACTGCTTTCGGCACGATCCGTTCCCTATGAGCCGAAGCCGAACCGGCGGTTCGACCGCCTTTGCCTCGTCTGGTGTGCATTGGTGGCTGCCTTCATCATAGGAATATTGCTGGTCTGCCAACTGGCGGCACTGGTCAAGTTCTGGCCTTACGACCTCAGTCTCAGTCTGAAGAATTTTGCCTTTAACCATATGGATGGCGGCGGCTGGGGCTCCTATAAGAACTCCATCCAGCTGGCAGGGCTGACAGCGATATTCGGAACCATTATCGTTTTCACCGGCGCCTACATGGTGGAAAAGACCGAAGGGTTCTGGAAAGGCCGCGCCATTTTCCATTTCCTGGCAATGCTGCCCATGGCTGTGCCGGGTCTGGTGCTGGGACTTGCCTATATTTTCTTCTTCAACAATCCTGCCAACCCACTGCATTCGATCTATGGCACAATGACCATTCTGGTTGTCTGCACCATTACCCACTTCTACACGGTGGGGCATCTGACGGCTCTCACGGCCCTCAAGCAGATCGATCAGGAGTTTGAATCTGTTGCCGCTTCGTTGAAACAGCCTTTCTACAAGCTGTTCGCCCGGGTGACCGTTCCAGTTTGCCTGCCAGCTATTCTCGACATCTCGATCTATCTCTTCGTCAATGCGATGACCACCGTTTCAGCTGTGGTTTTCATCTATTCCGCGAATACGGCATTGGCCTCCGTTGCGGTGCTCAACATGGATGACGCCGGCGATATCGCACCAGCGGCAGCCATGGGCATGATGATCTTTTACACCAATGTGCTGGCACGTCTTGTTCACGCGGGATTGTCTCGTGCTGTGCTCGTCCGGACCCAGGCATGGCGCAGCCGAGGCTGAAAATGCCGAAGCGAGCGAGCTACAATTATAGTGCGGGCAGATTTGGTAATCGATTGGAGTTGGAACTCGGAAGAGGCTAGTCTGCCCCCTGCAAAGTGATCCTTTATGAAGTATGGCTTTTGAGCCGGTAAGGGATACTGAGAATGCCAAGCAAACGACACAAGCTGCCCCCGCATGCAACCCTCGGTCTCTCTTATCAGGGGCGGATCGCAGCCGACGTCCGTCAGCATGGCTTCAAGGCAGATTTCAACGTGAGGTTCTAACAGATGACGCATAAAGAGGCTGAATAAACGTCCAACAGCTCTTTTGAATCAATCAGGCACCATCGTTCAAATCGTCGATATGGGAACCGGTGCGAGCAACGCAACCGGCTATATGGCTTGAATGGCCCATCTCAGTCATTGGGCGCATTCGTCTTCCAAGCGATGTGCCAGCTTCCTGCCATGGCCCGCCATTGGGATGGCCGTCATTAGCCATTCTAGGTAGCAGTTTGAAACTGGGCGTCCGTGAATTCCGCCAACTAAGTCTATCATCCATCTACACGTGAAGAGCACGGATCGGTTGTACTGAATGCGCGTCCGGTTGGGCGTGTTGGGACGGATTGCGGCTCGGCATCTTGGGAGTCGCCGACTCTTATTATGTGATCGAGAATCTAGGTGAGGTTGCCCGCACATTCGGGCGGACGGGCAGGACATCGTGAAATAACCCCGTACTCGCCCAGTTGCGCTCGGTGTAAAACGAGGGGGAAATGACTGCCATGGCCCTGTATAAAGCGACATGTGCATCGACAGCGCTTACAATGGCACTGCTTGCTGGAACGGCCTACGCCGGCAATACGACGTATTCGGGCAACAATTCTGCCGGCAATACCGCAATAGTCAACAATTCTGGCGATCTCACAACGTTTCAGGACACAAGCCAAGGCGGCACGGCTACCATTGCAAACCTTACTGGCGGCGAAACGGACTTCACCAATGCCAGTACTGCCGAGAATGCAAATATTGCCAACCTTGGCGGGCTGACACTATTTTCCGGCGCTAGCAATGCGGGCAGCGCGACTATTACAAATGGCGATGGGGGACAGACCCTCTTCTTCGGTACGAGCACGGCAGCCAATGCCTCCATTATCAACAATGTCGATGGCCGCACTGATTTCTTCAGCAACAGCATCGCAGGGCATGCCATCATAACCAACAATGGCGGTGCATTGTTATTCGGTGACACCAGCACAGCAGACAATGCTGTCATAACGAACACCCTTGGTGGTACAACCGCTTTCATCAATTCAAGTACTGCAGGCACTGCCAATATTTCCAACAACGGAGGCAATACCGAATTCGATGACAGCAGCACCGCTGGTAGTGCGTCTCTGGTCAACGCCAACAATGGACGAGTGACATTCTTCGACGCCAGTACTGCCAGCAATGCCACGATCACCAATAACAATACCGGTCTGACACTTATTCGCGGAACCAGCTCAGCTGGAAGCGCTGTCATTACCAACAACAGCGGTGGTCGAACGCTCCTTGACGACAGTGGATCGGCTGGCAACGCAACAATTACTTCCAACGCTGGCGGCCAAACCGTTTTCTTTACGAACAGCACCGGTGGCAATGCGCGGTTGATTGCCAACGGTACCGGCCTCGTCGATTTTTCCAATGGTCCTGCCACAAACACAGCCGGTTCTCTTGAAGGTAGCGGCCGATTCTTCCTTGGCGGGACTACGTTAACAGTCGGCGCGAATAATCTATCGACGGACGTCTCCGGCACTATTCAGGATGGGGGTACCGGCGGCGGTACCGGAGCATCTCTGGTAAAGACGGGTACGGGCAAACTCACCCTGTCCGGAAACAATACTTATACCGGTGGGACAACCGTTCAGGCAGGTATTCTTTCTGTCGACGGGACTCTGATCGGAACAGTTCAGGTGCTGAATAGCGCTACGCTTTCAGGCACAGGAACAGTTGGGACCACAACAGTTGCCTCAGGTGGTGTGATTGCGCCCGGCAATTCGGTCGGCACGCTCAACATTGCTGGAGATGTAACCCTTGCCAACGGTTCGGTCTACAACGTGGAGATCACCTCAGCCGGCACTTCGGATCTCATCGCGGCAACGGGGATTGCAACGCTGCAGGGCGGAGCGGTTTCGGTTCGTGCGCTTGATCCCGCTACGAGCTATCACACAGGCCAGACCTATCGGATCCTCACCGCGCAAGGCGGCGTTGGCGGTACATTCGATCCAAATGTCTTGACGAATTCGGCCTTTCTAGACGCAACGCTCGCGAACACTGCAAAAGCTGTCGATCTCACAATAGCGGTCAAGCAATCCCCGACGGCGGGTGGTGGTCCGTTCCCCATAGCGGCCACCACTCCGCATCAAATAGCAACTGCTGGCGCTCTTAACACTCTACCGCAAAGCGGCAATGCACTTGCGCTGTACAATACACTGCTCGTCTTGGATGCAGCATCTGCGCGGAAAGCCTTTGATGCGCTGTCCGGCGAAGTTTATGCCTCTGCAACAACCGTTCTTTTGGAAGATAGCCGCTTCATCCGAGATGCGGCAATCAATAGAATCCGTGGTGCTTTTAGCGGTGTCGCAGCGGCAGCGGTCCCGATTATGGCCTATGGTGATGACGGACCCAAACTTGCACCCTCGGTGACGGATCAATTTAGCGTATGGGGCACAGGGTTCGGCAATTGGGGTTCAGGCGAAAGCAACGGACACGCCGCGAGTCTTGAGAGCACGACCGGTGGCTTTCTGATCGGAGCAGATACCCAAATCGCTGACAACTGGCGCCTTGGTCTGCTTGCTGGGTATAGTCACACCTCCTTTAAAGTGGATGATCGAAATTCCTCAGGTGACAGCGACAATTATCACCTCGGCGTATATGGCGGCTCGCAATGGGGTAATCTTGGTTTTAGGGCAGGTGCGAGCTATACGTGGCACGATATCAATATCCGCCGGTCGGTCGTTTTCCCCGGTTTCTCAGACGATACATCTGCCAAATACAATGCGCACACAGCACAGGTATTCGGCGAGCTCGGTTATCGAATTGATACCAATCGTGTTGCCTTTGAGCCTTTCGTCAATCTGGCCTATGTCAATTTCAAGCATGACGCCTTTGCTGAAACCGGCGGAGCAGCGGCTCTTATCGGCAGCAAGACGGATACGGATGACACATTCACGACGCTGGGCGTCAGGGTCTCTTCGGACTTCATGTTGGGCAATGTAACAACGGCTGCGCGTGGCATGCTGGGTTGGCGTCATGCGTTCGGTGACACCGTACCCCATTCGAATCTTGCGTTTACCGGTAGCGCTGCCTTTGATATTTCCGGCGTCGCCATTGCCAAAGACGCGCTGGTGCTTGAAGCGGGTCTCGATTTCAAGATTTCACCACAGGCAACGATTGGCATTTCTTATTCCGGTCAGTTTGCCAGCAAGGCGCAGGACAATGCGTTCAAGGCCGATATTTCGTTCAAGTTCTGACAGGGCGTTGTCCCGTTGTTTGAAGGGCTCGTGCTGACCGTTTCAGAAGGTCTGGCCACTGATTGCTGCCCGTTGTGCCATGGCATGCAGTCTGTGATTGCGCATTTAGCTGGCCGAATTGCCGCGTTGTTTGAAACGGGTGACAAAGGGTCGGCTCTTTTTAGGCGCTCATCCTAAGTTTCTATTATGTGGTCCCTTTCCAGCGATACAGAATTCCCATATAGTTGTATGGAGCAACTATATGGGGCGACGCGGTATGACTGCTTGCAACGATGAATCTCATATTGCCCGGATTCGCGATGCCTCTCGCCGACTTGTACGGGAGCTTGGCTTCCTGCGGCCAACACTGGCGGCAACTGATCTGCCGCCTTCTGCGGTGCATGCGTTGGTTGAAATCGGCGCACGCGGGTCCATGACGGCTTCCGATCTCAGTGCTGTCCTCATCCTGGAAAAATCCACGGTGAGCAGAATGGTGCGCAAGCTGGTCAAAGCCGGTGAACTAGCTGAGGAAATCAGCAATGACGATGCGCGTGTAAAGCCGTTGTCGCTCACCCCGCAAGGGGTATCGACGCTGCAGCGGGTCGATGCGTTTGCACGGCATCAGGTGATGGAGGCGCTGACGAGGATGGGCGTCGAAGCAGGTCGTAACTTGCCGGAAAGCTTGGATTCCTATGCCTGCGCCCTGCAGGCCAGCCGAACAGAAAATAAAACTGGAGACAAGGAGTATGGCGTTGGATGATGTCGATCCGGTAGTTCTGGCAGGACCCGTTCCACAATGGAGGCCGGGCGGCAAGCTGGCAGGCAAAGTATGCCTGGTCACGGGAGGTGCAACTGGCATCGGCCGCGCTACTGCGCTTCGAATGGCTCGCGAGGGTGCAACGGCAGTCGTCATAGCGGGTCGCAGGCAGGCTATCGGACAAAACGTTGCCGCCGAACTTGAGACCATCGGTGCTGAGGCACTCTTTGTTACGGCAGATGTTGCCTGTGAAGCGGAGGTCGAGCAACTGGTCGGAACACTCCTGCAACGCTTCGGGAGGCTGGACACGGTTTTCAACAATGCCGGGTTTCAGGAGAAGCGAGCTTCACTGGCTGATCAGACGGATGCTGTCTATAGTCAGGTATTTGACACCAATGTGCGGGCTATATTTCATTGTATGCGCCATCAAATACCCGCGCTTCTGGCCTCTGGTGGCGGGACGATTGTCAACAACACAAGCGTCAGCGGACTACGCAATCCCAATCCTGGACTGTCGCTATATTCTGCTTCGAAAGCAGCCGCCATTTCCATGACGCGTTCGGCGGCCATGGAATATGCACCGCAGGGTGTGCGGATCAATGGCGTCGCTCCGGGGCGCGTGGTGACAGATATGATGCTGGCGTCGGGTATTGCGGACATGCGTCAGGTCGCGGCCAGCCTGCCCCTGCGGCGCATGGGCCATCCCGAGGAAGTTGCGGCGGCGGTTTGCTGGCTGCTGTCAAGTGAGGCTGATTACGTTGTCGGCCATATCCTCTGCACGGATGGCGGTTTTCTCGCGGGTTAAGCCGGCGCCACAGACCCGCGATGCTGTCCGAAGGAGCGCCAGCCTCAACATAACCAAAGGTTCGGAGCACGATTTTGAAGACACAGGAATTGGTGCGTACCGGGTGTTATCCGAACTGCAACAGTTGCAGCTTGCCCATGTAATTCGTGAATTTGCAGATGCGGCGTGAGTGCCGCATCTGCAACCATTGCAACCTTGTTATGACTTGTGGTTGCTCTATCAACCACGCCCAGCAACAAAGATTAGCTGCGGGGCTGTAGCAGTGCCAGAACCACTGTCGATGCAGCAAGGATGGCCGTAAGGGTCAAGGGGCCTGTAGCGCCATAGGTGTCCACCACATAGCCGCCGACAACTGCACCAATCGTGATGGCGACCTGGAAAGAGGTGACCATCAGGCTTCCTGCTGCTTCCAGCGCGTCAGGCGCCGCGCGGGACAGATTTGTCGGCAGCACCACCGGCGCCATGCCGAAGGCGAAGCCCCACAGCGTAGCGAAGCCGAAGGCAATGCCAATATGCACGCCCCAAAGTACCAAAGCGAGCGCCGCAAATGCCATCAGTGCGGCGGTGGCAGCGAGGGCCATGCGGATGTTGGCGTCAGCCATGCGGCCGCCGGCGATATTACCGACTACTGCGGCGATGCCAAATCCGAGCAGCGCCAGGGCAATCGGCCCGGTTCCAAGGTGCGTAACCTGTTCGAGGAAAGGGCGTACATAGACCGAGCCGGCAAAATGCCCCGTCATGAGCAAAAGGATAGCCAGCATGCCGAGTTGAATGCCGCGCCGCCGTGTCAGCCGAAAGACGTCGGCAAGACTGTTGCTCGTGGTGGCAGGAAGGGTCGGCAGGCTGAGAAATTGCAACACCATGGCAACCGCGGCCAGTCCCGCTGTCATGGCCATGGCGCTGCGCCAGCCCAGCCAGTCGCTGATCAATGCACCCATCGACGGTGCGGCAATGGTGGCGAGCGAGACGCCAAGGGTGACGATCGCCATGCCCCGGCCCGTGGCGTTGGCGCCAACCAGCCGCGCTACGACGGCAACCGAAAGTGCCCAGAAAGCGCTGAGGGCGATGCCCAGCCCGGCCCGACCCAGTAATAATAGCCAGAAATCGGTCGCGACCGCCGCAAGAATATTGGAACCGATTGCCAAGGCGCTGAGACCAACCAGCACTGTCTTGCGGTTCAATCGGCCGATCAGGACATTGCTCAACATGGCCGTGACGGCGCCGACGGAAGCGGTCGCAGTGACGACCTGTCCGGCCGTTCCCTCGCTAATGCCGAGATCGCGCGCCATCGGCGTCAACAGGCCTGCCGGCAGAAATTCGGCTGACACCAGCGCAAAGCTGGCGGCCGCCATTGAAAGAACCGCGAACCAGGTGGCCGGGCTCCACGCGACTGGCGGAGCGGCATCAAGATCTATCGCGGTGCCTTCAAGATGTAATGTCGTGTCTGTCATTGAAGTATCTCCAAGGTTTGGAGATCTTCATAAACGAGTCCTTTCGGATGATATGTATCCTAAAATCCGAAATGCATGTCCGTTCGTCCGGAAATGGTGCGGCGCACAACGCCGGGCGAGACGCTGGTGATACGCTTGAATGCGCGTGCGAACGATGCCTCGGACTCATAACCCAAACGAGTCGCGACCTCGGCAACCGACATGCCGTTTTGCCCCAACAATTCGCGGGCAAGCTGCATACGAAGACGGGCGAGATAGCGTGCCGCGCCTTCCCCCAAAACAGCGCTGAAACGCTCGGCGAAAATCGAGCGCGATTGCCCTGCAAGGGCGGCGAGGCTTTCGAGGGTCCAGTTATGGCCGGGGTCCCGGTGCATGGCCGCCAGAACGCGGCCGATATGGGGGTCGCGGATGGCGGCGAGCCAGCCGGTGGTCGGGGCTCCGGTGCAATTGACCCAGCAGCGGATGAGCCGGGCGGTCAGCAGGTCCGCCATCCGCGACAGGATGGTGGCGCTGCCCATCTGCGGTTGCGCGGCCTCAACCGTCATTGCCGCCAGCAAGGGACCGACGATCGGGTCGTTGCCGGCCACGTCGCAGCCCTTGATGATCGGCGGCATCAAAGTGATCAAGGGGTTGAGCGCACAGGCGCCCAGGGCCATGGAGCCACAGAAAAGGGTGCTGGTCGCCCCCGTTCCCTCCCGCACCACTTCGCTGACGTTGCTTCCCAGCTTGGTCACGTGGCAACCCTTGAGCGAGTCGCCCACAACATCCGGCGCGCTGGCCAGCCGATGGGCGATGCCTTGCGGCAACAGCACCAGGTCACCATCGCGCAACTCCTGCCAGCCCTGCACTTCGGTATGGATCCAGCACGGGCCCTGGCTGACAAAGTGAAAACGAAGCAGCGGTTGTTGCGGAAAGGCGATGCTCCATGGATGCCGGAGCTCACAGCGGCCATAATTGACGCCACTCAAGCGAAAGTCCTGCAGGACTTCGCTTAGCGCATCCATCGGGATATGTGGCGGTGAAGATGGTCGGGACGAATTATCAGGCATTGGTCTAATATATATGCTGAACGTCCGGCAGGCAAGTGGGGTGGTTGTTCTAAACAACCGCCTTTCCAGTCACTATTCATAGGGCAAGGTTTACCCATAGCCTTTTCCCTATTTCCAGCGCGTAAACTTGTCATGCAGACAATTGGATGCTTGCAGCGTATGCGGCTGCAGCGGTAGTGAGCGCTTTCAAAACATGGGTAGCAGTGTACACTCTCAAAAGGTGACAAATGCCTGAAGTAACGAGTCTGCTTGCATTCGGATTAATTGCCTTTGGTATGGTTTGTACCCCTGGCCCCAATATGATTTACCTCATATCCCGATCAATCTGCCAGGGCCCGAAAGCGGGATTGATTTCCCTTGGGGGTGTAGCGCTGGGATTTGTTTTTTACATGCTTTCCGCTGCCCTTGGCATTACGGCACTCGTATTTGCGGTGCCGTTTGCTTACGAGCTTTTGAAATTTGGCGGAGCAATTTATCTCGGTTGGCTTGCTTGGAACGCCCTCAAGCCGGGTGGACGTTCGGCATTCGTTGTCCGAGAACTGCCAAAGGACACATCACAGAAACTGTTTGTCATGGGTTTTGTAACCAATCTCCTCAATCCCAAGGCGGCGGTTCTGTATCTCTCTCTCTTGCCGCAGTTCGTAAAGCCGGAGCTTGGAAGCGTGTTCTTGCAGTCAATCAGTTTCGGTTTTACGCAAATTGTCATAAGCTTGACTGTCAATGCCATGATTGCAGTTACTGCTGGTTCGATCGCAGCATTTCTTGCCAATCGTCCATTTTGGATGACGGTTCAGCGCTACCTTATGGGAACTGTTCTGGCTGGCTTGGCTATTCGAATGGCCACGGAAGCACAAAAATAGATCTGAAGGAACTGAACGCGCAGACCCAATGTTGCTTCAGATGTCTGCTGCAGAACACCTACTGGGTTGCGGACAGTGTCGGTGAGAGGCAACTCCAGTGGCCGTCAGCACCGAGCTTTGTGACAACCGCAAGCAGAATTTTTTGCACCTCGATGACGGCCCGCGTCGGCGGATGGTCGGCCGGCATGTCGAGAACGAGGCGGCGGGTGAGACCGGGGCGTGTGAGAGCGATGGCGGAGAGAGTTCCGTTTTCTTGCTCGGGATGGACCGCCCCGCGCCCGAGGATCGTCAGTCCGAGACCCGCGCGAATGGCCGCCTTCGTGCTCGCCACACCTTCGATTTCGCGCACGATATTAAGTTCCCGTCCGGACATCAGAGCCTGCCGTTCAAGCAATATGCGGATCCCGTGGCGACGCGTGGGCAGGATCAGCGGCAGGCCGAGGGCATATTCCACTGTCACTTCCGCATCGGGCGTGAACTGCCCTGACGGGCCAACGATGTAGAGCGTTTCTTCGAAGAGAGGTAAGGATGTCTGCTTGGCGACACTGTCGAGGGTCACCGCAAGATCGTGGACACGCGTATCCACCGCTGCCCGAAGCGTCTGGCTGTCACCTTCGCTGATCGTGAGGCGAATCTTCGGAAATCGCTGGGAGCATTCTTCGATCACGGGAATTGACAGCGTGGGGCATATCGAACTCAGAATGCCGAGTGAGACGTCGCCGGTTGGATATTCTGCCCGTTCTTTTGTCGCCGCTTCTGCCTGTTCCAAAGCACGGAGGATCGCTTGTGCATGGGACAGCAGCGTCTGTCCCGCCTCGGTGGCGACCACTCCGCGCGGCATCCGCTTCAAAAGCTGCACGTCCAACTGCTCTTCGAGCGCGCGCATATGCAAGCTGAGCGCAGGCTGCGCAACGCCGAGTTCGTTGGAGGCACGTGTAAAAGACCCCAGTTCGGCAATCTTGGCAAAGTAGCGCAATTTCAAAAGATCGAGCGTCATCCGGTGCTCCAAATTTCATATATCGTATCGATATACATTATATCTTCAATATATATTTGTTTGAATATCTTCTTCTGATTAAAACGGCCTGACAGCGAGAGGGTGCGCTGTGGAGGAGGAACAAAATGAACCTGAATCTATTTCTGGCTGCCGCGGTTTTTACCGGTGCTGCCATTCTTTCGACCATCGGCTCTGCTGAACAGCTCAATGATATCAAGACTGCCGGAATTCTGAACTGCGGCGTGCTGACGAACTCGCCGCCGCTCGGCTTTCAGGATGCCAAGACGCGCGAACCCGCTGGATATGAGATCGAGCTTTGCGGCATGTTTGCGAAGTACATCGGTGTCAAGCCCCGGCTCCCCCCGGTCTCGCCACAGACCCGCATGGCCGAGCTGACGCAGGGTCGCGTGGACATTCTGGCTTCGCTTCTCAGCTACAGCAAGGAGCGCGCGGAACAGGTGGATTTCAGCGGTGCCTACATTGCGGAAGATTTCAGTTTCGTGGTGTTGGATGCTTCGCCGATCAAGGTGGTGGACGATTTGTCTGGCCAGCGCATCGGTCTTGTCAAAGGATCCGTACTCATTCCCTTGACTGAAAAGAGACTTCCCGACGCCCGCGTCCTTTCTTTCGAGACGAGCGCCGCGTCGTTCCTTGCGCTCCAGCAGGGCAAGGTCAAGGCGACGGTCTACCGCTATTCCGAGGGCAAGGCCGTTCAGCGGAATGCCGGTAACGAGATCAAGGCGCTGCGCTTCCTTGATGAGCCGCTGTTATCGATGCCGTCCGGTTTCGCCTTTCGCAAGGGCTCCACTGAGCTCGTGAAGACGGCCGACGAATTCCTGGCAAGCATCGAGAAAAGCGGTGAGGGGCAGAAATTGTACGACAAATGGCTTGGCAAGGACTCGGATCTGAAGGCGACGCGAAAGTTCGAGTTTGGCAAGCCACAGTCGACCTGGTTCGCGAACTGATCCTCAGACCAAAGTGAGCTTGCAGCATCATGGGATACCACCTCGATTTTGGTAAAGTCCTGCAGGGTGAGTATCTGGATCTCATCCTGCAGGGCATTCAGACAACGATGGTTCTATTCGTCCTGTCGTGGATTTTCGGGTTGGTGCTTGCAATCATCCTGACCGTCGTTCGGGCTGTCGAGTTCCGGCCGACACAATTGCTGGTTGCTGCTTTCGTGGAATATCACCGGAATGTTCCGATGCTGATCCAGTTGTTTGTCTGGTATTTCGGGTTTGCCGTCGTGCTGCCCGATGCCGTTAACGAGTATCTGAATGATATCGGGGCGGAGATCGGCTACGCGATCGTGGCGCTGGCGCTGAACAAGGCCGCCTATATGTCCGAAGATTTCCGCAGCGGTATGCGCTCGATCCATCCGGCGCAGATGGAGGCGGCCCGTTCGATCGGCTTGACCTATCTGGGCGCGATGCGCTGGGTCATTCTGCCCCAAGCCTGGCGCCTGGCGCTTCCAGCCCTTCTGGGGCAGACGCTCATCCTCTTCAAGGGCACCAGTCTTGCTGCAGGCATCGGCGTTGCGGAACTGAGCTATCAGGCGCGTTATATCGAAGAGCAATCGTTCCGGATTTTCGAGGCCTACGGGATAGCGACGGCAATCTATATGCTGATCTCCTTTGCCATCATGTGGCTCTCCGCTGTCTTGTCCGATCGGTTTCGGTTGAGGGTGAAGTAATGCTGGAAATCATTCGCGAATACGGTCTCATGCTGCTGATCGGCGAATATCCGCATGGGAAGCTGGGCGGTCTTGCCCTGACGCTATTCATTTCAATCGTGAGTCTTGCCGTCACTTTCCCCTGCGCCATTCTGATCGCGCTGGCAAGAACCGGCCAGTCGCGCCCGCTCAAGGCAATTGCAAGCGGCTTCGTGCACAGCGTGCGTGCTATTCCGCTGTTGATGTTGATCTTCTGGGCGTATTTCGCGCTGCCGATGGCTATCGGCTTTCCAATCGACGCGACCTATACGCTGATCATTGCGATCGTTGTCTATCAAGCCGCTTATCTCGGAGAGATCATCGCGGCCGGTATTCAAGGACTGCCCAATGGGCAGATGGAAGCAGCCAAAGCGCTCGGGCTGGGTTATGTCCCGACAACTTTCCGTGTGATCCTGCCGCAGGCGATTTTCAATGTCATTCCCGGCATCGTCAACCAGTTGACGACTATCATCAAGGAATCATCGCTTGGATCGATCATCGCCGTGTCCGAGCTTTCCTATGTGATGCTGCAGGTCAACTCGAACGAGGTGACCAAGCCGCTTCAGATCTTCGGGATTCTGGCTGCCACATATTTCATCCTCTGCTTTGCACTGAGCCAGGCAACGAACTTGCTGGAAAGGCGGATCGCGAACAGGCGAACGGGGCGTATGCTCGTGGAGGCGATGGTATGATCGAGTTTCAAGGTGTTTCCAGGTGGTTTGGATCCCTTAAGGTCATCAAGGAGATTTCCGCTACCGTCGACAAGGGAACGACCATCGTGTTGTGCGGGCCTTCGGGATCGGGAAAATCGACGCTGGTGCGGACAGTGAACAGGCTGGAGCCAATCCAGGAAGGGACGATCACCGTAGGCGGCATGGACATCAATGCCAAGTCGGTCAACGTGAATGCGCTGAGAACCGGCATCGGCTTCATCTTTCAGCAGTTCAACCTGTTCCCCCATCTGACCGTCGTCGACAACGTCATGCTGCCCTTGCGCCGAATCCACAAGCAATCGCGCAAGGAGGCGTTGCCTGCCGCACTCCTGATGCTCGAACGTGTGGGGCTGGCGGACAAGGCGAACTCACTTCCTGCCGACATTTCCGGTGGTCAGTCTCAACGTGTCGCGATCGCCCGGTCGCTGATCCTGAAGCCGGAGGTGCTCATCCTCGATGAGCCGACCAGTGCGCTCGATCCCGAGATGGTCAGCGAAGTGCTCAAACTGCTTCGCCAGCTATCCGGAGAAGGCATTACCATGATGTGCGTGACCCATGAAATGGGCTTTGCCCGTGAGGTCGCTGACCGCATCTGGTTCCTGAAGAACGGTGCGCTGACCTTCGATGCCAAACCGGAGCTGTTCTTCTCCTCGGGGACCCACCCGGATGTGCGGGGGTTCCTCTCCTCCATCCAGAAAAACCACTAGAACCAACACACCAAACAGAGGCTGTCATGATCCATATCAAACAGATACCCGAACGCCCGAGCCCGGATGCCATCGAGGCGATCGCTAAATTCTCGCCAGCGACATTGCATGAGGCGCAGGGGCGCAGGGGCGCACTTTCCTCGCGGTTGAAGCCTGTCGACTATCGGATGAAGTTGTGTGGCCCGGCCTTCACGGTGAAATGTGCGCCACGCGACAACATCATGCTCCAGCTTGCGATCAACTACGCCAAGCCGGGTGATATCATCGTGGTGTCCGCCGGCGACTATGAAGAGGCGGGATCTTTTGGCGATGTTCTTGCCAATGCCTGCCTTGCCAAGGGCATCGGTGGTCTGGTGACCGACACTGGCGTTCGCGACACTCTACAGCTTCGCGACCTCGGCTTTCCGGTGTTTTCCCTCAGTGTCTGCATCAAGGGGACGGTCAAGGAAACGCTTGCGGCCGTGAACGATCCGATCACGATTGGTGACGAACTGGTCTATCCCGGCGACATTATTGTTGGTGATGCTGACGGGCTTGTCGTTGTTCGACGGGATGAAGCCCTTGCCGTGGCCGAACTTGCCCAAGCGCGTGAGGATGCCGAAGCCGGATATATCGCTGCCTACAAGGCCGGCAAGTCCGTCATCGAGGTCAGCAACCTTGATCCTGTTCTTCAGGCAAAGGGCCTTGTGGTCGATCTTTAGTCTGCAGCCCCCGTTCGGGGATATCGTGAAGAAGAACCGTTGCAAAGTTCCGCCACGAAGAAAAGCGAACGCGTCGGTTCCGCATGTTGGCAGCGCGTTCCCGGCAAATAGCAAATCGCGTCTCAGCAGATCTCGTCACATATATGCGGCGTCGAGGTTCACCTGATCTGACATTTGCCTGTGTGGCTTGTATCAAGGGGGTGCAAATGTCAAAATCGGACCACGAGTGAGAGTGCGCCGGAATGAACCAGGTGGAATTGAGCGATAACGTCTCGGCCGATGCGAGTGACCCCTACGCCCGCAGGACACAAACTTTTCCGCAGCTCGACAAGGGCATGATGGAGCGCGTTTCCGCGTTCGGATCCGAGACCTCAGTCACCAAGGGCACGGTTCTGTTCAGTCGCGGCGAACGCCAGACGGATTTCTTTCTGATAAAGTCTGGCTCCATTGAGATACTTGATCTCGGCGGCGATGGCTCAAGCCGGGTCCTGGCGCTGCAGGGAGAGCGGGAATTCACCGGAGAACTCGACCTGTTCAATAGTCGGGAGAATTTGGTGACGGCGAGGGCGGCTGAGGATTCACATCTTATCCGCGTTGAGCGGGATTCGTTCCTGCGGATGATGTCGGCGGAGCCGGATATCGGTGAAATCATTACCCGCGCACTTATTTTGCGCCGCGTCGGCTTTATCAAGCACGGTCAGGCAGGTGTTGTGTTGATAGGGCCGAGCCACGCTGCTGACACGCTGAGATTGCAGCGCTTTCTGACGCGCAACGGTTATCCCCACCGGTTGGTCGATTCCGACGTCGATCCCGAGGCGAAGGAAATGGTCACTGCGTTGAAAATCTGTGCGTTGTCGCTGCCTGTTATCGTTCCGCCAGGGAAAGCGGTCCTGCAGAATCCGACAACGGGCCAACTGGCGGATGTGCTGGGGCTGACAGAAATCATTGATCCGGCCGAAGTCTACGACGTCATGGTTGTCGGTGCCGGACCGGCCGGCCTCGCCTCGGCAGTCTACGCCGCATCGGAAGGATTGAAAACGATCGTGATCGAAGGGGTAGCCCCAGGCGGGCAAGCAGGAACAAGCTCGAAGATCGAGAATTATCTCGGATTCCCGACTGGTATATCCGGGCAGGCTCTGGCAGGCCGTGCACAGGTTCAGGCCCAGAAGTTCGGGGCGCGCCTGGCCATTTCCCGCATGGCTGTCTCCGTCGATTGCGACAGGTCGCCTTACCGCGTCCTGCTCGATGACGGACAAACCGTCTCCGCGCGGGCAATGGTCGTTGCCACCGGAGCCCGTTACCGCAAGCCGGACCTGTTGAACCACGAGCGGTTTGAAGGGCAGGGCATTCACTACGCGGCCACGGCAATGGAAGCGCAGTTGTGCCGGGAACAGGAGGTCATTGTTGTCGGCGGCGGCAATTCGGCCGGTCAAGCGGCGATGTTCCTGTCGCAATGGGTCAAACATCTGCACATTCTGGTCCGGGGGCAGGGTTTGAAGGAGACAATGTCGGACTATCTGATTCAACGCATCGAAAAATCACAGCGCATCTCACTGCACGCGCACACTGAAATCACCGCTATCGACGGTGACAGATACCTGAACACGGTGACCTGGACCAATCGTATGACTGGACAGAGCGAAACCAAAAATATCTCGAATATCTTTATGATGATTGGAGCTGCACCAAACACGGAATGGCTCAATGGCTGTGTTAAGCTGGACAAGTCCGGGTTTATTGAGACTGGACTCATGGCCGGGGTTTTGACCAGCGGCTCTCCCTTTGAAACCTCGGCGCCTGGCGTATTCGCCGTTGGCGATGTTCGGGCGGGATCGGTAAAACGGGTGGCGTCAGGGGTAGGGGAAGGATCAGTCGTGGTGCAAGCCATTCACCAGTATCTCAAGCAGATTCCGGACGCCAAAAATCGGTAGGCAGAAATTTGCGATAAGCATATTGGCCTTGAACGGTTGGGTTCGCAGCAATTGATTGGCGCCTGTCGGCGTCAACCGCGCCGTGGAACTGCCGACGGGCCGGGCGCGCGTAACGGCGATCCGCTGCTCATGATCGTGGGTACCGAGGCGGTCACATCGCGGATAGTGAGTGAAGCGTTCTCTGAGTTTGCGTGACCTGAAAGAAATGATGGTTGCGCGTGGTATCTGGATGCCCTGTGTCAACGATGCCTGGCTGTGTCGGGTCATTGCAACTGGCGTTGCAAAACTCGGCAAGGCACGCTCCTTCGACATGATTTTCGAAAAATCTTCTGCGCCGCGATCCGTTTTAATCCTTCGGGTCGTCCTTGGTGTATCCGAAACAGAAGGAGATATGCCATGTCCGACGAATCCGTCATTTTGATCAATCTGCTGAAGGTCAAACCCGGGAAGCAGGAGGCGCTGATAGCGCTCTTGAAGCAGAACATCGATACGGTGGTCCGCATGCTCCCCGGATGGAAGACAACCCGGCTGATCGCGGCAAAGGACGGCGCCGGCGTCGTCATTTACTCCGAGTGGGAGAACCCGGCAGCCGTCGAGGCAATGCGCAGCGATCCGCACATGCAAGCCTATTTTCCGAAGATCATCGAGTTGGCGAGCTTGGACTCGATCATGGGCTCGGCGGTGTTGAGCGAAGTCCGGTGAGGGTGAACACACAGGTCAGTTTGTGCCACACAATTTACAAAGGAGAACCGCAATGGCCCGGATGGTCGTGATTTACCGGACACCGAAGGACGTAGAGGCATTTGATCGACATTACTTCGATATCCACGTGCCTCTCGCCAAGAAGATTCCGGGTCTCCGGAAATACGAGGTCAGCGACGGTCCCATCGCGACACCGCTGGGAACCCCTGATATCCATCGGATTGGAACCTTGTATTTCGACGACCTTGCGGCGATCGAAAGGGCGTTTGCAAGCGCGGAGGGACGGGCAGCCGGGGAGGATCGCCGGATTTTTGCGCCGGATGACTCGGGCGTTCAAATGTTCCTCTTTGACAACAGAGAGGTTTGAACCCAGCCGTGATATTGGTATCCAATCCCTGGCGGAACAGAGTGGAAGCACTATAGGTCTCGACACATGAATACGGACGAATTCGAGGATCGACTGAAAGCGCTGCGGCCGCGGCTTCACCGCTACTGCGCGCGTATGACCGGTTCGAGTGTGGACGGTGAGGATGTGCTGCAAGATACACTGATCAAGGCCCTGCGGGCGCGCGCGGAAGGCACGATTGTTGAAAATCTCGAAGCCTGGCTGTTCCGTATCGCCCACAATACGAGTTTGGATTTCCTGCGCCAACGCTCCCGCAGCAACGTTGTCTCGCTCACCGAAGATCTGGAAGATGCGACGATGCCCGAGGCGGATATCGTCGCGGTCGGCTTTCAAACGTTTCTGCGACTGCCCGAACTTCAGCGCTGCGCCGTGATTCTCAAGGACGTCCTTGGCCATTCGGTCGAAGAGATCGCGGCGATCGCCGGCAGCACGCCGGCCGCGGCCAAATCGGCGCTTCAGCGCGGGCGTGTAGCGCTGCGGCAACTCGCGCAGGCGCCTGAAGATACCCGGTTACCGCTGATGTCCGATCCGGACCGGCGGAAGATCACAGCGTATGTCCATCTGTTTCGAAGCGGTAATTTTGATGCAATCCGCGCCATGCTCGCCGATGACGTCAAGCTCGATCTCGTGAACCGGCTCGAATGGAAAGGGCGTGACAAGATTGGCCTTTATTTCACACGCTATGCGGAAGAGACGAAATGGCGGTTCGCCTTCGGTGCGGTTGAAGGGCAGCCAGCCATGCTCGTCTTCGACAGCACCGGCCCGATGGACAGACCTGCGCATTTTGTCCTGATCGGCTGGTCGGATAACCGGATTATCGAGATCCGCGACTTCCTGTTCGCGCCCTATGTACTCGAAGGCATAAATTGGGTGCAGTTGGGCTAAACGGTTATGGTCGAGTTCCAACCCCAACCGGCGAGGCTATCAGCGATCCGGCCATTTGCTGCACGATCTCGTGCCGGCGGGTTTACTTCAGGCTGCCCAGAAATAGCGAACGATGTGAAAGAAGACCGGTGCGGCGAAAATCAAGCTGTCCGCCCGGTCGAGCATGCCGCCGTGCCCCTCGATCATGTGGCCCCAATCCTTGACGCCGCGGTCGCGCTTGATCGCCGAAGCAACCAGCCCGCCGAAAAATCCCATAATGCAGGCAAGTCCCGCCATGAGCCCGGCTTGCAGGACGCTGAATGGTGTCAACCACGTCAGCGCTGCGCCGAGCAATGATGCGCTGACAATGCCGCCGATCAGACCCTCCCAGGTTTTGGAGGGGGAGATTTTCGGTGCAACCTTGTGTTTGCCGAAAAGCTTGCCGAACACATATTGCAGCACATCACTCCCCTGAACAGTCGCGATCAGGAATGCGATCAAAAGCAATCCCTTGCCCTGAAAACCGGGGATGGAAAGTGTGAGCAGGGCAGGGACATGGCTGATGCAATAGACCGACAGCATGATGCCCCATTGCTGTTCGCTGACGCGCTCGAGAAAGCGCTCCGTATCGCCAGAAATTGCCGTCAAGGCGGGCATGGCAAGGAAGCAGTAGACCGGGACAAAGATGGAATAGAGCCCATACCATTCAATCCAGAGAAGGTAATATTGGATAGGAATGACGACGAGGAACATGCCGATGAGAATACGATGATCGCCGCGCCGCGTATGGGTAAGGGTCACATATTCGCGCAGCGAAGCAAAGGAGACAAAAGCGAACAGGAAAATGACGCCATTTTTACCGAAAAGAAAAGCGACGGAAATGCCGCCGATCATGATCCACCACGCCTTTATGCGTGAATTGAGGTTCACGAGCGTTGATGGCAAGACCTCCGCCGTGCGCCGGCTTTTCCACGTAAGCATTGTTGCAATGGCACTGGCGAACGTGAGCACGCCGAGCAGGCCGAGAAAGAGCCAGACCGTTTCAGCCATGATTGAGTGCTTTCTGATGTTCCGGCGAAAGATCGAGCAGAGATTGGCGCGCCCTTTGAAGAAACTCTTTCCGGTCTTCATTTGGTTCAAGTGCGATTGGCGAGCCAAAGACAACGCGGCACAGGAGTGGGACTGGCAGGAAGGTGCCTTTCGGCAAGACGCGTGACATATTCTCGATCCAGCAGGGAATAAGCTCCACGTCCGGCCGGGCCAGGGCGAGATTGTAGAGACCGGAGCGGAAGCGCAGCAACGGTTCCTCGGTCATGTTGCGCGTGCCTTCGGGAAAGACAATGAGTGAGCTTCCTTCCTGCAATGCATCGAGCATGACGACCATCGGATCCTCCGAACGCTCGACCCAATTGCGGTCAACCAGCACGGTGTTCAGCAAGTCCTTGGCGAGAATGTTCCGCAATTTATTGCGCTTCCAATAATCGGCACCTGCAACGGCACGTGTGCGCTGCCGCTCGCGTGGCGGCAGGCTGGAGGAAAGCAGAATAAAATCGCCATGACTGCAATGGTTCGCAAAAAAAATGCGCTGCCGGTCCGAAGGCGCGCATCCCTGCCAGATCGGGCGCACGCCCGTAATGCCGCGAGCCAATCCGGCCAGCACCATGGCGGAAATTCGCCTTAACGTTTCTCTTGCATTCATATGCGCCCCCACAACCCATAGGTTGTAATTACAGCGAATAGAACAAGAAAAAATGTAAAAGCAAGATGCAGTTTCAACAAGAGGCGGTTTGTTGCAGCCATGACGTGATCGCTGCTACCTTGGCGTGCAATCGGTCGGCGAGTGCAGAGGCCTGTCCATTCATCTTTGTTTCGTCTCTTGAGCAAAAAGCAGCATGCCTTCCGTCAGATGAATACGCCTGCCCCCGGCTTCGATTTTTTCGATTGCTTCGGCTGCGGTTTTGACATCGCCATACTGCAAAAGCCAAACGGCGATTGCTGCCGCACTGCGCTGGAATCCCAGTGCACAGCAAACGAGAACGGGCCCCTTGCGCCGGGCAAGTTCGATGGCGTCGGCCGCGTTGCGCAATTCATCGTGTTGAGGCGAAACGAGATCAAGCGCCGGGAACGACAGCCATGCAATCTCCACGCCGGAAGGCTTTGCCAGTTCGGCGGTCAGGTCAATGACGGTCATGAATTTCGATAGTTCAGATACCCGCGGCAGCCGCCCCAAATGCACGTTCTTGCCAATGGCAACAGAGGGCGGGAGCTGGCGTGTCCAGATTCGGCTGTTGACAATGGCACCAAGGCGGCAAGGGGCCAACAGCCATGTGCTGGCGAGGGAAAGCGTGCCGTCAGTGCACTTCTGAAAGACGGCGGGGCCCGCACCGAAATAGCCGATTGATACAAGCAGGAGGGCCAGCGCCGGCCACAGGAAAAACAGGAATGCCGCCGATGTCGGCGTTCCGATAATTGTCGCAAGCAAGAAGATCAGACTGGCCATTGCATAATAGGCGCCAATGCGCCGTGCCTTGGGATCATCGGTCAAGCGGAATGCGGCCACGGGTGAGGGCATGTGTGCCGGGAAGAGCCAGAGAGCAAAAAGACCCAAAAGCAGACCGGTGGGGATGTCGATAAAATGATGCTGATAGGTCGTGAGAACGGAAATGCCGATTAATGCACACCAGAGATGCCAGATCCAAAGAACAATGCCTGACAGACGAACGCGCCAATGCGTCCAGATAATCGCCAGGAGAGCGATATGTAGGGAGGGCGCCTGGTTGAAGGGCTTGTCGAAGCCACCCAGCATATCGAACAGGAAGCCTGATGCGCCGCTGGTCGGCGGCTTGTGGAAGATGACGGTCAGGGGAAACGCGATGAAGCAGGTAACAGCGATGGTCTGTGCTGTCAGGTAACGCTTCGCCAGGCGATCGACCTCAGCAGTCGTATCGTTAAAGAACAAGGAAAGTCCGTAGAACAGGTTGATCGACCAATAGGGGAAAATGGTCCAGGCAATGAAGGGAATGGCTTGTTCCCAGGTAAAGGTAATATTTGGAACGTTCTCCCGCTGCGAGGCAAGCCAATTGGCTGTCCCATAGGTCGCGTAGAACAATGGTGCGAGGCAGATGAGCCAGATCAGTGCACGTTTTGCGACGGCCCGGTTCAAGCGCCATTGTTCAATCGGTGCGACGGTGTTTTCGGTCATGTGCGCTCAGCGATGGAAACAGTGAATATGCCCCATTCATCGACAAGCTGGTCGATCTTCCTGAAACCCGCTGCCGCAACCAGCTGATCCATTTCAGCCTGCGTCCGGCGGCGCATGACCCATGCTTCGCCGCCACGGTGCGAGGTGAGCGCACGTGCAATCATTTCCAGTTGCGGATGCCACGGCTGGTTGGTGTAGATCAGCAAGCTGCCGGATTGCATCGACGTTGCAAGACCGCCAAGCGAGCGCTTTATAAGCGCGTTGTCGGGAAAGAGTTCGTAAAGGCCGGATACAATCGCAAGATCGGGCGCGGGTTGGATTGCAGCCAGTTGTTCGGCATCGAAAGCATCCGCCTGATGAAAGCTCGCTATATCCTGGATGCCTCTCTCGGCGATGGATTTGCGCCCGGCATCGACATTGATCGGCGCATAGTCCTGCAGCCGGACGCTTGTCGGCTTGACTGCGGATTTGGCAATCGCATCGAGGACATAACGGCCATGACCGGCTGCGATATCGAGAATATGTGTCGTGCGGCCGGCATCCTGCAGTCTTGTCAGGGCGAAGCCGATAAGCTCTTGCAGATGCAGCTTGCGCTGACGAATGCCCCGCCAGCCGATCGCATTCAGGAATTGCTTGTCGATGAGCCTGCCGCCCGGTCCCATTCCCCTCGGTTCGTTCTCATAGACATAGTCGAGGGTTGAGCCGGAGTCGAAACCGGTCTCTACGCCTGTTTTCAGTCCCTTCGAGAACAATGCACTGAAGCGGATGGACGAGCGGTATATCGCCCAATAGAGACCTTTCAAGGAAAGCAGGTCGTGCGGGGATGACAGCCTGTCCTGTTCATCGCGGGTAAAGCCCGTTTGATGGGCGTTCGTTACATCCAGCGGCTCCGGTTCTGTGTCGAAGCATGCAAGAATGAACCGGCGCGCATGTGTCACGGCAATTGCGCGCTCCTTCTCGCCAAGAGTGTCGTGGTAAAATCCCCTGAGCACGTGGCGCTCTTTGAGGGGGTGGGCCAGATTTTCATAGAAGCGATGCTGGGGCCCGTGCCGGACGACCCAGTCACTGCCGGAGATAAGTAACTGCGTCGGTACGGTGATCGCGCGGGCATCCGCGACCACTCGTTCAGCGTTTGTATAAAGATCGAGCAGTATATTCGAGGCGATGGCCCGCGTGACCAACGGGTCATTGTCGAACGACGCGATGCGCGCGGGATCATGGGTAAGAAACTTGGCTTTGACGTAGGAATTGACGAAGAATTGTCCTTTCAATTTCTGCCAGAGCCAGATGCCTTCACGAGCGAATGGAACATAGAGTTTCACACTGAAAGCCGGAGAAGCCAGCACAAGCGCCCGGATACGCGGCGCATAGTCATGGACCCACGTTGCAGCGAGCACGGCACCTACCGACTGGGCGATAACAGCAATGTCCTCAATGGCAAAACCGCCGGTTCTGCATATGTGCTTTACGAAACTGTCGAGATCGCGCACCGATGCTGCAAACGATGGGGAGTAGCCGCGTTCGCCCGGTGAACGGCCATGGCCGCGGGCATCCCAGGCATAGAAAGTGAAATCGCCAAGGCCAAGTTCCTCAACCAGATGTGCAACGCGTCCACCATGTTCGTGGCCACGATGCAGAAGAATAATTGCACCCCTCGGCTTTCCCGATCTGGCCGGCCATTTCCGATAGAAAAGTTCGGTCCCGTCGTCGGTGGGAAAGGTACTTTCCTCTACTGCATCTGATGCCGCAGGATTGGAGGATGGATCTGTCGACATAGGCTTGCTCCGGAAGCAGAATTGATTTTCAGGAATTGGCGCGGCGTAGGCCCGCACGAACACGATTCACGGCGGTGACAACGGATAGCACGGCCATAAGGGGAAAAACCCAGCCGAACCATGAGGGCAGGATGACACCACTACCGATAAGCGCGGCTATGATGCCGAGAGCCAATGCGCGGTCGCTTTTTCCGAATGGTCCGGCATAACCACGCCCGCCGCCGGTCATGACCCCGAGCACGCCGGCATATTCGGCAATCATCGCTGTGACGGCAAAGGCAACCACCCCTGCAGTGGCAAACGGTGCAACAAGTGCGAATGGAAGGATCAAGGCCACATCCGAAACGATATCGCCAAGCTCATTCAGATACGCGCCGAGTTTGGATGCCTGTCCGAATTCACGAGCCATCATTCCATCAATGGCATTGAGTGCCATGCGGACAAAAAGCACCAACGGCAATAGCCAGAAAAGCAACGTATTCTGCGGGAAAAACGCAATCAACGCACCCGCTACAACCGAGATGATTGTTGCGGCGATGGTCACCTGATTTGCTGTGGCGCCAGCGGAAACAAGTCCAGCAGCCAGGGGACGGAGCAGGTTCTGAAAAGCTGGTTTGATGGAATAAAGCGTCGGCATGAAATCCCCCCATGGTTGTGCTTAATTTCACCACTCGACTGCTTGTAACAGAAAATCCACTTCGGACTGGTTTTCCTGCATGAGATATTTGTTTCGGAAATGAAATCACTTCCGAGTCTATCATAAAAGCCGCTGATTTAACTCCGAGAGCGGGCGCCTTTTCTGTCGCGATGATGTTACCGACTTCCTTTTTGGCACATCGAAGCTGCTGGTGAGGGTTTCAGCACATTGTTCCTCTCAGCCTTACGACCCAAAATCAGGCCCATTCTTCAATTTTTGTATTGATAATTGACATCCAAAACGTTTTGGAAAATTATACCGCACACTTCTGGGAGGGGGCATGTCCAATCTGAAACAACTTGCGCAATCGCTCGGCCTATCCATCACCACGGTATCGCGGGCGCTTGACGGTTATTCTGACGTCTCGGCCAAGACAAAGGCGCGCGTGCTCGAAGCTGTAGCCAAGACGGGATATCAGCCGAATGCTTCAGCGCGGCGTCTGCGGCGGCAACGCGCTGAACTTGTCGCAGTGACGCTTCCAACTGCCCCAGGTCATATCGGACCACCACATTTTCTCGATATCCTCTCCGCATGCGCGGAGCATCTGGCCATTTCAGGCCTCAACCTTGTCATTGCACCTGTCCCGCGCGGGCAGAGTGAACTCGAAATGTGTCGGCGCTTCGTCGACGGACAGCGGGTCGATGCCATGCTGCTTGTACGTACCAGGCGTCATGATGAGCGCGTGGAATTGCTTCAGTCACGGGGCGTCCCGTTTGTTACACATGGCCGGACGGAATCGGCGAAACCGCATGCATTTCTTGACGGTGACGGCTTCTCCGGCTTTCGGGATGCCACACTGCGTTTCATTGCCGATGGCCATACACATATCGGGCATGTGGCGGGGCCACAGGAATTTTCCTTTGCCCATCACCGGCGCTTGGGGTGGGAGGATGCCCTTCGCCGGGCCGGGCTTGCATCGGAACTCATGGCTGAAGGCGAACCCACTGAGCATGGCGGATATGCCGCTGCAAAGGCGCTGATGAGCGGTCCAGTCAAACCCACAGCCATTCTTTGCGCAACCGATGAAATGGCGGTCGGCGCATTGCGGGCATTGCGTGAAGTTGCTGGCGGCAACACCGTTTGTATTACCGGACATGACGACTTGCCTATGAGTGCTTTTACGGATCCGCCACTTTCGACCATGCGCGTGACTGGCGAAGACATTGGCGTTCGCATCGCTTCTCTGCTGTTGCGTGCCATCGATGGCGAGGCGCCGGAATCCCTCCAGGAAATACACCCCGTCGAATTCATACCGCGCGCCAGTCATTGCCGGTCGCAACGGCTGGCCGATAATGACGCAGGCATTCACGAATAATAATGGAGGAGAAGCAATGAAACGATCCCTGCTTATCGGGCTGCTCGCGGCCTCTGGCTTTTTGACTGCTACCGTCGCCAAGGCCGAAACAGTTTTTCTATCAACCCAGCTGCGTCCCATTGAAGAGGCAACGGCCGTGCGCAATGTGATCCTGAAGGGTCTGGCCGCCCCCGTGGAGTATGTCGTTGAAGAACCGCCACAATTTGCCGTACGCATGGAAGCCGAGCGCCAGGCGGGAAAACATACAATCAGTCTTGTCGGCGCACTTCATGGCGAGTTGTCCCCCATTGCATCGAAGGACGGCTTTGTGCCGCTTGACGACGTGGCTAAGCAACTTGCCGACAATGGCATGCCAAAGGCACTTCTTGATCTTGGAAAACTCGGTAAGGACAAACAGCAATATATCCCGTGGATGCAGGCCACCTATGTGATGGCGGCCAACAAACAGGCACTCCAGTATTTACCTGCGGGGGCTGACATCAACAAACTGACCTATGATCAGCTCATTGAATGGGGTCAGAAGATGCAAACCGAGACCGGACAACCGCGTATCGGCTTTCCCGCTGGACCCAAAGGTCTGATGGCGCGCTATTTCCAAGGATATTTCTATCCGTCCTTTACGGGCGGTGTCGTTCGCCCATTCAAATCCGCGGATGCGGCCAAGGGATGGGAAAGCTTCAAAAAGCTCTGGGCTGTCGTCAATCCCAATTCCACCAACTACAATTTTATGCAGGAGCCCTTGCTTGCCGATGAGGTATGGGTTGCCTGGGATCATATCGCCCGGCTGAAAGAAGCCGTCGCGTCACAGCCGGACCAGTACGTGATCTTCCCTGCTCCGGCTGGCCCGAAGGGGCGCGGCTACATGCCTGTCGTGGCTGGCTTGGCAATCCCGCAAGGGGCACCTGATGAAACGGGAGCCAAAGGCGTCATCGAACATTTGGTCAAACCGGAAACACAAATTCTTACGGCAAGGAATGTTGGCTTCTTTCCAACGGTCGACGCAAAACTTCCGGCGGATATTGAACCGGGCATTGCCATGCTGGCCGCCGGCGTGCAGGCAACGCAGCAGGCACCCGATGCTATCATTTCACTGTTGCCGGTGGGTCTTGGGGATCGCGGCGGCGAGTTCAACAAAGTCTATATGGATGCATTCCAGCGGATCGTCATTCGCGGGGAACCGGTAACCGATGTCTTGAGCCAGCAAGCCGCGAGCCTGAGCAAACTGATCGGTGATACGGGCGCCCCTTGCTGGGCACCGGATGCACCAAGCCAAGGTTCCTGTCCTGTCGAATAATATCATTGGACGTGCACACTCCCCGAGAAGTTGATCATGCAGAACGACAAGTCCTGGATTCCCTATGTACTGATCGCGCCCTGCGTGATCTTTCTCGCGTTGCTCTTTCTTTTGCCGCTGGTCCAGACAATCTGGCTCGCGATTTCCGAAGGCGGCATGCCCTCTCTTGCCAATCTGCAAACCATGGCGGGGGATTTGAACTTTCGCTCGGCCATCCGCAACACGTTCCTGCTGACACTTGCGGTTGTACCGATCCAGATCATGATTGCCCTGGCAATGGGTTCCATGGTCGCCAAAGTTGGTGCCGGCCGCGAAACCATTCTCTGGATATGGACAATTCCACTTGGCATTTCCGATCTGGCGGCGGGCCTCGTCTGGTTGTCGATCCTGCAGAACAGTGGCTACCTGAACAGCATGCTGTTCACTCTTGGTCTCATGGAGAGGCCGGCCAACTGGCTGTCCTATCAGACGCCGATAGCCTCGTTTTTTGCTATTGCTGTCGCCGAAATCTGGCGTGGCACCGCCATTGTCATGGTCATCATTGTGGCAGGTCTCAATCAGGTGCCAAAGGAATTTGGCGAAGCGGCGGAAGTCTTCGGCGCGGGCCGCTGGACGCGGTTTTTCCGCATCACACTGCCCTTGATCAAACCTGCTCTTCAATCCGCATTGATCCTCAGGACAGTTCTCGCCTTCGAGGTTTTCGCCGTGGTCTATGCATTGGGTGGAAGCAACATGCCTGTGCTTGTTGGCGAAGCCTACACCTGGCAAAACCAGAACCAGAATTATGGCGTAGCCGCAGCCTATGCGGTGCTGATCATGATCATCTCGCTGGCGGCCACGTTTGTATATCTCAAAGCCGTCAAGGTTGATCCGGAGCGCCTGCCATGAACACCAGCTCCCAACCGTCAAGCTTTGGTTCGGCCCGGTCTGTTCTTCTTTGGAGCGGCATCGCAGTGCTTTGTGCCTGGGTTCTCGTCCCGATCTACCTGGTAGCACTCGGCGCGTTTGGCGGGCGAGGCGGGGTCTATCAATGGCCGAAAACCGCTTTCCCGGCCGGTGTTTCTTTCGAGCCGTTTCTGCTCTTTTTGAAAACCGAAGGCGTGGCCGGCGCTTTCATGAACTCGCTTGGCGCAGCGGCGGTCACCGTTGTCCTGTCCGTTCTGATCGGAGCGCCTGCCGGTTATGCGCTCGCCCGCTACAATTTCAAGGGCAAGGACAGCTTTCGTCTGCTTGTGCTTCTGACCCGGGCTTTTCCACTCGCCATCCTAGCCCTGCCGTTGACCGTGTCCTTCATTCGGATCGGCCTTTACGACACCATCATCGGTGTCGGGCTGGTGCACACGGTTTTGGCCCTGCCCTTTGCCGCTCTCGTCACGCAGGGCATTTTCATGGGTGTACCACGAGAACTCGAAGAGGCTGCATGGGTGTTCGGTTGTTCGCGTCCCCAGGCCTTTTTCCGTATTGTTGCACCGCTGGCACTGCCGGGACTTGCCGCAACGGCGGTCTTTGCCTTTGTCATTTCCTGGAACGAGGTCTTTGCCGCCTCCGTTTTGACAGTCCGGCACCGTACACTGACGGCTTATCTTCTGACTGTTCTCGCTGAAAGCCCGCTGCACTACCGCTTTGCCGGTGGCCTGTTGCTTATCCTTCCCTCCGTCATCTTCATATTCGCGGTCCGGCGCTACCTGTTCGCAATATGGGGTATTTCCAGCAAATAAGGGAGCGACCATCGTGGCCAATATCGTCATCGATCGCATTAAAAAGACCTTTGGTACATTTGAGGCATTGAAGGAAATATCGCTCGAAATACGCGACGGCGAGTTTGTTTCTCTGTTGGGACCGTCGGGTTGCGGCAAAACCACATTGCTGAGGATCATTGCCGGGCTCGAAACCGAAACGTCAGGCAAGCTTTTGATTGGCGGCACTCCCATCAACGGGCTGGCACCGAAGGATCGTGGCCTGGCCATGGTTTTCCAGAACTATGCGGTCTTCCCCCACATGACAGTGTTCGAGAATGTAGCCTTCGGTCTGCGTATGCAAAGGGCCGATGAGCAGCGAGTGAAAAGACAGGTCGGCAAGGCTGCAGCGCTCCTGCATATCGAACCCTACCTTGATCGCTATCCGAACAAGCTCTCCGGCGGCCAGCGCCAGCGCGTAGCTGTTGCCCGCGCGCTGGCAGTCGAGCCGAAAGTGCTGCTGATGGACGAGCCGCTTTCAAACCTCGATGCTCTGCTTCGCCTTGAAATGCGCACGGAATTGAAAGCCGTTCTGCAGGCGTCGGGAACGACGACCATCTATGTGACCCACGACCAGACCGAGGCCATGGGCCTCTCCGATCGTATCGCCGTCATGTACAATGGCCGCATCGAGCAGGTCGGCGCGCCTGTCGATATTTACAGCCACCCGGCGAGCCGCTTCGTTGGTGGTTTCATGGGCAGTCCGCCGATGAATTTTATCCGGCTGCCAGTCACGAATGGCACTGTAAAGCTCGGCAATACCAGCCATGCTGTGCCTGCTCATTCGGGCAGCGACATTGTGCTTGGTCTTCGCGGAGAAAATGTTTCGATCACTCCGCTTGCTGAAGGTTTGCGCCTCGACGTGCGCGTGGCTGAACCAATGGGCTCGCATCTGCTCTTGACGGGTACCGTCGCGGAACAGCCCGTGCGCGTGATCCTGCCGCCGAGCGAAACGGTCAGGGCCGGTGACGCGATTGGCCTCAAGCTCGATGCAGACCGTTTGACATGGCTTTCGCCTGAAACTGGTCTTTCCCTCAATCACCCCATTGCATAACTCTACCTTCGAACGGGAAGCCATGACTGACTATCTTGAAGACGCGCGCCAAATTCTGGCCGCCAATGATCGTGGCGGTTACACAGTGCCGACCGATCGGCTCTATCCATTCCAGTGGAACTGGGATTCCGCATTCGTCGCAATGGGTTTTGCGACCTATGATGTTCCGCGCGCCTATCGTGAACTTGAGCGGTTGATCGAGGGCCAATGGGCCGATGGAATGATCCCGCATATAGTTTTCCACGCGCCAAGTGACACATATTTTCCGGGTCCGAATGTCTGGCGCACACACCACACCACTGCCACTTCAGGTATTACCCAACCTCCTGTCTTCGGAATGGCGCTGAAAAAAGTCCATGATGCTGCAAAACGTCAGGGACGAACGGGCACTGGGGAACGCAGCCGGTTCCTCTATGATGCGGCGTTGCGCTGGCACCGCTGGTGGTATGAAGCCCGCGATCCGGAGAGCACGGGACTGGTCGCGCTGCTGCATCCATGGGAAAGTGGCAGCGACAATTCACCAGCCTGGGATATTGCGCTGGCCCGCGTTCCCACAACGACGAAAACCGAAGTCATTCGCAAGGATACCGGCCATGTGGACGCTGCCATGCGGCCGCATGACGAGGATTATCGCCGCTTTATTCATCTGGTCGATACCTACGCCGCGTGCGGGTGGAATCCCGCGGAGCAATGGGCAGCCGCTCCCTTCAAAGTCGCAGAAATCCAGACGACGGCCATTCTTTTGGCATCCGGCGAAGCGCTGCTCGAACTCGCCCGCGAATTTGGCCAGGAGGCCGACGCGGAGGAGCTCGAGACAGTCAATGCTCGATCCCGCAAGGCGCTGCTGGCGCAATGGCGGCCCGAACTGCGGCGCTTCGTTTCGCGTGACCTGATTTCAGACACTGATATTGAAGCGCCGACGCAGGCCTGTTTCTGTCCGCTCCTGGCGCTTGATCTGGAACAGACCGCGCTGGAAGAAGTAATCGCTGAAATGAACGCTTGGTCTGATGGGCTGAAAGTACTGTTCCCATCGACACAACCATCTTACTCCGGTTTCGAGGCAAAGCGCTATTGGCGCGGTCCGGTCTGGGCGGTCATCAACTGGCTGCTGATTGATGGTCTGCAACGCAACGGCAAAGATACAATGGCCGAGAAATTGCGCCTTTCCACGGTAAGAGCCATCGAAGCAAATGGCTTTGCCGAGTATTTCGACCCTTTGACCGGTGAAGGTTGTGGCGGATTGGGTTTCTCCTGGACGGCAGCAGCCTATATCGAGCTTTTGCGTTTGAAGGTAGATGGCTCAATGAGGCGCGCGCGACCGGAGCTTACAAGCCCATCGTAGTAATGCGCTTGGCGAAGCGCCGTGCAGTGAAACTCGCCAACTTGGCTGTCCCCTTGCGTCAAGAACCGCCGAAATCCTGATTGTCGGGACAATTCTCACAGGCAGATGCAACGTGAATTTGCCCGAAAAAGACTACGGCCAAATAGCTATCCCTACGCCCAGATGGCTGTAGATGAATTGCAGGCTCTTCTTTTTGTTCATCTGACTGCACAATAGAGGTTGGTCGAACCATGCGTTCCGCAGAGCTTCGCGAGGCGGGTGGTTGCAACTGGGGTGGAGTAACGATGATGGCGGATAATCGTCCCATAGCGGAAGGGGTGCTCAACACGAGCACCAGCCAGAATGCGATTCCGGGTTCCGCTTCGGGGCATTTGGCGCTCGTCCCAACGTGGCTTCCCCTGGAGGTTGTGCCGAGCAGTTCAGCCGGAAGCGGCGGCGATGGCATCGCGATTGGCGTCATAAGCAGCACTCCCATGGCAATCTTCGCGCCTTCAAATGCCGCTATTGCTGGTCCTCACACTGTGGTTGAGGCACAGCAGGGCAACAATTCCTTGATGAATCAGCACTCCACCGAAATGGCTGGCATGGGCGGGAACGGGGGCAGTGGCAACGGTGTGCTCAGTGGCGGCGGGGGGGACACTCTCCATCATGCCGGCAGCGGCGGCAACGGGATTTTCTACGGCGGAATGGTAAGCTCGGATGTCGGGAGTTTCGTGCCGGTCAACGTTGCCGTAGCCGGAGGGCCGGGTTCACACGCGATTGCCGATCAATCGAATAATTCGGCCATGCTGCAGGGTACCACCCAGATTGGCGGGATCGGCGGCTCGGGCGGTGATCACAATACAACGATCCATGATTCCCCGAGTGGGTCCGGATCTGCGCTCACCTATAGCGGCGATCTGTATGCGGGTCATGGCGGCAACGGCTATTTCATCGGTAGCATGGTCGACCTGAACGTAGCCATTTTCTCGCCGATCAATATTGCGGTCGGTGCTGCAGGCGGCTCGGCTGAGGCCCATCAGACCAACAACGCAATCTTCGATCAGGGCGCCATTCAGATCGCGGGCATAGGAGGCAATGGCGGCGGTTTCAATCTGAGTTCCGATACGATTTTCACCGGCAACCATTCATCGGGAAGTGGCGGGTCGGGCTTTTCGAACGGCAGTATGGTGGATGTGAACATAGGATATTTCCATCCGATCAACATCGCGGTACCTGCGGGCGGCACGGCCGATGCGCAACAACTTGATCACGTCCTTTACGATCAGCATGCGTTGCAAATGGCAGGCATCGGCGGGCATGGCGGCGATATCTCGAATGCCCATTCAGCGCTGGTAGACGACATTCTTTCGTTCATTCATGTGTAAGCACATGATCCGCCGGATATGGCTGCGGATCTCCAGCCCCGCACGCTAACCTCCACCCATTTCCCTCTCAAATGCAATGAAATGCCTGAAGTGCAGGCATTACCTTGAGGGGTCGCGCACCAGCGCGCGGCTATAGCCAGTTGGATGTTTTGGCGATTGGCCCCTTATGCAGCCGCACCCTCCCCAAAAGAACGTCTCCGAATATCTAGCTAGCCCGCAATGCAAATGGCGAGCACTGTTCTAGGGCGATTATCTTGCTTGGCGATGACATCGCCGGGCACCAGGGCGTGGGAGAAACACTGACAAACCATGTAAAGGGAGTAAAGTTATGCCTATTCCACAATTATCTGACACGATCCAACTCAATCATTCCAACGCAGGCGACGCAAATGCCGGTAACGGCGGCGACGGCTACAGCTACGGAGATATCAACTACAATCCCAGTGCGTATGTCGCCAATTCACAGACGGTGTATGGCGCAGATACGGATTTGCACAATGGCGATCATGTTTGGCAAACTGCAGATTGGGGTGCGGGGCCTGGTGGCCACGGTGGCTCAGCTGAGGCTGAGAACGGAACCCTTTCCTCCATCACCAACAATGGTGCTGGCGGCGCTGGCGGCGCTTCCACCTCCAACGGGAGTGAGACGAACGGCAGTGGTGGTGATGTAGCAGCAGTTTCTGCAGCAACAACTGCTACCCAGAACACCCAATTCTTCGCAGATCAGCACGCCACTATTCTCGCCGGCGTCGGCGGTAATGGCGGTAACGGCAATATTGCACGCGGTGGCGATATCTCGGCTGCAGTGGTTCACACCGATCCCACAACGACGACTCAGTCCATATCAAATACTCTCGATCATTTCGACCATAGCCATGTCGATCTCGATCTGAGCCATTTGATCTGACGCTTCCGGCCCGTGAGGATCGTCGGGTCCAAACCGACGATCCTCATCGACGGCCAGGTGTTTGCCTTGTCAGTACCGCGAAAACCGAGATCTGATAATGACAACGAATATCATACAATCCGAGCGCCAACCGACGCATCTGGTAGTGGCCCTTCGCGCTTGCGCAGGAGCCTTTGGTTTGGTTTTCATTTACAGTTGCGGTTACAATATCTTTCTACTCGCACCGTCGATCTATCTCCTCCAGATTTATGACCGCGTCCTGTCGAGCCGGAGCACCGACACGCTGCTGATGTTGACCCTTGTCATCGCTGTCGCGGTTGTTGTTGGATCGGTGCTCGATATCGTGCGCCGTGCTGCGCTTACCCGTATCGGCAGTTGGCTCGATCATCGAATGCGGCCAGTTGTCCTTACCGCCGCATTCGAATATGCAGCCAGGGTCAATACGAATGTTGCCGCCGATTGCTATCGGGATCTTGCTTCGCTGCGCCAATTTCTCGATTCCCCGGCGAGCGCGCTGCTTTTCGACATCCCCTGGGCGCCCGTCTTCCTGCTTCTGCTTTTTCTCGTTCACCCCCTGCTTGGAGCAATTGGCCTCTTGAGCGCACTTGCGCTGCTGCTTCTGGCCCTTCTAACCGAGCTTGCCACACATGAACCGCTGACCCACGCAAGTGCGGCGCTGGCGCGGAGCTACTCCCGGTTCGGAATGGCGCTAAAATACATCCAGGTGGTCCGGGCAATGGGCATGCAGGACGGCGCCGCGCAGGTTGTTTACCGCGATGCGGAGTTTGCGAGAATAGCGCAGGACAACGCAATGCACCGGACAGAGATCATTCTTGGTTTCTCGAAATCCATCCGCACGCTGACGCAAATTCTGGTGATGGGTGCCGCCACGTGGCTGGTGCTGGCGGAGAGCAGCAGTCCTGGCATTATTTTCGTTGCCAGCCTGTTGCTGGGCCGTGGGCTTACACCGATCGAAGGTGCGATCGGCGCTTGGCGTTCCTTTGCGTATGCGCGCAACGCTTTCAACCGTCTCAATAGGATGTTGGTTGCTGTCGCATCGGATGCCGGCTCGCGCATGGTGCCGGTGCCCGAATCCAGCAGCCTCGTGCTTCAGAACGTGAGCTTCGCCGTGCCCTATGCCGACCGGCACATATTGAATGATGTTTCATTGCGCCTCGCACCCGGCGATTGCGTGGCGCTCATCGGCTCATCGGGATCTGGCAAATCGACGCTTGGGCGGATCATGGCCGGCGTGCTGCAGCCAACGAGCGGAAGCGCTCTGCTTGGTGGCGTGGATATATCAGCGCTGCGTCTTTGCGGCGGTACACGCCATATCGGATACCTGCCGCAGGACATCGAATTGTTCGGCGGCGCGATCAAGGAAGTAATCGGCCGTCTCGATGGCGCGGATTCCGCCAAGGCAATCGAAGCGGCCAAGCTCGTCGGCCTGCATGAAGCCATCATGCGCTTGCCGCAGGGCTACGAGACCGACATCGGCGAGGGCGGCAGCTTGCTCCTACGCGCACAACGACAGCAGCTCGGACTGGCAAGGGCGGCTTACGGCAATCCAGCCCTCGTTGTGCTTGACGATCCAAACTCAAGTCTGGACTATGATGGCGAGCGTGTCCTGTTCAATGCGATCCAACGCATGCGAGCCAAGCGGATGACGGTCGTCATTATCACGCACCGGTTGGGTGTTCTTCCGGTCACCAACAAAATTGCGATCATGCGAAACGGCACCATCGATGCCTTCGGAGATAGTGACGAAATTTACGACACGTACCTCCAACCGCCAGCGCGAACAGGGACATAGGAGGCAGCGAAATGGCCCTCGTTCAATTCGATATACCGCTCAAGTTTTCGGGTGTGCTCAACACATTGCGCCATGCCATCGTAAAGTCGGATCAAAACAAGAAGCACTTCGTCTATGTGCCAATCGCGGGACCAACCAGCGGGGCGCTGGCACCTGCTTCCCCGATGCCAAGGCTTCGAAATGTCGCCTTGTTAGGCAACCTGCTGATCGGTGTCTTCATTATTGGCCTTGGCACCTGGTCGATCTTTGCGCCACTCAAGAGCGCGGCCATTGCCGCAGGTGTTGTCGAGCCTGAAACGAGCCGCAAGGTTATCCAACATCTGGAAGGCGGTATCGTGCGGCAAATCCTTGTCAAGAACGGCGACGCTGTGAAAGCTGGCCAGGTTCTCTTCCAGCTTGACGACACGAAATCACGCTCGGAGCGCGACAGTCTCCAGGGACAGCTCTGGGATGCCAAGGCAAGTCACGCGCGCCTGAGTGCAGAACAGAAGGGCAGCGACCGCGTTATGTATGGCGCGGATCTCGAAATCCTCAGAGTCACCAATCCGGCAATCAACGGCATTCTCGACGGACAAGATCACATCTTCGAGACGCGCCGTCTGGTGATGAAATCCGAGATCGCCATCACGCAGAAGAAAATGGATCAGGTGCAGGAGGAAATCTCTGGTCTCATGGCGCAAAAAGCGGCGCTGACGCAGAGGGTGGAAATCGCGCGGCAGGAGCTCGATGCCGTCTCCCCGTTGGCCGCCAAGGGGCTTGAACGAAAGACCAGGCTCCTTGTCCTGGGACGGGAAATAGCGGATCTCGATGGCCAGCTCGGCGAAGTTGTCGCCCAGATATCACGCGCATACCAGGTCATCAGTGAAAGCCAGGCCTATCTTGTGAAAATCGAAAGTGACCGGCAAAACGAAGTCGCCCAAGGTATTCGCGACACGGAAAGCCAGACATTGCAACTGAGCGAAAGATTGCGGGCAATCGATGATCAACTCACGCGGACTGCAATCAGAGCGCCCGAGGATGGGGTGGTCATTGACCTGCGCATCCATACTGCAGGCGGTATCATTGGCGCGGGCGAGCCGCTCGTCGATCTCGTGCCGCGCAATGGCAGTCTTGTTGTGTCCGCGCATGTGCGGCCAGAAGATATCAACCGCGTGCATTCTGGACTCGAAGCGCAGATTCATCTGCTTCCCTACAATCAACGTCGCGTACCGTTGCTGAAAGGTGTGGTCGAATACGTCTCCGCCGATCGTCTCGTCGATAAGCAAAGCGGCCAAGCTTACTACGCCGCAACAATTCGCGTGACCGACGAACGGCTGGCGAAGATGCGCGATGTTAAGCTGATTCCGGGCATGCCTGCGCAGGCGTTGATCGAAACCGGGGAGAGCAGTGTGGCGTTTTACGCGGTCAGGCCGCTCCTTGACAGTTTCAACCGCGCGTTTCGCGAAGATTGACCGATAGCAAGTGGAGCGATCCGGATGGTGTTGCGCGGCGAGGGGTATCGTCGGGCATATTCTGGACTATTGAGTGCGCTTGAGGATGCTTGAGAAGACCTCACTCAAAATAGTCCAGGAGCTATTGTGCGGGAATGTCTGACGTTACCCTTTGACCGAGCCGTGCGACCACTTCGGTTCTGTTCTGCACCTGCAATTTTCGCATGATGTGCTGCAAATGCATTTTCACCGTATGATCCGAAAGATTTAGCTTGCACGCAATGACTTTGTTGGGATGTCCGCATTGCAGTTCTGCAAGAACATCCGCTTCGCGCGGGGTAAAATCTGCAATCGACATATAGTGTGCGTTGTTCTCGATTATCCTGCGCGGCTTGTCCTGGGGCTTGTTGCGCATCGCCGACGCGTTCGCGTGTGCGACAAACGGGTGCGGATAGAAAACACCACCGGCAAGGATGAGTCGCATACCCGCAAGGGCGACGTCGATCGGAACTGAGGTTGTGAAGTAGCCGCGAATGCCCATCTCAAGCGCCTGAGAGGCGACCAACGTATCATCCATGTTGGAGAGAAGGGCGATCGAAGCCTCAGGAAACATGTTTCTAATTACGTCAAGATCGTCGCAGAGACTTGCGCTGTCGAGAGTTCTTCCAGCCATGTCCAGTGCGATGAGATGCACATCCATCCCGAGAGCACTATCGAGAGTCTTGACGGAGACCATGTCGATGAAGTCCCAGCCCGCAAGTTCATCCTGGAGGAGCCGGATGATCGTTGTGCGCACGAGTGTATGTTGTTCTATAACGATTACCGTCGGCGTATTGTGTGCCTTGCGGCGTTTTGTATCTTGACCGATGGACACGTGTTGCTCCCTATTTGGATGTATTCCAATCCATTTTTGCAGAGCATACTATTCCCGTTCTTCATGCATGTCATGATTATAGTGGGATTAGATCCCGTTCTACATCGATATACATCAATTGGGCTATATACGCTTTCCATCCAACTCTCAGCGTTCGGAGAATTTCGCTGGACGCCGTCACCTCCATCCGAGCGCGGGCGCAACGTGCGTCAGGATTGCTTCGAGCACATGTACGTTGTAATCGACGCCCAGCTGGTTTGGCACCGTTAACAGCAAAGTATCCGCCTCCACGATGGCCTCATCCTGCGCAAGCTGTTTCACAAGCGCTTCGGGCTCAGCTGCATAACTGCGGCCGAAAATGGCTCTGGTGTTTTCATCAATGTAACCAAGCGAGTCTCCTTCCTTGCTGCCATTTCCGAAATAGGCGCGATCGCGGTCATTCATCAATGCAAAGATGCTTCGGCTGACGGAAACACGGGGTGTCCAATTGTGGCCTGCTTCCTTCCAGGCGTTGCGATAAGCACGTATTTGCGCCGCTTGCTGAATATGGAAGGGCTCACCGGACTCGTCATTCTTAAGGGTGGAGCTTTGGAGATTCATTCCTAGTTTGGCCGCCCAGACCGCCGTCGAATTCGAACCGGCGCCCCACCAGACACGCTTTCGCAGGCCTTCGGAATGCGGTTCGAGGCGCAGCAGACCGGGCGGATTCGGAAACATTGGTCGTGGGTTTGGCTCAGCAAAACCCTCGCCCCCGAGCAGGCTCAGAAAAACCTCGGCGTGTTGACGCCCCATGTCAGCATCGGTGGCGCCATCGTTTGGCTGATAACCGAAATAACGCCAGCCGTCGATGACCTGTTCCGGGGAGCCCCGGCTCAGCCCAAGCTGCAGCCGGCCGTTTGAGATCAGGTCCGCCGCACCGGCATCTTCGGCCATATAGAACGGGTTCTCGTAGCGCATATCGATGACAGCGGTGCCGATTTCGATATTTTTGGTTTTCGCTCCAATTGCCGCCAATAGCGGGAAGGGGGAGGCCAATTGCCGGGCAAAGTGATGCACACGGAAATAGGCGCCGTCCATGCCAAGCTCCTCAGCGGCGACAGATAAGTCGAGCGACTGAAGAAGAGCGTCTCCGGCTGAACGGGTTTGCGATTGGAGTGAAGGCGCCCAATGGCCGAACGAAAGAAAACCGATCTTCTTCATGATATCATCCCTGAAAAGGAGCAAACCCCGTCGCTCGGGGAGCGCTCAATATGGGGCCGGATACCAATGGTTGTAAGTGCGTTGAACACAGTGTTCGAAGAGTGGCACAAGAGGCGCGTGCGAAGGTACAGTTTTCGCCCGACAATGGATGGCAGACCACGCGGCAAGCAAGCTTGGTGTTCCGCTGTGTTACCCCATCGCTTTCGCGCGAACAGGCAATTTTGACATGATCACTTTCGCAGCGGGTTGCGGGACGTTTTTCTCCGCCAATTTTGACACGATCTCTTCCCGGATGACCTCGGCATTCATTGTGGGGCCAATAATGACCCGCGAGATCAGCTGAGGAAACTCCAATCCAGTGATGTTCTCCGTTGGCCGATTTTTGAGTGGCAGTTTATAGATCGTTCTGTTGCTGCCCTCGACAGCAGGGTTGTGTTTGATAAGCATGGGCGAAGGCCACAGAAGCGGGTTGGTCAAGACTCGCCATTCCCGCTCATCGCGAAGGCCAGGGTGTTTGGAACATACGGCCGCGAAAAGCAGCATCAAAAATATAACTTCGCGTAGTACGGGCCTGTTGGTCTGGGATATGAATTGCTGATTGTCCAATATGGACGCAGTGACAGTTTCGAACTCTCCAGCGAACTGCTGTCTTGTCCAGTACGCAACCGGGCTCGAATAAGCTTTCAGCGCCTGTGCCACTTGCATGAACGGGGAAGTGTCGACAACGACCGCAACACCGGTTGCATCCCCTTCAAAGGCTCGCCACAACGACAGGCGTCCGGTGTTGTTCTCGTTAGGATCGTGTTCGGCTACAGACAAGACATATGTCTCGTTTCTCAAACCCGGCAGCCAGTCCTGAAATTTCTTTATGCCTTCGTTCCAAACGCCCGGTACACATCGATCAAGCGCGTCAGCGAGTGCAGCACTGGCTGAATTGTTGATCCAATGCTGCAGTCTTTCCAAGCCGGTCTCGATGTCTTGGTGATCGTTCATATCCCGGGTGTTTCTGAACTCGATCTCTTCACTGTCAAGAATTTGGAGCAGATTTTTCGACGTGGTGTAATGGACGAACCGAGATTCCGGTTTGATTGCTGCACGGCTTTTAAAAGTGCTCGGCATGAAGATACTGAGCATTTTGATAACGGCCGGATCCCAATTTTCCATAAATATTTCCCTTGGATTCGGCGCGAAACCACCAACTCGCCTGCAACTCATCTGTACGTGTTTAGCGCGCATTCCCCTACGGGAGAAGGTATTTCAAAGCCGGGCTGGGCTTTAAATCGTGTATAGTCGAGCATCGCGAAACAGGAGCATTGGCGGCCATAACGCCGTGTCAAAAGCCCGATCTTGCAGTATGTATTCCCTCAACCTTGAGACAAGTGCGATTTTTTTCAATGCGGATGTCGATTTGGCAAGAGCTGGATCGTTGTCTTGATAAGTGAGCCAGTTCAGCGGCAATGGTGCCCGCAGCTCGCCGAAGGAGGAATTGTCAAATGCGATTCATGTCAATCGTCACATCCGCCCACTCCCAACCTCCCACGCCGGAACTCATCGAGGCGATGAACAAGCTCGCCGACCGGGAGATCAAGGCTGGCCGCATGCTCGACATGGGCGGACTCACGCCAGTCACCATGGGTGCGCAGGTGCGCATAGCAAACGGGCAGCTCAGTGTCATTGACGGCCCTTTTGTCGAAGCAAAGGAGGTCATCGGCGGCTATGCAATCATGGAGTTTGGCAACAAGGACGAGGCCGTAGCGTCGGCGGTCGAGTTCATGCAGCTGCACAAGGACTTCATGCCGGGATGGGAAGGCACGTGCGAGGTTCGTGCGTTCGCCGGCCCTTGAGACAAAAAAACCACTCATCCGGTCGGTGGCCATGACGGCCGCCGACGTTCATCGGGTGCTCTCGCCATTTGGCGGATTGGGCAACCCCGCCTGATTGCCAGCTTGGGGAGAATGCTGCGCGAACTGGCTTGCTCAAAGGAAAGCCGTCAGGCGCCACACGTCGTTTACGACCGTTGGCAACAGAGTTGCCTTTAATTGCTGTGACGGATCGAGGCAATATCAGCCGGCTTGACGTTGGTTTCCTGGCCACCCCATGTTGCCCGTGCCCAGTTGGCAAGATCCGCTACCTGCTGGTCCGTCAGCTGGTCCTTGAACGCTGGCATCGGCTGCATGCGTTCGAGACCCGGGAAACGTTGTGCGGGAATGCCATGCAGGACTGTGCGGACGAAATTGCGCGCATCATTGATGCGCAGCGACGTGTTGGTGGCCAGTGGAACCGCGACATGCGGAATACCTTCGCCCTGGGCGCCATGGCAGCCCGAGCAAAGGTTGAGATAAGTTCCCCGTGCCGACGCTGTAAGCTCGGGAGCCACATTGATCGGCTTGGGCGCTGGTGGCGGTGTGGATTGGTCCGGCACGGCATCGAGGTTGAACAGGTAGGCCGAGAGTGCCTTCATATCGTCGTCGGTCATGTACTGTGTCGAGAAATGGACAACCTCGAACATCTGGTTGGTCATCGCACCTCCGGCGAAAATGCCGGTCTTCATAAAGCTCGCCAGCAAGGGGACGTCAAATCCCATGCGTGTCAGCCCATCCTTCATGATGTCGGGCGCTGCGACGCCTTCAATGATCGTTCCCTGCAGATACCGCGTCTGCTCCATGCCTTGCATCAGGTTGCGCGGTGTGTGGCACTCGCCGCAATGGGCGAGGGCATCGGCCAGGTAACGGCCCCTGTTCCATAATGCGGATCGGGCCGGATCATTTGCCGGCACCGCGCCGGGCAGATTGACAAGATTCCAGAAGGTCAGCGTGCGGCGAATATTGAAGGGAAACGCCAGGTCGTTGCTTTTGTTTTTCACCGGCATGGGTTCGCGCGTCATCAGATAGCTATACACCGCATCGACGTCTTCCGCTGTCATCTGCCGGTAGGAGGCATAGGGCATTGCCGGATAGAGATGTTTCCCGTCCTTGCCGATGCCATCGCGAACAGCACGTTGGAACTCATACCGGGTCCAATTGCCGATACCATTCTCCTTGTCGGACGAAATATTGCTGGAATAGATCGTGCCGAACGGCGTTTGCATCGGCAGCCCGCCGGCCCAGGCAGCCCCGCCCTTTGCCGTGTGGCAGGCATAGCAATCCGCGGCAACCGCGATATAGGCGCCGCGTTGCGCCAATGCTTTCATCTGGTCCGCAGTCAGGGGCTGCTCGATGTCCTTGGCCACGGCGCTTTTCTCGAACAGACCGGCAAAAACGCTGCCCGCAACCAGACCGCCGCACACGATCAATATCGCCATGATCCAGAGTAGCCTACGCAACGTCATGGACTACTCCCTCAGGTTTTCAAGAGGCCGGGTGTCTTCAGCACCAGGTCGCGCACGGCTTGGTGATAGCGGACGTAACCGGTACAGCGGCAGATATGATTATCAAGCGCTTCAGTGATGGCCTGCTCCAGATCGGTCCTGGCAATCGGCTTTCGTTTCAACTGGTCGATGAAAACGGTTGCACCGGTGACAAAACCCGGCGTGCAGTAACCGCATTGGAACGAAAAATTCTCGATGAATGCCTGCTGAATTGGCGAGAGTTCGACAATGGCGCCAGAGGCATCGCGCCTGGCATGCCCCTCCACCGTGCGCACCTTTTTGTCCTTGAACCAATGCGCACCCGTAATGCAGGTGCGCACCTCATCGAGTGTACCATCATCCCTTTCCACGATCACCGTGCAGGCATGGCAGATGCCTTGCCCGCAGCCCATGCGCGAACCCGTGAGATTGAGATACTCGTAGAGAAAATCCTGCATCATCATGCCCTCGGGCACGTCGACGGGATCGATCGCCTTGTCGTTGACGGTCAGCGACAGCTTCTTTGTGACCAGGGTCATGCCAGCGCTCCCCGTATCTTTTCCGGTGTAATCGGCAAATCGTAAAAGCGCTTGCCAATGGCGTGCGATACGGCGTTGGCAAGCGCCGGCACCACCGCAATCATCACGACCTCGGCGATACCCTTGGGCGGGTCGGTCTCCGAAAGCGGCGCGAGGATTTCCACAGTCTGGGTCCAGACTGCCACGTCTTTGGAACGAGGCAGCTCGTAGCGGTTCCAGTTCCAGGTGCCGTCGCCGGGACCGTCCTCGTACAGCGGCAGATACTCCTTCAACGCATGGCCGATACCCATGGCGATGCCTCCCTGGATTTGCCCGGAGACCAGTTCCGGGACGACCTGGGTTCCGCACTCCATGATCGAGTGGTGCGCAAGCAGCGTCACTTCGCCTGTCGCCGTATCGACGCTGATTTCGGCCAGTGTCGCCATCGGCGCATAATAGGTGACGCCGGCATTGTTGCGCTGGGTGGGCGGATAGTGAACCGCTGCCCGGTTGACGAACTGCCAGCCGTCCAGCGTCATGAGCGTTCTGGTTTCGGCGGAGGCGCCATCGCCATATTTCACCGCAAGCGCATCGATTGGAAGCCGCACCCGTCCTGCATTCGGGATGTCGAATTCGGCTTCCGTCCATTGCCATCGGTTGAAGGTATGGACCGTCACGCCGGTGACGAAACCGAGCCGGTGCGCTTCGGCCGCAACCGCCTCGAAACTGAGCGGCGCCAGTCCGCCCGCGTTCACCTGGCCGTTTTCAAGCCGGATGTCCTCCCGCCGCACGGTGTAGGGGGTCATCGATCCGCCGCCAATGCCGCGCGACCACAGCGACTTCGCTGCCGGCCAAATAGCAAGGTCGACAAGCGCATGCGCCGCTTGCCGCGTGGCATGGCCGAGATAATAGACGCTGTTGGTCGCGCTCATCGGCGAGGTGAAACTTGGCGTCCAGCGCGGGCTTTGGCTGTGCTTGTCTTCGTCTTCCTGAGACATGGTGTATGGCTCTTCGGAGGTTTCAAGCGGCATCTGCGGCCAGCGCACCTTGCCGAACTCCGTCTCGTCGGGGACGCGGCCGAGAATGTCGCCAACCATGATCGCCTGCGACGTGGTCGTGCCTGTCCCGATCTCATGTGCCACATGCGCGAACCTGATCCGGCCCGATGCATCGAACTCAAGCGCGGCGAGTGCCGACTCCGCGCCAGTGCCATAGTCCTTCTGCACGTGACCGTAACCAACGCCGTAGCGCTTGCCGGGATTGGTGGCATCGAACGCGGCCTTCTTCTCGGCGCGCTTTGTCCACAGCGGATGGTCGCGCGCCTTGAGCAGGATTTCCTCGTTGCGCAGCGCGCCTGCGGGGATCGCTCCTTGTGTATTCTTCATTCCGGACTTGAAAACATTCTTCAACCGGAGGTCGATCGCATCCATTTTCAGGATTTCGGCGACCTCATCGACCATCATCTCGGTCGCCGACATCGACTGGAGGGTGCCATAGCCCCGCGTCGAACCCGCGTCGACAGCACGCGAGGCAATGGCTGCGGCCGAAAAATCGCTTTTCGGCAGATAGTAGATCGACTGCGCCGCCGTTGCCCCGACGAAGCCCACTGAAAACGAGAAGTTGGGGCGCCCGCCGCCGTCGTTCTTGAAATGGCCGGTCATGGCGCGGAACTGGCCGGTTTGACGGTCAACGACCAGCGTGTTGTCCATCCAGAACGCGTGCCGCTTCAGTCCCATCTGGAACTGTTCGTAGCGATCATTGGCAAGCCGTACCGGCCGGCCATCGCCATAGAGGCCCGCCAGAACGCAGAAAAACGGAAAGATGGAATGATCCTTGGTGCCGTAGCCGACGGTATAACCGACCTTGAGGTCGACTTCCTTGAGATGGAATTTCGATTTGGAGACGAGGCTGGCCGAGACCTCGGCCACTTCATAAGGCGACTGCGTCGCCATCATGATGTGAAGGACACCCGTCGATGCATCGTACCAGACATTGCCATTGTCCGCTTCCATGGCGGACGCGTCGACCGACTGCGAGAAGTATTTGTGTTTGAAGACCAGCAGGTCGTTGCCGGCTTCGCCGATTTCCTTCTCGATCTGCGCAGCGGCAGCCATGCCGCGCGCCATTGCATTGCCATCGCCCGCAGCCGGCCACGCCGGTTCATCACCGGCAAAACCGCCATAGATCACAGCATCCTTCAGCGACGAGTATCGGTCATCCGCATCAGGCGTGCCGCCGTCGATGCGCACATAACGCGCCGCGCCATAGTGGGCCGGATGGCTGTAAGGCGCCTTGCCGCCATAGCGAACCACCGTATCGTCAAAGCGAATCAGCCGCTTGGCCGCGTCGTAGCGGGCGAAGTCATGATAGACGAGGAGTGCGACCGGCTGCCCGAGCAGCCGGGCGGTTTGCCCTTTTGGCACGAAGAATACGTCACCATAAAAGCCGTCGCCCGGGATGGTGATGTTGTCGGCAACGAGATCTTCGTGAAGAACGAGGCGGTCAGGTTTCAAGTCGTCGCCGAGAAGGCTCAGGTCGATGCCTTCGAATATGCGATCCGCTTTGGTCGCATGCAGCATGAAGGCGTGCGCCTGCTCCTTCGGCCAGTTTTCAAGATCGCGGGCACGGTAATCGCGGGCAAAGGTCTTTTCGCCTGTGACCTTGGCGATGGCGTCGAGCCGGAATTTCGGCCGACCGTCGGCCTTAAGCCAGTCAGGCCCGGGTGAGGGGGGCGTTTGAATGAGTGCAGCCTGCGCCGGCGCTGAGAGAAAAGACACCTTGATGGCGATGCCTGCCGCGACGCTGCCTTTGATAAAGGTTCTACGCGAAACATTGGGCTTCATGTCTCCCCCTCCTCCAAACAATTGCAGGCAGTGTAGCGCGCAGCCTGATGTATAGATACAGCGGACGCAATTTCGGAGTCAAATAATACATGCAGTTGCTTCTGAAAGGAGGCCGCATGTGTTGCGAAGGATTAGCGGCTTTCCCCTATACCGGCGCCGAATAGGATTATCGCGCCGTGGGCAAACTTCAGATCATATTGGGATAACTTTCGAGGCAGCACTCACCCGATAAACGCGGTCGAGCGAGGCTCGGCTGCTTCCTTCGTGCATGGACCGGATTGCAGATTTTCACCTGTGTGAAATCGGGGGAAATTAACCATCTGTTAACCATTCGCCGCCTATACCGCCGGAACGAAAAATTAACTTAGATGAACAAAGTGCTAACAGATTCTCAACCAATACGCCTCAAAGGCCGGTCGTTTCTTGCCCTTGTGCTTTCGCCCGAAGCGCCGATCGATCGTTGGCTGCTCCAACTGGACGACCTTGCATCACGTTCTGCGGGGTTCTTCCTGGGTAAACCGATCGTTCTCGACGTTGAGAACCTGCAAACCGACCGCGTTGGGCTGACGCTGCTGATCGAAGAGCTTGCCAAGCGCGGGGTGTCGATCATGGGCATAGAAGGTGCCCGCCCGTCACTCCTTGCGCCCGGCATGCCACCGGCAATGCGGGGCGGGAAATCTGCGACGGATTTCCAGGCTCCCGCAGCAACGACGGCAATCGAACCACGCGGCGGAAATGCCAAGCCTCCTTTAACGTCGGCGAACGCTTCCGGTGGAGCTCAGGTCCGCGTGATGCCGTCGATTATCATCAAGGAGCCTGTGCGATCGGGGCAATCGGTGATTTTTCCGGAGGGCGATGTGACCATCATCGGGTCGGTCGCCTCGGGTGCTGAAGTCGTCGCGGGTGGCTCTATCCATGTCTATGGCACGCTGCGAGGCAGAGCTATGGCTGGCTCGGCCGGAAACGCATCGGCGCGCATTTTTTGCCGCAAACTTGAAGCAGAACTGTTGGCCATAGATGGCCTTTACAAGACAGCCGAGGATTTGGAACCTCGGCTTCGCGGGAAAGCCGTACAGTTGTGGCTCGAGGGAGACACCATACTGGCAGAGGCATTTGGTTGAATCAGGGCTCGAGGAAGGTAGGAAAAAATATGGGAAAAGTGGTGGTAGTTACCTCGGGCAAAGGAGGCGTTGGTAAAACAACGTCAACCGCCGCACTTGGCGCGGCACTTGCTCAGCGCAATGAGAGGACGGTTGTCATCGATTTCGACGTGGGATTGCGGAACCTCGATCTTGTCATGGGCGCGGAACGCCGTGTCGTCTTCGATCTGGTCAACGTCATCCAGGGCGACGCGAAATTGCCCCAGGCGCTCATTCGCGACAAGCGGCTTGATACGCTCTTCCTGCTGCCTGCATCTCAAACCCGCGACAAGGACAATCTCACGGCTGAGGGTGTGGAAAAGGTCATCGAAGATCTGAAGAAATCCTTTGACTGGATCATTTGCGACAGCCCGGCAGGCATTGAACGCGGGGCGACGCTGGCGATGCGCCACGCCGACATTGCAGTCGTCGTCACGAACCCGGAAGTCTCCTCGGTTCGGGATTCAGACCGGATTATTGGCCTTCTCGACTCAAAGACGCTCAAGGCCGAACGCGGTGAGAGAATGGAAAAACATCTCCTTTTAACTCGCTATGATGCGAACCGGGCGGAACGCGGCGATATGTTGAAGGTGGAAGACGTTCTCGAAATTCTATCCATTCCGCTGCTTGGCATCATTCCCGAAAGCCAGGACGTCCTGCGCGCATCCAACATCGGCTCGCCGGTAACTCTGGCTGACAAGGATAGCGCACCGGCTTTGGCCTATATGGATGCCGCACGGCGCCTCGCCGGCGAAACGATCCCTGTCACCATTCCCAGTGAAAAGCGTGGTCTGTTGGGCAAAATATTCCGGCGGAGGGCAGCATGAGCATTTTCCGTTTCTTCAATAAGCAGGCTTCGGCACCCAAGGCGCGCGAACGTCTGCAGATTCTGCTTGCCCATGAACGTGCATCGCAAGGGCATTCCGACCTGGTCATTCTGTTAAGGGAAGAAATCCTGGCAGTCGTCACACGGCACATACAAATCGATCGGGAAAAAGTTCGCGTGACAATGAACAGTGATGATCAGGTCTCGATGCTGGAGGTCGACATCGAGATTCCATTGAAAGCCGGAGTTCGGGCTGCTTGATGGATACATGAGAAGGGGGTCGGGGCAAACGCCAACCAGTGGATGAAGGAGACGAGTATGAACCGGTTTGCACTTCTTGAACGACTGAAGGAACTTCAGGGAATGCCAAAGTTCCAAAAGCGCGATATTTGCACGGTCAGTGCGTTCCTGCCAATCGATGCGCTGGCCAAACACGTGGCTCTTTGCGAACAGGCTGTTGGGATCGATCCCAAGCCCGGCAAAGCGCACGCTGCGTCTTGATGGCAGCTTCGAAGGTTCTGTACAGATAGGGTGAGGGATCAAACCCGGGCATGGGCCGGCTCCGGTTCCCTGTGTTCCTCAGCCGCGCCTCATCGCTCCGTTTGGGGCGATGATCCGATTGCTGGCCTGTGCCCTTTTTCCGCAAGCTGTGCGCATCATCTGAACAGCGCGGATTTCAAGCCGCAACATGACATTTTCATTTCTCATGATCTCATATTCAAATTGCAACAACTTTTGCGGGCGTTGCGCATAAAATGGCGGGCACAGTCTTGACTCCATAGGTCATTGACTATGAACTGCATTGTCTGACGTCTTACATAAGCATTGAAATGCAGGGGGCAGACGTCGCATTCAGGAGGATGGCATGGGTTATATATTCAAGAGTTTGGCGGCCGGGATATTGGCACTTTCGTTCGGACCGGCAGCGCAAGCGGGAACAACGCTTGAGCGGGTAATGCAGAAAAAGGCCATGGTGGTTGCAACCAACAGCAGTTGGCCGCCGCAAAGTTATCTCGATGACAACAACGAAATGGTCGGTTTCGATATCGACATGTCCAAGGAGATCGGCAAGCGACTTGGCGTCGAAGTCTCCTTCCAGACCCCGGACTGGGCTACGCTGACGGGCGGTCGCTGGCAAGGGCGGTATGACGTGGGCGTCGGTTCCGTAACGCCGACAAAAGCCCGTGCGCAAGTTATCGATTTCGCATCGGTGTATTACTACAGCCCTTATGTCTACGTCGTCCATAAGGCCAGCAAAGCCAAATCGAGCGCGGATTTGAACGGCAAGACCATCGGCGTCGAGACGGCAACGACGTCAGAAGATTTTATCCGTCGTCAGCTTGAGATCGATGCTCCGGGCCTGCCACCGGTCGAGTATAAAGTCGAACCAGGTGAAGTTCGTACCTTTGCCGATTCAATGCTGCCATTTGACGATCTTCGTCTTGGCGACGGGGTACGTCTGGATGCGGTCATCGCCCCGGAGCAGACAGCACAGAACGCAATCAAGAACGGATATCCCGTCCGAATTCTTGATGGCGGCTATGCCTTCCGTGAACCGCTTGTCGTTATCGCCGAAAAGGGTGATCCCGAGTGGACCGCCAAGATCGGTGAAATCATCGGGGCCATGCGATCGGACGGCACGCTCACGGCGTTGACCACCAAATGGTACGGCAAGGACTATAGCACCAACTGACAAAGAAGAGCGCTGGCGCCGACGATTGTGGCAATACCCGCGCTCTATCCTCCTGGTATTCGATCCTTCAAACGCATTCCCCCCGCGAGCAAGCAATGAGTTACATTGATACGTTCTATCGACGGACAATTGCCGAAGACAGACGATTTCCCCTTCTGTCGGGCACTGTCGAGTGCGACACCTGCGTTATTGGGGGTGGTCTCGCCGGAATTACCACTGCTCTTCAGTTGGCACGGGCCGGCCAGACGGTCGTTGTGCTGGAGGCCGAGCGTATCGGCTGGGGAGCGTCCGGGCGAAACGGCGGCTTCGTCGGTTCGGGTTTTGCCAATGACGGCGATGCCATAGCCCGCATGGTTGGGCCTGAAAGCGCGCACAAGCTTCATGCCCTGTCCATTGAAGGCATGCACTTTGTACGCGACACGATCAACGATCTGAACATTGCGTCGGCAGACCCTATCCACGGGATCATGTCTGTCTTGCGATATGACGATGGGGAGGCTCTGAAAGCCCGCGCTGCAGTCCTTCAACGGGATTTCGGCTATGGCGTGGACTATCTGAGCCGTGATGAAGTACAGGCGAAACTCCGGTCCAAGCGATATTTCCAGGCATTGCGCGATCCGCAGGCTTTTCACATGCATCCGTTGAATTATTTGCGCGGCGTTGCCGCGGAGATTGAACGGTTGGGTGGAAAGATCTTCGAAGCGAGCCCCGCGATTGCCAACGACTTTTCCCAACCTGAAAAGATTGTTCACACCGACGCGGGAAAGGTCAAGGCGCGTTGCATCGTTGTGACGACGGGCGGCTACACCACCGGTTTTCTGCCAAAACTGAAGCGAAGCTTTTTGCCGATCGCGACCTACGTCATGCTTTCAGAAGAAGCTCCCGAACTGATCCGGCAGGCCGTCGATACGACGCACGCCGTGGGTGACAACCGCAGGGCAGGGGACTATTACCGGGTCGTCGAGGGGGGCAAACGCCTGCTATGGGGCGGCCGGATTACCACAAGGGCAGCGTCACCGGCTGCGCTTGCCGCCGAGCTGCGGCGGGAAATGGTAAGCACATATCCTCAACTTGCCGATCTTAAGATCGAAACATCCTGGTCTGGATTGATGTCCTATGCCAGGCACCTCATGCCGCAGATCGGGCAACTGCAGTCGAATGTCTGGTATGGCACCGCATTTGGTGGACATGGTTTGAACACGACCGCCATTGGCGGCAAGCTCGTGGCCGAGGCCATCCTGGGACAATCCGACCGATACAATTTGTTCAAGCCGTTTGGCCTTGTCTGGGCTGGAGGCTTGGCCGGGCTGACGGTGGCGCAACTCACTTACTGGAAACTACAGGCTCAGGATTGGTGGCGAGAACGATCGTCCGTCTGACTATGGGGATCAAAATGATTGCAACTCTCGTTCTTTCCTACCCAAAGGCAACAAGACGCATCGGAGCCGTCATCGCTGTCGTGTTTGTTGCGGCCATGCTCTACTGGATGGGTGTGGGCGGAAACTGGATTACGACCCTGTTTCCTTCATTGGCTCCGGGAATTGCAGCCTCGCCCGAGATAACACGCGCTTTAGCGGCGATCTGCTTTGCCCTGCTGATTGCAGTTAACTGGAAACTTCTGGGGCTTTTACCCAGGACGTACCAGATCGGCGCCGTATGGGCGGAACTGTTCGGCCTGCTGTTGTTGTTCTTCTATTCATTCGATCTCAGTTTTACATTCATTGCAAAGAAGATTGGCTTCCTCATAACGCAAGGCGTCGTCACGACCCTTTATATATCGGTGATCTCAATTTTCATTGCCACGGTCATTGCCTTGATTGGCGCAATCGCCAAGCTCTCCAAGAACGGTGTCATCTACGGACTTGCGAGTTTCTACACATCGCTGTTCCGCGGTCTGCCGCTGCTCATGCAGATTTACATCATTTATCTGGGCTTGCCGCAGGTGGGCTATGTGATCGGTGCGATCCCGGCCGGCATTCTGGCGCTATCGCTTTGTTATGGCGCCTATATGACCGAGATTTTCCGGGCCGGCATTGAAAGCATACCGCGCGGCCAGAGTGAGGGCGCAACAGCGCTCGGTCTGCGGCCCAATCATACGATGTTTCTGGTTGTCCTCCCACAGGCCATGCGCGTCATCATTCCGCCGACCGGCAATCAATTCATCGCCATGCTCAAGGATTCCTCGCTGGTATCGGTCGTGGGGGTCTGGGAGATCATGTATCTGGCGCGCACCATGGGCCAGAAAGAATTCAGGCACATCGAAATGCTCATTACGGCATCAATGATCTACTGGCTCCTGTCCATCGGCCTCGAGATTGTGCAGGCCCGCATTGAAGAGCGGTTCGGCCGGTCGTTGAAACGCTAATGCTCGCTCCAAGGGAAATGCCATGACAAAATCCGCCGCTTCATCAGTCGAAATTGAACTGAACAGCGTCCATAAGTGGTTTGGGAGCTTCCATGCACTGGACGATATCAACCTTGTGATCGCTCCCAGGGAAAAGGTGGTGATCTGCGGACCGTCCGGTTCAGGTAAATCCACCCTTATACGGTGTATCAACCGGCTCGAGGCCCACCAGGAAGGCAAGATCGTCGTGGGCGGGATTGAGTTGACCGCTGATGAAGACCGGATCGATGAAGTGCGGCGGGAAGTCGGCATGGTGTTCCAGCATTTCAATCTGTTTCCTCACCTGACCATATTGCAGAACTGCATTTTGGCGCCCATGTGGGTGCGGAAAACGCCGAAGAAAAAAGCCGTCGAGATCGCCATGCATTATCTTGAGCGTGTGCGTATCCCCGAGCAGGCTAACAAATATCCGATCCAGCTTTCCGGCGGCCAGCAGCAACGTGTCGCCATTGCCCGCGCTCTTTGCATGAATCCAAAGATCATGCTGTTTGACGAGCCGACATCGGCGCTTGATCCGGAGATGGTCAAGGAAGTGCTCGACACAATGGTGTCTCTGGCCAAAGAGGGGATGACCATGATTTGCGTCACCCATGAGATGGGCTTTGCAAAACAGGTTGCCGATCGCGTCATTTTCATGGATCGCGGCAAGATCGTCGAGGAAGGCAAGCCGAATGACTTTTTCGACAATCCGCAGAACGAGCGCAGCCGGCATTTCTTGAGCCAAATACTGCATTGACCGGTATAGGCAAACGCGTCGGCGACCGGACGCTGCTATTGCACCGTTACCTGCGCGCCAGACTGAATGAAAAATGACTGCCCTTGTGGTAGTCCAGGGCATAGACCACCGGCGTTCCCGTTGCATTGAAACAGGTTTCAGTGATCAGCAGCGCGGGGCCAAAATTGCGCAAATCATTTCGATCCACGACATCCTGCGGTAGCATCACGGCGGAAACGGACGCGGCCGACATACGGGGCCTTTGCTTATACTGGTCCAGCAGGGCCAACAGCGATCCGCTCCAGTCGATGTCATAAAGGCGGGCGGTTATGATGCTGCGCGGCACATAATCCACGCAATACATTATCGGATCGTCATGCTCCAACCGCAATCGTTCGAGCCGGATCACGCGCGCGCCTTCGTCGAGGTGCAGTTGCTTTGCCAGGGCCGCATCCGGCGCTTCTTCGGAGATGGACAAGACCTTGTTGACGGTGTTGTAGCCGTAGTGTCCGGTCATTTCCGTCACACTTTCGAAGACCGTTATAGGACGGTCGATCTGGATGGCGGAAATTGCCGAGACAAAACGGCCGCGCCCGTGTTCGACGTAGATCAATCCGTCCTGTTCCAGCAGTTTCAACGCTTCCCTCAATGCCGGCCGGGAGATTTTGAAGCGCGCCGTCAGTTGCGCTTCCGTCGGGAGTTTATCGCCAGGCCGGAGGGCCTGCTCGCGAATGAGGTCAGCAATTCTTTCGCGAAGTTGAATGACCAATGTTCGCATGTCGCGAAGGGGCTCGTCCACGGATCACCTCGTCAGCAAGTGGTTTTGATCCTCCTTGTCTGACAAATATGATCCGGTCAAGAAGGCTTTTGCTGAACTTATCATTTAAATCGCTCTCTTTCATATGGGCATTATTGACAATGATGTCAGTTGTCTTACAACTATGAATGTATCTCCGATTAAGAACAATCCACACTTCTCTGCCAGAAAGACCAACATGCTGAATTTTGATGAACAGCGATATCTTCGCATCCAAACCGGCGCGCTCGCGCTGGAAAACCGCCTTGATCAGGTCATAGGAAGCTGTTTGGCTCGCGGAGCTGAAAACATATTTTTCCTCGGCACCGGCGGCGCGGCAATCCTCATGCAGCCCGCCGTGCAATTGCTGCAGCGGCAGTCGCGTTTTCCCGCCTTTATCGAATCGACGGCAGAGCTGCTGGTGACCGGTTCGCGCAATCTCACCGCGAAATCGATCGTCGTGATGCCCTCGCTATCCGGCACGACCAAAGAGAGCGTGGCACTGCTTGAGAAAATAAAAACGCTAGGGGCAACGGTTATCACCCTTGTCGGACATGAGCAGACACCTCTTGGAAAGGGTGGCGATCACGTGTTCGTTAATTTCGCAGAAGACGATACGTCCTGCGAATCTTTCTATCTGCAATCGCTGATTATTGCTCTGTCCGTTATGAAACATCGCGGTGAGATTGCCAATTATGACCAGCTGATTGGTGAACTCACACAGTTGCCGGGTCTTCTTCTCGACGTGAAGCGTTCCTTCGAAGATCAGGCAAATGGGCTGGCCATGCGGTTGGCGAATTCCAATTATCACATCATAACCGGGGCCGGGAATGTGTGGCCGGCGGCCTTTTACTACGGCATGTGTATTCTGGAGGAAATGCAATGGATACGGGCGCGTCCCGTGCATGCGTCGGATTTCTTTCATGGAACGCTGGAACTCGTCGAAAAGAATGTCAGCCTGTTCCTGCTAAAGGGGGAAGATGCTTGCCGTCCCTTGGCCGACCGTGTGGAGAGCTTCGCACAAAACTATACCGATCAGGTGTCGGTCATCGATACGGCGGCATTTGATCTACCAGGTGTTTCTGCCGAACTGCGCGGGCTTGTCTCGCCCATTCTGCTGGCAGCTGTTTTGGAGCGGATCAGCGCCCATTTGGAAGTGATACGGAACCATCCGCTGACCACCCGCCGTTACTATAAGCGGGTCGCATACTAGAGACGATCATGGTCCAAGCCATCCTTCGATTTGAAGAAAGGTTCAAGCACGTTGAAGACACCACTGCGCATTGCTGCCGTTGGCGATAATTGCATCGATTACTTTCAGGCGCCTCCGGCCTATTCGGTCGTTGGTGGAAATGCAGTCAATGTTGCGGTTCAACTCGCGCGGCTGGGATGCCAGTCGTTCTACTTCGGTGCCGTTGGTGAGGATGCTGCCGGGAAGCGCACGGTCGCGCTCCTGGCAGAAAATGGCGTGAACGTTCAATACATCCAGAGCAAAGCCGGCAAAACGGCGTCGACACAAATTTCGATAGCTTCATCAGGCGATCGGATAATAGTCGACGAAGATTTTGGCACCTGCTCTGGATATGCCCCATCGGCTCGCGATCTGGCAGTTCTCGAAACAATGGATCACGTGCATATCGGTTGGCTCGACGACGGGGGAACGCTGCGTCGTCACCTCACGGAGCGGGGTGTCAGCGTATCGCAGGATCTCGGCGTGAACAATGATCCAGCACACCTTGAACCCCATGGGCTGACAATCGCCTTCGGGTCGGCGGGGGAGAACGCCGCACGTGCAACACAATTGCTGACAGCCTATCTCGCCGCAGGTGCTCTCAACGCTGTTGTCACATGCGGCAGTGCCGGTGCAATCGCTCACGGTGGTGACGGTGAAATTCGAGTAGGCAGCAGGAAGACAGAGGTGGTGGATACGACCGGAGCGGGCGACAGCTTCATTGCCGGCTTTCTGGTGGCTTTCCTGCATCAAAAAGATTTCGACAGCTGTCTGGTTGCGGGGCGTGATTGTGCTGCCGTCACCTGCTCGCATTTGGGCGGATTTCTGCAGCCACTGGTAGCAACGGACCCATAAAGAGCGAAAGAATCTGGAAAGCGAGACTATGTTCCCAAAATGGAGGCCGTGGGAAAAGCGGTCTCGTCTGTAACCTCCACGACGGTTTTCAATCGCACCTTCAACGGACAGCCACCTTGCTGTTGCGTATATTGGACCCCGCCGTAGACAGGGGTCTCAGGCATTCTGGCGACAAATATAACACTGCGGGGCGGCGCCCTTATTGGACGGTCAACCCTTCCACCAAGCCTCGAGCTGCAAACGGCAGCGGTAAAGAGATTTCGGCATCCAGCTTCGGCGCAGCAGCTTGCGCGAACATGCTCAATGCAAAAAAAATGCCACGGCGTGGAATAAACCGGCGTTTGGCGTGTCTCACCATCAGAACACACACAATCCGATCGGAGTATGAAAGACATGTCCCATCGATATCTCAATGGTCAACGAGCACTTCTTCTCGCCGGAACACTTGCTGTCGCTTGGTCCGCCATTGCTGCGGCGCGCGATCCTTCCAGCGACGTGATATGCATGAGCGACGCGACGAAATCTGCAGTGCAGAACGAAACGCCATTTCTGACGCAAAATGATGCGGCCATGACAAAAATGATGGCGGACATGGAGGTCAAGCCAACCGGTGATGTTGATCGCGATTTTGTTGCGATGATGGTGCCGCATCATCAGGGCGCGATTGATATGGCACTGGCGGTTCTGCGCTATGGCAACAACGAGAACATAAAGCGTCTCGCCCAGGAAATCATCGTCACGCAGCAACAGGAAATTGCAGCGATGCGCCTGGCGATCGGCGATCCCCTGCCTCCATCCAAGCCATCTCCGACCCAAACCTCGTTCATACCTGATTTGGATACCCACTCGCCGTCAATGCAAGCAATGTCCATGTCACCAGCCATGAACATGAAATAGGGAGTTTGAAATGAGATTGAAGCTTTTTACAATAACATTGCTGATTGGCTCCGCGGTCGCAGGGTTGGTTCCTGCTTTGGCCGGGCAGGTACCCGGATTGGCCTCGGCACCCGACGTTCCGGTCAGTCATCGTGATCGCGTCTACGCTGCCGAACAGTTCTCCAATACAGTATCGGTTACCGATCCCTTCGATAACAAGCTGTTGGGCGTGATCCGGCTCGGAGATCCACAACCTGGCAATCTCAGTCCGCTCTATCGCGGCCAGGTGCTTGTGCACGGCATGGGTTTCTCCCCCGATCACAAAACGCTTGCGGTTGTCTCGATCGGCACCAATTCTGTTACGTTTATCGACACGGCCACCAACGCAATCAAACACGTCACCTACCTCGGGCGGGCCCCACATGAGGCATTTTTCACACTCGATGGCAAGGAAGTCTGGGTCACGGTTCGGGGTGAAGATTACATCGCTGTTCTGGATGGACATACATTTGCAGAAAAGACGCGGATCAAGGTTCCCGCTGGACCGGGCATGCAAATCTTCTCGCCCGACAACAAATACGGCTATGTCTGTTCGTCGTTCAATCCGGAAACCGTTGTCATCTCCATTGCCGATCACAAGATCGTCGGCCATGTGAAGCAGGAAAGTCCATTCTGCCCTGATCTTGCAGCAACGCCCGATGGCAAGCAGGTCTGGTTCACGCTGAAAGACGTGGGCAGGACACAGGTGTTTGACGCCAAGCCCCCTTTCAAACTCCTCAAAACGCTGGATACGGGGCCGATCACCAATCACGTGAATATCGTCCGCAATGCCAACGGCATGTTTGCCTATGTGACTGTTGGTGGATTGAACCAGATCAAGGTTTTCCGCACCGACACGTTTGAGCAAGTGGCTACGATCCCGGTCGGTAAGCTCCCGCATGGCCTGTGGCCCTCTGGCGATGGCACACGCATTTACGTTGGTCTGGAAAATGCCGATGCATTGGCGGCCATCGACACGCTGACCAATACGGTGATTGCAACCATTCCCATCGGACAGGCACCGCAAGCCTTGGCCTATGTTCCCAATGCCGTCCCGGAAGGTGACGGGATGCAGAACTTGCAACCTCTCGGTGTTGCTGGCCAAGCGGCCCACTTGACCCTCGGTTCGGTGACACCTGCTGCGTCTGCGGACGCGAAGCCGACCAGTGTGACCCTCTTCGATCAGGGGCTTACACAGGTCCTGCAAGCTGCGGTGACGGGCCTGGAGCCAAAGCAGCCTTATGTGCTGGCGTTGGCTTCTCAGGCGGATGGCGGTGGTATGCTCGAGCCGCTGGCAGCGTTCATGACCAACCCCGCAGGTTCGGCAATCGTCAATGCGGTTGGCCCCATTCGTCAATTGGCGCAGAGTGGACAGGATGCCCCGAGCCGTTATCTGGTGGTTGCGTCCGGCACGACCACCAAAATCGGTACGCCCGTGCAGGTGCAGACCAAATGATAACGCGCTGCCCGCATTCGGTTTGCCGCCGGACAGCGGAATGCGGGCAGCGGTTGCAGATCAGGACAGTGCGTCAAAATTTCATTGGCACACCGGCTACCGCCAAAGACGCAAGACAATGTCTTGAACCAGAAGGGGTGCGGTCATGACAGATATGGTCGTTTTGATTGAGCCCCTCATTCCGGCCTTGCGGCGATATGCGCGCAGCTTGATGGGGGATCGATCGGCTGCCGATGACCTGCTGCAGGATTGCCTGGAGCGGGCCGTCAGTCATTGGCATCAGCGGCGTGAGGATGGCAACGCCAGAACATGGATGTTTACGATCCTGCACAATCTGGCGATTAACAGCTTGAGGAAAACCGCACGGCGCGGGGTGCATCTGGACATTGATGACGTATCTGACCCGGCTCTCTCCGGACGGCCCGCGCAAGAGGACGTCTTACACCAGCAGGACGTTTTGCGTGCCTTGAAGACTTTGCCCGAGGAACAGAGAAGCGTCATTCTTCTCGTTTCGGTTGAAGATCTGTCCTACGCGGAGACCGCAAAGATTCTCGGGGTTCCCGTTGGCACGGTTATGTCGCGACTGGCACGCGGCCGTGAACGGTTGCGGCAGATTCTCGAGGGCGATGTGAGCAACAAAATTGAAAACGGTCCTCATTTGAGGAGGGTAAAATGAACAAGCGCCCGATTACGGAAGACGATCTGCATGCCTATGTCGACCAAGCTCTCAGCACGACCAGGCGGGATGAGGTAGCCGGATATCTCGAGCAGCACCCTGACGAAGCAAAAAGGATCGCAAGTTACCGAAGGCAGCGGGATGAACTGCGGTCCGCGCTCGCACCAATCAGCGAAGAACCGGTACCTCCGGAGCTCAATCTGGTGCGCATGCTTGATGGTGCGCGCCGTCCCAGATTCCCGGTTTGGCGCTCGGCGGCGGCCGCTGTTGTATTGCTTGCTGTTGGCATAACGGGCGGCTGGTCGCTTCATGATATGGGTCAACCGGCCGCCGGTGGGATCATCGCGCTGGCTGACGAGGCGACATACAGCTATCAGGTGTATGCTGGCGATAAAGGGCGACCAGTCGAAATCAAGGCATCCGATCAGGTTAGCCTGGTCAAATGGGTTTCGGACAGTTTGGGCCACAATATATCCGTGCCTGACCTGACGGGCTCCGGCTACCGGTTCATGGGGGGGCGGGTTGTCGCCACAGCGCACGGCCCCGCGGGCATGCTCATGTACGACGATGACCGTGGCACCCGGCTGGTGATGCTGACACGGGCGATGACAGCCGATAAAAACGCGCCCATGTCGTCGCAATCGACCGGTTCCGTGCAAAGAGTCAGTTGGTCCAAGGAGGGTATCGGCTACAGCCTGGTCGGGCCTCTTTCCACCCAGGCACTCAATCCGATTGCCCATGAAATGCGCCGGCAAATCGAAAAAAATGTGTAGATAGAGTGTGAGCAAAAGCATGCTGCTGCGACAGGGACTGTTCGCTCCAGCGCGGCACATTTTCATCACGGGCCGTGCGAATCCACGCCATACCCCTCGACAGTTCACCCGAGTGGCTTTGCGATGCTCGTAAAGGCCATACATTGCAGTGCCAAAGCGATTGCAATTGCCGAGTAAATAATTTCTACTTATCCGGGAAATATTGGGAGTTTGTTCTACGAACTTACTGCCGCGGATTGCTAGCATGCGAAATGAACAACGAAACCAGTAGGATATTCAAAGTCCTACGTCAGCTCGCAGGGTAAATCATGACTTTCAGAAACGTGGCCTCCATAGGGCTGGGGGTAATATTGGCATTGGCTGCTGCAACGCCGGGGTTTGCCCAGGTTGTGAAGATCGGCAGCAAGAACTTTACCGAACAGTTCGTGGTGGCCGAAATCTATGCGCAGGCTCTGGAGAAGGCTGGCGTGAAGGTTGAGCGGCGCACCAATCTTGGCGCGACGTTGATTGCTCATTCGGCGCTGCTGAACGGCGAAATCGATCTCTACCCCGAGTATACGGGTACGGCCCTTGCCGCCGTGGTAAAGGGAGATCTCTCGGGTTCGGCCGAAAAGATCTATGGGGAAGTCAAGGATTACTACGAGAAGAACCTACAGCTGACCCTGCTCCAGCCGACCAATATCAACAACGGCTATGCCATCATCACGCTTCCGGAAACTGCTGACAAATACAAGCTCAAGACGCTGACGGATCTTGGTCCCGTGTCGAAGGATCTGAGTTTCGGCGCGGAAGGTGGATTTGGTGAACGCAAGGACGGATTGCCCGGTCTCAAGCAGACCTACGGGATCGTTTTCAAGGACTTCCGTATTTTTGCCAAGCTCGGTATCCGCTACAGCGCTTTGACCAGCAAGAACATCGACGTTTCCTATGGCTTTGCCACCGACTGGCAGATCGCGGACAACAAGCTTGTTGTTCTGGCCGACGACAAGAACCTGTTTCCGCCCTATTACCTCGTGCCCGTCGTGCGCCAGGATACCCTGGCCAAAAATCCAAAGATCGCTGAAGTCCTGAACAAGGTCAGCCCTCTCTTGAACAACGAGAATATGCGCGAACTGAATGCCGCTGTCGAGCGTGACAAGAAGGAACCGAAGGAAGTGGCGGAAGCCTTTCTGAAGGAAAAAGGCATCTGAGACCTTTCTGGCGGCTGACGACTGACCGCCACGTGGACATCCCGGAAACAGCGGAGATAGGATTGTCTCCGCTGTTTCAATTCTGAGCGATATGGAACGACGCATTTGAACTGGGCTCCCAAAAACATTCCGGAAATCCTGGCGGCGACCTGGCAGCACCTTGTGCTGTCGGTTTCATCGGTTCTGATCGGGCTGGTCATCGCACTGATCCTCGGGATCATCTGCGCCCGGCGCCCCCGATTCTATGCCGTCGTCCTGACGATCACCGGCATCATCTTCGTCATCCCCAGCCTTGCTCTGTTCGCGCTGCTCATCCCGTGGCTGGGCCTTGGCACCAAACCGGCGCTGGTTGGCCTGTCCTCCTATTGCCTGCTCATCCTTCTGCGCAATGTGGTGACCGGCCTGCGCGGCGTCCCCGCCGATGTGCTCGATGCGGCCGATGGCATGGGCTACAGCGCCTGGCAGCGGCTCTTGCGCATCGAACTGCCATTGGCCTTGCCGCTTATCGTTTCCGGTATCCGCATCGCGCTGGTGACGGTCATCGGCATCGCCACCGTTGCAGCCTTTATCGACGGCGGCGGGCTCGGAACCATCATCCTCATGGGCATCGACCAGAGCTATACGGAGAAAATCCTCGTTGGCGGTATCCTGACGGCGCTGATGGCGACGTTCTTTGACCTCATTCTGAGCCAGGCTGAAAAAGCCCTGGTTCGCTGGCGTTGAGGGGTGGGCATGCTGATCACCGCCTTCAACTGGATCGTCAACAACCAGCCTGAATTCCTGCGGGCGCTCGGCCAGCATCTGGTCATGTCAGGCGTCTCGCTGGTGTTTGCGTTAGCCATCGGCTTGCCGCTTGCCGTTCTCATCATCAATCGCGGCGGGTTGGCCTTTGCGGTCATCAATTCCATCAATGCGCTGCGCACGATCCCGAGCCTTGCCATTCTTGCCATCATGATGCCGCTGCTCGGTATCGGCCTTTGGCCATCCATCGTCGCGCTGACCGTGCTCGCGCTGCCGCCCATCCTGCTCAATGCCTTTATCGGTCTGCGCGACGTCGATCCCGATGCGGTGGAAGCTGCAATCGGCATGGGCATGAGCCGCGGACAGGTGCTGCGCAAGATTCGCATTCCGCTGGCTGCGCCCGCCATGTTCGCCGGCGCACGCACCGCCGCCGTGCAGGTGCTCGCCGGTGCAACGCTCGCCCCGTTTATCGGCGGCGGCGGCCTTGGCGATTTCATCGCTGTCGGCATCAGCATGATGGACATGTCGCGCCTTCTGGTTGGTGCGGTTCCCATCGCCATCTTGGCGCTGGCAACGGAATTCATTCTCGGCCGGGCCGAAAAAATCTTCTTCGCAGAAAGAACATCCGCATGATCAATATGGAACACGTCACCAAACGCTATGGGGAAGGCAGCGTTGCTTCGGTGGACGATCTCAGCCTGATCGTTCCCGAGGGTTCGACAGTTGCGCTGATCGGACCATCGGGCTGCGGCAAGACCACGACCATGCGGATGATCAACCGGCTGATCGATCCGACCGAAGGCAAGATTATTGTCAACGGCGAAGACGTTACCAAGGTTGATCCGGTGATCCTGCGTCGCCATATCGGGTATGTGATCCAGCAGGTAGGTCTGTTTCCGCATATGACCATCGCCCAGAATATTGCCGCCGTACCTAAGCTGCTTGGCTGGGATGAAGCGCGGATCCGGAGCCGGACCGACGAGCTTCTGCATCTCGTCGGTCTTGATCCGGCCGAAATGCTCAAGCGCTATCCCCGGCAGCTCTCCGGCGGCCAGCGGCAGCGCATCGGCGTGGCGCGGGCGCTTGCGGCCGATCCGCCCGTGCTGCTGATGGATGAACCATTCGGCGCCATCGATCCGATTGCCCGAACCCGTCTGCAGGATGAGTTCCGCCAGATCTTGCAGCGGGTGCGCAAGACGGTGGTACTGGTGACCCATGATCTCGACGAAGCCATCCGTCTGGGTGACCGCATCGCCATCATGAAGAGCGGCCGGATTGTCCAGTATGATACGCCCGATGCGATCCTTTCCCACCCCGTTGACGCATTTGTCGAAAACTTCGTCGGCATAGACCGGGCGATCAAGCGCCTGAGCCTGTTTACTGTCAGCGATGCCATGACGGCGGACAAGCCGCGGGATGGAGCGCACCCCGTCGCTTCCACCAGCAACCTGCGCGATGCGCTGGCACTGATGGTCGCTGCAAACAGCGATGTCCTTGCTGTCATGGATGCTGCCGGTGCCCTCACCGGCCGGTTGACCCGCGATGCGATTTTTTCGGTCTGATCGCATCCCGTCTGATCAGGCCTGCCGATAGAAACTCACCTTTGGAGAGTGCTTATGTCCATCAGCTATCGTTCCCGGGAAGTGCCCGCTGTTTTGATTGAACCGACCTATCGCCGCATCCGCCTGAAGCTGGGTGAAGAGGTGATCGCCGACAGCACGCAGGCCATCGTCGTCTATGAAAATGGTGGTCACCCCGTTTATTACCTGCCGAAATCGGACTTCCGCGCTGATCTTCTCCAGCCGTCGGAAAAGACGGGGGCATCGCCGGTGCTCGGGGCAAGACGCTACTGGTCGCTCAAGGGCGCTGAGGGTAGCGGTTGGAGCTATGAAAACGTGCCGCAGGGCGTGCCTGAACTCGCCGGTTATGCAACGGTGGCGTGGAGCGCCGTGCGCTGGTTTGAGGAAGACGAGGAAATCTTCGGTCATCCACGCAATGTTCACTGGCGGGTCGATACGATCGACAGCAAGCGCCGTGTGGAGGTCTTTGTCGATGGCACGCTGGTTGCCCGCACGAACCGCGCGGTTTTCCTGTTCGAGACCAGTCTGATCCCGCGCTATTATTTTCCCGTGGAAGACCTGATTGCCGGCACGGTGGCGAATAGCGCGCTGCACACCTATTGCCCCTATAAGGGCAGGGCGTCCTACTATCATTTCGATCTCGACGGAAAGCGCCACGAGAACATCATCTGGTATTATCCGGAGCCGCTTCACGAAAGCGGACGGATCAAGGGATTGATCTCGTTCTACAATGAAAAGGTCGATGAAATCCGCGTCAGCGCCGGGGATGCGGAATGATGCATATCGGCCTGTCACTGACGCCATTCGGCCACTATCCGACCGCCTGGCGCGCAAAAGGCGGCCAGCTGGACGCGCTCGATTTCAGTCACATGGCGGCGCAGGTGAAGCAGGCGGAAGCAGGCGGACTGGATTTCGTCCTGCTGGCGGATAGCTTTGGCCAGCGGCCTCATGATGATCTGTCGCCGCTCGCCGTGCCGTTCGAGCCAACCATGCTGGTCTCGGCGCTGGCGACGGCTACGCGCAGGATCGGGTTGATTGCCACCGCAGCTACACACCAGCATGAACCCTATAATCTCGCCCGGCGTTTCGCGTCCCTCGATATGATCGGCGGCGGCCGTGCAGGCTGGAACGTGATCGGTTCCGGTGATCCCGAGCGTGATCGGGAATATCTTGCGGTGGTGTCGGGGCTTTGGGATAGCTGGGAGGATGACGCCTTTGTCTATGACAAGGCGCGGGGACGGTTTTTCGAACCGGACAAAATGCACGTTCTCAACCACAAGGGCGCGCATTTCGCCGTGCGCGGCCCGCTCAATGTCAATCCGTCACCGCAGGGCAGGCCGGTCATCAGCCATGTCCTGACCCCAGGCACGCTCGACATTGCCGCGCGGGCGGATGTGGTTTTCCTGCCGGAGACAACACCGGATACATGGAAAGCACTTGCCGCCAGTCTGGTTGAACACCTTGCGGCGCTTGGACGCCAACGGCAGGATGTCAGGCTTCTCGCGAACATCGTTCCGTCCATCAGCACGGCTGCCGACATTGCCGACCAGATGCAGGAGCAGGCGAAAGCAGCCGGCCTCGATGGATTTGTCCTTCTGCTGCCCAGTGCGCCCGAAGGTGTTGCCAGCTTTGTCGATGAGGTTGTTCCGGAACTTCGGCGGCGCGGCGTGTTCCGCCATGCTTATGACGCCACGACCCTGCGCGGCCATCTCGATCTTCCCCGTCCGGCCCGTCTGGAGCGTGCATCATGAGTGCGGATCAGATGAAACTCGGTGCCTTTCTCATGGCGGGCGGGCATCATATTGCCGCCTGGCGCCATCCCGATGCCCATGCCGATGCCGGGGTCGATATCAGCCATTTCATTCAGCTGGCGCAGACGGCCGAACGGGCAAAATTCGACATGATCTTCATCGAAGACGCTGCGGCCATTCGCGAGCGCAACCCGGAGATTGCCAGTCAGGCGGCGCGCTCGACCAGTTTCGAGCCGCTCAGTCTGCTGGCGTCGCTGGCGGTCAATACCTCCCATATCGGTCTCGTTGCCACGGCTTCCACCACCTATAACGAGCCGTACGGCCTGGCGCGGACATTCGCCGCGCTCGATCAGCTCAGCGGCGGCCGGGCCGGATGGAATCTGGTGACATCCGCCAGCGATCTTGAAGCGGAGAACTTTGTCTCGAGCGGCTTGCGGCCGCATGGCCAGCGTTACGAGCGGGCAGAGGAATTTACCGAAGCTGCCGCCGCCGTCTGGGACAGTGTGGACGATGGCGCCTATATTCTCGACGCGGAGCGGGGCATCTATGCCGATCCGGCTAAATTTCATCCGGTCGATCATCGTGGCACGCATTTCACCGTCACGGGCGTGCTGGACAGCCGGAGATCGCCGCAGGGCAGGCCGCTGATGGTGCAGGCCGGGGCGTCGGATGTCGGCAAGGACCTTGCCGCCCGCACCGCCGACGTGGTGTTTTCCGCAGCCCAGACCATGGGCGAGGCGCAGGCCTTCTATGCCGACGTCAAAGCCCGGCTGGCGAGATTTGGCCGGCAGGCAGACGATCTCAAGATCATGCCCGGTGTTTCGCCCATCGTCGGCGAAACCGCAAGCGAAGCACGGGCGAAATACGATGCGCTGCAGGAACTGATCCCCGATCAGGTCGGTGTGGCGCTGCTGGCGAGCTATCTCAGTCTCAAGGACCTGTCGGCCCATCCGCTCGACGGACCTCTGCCGGACATGCCGCAGACCGATGGCATCCAGAGCCGGCAGCAACTCATCATCGATCTCGGTCGGCGCGAAAATCTGTCCATCCGGCAATTGGCTCGGCATTTCGCCGGTGCGCGCGGCCATTGGCAATTGATCGGTACGCCCGTCCAGATTGCCGACGCGCTGGAAGAGCGGTTTCGCTGCAAGGCGGCGGACGGGTTCAATGTCATGCCGCCGCTCTTTCCCACGGGGCTTGATGATTTTGTGAGACTGGTCGTGCCGGAACTGCAGCGCCGGGGCCTCTTTCGTACGGAATATGAAGGGCGCACCCTGCGGGAAAATCTGGGCGTCAGAACACCGGCCCGTTCGTCATGAGCAGAGAGAACAGCATGAAACCGATCTATATCGACTATCTGAATGCACTCGACATCGAGGCGCTTGCGCTGACCGATGCGGAAATTCTGGCGGCCATCGAGACCTCGCTCGCCGCGCAGGGCAACGGCCAGACCGTGATCGAGCCGCGGGTGCATCTGGAGCCGGATGAATCGTTTCATGGTCATTTCAATGTGTTGCGCGGCTATGTGGCGCCGCTCAATCTGGCAGGCGTCAAGATCGTCGGCGACTTTGTTGATAATTATAAGCTGAACTATCCCTCGGAATTCGGCGTGCTCAATCTGTTCGATCCGCGCACTGGTGCGCCAAAAGCCATTCTGGATGCCACTGTCATTACGGATATGCGGACCGGTGCGATCACCGCTCTCGGTGCAAAACATCTGGCGCGCAGGAATTCCAAGGTGCTCGGCCATATCGGCGCGCGCGGCACCGCCTACTGGAACGTGCGGTTGCTTGATCACCTCTATGACTTCGATGAGATCCGCGTGCATTCGCGCCGCCGGGAAAGCCGCGACGCTTTCGCGAAAAAACTCGCCGATGATCTCGGCAAGCCGATAACCGTTACCGACAACTGGCAGGCATGCGTGGAGGGTGCCGATATCGTGGTCGAGGCATCGCGCCTACCTGAGCCGCAACCGATGCTCAAGACCGAATGGATCAAGCCCGGTGCCTTCGTGGTGCCCTATGGCACGATGAGCGCGGTGGAACTGTCGCTTACCGATATCATGGACAAGCTGGTGGTGGATGACTGGGGCCAGTGCAAAGGCGGCAAATTCGGCTCGCTGCGTGCCCATGTCGAGGCGGGCAAGCTGTCCGAACAGACATTGCATGCGGAACTTGGCCAGATTGTCGCCGGTCACAGGACGGGACGCGAGAACGACGGTGAAACCATCCTGTTCTGGCACAGGGGGCTCTCGCTCAGCGATATCGCGCTTGGCTATGCCATGCTTGAAAAAGCCAAGGCGAACAATATCGGCCAGAGGCTGCGGTTCGCATGAACACGCTCGTTCTCACGGGTTCAGGCGTCACCATCGCTGATATTGCTGCCGTTGCGCGCAAGGATGTTACCGTCAGTGCGACGTCCGATGTATTGACCCGGTTGGTCCGGGCCAGAGCCGTACTCGATGCGGCTGCTGCTTCCGGGCAGCATATCTATGGCCTGAACACGGGGCTTGGCGCCAATCTCCAGACAGCGGTTGTCGATGAAACGGGCCAGTTCCAGCAGCAGCTGGTGCGCGGACGGGGTGCGGGTGTCGGTCCAGTGCTGCCGCGCGACGAAACCCGTGCTGTCATGGCGGCGCGCCTGTCCATGCTGGCGGTCGGCGGTTCCGGCCTATCGCCTGAAGTCTTTGCCGATCTGCTGGCACTCATCAATCACAAGGTGCACCCGCTTGTTCCATCCATCGGGTCGATCGGTGCGGGTGATCTTGTCCTGCTGTCTCCCATTGCCCAGACCCTGATCGGCGAGGGGCAGGCCGAATATGAAGGCGCGGTATTCACCTCCGCCGAAGCCCTGTCAAAGGCCGGTCTGCGACCCTCCACACTTGGTCCGAAGGACGGGCTGTCGCTTCTCAACGCTTCGGCAGTCTCGGTGGGGAAGGGCGCGCTGGCCGTAGCCGATACCGATGTTTTGCTCGACTATCAGCGACAGGCTGCTGCGCTCAGTTTCGAGGGGCTTGGCGGCAACCCGTTGATTCTCCACCCGGCCATCCAGCAGGCACGCCCTGCGGCCGGACAAGTGCTGGAAGCGGAAAGGCTCCTTGCCCGTCTCGAAGGCTCGTCGCTGCATGAAGCGCGTGCGGCCATTCAGGACCCGCTCAGCCTGCGCTGTGCCGCATCGATCCACGGTGCACTGGCGTATGCGCTGGATGCAGCCAGGGAGGCTGTGGAGATTGAGCTGAACGCGGCAGCTGACAATCCGCTGGTGCTTGTCCATGAGAACAGGGTGCTCTCGACGGGCAATTTCCACACGCCGTCCCTGGCACTGGCGTTTGAAACCCTTGGACTTGCTATCGCCCAGACTGCGCTGGCCAGCGCGGCCCGGTTCATTCAATTGACCGGATCGGACCGCAATGGCCTGCCGCGTTACCTTTCATCAGTCGGCGGAGCATCCGCCGGTTTTGTCCCGCTGCAGAAGACGGTTGCGGCGCTTGTCGGCGCGATCCGCCATAAGGCAAATCCGGTGTTGCTGGATTTCCTGCCCGTATCCGAAGGGGTAGAAGATCACGCCACCCAGACACTTCTGGCGGTGGCCAAGTGCGCCGATATGCTCGATCTCTGGCGGCATCTTGTTGCCTGCGAGATGCTGGCCGGGGCGCAGGCAGTTGATCTGCGTGCAGGCCATCGCTGCGGCCGGGGTACGCAAGAGACCCATGATCTCGTACGATCCATTGCCGCGCTGCTCGTGGAAGATCGTCCGCTCGGACCTGACGTGTCCCGCCTTGCGGAGCGTCTGCGGGATATCGGCGCGTGAGGCAGCTGAAGCTGTTGGCCGCCGAGTTACCGCTGAACCTTGGAAGCCAACAGCATTGGCGCGTTTACACAACGCAGGCATTCATCAATGAACCATGATTTGAAAGCCGCAACAACGGAACGTTGTGCACTTCTGCGCGGGGTGGTGATGCAATAGGGGCTGGCTAGTTCGAGCACGTGATTGCAGGCAACGACCAGTTCGCCCGCTTCTACCTGGCGGGCACAGAACAACCCCTGCGCCAGCGTTATGCCCAGCCCGCCACGCGCCAGGTCAAGCGCCGCCATGGACGAGTTGGCTGTCATTCCATGCTGGATATGGCGGCCCGGATAGACTGCATCGGTGCCGATCGCTTCGGTGACATGTTCCGGGTAATGAAAGGCGCCATAGGACAAGCGCATGTCGATAAGGTCGCGGTCGAATGGCGCCGGATCATCTTCACCCCTGAGGGAGATATCGACCGGACCATGGATATTGACGAATCCCGGCAGACGCGAGGAAAGCCAGCCCATGGCAACGGATGGTGCCACCGACACCACCAGAGAGGATCGCTGATTGCCGCTGCCGAGCTCACGCGCCACGCTCCGGAGTTCATTGAAGGCATTGGCAAGCCGCGGAAAAATCTCCACACCCGCCTCGGTCAGCACGACAC
>OIEQ01000020.1_pt1 | contig 196712 bp, 166 predicted proteins | sample 1581841 | NCBI WGS metagenome assembly OIEQ01 (sample SAMN03281020, study PRJEB24777) | human gut metagenome | isolation source: fecal sample PR170 from 1 month old male Malay infant, vaginal delivered... | place: Singapore | collected 2005-12-29
GATGGTTTGGCACCTCGATGTCGGCTCGTCGCATCCTGGGGCTGGAGCAGGTCCCAAGGGTTCGGCTGTTCGCCGATCAAAGCGGCACGCGAGCTGGGTTCAGAACGTCGTGAGACAGTTTGGTCTCTATCCTCTGCGCTCGTTGGAATCTTGAGGAGGCCTGCCCATAGTACGAGAGGACCTGGGTGGACGAACCTCTGGTATGCCGGTCGTCACGCCAGTGGCGCGGCCGGTTGGCTACGTTCGGAAGGGATAACCGCTGAAAGCATCTAAGCGGGAAGCCTTCTCCAAGATAAGGATTCCATGCGGCCCCGAGCCGCTGAAGACCCCATGCAGAACACGTGGTCGATAGGCCGGACGTGGAAGCCCCGCGAGGGGTGGAGCCGACCGGTACTAATGGTCGAGAGGCAACCCACATCCACACGCCCGCGAGGGTGTGTGGCGCAGGACCCGGCAGGGCCCCGCGAAGGCGCACAGGGAGCACGGTCCTCACACGCGCACGATCAGTCAACAGCAACGAATCGCGTCCATTGTCCGGTCCCCGAACCGCCACACGCCGGCGGGAAACCCCTGTTTCCCGGCCGATAACCCAAGATTTGCGGCGGCCATGGCCCAGGAGAGACGCCCGGTCCCATTCCGAACCCGGAAGCTAAGACCTGGCACGGCGATGGTACTGCACCCGACAGGGTGTGGGAGAGTAGCACGCCGCCGCACCACACGACAAGGACCCCCGGACGAGGCAAACAACCCCCGGGGGTCCACCCATACCCAAACACAACAACCAACAGCCGTTGCAACAGAAGAATTCCTGTCCTAGACTGTGGTGTTGCTATGCATTATTTCACTCCGAAACGCTGTTCCACCTCGAACAAGATCATGTACCATGACAAGGCCCAGGCGCAGCATGCCGCCGACCAGAGCCTTATCGAACGCGGAGCGGAGCTGTGGGTGTATCGGTGCGAATACTGCGGCACCTGGCATCTGACGCATCGTGATCCCGCTCATGAGCACACGTATGTCCCCCTGAACCAGCAGATAAAACCGCACAGCCGCAAGAAGGGCTACAAGCCGCGGTGGCGTTGATGCTCTTCTCCCGTCATTCTGCGAATAGGCGAATCCGCGAGGGCCGAACAACACGAGTCAGATAACACAATGGGCGGTGGTCGGAACCTGATATCGGGTTCCGACCACCGCCCATTATCGTTTGGGGGGTCATTTACCGGTCGAGACGGAATCCCTGCGATGTGGCGTTCGGTATCACCTGATGCGTGGCGTCCATGCGCTGGGCTGCAATCGAGGCGATCTGATCGCTGAATGCGTCAACGGGACGATCGGTGTTGCGCAGATCGTAGTACTCATGCACTGAAACGTCAAAGGCGCCGATACGCTCCTTGATGGATTCAATGGCGTCAGCATCCGACGGATACACGTCATCGAAGAACTGCAGCTCGCGAGGCATGCGAGGCTTGAGCGCGGGAGCCTGATCGGGCTTGCCGATCGCCAATCCCAGCACAGGATACGTGTACTGGGGCAGGTGCAGCGCTTCGATCAGACCGGGAACATCATTGAGCAGGGAACCGAGGATGACGCATCCCAGGCCGAGCGAATAGGCGGCGGTCTCCATCGCATGCAAAGCCAGAACCGCATCGTTCTGGGCCTGAGAGAACCGGTAGCTACCGGCGAGACCGTAGGTGTCCGAATCCGTGGACACGCCCTTCGACTCGGCGATAATCGCATTGCGGTGCTCGTCCGCGACGAACACATACAGCAGCGGTGCTTCGGCGATATACGGCTGCTTGCCGATCTCGGACATGCGCTTCTTAAGCGCCGGATCCTTGACACGGACAGCCGACCAGTCGTTCAGATACTGGCTGGAAGCGGCGTGCTGGGCCACGGTCTCCAGCGTGGCGACGGTATCATCGTCGAAGGGCTCGGCAACGAATTTGCGGATGGACCTGCGATTGAGCAGCGTCTCGATAGTGCTGTTGGTAACCATGCTGTCATTGTCGCAAAGAGACGCCCCAAGAGCCACCCATTTGCGCTGACGGGGAACACGTCGGTAATGGCTGGCGCCCCAAAACGTCTTTAAGTGCGCGCTGAAACGACGACCGTGCGCACTTAAGGACGCAAACAGGGCCATTTGCGTCCCTATGTTCGCGCACTTGTCGTTTCGGCGCGCACTTAAAGACGCAAAACGGGCTGATGCGCATAGAAGATGCACGGCGACAATGCGCTGGACGACGCCAAGTGATTATCAGTCGGATTGGCGACGGTGACGGCGAGCGACGAGGGCTTTGGAGCCGCGATCGGAGAGCTGCGAGACCGCGGCTCCCACGGCGGCGGACAATGCGGCGAACAGGATGCTCATGAACAGGCTCTCCTGCTGGTCCACGACTCCGTCCCCCAGCTCGCCCGTGCCATCGGATGGACGCTTGCGGGCGACGAACTTGTTCCACACCAGAGTGAACAGCTTGCCGGCCACGAACCCCGCGATGGACGGCAGCGCGAATTTGACGGCCTTATCGCCGAGGGAGTCGGGGTCGTTCAGACGCTGATTACGCATGGCATCCACTTTCTCGTTGATTCGGGCGAAGCCTTCGATGATCCGATCGGTGCTTGAACCGTCGAGGCCCGATCCGCCGTTGCCCGGTCCATCCTGAAATTCTGTCATGTCACCATTATTTTGCGAGGTGGAGACGCATCGCGTATAGGCCTCGGCATGCGAATATGCTGCAGGTTGAGTACAGTACTGCATATGACTCAAACGACAGGTGGCAACGCGGCTACGGCAGGGCGACTGGTTCTGCTCCGACACGGGCAGACTGTGTGGAGTGAGTCCGGGCAGCATACCGGGCGCACCGATATTCCTCTTACCGCCGAAGGCGAGCGACAGGCCCGCGATGCCGGCACCCGGATTCAGACGGCGTTTCCGCAGGGATTCGGCGAGAACTGCGTGTACGCCAGCCCGCTGAAGAGGGCCCAGCAGACGGCAAGCCTCGCCGGGTTCGCTCCGCGTACGCTGCCGGCGCTCGCGGAATGGGATTACGGCCGGGCGGAGGGCCGTACCCGTCAGACCATCGCGCAATTGCACGGCGGCTCTTGGGAGCTATGGAATGATGGCCCCGATGCGCTGAGCCCCACAATGGAAGGCGACTGGACGGAGACGCTGCCGGACGGCGAGCAGGTTCCCGTGCATAACGGGCCGGGCGAGTCGCTGAGCGACGTCTATGACCGTGTGCAGCAGGCCATCGATCAGGCGGTGCCGCTGATGGAGAGCGGCCATTCCGTGCTGTTCGTCGCGCACGCGCATGTGCTGCGCATCCTTACGGCACGTTGGCTGGGGGTCGACCCGCATTTCGCGCGTCTGCTGCGTCTGGATACCGCTCATTATTCGATTCTGTCCGTATACAAGGGGGACCGTGTCATCGAGCGCTGGAACTGCTGACGTCGTGGTGCCGGGAACGGCAACGGTGCAATCGTTGACATTCTGAATTCGCCTTGATATCTGCCCTGCCGGGTTCAATCCGGCGGGGCATTTTTTTTGTTGGTGCCTATGGCATGGGGCAGGTATATGCGTGCTCGCGACACGCTTGCCATATAGCGCGAACGCATGGATGGCCGTTCCTCGGCGCAAAGAACAATCACGCGTCGGCTCCGTCGCGTTGGTGGCCGTCGCCATGATGGCATCCATGGCCTTCATCAGCCTCATACCGTCGCCGGCGAATGCCGCGGACGCCTCGCAGCTCGCCAATGGCGCGCTCTGCGCCCCGTCCGACCAGAAATTCGGTGAAGAGCGGGACACCGCAGACCCGGACAAAGGCATCGCCACCTACGTGGGAGGCGGCATGTACGTCGGTAGGAACCCCTCCGCCGGCGTCGACGCCGAAGGCAACATCACTCTGAGCTCCTCGAACACACCCGACGGCTCATACGCCGCCGGAGCCGAAGGCCTCACCGTCATCAACGGCAAACTGGCGTCACAAGTACAACAATGCGGGCAAGAACTGGCGGCACACCGGTGACGTGTGGCGGTACGGGTTGCGGCTGTTGATCGCGGCGGTGGCCGCAGAGGCCCCGTATGACAAGATCGTGACCGGCCGATGGTGGGATTGGAGCGTGATGAATCCCATATTCGGACTTCTGATCGCGCTGGTGGTCTGCGCCTTGGCGGTCTGAAACGGGCGGCGGTCTGAAACGGGTTCAGTCCGTGTACAGGGCGTCTGACTCGCGCAGCACCAGGGTCGGCTGCACGATTTCATGCGGCTTCTCGGGTTCCTCTCCGTTGATGAGCCTGATTGCCTTCTGGGCGGCCGAACGTCCCATCTTGAACGGGTCCTGTTTCATGGTGGTGAGGTTGACGGTGTCGGCATAGGGGCTGTCGTCGAAGCCGATGATCGAGTAGTCGCGTGGCGTGCGGTGTCCGTAGCGTTCGAGCTTGAGCATCAGCGGGATCGCCATCATGTCTATCTGGCAGCAGATGGCGTCGGGGAACTCGTCCAGCGCGAGCAGCGCCGACAGCGCCGAATCGGCGAACGCGCGTCCGCGCGGCACGGTGACCACCTGCCAGTTGAGTTCACGCCTCTTCTCGACGTTTTCGCAGGCGCGGATGAATCCGCGGCCGCGGGCGTCGATCGAGGAGTCCATGGACTCGGACGCCGCCGAGCAGGCGTACACGATGTGCTTGTGGCCGAGGTTGAGCAGATGCTGGGTGGCCGTGTACATGCCGTTTTCGTCGTCGATACTGATGGAGGCGTCGAATCCGTCGATGGACGGCGTGTTGATGCCGATGATCGGCACGCGGATGCGCTTGAGCTGTTCGACCTCTTTCTCGTCGATGGCGAAGGACGCCACGAACACCGCGTCGACGTTGCGTCGCACTGGCAGGTCGGTGAAGAACTTGCGGCGCATATCGGCGGTGTCGATGTGCTGGAAGACGGAGATGTCATAGCCGGCGTCGTGCATGATCGAGTTGATGCCGGCGAAGATCTGGGTGTTGAACCAGCTGGTGATCTCCTCGTTCATGAGCAGCGCCACACGGAACGTCTGCCCGGATTTCAGGGCCGCGGCCGAGCGGGAGATGTTGAAGTCGAGCTGGTCCGCGGCCTGCAGCACCTTGTGCCGTGTCTTCTCCGACACGACTTCGGGGTGGGCGAATGCGCGGGATACGGTGGATATGGAGACCCCTGCCGCTTTTGCCACTTCGCGTATTCCTGCTTTATCCATGTAGACAACTCCTTTGCTGTGTGTTGAATTCCCCATCGTGCCGTGACTGCAGACATCATATTCGTTTCATTATACTGCAAACGTTCTCAAAGAGAAAGGGGCGTGTGTAAGGCTCTTTGAAAATGAAAACCGTTCTCTCGGTTACGGAAAATGACCGCGGAAGTTCACGTTACGTTCGGATACTCGTCGCGTGACGGTTGAATGGCCGACATAGTTTGCTCGGTGAGGGCCGCGAGGCCTTCCGGCGCTGCCGAGAGAGGCTTGCTGTGCCCGACGGCGCCGGTGATTGACCGCCGGGGCATGCCCGGCTTCGTGATTGGAAGAAGAGATCCATGAACATCAACAAAATGCTCAAAGGCGCCGTCGCGGCGTTGACCTCAGCTGCGGCCCTGGGCGCGCTGACCGCTCCGGCGTTCGCCGCGAGCGGCACCTACGATCTGAACGGCAAGGGCGTGGACGCCCTGTCGGTGCACGGCGGTGCACAGCGCATCGCCACAATCGGCAACGCGAAGGCGAAGAACGTCATCCTGTTCATCGGCGACGGCATGGGAGATTCCGAGATCACCGTCGCACGCAACTACCTGCACGGCGTCAACGGCACGTTCCAGGGCCTCGACAAGATCGGCCAGCCGGGCGCACTCCAGACCTCGACCGGCAAGGCCGCCGAAAGCGGCGTCGGTCAGTACACCACGTTCTCGCTGGGCGGCAGCTCCAACGATTCGCTGATGGCCAAGGATTCCAAGGGCCAGCTCACCGGTTCCAAGACCGCCGGCGTGATCACCCCGGTCACCGACTCCTCCGCCTCCGGCTCCGGCTGGGCGACCGGCACCAAGACCTACAACAACGCCGTGTCCGTGGACGTCAAGGGCAACCCGCAGCTCAACCTCATTGAGCTCGCCAAGGCCAACGGCCTCGCCACCGGCAACGTGACCACCTCCGAGATCCAGGATGCCACTCCGGCGGTCCAGGAATCCCACTCCTCCGAGCGCGCCTGCTACGGCCCGCAGGGCAAGTGGGACGGCACCGACAAGAACGGCGACGGCAAGGTCGATATCAAAGACGCCGAGCTCGCCGGCATCGGCAGGTGCCTCGCCGACCAGCTCAAGGCCAACGGTGGCATCGGCTCCATCTCCGAGCAGCTGCTCGACACGCGCGCCGACGTGACCATCGGCGGCGGCGCCAAGTACTTCAACCAGCTCGACGAGAACGGCAACACCCTGTGGCAGCAGGCCGCTGACCGCGGTTTCCAGACCGTCAAGAGCGGTGACGTCGACGGCTTCAAGAACCTGACCTACAAGGATGGCCAGCCGGTGCTCGCCCTGCTCGGCGACGGCAACCTGCCGACCCAGTTCAACCCGTCTGTGGCCACCAAGCAGGACGCCGCCAAGGACGAGAACCCGACCGTGTGCACCACCAACGCCAAGTGGCTCGGCAATCAGGGCGCGTCCCTCGCCGACTTCACCGACAAGGCGCTCGACCTGCTGCAGGCCAACCCGAAGTCCGAGAAGGGCTTCTTCCTGCAGGTCGAAGGCGCTTCCATCGACAAGCAGGACCACAACGCCAACGCCTGCGGCCAGATCGGCGAGACCGACGACCTTGACAAGGCCATCTCCGCCGCCCTCAAGAAGGTCGACCTGAGCGACACCCTCATCATCGTGACCGCCGACCACGCCCACACCTCGCAGATCGTCGAATCCCAGCCGTACTACGCGCTGAGCACCGTGCTGAAGAACGCCGACGGCTCCAAGACCACCATCTCCTACGGCACCTCCGAGAAGAACCTGTACTCCGACGGCCAAGACACCGAAGGTGCGGCCGATTCCAGCAAGGCCCAGGGCAACATGAGCCACACCGGCACCCAGCTGCGCATCGCCGCATCGGGTCCCGGTGCGTCCCGCGTGGATGGCCTGACCGACCAGACCGATAACTTCTACACGATCGCCGGCGCCCTTGGCCTGGCGACCGACACCACGTCGCAGAACAACCTGTCCAACGGCGGCAAGGTCACCGTGAACAAGGACAAGGACGGCAAGTACAGCGCGGCCGTCACCGGCTTCAACGGTGACGCGGTGCTGTCGTACCAGCTGATCGACAACGCCTCCAAGAAGGTCGTCGCCGAGTCCAACACGTCCACCCCGCTCTCCGGCGTGCGCGTCGCCACCGCGGCCACCACCTCGATCTCGTTCGCCGACTTCACTCCGGCCGAGGGCGCGTCCTACACGCTGACGGTGAACGGCCGCCAGTCTGGCAAGTCCGCCTCCGTGAGCTTCCCGTCCGCCTCAGGCTCCGCCGACAAGACGCCGAACGGCGGCAACGGCAGCGGCACTGTCGCTCAGGGCACCGTCAAGGAGCCGACCGTTCCTCTGGGCAAGACCGGCGCGACCGTGCTCGGCCTGGCGCTGATGGTGCTCGCTCTGGGCGCCGGCGCGATGGTCGTGCGCTCCGTCAAGGCGGGTCGCCGCTGAGCTGACGCTCGCCGCGATTCGTGACGTCGCCTAGGGCAACTGATACGCCAGCCGGCTGCAACCTGTGATGGTTGCGGCCGGCTCTTTGCATTTGGGGGCTCTCAGAACTCGCAGATACGGCGGCTTTTTCGCTAAGAAATCGGTGTATCTGCGAGTTTTGAGAGCGGACTTGAGTGATATCGACTCAAGTTTTTGTGAAGAAGTGGGAATAAAAGCTGGTGCTCGAAAGTTGAGTGGTGTAGGCTCAAGTTTTGGAAGGCAAAACGAGGGCAACCTTGAGGCGAAGACCCGTGGGCGTCGATCGAGCACCGATGGCCGCGGGGCCAAGACTTGAGCAAGCAAACGTAAACGAACAAGATATTTAAGGAGTACACATTATGGCACGTGCAGTTGGTATTGATCTGGGTACTACGAATTCCTGCATCGCGACCCTTGAAGGTGGCGAGCCCACCGTCATCGTGAACGCCGAAGGCGCGCGCACCACGCCGTCCGTGGTGGCGTTCAGTAAGTCCGGCGAGATCCTGGTCGGCGAGGTCGCCAAGCGTCAGGCCGTGACCAACGTCGATCGCACCATCAGCTCCGTGAAGCGTCACATGGGCACCGACTGGACCGTCGAGATCGACGGCAAGAAGTGGACGCCTCAGGAGATCTCAGCGCAGATCCTGATGAAGCTGAAGAGGGACGCCGAGGCGTACCTCGGCGAGCCCGTCACCGATGCCGTCATCACCTGCCCGGCATACTTCAACGACGCCCAGCGTCAGGCCACCAAGGATGCCGGCAAGATCGCAGGCCTGAACGTCCTGCGCATCATCAACGAGCCGACCGCGGCCGCGCTGGCCTACGGTCTTGAGAAGGGCAAGGAAGACGAGCGCATCCTGGTCTTCGATCTCGGCGGCGGCACCTTCGATGTGTCCCTGCTGGAGATCGGCAAGGACGACGACGGCTTCTCCACCATTCAGGTGAAGGCCACCAACGGCGACAACCACCTGGGCGGCGACGACTGGGATCAGAAGGTCATCGACTGGCTCGTCGGCGAGGTCAAGAACAAGTACGGCGTCGACCTGTCCAAGGACAAGATCGCGCTGCAGCGTCTGAAGGAAGCCGCGGAGCAGGCGAAGAAGGAACTGTCTTCGTCCACTTCGACCTCCATCAACATGCAGTACCTGGCCATGACGCCCGACGGCACCCCGGTGCACCTGGATGAGACCCTGACCCGTGCGCACTTCGAGGAAATGACCTCCGACCTGCTGGGCCGCTGCCGCACGCCGTTCAACAACGTGCTGCGCGATGCCAACATCTCCGTGAGCGACATCGACCACGTGGTGCTGGTCGGTGGCTCCACCCGTATGCCGGCCGTCAAGGAGCTCGTCAAGGAGCTTACCGGCGGCAAGGAAGCGAACCAGTCCGTGAACCCGGATGAGGTCGTGGCCGTCGGCGCCGCTGTGCAGTCCGGCGTCATCAAGGGCGACCGCAAGGACGTCCTGCTGATCGACGTGACCCCGCTGAGCCTCGGCATCGAGACCAAGGGCGGCATCATGACCAAGCTCATCGACCGCAACACCGCCATTCCGACCAAGCGCTCCGAGGTGTTCTCCACCGCGGAAGACAACCAGCCGTCCGTGCTGATTCAGGTCTACCAGGGCGAGCGTGAGTTCGCTCGCGACAACAAGCCGCTGGGCACCTTCGAGCTGACTGGCATCGCGCCGGCTCCGCGTGGCATCCCGCAGATCGAGGTCACCTTCGACATCGACGCCAACGGCATCGTGCACGTGTCCGCCAAGGACAAGGGCACCGGCAAGGAGCAGTCGATGACCATCACCGGTGGCTCGGGCCTGCCGAAGGACGAGATCGACCGCATGGTCAAGGAGGCCGAAGCCCACGAGGCCGAGGACAAGAAGCGCAAGGAGGACGCCGAGACCCGCAACCAGGCCGAGGCATTCGCCTACCAGACCGAGAAGCTGGTCAACGACAACAAGGATAAGATCTCCGACGAGATCGCCAAGGAAGTCACCGACAAGGTGAACGCCCTGAAGGAAGCCCTGAAGGGCGAGGACATCGAGAAGATCAAGAGCGCGCAGAGCGAGCTCATGACTTCCGCGCAGAAGATCGGCGAGGCACTGTACGCGCAGCAGGGTGCTGCGGGCGCTGCTGATGCTGCCGGTGCGGCTGCCGGTGCGTCGGGTGCCGCCTCCAACGGTGGCGATGACGACGTGGTGGACGCCGAGGTCGTGGACGATGACGACAAGAAGGACAACAAGTAATCATGTCCGAGTTCAACAAGGACGATTACCTGAACGACCTGCCTGACGCGGACAACCTGTCCGCCACCGGGCAGGCCGGTCCTTCCGACGGCGCTGCCGCCGGTTCTGCTGGCAAGGCGTCGGACTCGGCCAAGTCTGCGGATGCGTCTGCTGATAAGGGCGCTGCCGGCTCGGCTGGGGACAAGGCGTCCGCCGAAGCGGGCCCTTCCGATAAGACCGGTGACTCCGCTGCCGCGGGTGCGGATGACGGAGCGGCCGCCGACGACTCGCTGACCCCGCTGGGCAAGGCCAAGAAGGAAGCCGCCGACTATCTCGAAGCGTTGCAGCGTGAACGCGCCGAGTTCGTCAACTACCGCAATCGTGCGCAGCGCGAGCAGGAGCGTTTCCGCCAGCATGGCATCATCGACGTGCTGACCGCGTTGCTGCCGGCGCTCGACGACATTGATCGCATCCGCGAACACAGCGAGATGGACGACTCCTTCAAGGCCGTGGCCGCGAAGATCGACAAGGCGTTCGAGAAGTTCGGCGTGGAGAAGTTCGGCGAAAAAGGCGAGGAATTCGACCCAACCAAGCATGAGGCGATCCTGCACAAGCCGGACGCCGAGGCCGAGAAGGAGACCGTCGACACGGTCGTGGAAGCCGGCTACCGCATCGGTGACCGCGTGATCCGCGCCGCCCGCGTCGTAGTAGCCTCCCCGCAAAACTAACCCCCCCCAAGAGGAGTTTGCGGAAATCCGACTACCCTCAGATTTCCGCAAACCACCTGTCTCATCTCGCTGTCATCGCAGCAAGCGTGCGATACCACACTCGCGCAAAACATGCACCCGACTCGGAGATGCGACGCAAGTCACTGCACCTAACGAGTGCGGAGCGGGCGGGCATGTTGTCCGACTTCGCTCCAGGCCGCTCGGGCCGAGGTTTACAGTCGGACAACATGCCCGCCAGCTCCGCACGGTCTACGGTCTCCGCACCGCCCCAAGTGTCCGCTACCCCAAGCGACAAAACTCCGCACGGTCGCGCGTTGACCGCAGACACGATCACATCACCGTCGTCTCCGCTCCGGTCACAGCAAACATGTCGACCTCCGCGGTGACGAACGCCAATACGCAACAACAGAAAAACAACATACGACACACATACACGCATACACGAAAGGAGACCTGAATGGCTGAGAATGAATGGCTGAGCAAGGATTTCTACAAAGTCCTCGGTGTCTCCAAGGACGCCACCGAGGATGACATCACCAAAGCGTACCGCAAGCTGGCGCGCAAATACCATCCCGACCTGAACAAGACGAAGGAGGCCGAGGAGAGGTTCAAGGACATCTCCGAGGCGTACGACGTGCTCAGCAACAAGGAGCAGCGGCAGAAGTACGACGCGATCCGCCAGTTCGGCATGGGCGGGGCGCGTTTCTCTGGCGGCTCCGGTCAGGGTGGGTTCGACGCTTCCGGATTCTCGGATATCTTCGGTTCGATGTTCGGCGGCAACGGCGGCAATGTGCGCTTCAGCACGTCCGGCGGCGGTCCGAGCAATCTCAACGACATCTTCTCGATGTTCGGCGGGGCTGCCGGTGGCCGTGGCGGTGCGAGCTATGGCGGTTCGCGTTACGGTAACCCGTATGAGGAGCCGCCGACTCCGCAGCGCGGCGATGACCGCAAGTCCAAGATCACGTTGACGTTCCGTCAGGCGGTCAAGGGCGCTACCGTGTCGTTGCGCGTGGACGGCAAGCAGTTCAAGACGCATATTCCCGCCGGGGTCAAGGACGGGCAGAAGATTCGTATCGCAGGCAAGGGCAGGCCGGGCAGCAACGGCGGCGCGAACGGCGACATGTATCTGACCGTGCAGGTGAAGCCGGATCCGCGGTTCACGATGCGCGGCCATGACATCGTCATGGATGTGCCGGTGACCGTAGGCGAGGCTGTGGCCGGTGCCCGCGTGGAAGCGCATGACATCGATGGCGAGACCGTCACGTTCAAGGTGCCGGCGGGCTCGTCCAGTGGCGCGGAGATCCGTGTCAGCGGCAAGGGCGTTCAGTCCGCCACTGCCGGCGACCTGATTGGTTGCGTGCAGATTCGCGTGCCCGCGAAGCCGGGTCTGGGCGCGAAGCACGCCGCGAAGGAATTCGACAAGTCCGTCGAAGGCTACGCCGAAGCGGTTGCCGCCGAGCGGTAATCCTCCCGGCGGCATCTCGCATCGTCGCGGAGCGACTGGGGGCGGTTCACCATCACCCCGCAGCCGATAATCAACGTTAAGGAGATGATGATCATGGCGCGAATCGCACAGGAAGTCAGGCGTGCGTATGCTGCTTGCGCCGCGGTGTTGGTCTCCGGCGGCGTTGATCTCGATGCAATCGACGCGCTCGGCCTGAACGTGGAGATGCCGGTGTTCACGGTGAGCCAGGCGGCTCAGATTGCGGGCGTGCATCCACAGACGTTGCGCCAGTACGACCGCCTTGGTCTGGTGGTGCCTCAGCGCACGGAGGGCGGTGCGCGGCGCTACACGCTTCGTGACGTGGCGCGTCTTGCGCAGGCGCAGCAGTTGAGCCAGGACGAGGGTATCAATCTCGCAGGCATCACGCATATTCTTTCGTTGCAGGAGGAGAACAGGCAGCTGCGCCGGCAGATTCGGCATCTTCGCCGTCGACTGGACGGCGATAGCGTGTTCGAGGCCGGTATGGATGGTGAAGTCGTCGAGGTGCGGCAGTCGCCGTTCTATCATGTGCGTCGGCGCGGGCGCGCATATATCGCACCGTTGCAGATCACATCCGGTCGCGAATAGGCGGTCATCATCCCGTCATAGTCCCATCTGGCATCCGCTGGATGGGACTTTTGTCGTATGGGGACGTCTTGTATCCCGCCATCGTCCCGTTTTATTCCTGTCGGATGGGACTTTGGGCGGGTGCTGGATGGGAAGTGGGGGAATGATACGGAATTGCAGACAATTGTATGTCATTTTGTTCACAATGTAGGCTATAATACTGTACCCGACAGCGATTTTGCTATGCCAATGAAGATTGAATAGCAAGATACTATACAAATAACGCTTGATGGTGAGGAAGCCATGCCGTCCCATAGGTGGAACGGCGGTCGGGGCCCAAAGTCGTGACCCGGCGTTGCACAGGAGAGGAACACACATGGTTCGTTCGACCAAGCCATCGCTGCTGCGCCGTCTTGGCGCGCTGGTGGCGGCTGCTGCCATGCTGGTGGTACTGCCCGCAGGGGTATCCACCGCGAGTGCGGCCAGCGATGATGCTGACATGCTCACCGTCACGATGACGCGTACCGACGCCCTCGGCGACGAGGTATATGTCGGTGACACGCTCACCTACAGTTTCACCAACACCAACAACACGAGTTCGGCATTCACCGCATTCCCCGCCGAGTCGAATCTGAGCGGTGTGCTGACCACAGGAACGCCGAACTGCCGTTATGAGAACCTTGCGGGAGGCGCTTCCTACCCTTGCTCCACGGCCAGCCACACCATCACTGCGGATGATCTCACGGCCGGCAGCTTCACCCCGCGTACCGTGTGGAAGGCCACCTCTGACCGAGGGGGCACTCAGGTGCTGCAAGACAACATCGTCTCCACCGGCGATACCGTCACCGTGAAGGAAGGCAAGCGCCCCGATCCGGCCACCATCCCCACAGACCGTGCCGATGGCGAGGCCGTGCGCCTGGCCACCGCCCGCCAGAATCTCGGTACCGAATGCTACCGTATTCCGGCGCTCGCCGAGGCGCCCAACGGCTGGATCCTCGCCGCATTCGACCAGCGTCCCAATACGGCGATGGCCAACGGCAGCGGCGTCAAGTGCTGGGATGCCCCGCAGCCGAACTCCATCGTGCAGCGCATCTCCAAGGATGGCGGCAAGTCGTGGACGCCGATCCAATATGTCGCGCAGGGCAAGAACGCCCCGGAACGCTACGGCTATTCCGACCCATCCTATGTGGTCGATGAGGAGACCGGCGAGGTCTTCCTGTTCTTCGTTCACTCGTACAACAAGGGCTTCGCCGACTCTCAGCTTGGCGTCGATGAGAGCAACCGCAATGTGCTGCATGCGGTCGTCGTCAGCTCAAAGGACAACGGCGAGACGTGGAGCAAGCCGCGTGACATCACCGCTGACATCACCAAGGGTTACGAGAACGAGTGGAAGTCCCGTTTCGCCACCTCCGGTGCCGGCATCCAGCTCAAGTACGGCAAGTACAAGGGTCGTCTGATTCAGCAGTATGCCGTGGGCCGTACGACCGGTTCGAACGCCGCGGTATCCGTGTACTCCGATGACCATGGCAAGACCTGGCAGGCCGGCAACCCGGTGACGGGCATGCTGATGGATGAGAACAAGGTCGTGGAGCTGTCTGATGGCCGTGTGATGCTCAACTCCCGCCCGGGTAACGGTTCCGGTTACCGTCGCGTGGCGATTTCGAAGGACGGCGGCGTGAACTACGGTACGGTCAAAAACGAGACGCAGCTGCCGGATCCGAACAACAACGCGCATATTACGCGCGCGTTCCCGAATGCTCCCGAGGGCTCGGCGAAGGCGAAGGTGCTGCTGTACTCGTCGCCGCGCGCGAACAACGAGGGCCGTGCGAACGGCGTGGTCCGCATCTCGCTCGATGACGGTACCACGTGGTCATCCGGAAAGCTGTACAAGGCAGGCTCGATGGCCTACTCGGTCATCACCGCGCTGAGCGGTGCCGCTGGCGGTGGTTATGGTCTGCTGTACGAAGGCGCTTGGGTCACCGGCGGCGGCATTGACAGCCACGACATCATGTACACGCACATTTCCATGGATTGGCTCGGCTACCTGTCCGCCACCGCAGACGACGTGACCGCTTCGGTTGAAGAGGGTGCCAGCACGGTGGACGTGACCGTTCCGGTGAGCAACGTCGGTTCTGTGGATTACACCGGCGTGACGGTGACTCCGGCCGATCTGCCGACCGGATGGTCTGCCTCTCCGGTGAACGTGGGCGCTCTTGCCAGCGGCGCGTCCAAGGACGTGACCGTCACGGTGAATGTTCCCGCAACTGCCAAGAAGGACGATGTCGCCAAGATCGTCCTGCGCGTGACCGGCACGTCCGCTGCGAATGCCAACGCCACGACCGGCTTTGACGGCTCCATCACGGTGAACGTCACCGAAAAGAGTGAGCCCGATCCTGAGCCGGAGCCGACCATCACGGGTGTTTCGGCGGTGACGTCGCAGGCTGGTGTGAAGGTCGGTGACGTGTTTGATGCGTCGAAGGTGTCGGTGACCGCGGCGATGAGTGATGGTTCGTCGAAGGCGTTGGCTGCCGGCGAGTATTCGCTGTCGGCTGTGGACGCTGACGGCAAGGCGGTTGATTTGGCTGAGCCGTTCGCAGCGGCTGGTGTGGTGACGGTCACGGTGAGTGTGCCTGTGGAGGGTGCGGATCCGTTGACTGCCTCGTTCACCATCGACGTGGCCGAGAAGAGCGCCGATCCTGAGCCAAAGCCCGAACCCAAGCCCGAACCGGAGAAGCCGGCCGGACCGAAGGTCGACGTGCCCACCGAGAAGCCCGGCCTGTCCAAGACCGGCGCTTCCACGGCAGGCATGTCCATCGTGTTCGTCTTGTTGGCACTGTCCGGTGTCGCGGCGTTGTCGCTGCGCCGCCGCTCCGCTCACTGATCTGACCGAGACCTCACTGCCGCGGCGGTAAACCGTCCGGCCGATGAGTGACGGCATACAGGAAAAGCCCCCGAAACACGGGGGCTTTTTCATGTTGTAATTCGTTCACTCTGTAGACTACAATGAGGGAAATTTCAGCGTATCGCTGTGATTCTCATATAACCGATAGTTCATAAAAATCATGCGGTAAAGAAGCCGACTGCGCCGAAGAAGACGCTGCTACCCCCGTATCGGTTCGGAAGCTGACCTGCCGCAGAGAAGAAAGACTCGATATGACCACAATATTCCGACGTGCCACGGCAAAAACGCTGATGCGCAAGCTCAGCGGGCTGCTGGTGGCCATCGCCATGCTGGCAGTGCTGCCGGCTGGCACCATCAGCGCAAATGCGGCGGACGAAACACCCCAAGAATATCTGCAACTCACCCTGACCCGCACCGACAGCAACGGCACCCCGGCCGAAGTCGGCGACAAGCTCACCTACAGTCTCGGCTACAAAAACGTTTCCGATACCGGTTTCATTGTGTATCCCACGGCGTCGAACCTCAACAATGTCGCCACGCCGCAGTCGGCGCGCAACCCCAATCCCATGTGCCGGTGGGGGAATCTCGCGGCGGGTGCTTCGGCTGCATGCACTTGGAGCGCGAGCAAGGAGTTCGCCTACCATGTGGTGACCGAAGACGATGTCGCAAACGGCTTCACGCCCACCGCGACCGTGTCGGCGACCACTCAGGACGGCACCAATGGCGTTCTGCAAAGCGTCGACATCACCGGCGAGACGGTGCCGGCCGTCCCTGCGACCTCCGCACTGCGCGTCGCCATGCAGCGTACCGATACGCTCGGCGATAACGTGAAGATCGGCGACCGGCTGACCTTCAACTTCACCTACACCAACAAAACCGCGCAGAAGATTTATGCCTACCCGAGCGAGTCGAACATCGAACGCGTGGACGTGGTGTCCTATCCGAGAAACAGCTGCCGATCCGGAGTGGAGGCCAACCGGACCGCATCATGTGGGTTCGCCTATCACGTCATCACCGCTGAGGACGTCGTGGCCCGCAGATACACGCCGACAGCCACATTCCGCGCCACATCGGATCGCGACGGCACGCAGGTGCTGCAAGATGACATGACGTTCACCACCGGCACGGTGACCGTCGCGGGGCCGGCCGACGACGCCGCGTCCACGCCGACGGAGCGCAAAGACGGCGAACCGCTCCTGCTGGCGACCAACAAGCAGATCGGCAACACCGATTACTACCGCATCCCCGCCATCGCGCAGGCACCCAACGGCTGGATTCTCGCCGCATGGGATTTGCGTCCGAAATCGGCGGCGGACGCGCCCAACCCGAACTCGATCGTGCAGCGCATCTCCAAGGACGGAGGCAAGTCATGGGAGACGCTGGCATACGTGGCGCAGGGACGCAGCGCCACCAACAAATACGGCTACTCCGACCCGTCCTATGTGGTCGACGAGGAAGCCGGCAAGATCTTCCTGTTCTGCGTGAAATCGTACGATCAGGGCTACTTTGGCTCCGTATTGGGTGTGGAAGATGCACGCAACGTGCTGCAGGCCGTCGTCATGGAATCCGACGACAACGGCTCAACATGGAGCGAGCCGCGCAACATCACCAAAGACATCACCAAGGGTCACGAAGACGAGTGGAAGTCCCGTTTCGCATCCTCCGGCCATGGCATCCAGCTCAAGTACGGGCAGTACAAGGGCCGTTTGATACAGCAATACGCTGTGCGCACCACGAGCAACACGAACATCGCGGTGTCCGTGTATTCCGACGACCATGGCAAGACTTGGAAGGCCGGCAACCCCGTGACCGAAGCGAACATGGACGAGAACAAGGTCGTGGAGCTGTCCGACGGTCGCGTGATGCTCAATTCCCGTCCGGGCGCGGCGGGATACCGTCGCGTTGCGATCTCGGAGGACGGCGGCGTGAACTATGGTCCGATCAAATCGGAGACCCAGCTGCCGGATCCGAACAACAACGCGCAGATCACGCGCGCGTTCCCGAACGCTCCGGAAGGTTCGGCGAAGGCGAAGGTGCTGCTGTATTCGGCGCCGCGGGCGAGCAACGAGGGCCGTGCGAACGGTGTCGTGCGTGTTTCATTCGATGACGGCACCACATGGTCGGCCGGCAAGCTGTTCAAGGAAGGCTCGATGGCCTACTCGGTCATCACCGCACTGAACGACGCCGCCGGCGGTGGTTACGGTCTGCTGTACGAAGGCGAAAGCATCACCTACACGCGCGCGTCGATGGAATGGCTGGGATATCTCACCGCCACGGCGAGCGGCACCGCGACCGTCAAGGAAGGCGAGGGGACGCTGACCGCGCCGGTCACCGTCACCAACGACGGTCTGACCGACTACACGAACGTCACCGTGACCCCCACAGGTCTGCCGTCTGATTGGAGCGCCGAAGCCGTGAACGTCGGCAATCTTGCCGCCGGTCAGAGCGCGACCGTGAACGTTCCGGTGACTGTGCCTGCGGCGGCTGTCAGTGGTACCGTCGCGAAAGCGACGATGAAGATCACCGGCAAGTACGCGCAGTCCGAAGACACGCTGCACAGCTTCGCCGAAGGCGAGTTGGCGGTGACCGTCACCGAACCGGATCCCGCAGCCAAGCGGCTCAAACTCACCATCGAACGTACCGATGACAACGGAGCCCCGGTCAAGGTCGGTGACACGCTGACCTACCGGATCACCTATGAGAACGTCGGCACGCAGTCATTCGCGGTCTATCCGCGCAAATCCAATCTGGACGGCGTGACGACCCCGCAGTCGGCGAGCAACCCCGCACCCGTATGCCGGTGGAGCAGGTTGGATCCGGGAACGACCGGTGCATGCGTCAGTGGCAACGGCAAGCGGCTCGCCTACCACACGGTGACGGAAGCGGACGCGACAGCCGGCTCGTTCACGCCGAGTGCGACCATCGACGCCACCGCCGACACGAGCGGCGAGACGGTGCTCGAATCGGTGTCCATCACCGGTGACCCCGTCACCGTGAGCCAGCCGGTCGAACTGCCGGCGGACATCGCCGCATGGAAGACCCGCAACGAGGCGCTCGCCGACTGGCAGACGCTCTCCGAAAAGCTCGCAAAGACCGACCGCATCAACTGGCTGTTCACCGGCGACTCCATCACGCACGGCGTGCAGTTCACGCGTGGCTACCGCACCTATTCGGAACTGTTCGCGAACCATCTGGACACCGCGTCGGTGCGTGGTGTATCCCGCGCCAACGATGTGGTCATGAACACCGGCATCTCCAGCGCGGACGCCAGTTGGCCGCTCAAGGACGGCGCATTCGAGAAATGGGTGTCCGACAAGCACCCCGACGTCGTGTTCCTCACGTTCGGCATGAACGACGGGCGTACAGGCCAGGCGTTCACCGTCGACCAGTACACCGCCAACCTGTCCACACTGATTGACAAGATCCGCGACCTCGGCGCCATCCCGGTGCTGCAGACGCAGAACTACACGACCAACACGACGTTCAACGCCAACCTCGACACGTACTTTGACGCGGAACGTCGACTCGCGCTCGACAAGAACGTGCTGTTGGTGGACTTCAACAAGCAGTGGCTGGAACTCGGCGGCGGCAACCGCGAATCCGGCACGTATATGGGTGCCGGCAACGACATCCACCCCGGCGAGAACGGGCACATCGAATGGGTCAAGTTCACGCTGGGAGCGCTCAATATGATCGCCAACGACGACCCGCTCGCCCGGTGGGGCAGCTCCGACATGACACTGGACAAGCCGACCGTGACGGTGGACGCCGACGGCAACGGGCTGAAGGGCTCGGACGGGCTTGAACCCGCCCCGGCCGCGGCCAAGTCCGTGGGCAAGTTCCTCTCCGGCGCACAGTACGTTGACCTGGGCGGCGATGTGGTGAGCGCTGTGGCCGGCAAGCGGGAGTCCAACGTGACCATCAGGTTCCGTGCGTCGGCGACCGGACAGCCGCAGACGCTGTTCTCGCTGGGCGACTCCGACTCCGCGACCCGCGCGACCGTGCGCCTGAGCGCGACCGGTCTGGTGCAGTTCCTCAACTCCGGCAACACCGGCGACTTCTACACGGTCGGCACGAACGACCTCGCGGATGGCGCATGGCATACGGTGTCCGTGAACTTCGTGGCGAACGGCTTCACGATCTATGTTGACGGAGCCGCGATGCGCGCGATCAGCGGCGGCGCGGGCACTCAGCTGAACGTGCCGGGCGCGATCACGGTGAACACGGCCACGGCCGGCGCGATCCGCGGGACCGACAGCGCCGGCGGCGCGCAGCAGCTCACCGGCATTGTCGATTACGTCGCCGCATGGAGCCGCACGCTGACCGATGCGGAAGCCAAGCGAATCAGCGCCGAAACCAGTGCCGTGGCGGTGACGAAGGTCGATGCGGCGGTGAACGCGTTGCAGCCGATCATCTCCGATACTGGTGCTCGCAAAAATATCGTGTTCGTGGGTGGCGAGACCATCGAAGGTGGGTATACGGATCATCTGATTGCCAAGAACATCGTGCAGCTGCTCGACGAGCGCGTGCGCTGGGAATACGTCACCGGGCTGAGCGCCACGGACCGCGAACTGCAGCGTGCCAAGTTCTTCGTGGCGGCCGGGCAGGGCGGTCTAACTGCCAAGCAGATGGACGAGGACTACGCTGCGATGGTGGACGAGTATTCGCCGGACATCCTCTTCTTGGCTCCGGACCTGTATGACGCTGACGGGAATCTTGCGGAAAGCGACGCCGCCGCGTTCGCCGGGCATATTCGCTCCGTGGCCGCCAAGGCGAAGGAGGCGGGCGCCAAGGTCGTGCTGGTGACGCCGGTCACCGTGCGCGGCGGGGAAGACGAGTATGCCGGCGCTATGCGCACGGTGGCCAAGGAAGACGATTTGCCGCTCATCGACGCGCAGGCGTGGATCGGCAAGGTCGTCGCCGCTGACGCGAGCGTCAAGACCGCGTGGTTCAACAAGGCCGGCCAGCTCAACTACGCCGGGCATCTCGGTTACGCGCGATTCATGATGCGCTCGCTCGACCTGTACCCGAGCAACGTGTCAGGCAGCCGCATCGCGTCGCTGCCGTACGACACCGCCAATGTTACTTTGGTCGGAGCGAGTGAAAACGGTGGCGAGCTGCCGGTCGGGCGCGTCGAGGGCACCGACAGGGCGCACATCGACACCATGCAGATCGGTGCGGCGGCTTCGCTGGTGGTCGCCGACAGCTACGCCGTCTACGAGATCGGCGAGGACGGCGGGCGGACCCTGGTCGCGGACGGCCTCAAGCCCGCGGATGTGCTTGCGGATGGCATCGACGTGACCGTAAACGATACGGCGGCGCACCGGTATGAAGTGGTCGGTTCGGCGAACGTGCCGGAGGGCGCGGACGTCGTGACCGTGACATATACGGCGACGCTGGCGGCTGTCGAGGAGCCGGAGCCCGGGCCGGATCCCGATCCCACTCCAGACCCGAGCGAAAAGCCGGACGGTGACGGTACCGGTGACGGCACTGGCGCCGGTGCCGGCGACGTGCAGAAGCCGACCCCGGACGCTGTGGCGAAAACCGGTGCGGATGTGTTCGGTCTTCTTGCCGCAGTGGCGGCGCTGCTCGCGGCAGGCGGTGTGACGCTGTCGCTGCGCCGTCGCGCGAATCGGTAAGTCTCTCGACTGGGCGGCGGCAGTCAACGGTTCGTTTCGATTTCGACTGATTGCCGCAGCCCGTACCGAATCGGTTGACTGGTCTTGAGGGCCGTTGGCGGAAATCCTGCCAGCGGCCCGCTTTCGTTTGCGCTAATTGCGGGTTGCCTCGGTCGAAGTATGGTCGTTGCTGAGTCATGAGCGTGTAATGGACGTCAAGAATCAGGCGCTCTCTTCGAGGTCATCTGGGATAATGAAAACGGAAGCCCGGTTGCCTGGGCATGCAGGCATACAGTTGGCGTCAATACAAGGTGGGTTGTGCATGAGTGACATGTTGTTGAAGGCCGTGTTCTGGGATCTGGACGGTACGTTGATCGATTCGGAACCCTACTGGCACGAGGGCGAGATGGAGATCGCCGCGGCGCATGGCGGGTATTGGGATGAGGATCTGGCGTGGTCCTGTTCTGGCACTCCGCTTGACCATTGCGCGAAAACGATGATCGAGCACGGGACGAATCTGCCGCCCGAGCAGATTGCCAAAGCGATGGTCGATTACGTCGCCAAGAAGGAGTTCGAGAGGGTGCCTTGGACGAGTGGCGTACTGGACGTGCTGGGGTCGCTGGTCGATGCCGGGATTCCCTCCGTGCTGGTCACGACATCGCCGCGCAGGCTCGCTCAGAACGTGATTGATCATGCGCCGGCCGGCGCGTTCGCTGGATTCGTCTGCGGTGACGATGACCTGCCGCATAAGCCCGATCCGGCTCCATATCTGGCGGCGGCGAAGATGCTCGGCATCGAAACGGGCGTGGCCGGAGCCGATGGCGCCGCGGCACTCCCTGGCATCGCGAGGTGCGTCGCTTTGGAGGACTCGGCCACGGGCATCGCCTCGGCTGTCGCGTCCGGAGCCACGACCATTGCCCAGCTCGGCTTCAACCGCAACGCCAAAGCCGACGGTCCGCAATGCGCCTCCATCGACGGCTTCGCCGGCATCACCGCCGAAGCGCTGAATGCCTTCATCCGCCAGCGCCTCGGCTCCTGAACCACCAGCGGTCGCTGAATCTTCCTCCCGCTGGCGGGGCTGTCGACTGAAAGCCGACTGGGGGTGGTCTTTACCATGGGGGCGGTCTTTACCGTATCGGCTCTAGCCCCCCCCCAGTCTCGCTGTGCTCGACAGCCCCCGCCAGCGGGGGCGTATGGTCATCGGGGGCGAAAAATGAAAAAGGCCGATCCCGGTGGAATGGAATCGGCCTTCGTGGAGCTGATGGTAATCGAAACCACGACCTCTTCGATGCGAACGAAGCGCTCTACCAACTGAGCTACAGCCCCTTGGATGTTGCCTTGCTTCGCAGGACAACTCAATACACATTAATACGACCCATGTCCAAATGCAAGCCGGCGTGTGTGAAAATTGGGTGCCGGTTATGGGCTGATATGCGTCACTGTGCGTGGGGTGCGTCACTGGGTGAGCCCTCACCCAGTGACGCAACGGAACGTAATCAGGCAGGCCGGGCGGCCAACAGGAGTGGCCGGTCGCGTTAGTTGTTCTGCGTGCCGGCCGCCACACTCGATGAGTCCGCCGCGGTACCGGGCTTCTTGCCGAATTTCGCCTTGAGCAGTCCGATGATTGTCGGCAGCAGCGACACCAGCAGAATCAGCACGATGACCAATTCGAAATGCTTCTGCACGACGGGGATGTTGCCGAAGAAGAATCCCAGCAGTGTGAACAGCGTGGACCAGCACAGGCCGCCCAGCACCGAGAACGGGGTGAACCGGCTCCAGCGCATGCCGGAAATACCGGAGATGAACGGCATGAACGTGCGGATGAATGGGAAGAAACGCCCGAGGAACACCGCCAGTGGCCCCCATTTCTCGATCATCTTCTCGGTTTTCGCCAGCCGTTCCGGCGTCATGGCCTTCACCTTGCCTGACGCGATGATTCGGCGTCCGAAGAAGTGTCCGATGAAGTAGTTGCTCTGATCGCCCAGGATCGGCGCAATCCACACTATGGGCAGCAGTGCCATCAACGGCAGCCCGCTGTCGCCCTGCGCGGCGAAGAAGCCGGCTGCGAACAGCAGCGAGTCGCCGGGGAGGAACGGGAAGAACACCACGCCCGTCTCAATGAATACGATGAGAAAGATGAAGCCGAGCGCAGGCGCGGTGCCCATGGCAATCCAGCTGGCGATTGCGCCGCGAGGGTCCTTCAGCAAATTGACGATGAAATGAACGAAACCCATGAAAATTCCCGTCACTATCAATGGTGTAGTTCCATTAAGAAAACTCTAAGAACCATACCAGCGGGGGTGTAACAGGGGAGACGCGGTATATAGCGGTGCGGATAGGCGGTTTTGCGTTCTTAAGTGCGCGCTGAAACGACGACCGTGCGCACTTAGGTACGCAAACAGGGTCATTTGCGTTCTTATGTTCGCGCACTTGTCGTTTCGGCGCGCACTTAGGTACGCAACGGGTGGTCGTCAGGTACTTGGCGTGCGGGATACTGGGAACCATGGATACTATGCAAGATGATTCGCAAGTCGTGCCGGAGGGCGCCTCGCCGGACGCCACTGTACCGGACGCCACCGAGCCGAAGGCCGCCCCGCGGACGGTCATGGTGCCGAGCGGCACTGTTGTGCTCGCCGCCACGCCGATCGGCAATGTGGGCGACGCCTCCGACCGATTGAAGGCGCTGCTGGCGGACGCCGACATCGTCGCAGCCGAGGACACGCGGCGACTGTATGACCTCGCGAACCGACTCGGCGTGCACGTGAACGGCACGGTCATCGCCTATCACGACCACAACGAGCGAGCCAAGGCCGACGGGCTGCTCGACCGTGTGGAGACCGGCGCCACCGTGCTGGTGGTATCCGACGCGGGCATGCCGACCATCAACGATCCCGGACTGGCGATCGTGCGCCGGGCCATCGAGCGTGGGCTGCCGGTCACGTGCGCGCCCGGACCGAGCGCCGTGCTCGACGCGCTCGCGCTCTCCGGCCTGCCGACCGACCGGTTCTGTTATGAGGGGTTCCTGCCGCGCAAGCACTCCGAACGCGTGCAGCATCTGCGCATGCTGCAGTCCGAGCGCCGCACGATCGTGTTCTACGAGACGCCCCATCGCATCGCGGATTCGATGGATGACCTGCTCGATGCGTTCGGCCCGAACCGCGCGATGGCGTTGTGCCGCGAGCTGACGAAGGATTATGAGGAGATTCGTCGCGGCATGGTCGGCACGATACGCCAAGGCGTCGTTGACAATCCGCCGCGCGGCGAGATGGTGCTGGTGATTGGCGGCGCGTCGGATGAGGAGGCGGAGGCGGCCGCGCCGGCGACGTTGAGCATCGACGATCTGGCCGTGCTGGCCATCGACCGTGCCCTGGAGGATGGCGTGCGCATCAAAGACGCGATCGCGCAGGTGGTCGCCGAACATCCGCTGCCGGATGGCTCGTTGCCGAACCGCAAGCAGGTGTATACGGCCGTTCTGGCAATGAAATCCTGACTTATGCCGCCGGCAGACCGTCGAGCAGGATGGTCAGGGCGCGGTTGACGCCGGGGCCGCCCGCCTGCGCGACGTATTCCAGAAGTGCGGCGTCCGCGCTGGGATTGGCGACCAGCCAGCGCCGCAGTTCCGGCTCATGCTCGGCGATGAACCAGAGCACTTCCGGCGCGGTCGCGGGATCGCACGCCAGCAGCGGGGAGAGTCTGAGCGGCGGAGGGGGAGGAGCCGCCCGCGTTGACCGCCGTGACGCCGTCGCCTGTTCACGCCGTTGCAGAGCATGCATCCGTCTGCCGGGAATGCTCTTGCGTTTGGCTCGTCTGGCTTGACTGTGCCGAAGCCGTCGTCTGGCCGTCCCTGCGCGGGGACGCTCGCACAGCGTCTCCGCGGGATTCTGCAGTCGCTGCAATGTCTTCTCCTGTGATGGCATTCGCATGTGGCTCTCCTTTCGTCGTGTTGATGTGTCGTGGCGGTGAGCCGTGTCGATGGTTGAGTCGGACGGGAGGCCGATGCGGCCCCGCGACCGCTTGCAATCAGAAGAAATGCTTCATCGATGTGAACAGTTCCCTGGCCGGTTGGGTGTTCGGCCAGAAATGGTTGTCATCGAGCGTCTGCATGCACTGCGCAAGACTGACCTGATACTCCTCGAACAAGGCGCACAGCACGTCGCACGCGTCGTGCTCGTTCAGCTCTCCCGGCGTCAGCAGCGCGATGTCGCAGGCTGTGCGCATCGGCGTGGTGATGCGCAGGTTCCCGACCTGTATGACGTGCTCGGGAGCCGTCTTGCGGTTGAAGACGCGAATCTTCCGCCCGTGCGAATCCGCCCGGTAATGGGAGCTGGATATGACATCGACCGTGCGCGGGAACGTGCCGCCGAGCCATACCCACGCGGCGGTGAGCGCGCATGCAATCGTCCCGAACGGGATGAGTTTCAGCGCGATCATCGCGCGGCCGTACAGGGTGTCGGCGTGCTCGGCGCTGTATGCGTTGGTTTGGTCGAGCGAGTGCAGGGTGCCGAAATGCGTCAGCCGAGCCATGCTGAGCGGACCGGGAAGGTCCTTGTGGGTGAGCAGTGGCGTGGTGTCGATACGCGGCATGGTGCCGCGCGCGATGAGGTCGGAAACGATTGCGACGGCGTTGTCGCTGCGGCTGATTGTGCCGGCTGACTCCGTGCCGGGCCGCGTTGCGCCGGGCTGAGTCTTGCTTGGTGCCGTCGCAGTGGGTCGCGTTGCGCTGGGCGGCCCTGTGTCGGGCTGTGTCGCGTTGGGCTGCGGCTTGCCGACTTTTGCCGCTTCAGCGACATCCGTCTGGTCGGGCGCCGGCGCGACTCCATATCTGATATCCGAAGGCAGTATTCTGTTCATACGCCGACCATAACCATACGATGCGGCGGTCCGCCACCGACCTGGCGAAATCTGTGGATATGTGCATAACTCACATTCCGCGACGCCGCATTGTGGATAATGCTGTGGATATGCCGCGGTGTCCCCGCTGAGCCGGATAATCGGGATTTATGAGTCATGTTTTGGTAAATGTCGCTTGGCCGTACGCGAACGGCCCCCGTCACATCGGGCATGTCGCCGGTTTCGGCGTGCCCTCGGACGTCTACGCCCGATATGAGCGTATGAAGGGCAACGACGTGCTGATGGTGTCTGGCACCGACGAGCACGGCACCCCGATTCTCGTCGAGGCGGAGAAGGAGGGACTGACCGCCCAGGAGCTCGCGAACCGCTACAACCGCGTGATCGCCAAGGACCTGTGCGACCTCGGCCTGAGCTACGACCTGTTCACCCGCACCACCACCGGCAACCATGAGCATGTGGTGCAGGAGCTGTTCAAGCAGTGCCTGCAGAACGGATACATCTATAAGGGCACGCAGAAGGTCGCGATCTCGCCGTCCACCGGACGCACGCTGCCGGACCGCTACATCGAGGGCGAATGCCCGATCTGCCACGCCGACGGCGCCCGCGGCGACCAGTGCGACGCCTGCGGCAACGAGCTCGACCCCGACGAGCTGATCAACCCCGTCTCCAAGATCAACGGCGAAACCCCGCGCTTCGAGGAGACCGAACACTTCTTCCTCGACCTGCCGGCGCTCGCCGAGGCGAACCTCGCGTGGCTCAAGACCCGCAAGGGCTGGCGCACCAACGTCATCAACTTCTCCATCGGCCTGTTCAAGGAAGTCAAGCCCCGCGCCATCACGCGCGACATCGACTGGGGCATCCCCGTACCGGTGGCGGGATGGATCGACAATCCGAACAAGAAGTTGTACGTGTGGTTCGACGCGGTGATCGGCTACCTGTCGGCCTCCATCGAATGGGCCCGCCGCCAAGGCGACCCGGAGAAGTGGCGCGAGTGGTGGAACGACCCGAGCTGCCCGGCCTACTACTTCATGGGCAAGGACAACATCACCTTCCACTCCCAGATCTGGCCCTCCGAGATGCTTGCCTACAACGGCAAGGGTTCCAAGGGCGGAGAGACCGGTGAACTCGGCCCGCTGAACCTGCCCGAGCAGGTGGTGGCCAGCGAGTTCATGACGATGGAGGGCAAGAAGTTCAGCTCGTCGCGCGGCATCGTCATCTACGTCAAGGACATCCTCGCTCGCTACCCCGTGGACGCTGTGCGCTACTACATCTCGATCGCCGGACCGGAGACCTCCGACGCCGACTTCACGTGGGCCGAGTTCGTACGCCACAACAACGAGGAGCTGGCCGCGAGCTGGGGCAATCTGGTCAATCGCGTCGCCAACCTGATCAACAAGAACTTCGGCGAGATCCCGGCGCTCGACGAGGACTCGATGACCAACGAGGACCGTGCGCTGCTCAAGGAGACCTCGGACGCGTTCGACGAGATCGGCGCGCTGATCGAGAAGCATCACCAGAAGAACGCGCTGGTCGCCGCGATGCGCGTGGTCGGCGACATCAACAAGTACATCTCCGCCGAGGAGCCGTGGAAGATCAAGGACGACGAGGCTCGTCTGGGCACGGTGCTGCATGTGGCAGCGCAGGCGGTGTACGACGCGAACCACCTTCTGGCGCCGTTCCTGCCGCACGCGTCGCAGAAGGTCTACGAGGCGCTGGGCGGCTCAGGCGTATTCTCGCCGCTGCCGCGCCTTGAAGAGGTCGAAGACCTCGACAAGCCGGGCTTCACGTACCCGATCATCACCGGCGACTACAAGCTCGGTGAGACCGTGCACCCGTGGGAGAGCGAGCGTCTGGTGGCCGGCACTCCGGTGCCGAAGCCGCATCCGATTTTCGCGAAAATTCCGCCTGAGGCTGTGGCCGAGGAGCTCACCCGCTTCGACACCGAGCTCGCCGCCCGCAAGAAGGCCGAGGCTGAGCGGTTTGCCGCGGCTCAAGCCGAACTCAAGCAGTGAAATCTAGGCGCTGACAAGGGCCGTTGACTGTTGAGGCTTTGTTGTAATCCCCCTGACATATGAATGTCAGGGGGATTTTTCGTCCAATACGTGAGCAATGGTAGAAAATAGGAAATATTTTTCGTATATTATGCTCAACTGACAGCCATGCGAGGAAGTGACGCCGCGCTTTGGCGGCTATCGCATGTGTTGCGATGACCGGCATCATGCAAGTACCGGCTGCGTCGGTCGCCACCGGTACCGGTTTCACGGCCGGCGAGCAAGTCGACCTGACCGATGTGGCACCCTCTGGTGCCAAACAGTCGTTCGCGCCCGCCGCGGAATCCTTCAGCATGGCCGTTAGCGAGCAAGCCATGCGCATGAGGGTCATGGACGGGGTGCTCAAGGCGCTGCGCATGCGCATCAACGGTGTCATGGAAGCTGGCGCGGCCATACCCCTCGCTGAGAGACGTCGGCAATTCCCCTTCACGCCGATGACCACCGGGACGCTGCTGCTGACCCGTGACGAGCTCATGGACGTGCAGCAGCGTATCAATGGCCTGCTGGACGAATACTTGCGGCTGAGCGAGCAGCGGCGCGGCAGCGATTATGAGTATCAGGTGTCGTACGCGTGGTCGCTGCTGCCATCGAACCCGGCTGCGGTAGTTGGGGAGGATGTGGATGCGGGTGGGTCCGCAGAGGATGATTGCGACGACCGGTGACCACCCCAGTCGCTACGCGACAGCCCCCCCGCCAGCGGGGGCAAAACGGTACCGTCGCTACGCGACAGCCATTCGGGCCCTGCAATTGGGGACGGCCTTCGGCCTCAGCCCACTTGCTCGCCTGTCGGATCGCCTTCGTCTACAAACAGCTCTGCCGTTTGCTCAGCCCGCCGCAAAGTGACGGAGAGTTGTTACCGGTGAAGAACGGCCATGTTCCTTGCCTATTGGCCGGTTTTCCGTACATTGTGTCGGGATGTGACTACATGCTCACAAGTCGGGCACACATCTCACAGATAATTCCGAGGAACATGCATCATTCCTCCAAGCATGATGCGGTTATATAGAACATGTCAGCGGTTGTTACAACGTTGGCGAGGTTGTTGAAACCCCATAATTGAACCCCTTCTTCTCTCTCTTCTCTCACCCGGCGGCTTCCCCGCCGGGTTCTTCTTTTCCGGTGTGTGGTTGCGCCTATCGGATAGGAGCGTGAGGGCCTTTCATCCAACCCCTGATGCGACACGCCCGGATTGCGTAGCACAATCGTCTATCTGCGTTCACAGGGTCGCGGCATTCCGCCATTCTCCGGAATGCCGTGCTTCAATTGTGCGAAGCAATCCGGGCGTGTCGCATCAGGGGTTGGATGTCGGACTGCCGCGCACGGCGGATTATGAAGGGATTTCGATCGTGCGGGCGGCGCGACCACAACAGTTGCATGATGTTCCTTTCATTGTTCGGGTCGGCACCCGGCCTACCGTACGGTGAAGCCTTACTCTTCTCCATATTTCTTGAGCGATTCGCCCCACTGCTGCAGGGCCTCGTGCAAGGTGAGTTTGCCGTGGTATGACTGGCCGATGGAATCCACGGCGATCGAGTTCGCGTACGCCGTGTACGACAGATACGTGAAGTCGGTGCGCACGTCCTTGGACGCCTGGGCGATGACGGCGTGGGGCTTCTGCCCTCCGAAGAAATCATCGGTCTGGGCCGCGGGTCGCCGAGCGTCGATTTCAGCGGAGGAATGCCCTCCTGCGCAAGATTCCCCTTCACGCCGTCGCTGTGCGCGAACGTGTAGGCGGCCTTGGCCTCGCGGTCGTCTGTGCCGGTCGGCAGTGCGAGCGCACCGCCTCCGTTCTCCCCGTTCGGGGCCTCCCCGGCAGCATCATCGCGCTGGTGGTGCCGACGGCGTCTTGTCGCAGATCCTCAAAGGGGCGCAGGTCACGGCCATGGAATCGGACAGCGCGGTGAGCGTCATCGAAACGGGGTCGTCCGGGCAGCGCACACAGCAGATGCTCGACCATCTCGCCGACAAGGTGAACGGCGTCATCCTGTCCACCGACGCGCCCGGCATCAGTTTCATCCGCGACTATGCGAAGCGCGTGCCGCTGGTCGTGCTGAACCGTCCTCTCGAAGGCGTGGCCAGCGTTGTGCCCGATCCGCGCATCGGCACCGTGCGCACTGAGCCTGCTGAAACGCTACCATCACACCGCGGTCACGTACGTCGCCGGCCCGGCCGCGTCATGGGCCAATCAGTCGAGGTGGCCGCGGTGCATGACATCGGGAACCGCATGGGATTCAAGGTCAATCAGATAGGCCCGGTGCACCCCACAGTCGAGGGCGGCTATCAGGCCGCGCTCGCATTGGAGGGAGGGGACACCACCGCCATCATCACCTACAACGATCTGATCGCGGTGGGCATCGTGCTGCGGTTCACCGCCGACGGCGTGAACGTGCCCGGTGACGTGTCGGTGATCGGATTCGACAACACGCTGATCGCCCCGGTGGTCACGCCGCCGATCACCTCGATCCGCATTCCGCGCGCCCAGCTGGGGCAGGTGGCCGTACGCCATCTGCTGCTGATGATGATATCGCCGATGATCCTGCTGGGGGTGTTCCTGTGGATTCCGGAGATGCCGTTCGGCATATACGTGTTCGCCTGCTGGCGGTGTACCTGGGAGATGACGCCTGAGACTGCCGGATTCGGCGCGCACGCGTGGGGCGAGAAGCGTGACGGGCACGTCGGCATGGTGGGCTGGCTGCGGCGTGCACGGCTGGTGTTGCGCGAGTATGCGAGCACGCTGCGCGTCAAGGAGCTCCGCAAGCATCTGGCCATCTACCTTCTGGTGCAGGTGACGATGGACGTGTTCGGCCAGACGTTCGTGTTCTTCGTGGTGCACGACTGGAACCATACGGCGGCGTTCGCGTCGCTGCTGCTGGGATGCGCCGCCGTCTCGCTGCCGCTGATGCCGGTGTTCGGCTGGGCGATGACCAAGATAGGCCCGAAACGACTGTACGCGATCAATTTCATCGGCTGGCTTGGTACGGCCTGGCTGTTCGCGGCGTGGATGCTGGTCGGCACGCTGCCGGAACCGTGGTGGACGGTGTTCCCGTACATCGCGGACATCGACCAGATCGTGACTCGCCGGTACCGTTCCGCCACGTTCTCCGGCATTCAGGCATCGTTCCGTCAGCTGGGCTCGGGAATAGCGACGATTGCCGCCGGCCTGGTGCTGGGCGCGGTCGGCTTCGACGCGACGCGCGCATGGCAGACGACGGTGGCGGGCATTGGATTGGGAGCCGTGCTGCTGGGCTGGTTTACCGTCTTGCCGTCGCGATGGTCATCTGCTGGATTGTGTCCGCCCATCTCGCCATCAACAAGCGTGCGGACGGCATCGTATTGACAGAGATCACCCGCCTGCGCAACGGCGGCGACAAGGCCGATGTCACGCCCGAAACCCGTCATGTGGTGGAACGACTGACCGGTCTGCCCTACGAGAACTGCTGGCGGTAGCCGGCGAGGCGAGACTCATGAACGGCCGCGCAGCAATGCCGTGCCGCTCGCTACACTGGTGAGACATGAGCAAGCATCATCATCGTGACCGCAGCTGGGCGCCCGCGCCGTCGCCGCTGCCCGACGACGCGCACGTCATCGACAACCATACGCATGTGGCATCCGTCATCCCGTTTGCGCGGGCCATGAGCCACGAAGCCGTCGAAAAAGGACAGCCGGAAGTACCGGTGTACGACGTGGAGCAACTGCTCGCCCAAGCCGCGGCAGTCGGCGTCACCGGCATCATCGACTGCGGGTGCGAGCTGCCGAACCTCATGACCGCCATCCAGATGGCCGTCGACCATCCCGACTCCGTTCATGCCGCCATCGCAATCCACCCCAATGAAGCCGTGCTCCACGGTCACCGCGGCGTCCCCGGGCCGGACGGTCTGTCGCTGAAATACAAGCCCCACCATGACGTGAGCTTCGACGACGCGCTCGCCGAAGTGCATCGCCTGGCCCTCGCATACCCGCATCAGGTGGTCGCCATCGGCGAGACCGGCATGGACCTGTTTCGCACCGGGGAAGGCGCGAAGGAACTGCAGCGAGACGCCTTCCGCGAGCATATCGCGCTCGCCAAGGAGCTGAACCTGCCCATGCAGATCCACGACCGCGACTCGCACCGGGAGGTCATCGAGACGCTGCTCGCAGACGGCAGCCCAGAGCGAACCGTGTTCCACAGCTACTCCGGCGGCGCCGAAATGGGCGAGATCGCGCGCGACAACGGCTGGTATCTGAGCTTCTCCGGCACGGTCAGCTACAAGGGCAACGACGGTATCCGCGAATCAGCCCGGCTGGTCGGACTGGACCACATCATGGTCGAGACGGACGCGCCGTATCTTACGCCGATGCCATACCGCGGGCGCACCAACGCGCCGTACATGATCCCGTACACGCTGACGGCGCTCGCCGACGTGTTCGACCTGCCCGTCGCCGAAGTCGCGCGTGCGACGCGGCGCACGACACGCACGGTATACGGGGTGTGACGAGGGGCGGCAAGGGCGGCCGGCGTCCTCCCCAAGTTGGAAAAAACCGAAAAGGGGCATATACTGACCGCTTGAATTTGAAATACCAAGGTTTCCGTTAGTAGCTGTACCTAGAATATGCGGATATCATGTGCGGATTATCCCCGTCGATGGAGGAAGCATCATGGCTCAAAAGCCCGATGAAACGTTGTTACGTGTCGACACGTTCACCAACGTCCCGAAAGTCTCCCGTCGCACACTGACGAAAGAGGAGCGCGAAGAGCTTGCAAAGCAGCAGGCGGCAGAAACCAAGGAAGCGGAAAAACTCGCCAAGACCGCAAGCAAGGGCGCGATCGGCCGCTGGTGGCGCAGATTGCAGTCCGGCCCCAACAAGATCTCGCTCGGCATGGCCATCGTCGCGCTCGGCGTGGTCTACGGCGACATCGGAACATCGCCCCTGTACACCGCGCAGACGTTCCTTTCCGGCCAGGGCGGCATCGCCAACACCGACCGTGAGGCCGTGCTCGGCATGCTGTCGCTGGTGTTCTGGTCGATAACGCTGATCACCACCGTCAAATACGTGCTCATCGCCATGCGTATCGACAACAAGGGCGAAGGCGGCATCTTCGCCCTGTATTCGCTGATTCGCAGGCATGGCGCATGGCTCGCCATCCCCGCCATGCTCGGCGGCGCGGCGTTCCTCGCCGATTCCGTGCTCACCCCGGCCGTGTCGATCAGCTCCGCGGTCGAAGGTCTGAAGACGCTGCCGCCATTGGAGGCGCTGTTCAAGGAAAACGGCAACCTGACGCTGATGATCACCGTGGTCATCATCGTCGTGCTGTTCTCCGTGCAATCGCGCGGCACCGAAAGCATCGGCCGCGTGTTCGGCTCCGTGGTGCTGGTGTGGTTCACGTTCCTCGCCGTGGTCGGCGCGGTGAACCTCTCCGGCGATTGGTCCGTGCTCGCGGCGCTCAACCCCGTGTACGGCGTGAAATTCCTGTTCAGCCCGCACAATGCGGCCGGCATCGCCGTCATGGGCACCGTGTTCCTGTCGACCACCGGCGCCGAGGCGCTGTACTCCGACATGGGACACGTGGGACGCGGCAACATCTACTTCACGTGGCCGTTCATCAAGGTCGCCCTGGTGTTCAACTACTTCGGTCAGGGCGCGTGGATCCTCAAGAACCAGAACAATCCCGAGTACCAGCACATGGAGGGACTGAACCCGTTCTTCCAGATGATGGATCCGAACGTGCGCTATGTGGCCGTCATCCTGTCGGTCACGGCCGGCATCATCGCCTCGCAGGCGCTGATCACCGGCGCGTTCACGATGGTGTCAGAGGCGACCGGCCTCAATTGGATGCCTCATCTTCAGGTGCGGTATCCGGCGCGCACCCGCGGCCAGCTGTACATTCCCGTCATCAACTGGGTACTGTGCGCGGCCACGCTCATCGTGCTGGGCATATTCCGGGATTCCGAGCATATTTCGGCGGCTTACGGCCTTGCGCTGACGATCACGATGATCACCACTACGATCCTGCTGGCGGTGTACATGTGGTACGACCGCAAGCGGGTGCTGGCGGTCGTGTTCACCATCGTGTTCCTCGCCATCCAGCTGATGTTCTTCATCGCGTCGATGGCGAAGTTCCTGCACGGCGGCTGGTTCACGATGCTGCTGACGTTGGCGATCCTGTTCATCATGTACACGTGGAACGAGGGCACGCGTCTGGAACGCGCGCAGCGCCGCCACATGATGCCGAAGGACTTCCTGCCGGCGCTTGACCGCCTGCACGGCGACTTCCGCATCCCGTATTTCGCCGACAACATCGTGTATCTGACCAGCGATTCGGATATGCGACGACTGGATACGGACATCTTCTTCTCGATCTTCGCGGATCATCCCAAGCGCGCCCGTGCGTGGTGGGCGGTGTCGGTGCAGACCACCGACGAACCGTTCACGCGCGAGTACTCCGTGCAGAATTTCGGCACGAGCTACCTGTTCCGAGTGCGTATCCGTCTGGGATTCAAGGTGTCGCAGTCTATTCCGGTGTACCTGCACCAGATCATGCACGACCTGTCGGATTCCGGTGACCTGCCGCAGCAGAAGTCCGTCTACCCGAAGGTGGACGCCGACCCGGAGATCGGCACCATCCGTTACGTGCTGATTCACAAGGACCTGATGCCGGAATCCAAGATCTCCACGCGAGGCGCGATGTCGTTGCAGGCCAAGTACGCGATTCGTCACGTCGCCGGCTCCCCGATCAAATGGTTCGGCCTGGCGCCGTTCAACCCGTTGGTCGAGGTTCAGCCGCTGTTCATCTCCACTCGCCGACCGCCGCGTCTGAAGCGCGTCGCGTTGCGTTCGCGCACGCCGCGCGTCAACGATATCGTGACCGTCAGCAAACCGGAAGAACGGCCGGCTGCGAAACCGACCGCGAAGAACGGTGGCTCGGGCAGCACGAAGGCTGCGTCCGCGGCGAGGGACGGAAGCAAGACGAAGCCTGCGGGCTCGGCGCAGAAGGCCGCCGCTGCGAAGGACGGCGCTGCGAAGCCTGCAGCCGCAGATGCCAAGGGAGGCGCGAAGGTCGACGCGACGAAAAATGATGCCGTGAAGGTCGACGATTCGGCGAAACTCGCTAAGCAGTAGACGCACACGGGCCGCACTGCCGGCTCGCGTGCGCTCCTGATGGACTGATGGACTGCGGAGGCAAACCGCCCATGCGTTACGGCCTGGGTGCCGCGTATTTGCGCCAGCCACCGCCTCAGTACGGGCGATGGTCGTCGGATGGCGCAGCCATGACAGGACCGTTGCCGGCTGTTCCGTCTGCGCAATAGTCGCTCTATGCGCCACCGTCGCGGTAGCCGTCCCGCTGGTACTGCCGTTCGGCGCATATCCGGTTATCGCAAGGACGACCTCTACTGTCTGTGACCGGCGAGATGGCATCACGGTCTGCGTTTGGCCGGTCAGCCGGCTGCCGACTTGTCCGGGAAACTTGGTCGAAATGGATATGTGACGCCTGCCAAGTTGTCCGAATCCCCGGCGGATCATACTGCATGGCTGTTCAGCGCTGAAGACAGTGAACAGTTGTCCGGCGATGAGATTGCCTCGTACCTGCTGTCCGGTCTGCTGACGTATGACACCACACAGAACAGATGCGAGATATTGGACACGCAGGCACGTGATTATCAGGTCGCTGAATTATGGATGACGAACGCTGCCGGCTTGCATGAAGACGGCGAGGATGGCCCAGCTGCCGATACTGTGTTTGGCCGCGCAGCTTGTTACGCTGCCATTGGCGTCCATGACGGTTGGATTGCCTGCGCTGGTCGGTTCCGGCGTGAGTCTGCCTCTTGCGACGTTGGCGGCGCTTGTGCCTGCGACGATGATTGCGTGGTCGCTGCCTGGCATGTCTGCGGCTGATGTGGCTGCCGTCAGGAATACGTGGCTGATGGATCGTGCGGCGTTGCTGGTGTTGATTGCGGGAATGATGGCACTGGGTGCGGTGATGATACCGGTATATGGCACGGCCGGGGTCGCGCAGGCGCTATCTGTGGGCGGACTTGGCTGCTTCGGGGTGATATGTGGCCGCCTGTGCGGACTGAGAGTTGGCGCGGCGGCACCTGCCTTATACCTGTTCGTCTGTTGTGCGATTGGCGAGCGGGCAGGTGGACGCTTGTTCTTCTGGCAGTTTCCCCTGATGATGACGCTTGCCTGTCAATCGGCCGTTTGTGTGGCCGTATTGGTCGTATCGGCATGTGTCTGCCGGGTGCCGGACCGCATGCGCATCGCGGCCGTGCGCACGCTATAAGGAACTCCTATAGCCACGCCCGCTTGTCAGCCGCCGCGGCACGATACAGTACCAAGCATGTGCAGATTACTGGGATACGCGACATCGGGATTCAACCTGAGCCTCAACGACGTCCTGGGCATGCACGAGGTGACGGATTTCCGGGATCTCAGCGAGATCCACAATGACGGTTGGGGTGTCGCGTTGCTGTCGAACCCCACTGAGCTGCCGTTTGCCGCCGGCGAGGTACGCAAGCCCGAGACCGGCACGAAACTGTACAAGAGCACACTGGCCGCCCGCCATGACCCGATTTCCCGTGACTTTGCGGACGACCCCGCACGCGGTGGCCTGTGGCACCTGCGTCTCGCCAGCTCCAACCTGCCGCTGATTCTGGAGAACCAGCAGCCGTTCTTCGCGAACGGGCTGAGCTTCATCCACAACGGCGACATCTCCGACGACCGCGGCATCAACATCGTGCTCAACCGTGCGTACCCGATCAATCAGGGTGCGTTCCTGTCGACCGGCGGCCGTTCCGACTCCGCGATCTTCTTCTCGGTCATCCTCGAATACATCGCGTTCGGCTTCGCGCTGGACGAGGCCGTGGCACAGGCGGTACGCCAGCTGCGTCAGGCGTACCCCAAGTCCAGCTACAACTGCATGATCCAAAGCCAGGACCAGCTCGTGGCTTTGTGCGCCGCCGGCCGCGAGAAGACGTCGCCGCGCATCGTCGAGATTTACGACGAGTACGGCAAGGGCGAGAAGGCTCACGATTACCGTGTGATGAGGTACCGTGACGTGCAGGACCGTGACGGCAAGCCGTCCGGTGTGGTCGTGGCGAGTTCCGGCTTCGAGCAGAACGAGTCCGATGGCTGGAAGGTGCTGGAGAACGATCAGATGATCGTGGCGTCCAACCGTACCGGCGAATACCACGTGCGCTCCATCTGAGAGGCGTCTATCGGGCGATTGATGGCACCCGGCATCTGTAACTTGCTCGCAACGCTCTCCTCTTTTCCTCCTCACCGGCGCGACACGCCCGGATTGCGCAGCACAATCGACGTCGCTGTTTATGATGAAGGCCGGAAAATGGCTGATCTGCGGAAATGCACTTTGCGATTGTGTGATGTTATCGGCGTGTCGCGATGGCTACAATGAGCCGTATGACCGGTTATATCCCCACACTCGACCAGATTGACGAGCTGCACAAGAAAATCGCCCCCTCCCAGGCCGCCTATGACCTGGTGCACACGCATTGCGTTGTCGTGGCGACCATCGCCCGCCAGCTCGCACGCCATCAGAACGCGCTGTTCACCAACAAGCTGGGCCAGGGCAGCGGCAACGCGCTTGACGATTCCGCCGGGGCAGCTGAACAAGCCGACCTGCCGTCGGACGGCATCACCGGTGGCCGTGTGCCGAAACGCCTGATCGACGAACATCTGGCGACGATCGGCGGCCTGCTGCACGACATCGGCACGTATCGCGTGCTCAAGCATGACGGCAGTGATGGCGAACCGCTGCAATTCGACGGGAAACGTTACATCCTGCATGGCCTGCTCGGCTACGAGTACTTGCTGGAGCAGGGCGTGGACGAGTCCATCGCCCAGTTCGCGCGCAATCATACTGGGGTCGGCCTGACCCAGCAGATGGTCATCGCGCAGAACCTGCCGCTGCCTCCGGTCGATTACATGCCGGTCAATCTGGAACAGGAAATCGTGATGGTCGCCGACAAATACAACAGCAAGTCGATACCGCCGAAGTTCCTGACCGCGCAAGCCTACGCCAAGCGTGCGGAGCGCTATGGGGAGGCGAACAAGCGGCGCTGGCTGGATCTGGTCGACCAGTACGGCGTCCCCGACGTGCCGGCCCTGGCCGCGAGGTTCCGCATGCGCATGATCTAGGTGGAATCAATGCGCCCCCGCTGGGTGGATAGCCCGGTGGACTGCCCACCCAGCGAGGGCGTATCAGATGAGGCCGTTTATAGCTTGATGATGGTTTCGGCTATGTTGGCAACGGCTTCTGATTCGGTGAGGATGATCACGCAGCGTTTGGGGTCGCCGTGGGTGAGCGACGTGAGCAGCTGCAGGATCTCCACGCTGTCGTCATCGTTCAGCCCGCCCGTGGGCTCGTCGGCGATCAGCACCTCGGCCTCGCAGGCGATGGCGCGCGCGATCGCCACGCGACGCTGCTCCACCACGTCCAGCTTGCCAACCGGAGCGTTCGGGGTATCCACATCGAAATGGACCTTGTGCAGCAGCTCGCGTGCGATCACCGGCTTCGGCTTGAGGAACGTGCGCCCGGAGGCATCTATCGCATACACCAGGTTGCGTTCGGCGCTCATGTCGTCTCGTACCGCATACTGCTGCGGCACCAGTCCCAGTCGATGTCCACGGACTTCGCCGGGCTCAAGCTCCAGCAGGTTCGCGCTTTTGTTCATCACATTGCCGTCATGCGGCCGGATGATGCCGCTCATCACGCCCATCAGGGTCTCGTGCAGCACGCGGTCGTTGTCGGGCAGCAGCACCGAGTACACATGCCCGGCATAGAACGCCTGGGTCATGCGGTCGAGCACGTGACGGCCGGACTTCTTGTCGGTCACTGTGACCTTGTTCATCGAGAACGTCGGGTAGGACTTGAGACGGATGCTGTCCGCCTTGCTGCGCTTGAGCTCCTTGTCGATGCGCGATGACAGGCGCATTGCAGGGTCGACGCTGGCCGATGCCACGGTGACCCTGCCGGCCCTGGTCTTCTTCTGGCCATCACCGGCCGTCTTGCCCCCGGTGCTCAGCTTGAGTGTTTCGTTGACCTTGCTGGCGTTGGCCGCTGCCACATCCAAGTTCTCGTCGGCGGTGTCCGCCGCCGTGGTGCCGGTATCAGCATCGCCGGTATCGGCACTGGTGTTATCGGCGGTGTTGTCGGCGCTGGCCGGCTCCTGCGCGGCGGCATCCTGCGTATCATCTCCGGGATTCTCGTCGTCGGCCGGTGCCTCCTCGGCGGAGCCATCCGTCGCGACCGTCGTATCGGCTTCCGCGGTAGTGTCGATTTCCGCGTCGGCAGCGTCGATCACGATGGCGTCGGAGTCGTCACCGTCGTCGTCGAAGACGATGGAGAACTGCACGCTGTCCGGTACCGTCGTCGAATCGCTCGCTCCGGCGGCATCCGGGGATTCGGTTGCCGTGTCGGCCGTGGCGTCGGCTGCCGCGTCTGATTCGACCGCCGTGTTCTCGCCTTCGGGACCGGTCAGTGTGACGTCGTCCTCGTTCATGTCGTCCGCCTTATTCGTGTTCGTGTCGTTCATGCCTGCTCCTGTGCCGATTCCGCCGTATCGTCGGCGTCTGCCGTATCACTGTCGTTCGCTGCGTTGTCGCTTGTTGCGGTGTCGTCCGTCCCGCCGCCATCCACGACCTCGACCTCATTCGAGGAACGGGCCGCAAACAGCGTCCTGACACGGAACAGCAGCACACGGATCATGGCGATCACCATCAGGACCACAATCGTGCCGAGACCGCTCCAGATGACAGTCCAGATCAGGTTGCCCGGCACACTGACCGCATTGCCGTCGGCGAGCTTCGTGGCCAGCGGCTTGACCGCGAACGCGCCGACGACCATGCCTACGGCGAATCCGACAAGGTTCAGCAACAGCGTCTCCAGCATGAACTGCCAGGCGATACGCCCACGCGAGACGCCGATGACGATCTGGTTGCCGATTTCACGCCGGCGGCCGACCAGCAGGCTCGATCCCCACGAAAGCAGCAACAGTACCGCGCCCACAATCCAGAGGGCGGCGAGCATAGGCTTCATCGAGCTCGCCAGGGAGCGCAGCGGCGCGATCTGCTTCTCGTGCTCGATTAGCGTCGGCGAGGTGAGCTCATGGTTCGCGGGCAGCTTTGCCTTCTTGATGACCTTCTCGAACTTCCGATAGGTCGACATGCTGTCGAGCAGGAATGAGATGTTCAGGTCGGGAATCAGCCAGCCTTTGCCGTCGGCCGCATACAGGCCGTCCATCGCGAAGGTGTAGTACGCGGTGTAGATGACGTTGTCGCGGTTGTCCTTGGCGAGCTTGGCGTCCGAACCCTGCCCCGCGGCGGCCGGCTCCGTGTACTCGTAAATGCCGCGGACGGTCTGCTCGATGGTCTTCTTCGCGTCGTTCGGGAACGCGACGGTGAACTTGTCGCCCACGTCCAGGCCGTTCTTCTTCGCGAACGCCTGTGAAATCAGCACGCCTGTCTTCGACTGGCTCGAGTAGTCCAGTTGCTTGCCCTTGACGATCTTGTACCGGCCGAGCTCGTTCTCATGCGCGGCCTCCAGCGAAGAGAAGCTGCGGTACAGCATCTCGCCGCCGGTCTTGTCGGCGCTCTGGTCGTCGGTGCCGGCGATGGCCTTGACGTCGCCGCTCTGCCGCACCGGCACGGTGATGGTGAGCGCATAGCTGTACGTCAGGCCGGCGGCCTGCAGCGCAGACGCGTAGTTGTCGTATGCGTCGAACGCCAGGTAGTTCTTCGTATAGGAAGAATCGGCGCCGTTGTAGGTTGCCTTGGTCTTCGCATCCGGGCGGATGACGGCGCTGACCAGCTGGGGGTTGTAGCCATCGGTGGCCGATTCATCGGCGTGCAGGACGGAGAAACCGAACAATGTCCCGAATGTGACGATGATGGCGATGAACATGGTCAACAGCGTGCGCCATTTGCGGCGGACTATGGATGACCATGCGTTCTTGAGAACGAACATGCGTGTACTTCTCCAGTTCTTCCCAGCGGGGGCTGCGATCATGGCAACCGTGCGCCCGCGTTTTCGTGACAGTGGCCGGGACGCCACCCGAAGAACCCCGAAAGGCCCCGTAAAGCACGGCATCCCGTAGGCAACACTATGGTCGCGCTATGTGTATGTTATCTTGCTCCATACTGTTATACCCCTCAATGAAGTCTGAAAGCAGTCTGACAAGGTCGCGGGTGTTGTGCCGGGCCATCCTTCCGGTCCCGGGCAATGGTGAAAAAAACGTCGAAATACAACGGTTCAGAAAGAAGACTTAGCGTGCGGTAAGCATCGCACGGTATCATCTGAGGTTGTATTACGTAGCGTCGAGAGCCGGTCCGCCCGAAAAGACGGTGTGACGGCAGACCATCGAACCCGACGGAACGATAATGGTCGTCGCGTGGAACGACGGACGCGACAAAACGGAATGTAACACGAAGCAAACGAGGTTAACCCATGCGCCGATCCCCCCAGCACATCGGACGAAAAGGACATCAATTCCTGTCTCAAGCGCTGCGTCCGCGGCGCATCGTGCTGTATGTGGTGTTCGTGCTACTGGGAGCCGTGTTGTCGGTCGTCGGCATCTACGGAATCTCCGCGCTCAAACTGTACACGGAGGCGAACCGCTTCATCTCCGCTTCCGAAAACCTCGCCAACACCGCGCTCGGCTGCGGTGGCGGAGGTAACATCGGCACGTCCGCACGTGAGATGGTGACGTCCACGCGGGCGCTGCGCGACGAACTGGACAAGTCGCAGTGGACGTTCCTGCGCGACCATACGGCGTACGGGAACGACATCACCGCCGCGCGCACGATGCTGGACGCCATGGGAAACCTGGTGGACGGGCCGTTCACCGATTTGATGGACCTGAGCAAGCAGCTGTCCGGCTTCTCCATGAAAGACAAATCCGTCGACCTGAGCGCGGTGACGGCCATGCCGGGCATCGTCAAGCAGGCCCGAGCCGACATCAAAGTCGAGACGCGGCGGCTGGAGAAGCTGGCGCCTCCGAAGAGCTCGAGCATCGCCTCCATGGTGAAGACCGGCGTCTCCGGCCTGAAATCCGTGGACAAGATGCTCAACGAATACGACGAGCTGATCAACCTGCTGCCACAGCTGCTGGGCGAGAACGGTGAGCGCACGTACCTGGTCGCGATCTACAATCCGGCCGAGCTGCGGTCCGGCGGCGGCATGGTCGGCAACATCGCGCCGGTGACCGCCGACCACGGCAAGGTCACGATCGGCGACTTCATCGCCACCACCGACATCACCTACGGAACGCAGCCGTACGATGCCGAGAACGTCAAGGAAGCCGCGGTGTTCGGCGACCAGGTGTGGAAATACCCACAGACGACCACCGTCAACCCGAACTTCCAGCGGGCTGCGGTCACATTGAAGAACATGTGGCTCGCGCAGCCGGGCAACGAGAACCAGGAGATCGCCGGTGTGTTCGCGCTTGACCCCGTGTTCCTGCAGTCGCTGATCGGTGCGACGGGATCGGTCAAGCTCAGCGACGGCAAGGTACTGGACGGCACGAACACGGTCAAGTTCTTCCTCAACGAGCTGTACGTGGACCACCCGATCTACAAGGAGCAGAACGCCTACACCAACAAGGCGTCGAAGACGATCATGACCCACGTGTTCTCGGGCGTGGGCACGTCGACGCTGTCGCCGATGCTCAAGGCGCTGCGGCAGACGTCCGCGAACGGCCATTTCAAGCTGTGGATGGCGCAGGAGGAGGAGCTGGCGGCGCTCGTCCAGACCAAGGTCTTCGACGCGAACGTCGCGGGCATGATTCCCGGCAGTGTGGAACAGCCGAAGGCCGGCGTCTACGTGACCGAGGCGAAGCCCAGCAAGCTCAGCTGGTATCTTGAGCCGAGCATCACCGTCAAGAAGACGTGCGGCAGCGATTTCGCCGCGAACTCGTACCGCATCAGCGACGAAGTGGATGCGCCCGCCCGAGCCACCAACCCCATGACCATCGCGAACGCCGGCCTCGGCGACGAATACACGGTGACGGTACGGTTGAAGAACACGATGACCGAGGAGCAGGCGAAGTCATTGCCGGCGTTCATTACCGGCAATACGGAGAAGGGCACGATGCAGCCGCGACTGTTCCTGATGGCGCCCGAAGGCGGCGCGATCACGTCGCTCGCCTACGAATCCGGCGAAATGGTGTCGAATGGCACCGTGGAGGACCGCCAGTTCATCAACCTGCGTCTGACCCAGGGCATCAAGCCGGGTGAGACGGTGACCATCGCGTTCACCGTGCGGGCGGCGGAGAAGGCGAAGTCGACGCTGGACGTCGTCACCACGCCGATTATCAACGAGAAGGGCATCTACACGGGCACCAACGGCAAGGTCACCGACACGTGCGGCGCTGATGTGCCGGATGCGGTGGAGGACCAGTGGGCGGGAACTGGCAGCGACGGTTCCGCGAACGGTGACGGCAGCTCGAACGGCACCGACGGCACCGACGGCGGCAAATCCTCCGGCAAGACCTCATCGAAGCCCGCCGACGAGAACAAGAACTCCACCGACTCCTCCAATGGAGGTGCGCTGGACAAGCTCAGCAGCATCAAGGATGGCCTGAGCTGTCCGGTGGATCTGAAGAAATTCATGTAGCCACGGACGGCCGCGCGGGCACAGCTGTGCGTGTCCGCACGGACACCTTACGTAGGATGACGGTTGCTGGCGAACTCGCGGATTTCGTCGCGGGTCGAATCCTTCGACCCGTCGTCCACGAACAGGAAGCGATAGTCGATGCGATCGTCATCGTCCGGTGCCAGCTGGGCGTTCTCAGAGAGCGTGGTGAGCCGGGCGAACAGCATCGGCAGCGACTCCTCCTCGTTGTAACAGGGTATGAGAATCGTCACGGTGCGTTTGTTTTCGTTCGTTGTCTCTTCCCTTTGATGCCTGATCTGGTGTGACGGCCTGCGGCATGTAATCGACTTCCGCTAGCCATGATAGTGGAAGTCGATTATGCGCGTGGTGTTCCATTCTGGCATTTTCGTATGGTTTCACCGGTCTGATGGCCGGGCTGGCCGGTTCCGCCGGCAATGTGGACAACTGTGGATAAGGGGTGAGTTATCCACATATCCACAGATTTTCGAGGGTGGGTGGCGACGGGAGCCTTGGGTGTGCCATGGTGTGCCTATGCGCGAGGACGCGGAGGGACCGTGACGGCAATGGCGCATACGAAAAGGAGCGATCATGGCGACATCATTCTCGATGGATACCATCGGATTTCTGCAGGCTATCAACAAGTTGGAGCGGCGATTCGAGGAACTCGTCTCTCCGGAGACTATGCGCAAGGTGTGCGAAGACTATGACAGGGACGGCACGCCCACGCCATGGGATCACCGGTTGTACGCGCTGGCGCGCGACGTGTTCGCGTGCGGCAGTTGGACGACGAACCTGTGCGCGGCGGCGATGTCATTCAATGGGCGGCTGGTGGGCGAGTGCCGGAGGTTTCTTCACGGCTGCTCCGAAACGGTGCGCAAGTACGGCATCTCGGTGTGGCTGTACGAGCTGCTGAACGATTCCACGCTGGCTCTGTTTCGCGACGACCCGTCCGATTACATGCCGTCGCTGATTCGTATGACGACCGTCGAGGAACTGATGCGACGGCCTCGCGGCAGGAAGCGGTTCGGCAACCGCAAGCAGCGCGGGCTCGCCATGGAGGAGCATTCGACGCAGATGCACCGGCTGGCGGCATACACCCTGCTCAATTGGGGTGCCGATGAGCGGCGCAGCCTCGACATCGCCCGGATGCTGCTGCTATACCCCGGCATCGGCATGTGCATGCTGCGCGAGGACGGAGACGTGTTGCGCTTCGGTGCGGCGCCGGACATGCGGTATCGGCGCGTGGTCGACTATCTGCACGAGCGGCGGGCGCAGGCCGATGCGGAATACGAGCTGCATGGCAATCAGTGGATGAGTGAGTATATGAGTCGTCATGACGATGAGGAACCGGCTGTCGGAGAGATTGCGACGGCAGATCGCGACGCGGGCGGATGCTCGTCGAAGCGAGATGGCGTTCGCGGATATGCCGAGGTGGGCGACGAGTCGCTGTGCGACTGCGAGAGCTGCGCCCGCATCGACATGGAGGATAGGCTGGATCTGCTGAAATGCGAGCGGCGATACATGTACGATGTCGTCCGGCTGATTGATGCATACGAGAAGATGTGGGACGATGAACCAATAGATGTCGATGACCGCATGCTCGCGCTGGAACACAATCGGGATGTGCCGGGAGAACCACTATGGCAGGATGTGGCGTTCCTGAACGATCTGGCATACTCGCTGATGGGCGACGTGATGGCCCATGACCTTATCCTCGGATTCGAGCGGCGAGACCGCAAGCGGTTCGACCGAGGCGTCGAGCAGCTGGAACTGCTTACGGAGACGCTCGTCCGGTTCGGTCTGCTGTCATTGCCGATAATCGCGTTCATGAACGGATTCGATGAATTCTCACGGGGGCTTGATGACGACTACGCGACGGACGGCACGCTTTACAGTACGTCCGAGGCGGACATACAGCGTCTCACACGCCGCATGCAGAAACGTCTCGACAAGCTGAGCGAGGAGGAAATGAACGCGAAGGCACATTTGGGCGAGTCCTTGGCGAACATCGTATTGGCACGGTTCCCGGACGAGCGCCTGGCGCGGGGGTGCGCTTTGGCGTTGTTCCGCGGCAATCCGGACCAATATGATGAGGTCGTGGAATCGATGCTGATGCGCCCTGATGACGATCCCGGTGACATGGGCCCCGGCGACGGTGATGATGCGCCCCTTGGCGATGTTCCCAATGACGACGTGCTCAGGAAGCTCGACTTCGATGTCGAGGAACTGGACGACGACCTGGAGCTGGCGATGGCCGTTGACCTGTGATCGCGGGGGCTCGGGCCGCGGGCTGGGCGTCATCGCGAGATTAAGGTACACCCGGCATCGTGCCCCACGTATGGGTGCACGCTGCCGGGCGGCGACGTGAGTAGGCGACTCAGTACGGGTGGCTCAGTGCAGGTAGTCGGCGGCGTTCGTCGGGCTGGACGGCACGGCGTGACCCTCCGTCACCGTGCCCAGGCCGGACAGGTATGCCTCGCGGCCGGATTCGATGGCGTGCTTGAACGCGCGGGCCATCAGCGGGATGTTGCCGGCGCTCGCGATGGCCGTGTACGCCATCACCGCGTCCGCGCCCATCTCCATGGCCTCGGCGGCCTGGCTGGGACGCCCGATGCCCGCGTCGATGATCACCGGCACGTGCGTGTTCGCGATGATAACCTCGATGAAGTCGCGCATGCGCAGTCCCTTGTTGGAGCCGATAAGCGAGCCGAGCGGCATCACGCAGGCGGCGCCGGCCTCCTCAAGCCGCTTGGCCGCGATCGGATCGGGGAACATGTACGGCATCACCACGAAGCCCTCCTTGGCGAGCATCTCGGTGGCGCGAATCGTCTCCTCGTTGTCGGGCAGCAGGTACTTCGTCTCGTGCTCGATCTCGACCTTGACGAAGTCCGTCTGGCAGACCTCGCGGGCGAGACGCGCAATGCGCACGGCCTCCTCCGCGTTACGCGCGCCGGACGTGTTCGGCAGCATCGTGATGCCCTTGGGGATGTAGTCGAGCAGGTTGTTCTCGGTCGTGCGGCAGCGACGCAACGCCATCGTCACGATCTGTGTGCCGGCGTTCTCTATGGTCGCCTTGATGAGGTTCAGGTCGTAGCGCCCCGAGCCGAGGATGAAGCGGCTGGTGAACTTGTGCCCGCCGAGCACCAGCGGGTCGGCGTCGCCGGTCGCGATGTCGTCGTAGGCGTGCGCGTCCGGTTCGGGGAGCAGCGCGGTGTTCGTCGCCGTGCCGATGAGTTCGTCGAGCACCGGGTCGTCCGATTGGGCGGCCGGTGTGGTTGATGCGATGGTCATGATGGTACCTTTCTTTGAGGTATATGACGCTTGATGCGTGCGGTATTCGGGTCGGAGTGCGGTTCGCTGGCCGGCATCGGCATGAGCCCGTGCCGATGCCTTGCCGCGTGTTTGCCGGGCTCTCAGCCGCCCTGCACGAACGTGACGATTTCGACGGTGTCGGTGCCGCTCAGCATGGTCTGTGCGCGCTTGTCGCGCGGCACGATGGCACCGTTCACCTCGACCGCCACGCGTCCCGCGTTAAGGCCCTTGCGCGCGATGAGCTCGTCGACGCTGAGCGGCGTGGCGATGTCCTCCGGCTGCCCGTTGATGATCATGTGTCCCTCCTCGGTCGCTGGCGTGATTCCCATATCGGCGACATTGCACTGCCGGCCGTTGCCGGTCGATCTCCGATCGGGCACGCCGGCGTCCGCCGATATGAAAAACGGGTCGCTGGAGCAAGCCGTACCCTGTGAGGTGGTGCGCCCCTCCATGACCCGAATCATGCGTTTTTTCGTTATGCCTGTTCTGTTATATGCCGGGATGCCCGGTGCGTTTGGCTGGGAACCGTCCGCCATCGGTTGGCGGATGCCGATTGTTGCTGCGCTGCGACTGGACAACTCGTCCCTACGGCGGCATTACCCGCATCAAGTTGACGGTCGAAGCGTCGCTTCCTCTCAGCCTTGCGGCTCCCGTTCGGTTGCGCCTTCATCATAGCCCAGACCGCGTGACATCGCGCCCGGCCGCAGGGCTTCGCGGCCTTTCAAAATCCCTCGAATTGGTTATGATTGTCGTAACGAAGAGACAGGGGATGATGATGGCCAGATGCGCTCGATGTGGTAATGAAATTCCAGCGGGATCGGCGTTCTGCACATACTGCGGCATTCCGGTCGCAAGCGGTGCCGCCGCAGCGCCCGGTAGCGGGGCGCAGATGCCTCAACCTGGTACAGCCGCGTCCGGCTTCGCTCCGAACACAGTACCCGGTACGGGGACGTTGCCGCCTGTCCCGCAGCCAGCGGGCCCCGCGGATAACGGCGGCAGCGCACCCCAAGGTCAGCCCGGGTCGCAATCCCAACCCGGCAAGAAGCCACCACTTACGCCCGCGCAACGCAAGAAGCGCAAGATCATCATCGCCATCATCACGGCCATCGTCGTCGTGGCGATCGTCGTCGGCGGAGTTGCCGCATTCCTCATCCTTCACGGCAAGAAGAACGCGGCCGCGGGCCCCGTGCAGACCAGCGACACGACTGATGCAACGCCGAAGAAAACGCAAAAGCAATCCCCGACGCAGATCGAAGGCAAAAAGCGGTCAGCGAAGTCACCATGACCAACTTCGTCTGCAACTACGACACCTCCGACTGGGGGTGGGACGGCGGCGCAGTGCTTTCCGACGTAATGCCCTGCGCCAACGGCGATGCGAGCTCCAGCAGCGATTCCGACTATGGCAGTTCCAGCCAATCCGCCGATGACGGGCAATATGCGTTCGGCGTCTGGACGCCGGCAATGGACGAATCGAAGGTGATCTACTTCTCGGCTCTGAAATCCGGGGAGAAGATGTACTCCGATCCGGTCGTCGCCGCCACATACGGTCCCAACCCGGCCGTGTTCGTGATCTACGCGGTCAAGACCAAGGCGGTCGGCACCACGCCGGAAACCGTGCACCTGTTCGCCCATCAGGTCGATTTGAAATCCGGCGAATTGTCCGATCGCATCGATCTGCGCACCGAGGAAGACAATCTGATCAACCTGCAGCAGGATTACGAATTCGATGTGCTCGCGCAATCCAACAATCGCGTCGCCATCGAGAAAAGCTGGAAGACGACGGAGAAGAGGACTGTCAACGACGATCAGCGTGAGGTCGAAATCGGCCACAAGCAGATCATGGGATTGAGCGGCGGCGCGAAGCAGGCCGAGACCTTGCAGACGTTCAAGGACAGCGTGAGCATCAGCAAGGACAGCGGCGGATACCAGTCGTTGAACACTACTGAAGTCGATGTGGACGATTACCACGTGTTCGACACATATGTGGTCAAGGACAGCGCATACCACCTGTATTCCATCGACAGCAACAAGGAAATCGTGAAGATTCCTTCGGACTACTGCTCGCCCGGCGACACCTACCGATGCGACTTGCAGGGCCTGTATCGGTTCGGCGCGAATCAGTACGTGCTCAATCCCTCCGAAAGCTATAACGGCAACAAGCTGCTGATTCTGGATGCAGGCACGGGCAAGACCAAAAAAGTCACCGACCTGCTGAACATCAATACGAAGGATGACCAGTACGTGAACTTCACGGACTTCGGCCAGTTCTCGGACGGTTCCCTGTATTTCCAGTGGGATGAGTCGAGCGACAGCAAGCGTGTGTTTATCCTCTCGCGCGACCTGAAGGTCACCGAGGTGCTGGACGGCGGGCGGTGGGCCCGCCTGATGCTGAACTCCGGTGAGTTCGAAGGAGCCAACTATCTGCTGAAGCAGTTCTACGTCAAAACCACGGACGAGAACATCATCGTCGACGAGAAGGGCGAGACGGTCGGCAGCTACACGTTGACCCCGTCGGACGATGACGCGGACGACTACGACCATACGGCCGTGGACTGGATTATGTGGAGGGATGGCTCCGAGAACACGGTGACGGTCACGCGCGGGCAGGCGCCCGGCGAGCCGGCCCCGGACTCGTCCGACGGCAGCGGGTCGAGCAGCGGCGACGGCAGCGCCGGTGACAGCAGCTCCGGCGACTGACCACGCGCCGGGCGGTGCCGCCCTCATGACCCACCTCCATACTCTCTGAACGGTAGCTGCACGGCCGGAAACGTCGGCATGACATTATGGCGTTGTCTGGTGGCAATCCTGTGACTATCACTTTCCTTCACATAAACGGTGTCACAATGAAAGGTATGACTTACAGGAACGACAAAACTGGGGAAGCCACGGTCGAGCACACCTGTGATGCCCGTGCGGTGTTCGACAAGCTCGCCATCATCGTGGTGACATATAAGCGCCAGCAGTTGCTGGAGGAGCTCCTGGCCTCATTCGCGCAGCTGACGGTCGCGCCATGGCGCATCGTCATCGTCGACAACGAACACTCCGACGAGACGCAGGACATGGTCGACGAATTCCGGGAGAAGGCCGACGGTCTGTGGGGGACGACGGACGCCGACCGCAAAGGTGGCACGAGCCGTGTGGTGTACGCTCCGCAAACCGACAATCTTGGCGGTGCCGGTGGGTTTTCCGTCGGAGTAAAAGTCGCGTACGATCTCGGGGCGGAATGGTTCTGGGTGATGGACGACGACGTCGCCGTACTGCCTGACGGCATCGAGAAGCTCGCGAAATGGGGTCGCGACCATGACGTGATCCAGGGCGGCAAGCTCGATTTCGACGGCGGGCCGTTCTACTGGCAGTACAACTTCATCGTGCCGCTGGGCATCCCGAACCCGATCGCGCCGGCCGCATTCGGCTCCGCCGGGTACCGCGTGATGAACACGCTGTGCTTCGAGGGCGGGCTGTTCCGCAGGCGCATCGTGGAGAAGATCGGGCTCCCCGACCCGCGGTTCTTCATCTACTGGGACGACACGATGTACGGGTATCTGGCCAGCAAGGTCACCAACTCGATTGTGGTGCCCGACGTGGTGATGCGGCGCACGCGCGACATCAGCAACTGGGACATCGCCGGATTGCGGCAGCTGAACTCCACCTCGGACATGAACCGGTACCACATCCTGCGCAACCGCGGGTACATGGCCCGGTACTTCATGGTGCACGGCGACTACCGGCCAGTGCTGTTCGCCTTGGGAACGGCCGCCACGGTGGCGAAAGAGGTTATTCGCCTGGTCGCGGTCGACCGCGAGCACGTGCGCACCGGGCTGGTGCAGATCGCCAAGGGATGGCGGGACTCGCACAAGCTGATGCACGACCCGAAGTGGCGGCCGATGCCGCCGTTGGTGCGGCAATAGCGTCAGGGGCGCTCTCAAAACTCGCGGATACAAGCACTTTTTGCGTATATTCATGCTGTATCTGCGAGTTTTGAGAGCGCGATTTTACGCGACGACGAAATCCGACACGTCTTTGATCAGGTCGAAGGCGTCATTACCGCGTGTGGTGAGCACTCGCAGACAGATGCCGTTGACGGCGCGGCTGACTCCCAGCTCGCCGGGGAAGCCTATGGCGTCCGCGTGGGATCGGATGTGGTCGATGAGTTCGTTTTTCCGCCTTGATGTGGGCGGCCTTGATGCGGGCGCGCACCGCTTCTCGGCCGACATGTCGGGATCAGCCGCCGTTGCTGGCTCCGCCGTGGGGCCTGCGGCATCCCGTGGCGCAGGCGGCGACGCGAGCGGATCGACCTCCGGCACATGCGCGTACAGCACGCCGCAGTGGGTGAAATTCCGCCACATGCCCAGTTCCGTATAGTCGAGCTGTCGCCGATCGGTCTGCTGGCCACCGGCGATGCGTAGGGTGAATGGGGTGTCGAGGACTCCATGAGCGCGACGGGGCTGAATGATGTGCTGCAGTACATCGCCTACGGTTTCCGCTGTCTGCTGTACGTCTCGTCCCATCAGCAGCAGCGTGTTGCGGATTCAACGGGGTGAGAAAGAAAAAGAGAATGCGCCGAACCACGAAAGCGCCTGTCGGCGCAAAGGCCGCTCGCAGCGGCAAAAAATGGAGCCCGGGGCTATGCATGGCCCGACGCGGATATCAGTATATCCGGGTTTGCCCTGTTACGCTGTCCGCGTGTTGCGCCGGCTCAGTCCAGTTTGCCGCGACGCCACAGCTGCGCTCCGTGGCGGAAATCCTTGGACGTGGCGATGAGATTGCCGGCGGTGTGCATCAGCTTGGCGCTGCGGGAGCGCATGACATGGACTTCGGCCAGGTCTGCGGCGGTCGCGGTTTCGGAGCCGGCCTTGGCCTCGGCCTGCCGCACCATGTGCCGCGCTTCGACGCGCAATCCCTGCGCCACCACGTCGACGAACGCGCTCGCCCTCTCCAGAGCCACGGCGAAATCGCCGGTGAACGCGCCTGCGAGAATCGAATCTGCCGTATGTGTGATGTCCGCTTCGGTGGGTGCCTGGTCGACGCCTGCGATGGCCGACGCGGCGGTCGCCACCGGTTCGCCGAGCCGCCACAGCCGCGAGATCAGATCGCGGTCGCGCCGCATCCATGAGCGCAACGTGTACAGCCGCCACATGATGCCCGGCAGCGAGTCGGGTTCCGACCGGCTCCACAGTTCGGCGATCATGTCCACGCCTTCGCGGTCGACCAGCGTCAGCACCCGTTCCACAACCTGCGGATCAGCGGAGTGATGCACGCGGTCGAGCAGAGCGGCCGCCGATGCGTGACTCATTTCGCTGACCACGCTGGGATCGGCGCCTCCGGCGATGCCCTCGATGAGACCGGGGTCGATCTGCCCGGGGCGCGATGGCCGCGGCGAGCCGGTCGGCGTGAATCCCGTGCGGCTGGGAACGACGGAGCCTGAACCAAGATGCATGCTAGTAGACAAGTGGCGTGACCTTCTGAATGTCGATGATGGAAACGGTGTCACCGCAGGGTACCACGAACAGCGCGATGGCGGTGCCGGTCGGCATGTACGGCGAGGACGGAATCAGCCGTTTCATCAGCGATTTCGTTGCGCACAGTTCGCGCAGATGCCCGAAAATACCGCCGATGACCGGACGATGCATGCAGACCGCGGTCGCACTGTGACGCTGCAACGTATTTTTCAGCTCCTTGTGGAAGCACTGCCACGCCGCTTCCGGATCGGCGGCGAACGCGTCCTCGGTGAGCGGTTCGGCCGTATGCAGCGGCAATCCGGTCTGCCATGACAGCATCTGTATGGTCTGCTGGCAGCGCAGCCACGGCGAGGTGACCAGCCGCGTGGGATTGTAGCAGGCGAGCTCACGGTCGAGCGAATACGCCATCGACGCTCCGCGCGGCGTGATGGGACGCTTGTCGTCGGTACCCGTCCACTGCTTGCGGGGCTCGGCCTTGCCGTGACGCACCAGCAGCAGCATGTCGCCGTCCAGCGCGCCTTCCTCCACACGGTCGACGAACAACGCGAGAATATCGCGGTCGGTCGAATGGGTGAGCATACGCCGCGCGCGCTGCACGCTCACCCACATGACGCTGTCGATCTCGCCCACGTCAGCGCGATGCACGGGGCCGAACGCGTCGGCCCGCCGCACGGCGTCCTCGGGGTCGATCGGCCTTGCCATCCAGAAGAGAATGTGCTTCGTGTCGACGGTTCGATCCTTGGAACGGCGGGTTTTCTTGCCTTCCTCGGCAAGCGGGTATTCGATTTCGCCGAGGAACGGTCCGAGCGCGACCGGCACTCCGGTCTCTTCGCTGACCTCGCGTACCGCCGCATGGCGGTGGGTCTCGTTGAGCTCCAGCTTGCCTTTCGGCCAGCTCCAATCGTCGTATTTTGGCCGGTGCACGATGCACACTTCAAGCGTATCGAAGTCGGCCAGTCGGGATGCCGCGGACGTCTGCCGCCCGTCGTCCGAGAACTTCATCCATCCTTGAAAATCAGTATTGCGGCGATACAGCACCGCGCCTGCAGCTTCTACGATTTTCACCTCACCACTCACCCTTCCATTATGCCTCACCGGCTGCATGACTACGTTGTTTCTCGTCTGTAATGACGATGGCCGACCCTTGCGGGTCGGCCATCGGCTTATGCACCTACTGTACCTCGTGCGCCGCTTGTCTTGCGGAAGATGCGGTGCACGAGGCTCGTGCCGGATGCCTTATCGGGCGCCCGGCCGGGTGCCATGTCAGTTGTTGGTGCGCGGGCGGCGCTGGTGCTTGCGGATGAGATATTCCTGGCTGTCCACCAGCGGGCGGCCTTCGTCGTCGCGCGAATGATGGATGTACGTGCCGTCGGGCTGCATGTGCCAGGAGGCCGTGGAGTCGGACATCTGCAGGTCCACATAGCGAATTAGCTCGTCGATCTGCTCGGGCGCGGTGACGCGGACCAGCGCCTCGACGCGGCGGTCGAGGTTGCGGTGCATCAGGTCGGCCGAGCCGATCCACACTTCCGGGCCGGAGATGGGGCCTTCGCCGATCTGCGGGCCGTCGGAGTTGCAGAAGGCGTAGATGCGGCTGTGCTCCAGGAACCGGCCGAGGATCGAACGCACGCGGATGTTGTCGGACATGCCGGGCACGCCGGGCTTGAGTGCGCAGATGCCGCGCTCGACGATGTCGATCTTGACGCCGGCCTGGCTGGCGCGGTACAGCGCGTCGATGGTCTTCTCGTCGACGAGCGAGTTGACCTTGATTTTGATCCAGGCTTCCTTGCCGGCCTTGGCGGCGTCCTCCTCGCGGCGGATGCGCTGAATCAGGCCGGTACGCACGGTGCGCGGGGCGACCAGCAGGCGGTGGAAGCTGGACTTCGGCGCGTAGCCGCTCAGTTGGTTGAACAGGCGGGTCAGGTCCTGACCGACCACCGGGTCGCAGGTGAGCAGGCCGAGGTCCGTGTACAGGCGGGCGGTCTTCGGGTTGTAGTTGCCGGTGCCCACGTGGCAGTAGCGTTTGAGGCCGTCCTGCTCCTGGCGGACGACTTCGATGAGCTTGCAGTGGGTCTTGAGGCCGACGATGCCGTAGACGACGTGCACGCCGGCGCGTTCGAGCTTGCGGGCCCAGGCGATGTTGGCGTCCTCGTCGAAGCGCGCCTTGATCTCGACCAGCGCCAGCACCTGCTTGCCGGCGTGGGCCGCGTCGATCAGCGCGTCGATGATCGGCGAGTTGGAGCTGGTGCGGTACAGCGTCTGCTTGATGGCCAGCACGCGCGGGTCGGCGGCCGCTTGGGCGAGGAACGCCTGCACCGACGTGGAGAACGAATCGTAGGGGTGGTGCAGCAGGATGTCGCGCTCGCGGATCGCGGCGAAGATGTCCTGTGCGCGACTCGATTCGACTTCGGCGATCTGACGGTTCGTGGTCGGGATGAACGGGCGGTTCTTGAGGTCCGGGCGGTCGAGTGACTGCAGTTCGAATAGTACGGTGAAGTCGAGCGGCGCGGGCAGGCGGTAGACCTCTTCCGGGTTGACGCCGAGCTGGTCGGCGAGCAGCTGGGAGAGGAACGGGCTGGTCGCGTCGGAGATCTCCAGACGGATCGGCGGTCCGAAGCGGCGGCGCAGCAGCTCCTTCTCCATCGCGTTGAGCAGGTTCTCGGCGTCATCCTCTTCGACGTCGATGTCCTCGTTGCGGGTGACGCGGAACGAGCGCGCCTCCTTGATGATCATGCCGGGGAACAGGGATTCGAGGTGCGCGATGATGAGGTTCTCCAGCGTGATGAACCCGAAGCGCTCCTCGCGGCTCTCCTCGTCGGTCAGGTCGTCGACGGGGACGAGGCGGGGCATGTTGCCGGGGATCTTCACGCGGGCGAAGTGGGATTTGCCGGAGTTCGGGTTCTCCACCAGCACCGCGAGGTTCAGCGAGTTGCCGGAAATGTAGGGGAACGGGTGCGCGGGGTCGACGGCGAGCGGCGTGAGCACGGGGAAGACCTGCTGGCGGTAGTAGCGCGAGAGACGTTCCTGCTCGGTGGTAGTGAGCCGGTCCCAGCTGAGCAGCACGATGTGCTCGTCAGCGAGGGCGGGGAGCAGCTTCTCGGTGACGTAGTGCGAGTGCTCGTTCTGCAAGCGGTGCGCCTGCTCGCTGATGGCACGCAGCTGCTGGCGGGGGCTCAGGCCGCTGGCCGCGGTGACGGCGATGCCGGTGTCGATACGGCGCTTGAGGCCGGCGACGCGGACCATGAAGAATTCATCGAGGTTGGAGGCGAAGATCGCGGCGAAATTGCAGCGTTCCAGCAGCGGCTGGTCTTCGTCCTCGGCGAGTTCGAGGACTCGCTGGTTGAACTTCAGCCAGCTGAGTTCTCGGTCGAAATAGCGATCCGCGGGCAGCGGCTCTTCGCCGGCTTGCGGCTCGCGCTTGTCGGGTTTGTCTGTCTCGGCTATGTGCTCGGCGATTTGGCTGCGCAGGATAGCCTTTGAAGGTGCGTCAAATGTTTGTGCCATGTATATAACTTTATGCGAGAATATGGCAGTTTCCTATGCGGCGTGTAAGAAATTCAGCGGTTGTTTACCATTTTCGTACGGATGGGGTGTCGGGTGATGGTACGGCGACACGCCGATGGGTCGTCGGTTCCGCACACAAGTGAACAACGAACCCGTCCGATAGGAACATGAGGTGACAGTTTTCCGTCATAATTGAGCGGTATCGAACACTTGCGCAAAAAATCGCACAACGTAGTTGGGTGAGTTGCGGTATCGCGGTGTTGCGCCTAGATTATGAAGTGCAAGGACAACTTAAGAGCAGGCCCACAATAGTGTATGGTCACGAAGGACTGTTACGTTGAACGGGCAATGGAAAGACTTACCGTTACGACGATGAGGTTGTGCAGCGATCTGCTCAAGATGGACTTGCAGGAAAAACCCGCTCCGGCGGGTTTTTCCATGTGCGGCGGTCTAATGGCGAGGGTGGGCTTGGCTCGGGTTGGGGTTCGGACTGTTGGCTCCTGCTGTTCCGCGTGACTTCCTGTGTGCAATCATTGGGTTAAGTGGTCAAAAGTGTGTCTTACCCGGGTGCATTGCCGGTGTGTTGATGGGGCAGCGTGATCGTTCGGCCCGGCCTTTTCTGGCGCCGAACTCGCAATCACCGGGCTTTGGCCTTCGAAACGATATTTTTCGCCGAATCGCGGATTGCGGCGATTTCGGCCCGTGTTGCGGTGGCGATGGTGGTGGCGGACGGCAGTTGGCGGCGGGCTGTACCACACCACGTGATTTTATGCGGTTTTGAGGCTGGTGTGGCCGGGGAGGATATTGGGGTGCTTCTGGGATTGTTGGAAAATGGCGGTTCTCATGATCTGTGCTGTACCACACCATGCGATGTGAGGGTTCACATTTCATTGTGAGGCCTGCGGAAAAGCCACACAATGCAATCTTCGTGTGTTTTTCCTCTGGTGTGGCACGCCGGTGGTTATGACGGGCGGGTGGGTTCTGGTCAATGTTTGCCGTGACCGACTGACCGGCAGAGATGATCGGAGTCGCGATGGGCGTTCGTGAGCGCGGGGTATGCGACGTTCGGCGAGATGCGCACGGGCGAAGGTTGCAGAGAGGTTGGCTCGGATTCTTCCCGACTCCGCTGCCGGGTGCTTTCGACTGGATGCTAAGTGGAGACGGTTCCATATCACGCGAATATGCCATCTAGGCGTCGTCTGTCCACAAAAACTGTGGATAACACGCCGTGATGTGGATAAGTCGCGGGCCTTCGACCACATTGTCGTCTCACGTTGCGCCGCTGCGGCGCTATTCGTTTCAATCGGAATATGACACACAACGTTACAGTTCAGAAGATTGGCGCCGCCGCTCCGCCGGGTGCAGCGGCGTCGCGGCAGGTTCCCATGCCGCCTCGCCGGGCCTCCCCGGACGCTTGGCGAAGGCCGGCTGCGCAGGTTTCCCGGCTTGACTCGGATGCTGCAAGCCATCGGATGCGTGCGCGCAAGCCCATGACCATGCCGCGAGTCGTATGCCCGAGCCCAGTCTCATCCGTGGACGGCAATCAGTCGATCGGCACGCTGACGCATGCAGGATGCCGTAATACAGTGGTGTTCTCTTCCGCGTCCGGGGGAGCGGGAACCAGCGTGTTCGCGGCGATGGTCGCATGGCGCTTGGCCCAGCGCAAGTTGCAGTGCGCACTGGTCGACTGCGATTTCGCGGCCGGAGGCATCGACGTGCTGCTGGGCATCGAAAACGAGCCGGGCCTGCGATTTCAAACAGTCGATATACCACTCGGGAAAACGGAAGGTGCGGCGCTGAATGGCGAGTTGCCGCAATGGGAGCGCGTGGGGGTGCTCGCCAGTCAACCTTGGAACGGTTCGGATCCTGAGCCATGGACGGTCTCTGCCGTACTTGAGGCGCTGGCGCAGGCCAATGATGTGGTGGTCGTCGATATCGGGGCTCCGAGCGCGTTGCATTCGCTGCCGATGCTGCGACAGTGCCGTCAGGTGGTATTGGCCGAGCTGACGGTGCTCGGTCTGGCGCGTGCTCGGGCGGCGAGGGCGATGATGATACGGCAAGGGGAGTCGCGCCCGATTATGGTCGGTGTCGTGCCCCGCGGACTGTCGCGCCGCGGCGGCGTGGTCGACGCGCACGAGGCATCGGAGTATCTGCATGAGGAGCTGGCCGGGGTGGTGGCTCCGGACCGCGGGCTGCATGGCGATGTGCTGGAGGGGCTGGGCATCCGGGCTATCGGCAAGAGCAGCCGCAAGGCGGTGGATGCAGTCGTCGGCGCCATCGAGACGGGGTTGGGAGGTGATGTCCCATGATTGAATTTGGGCCGTTGGATGCGCTGGCACGCGATCCAACGGTCACCGATGTCGCGATCACCTGCGAGGGAAGGGTGTGGGCGGACCGAGGCGGAGGAATGACGGAGTGCCGGTTGCCTATGCCGTTGCGCACGCCGCGAATAGTGCGTGAATATGCGGTGCGGCTGTGTGCGCAATTGGGACGGCGTCTTGACGACGCCTGCCCGATTGCGGACGCGTCGAGCGAGGACGGGATTCGCGTGCACGCGGTGATCGCGCCACTGGTCGCGCAGGGCGCGGCGGTGACGATTCGTTTTCCGGATCGGCGGTTGCTCGGATTGACCGGATTGCGTGATGCTGGGATGTTCCCGCCGGACTGGCTGACGTTGCTGCGGAATCTGGTGAAGAACCGGGCTCGAGTGCTGATTAGCGGCGGCACGGGCAGCGGCAAAACCACGCTGCTGAAAGCGCTGCTTGCGGAATGCGATTCATTGGACCGTATCGTCACCGTTGAGGAGGTTCGGGAATTGGGGGATCTCGGACGCGGCAACCATGTGTCGATGGTGGTGAGAGGGGCGAATGTGGAAGGCGCCGGAGCCGTAGGACTGCCGGAGCTGGTCAAGGCGACCCTGCGCATGAGACCGGATCGGGTGGTACTGGGCGAATGCCGTGGCGAGGAAATCGCCGATCTGTTGCGCGCGTTCAATTCGGGCCACCTTGGCGGTATGACCACATTGCACGCAGATGGCATTGACCGGGTGCCGGCGCGATTGATCGCGCTGGGCATGCTGGCCGGCCTTGACGCGCATACGTTGACGATGCTGGCGGAGGGGGCGTTCGACGTGATGCTGCATCTTGAGCGGCATCATGGTCGCCGGAGAATCGCCCAGATCGGGTGCCTCGGCATGCGCGACGGAGTGTTGTCCGGCGACGTGGTGGCGTTGTGGGACGGTGAGGGCGCCATGATGCCATGCCCGCGCTGGCATGATTTCACCGGGCGATGGGGCATGTGAGATGGATCATGTGAATGAGACATGTGAGGTGAGACATATGAGCGTGGGTGGGTTGCCGCGATGCGTCGCGCTGATGGTCGTGCTGGCATGGATGCTGTGGACGTATGCCCCTCGCGGCCGTGCCCTGTTGCCGGTCTCTTCGAGGGTGCCGCGAGCCGGGCGAAAGACCGGTGCCGGTGATGCCGTCCGTGATGGCCGTGTGATGGGGCTGTCCGGCGTGATCGCGCATATGAGTTCGTCTGTTCGGGCCGGTGGCATGATCTCAGGTGTTCTTGCCGATGTCGACGGGAGCGGATTCGCAGGGGTGCCGTTGACCGCAAGCCGGTTGAAACGGCTGCTGATGCGACAGCGAATGCCGGGGGAGAGCGCCGCCCAGGCCGAACATGTCGCCTTCGAACTCGCCGTGGCCTGTGCGATGTGCGAGCGGTCAGGATGCTCCCTTGCCGATTGTCTGGATGTGGTCGGCGAGAACCATCGGATTTCCAGGCTGTTGCATGATTCCCGACGCAGTGCTTTCGCGGTTCCGCGCGCGACGGCGGCGCTGTTGGGCGCGTTGCCGTTGGTCACCATAGGTTTGGGAGAGCTGCTGGGCGCTCGCCCGGTGCAGGTACTGTTCGGCTCCGCGCAGGGCAATGCGTGCCTGGCGGTGGGCGGCGCAGGCTACGCGCTGGGACTGCTGTGGATGTCATCGATGATGCGGAACACCGGCACGAACATTGATACCGTCTGATTGCCGTCATGAACATTAAGGGGTGGGGTGATGTGGAACGCGATGGCGTGCGCCGTCATGGTGTTGATGGCATTGATGATATGGCCGGACTCGGCACGGTCGGGCCGCTTGACTGGCGTGCCGTCCGATGTTGCGGGAGAAGGGGGTGCTGCTGTGTCGTTGCCGTTGCTGATTGGACTGTTGTCGGTGTCGCTGCGGTCAGGCATGTCCGTCACGCGTTCTCTGGAGGGTGTGGGTGAGGCTGTCGGAGGGGCTCTTGGCGGCGGGCTGTGTGCGGTTGCGGACGCTCTGCACCGCGGATCGTCATGGAAGGATGCTTGGAATGCCGCCGATTTCGGTGATTATGCGGAGACTTCGGCAATCCTTCGGGGCGTGTTGGAGCCATCGTGGACTCGTGGTGTTTCGCCGATCGGCCCTCTGACGACGGCTTCGGAGCAGTGGATGGAAGGCGAGCGAACCGCGATCGAGCAGGAGTCGGCGTCTCTGTCGGTGAAACTGCTGCTGCCCACGGGATTGTGCATGCTGCCGGCGTTCGTGTTTCTAGGCATACTCCCCTCGGTGATGGCGTTCGTGGGATGAACTTGGTGGCGACGCCACCCGATGGTCGGTGAAGAATGTTGCACGGCCGTCTGTCATCCACATAATGTGTGGATGACACGCCGCATTGTGGATAACTCGGCAGCCTTCGACCACATTGCCCGAAAACCCGATGGTGGGCGGGCCTGATGAGGCACAGTGGAAAGTGCCTTGTAGTTGGGCAAGGCCAGTCGAGAAAGGATTGTCATGAATATCGAGGAGACGATGATTGCCATTGACGGACGTACCGGGCCTATTGCGGCGATGACACGTACGGTGGGCAACATGGGGGCGTCGGCGCGGCGGGGCATTTGCCTGTTGGATGCACGGCTGCGCACGTTGAGCGCGGAGCCAGAGGAAGGGGCCACCACCGCGGAGTACGCGGTGGTGCTGGTCGCAGCCACGGGCTTCGCGGCCGTGCTGGTCGCGTTGCTCAAATCGGACACCATCAAGACGTTGCTGACCAACATCGTCAAGAAGTCGTTGAGTGTGGGATGACGGGCATTCACGATGGCGACGATGTCACATGCTGACAGGGGAGCCGCCACTGCGGAGTTCGCGGTGGTGCTTCCCGCTGTGGCCATGGTGGCGATGGTGTTGCTCTGCCTGACGAGAACGGTCACGGTGTCCATGCGATGCCAGGATGCCGCGTCGGCCGTAGTTCGCGAACTGGTGACGAGGGAAGGCGGCCTATCGGGAGCGGGGATGTCCGTCAACGCCGTGGCGAGTGGTATCGTGGGCGAAGGCGCGGTGGTGTCGGTCGCTGATGATGGCCATTCGATACGCGTGACGGCGCAATGCCCCGTGCTGCCGGATCCATTCGGCGTTCTACCCGTCAAAGTAACCGGCTCGGCCACAGGATGGCGGTGATGCCTAAGTCCGTCTTGCCCTCGCTGGCGGGCCGAGCCGTGAGCAAACAGCAGAGCTGTTTGTAGGCGAGGGGTGAACGTCAGTGAACCCAATGGGCGGCATGCGTAGCATGTCTGTAATTGCAGGGCCCGGAGGGCTGTCACGGAGCGACTGTGCCGTCTTGCCCTCCCGCTGGCGGAGGCTGTCGCGCAGCTACTGGGGTGGTCAAGCTTCCCCTGCGCAGCTTGCCTCTGATGCGGTGGAATAGCGACGAAAGGAAAACACGATGGTGCAACGAATTCAACCTAGGAGACCATCGCCCGTGCGAGCCTATTGCTCGCGGCTGATGCAATCCGATGAAGGGTCGGGAACGATGGCCTGCGTGATGCTGATCGCGCTCGCGGCCGCACTGATAGCGACCGTCGCGTCGGTCGGAGGCGCGCTGCTCTGCCGGTCGCGTGCGCGGAGCGCTGCCGATGCCACGGCATTGTCGGCGGCGTCGGCGTACTGGTCTGGTGGCGCATCCGATCCGTGTGCCGTAGGGTGGCGTGCCGCGGCAGAGAATGACGCGCAACTGGAGTCGTGCGCCGTCGAGGGAGATGACATCGTCGTGACGGTGTCCGTGCCGCTGCGCCTGCCATTCATGTCACGTGTCAGCCAGCGTTCCCGCGCCGGGCCCATCAGCTGTGAATAGTCGATGGGGCCACTCGCGGCGGGTGTGGGCAGACAGCATTGATGCCGATGCCGAGACCGATTGCGGAGCCTGTACTGGCGGGGAATGCCGTTGATGCATTATGTTTGACGTATGGGCGAAGCGAAGACAATGGTGGCGTTGATCGGCAATCCCGTCTCAAACAAGGGGTGGGGTGCCGTCGTGGGCGAACAGGTATTCACGATGCTGGCCGAAGCCGGACAGCGGCATGGATTCGACGTAATGGATCTGACCGGCACCAGCTTTGATGATTCGCTGACGGCCGCTCGCGAGAACCGCGCCCTATACGACTACTTGGTGGTCGTAGGCGGCGACGGCATGATCGCCTTGGGGGCCAACGCCGTCTGCGGCAGCGGCATCCCGCTCGGCATTGTGGCGGTCGGTTCGGGCAATGATTTCGCGCGAGGTCTGAAACTGCCCGTCAACCGGGTCAAAACCGCGGTGGAAGGCATCGTCGGCGCCATCGCATGCGGCACCTATCTGGATGTCGATATGGGACGCGTGCGCTCGACGGAGATCGCCTGCATGGTGCATGGCGAGTCCGGTGAGCCCGTGGTGGATGAGGAAGGCCGCCCGGTGAACGGGCTGATCGACCGATACTATGCGGGGATGCTTAATTGTGGGCTTGACGCAAGCATCAACGATCGGGCCAACCATTCGCGCCTTCCCGGAGGGTCAGCGCGATACGCTGCGGCGGTGCTGGTGGAGATTGCACGCATGAAACAGTACGGCTATCACGTCAAGGCCACGCTGTCGGACGGCACGGTGGAGGAACACGACATCATCGCTCCTCTGCTCACAGTCGCCAATGCACGGTACATCGGAGGCGGACTGGAGGTGTCTCCATACTCCTTGCTTGATGACGGAATGCTGGATCTGGTGTGGCTGAACTGCAAGCCGAATGTCGGCCAATGCGCCAAAGCGCTGTCCAACGCCTATAACGGGAGGTTGCTCGCCAGCCAGATATTCAACTGGAAGCGTGTGCGCCAGGTGGAGATAACCCGCGCCCACGAGGGAGACGAGCCTCCGGTGCTGATGGCCGATGGGGAGTACGTCGGGCATCTTCCAGTGACCGTCACCGCGCAGGCCAAGGCGTTGCGCGTATTGGTCCCGCCTGCGGTCGCCCACTGGCATGACAGCCGGAGCGAGGAGCATATCATGGCGGCGATCGAGCGCGACGGGCGTGACCCGGTGACCGGCGAATTCATCTGACCGGCGAGTCCGCCTGAGCGGAGCCTGCCTGTCCGGCGGCTTTCGGCCGACAGGCCAACGATTGACGTTGACGAGTCCGCAAACGTCGCCGCGGCGGCACCATCTGGGCAAGCCCCCGATGCGTGCGCAAGTAATGGGGACAATAGGGAAAGACACCCGGAAATAGCCGGGTTGCGATAGGTTGGAGCTTATGGCACTTGCACTGTATCGACGTTATCGACCGGACACGTTTGAGGGGGTCATCGGTCAGGATCAGGTCACTGTTCCGCTGATGCGGGCCCTCGACAGCGGCAAGCTCACGCATGCGTACCTGTTTTCCGGGCCGCGTGGCTGCGGTAAGACCAGTTCCGCGCGTATCCTCGCGCGGTGCATCAACTGCGCCAAGGGGCCGACCTCGCATCCATGCGGGGAATGCGCCAGTTGCAAGGACCTCGCCACTGGCGGTCCAGGTTCCATCGACGTGGTGGAAATCGACGCGGCCAGTCACAATGGCGTCGACGACGCCCGTGAACTGCGAGAGCGCGCCGGATTCGCCCCCGCTCGGGATCGCTATAAGATTTTCATTCTTGACGAGGCGCACATGGTCACCCAGCAGGGTTTCAACGCGTTGCTGAAGATTGTCGAGGAACCGCCGGACCATGTGATGTTCATCTTCGCGACCACCGAACCCGACAAGGTGATCGGCACCATCCGTTCGCGTACCCATCATTACCCGTTCCGGCTGGTTCCCCAGGAGGTCATGGGACCGTATCTGGAGGAGATTTGCGCCAAGGAAAGCATCAAGCCGGAACCCGGCGTGCTCAAGCTGGCGATGCGCGCCGGCGGCGGTTCGGTGCGTGACACCCTGTCGGTGCTCGATCAGTTGATGGTCGGCGCGGTTGACGGCGTGATCGCCCACGACGCCGCCGTGGCGCTGCTCGGCTTCACGCCGGAGGCGCTGATCGGCGAGGCCGTGGACGCCGTCATCGCGCGTAACGGCGAAGCGCTGTATGGCGTGGTGCAGAAAGTCGTGGTGGGAGGATTCGACCCACGTCGGTTCGTCGAGGATCTGCTGGCGCGGGTGCGTGATCTGCTGGTGCTGACATTGGGCGGCGCTCAGGCAGAAAGCGTGCTTTCCGATGCTGCCGAGGCCGAGGACATGGACGACCTGCGTAGGCAGGCGTCGTCGCTTGGCTTGGGTGCGTTGACGTCGATGGCAGAAACCATCAATACCACCCTGGGGTCTATGACCGGGGCGATTTCTCCGCGCATGCGGCTCGAATTGCTTGCCGCGCGCTTACTTGCCGGGCGAGAGGGACTGGATGTCGCGCCGGCCGCGGGAGGCACTGCGCCCGGGGCGGACTCTGCAGGTACTGGCCGCGGAGCTGCAGGAGTGAATGCGCGAACAGGCGGCATCGCCGAGAGCCGGTCAGGCGGGACGACTCCGCGCAGGGGAGGATTCATCGGATCCGCTCGCAACCAGCAGACGGACGCTCGCCAATCGGCGACAAGCCAGACGAATACGTCACCGAGCCGAACCACCGGCACCCAACCTGATCGCGCACTCCAGACGGAAGCGCCCACTATGGCGGAAGTGCCTGCAACAGCGGATGCGCAAGCCGGTGCCCCGTCTCCCGCCGCTCAAGCACCGTCCGCCGCTCGAGTACCGTCGGTCGGTGAGCCGACAGCCGCGCAATCCTCTCCGCAGGGCGACGACCGCACGCCGGACGAACGTTGGGATGCACTGGTCGCCGGATTGCCGGCGGACGTCGCCGCGTACGTGAACCGCAGCAAGGTGCCGCGCATCCACTTGGAACAGCACGAGCCAGGCGGAAAAGGCACGTTGTGGATCAAGTTCGACAAGGCGCTGAGCAAGTATGCCTTCGCGAAGGCCGTCGCTGGTGAGGAAGTCGGCGGAACCCGCAACGTGGTGCAGATCATGCGCGCTGAGACCCGTAAGGCGTTCGGCGACCAAGTGCAGCTCGCGCCCACCAAGAAGATGGCCGACGGGCAGGTCGCGCCGCCGTTCGGCCAGCTGCCGGCAGACGAGCAGCAGCGCATCAGTGCCCAGATCGTCAAAGCGAGTCTCAGCGCATCATTGGAGGCGATGAGCGTCGGCAACAATGCCAAGGAGCCGCAGACTCCTCCCGAAAGCGGCGACACCGCATCGGCCGATACGGACGAAGTCCATCGAGCCGTACCCGACGCGCCGGACGCGACAGTGGCTCATGACCGCGACAATAACCGGGCGGTCGCACAGGATACCTCGCGTGCGGACGCGCAGTCGGCAGTGGATCCGTGGGCGCTCCCGGAAGCGGGGGCTGGCGACGCTTGGTCACCGACTGATGATGCGTCTCACAATGTTTCACGGGATGTTTCACGGAATGCTCCGCAAGATGAGGGCCATCACGCGAAACACATCGCCGTGCCGGATTTGAGCGACGACACCGACCCGTGGGCCAACGACGGCGGTAACAGTATGCCCGTTGACGGTGTACGCGGTGGCGACGCGCCCGGCACACCTCAGAACGTTGCCCATGCGCAGTCACAGTCGCGAGAGGACTCCGAGCGCACCAACCCTGGCCCCATCGCCGTGCCGGAGTCCATGTCCGCGGAAGACCCCTGGGCTGGCATGCCGTCATCAGTCGCTTCCGCTTCGTCGAGCATCGCCGCGCCAAGCGCAGACTCCCCAGCAGCTCTCCAAGGGCCTTCCGACGACTTGGCTGCACCCGGGCGCCCGGAAAACCCCGGAGTCGAACCGGGAACGACGCATCTGCAGCAGACTCCCGGTGCCGCGGCCGGTCAGAGAGCATCCCGCCCTGCGTATGACGACACCGATCCGTTCGCCGGAGCCGACCCGTATGCGCAGGAGGACATTCCCATGCCGACCGTGGCGCCGGAAGACGACGAATATTCGATGAATGACGTTTCACTTGGCTCGCCCGAGACGATGAGTCTCGACGACGTCAAGCAGTTCTTCGAAGTCGTCAAGCCGGTGGAGGAATACGGCCCCGACGACCCCAAGAACCCCAGGAACATCCAGCACGTCAACAAACATGATTCGGAGTGAGCACACCAATGGCTTTGGCATATGACGGCGCGATACAGCGACTCATCGACGCATTTGCCGGACTGCCCGGTATCGGCCCGAAAGGGGCGCAGCGCATCGCCTTCTATCTGCTGTCGGCCTCCGACGAGGAGACGGGCAAGCTGGTCGACGCCATCACGGAAGTCAAGGAAAAAGTGCGGTTCTGCGACATCTGCGGAAACGTGTGCGAGGTCAGTCCGTGCCCGGTATGCGCCGACCCGAGACGCGACCACGGGGTGATCTGCGTGGTCGAAGAGCCGAAGGACGTGATGAGCATCGAGCGCACCCGTGAATACCGCGGCCAATACCATGTGCTCGGCGGCGCCATCAATCCGATGGCCAACGTCGGACCGGCCGACCTCAACATCCCCAAGCTTCTCGACCGCCTCAAGACTGACGAGGTCAAGGAAGTCATCCTCGCACTCGACCCCAACATCGAAGGCGAGGCGACGACGACATACCTGAGTCGTCTGCTCAGCCCGCTCGGCATCAAGGTCACCCGGCTCGCCAGCGGTCTGCCCGTCGGCAGCGACCTCGAATACGCCGACGAGGTCACGCTCGGTCGGGCCCTCACAGGTCGCCGCGAAGCATAAACGAGGCTGCCAGCGTCGGCCCGTCCCGGCGCCGCCGACGCGAATCATCGCCCGGATACCTGCGCCCGCAGCGCGGCCGTTCCTGTCCGCATGGCGGCGCACGCGTGCGCGGCAGTGCCGAAATTCCTATAATCGTGCCGCTTGCGTAGTATTGACGCAGATGCATTCCGCGAGAAGATAGGACAGCAGTGGCTCTCATCGTGCAGAAGTACGGCGGCTCGTCGGTCGCCGATACCGAATCGATCAAGCGCGTGGCCAAGCGCGTCGTCGAGACCAAGAAAAAGGGCAACAGGGTGGCCGTGGTCGTCTCCGCCATGGGAGACACGACCGACGACCTGATCGACCAAGCGCTGAGCATCGACTCCAACCCGCCCGAGCGCGAGATGGACATGCTGATGACCGCCGGTGAGCGCATCTCCATGAGCCTTCTCGCCATGGCCATTCACGCCGCCGGGGACCGTGCGCATTCGTTCACCGGTCAGCAGGCCGGATTCTTCACCGACACCCGTTACGGCGCCGCGCACATCAAGGCCGTGAAGCCCGACCGCGTGCAGAACGCGCTGTCGCTCGGAGACGTGGCCATCGTCGCAGGTTTCCAGGGCATCAACGCCAAGGGAGACGCCACCACGCTCGGCCGCGGCGGCTCCGACACGTCGGCCGTGGCGCTTGCCGTGGCGCTCGGCGCCGACATCTGCGAGATCTACACCGACGTGGATGGCGTGTTCACCGCCGATCCGCGCATCGTGCCAAAGGCCAGTCGCATTCCGGTCATCGGCTACGACGAGATTCTGGAGATGTCCAGTTGCGGTTCGAAGGTGCTGGCACTGCGCTGCGTGGAGTACGCGCAGCGGTTCAACATGCCGCTTCACGTGCGCAGCTCCTTCTCGCATCGTCCCGGCACGCTGATCGTGCCCGACGGAGTCGACCCGCGCAGCCTGCCCAACATCGACTGATGTCGTCCACTGACATACGACATATTCGAGACCTGATTTACCGTTCACACAAATATAAAGGCGAAAGAACATGAGCGACAACAACAGCAAATCCATGGGTGACCTGTTCCCCGACCTCGGCCCGGAAGCCCCGGTCATCTCCGGGGTGGCGCACGACCGCAGCGAAGCGCTGGCCACCGTGCGCGGCGTTCCGAACGAGCCCGGCATGGCGGCGAAAGTGTTCACCGAGCTGGCGACGGCCGGTGTGAATGTGGACATGATCGTGCAGGCCGGCGCGTCCGTGGGCACCGCGGAGATCTCCTTCACCGTGCCGGAATCCACCGTCAAGGAAGTCGAGAACGTGCTGATCGACAAGCATGACGAGCTGGGCTACAAGTCGTTCGACATCAACAGGAGCGTCGGCAAGGTCGCGGTCGTGGGCGTTGGCATGAAGACCCATTCCGGCCTGGCGGCCAAGTTCTTCACCGCTCTGAGCGACAAGGGCATCAACGTGCTGATGATCTCCACATCCGAGATCCGCATCGCGGCGCTCGTCCCGCTCGACCAGCTTGACGACGCCGTGCGCGCGCTGCACACCGCCTACGGCCTCGACGCCGATCAGGTCGAAGCCGTGGTCTACGGCGGCACCGGTCGCTGATTTTTGACGCAATCGCGTAATTGACCACCCCGCCCGCTATGCGGAATATCTCCGACAGCAGGAGCCGGCTGGGTGGTCAATTTATCTGGTTTGAGCGTTCTTACCTCCTCCTTCCGTATTCATTCGCGCTCCTGAGCCGAAGGAGGAGCACATGGAACGTTCCAACGGAATTATGCGGCTCCTTGTGGCAGCGACGGTCGCCGCCACACTGCTGCTCGCCATGGTCATAGTCGCCGTGATCGTTACGGTACGATTCCGCCGTAATCCGCGCGGCAATGCACGTCACCTGCGTCGGTGACGACACCCGATATGCCGAACGGCCGGGTTGACTGCGGAATCAATCCGTGGTCAACCCGGCCGTTTGATGGTTTCCAGCCGCAATTTCAGTCTCAGCGGCAGGCTGCCGTCACTTCGCGCTGATATAACCGAGCGCCTTGAGCATTTCGGCGCATTCGAGCGCACCGCCGGCGGCACCGCGCAACGTGTTGTGAGCCAGCCCCACGAACTTCCAGTCAAAGATCGAATCCTCGCGCAGACGGCCGATTGACACGCCCATGCCGCCCTCGTAGTCCACATCAAACTTGACCTGCGGGCGGTCATCCTCGGTGAGGTATTGGATGAAGTGCTTCGGCGCGTGCGGCAGCCCCAGCTCGGACGCCTTGGACGTGTAGTTCACCAAGCGGTCGACGAGCTCTTCCTTGGTGGCCTTCTTGCCGAAGTTCAGGAATACCGTGGCGGTGTGGCCGTTGAGCACGGGCACGCGGATGCACTGCGAAGTGATCTTGAGACCGCCGTCGAACGGCACGATCTCGCCCTTGTCGGCATCCACGTGACCGAACACCTTGAGCGGTTCCTTCTCGCTCTTCGCCTCCTCGCCGGAGATGAACGGGATGATGTTGCCCACCATCTCAGGCCAGTCCTTGAAGGTCTTGCCCGCGCCGGAAATCGCCTGATACGTGCTGACGACGACCTCGCGCGGCTCGAATTCCTTCCACGCGGCCAGCGCCGGCGTGTACGCCTGGATCGAGCAGTTCGGCTTGACGGCGATGAAGCCGCGCGTGGTGCCGAGCCGCTTGCGCTGGTGCTCAATCACCGCGAAATGCTCCGGGTTGATCTCCGGCACGACCATCGGCACATCCGGCGTCCAACGGTGGGCGCTGTTGTTGGAGACGACCGGGGTCTCGGTCTTCGCGTACTCCTCTTCGATTGCGCGAATCTCGTCCTTCGACATGTTCACCGCGGAGAAGACGAAATCGACGCCATCGGCCATGCCGGCCACATCGGCGACGTCATGCACCGTCATGCCCTTGACGTACTCGGGCATCGGCGTTTCCATCTTCCAGCGGGGGCCGACGGCCTCTTCATAGGTCTTTCCCGCACTGTGCGCGGACGCGGCGAGTTTGACCACCTCAAACCACGGGTGGTTCTCCAGCAGCGTCACAAAACGCTGGCCGACCATACCTGTGGCGCCAAGAATGCCGACCTTCAACTTTTCGGACATAACAACCTCTGGGTTTGATTCGGTTTCCTATACAAGCGGCCGCAGTGACATGGCCGCACCTATCCAATGGTACGGAATGCGCGGAACAAGACGGGCCGCTTTCCCGAATGATGGCCGTGTTCGCCGATGGGTGGGTGCTGCGGCCGGGATTCGCGGTACTCTGGAAGCATGTCAATAGCATCGCAGGAAGCGCAGAAGCAGCTGGATCGTATCGTGGCGCTGGGTTACCCAGACGTGGCGGACATGAGCGCCGCCGCGTTCCGCGCGCTCGCACGGCCGCTGATCCATGCGTTGGAGCATACCGATCTGGGCTCGAACATCCTGCTGATCCCCACGCGCGAGCTGGTGTCGCCTGAGTCGCTGATCGCCCGAACCAGCATCAACCGCATGGCCGGTTTCACGACAATGCCTCCGCGCGACATCGCAAGCTTCCTGCCGCAGGACGGGTTCGAGCCGCCGGAAGGGCCGTTCTATCTGGTTGTCGAGCCGCATACCGGCACCTGCTACATCAATCGCGAGCCGGACGTGGCGCGCAAGCTCATCGATTCCGACGAGCGCACGCCACTGACCCTTGAAGAGGGTCTTGCCATTGCTACGCAGCACCCCGATTGGCTTGAGATCAAGAACGGGTTCAACCTGCTCGGCTCTCGCAGCGCCGACGGGCGCGTGCCCAGCATCTGGATGAGCCAGAACGCGCCGCGTCTGGGGGCCGTGTGGCCGAACTCGCGGCACACGTGGCTGGGTAACGCCTACTGCATGGCCCGGCGCGGCGTGAGTCTGTTCCACTGAATTTCGCTGGAGCGCTTGTCTGTCGCCTTCGCTGGGCCGCCGCACAGTGACGCATCTGGGCGTGACCGATGGATGCTTGGTGTTTCCTGATATGTGACACTGTGTTGTACGACGCCCGGTTTTATGATGTTCTTGGTGTGTTCGCGAGCGCTTTCGCGCCGGCGGGCAATGATGAGAGACGCCATTGGGCGGGGGAGAAAGGCGGACACGCATGAAGTGCCCATATTGCGGGAATGACGAAAGCCCGGACAGCAAATTCTGTGGGAACTGCGGGCAGCCGCTGCAACAACAGGTATCACAGGCCGCGCCGGCGTCGCAGCCCGCAGTGTCGCAGATGCCCCAGCCCTCTGCGGCGCAACAGCCGGCGACTCCAGCTGTACCACTGCCAGGCGGCGGATTCGCGCCGGCTCCTGCTGCACCTCAGGAGCCGCTCCAGCCAACACAGCCTTTGCAGCCGGCTCAGTCCCAACCTCAGCCGCAGCAGCCTGTTACCCAACCGGCGTGGCCGCAAGCCCAGCAGTTCGCCCAGCCGTCAGGTGCCGGAGTCTCGACTCCGGCCGCGCCCGCAACCCAGCCGTCAGCGGCGACGCCGGCCGTGCCAGGGCAAACGCCGAAGCCCAAATCCAGGGGCAAGCTCATCGGCCTCATCGTGGCCGTGGTGATCGCCCTCGCGTTGGGTATCGGTCTTGCCCTGTTCTTCACGTATCGCGCGGGCATCTGGGGCGGAACCCCGCTGCCTACCGCCGAAGAGATCTCCGGTGCGTCCGGCGGCGAAGCCACCGCCGATGACGTGGTCACCCAGCTGAAAGCCAAGGGCGTGAAGGCATCGAAGTCGATCATCTTCTCCGGCAAGAAGAAGGGCGTGTTCCTCGGATACGAGGGCATGAAGCCCGGCGACCGCGTCCAGAAGGACGCCGCGGTAATCGTCCAGGAGTCGGGTGGCCCCGGTGTGCCCAAGAACACGATGGGCAAGCAGGCCACGAAGGTCGTATCCACGTTCAAGACGATGGGTGTGCCGGTACATTACAAGCAGGTACCGGTGTCCGACACCAAGAAGAAGCCAATCGGTTCCGTGGTGGCGACCTACCCCGCCGAAGGACAGACGCTGTCGGACGGCGACAAGGACGACGGCATCTACATCGGCGTCGCCACGAAGAGCGACGGCGGCGCCATCAGCATCGACATCGTCGGCCGGGACGTCGACACGGTGAAATCCGAACTGGAAAGCCAAGGACATGACGTGACGCTCGTGCCGCGCCTCGCCTCGAAGAAGTTCGTCGGCAAAGTGTCCGGTTCCGACCCGATGCCCGGATCCACGGTAGCGGAAGGCGATGCGGTCACGCTGTATTACGGCATCGACGCCAGCGGCGTCAAGGACGCCTACACGGTTCACGATTCCCCGGAGACCGGCGGCGACAATCTGCTCGGTGTCTCCGGTGTGGCCGCGGGAACGTGGTGCAACAACTCCGGTGACTGCATCACGTTCAAGGATGGCGGCGATGGCAGCGAAGGCAACTCGTACATCTCCTATCCGAAAGGTCGCGACGGTACCGAATACGGCGAATACGAGTCGCTGAGCTCCTGCGATGCCATCCAGCAGCCGTACTGCTCCAGCCCGAAAGCCGACTACCTGCTCACCGGTGACACCGGCGCGTTCGAACTGTTCCCGCGATCCAGTATGACGAACTACTGGTGCGGCACCAGCCAGGAAGACTCGAATACGGCAGGCGGCATCGTCTGCAACAACGGCAAGATGGTCGAAAACGGCGATTACAACAATATCTCCGGCGCGACGTATCACATGCAGGACTTCTATCTGGTCGTGCCGGTCGGCGCGGACCTGAACAAGCTCGAAAGCGACGGGTACTTTGACGCGGACGCGCTGGCCGCGGCCAAGAAACAGAAAGCCGTGAACACGACCAAGCCGTTCCTGATCTACCGTGACCCGAAGCTCTACGACAAGACCACGGCGGACATGACCAATAACTCCGCCAACCCGTTCATGCCGTACAACGGCTACGTCGGCAGCAAAAGCGACATCGTCAAGATGAAGCCCGCTCCCAGCGACGACACCGTGTACTATCTGACCGTCTCCATCGACCTGGATTGGGGTGAGCTGCCCGACGCCGATGTCAAGTAGCCGGGCGGCAGCGCCGGCGTGGACGGCGGTGCATCATCGGCCAAGCCCACCAAGGACATGAGCCTGACGGATGTTCGCACCGCACTCGGCAAAGGCGATTTCTAGCCGATAGCAGGCAAATACTGCCTGAAAGACGACAGTTGGTGCCTGACGTTGGACGACAAGGGCAAGGCCACCTCGGTTGGCTCGGGCAAGCTCATGCTGAGCCCCGATGATCCGCAGTCGGTCACGCTGCACGCCGGACGGACACGGGTGGTGACGGTTGGTGGAAGGTGCCGTCGGACGTCGGCATCGAGCTCATGGGGCCGGATAGCGACTATCGCTGCGGCGGCAAGAAAGGATTCAAATCCTGCTATGGGTCGAGCTCGACGTATAGCGAGGCCGAAATCAACAAGCCGATGGACTCCGTCTATGTGCCAGCCGGCATCAGCAGCGACAAACTGGAGGGACTGGCCGGCGCGAGCTACCAGTTGCTGACGTGTCAGGCCATGCCAAGCCTGACAGCTCCAAGCCGTTCCTGAAAATGGAGGGGTACCACATGAACGTCGTTCCCCCTTGACGAGAACGTGCTGTACCTGACCGAGTAGAGGTAGGGCCGGCCCGGGGACGAGCCGGGCGGATATACGGCGGATATGAATAGGCATGGTGTCGACGATATCGCCGCCGGAACCATGCCCTTTGTCGTCTGTTTGCCGCCGCTGCGCTATCGTCGCAGACGCCGTGCGATGGAGCGCACGATTGCCGCGAAGCCGGCGGATAGGGTCAGGGCGACGGTGGCAAACACCTGCGGCCGGCGCAGTTCGTTGCGCAGGGTCGCGGCGCCCGTCACGCAATGATCCTCGAAGAACACGCGCAACTCATTGCCGCTGTAACGGCCGACCAGGTCGCCCCACGTGAGCATGCGGGTCTCATACGCGGCCGGGTCGTCCTCGCGGAACTCGAACAGGCGGATGCCGCGCAGGCGAGACTTCGGACCGTAGCATTCGAAGCCGCACGTCGGCGCATACCCTAGATCGAGGTCATGCACGTGCCCGACGAACGAGTTCTTGTGATCGTGCCCGCAGTACAACGCGAAATAGCCGCCCGCCTCGCGCAATGCGTCCACCTCGCCGACGTTCTCGTCAGCGCAGCCGATCGCCTCGCCGAGCCGTGACCCCGGCCGGCATACGGCGTCGTTGAGCACGTAGCAGCGCCCGGCGTAATTGCGGGCGCCCTCCACGGCGTTCGGCGTCCATGCCGGGACCTCGGTCAGGCAGTCATAGAATTCCTGCGGCGGAATATGCTGGAACGTGATCGACGGCACCGGTTCGCCATCGCCGTTGCGCTCGGCGAGCGTGCGCTGCACGTCGCCCAGCCATGCGATCGCCTCAGCGCTCGGTGTGCCGTAGCCGTCCGAATCCGCCAGGTCGAGTCCGCGCGAATGCGCCACATACCGCGGGTACTGGGCGTCATTCTCCTCCGGCTTGCCCGCATAATCGCCGGAATTGACCAGCATCACGCCCATCGCCACATGCTCCGAACCGTCGGAGGACAGCACGGGCAGCGCGAATGTGCCCGGCTCGATGGCCAACGGCGAGCCGCCGGCAGCATCGGCCTCGGGATTCAGGCAGCCGGGGAACTCGCGGTAGATGTCGTCCTGCTCGTCAGGCAGGATGCCGCACTGGAAGTCGTGATTGCCATAGGTCGCGGCGAACGGCACGCCCGCGTTGATGACCGGTCCGAGGAACGCGCTGAATGTGTCGCGCACTTTCTGCCGGGTGTCGTTCATCAGGTCGTCCATCGTGACCACATCGTCCTGCGGTGGCAGGTCCGGATCGCGCCGCGCCGCGATGCGCCTGTGGATGCCGTGTAGCTTCGCCTCGATTTCGGTGACGAGACGTACGCGTGCGCCGGGGTTCTCGCCGCGCCGGCGCAGGAACGTGTCGATGTACGCGGGATCGTACCCGCGGATTTGATCGCCGGTGAACACCACCAAATCCGGCTTCGCCTCGTTGATTGCGGCCTCGATCATGCGGATCGTGTCGCGGTTGACTTCCGGGCCGTCCTGAATGTCGGCCATTTGCAGCACGCGGAACGTGCCGTCGTCGTGAAAACGCAGTGTCATGCCCTCCACTGTAGCGAGTCGTCCTGTGCGGCGCCATACTCTTCGCGAAGTCGCCACCACGCGTGGAGCGGGCGCCGCCATGCAGTCAACGGGCGTCCGGAGAGGGGCCGAAACGTTATCTCGGCAGGGTATCTACGTTTCAAGGGGGTGACTCGGACGCTCTGGAACATCTATCTGCATTTCGAGGGGTTGGTGGCCGAGTATCAATGGCATGGGAGCCGCATGATTCCAGTGGCGTCCATCATGCAATACCTCGAATATCGAGCAACGCCAACCCCTTGAAACGCAGATAGATGTTCGGCGGGCCTGAAATCACCCCCTCGGAAGCGAGATAACGCTCCGAAGGCCGCATGGATTGGCCGCATTCTTGATATCTTGGCGGTTTACCGGGGCGCTTCACGCTAGACTGATTAATTGCATGACCTATCGTGCGACGACAACATACGGCCGGCAGGCAACAGGCGCCGGCATCATCAAGTAAAGGAGGAGATATGGGTCAGGATCAATCATCAGTGTTTGATCTTGCGGCGGTCGCCGCGGCGTCCAATGGGGGGAACAACGACCCGCTGCTGCCTCCCGCACGATTCATCGGCGAGCCGCAGAAGCCGAGCGATATGCCTTACACCAAGTACGTCGCCTACGACAAGCAGGTGCCGTTCGACTATCCCGAGCGCACGTGGCCGGGCAAGCGTCTGCAGCGTGCCCCGCGCTGGTGCTCCGTCGACCTTCGCGACGGCAACCAGGCGCTCGTCAACCCGATGGACTCCGAGCGCAAGCTGCGCTTCTGGAACCTGCTCGTCTCCATGGGATTCAAGGAAATCGAAGTGGGCTTCCCGTCCGCCTCGGAGACGGATTTCGACTTCATCCGCATGCTTATTGAACGCGAGCTCATCCCCGACGACGTGACCATCGTCGTGCTCACCCAGTGTCGTGAGCACCTGATTCGCCGCACTTACGAGGCGCTCAAGGGCGCCAAGCGTGCGATTGTGCACTTCTACAACTCGGTCTCTGTGCTGCAGCGCGAGGTCGTGTTCCGCAAGAACAAGGAAGAGATCAAGAAGCTCGCCACCGACGCGGCCGAGCTGTGCAAGGACCTTGAAAACGAGGCCAAGGGCATCGACCTGTATTACGAGTACAGCCCCGAATCGTTCACCGGTACTGAGCCGGAATACGCGGTCGAGGTGTGCAATGCGGTCATCGGCGTCATCAAGCCGACCCCCGAGCACCCGATGATCATCAACCTGCCGGCCACGGTCGAGATGACTACGCCGAACGTGTTCGCCGATGAGGTGGAGTACGTGTCCACGCATCTTGATGACCGTGACGCCGTGGTGCTCTCCCTGCACCCGCACAACGACGAAGGCATGGGCGTGGCAGCCACCGAGCTGGCCGTGCTGGCCGGCGCCGACCGCGTGGAGGGCTGCCTGCTGGGCAACGGCGAGCGCACCGGCAACGTGGATCTGGTCACGCTGGGTCTGAACATGCTCACGCAGGGCATTGATCCGCAGATCGACTATTCGAACGTTCCCGAGATCCGCAAGACCGTCGAGTACTGCAACCAGATCAAGATCTCCGAGCGTCATCCGTACGCGGGCAACTTCGTGTTCACCGCGTTCTCCGGCTCCCATCAGGACGCCATCAAGAAGGGCCTCGAAGCCCGCGAGGTCGCTGCGGACCGAGTCGGCGCCGATCTCGACAAGTTCGTGTGGCTCGTGCCGTACCTGCCGATCGACCCGAAGGACATCGGCCGCACCTACGAGGCGATCATCCGCGTCAACTCGCAGTCCGGCAAGGGCGGCATGGCCTACCTGCTCAAGACCAACCACAACCTCGACCTGCCGAAGCGTCTGCAGGTGGAGTTCGACAAGATCGTGCAAAACTTCGCCGACACGACCAAGAAGGAAGTCAAGGACGAGGACATCTGGCGTCTCTTCAAGGACGAGTACCTGCCGGTGGAGCAGTCCGGCATGACGGCCGCCGGCGTGGTCGTCGGCGATACGCATGACGCGACGCTCGCTCCGTGGGGCCGCCTCAAACTGCTCAAGGTGGCCGTCAGTTCCGGCGAGGATGGTTCAGACACCGTGCTCAAGGCGCGTGTGCTCGACCGCGGCGTGAACGTGGGCGTGGACGAACCTCACGAGCGTGAGATCTCCGGCATCGGCAACGGCCCGATTGCGGCGTTCCTCAACGCGGTTTCCAACCTCGGCATTGAGGCGTCCGTGATGGATTACGTGGAGCACACCATGTCCGTCGGTACCGACGCCATGGCCGCGTCCTACGTGGAATGCCAGGTGGGTGAGGACGCTGAGACCCAGATCATCTGGGGCGTCGGCATCGACTCCTCGATTACCACCAGCGCGCTCAAGGCGATCATCTCCGCGATCAACCGTTCGCAGCGCTGATATTTCGCGGTAAACGAAAGAGTGGCTGCAGGATTTGAACTGCAGCCACCCTTTTTTGATGGTCGTGAGAGGCCGGAACCACCTCCAGTCGCACGGGGCCTAGCCCTCGTGCCCCCGCCGGTGGGGATGGTCAACGCACGCTAATAACCGCGAATCCGGCCTCGTCCCTCACTGCGACGCTATGCCGTTGGTGCTGGATTCATTGCCGGTGGAGCAGCCGGCGGCGGTGGGATCGGTCGCGCAATCCGAGCCTCCGCCGTTGTTGCCGTTGTTCCCTCCGTTGCCGTTATTCCCGTTGTTGCCGCCGTTCCCTCCGTTGCCATCGGACCCGTTGCCGCCCGATCCATTGCCGCTGCCATTCGAACCGTTGCCGGTCTGCGGCGTCGTCGACTGCGAGCCCGACCCGTCGCCAGACTGCGTGCCGCTCTGCGACGGCTGGTCGTCGCTCCTGCTGCCGCCCTGCGAATTCCCGCTCTGCGACTGGCCGCTGTTGCCCCACGACGAGTATTGCGAACCGGTGCCCCACGTGCCGTCGGGTCCACCGATCTTGCCGCTGTCGGTCACGTCGGGGAACTTCTCGTCCGCCACGTTCTCCAGCGCCCTCGACATGTAGTTGGTGAACAGCACGGCCGGATATCCCATGCCCTTGTAATACCCGTTGATGGTCGGCAGTTCCAGCGCCTCGCCGTTCGCTCCGGGATTCCAGATGGCGAACATGGTGAGCGTCGAGGGTGTGAACCCGATGAAGCTCACGGCCTTGTTGTCGTTTGCCGTGCCGGACTTGCCCGCCATCGTCTTGCCGATCGCGCTCGCCGCACGACCGGTACCGTATTGGATGGTGCCTTCCATCGCCTTGACCACCAGTCCGGTGTCGTTCGCGTCGAACACCTGCTCCGCGGTGGATGGCGCCTTGTACAGTTCCGGCCCCTTGCTGCTCTTCACGCTGGCGACGATGTGCAGCGTCGGCTTCTTGCCCTGGTTGGCGATGGTGGAGAAGCCGCGCGCCATGTCGATCATGCTCAGGCCGGAGTTGCCGAGCGTCACGTAGCCGTCATCGGTGATCTTGCCTTTGATGCCGGCCGTGTGCGCGGTCTTGATTATCGTGTCCGCGCCGAGATGCTGCTGCAGATCCATGTACACCGTGTTGACGGAGTTCGCCGTCGCCTTGTACAGGTTGATGTAGCCGTAGCTAGCGCCGCCCGAGTTCGACATCGGCTGTTTCAGCCCGGGGAAGCTGCGCGGCGAGTTGCCGTTGAACACAGTATCGAGGCTGACGCCCGTCTGGACGGTCGAAAGCAGCGTGAACGGTTTCATCGTGGAACCGACTTCGTAGGTCGCGTCGGTGACGTTGTTGAGCTGTTTCTTCAGGTAATCCTCGCCCGCGTACAGCGAGATGATTGAACCGTCTTTGACGTTGACCGACAGGCCGCCGGTCTGTACGCCGTCCGGCATGCCCGCGTTGCCCTTGGTGGGGCTCGCGGTCTGATACATCAGATCCTGTTTGGATTTGTCGATGGTGGTGACGATGGTGTAGCCGCCGGTGTCGAGGTCGTCTTGCGTGAACGCCTTTGAGTTGATGAGTTCGCTGCGGACCATCTGCAGCAGATACCCGTTGGGGCCCTCGTAGATGTTCTGCTGTGCGTTGGTGACGGTTTTCGGCATCGTGGCTTCACTGGCCTGTTTGGCGGTGATGTAGCCGTCCTCTTTCATGATGTTGATGACGCGCTCGAATCGCGATTTCGCCTGCTTGGCGTTGACGGCCGGATCCCAGTTGCTGGGGGACGGGATGATGCCGGCGAGCATCGCCGCCTCGGGCACAGTCAGGTCTTTCGCGTCCTTGCCGAAGTACGCCTGGGCGGCGGCCTGGATGCCGTAGGCGCTGCGGCCGAGATAGATGGTGTTGAGATAGTTGCACAGGACGGTGTCTTTGTCTTGCGTCTGCGCGATCTTGACCGCCAGTATGGCTTCCTTGAGCTTGCCCATGTAGGTGGTGGTCTCGCCGAGGTAATACCGTTCCGCGTACTGCTGGGTGATGGTGGATCCGCCCTGGCGGGTGCCCTTGGTGACGTTGTTGATCAGCGCCCGTGCGATGCCCTTGAGGTCGATGCCGCGGTCCGTGTAGAACGTGCGGTTTTCGGAGGCGACCACGGCCTGGCCCACGTATTTCGGCAGTACGGAGCAGTCGATGATCTCACGGTTCTGCTCGGCGAACGTGCCGATTTTCGTTTTGCCGTCCGCATAGTACACGCTGGTTTTCTCGGCCAGCGCGATGGTCTCCGGCTGGGGGATTTCGATGGTGGCGTACAGGTAGGCGAACGCGCCGATGCCGACGGCGAGGAACAGGCCGATGATGCCGAGCGTCCACTTGAGAATCAGATGCTTCTTGCGCCCTTTGGCTTTCGGGCCTTTCGAGCCGGGGGAGCGGTGGGTGCCGCCGCCGCGGTGTGTGCCTTCGGGCGGATTAGCGCCGCGGCCACGCCTTGAGCCGCTGTTGCGCTGCGCGCTGTAACCGTTGGTTGCGGCGGTGCCGCCGGTTCTCGTGCCCGTCGCTGCACCCGCTTGGGTGCCGGTCGCGGTGCGGCCTGAGGCGCCGGCCGCCCGACGGCCGGACGTTCCTGCCGCGCGTCGGCCTGAACTGGAATTAACAGTGCGCGTATGTGAAGCCATGATTCTACCGTAGTCCTTGCAATATGATGCGAACCGGTTTGCGCGTATTTTCGCGCTTTCCTCACCGGTTTTCCTCTGAATCCTTACAAACGTCGATATCGTGCTTGGTGCTTGTCTATATCTAGCAAAACCACAACCATAGCCTCTCGGCGTGACGGTATCGTGAGAAACGTTGGAAAATAAGGGTTTTAGCCGGATGCGTCACTGTGCGAGGGCTCACACGGTGACGATACCCTCGCACGGTGACGGTCATGACCGTCCTTAATGTGAGTCGGATTCTGCATTGTGGGATTGTATGAATGCTTCGCTGGTTTGGGCCCGGCCAAAGCGGTGCGGCGTTGCCTCATCCGGTCATAGTCCCACTTTCCGGTGAGCGTATGAGACTGTGGCCGGATGGGATGGGCGGGAGATCCGGATGAAATGAGAAGAGGCGGCGGCGGAAGTGCCCGCCAGTCGGTGTCACCGGGCGTGCAGCATCGGCGCGACCTGCTCCTCATATGCGGTGAGGGCGGCGTCGATCACGTTGTGCATGTCGTAGTACTTGTAGGTGCCCAGGCGCCCGCCGAACACGACGTTCGGCTCGGCGGCTGCCCTGGCTGCGTACCGCTCATAGAGCGCCTTGTCGGCGTCCGTGTTGATCGGGTAGTACGGTTCGTCGCCGCGCTCGGCGAAGCGGGAGTATTCCTCCCACACCACTGTCCTGTTGTGGTTCTGTGCGTCACGCCTCTCCGGGTTGAAGTTCTTGAACTCGATGGCGCGGGTGTAGGGCACGTCCGCGTCGGAGAAGTTCATCACCGGGCAGCCGAAGTGGTCGTCCTCGTCGTAGCGCACTTCCTTGAAGTCCACCGTGCGCCATTTCAGGTCGCCGAGTTCATAGCCGAAATACCGGTCAATCGGCCCGGTGTAGACCACGGGCGTGCCGGCGGCGCGCAGCGCCTTCTTGTTGAGCGGCTGGCTCTCGTCGAAGAAGTCGGTGCCGAGCGTCACATGGATGCGCGGGTCGTCGATCATGCGCTCCATCCACGCGGTGTAGCCGTCGCGCGGCAGTCCCTCCCATGTGTCTTTGAAGTAGCGGTTGTCGTAGTTGAACCGCACGGGCAGCCGCTTGATGATGCTCGCTGGCAGTTCGGCCGGATCGGTCTGCCATTGCTTGGCGGTGTAGTTCTTGATGAACGCCTCATACAGCGGCCGTCCGATCAGCTGGATGCCCTTGTCGTTGAGGTTTGTCGGGTCGGTGCCGGCCAGTTCGCCGGCCTGCTCGGCGATGAGTTGCCTCGCCTCGGCGGGCGTGTAGACCGCCCGGAAGAACTGGTTGATGGTGCCGAGATTGATTGGCAGCGGGTAGACCTCGCCGTCGTGCGTGGCGTACACGCGATGCACGTAGTCGGTGAATGCGGTGAAGCGGTTGACGTAATCCCAGACGCGTTTGGTGGAAGTATGGAACAGATGGGCACCGTATTGGTGGATTTCGGCACCGGTCTCCTCGTCGATATAGCTGTACACGTTGCCGCCGATGTGGCTGCGCACATCGATGATCTCGACCCGGGCGCCCGCGCGCTCCGCCGCCTGCTGTGCGATGGTCAGGCCGAACAGGCCCGCGCCGACGATCACCAAATCCGCGTTCATAGCTTCCTTCCGTTGCGGCCCGCGCCGGCGGTGCCGGTTGCGCCGCGACCTTTCCATTTGATGATTCGCGCTGTTCCCCGCGTCGAATATGAACGGCCGTCATGTGCGTTTCGTTCTCAGCTCGACCAAGGATACCGCACATTATCGACCGCGCAACCATCCCTGTGAACGATTTGATGAACGTTCGGTGACGGCATGTCCGGCGTCTTTTACAGCGCGCACACGACCAGATATATGGCCACCACGTGGCAGGTGTACCCGATGACCGTGCCCATGTGAAACACCTCGTGAAACTCGAACCAGCCCGGAATCGGATTGGGTTTGCGGATCGCGAAGCATGTGGCGCCCGCAATGTAGGCGGCCCCGCCGCACGCAATCAGCACGGTCGCCGCCGGACCCACCGCGGGCGCGGTCCACAGCGCCGGAAGCAGTGTGACCGGCGCCAGCCCCAGCACCACGTACACGACGGTGAACACCCAGTTTGGCGCTCGCAGCCATACGATATGCATCACCGTGCCGACGAGCGCCGCCGCCCATATCACCGTCAGGTACGGCCATCGGATCGAAGGGCTGAGCGCGAACAGCACCGGCGTATTGGTGCCGGCGATGATCAGGAAGATGTTGGAGTAGTCGATGCCGCACAGCACGCGCGTCACCTTGGCGCTGCGCCACGGTACGACGTGCAGCAGGGCGCTGTTGCCGAACAGCAGTATCGCCGACGCGCCGTAAATCGCGCACGCGGCCTTGACCGGTCCGGCCGGCGCGATGCAGATCAGCACGATGGATGCGGCGATGCACAACGGCAGGGTGATGAGGTGCTGCCATCCGCGCAGTCGAGGCTTGCGGTTGCCGAATGCATCGACCGGCGTGACCTGGCGTTCGGCGGCTTTCAGTGTGGCCTTGGCTTGGCGATAGCGTGCGCGCGCGGCGCGATACTGCTCGAGGGCGCGGTTCATCGCGGTGGCCGAGGCACCGGTCTGCGTCGCGGCCATGCCGGCAGTGGTTGCGGTCTGCGCTGTGGCGGCCGCCCGCATCCCGCCGCCCGCGGCCTGTCGCCGCGCTGTTTTTCGCTGCGCCGCGGACTTGCGTATGGATGGTGCACTGATTGACGCGCTCATCATCATCACCTCGCTGCGGCCGGAATGCCCGGCCTACACTAACTTACGCTACCGTAACTTAGTGTAGGTCGCTGATGGTTCGCTGACAATGCTTCTCTGGTGGTGAATCGAATGCCATCCGGGCCGCCGAAGGCAGCATGGCGGTTCGTGTGTATCATATATTGACCGTCAGCTGAAGATTTTCATAGTTTTTTCTTATAGCCGGGCATAAGCGGATCGTGGATGCGTCGGGATCCGGAAGTACGTGCTCGACTGCCGTAATGGATGCCGGTCGAATACGCTGTGGCCGCATGGGAGGGGCTGAAAAGCGCGGTCTGATGGAGGTCTGCCTGTCTGACGATGGCGTGCGTCATGCGCGGGACGTGAGAGTCGGCGTATATGGCATTGTGAGGTGAGTGTTAACAATATGTTCCTGAAATGTTACGCGATGCGACAAAACGTAACGATATCGGACGAGCGCCAGGTCTAGTTTCTTTCACAGTGTCGTCGTGAGTGACGCACGCAAAGAGAGGAAAACAATAATGGCCAATAAGCAATGGCCTCGCTGGGTTGCCGCTGTAGCGGCCCTGGCGATGGCGGGCAGCCTGCCCGGTACCGCGCTCGCGGCTCCGGCACAAGGTGACGCGGCGTCCACGACGCCGACTCTGTCGACCGGCAACCTGAAGAGCAAGGTCTCATCCCAGCTTCAGCAGGCGAAGGGCGAGGTCACCGCATTCATCCAGACCACCAGCCCCTCCGCGCTGGAACGCAAGAACAGTGTGCTCAAGAACTTCAGCAGGCAGCGTTCCGCGCTGCCCACGCTGAAGCAGCGCGCGCAGTCGGCCCAGGCGGCCACGCAGAGCGCGAAGACCGCCGAGAAGACCTCGGTGAACGTGTTCTCGCAGCTGCAGTCGCTGGACTCCAGCGCCAAGAAGATCTACTCCACCTCGTATGCGCTGTCCGGCGTAGCCGTTCGCGCCGACGCGGCGTCGCTGCGCAAGCTCGCCGAGCAGTCCGGCTCGGTGGCGCACATCACGATCCTGACGCCCAAGAAGGCGCTCGACACGACCAACGGCAGTGGCGAAGCCCCCGCGAACAAGAACAACGACCAGCTGGTCAACGCCGTCAAGACTTGGGAACAGACCGGCAAGACCGGCAAGGGCGTGAACATCGCAGTCGTCGACACCGGCCTCGACTACACGCACGCCGACTTCGGCGGCGCAGGCACCACCGAGGCCTACCAGACCGCGCTGAACTCCACCGCCGACCCGCTGACCGACCCGAAGGTCAGCAAGCTGCTCGACAAGACGAAGTTCAAGGGCGGTTACGATTACGCCGGCGCCACGTATAACCCGAACGCCGGCAACAACAATCCCACCCCGGACGCCAACCCGATCGACGGCCAGGGCGGCCACCACGGCACGCACGTCGCCGGCACCGCGCTGGGCTACGGCGTCAAGGCCGACGGCACCTCGGGCAAGACCGATACCGCAGGCTACCAGAAGCTGACCGCCGGCGACATCGCCAGCTGGAAGATTGGCCCCGGCGCCGCTCCCGAGGCCGGCATCTACTCGTACAAGGTGTTCGGCGACAACGGCGGCACCACCGACCTGGTGCTCGAAGCGCTTGACGGCATCGCCAAGCACAACACCGAGGCGGAAGTCAACGGCGACGAGTCCAGCCGCATCAGCATCGTCTCCATGTCGCTCGGCGGCAGTTTCGGCGCCTCCGACGACCCGGAGAACGTGGCCGTGGATAACCTCACCGCAGACAACGTGCTGTCCGTGATCGCGGCCGGCAACGACGGCGACATCACCGACATCATGGGTGCCCCCGGCACCGCCAAGAGTGCGCTGACTGTGGCCGCGAGCCAGTCCGGCAAGGCGCTGCAGGACGCCGTCGAAGTGACCGACGGCCCGGCCTCGCTCAAGGGCCAGACCCTCGCCGGCCAGTACTCCGTGAACTACGCGAAGCTCGACGACTTCTCCCTGACCGGCAAGGTCGTGCGCGTCAAGGACAAGGACAACCTGGAAGGCTGCAAGGCATACTCCGCCGATGACGCCGCTGCCGTCAAGGGCAACATCGCCTACGTCGAATGGAACGACGCCGCTGTGAACTGCGGCTCCAAGACCCGCTTCGACAACGCCGAGAAGGCCGGCGCGACCGGCATCCTGTTCGGCTCGCAGGCGAACATCCCCGAGTCCGGCATCGGCGGCAACGCCGACATCCCCGGCTTCCAGCTGGTCAAGAACGCCGCCGAGAACAAGGACCTGCAGAGCGCCATCGATGACGGCACGCTGACGGTGACCCTGTCCACCAAGCTGCGTATGAGCAAGGACGCCGACTACTCCAGCGAGAGCGAAGACACCATCGCGTCCTTCACCTCCCGTGGCATCCACGGCTCCTATGACGGCACCGCCAAGCCCGATGTCTCCGCCCCCGGCGTGGGCATCGTGTCCGCTTCGGCCGGCACCGGCAACAGCGACGAGATCATGAGCGGTACGTCCATGGCCACCCCGTTGACCTCCGGCGTCGCCGCGCTGGTCCGTCAGGCCCGGCCCGAATACCTGGCCAACGTGGTCAAGGCCCAGCTGATGAACACCGCCAACCACGACGTGTTCACCGCGGATCGCAAGACCGCGTACGGCCCGCTGCGTGTGGGCTCCGGTCGTATCGACGCGCTCGCCGCAGTGAACAACAACGTGCAGCTTGCCGGAGAGGATAACGAGGCCATCACCGCGCAGTTCGGCGTCATCCCGGTCGGCAAGGACGGCTACACCGACAAGCAGACCATGCGGCTCGTGAACAACACCGATCATGACATTACGTACAAGCTCACATACTCGGCCCGCACCCCGGTGCCGGGCGTCACGTACTCGGTGAGCGGCGACAACGGTGGGGACACCGTGGTCGCCAAGTCCGGGACCAGCACCAGCTTCCGCGTGAAGATCAGCATCGACCAGTCCAAGCTGACCCGCACCCGCGACGCCACGCAGTCCGCGCAGGTCGCAGGCAAGGACCGCCAGTACGTGACCGACGCCAGCGGCATCATCACCGCGACTCCGGTCACCCAGGAGGATGACGCCACCACGCTGCGTGTGCCCGTCACTTCGGTGCCGAAGGCAATCTCCGAAACCACCACGGGACTGAGCGGCTTCAACAACAAGAAGGGCACGCTGTCCGTGTCCGGCCATGGCCTTGACCAGGGCGACACCGCCACCGGCTACCACTCCGAGCTCGTCCCGTTCGTGTACGGTGCCGAGGATCCGGTCGACGGCTACACCGGCAACGGTGACGCCGCTCGCAGCCTTGCCGCAGGTGACATCCGCGCGATCGGTTATTCCAGCACCGCACCTCAGCTCTCCGATCCGTCGCAGGGCCTGCTGAGCTTCGGCATCATCACCGACAAGACGTGGTCCCACCTGGGCAACAATTTCATTCCGGACGTGATCTTCGACGTGGACGGCGACATGAAGGCCGACTACATGATCTCGGTGAGCACCACCGAAGGCAACACGCAGTACGACACCGCATGGGCCACGACGACTTCCGCGACAACCGGCAAGGTCGTTGACGAGGAGCCCATCGACCCCGCATATGTCTCCGACTCCAACCAGGTCGTGCTCTCCGTGAAGCTGTCCGCCCTTGGATTCACCAAAGACACCAAGGTCGCCCCGATCGCCTACATGGCACAGATCGAGTCGATTTACGCTGCCGGCGCGAAGGATCAGTACATCGTCGACACTGCGGGCGGTTCCAAGGACGACTCGTTCGACGCGTACCACCCTGCCCTGTGGTTCGGCGACTCCGCCACCGAAGGCAACGGCACGGTCAGCTTCCCCGACGAGAACGGCACGAAGGTCGCCGTCCACACCGCGGATGATTCGTCCGAGACCGCTCCGAAGGTGCTGGCGCTGCACAAGAACGGCTTCTTCCCGAACATCGAGACCGATGAGCCCGTCATCGACGCGCACACCGTGAAGAACATCGACAAGGCGCTGCTGGAGACTCTGGTCTTTGCCGCTAGCAAGTACCAGGAATCCAACTACACGGCGGATTCGTGGGCCGCATTCAAGAAGGCCTTCGACGCGGCGAAGAAGGTGCTCGACTCCGACACGGCCACGCAGCAGCAGGTCAACGACGCCTACACGGCGTTGCGAACCGCCATCAACGGGCTCGTCAACGCGACCGCCAAGCCGTCTAAGGACAAGCTGAAGGCGGCGGTGGATGCTGCGGCCAAGCTGAAGGAATCCGACTACACGGCGGATTCGTGGGCTGCGTTCGTCAAGGCGCTTGATGCCGCCAAGGCGGTGCTCGCCAACGACAACGCGACTCAGGAAGAGATCAACAACGCGACCGGCGCTCTGTTCAAGGCCGAAGAGGCTTTGGTGAAGAAGGCCGGCACGCCGACGAAGCCCGGCAAGCCGAGCCAGCCTGGCGCCCCGGCGAAGCCCGGTGCGTCGGGCGCCAACAGTGGCCAGAACGGCAGCAATGCCGGCGTCGCCAAGACGGGTGCCGCTGTCACTGGCATCTCGGGCGTAGTCATGCTGCTGCTCGCCGCCGGGGCCACGCTGGTGATCATTCGCCGGCGTGACGCGGTGCGTCGCTAGTCTCCCATAGCCGATAATGCCCTTTCCCGCGAGCGCGGGGAGGGGCATTATTGTCGTTGCGCACCCGATATCCGGGGGTGATGTATACTAGTACAGCCTTCACGTGGCGTTATGTCACCCAATCCCCCCAGGGCAGGAATGCAGCAAGGGTAAGTGGCCTCTGTCGGGTACGTGAAGGTTTTCTTTTTCTTTTCTTGGCCCCTCACCCTGACCGTCGCGGCACCGTGAGGCTTAAATTACAGGTTGAAATCGCCGTTCTTGGCAATTCCCCGTGCGAAATCGCCGTTTTTGGACCTTGAAACGGCGATTTCACACGGGGAATAGTAGATTTCGGCGATTTCAACCCGTATTTTGATATGCCGGGGCCAGGTTTTCGATTATTCTGTCGGAATATGGGCGCGATGAGGCGACTGACACATGTACAGGCTCTACAGTCTTGAAGTATGAGTGAAGAACAGCGTGTTGATGATCCCGCCGAAATCTCGCGTGACGGTGCGATTCCGCCTGACGCCGTGCAAGTCAGCGGCGACCGGGCTGATGCGGCAACGTCGGCGGAACGCCCGCCGTCCACGGAGACGACCGATGCGCCCGCTGACACGCCGAATGAGCCGGATACCGCAGCCGCATCGGATACGACGTCATCCGGCGCGTCGGCATCAGACCCCGCACCAGAACAGGCGCGCTCGTCGGCGAAACAGGAGCCAGAACCCGTGGTGCCGCAGGCGTCCCCGGCCAGCGCATGGTCCGCTTTGGAGACGATCGCGGATCATCCGCTGCGCGCCCTCGGATCGCCCGCGCCGGCCGCGCGCAAACGCAAGGCCGCCGCGCCCGACGAACACGCGGCGGCCATTGACGACGAGGCGGACATCGAGCGCGGATTGGCGCGTCGCGACCCGCTGACCGTGCGCCCGCGCGTGTTGAGCCGTGTGCTGTGTGCGGTGTTCGGCGTGCTGATGATCGCGATCTCGTTCGGCGCATGGTGGATCGCCGTGCGCACCGAGGACGGGCAATCATACGAGGATATGGTGTTCAGCGGCTTCCACGACAGCCTGCCGTCGTGGGCGTCCGCTCTGGTCGCCCCGTTCATCAGCCGCAATATCACGTCAATCGCCGGGCATCCGTTGAACTTCACCGTAATCGTCTCCGCACTGCTGATCGTTGTCGCGGCGGTGGTGATGCTGGTACGCAAGCGTTGGTGGCTGGTCGGGCAGTCCGCGGTGTTCGCCGCGCTGTGTTTCGCGTCCACATATCTTAAAGGTGTGCTGCCGCGGCCGTTCATCATCAACACCGTGTCTCAGCCCGCCAATTCCGCGCCTTCCGGTCATACGATGCTGGCCGTCGTCGCGGGCGTGCTGCTGCTGTTCGCGGTTCCGCGCGGATGCCGTGCGTGGATGGCGCTGGTCGGGGCCGCCTATGCGCTGGTCATCGGCCTGTCGGTGATCGCGGGGGCATGGCACCGCCCGGTCGACGTGGTGATGAGCCTGCTGCTGGCGGGCGGCTTCGCGCTGCTGGCGATGGCATTCACGCGCACGTCCGGCATGGACGCGCCCGGCAAACGCGCGTCCTCGCCGAGCGTGCAGATCGTCGGCACGGTGATGATCACGGCGGGTGTGCTGTGCTGCTGCTATGCCGCATACATCATGTGGCAGATTGAGCCCGGTCTGAGCCTGAGCGCGAGCTGGGCGAGCGTCGGCGCCCACGTCTCCACCTTCGCGATGATAGCCGGCGCTTCGTCGCTGGTGTTCGGGATGCTGCTGGCGATGCGCCAGATCACGGCGTCCCCGTTGAGCCGAGCCGGCCTGGTGGGGGCGCCGCCGGCCCCACCGAAGAAGAAGCGGTGACCGCCGCGGAGCCGCGCGATTTGCCGTTTGACCATGCCGCGTGAGTATGATGAAGGCCAATGACATTGTAGGTAAGGAGAGACAATGGGCACCGGCAACAAGCTTGTCATCGTGGAGTCTCCCACCAAAGCGAAGAAAATCGGTGGGTATCTTGGCAGCGGCTACACCGTCATGGCATCGGTCGGTCACATCCGTGACCTTGCACAGCCCAGTCAGATTCCCGCGGACGACAAGGCCAGGTTCGGCAAGTTCGGCGTGGACGTCGACGATGGCTTCAAACCGTACTACATCGTCGACGGTGACAAGAAGAAGACCGTCGCCGAACTGAAGAAAGCGCTGAAGAACTCCGACGAGCTCTACCTCGCCACTGATGAGGATCGCGAAGGGGAGGCGATCGCCTGGCACCTGGTGCAGACGCTCAAGCCGAAGGTTCCCGTCAAGCGCATGGTGTTCCACGAGATCACCAAGGACGCCATCAAGGCGTCGCTGGGCAACACCCGCAACGTGGACGAGGACATGGTGGACGCGCAGGAGACCCGCCGCATCCTCGACCGCCTCTATGGCTACGAGCTGTCGCCCGTGCTGTGGCGCAAGGTGGGTCCGGGATTGTCGGCCGGCCGCGTCCAGTCCGTCGCCACACGCCTGATCGTCGAGCGTGAGCGCGAGCGCATGGCGTTCGTGCGCGCCTCCTACTGGGACGTGACCGCGGTGCTGGGCGCGACGGACGCGGAGGGCGAGCCGGCGTCGTTCGAATCGCGCATGGTGTCGCTTGGAGGCAAGCGACTTGCGGGTTCCAAGGATTTTTCGGATGACGGCAAGCTCGCGCCGTCCGGTTTCGCTGACAACGTATGCCAGCTGGATGAGGCCCATGCGAACGCCCTCGCCAAGCTCCTGGCCGACGCGACCTTCACCGTGGCATCGATGGAGACCAAGCCGTACCGTCGCCGCCCGCTCCCGCCGTTCACCACATCCACGCTGCAGCAGACGGCCGGCAACCGCCTGTCCATGAGCTCACGTCAGACCATGCGTGCCGCGCAGGGGCTGTACGAGAACGGTTACATCACGTATATGCGAACCGATTCGGTGACCTTGTCGCAGGAGGCCATCGCCGCCGCCCGTGATGCCGTCGAATATCATTTCGGAAAGTCGTTCCTGTCCGATGGTCCCAAGCAGTATGTGACGAAGACCGCTAGTGCGCAGGAGGCCCACGAATGCATCCGACCCGCCGGCGCGCGGTTCCATGACCCGGCGGAGCTCTCCGGCAAGGTGCCCGCCGACCAGCTGAAACTGTACACGCTGATCTGGCAGCGCACGCTCGCTTCCCAGATGGCCGACGCCACCGGCTCCACCGCGACCGTGCGTCTGTCGGCTCCTGCCGGCGAGGACGGCGAGGCGATGTTCCAGGCGTCCGGCACGGTGATCGAGTTCCCCGGATTCATGAAGGCCACCGGGGAGGGCCGTCGTGCGGCGGCCCCCGCTGCCTCCTCGATGGGTGCCGGTGACGGCGAGGCCGCGGCGAAACGCGCCTCGCGCGAAACCGACGACAACGGATCGCTGCCGCCGATGCAGACCGGTGACCGTCTCGCCGCGTCCTCGGTGGAGGCTGACGGGCACGAGACCCAGCCGCCGGCGCGATACACCGAAGCGTCGCTGGTGAAGACGCTGGAGGCCAAGGAAATCGGCCGTCCTTCAACCTATGCGAGCATCATCTCCACCATCATCGACCGTGGATACGTCTACGAGCGCGGTCGCGCCCTGATTCCATCGTGGCTGGCGTTCTCGGTCATCAAGCTGCTGGAGACGAAATTCCCCAAGTACGTCGATTACCAGTTCACCGCGGATATGGAGAACGGGCTCGACCAGATCGCGCACGGTCAGGAGACCGGCCGTGACTGGCTGACCCATTTCTATTTCGGTTTCGGCGGCGACGCGGCGACTTCGGCGGACGAAGCGCACGCGGGCCTGCAGCAGCAGGTCGCGCAGCTGGGGGAGATCGACGCCCGCGCCATCAACACCATCGACATCGGCGACGGACTGCACGTGCGCGTCGGTCGGTACGGCCCGTATCTCGAAGACATGAACCACGTGGATGCGGCGGGCAACCCCAAGCGGGCCTCCCTGCCCGACACCATGGCGCCCGACGAGCTGACCGTGCAGGTCGGCCATGAGCTCATCGACAGCAATGCCGGTGGCCCGCGCGAGCTGGGCGTCGACCCGGCAAGCGGCGGCACGGTCGAAGTGCGCAACGGCCGGTTCGGCCCGTATGTGGCCTTGGTGCCGCTTGAGACGGACGGCGGGTCATCCGAGACGAAGTCCAAGAAGACCACTGTGCCCAAGCCCAAGATGGCGTCCCTGTTCAAGACGATGAGCCCCGAATCGATCACGCTGGACGATGCGCTGAAACTGTTGTCGCTGCCGCGCACCGTGGGCGTTTACGAGGAGGCCAACACCGAGACCGGCGAACTTGGCGAGGTCACGGTCGAGGCGAACAACGGCCGGTACGGCCCCTACCTGACCAAGACCGGAGCCGACGGCAAGTCCGAGACGCGGTCTCTCGCCTCGGAGGATGAGATCTTCACCGTGGACGTCGACAAGGCGAAGGAACTGTTCGCCCAGCCGAAATACGGACGCGGCCGTGGACGCGGCACCGCGAAGCCGCCGCTGCGCGAGCTCGGCCCCGATCCCGAAACCGGCAAGAACGTGACCATCAAGGATGGCTTCTACGGCGCCTACATCACCGACGGCGAAACGAACCGGACCGTGCCCAAGCAGTACACGGCCGAGTCCATCGAGCCGGCCGAGGCGTTCCGCCTGCTGGCCGAGAAGCGTGCCGCCGGCCCGTCCAAGCGCGGGCGTCGCAAGACGACGGGCGCCGCCGCGAAGAAGACCGCCGCGAAGAAGAGCTCCACGGCATCTGCCACCAAGAAGACGGTCACCGCGAAAAAGACGGCCGCCAAGAAGACCACGGCCAGGAAGACCGCCGCGAAGAAGACCGCCGAGTAGAGTCGCGTCGCGGCCGCCGCGATGGCGGCCTGGCCGCGTCGCATGCCGCCATCGCGTACACTGTGGGCAAGGGGGTAGATATGACTGGATTGTTCATTTCTTTCGAAGGCGTTGACGGCGTAGGGAAGACCACGCAGGTCGAGCGCCTGCGCGACTACTTGGAGGCTGCAGGCCGCGAGGTCGTGGTGACGCGTGAGCCGGGCGGCACGGCATTGGGCGGCAGCTTGCGTCAGCTGCTGCTGCGTGAGCCGGGAGACGCCGCGGAAGCCGACGGCGCCGATATCGCACCGCGCGCGGAGGCGCTGATCTTCGCCGCCGACCGGGCGCAGCACGTGGCTGAAGTGGTCCGTCCGGCGCTGGAACGCGGAGCCGTGGTGATCACCGACCGGTATCTTGATTCGTCGCTCGCCTATCAGGCGGGAGGCCGTGAACTGACCGCCGACGACGTCCGCGGGCTGAGCATGTGGGCGACCGGCGGGCTGATGCCCGTGCGCACGTACCTGCTCGACATGGACCCGACGGCGGCGCACCGGCGTCTGCAGCATGACGCGGATCGCATGGAGTCCGCGGGCGACGAATTCCAGCAGCGCACCAGGCAGGCGTTCCTCGATCTGGCAGGCCACGAGCCGGGCCGTTTCCGCGTGATTGACGCCGCATGGCCGATCGAGGCCGTATGGGAGCACATCAAGGCGGACGTTGACGCGGTGCTGGCCGATGCCGCGGCGGATGAGCGGGCCGCGGCGCAGGCGGCTGCCGCTCAGGCTGCCGTCACTAAGGAAAGCGACGGTAACACTCCGGCTGGAGGTGCGCGATGAGCGTATGGGACTCCATTGTCGGCCAGCAGGCAGTGGTCGGCCAACTGCAGGCCATCGTCTCCGGCGACCCGAAGGCGCTGGCCCAGTCGTGGCTGATCTGCGGACCGCCCGGTTCCGGCCGCTCGAATGTTGCGCGCGCGTTCGCGGCCGCGCTGGAAAGCCCTGACAGGGGCCTTTCCGACGAGCCGACCAATATAACCCGTCAGGTGCTGTCCGGCACCCATCCCGACGTGACCACGTTGGCCACCAACAAGGTCACCATCGGCATCGATGACGTGCGCCAGCTGATCCTCACCTCCGAACAGATGCCCAGCACGGCGCCGTGGCGGATCATCATCATCGAAGACGTTGACCGCATGCTGGAACGCACCACGAACGTGCTGCTCAAGGAGATCGAGGAGCCCAGCCCGCACACCATATGGCTGCTGTGCGCCCCCAGCGCGCAGGATGTGCTGCCGACCATCCGCTCGCGTACCCGCATCGTCAACCTTGCCGTGCCGTCCACGAAAGCGGTCGCGGATTACCTGATGGCATCCGTCAATCCGGCGCTGCCGGCGGAACGCCAATTCGACCGTCATGTGGCGGTGCGCGCGGCGCGGCTCGCCGAAGGGCATATCGGCATAGCGAAACTGTACGCCTCCGACACGCAGGTCATGTCGGACCGGGACGAGCTCATCGTCGGGCTGCTGGGACTGCGCAAGGCATCGGATGCGGTGCTGCTGGCCGATGATCTCATCGACACCGCCAAAAGCCAGGCGGAAGCCGACGTGAACCGGCAGGCGGCCGTCGCCGAAGCGGATTTCCGCCGCATCAACGGCCTCGGCGAGCAGGACCGCATCCCGCCGAAGCTGCGCGGCGCCTACAACGCCATCGCCAAGAAGGACGAGATCAAGCGGCAGACCACGCGCCGGAGCCGCGACGTGCTTGACCGCGCGCTCAACTCGGCCGCCAGCATCTACCGCGACATAGCGGTGCTGCAGAACAACGCCGAGGACGCGGTCGGGCTGATCAACATGGAGAATCGCACGGCCATCGCCGAGCTGTCGGCACGGCTGAGCCGTCAGGAAGTAGTCGATCGGTTGGAGGCCATCACCGTGGCCAGGAAGCGGTTGCTAGGCAACGGCAACCCGATGCTGGTGTTCGAGGCGCTGTTCTGCGCGCTGATTCCGGGGAGGCTATGACGGCACCTGGTCAGGAACGCACGACGGTGGAGCCCCGGACAATCAATTGGGGCAGCAGCGAGATGTGCGCCGCCTGATCGGGCCCCTGCCCGATCAGGCGCAGCGCCTCGGTGACGATCTGGAGGAACGGCGGGCGGACCGAGGTCAGCGTCGGCATCGTCGTCAAGGCAAGCGGGGAGTCGTCGTAGCCGACCACGCGCACGTCGTCGGGCACGCGGATGCCCAGCGTCTGCAAGGCGATCATCGCGCCCAGCGCGATCATGTCATCGGCGCATATCACCGCTTCGGGCGGTCGCGCATCCGAGTCGGCGAACATGCGCCACACGCACTGATAACCGCGCTCCACGGTCGAATCGCCGAATCGGTTCCATGAGGTGTCGGTGACGAGCCGGTGCGTGCGCATCTGCGTATGGAACATCGCGAACATCTCGGCCGATTCGAACGATACCTCCTTGCCGGCCAGATAGGCGGCGGAACGCACGCCCTGCTCGGCGAGGTGCGCGACGATGCTTTCCATCGCCGCATTCTCGTCGATGCCGACCATGGACGTGCGGAAGGATCGCTGCCGTCCGCCGACCTGTACGATGGGCGTCGTCATGGTGGTGCGGTCAAGCGTGTGGGCCAGATCGACGCCCGCGGCAGGAACGATGATGATGCCGTCGACCTTGCGAGCCACCAGCGATTCGATGCGTTCGTCCTGCGTATGCTGCTCGTTGCCGATGCCGAGCAGCAGTTGCTGTCTTTCCATGTCGATGACCGGTTCCAGCTCATCAAGCAGTCCGGCGCTGAAATGGTCGGTCGCCGAGGGGATGACCAGTCCGATGGTGTTGGTGGCGGCGCCGCGCAGCGAACTCGCCGCATAGTTGACCGAATAGTTGAGTTCCTCGGCGGCGGCCCGGACCCGCCGTGCGATGTCGTCGTTCTTGGTGCGTTTGCCGGAGAGCACACGGGAGACCGTGGCGATGGAGACGTGGGCCATGGCGGCCACGTTGGTGATGGAACTGGTCGCCGGCTGTGGGCGTTGTTCCGGGCCGGGCGCCGGGCCGTCGTTGACGGGCGTCGCGTCTGGCTTGGATGCCGGTATGGCGTCCATTACGGCGGATGGCTGTCTCTTCATGGGGCTCGCAGTGTTCGGTATGACGGCGGGCGGCCGCCATATGCTTGCGATGCGCGTCGGTGCGCATCTGATGGATGGGAATACGCTGACGGCCGCCCACGCGGTTCGTGCGGGCGGCCGTCGAATGCGTGCGCAGGTTACTCGGCCGCGGTGAGCGTCTCGATGAGGCTGTCGATGACGGTCTCGGCGTTGTCGCCGTCCACGGTGACCTCGACGGTGTCGCCCTGCTTGATGCCCAGGCCCATGATGGACAGGATGGAGCCGGCGGGAACGGGGTTGCCGCCCTGCTTGGCGATGGTCACGGTGCAGCCGGACGCGGTCGCGGCCTGAGCGAACTTGGCGGCCGGACGGGCGTGAATGCCGACGGGATCGGTGATGGTGGTAGTGCGGGTAACCATGGAGACACTCCTTTGCGTCGTCGCGCCGGTGGTTCCGGTGCGGTTTGTCGTGCGTCGATATCGACACTCGTCAGCGTGCGTGTGCCGTGTTGGCCCGCGCCGATACCGATTAGCAATAACATTACTCTATGCCAATTGCTGGGCGGCCGTTCTTCTGGCTGCTGACATAACAGTGTACCATGATTTTCCAATTTTCTGGAAAACGTTTACTTCTAGTCGTGTCGCGCTTTTGAGGGTGTATACTGGCGTGGACAGAAAATGATTTACCGGCGATGAAGTTGGTGGGTCAACAAGGCGGTCCGCGGATGGGAAGTACCGGTCATTCGCGGCGAGAGGCCATAACATAAGGAGAACATATGGTTATCAAGGGTGTTGGCATCGGACGCGGCGTTGCGGTCGGCCCGGTCATTCGTATGGCAGCTGCGCTTCCCGAACCGTCCGATGCGCCTCGCGCCGACAGTGTCTCGGCCGAATCCGAGATCGAGCGCGTGACCAAGTCTCTGGCGCTGGTCAACGCGGATCTGAACCGCCGTGCCGAAGAGGCCGCGAACGGCGACGAAGGCGCCAAGCAGGCTGCTCCGATCCTGCAGGCCATCGCCATGTTCGCCTCCGACCCGGCGCTCGCGCAGAGCATCAACACGCTCATCGAGCAGGGCAAGACCGCTGAGCGCGCCGTGCTGGAAGGCTTCGGCGCCGTGGAAGAGATGTTCAAGGCCATCGGCGGCTATCAGGGCGAGCGTGCGGCGGATCTGCACGACGTCGGCCAGCGCGTCATCGCCGACCTGATGGGCGTTCCCGCGCCGGGCGTCCCGGTCTCCGACACCCCGTTCGTTCTGGTCGCGGAAGACCTGTCCCCGGCCGACACCGCCGGCCTCGACCTGGACAAGACCCTCGCCATCGTCACCTCGCAGGGCGGCCCGACCTCGCACACGGCCATTCTGGCCCGTGCCCGCGGCATCGTGGCCGTCGTGTCCGCCGCCGGCGCCGACGACCTGAAGAACGGCGAGACGGTTATCGTCAATGCCGCGGAAAGCACCATCACCACCGAGCCGAGCGACGAGCAGGTCGCCGCCGCCGAAGCCGCGAAGGCCAAGGCCGCGAAGGCCAAGGAGCTGCGCGGCAAGCCGGGCGCCACCAAGGACGGTTATCACATCCCGCTGCTCGCCAACGTCGGCAAGCCCTCCGACGGCAAGACCGCGCTGGAGTACGGTGCGGAAGGCGTCGGCCTGTTCCGTTCCGAGTTCCTGTTCATCGGCAACGCCGAACCGCCGAGTGTTGAGGAGCAGACCAAGGCGTACGCCGAACTGCTCGCCCAGTTCCCCGGCAAGAAGGTCGTCATCCGCATGCTGGACGCCGGCGCGGACAAGCCGCTGCCGTTCCTCACCCCCGAAGACGAGCCGAACCCCGCGCTTGGCCTGCGTGGCCTGCGCACGCTGCGCACCCACATGAACGTGCTTGAGGGACAGCTCAAGGCGCTTGCCGCCGCCGATGCCCAGACCGACGCCGACCTGTGGGTCATGGCGCCGATGGTCGCCGACGCGCATGAGGCCGCCTACTTCGTCAAGCTCGGCAAGTCCTTCGGCCTGAAGAAGGTCGGTGTGATGGCCGAGGTGCCGTCCATCGCCCTCATGGCCGATCAGGTGGCCAAGGTCGCCGACTTCGTGTCGATCGGCACGAACGACCTGACCCAGTACACGCTGGCCGCCGACCGTACGCTCGGCTCGGTCGCCAACTACCAGACCGCATGGCACCCGGCGGTGTTGCGCGCGATCAAGCTGATCGCCGACGCGGGCAACGCGAACGGCATGCCGGTGGGTGTGTGCGGCGAGGCCGCCGCCGATCCGGATCTGGCCGTCGTGCTCACCGGCATCGGCGTCAACTCCCTGTCGATGACCCCGGTCGCGCTCGACGACGTGCGTGCCGAACTCGCCGGCGTCACGCTTGAGGAAGCGCAGGAGAAGGCCGCCAAGGCCCTCAACGGCGACTTCTACAACCCGTCCGAGTGGAACATCTGAGGGAGTCACGCCTATAAGACCATAATGTGATTCCACTGCCTCAAACGAGAGCGACGCCATACGAGATTCGGCTGTTTTGCCGGCTCGTGTACGGCGTCGCTTTTGCATATGCGGTGTGATGAGGTGCGGTAAAGCGCGTGATTAATCATTGTCCATACTAAGATTTCGCAAATCTTAGTATGAATGATTTAAAAAAATGTACAGCTGGTGTTATGGAGAAAGAAATGTTCGCGCCAGATGCGCCCGGCGAGCTGGGGGACCTGCCTAACCCCGATATGCTGCGTCGCCCGACCATGCGTCGCGAAGCGCAGAGCACCAGCGCCCTGGAAGGCACGTTCGAGCCGCTCGAAACCGTTCTCGCTCAGGATTATGAGGTGGGCGAGGACAAAAGCGGACTGAGCGAGTCCATGCGCGAGGTGCTGAACTACCTCGACGCGGCGGAATGCGGCATAGGCCAGATTCAGTCCGGGCATCCCATAAGCCTGCACTCTCGTGCGCGAATTGCAGAAGCTTCTTGTGAAGGGCACGAAGTCCGACAATCCACAGGCCTGGGATATACGATCCACCCAAGTGTTCATCGGCCCACCCACGCGGCGCATCGAGGATGCGCGTTTCGCGCCCATGCCTCCGGGGCGAATCGGGCGGTTGCTGGTGCTGTTGCAGATGATGAGCCGAGGCCTGCTGAGCCAGCCGCTGCTGTCCGTATCCCCGTGGTTCGAGCGCCGTCGACCCGAATATCAGGACAGCTTGCTCGGTGTTTCCACGAAAGGGGATTGGGATAACTGGATACTGTTCTTCTGCCAAGACATCGAGGAATCCTGCGAGGACGCGCTGCTGCGCGTGAAGCGTCTTGTCAATGTGCGGCAGAGGTATCGCAGTCTATTGGATGAGCACAGATACAGCGGCCTGTCCGTGCAGACGGCGATGTACCTCATCGGGCAGCCCACCGTCACGGCGAGTATGTTGAAGAGAAGGTTCGGCAAGAGCCCGTCGGCCGTACAGCACGCGCTGTCTCGTCTGGTGTCCGTGGGTATACTCCGTGCGTATCCGGCCGGAAGGGGCAACCTGTATATCGCTCCGGACATCCATAAGGTGCTTGCTGCACCGCTCGGCGCGGCGATTGACGTGTCGGCGCCACTGATGTGCGAGCGTGGCGAATAGGCACAAGAAAACCTGGCGGTGGCATGACGCAGGTGCTCCCTCCCGCATTGTTTATACGGTGAAGAAGTTGCCGGGGAAGTGACGGCTCATGATGGCCGTGCGGTCGGCGTGCACCGCGGCGCATTCGAAGTCGAATGCGCGGGCGAGTTCGTCCGGTGCGGTGACGAAGCATGCGGTGGCGAGTCCATCCGCCAGCGCGGTGGGGTAGGGTCGGCCAGCCGCCGATGGCACGTAGACCCAACTCGCGGCGACATCGCGCACGGGACGGCCATCGACCGCGTTGAGCAGATGATGCAGCTGACGGCCTGCCTCCTCACCCCAATGGCGTCGGCTGGGGGCGCTCGCACAGAACGCCCCGTCAACGATGCTTGCGATGCCGATCGCCTCGGTTCCGGGGTTGGCGGGATCCTCCAGGGCGATGGTGACGGTGTCGCCGGTGTCGTGTCCTGACCCCTCGGCGAGTGGGGCCGGTTGAGCAGACTCGCCCGTGCGGATCAGCAGATCGCCACCCGCGTCGATGATATAGGGCGCGTGAGAGCCGGGGCCGGTGGCGGATTGCCGGACGGTTTCATCGCCCGCGTGCCCGTCCAATATCGCGCCGATCAGATCGGCGCAATATCCCTTGCCGAAAGCCCCGAAATCCAAGTGAACCGCGCGCTGCGTCACCAGCGTTGTGCCATGACGCTCCACATCGTTGCGCCATGTCGGGCGCCCGTGGACGGCACCGAGATGATGCTCCGCATCGGGTTCCATTGTCATCGAATACCGTGCGTCATAGCCAAGCCGGATCAGATCCTCGCCCACACACGGGTCAAGCGCCCCGTCGGTTGCGGTGCAGAACGCATCGGCCAGATCGAACAGCCCGGAGGCCCAATCGGGAAAATCAAACGAGCCGCCATGCGAGGATTCGCCCATTGCGGTCACCAGCGAATCGGCGCGGAACCGTGACAGCACTGACTCGTACCCATCGATGAACGCGTCGAGTTTCGAGCGGAAGCCGTCGTCGAGGGCCGTCGCCGACTGAATGATCATTCCGGTGCCCATCGCGCGTTCAAACGCAGTCGTATACGGCATCCGCCCATGCAATCCGCTCATGCCCCTCAGCGTAGCATTTCGCCAGCGGGGGCAGCCGTCTTAGCCTACGTTGATGCCGGAGATTTTGAGGCCTCCGGATGAGATGGGACGGTAGGGGTTCCCGCTGGAGGATGCGGTGTCCAGCCGTTGCACGCTGCCGTCGCTCAGCACCACATGATGATGGGCCAGACGGCTGGCGTTCGCGATGAAGGTGGGCCAGTCGGTGGCGATGCTGCTGTTCACCGGCGTCTCCACGATCGGCGTGGCCTCGGGCGCGGGCTACCGCATCGCCGCGGTGTGCGCGGCCGTGCTGTGCGGCATCGGAGGCATCGTCTTCGCGTTCTACAACGAGCGGAAGGTGTTGAATCGTCTTGATGGCTGAAGCAGGCTCTCAAAACTCGCAGATACAAGGGGAAAAACCCGAAAAACGTCTTGTATCTGCGAGTTTTGAGAGCGGCCCCTAATGGGCCACCCATACGATGACCACAATATGAGACATTTCGGCCTCAGGGGCCGCTCTATTACCGCATAAAAATTCAAAAGTCAAGACTGTTCTTTCAGGTTTTTTTTCTCTATATTGCATAGATGGTTTAGAAAGCGTTGATATGGAGAGGAATCCAATATGCGATGTCGTGCGGTAGCGCATCTTCGGGCGGTTGGATGTCGTTCGCTGGCCGTCGTCGCGGCGCTGTTCACGGTGATGGCCGTCATGTTCGCCCCGCAGGCGATGGCCGCCGACGGTTCCGCGGATTACGACACATGGGCCGACGTCGCCGCCGCGATGGACAAGCAGCTGCAGCAGGGGCAGAAGGAATACAAGGACGGCAACACCGCCGGTTCCACGTCCGACTTCATGGCCGCATACAACGAGATCTATGTGGCGTCCAACTTCACCCAGGTCGTGACCGACAACATCGGCTCCGACAAGCAGGCCTCCCAGCAGCAGGCGTTCCAAGACATTCAGGACCTGTCATATGTGACGGGCAACGAGGCGAAGATCGAACAGAGCGTGACCGCGCTCGTCTCCGACCTCGACAGCACCGCCAAGCAGCTCGACGCGAACACCAAGCTCGCCAATCCCCGCGATTACGACAAGGCGCTGCAGGAGCAGATCGCCAAGGAGCGCAAGGTTCTGCAGTCCAAGCAGAAGAAGAACCCCGGCAAGGGCGACCGCAGCTGGACCGACGTGGCCAACGAGATGATGCCGATCCTCGACAAGGCCTACAAGTCGTACGCGGGCGGCGACGGCGCGAAGGGCGCTACCCTCGTCAACGACGCCTACTACCAGTACTACGAGAAGCTCGGCTTCGAGAAGAACGTGATGAACGCCATCAGCGGCGACCGCGTCTCGCAGGTCGAGTACCAGTTCAAGATGTGCCGCAAGTCGATGAACACAGGCGCCTCGCTCAAAGACACCAAGAAGCTCGTCGACGATTTGAAGGCCATGCTGGTCGAGGACGCCGGCAAGCTCGACGGCGGTGCCGCCGACAAGGAAGGCAGCTTCACCAAGTTCATCACCAGCTCGGTCGGCCAGGCGTTCCTGATTCTGATTCGTGAGGGTCTTGAGGCGCTGCTGGTGGTCGCGGCCGTGGTGGCGTACCTCGTCAAGTCCGGCAACAAGCATTTCACCAAGTGGATCTACGTGGGCGTGCTCGCCGGTCTTGCCGGCGCAGGCGTGGTCGCGGTCATCTTCGTGCTCGCGTTCGGCGGGTCCGGCCCGATTCAGGAGATCATGGAAGGCGTGTGCGCCCTGATTGCCATGGCCATGCTGCTATGGACCAGCAATTGGATGCTCAACAAGTCCAGCGTCGAGGCATGGAACCGGTACATCAAGGAGAAGACCGAAGCCGCGGTGGCCTCCGTCTCCTCACAGGTCGATGCCGGCGAAAAGGTCGCGTCCCGTACGGTGATCTCGCTCGCCATGCTGAGCTTCCTCGCCGTGTTCCGTGAAGGCGCCGAGACGGTGATCTTCTACCAGTCGATTTACACGATGAGCCGCGATACGCATGGCATGGTGATTGGTGCCGTCGCCGCCGCAGTGGTGCTGCTGATCATCTTCTTCGTGATTCGCTTCACGTCGGTGAAGATTCCGATCGGACCGTTCTTCCTGGTCACGTCGATCCTGATGTCGGTGCTGGTGGTCGTGTTCGCCGGCGGCGGCGTGCACTCGCTGATCGAGGGCGACGCACTCCCGGCAACGTATCTGCAAGGCGTTCCGACGAACGACTGGATCGGCTTCTATCCGTACGTCGAATGCATCATCGCCCAGGTGATTGCGGCCATCGCGGTGATCGCCCTGTTCGTGGTCGGCTTCATCAAGCAGCGCAAGGCGAAGGCCAAGGCTGCCGTGACGGCCGGTGCCGCGAACGGATCCGCCGAGGCCGTCACCGACGGCTCCGCAGCCAAGGCGCCGGCCTTCGACGCCGACTCCGCCGCTCACGCCAAGAGTGGCGAATAACCAACACTTGCCCCGAACAATCAACCCAACAATCTGTGAATACCATTCACTACACAACAAAGGAAATAGAGAAATGATGAAGAACAAGAAGATCGCCGCCCTGCTCGGCGTGCTGCTGGCCGGTTCCATGGCCTTCTCGCTGTCCGCGTGCGGTTCTACCAACAATGCTTCCGACAACAAGTCTTCGGGCAGCTCCTCTCAGTCCAGCGACAAGAAGGACAACTCCAGCTCCAGCTCCGGCGCAGGCTTTGAAGAGGTCCCGGTCGGCCCGTCCGGCACCGCCGAGGAGCAGGACAAGGACGCCGGCCCGCTGACCGTCGGCGCCGTGTACTTCCAGCCGATTGACATGGAGCCCGCCTCCATGGGCCTGAAGGCCGCTGATTCGAGCTTCCACCTCGAAGCCGACATCCACGCCAACCAGAAGGGTACCGAGCTGGGCTACGGCAAGGGCGACTTCGTCCCCGAGCTGACCGTGAACTACACGATCATCGACAAGTCCACCGGCAAGGAAGTCGAAGGCGGCAAGGCCACCTCCGGTACCTTCATGCAGATGAACGCCTCCGACGGCCCGCACTACGGCGCCAACGTCAAGCTCGACAAGGCCGGCACCTACCAGCTGAAGCTGTCGATCGAATCCCCGGCCAAGAAGGGCTGGATGCTGCACGTCGATCCCGAGACCGGCGTCAAGGGTCGCTTCTGGACCGAGCCGATCGAGGTCACCTTCGACAACTGGGAATACACCCCGCGTCAGTGGTGATTGACATTGCCTGAGTGAAATGCTCCTCTCTGCCCGAGAGGAGCTTTCGCTGTTTTTATGACGGAATGAACGGAACATAATAGACGGAACAAGGAAAGGGTGCGAATGCTCGAACAGTTCGTAGCGGTGATGCCGGGCACGCTGGGGCCCGCGTTGCTGGTCATGTGCATGAGTGTGATGCTGACCGTCGGCGAGGGGCGTGACAAGCCGATCAGCTCCCGATGGCGTCTGTGGGGAATCCTCATCGGATTGGTGGCGGCGATCGTGTTCGCCGGACTGCGTGCATCCGCGGTGATTAATCAGCGTACATTCATCAACTACCCGGTGCTGTGGTGCTGCGTGGTCATCGACCTCCTGCTGATCGTGTTGGTGTTCGTGAACCGACTGATCACCCGCAATTGGCGTCGGCACGCCGCGGTGATGCATCTCGCCAATCTGGTGGCGGCGTTGGGCATCGCGCTCACCGTGTTCTATGCGCTGCCGGACGTGATCCTGCAGCTGACCATCTGGGTCGAGCCGGGAGACCCGATCTTCACGTCCGATATGCTGCTGCGTGCGCTCGGCTTTGTGCTGGGCATCATCGCGTCCGCGGTCATCGCCGCGATCTTCCGCACGATGCGTTCGACGGCGGTCCGTCCGGCGTTCCTGTCCGCGGTGCTGGTGGTGCTGGTGATCCAGCTGATGCAACATCTGACCGGCCTGCTGCAGATCATGCAGGCCCGCACGCTGCGGTTCCCGCACATCGCGTTCGTGATGCTCGCCTGGCTGATCAACAACAAGTCCGGTTTGATTATGGCCCAAGCGTTCATATTCCTGATTCCCGCCGTCGCCTCGGTGGTGGCCGGCTTGCGTATGCCGGTTTCTGCGAAGCGACTCGCGGCTGACGTCAATGCGGCCACGGTGCGCAAGCACAAGGCGTTCCGGCGCCGTGCGATCGCCGCCGCCGCATGGAGCATGGTGGCGATGATCGGCGTTGCCGCGACGCTGACCTTGGGCGTGGCCGCAATCAACCAGCAGCCGACTCTCTCGCCGCCGGAAGCGTATTCGCTCAAGGACGGCGTGGCCACGATCCCGTTCGGCCAGGTCGAGGACGGCCATTTGCACCGCTTCGAATACAAGGCCAAGGACGGCACCGTGATGCGCTTCATCATCATCAAGAAGAACGGCGGCGCGTACGGCATCGGCCTCGACGCCTGCGAGAACTGCGGCGACGCCGGATACTACGAGAAGGACGGCAAGATCATCTGCAAGAAGTGTGAGGTGGCCATCAACCTGGCGACCATCGGCTTCAAGGGCGGGTGCAACCCGATCCCGTTCCCGTACAAGACCGGTAGCGGCAAGATCACCATTCAGACCGCCGACCTGGACGCGCTGAGCGCCCACTTCCAGTAAGGCAGGAAGGGGTTTAGACCATGTTCTTTCTGAGAATGATCAGGCGCTCGTTCACCCGCCAGTTACGCAGGCGCCTGCTGATCGCGCTGACCGTGTGCCTGTCGGCCACGGTGTCGGTGTCGATGCTGGGCGTCGTGTTCGACGTGGGCGACAAGCTCAACGCCGAGCTGAGCACATATGGCTCGAACATCACCGTGCAGCCGAAGTCCGATGCGGTGGTGTCCGACCTGTACAACATGGAGGGAGGCCCGCAGTCCGACGCGGACCCGACCTCGTTCCTGAAGGAGTCCGACGCGGCGAAGATCAAGACGATTTTCTGGGCGTTCAACATCACGAATTTCGCACCGCAACTCAACGTCCACGCGCAGGTGAACGGCACGGCGGCGGCGGTAGTCGGCACGTGGTTCAACAAGACGCTGAAGCTCGCGTCGGGCGAGACCACCGTCGTGGGCGTCGACGGCATGCGCTCATGGTGGAAGCTCGACGGCAGCTGGCCGAAGGATGACACCGATCAGGGCGTGATCGGCACGACGCTCGCGCAGCAGCTCGGCGTGGGACGCGGCGATACGGTCACCTTGCGCAAGACCACGGCGGCCGGGAACACGCACGAACAGAAGATTCGCATCACCGGCGTCTACGATTCCGGCGACGACGACAACAGTGCCATCTACATCTCCTCGTCGGTGGCACAGGTGCTGTCGGATCTGCCGGACTCCGTCGACAAGATCGAGGTGAAGGCGCTGACAACGCCGGAGAACGATCTGGCGCGCAAGGCGGCCCAGAACCCCGCCGCGCTCAGCCAAGACGAGTGGGAGACCTGGTATTGCACGGCATACCCCAGCTCAATCGCCTATCAGATCGAGGAGGTCATTCCCGGCGCGGTCGCCAAGCAGGTGCGGCAGGTCGCCGCGCTGCAGGGCAACGTGCTGCAGAAGACCCAGGCCGTGATGATCCTGATGACGGTGCTGAGCCTGCTCGCCGCGGCCGTGGCAGTGGCCAACCTGATGGTCGCCTCGATCGGCGAGCGGTCGAGCGAACTGGCCCTGCTCAAGGCGATCGGTGCGACCGATGGCGCGGTGTCGCGCCTGATGATGGCGGAGACCGCGGCGATCTCGCTTCTGGGAGCCATCGTCGGCGCCGCTTTGGGCTCGGGCGTGGCGCAGATCATCGGGCAGGTGGTGTTCGGTTCGGGCATCACCATGCGCCCGATGGTGTTCGTGCTGGTGTTCGTGCTGCTGGCGCTGACCGTGCTGCTGGCATCGGCGTCGTCGATTCGCTCAATTCTGAGCCTCAAGCCGGCGGAGGTGCTGCATGGACGCTGATCGTAAGACGATGATGAAGGAGGCGTGCTGAGATGACCAATACCGGTATGTTCTTCAGGATGCTGTTGAGTGCGGTGTTCCGCAGGCGGTCTCGCGCGGTCATGGCCGTGGTGGCGTCGCTGGTCGGCGCCGCTACGCTGTTCTGTCTGGCGATGATCTGCATCGCCGTGCCGCAGCAGATGAATCAGGAGATGCGAGCCTATGGCGCCAACCTGATCGTGACGCCGCTCGCCGATTCGGAGAACAGCAAGTCCGGCATCGATGACGCGATGGTCGAGCACGCCACGGAGATGGTGAGCGCCAAGGGCTCGGAAAAGCACGCCACGTACCGTTACGAGAACGTGCGCGTCAACGCGGCCCCGTACGTGATGGCCGGCGTCAACCCCGCGCAGGTCAGGAACCTCAACCATCATTGGGTCGTCGACGGCTCCTGGCCGTCCACGGGCAAGGTGCTGGTCGGCCGGGACGTCGCCGATGCGATGGGCTTGAAGGTCGGCGGCAGCATCACCATCGGCTACCGCGCATCAGACAACGCCGCGTCCTCGGGACAGGCGAGCCAGTCCGGTACTGACGGCACCGATGGCACGGCGCAGTCCGGCACTGACGGCACGTCAGACGGCCAGACCTCGTCCGGCTCCACCGGCGCCCAGCAGACCCAGAATGGCCACGTCTCCAGCGACATCATGGACACGTCCGGCACCGAGTTCCGTGTGGCCGGCATCGTTGACACCGGCGGCAGCGAGGATTCGATCATCTACGCGCTGGCCGGCGACGTGGACAAGCTCACCGGCTCCACGCGCGGCGTGGACGTCATCGAATACTCGTCGGGCGCCTCGGACCTCACCGCGCTGGTCAACAGCATCAACGATATGACGTCGATGCATGTCAAGGCGCAGCAGGTCACCAAGATCACCGCTTCCGACACGCGCGTCATCACGATGCTGCAGACGCTGTTCTGGATCGTGTCGCTGGTTGTGCTGGTGTTCACGCTGGTCGGCGTCGGCACCACGATCAGCTCCATCGTCTCGCAGCGGCGCAACGAGATCGGTCTGCGCAAGGCGCTCGGCGCGAGCTCGCATGCCATCGGCGTCGAGTTCTATGTGGAATCGGCGGTGTATGGCCTGCTCGGCGGCCTGCTTGGCACTGTGACAGGCTATGGCATGGCCCGCTGGCTGTGCGCCACCGTGTTTGAGCGTTCCATCGGTTTCAACTGGTGGCTCGCCGTCGTGTCGGTGGTGTTCAGCGCGCTGGTCGCCGTCGTCGCATCCATCCCCCCGGTGCATCGCGCCACGCGCATCGACCCCGCGGTCGTGCTGCGCGAGGAATAGTTGGAATAGTTAAGGAATAATCATGGATATGCTGCTTGAACTCGATCATATTTCCAAGATCTACGGCGACCTGCATGCGGTCGATGATCTGAGCCTGACCGTTCCGCAGGGCGAATGGCTGGCCATCGTCGGCTCGTCGGGTTCCGGCAAGACGACGCTGATGAACATGATCGGCTGCATGGACACGCCGAGCAAGGGCTCCGTTTCGCTGGAGGGCCGCAAGCTGGAGGATCTGAACGCCGGCCAGCTCGCCGACGTGCGCAAGAACCTGATCGGCCTGGTGTTCCAGAAGTTCTATCTGGTGCCGCACCTGACGGCCGTCGAGAACGTGATGGTCGCGCAGTACTACCATTCGGTCGTCGACGAGAAGCAGGCCCTTGAGGCGTTGAAGAAGGTCGGTCTGAAGGACCGCGCCCACCATCTGCCGAGCCAGCTGTCCGGCGGCGAGCAGCAGCGCGTGTGCGTCGCGCGTGCGCTGATCAACAACCCGAAGCTGATTCTCGCCGATGAGCCCACCGGCAACCTGGACGAGAAGAACGAGAAGATCGTCCTCGACCTGTTCCGCCAGCTGCATGAACAGGGCACCACGGTCATCGTGGTCACCCATGACGCTCTCGTGGCGAGTTGCGCCCAGCGTGAAATCATGCTCAACCACGGCGTGCTCGTGGGCGAGAAGTGGAATGATAAAAATGCACGTGATGCGTACGTAGCGGCCGGTGGCAAGCCTGCGTCCACCGGTTCTGACGCCGAAGGTGCGCAGCATGGCGATTCTTCCATTGATTTCATTGATCCTACCAAGGCGGCGAAGACAGGTGGTGACCATGAGTGACGGTAGCGCTCTGCAGCATGACGGGCTTGCGGACGGCGGTTCCCCGTCGAAATCCCGCACGCTGAAGAGCGTGACGGTGGCGGCCGCGGGACTGATCGCGGCGACCACGTTGCTGGCCGGTTGCGGCGAGCCCAAGGCCGCGCCGATGAACGACGAGTATGCTGGCAATTCCGGCGAGACCGAGAAGTCGCAGGAGAGCGAGTCCCAGTCATCGAGCGGCTCCGACAGCTCCTCCAAGCGCAAGTCCACGACCTCCGACAAGAAGGACACCGGCAACTACAAGGACGGCACCTATTCGATCAACGGCCAGTACGGGCCGGTCGGAGAGGATTCCATCGACGTGCACCTGACCATCGCCGACCAGAAGGTCGAGAAGGTCGAGATCGTGGGGCATCCGTTCACGACGATCTCCAAGAACCACCAGAATGACTTCGCCGAGGCAATCAATGGCGTGGTCGATGGCAAGCCGCTCAAGGACCTGAAGGTCGACAAGGTGGCCGGAGCCAGCTGGACGTCGGACGCCTTCAACAAGGCGTTGGAGGTCGCGCGGCAGGAGGCCTCGATTCAATAATCGCATGTCGGTTCGTATGGCGCTTGGGTGGCATGGCATGTCGCCCAAGCGCCATTGTCGTATAAAGGGTGCCGAGGCGCACGATATTACGATTATCATGTACGATTGTACATGTTGTTATTCGAATAACCGTGTGTTGTGCGATAAAATCATGATGTCATGGGATGCGGTGTCTCTGGCGGTGATGGGGGCCGCTGCATCGGGCGGAATCAGACGGTAGGAGGAATGATGGCTCAGGATTACCGCGAATTGGCCACGACTCTCAGAGGCCGTATCGATGCCGGTGAGTTCCGGCAGACCGGGAAGCTGCCCACCGAGGACCAGCTGATAGAGGAGTACCAGACCACGAGGTACCGCGTGCGCAATGCCATCGCGGTGCTCGCCGAGGCCGGCGACGTGTTCCCGGTGCGGGGCAGCGGCGTGTTCGTGCGCGAGGACCGTGAGGGCGATTACCTGTCGATCGGCACCACGCGCGGCATTTCCGCGGAGTACCCGCATCGCAAGGTGACGTCCGTGGTGCAGGAGTTGTCGCTGCTGCAGGCCGACTCCGTGCTGGCCAAGCGCATGCACTGCGCCGAGGGTGATCAGGTGTGGCGTGTCGTGCGTCTGCGGCAGGTCGACGGCAATCCGCTGGCATATGAGACGGCGTGGTATCTCAAGGAATTCGTGCCGTTCATCAATGAGCAGATCGCCGAGGGGTCGCTGTTCGGGTACGCGCGCAACGACCTCGGTCTGAATTTCGGCTTCGTCGACAAGGTGCTGTACGCGGGCAAGCTGGAGGCGGACGCGGCCCGGGTGCTTGGTCTGAACGAGGGTGATCCCGCGCTGTACCTGGAGGATGACTCGTTCCTGACCAACGGCCGTCTGTTCAACTCCTCGTTCATCGCATACCATTACGTCAACGCGAGGTTCTTCACGATGACCTCGATGCGCTGACGCACGGCAGCCGGCTCCGCTCGTAAGGCCGCATGGCCGCCACGACCATCGACGAAAGGCGGACGACGATGTCCAAGATCATCCTGTTGGACGTGGACGGCACACTGGTCGACTACGACAACAACCTGCCGGACTCGGCCGTGAGGGTCATCCGCGCGGCCTTGAATTCTATCTGGAAAGCAACAACGGCCTGTTCGCCAGCGAGGGCTTCGAGGAGGGCGCGCTCGACGCCATCCGCGAGTATTCCGCCCGCAAGGGCAAGGAGAACGTCAATCGCCTGACCGTGCGCGAGGCGTTCCCCGACATGATCTTCGACGGTGAGCTGTACCGGCACGACGTGAACAAGATCAGCTACGTGCTCGGCTCGTACCGGGACTTCCTCGACACCCGCGGGCGTTTCCCCGACCTCGAATCGGGCACGTGGGGCGGTAGGGGAGCGACGGCGCTGTTCGGCGATCTCGGAGTCAAGGGCATCACCAAGGCCCATGCGATTGACCGGCTGCTCGCGCATCTCGGCGCGAATCGGCAGGACACCGTCGCGTTCGGCGACGAGGCCGTCGACATCCCGATGCTGGAGTACTGCGCGGTCGGCGTGGCGATGGGCAACGGGTCGGAGGACATCAAGGCGATGGCCGGCATCGTCGCCGGCGATGTGGAGGAGGACGGGCTCGCCCGCGCTTTCGAACGGCTCGGCCTGATGTGAGCCGTCGAAGTAAAAACGATTAATTTATTCGAATAAATTTTGACCACCGGCGTGTCGCAATCTTGACCAGTGAGCGCTGACAATGGCTGAATTATGCCGATAATCGGTGTAATAACAGCGATGTGACCATATTTGACAGGATTTCCATAATCCGTATACTAAAAGCACAAGTTATTCGAACAACAAAAAGTATATCGAATAACTGAAGGCTGAAAAGCCGTGCTGGAAGTACAACAGAAGATGCGGACTACGAAGTCCGCAGATGTCCAAGGAAGGACTCCTGTGATGAAGGAAAGGTTCACCAACGTCGCGCAAAAGACGCTTGACGTGTTCGTGAAATTCGCGAGCACCAAAGCCATCACCGCGCTCAAGGACGGCTTCGTGCTGTCCATGCCGATCACGCTCGTCGGCTCGATCTTCCTGCTGATCGCAAACCTGCCGATCACCGGCTACACCGATTTCATGGCCCGGATCTTCGGCAGCGATTGGAATCTGGGTCTCAACCAGATCAACAACTCCACGTTCAACGTGCTCGCGATGGTCATCGCCGTCGGCATCGGCTACTCCTACGCCCGCAACGAGAAGATGGACGGCATCTCCTGCGGCATCCTGACGCTGGTCTCGTTCCTCATCGTCTCGCCCTCCACGCTGACGGTCACCAGCGACACCATCAAGGCGCTGGGCGGCGACACCGCCACCATCTCCAACGTCCTGCCGAACACGTGGATGGGCGGCAACGGCATCATCTCCGCCATCATCATGGGCCTGATCGGCTCGTGGGTCTACACCACCTGCATCAAGAAGAACCTGCGCATCAAGATGCCCGACGCCGTGCCCGAAGGCGTATCGAACGCCTTCTCCGCGATGATCCCCGGCTTCTTCATCATGTGCTACTCCGCGATCATCTACCAGGTGTGCCAGGTCTTCGGCGGCGTTTCGCTGACCGAGCTCATCTTCAAGATCATCCAGACCCCGATGCAGGGCCTGACCGACAACTGGGCCGGTGCCATCATCATCGTGCTGCTCATGTCGCTGCTGTTCTGGTGCGGTCTGCACGGTCCGAACATCGTCTCCGGCATCATCTACCCGGTGCTCACCGCCAACTCGCTGGTCAACCAGAACCTCATGGACCAGGGCATCAAGGCCACGCAGGCCAACGGCGGCCACTATCTGGTGCCGCAGCTCATCGACTGCTTCTGCAAGTTCGGCGGCGTCGGCCTGACCCTCGGCTTCATCGTCGCGGCGCTGCTGGTCGCCAAGTCCGCCCAGGTGCGCGAGCTGTCCAAGCTGTCGCTCGTCCCCGGCATCTTCAACGTGAACGAGCCCATGATCTTCGGCCTGCCGATCGTCTACAACCCGATCATGCTCATCCCGTTCATTTGCGCCCCGCTGGTCGCCGTGATCCTCACCTACGGTGCCATGGTCATCGGCTTCCTGCCCGCCTTCGGCGCCATGCAGGTGCCGTGGACCACGCCGCCGATCATCTCCGGCTTCCTGCTCGGCGGATGGCAGGGCGTGGTGATCCAGGTGCTGATCTTCGCGGCCTCCATCGCCATCTGGTTCCCGTTCGTCAAGATGCAGGACAAGATCTGCCTCAAGCAGGAGCAGGACGCCGCGGCCGAGTAACCGTCAGGCCGCCGGACGGCCACTGCGGCCGGCGACCGGTCCGCACGACACAACTTCAACCCAACCCCCTCAACAAGCCAACAAGTCAACAGCGCGGCCGCAAGGCCGCACCCCACGAAAGGAAACCATCATGCATATCGTCCTTTGCTGCAACCAGGGAATGTCCACCTCCATGCTCGTCAAGAAGATGCGCGAAGCCGCCGCCAAGAACGGTGTCGACGTGCAGATCGACGCCTACCCGATCTCCGAGATCGAGGAGAAGGCTCCCGACGCGGCCGTCATCCTGCTCGGACCGCAGGTGCGCTTCGAACTGAACCGTGTCAAGGGCCTGTTCCCGAACATCCCGGTCGAGTCCATCAACCCGCAGGACTACGGCCTGGTGCGCGGCGAGAACGTGCTCAACCACGCGATCGAGCTCGCCGGTAAGTGATCTCCCTCTCCCGGCGTCGCCCGATACGACGGTGCCGGGCATTCCCTCCCTCATTCCCCACCACCCAACCCCACGAATGACCGTCCGCCGCGAGCCGGTGACCGGCGCGGCGAACACCGACGAAAGGACAGTCCAATGGCGGACGCACCCGAAACCCTTGACATGGAAGTGCTGTGCATGCAGATGATCGTCGCTGCCGGCTCCGCGAAATCCGATTACATGGAAGCGCTGCAGGCCGTCAAGGCCGGCGACTATGAGACCGCCGCCGCGAAGATGAAGTCCAGCGACGAGCAGTACGCGGCCGGCCACGAACAGCACGCGAAGCTGGTGCAGCAGGAGGCGGCCGGCGACCCGGTCACGATGTCGCTGCTGCTCACCCACGTCGAAGACCAGATGATGTCGACCGAGACCGTGAAGCTCATGGTCACCGAGCTCATCGACCTGTATCGAAAGCTCAACGGCTGAGGGCCTTCGGCGCACGACACGCATATCACGTACGGCAAACACAAGTAAAGGAACAAGCATCATGGGATTTCCCGAGAATTTCCTCTGGGGCGGCGCGGTCGCCGCACATCAGCTTGAAGGCGCATGGGACGTGGACGGCCGCGGCCCGAGCATCTGCGACGTACTCACCGGCGGGGCGGCCGGCGTGGCCCGCAAGATCACCGACGGCGTGATCGACGGGCTCAACTACCCGAACCACCGCGGCATCGACTATTATCACACCTTCCGCGAGGACGATGCGCTGTTCCGGGAAATGGGCTTCAAGTGCTTCCGCACATCCATCTCCTGGTCCCGCATTTTTCCGAACGGCGACGAAGAGGAGCCGAACGAGGCCGGACTCAAGTTCTACGAAGAGCTGTTCTCCGACTACCGCGTCAAGGGCATGGAGCCGGTCGTCACCCTCTCCCACTTCGAAATGCCCCTGCACCTGGCCAAGATGGGCGGCTTCACCAACCGCAAGGTCGTCGACTGCTTCGTGCGCTTCGCCACCACGGTGATGGAGCGCTACAAGGACCTGGTGACCTACTGGCTGACCTTCAACGAGGTCGACAACCAGATGAACATGCACACGCCGATCTTCCCGTACACGAACTCCGGCATCATCCCCAACCCGGACGACACCCCGCACGAGGTGGAGCAGAAGGTCTGGCAGGCGATTCACAACGAGTTCGTCGCCGCGGCCATCGCGGTCAAGCGAGGACGCGAGATCAACCCGGACTTCCAGATCGGCTGCATGCTCTCCTTCGTGCCGATCTATCCGGAGACCTGCCGCCCGGACGACGTCATGCTCGCCCAGGAGCAGATGCGCAAGCGTTACCTGTTCGGCGACGTGTACGTGCACGGCGAGTATCCGCGCTACCTGCTCAAGTGGTGGGAGCGTGACGGCATCGACATCGCAATGGAGCCGGGCGACCTCGACGCCATCAAGGACGGCATCGTCGACTACATCTCCCTGAGCTACTACATGTCCGTAGCCGTCAGCTCGCAGGGCTCCACGCTCGACGCGATGGAGCACGGCCTCGACGGGCTGGTGCCCAACCCGTACATCAAGGCCACCGACTGGGGCTGGCAGATCGATCCGGTCGGCCTGCGCTACTCGCTGTGCGAGATGTACGAGCGCTGGAACAAGCCGCTGTTCATCGTCGAGAACGGCGTGGGCATGTACGAGACGCCCGACGAGAACGGCTACATCGCCGACGACTCGCGCATCGAATACCTCAAGAGCCACATCGCCGAGGTCAAGAAGGCCATCGACCTGGACGGCGTGCCCGTCATGGGCTACACGGTCTGGGGCTGCATCGACGTGGTGAGCTTCACCACCGGCGAGATGAAGAAGCGCTACGGCCTGATCTACGTGGACGGCGACGATGAAGGCCACGGCTCGTACAAGCGCAGCCGCAAGAAGTCCTTCGGCTGGTACCAGCACGTCATCGCCACCAACGGCGAGGAGCTGTAAACCCGAATCCCGCCGCGCGCGAGCAGGCGCGGCGGGATGGCGTTACGCTCGGTGACCTGGTGCCTGGCAGCAAGGGCGGGGGACTGCGTTTCGCTGCGGCCACCATGGGCGTGCCGCTCGCCGACACGGTGGCGATCGGCGACAGCGACAATGACCTGACCATGATCGAGGTGGCCGGCATCGGCATCGCGATGGGCAACGGGGAGCAGTGCGCCAAAGACGCCGCCGATTGGGTCGCCGATGCGGTGGACGCGAGCGGCCTCGCGCACGCCTTCGAGCGGCTGGGCGTGGTGTAGCAGCCCCAGCCCGCGCACGGCACGGCTTTCCGGCAAGGAGCGTAATCCATCTGACTGTATTACGATGGAACATGATTCGTACACCGACGTCGGAGGTATCGCCGTTATGACATCCAAGCAGAACAACTATCTGCGCGAGCGTGAAAAAGCCAATGCGCGCTCGCCATTCTCCAAACGAACGCCGGAACGTGTGATCATGTGCGCCGGTGCCGTGTATTCGGTCGGCATGGCCATCTTCTTCGCGCTGTCGTACTTCGGCGTGATTTCCAGTACGTCCGAGGCCGCCCGGACGTCGGCTCAGGCCGTGACCGCGCTGAGCCGCAACAGCAGCAACACGGCGCTCATCATCCTGTACGCCATCGTGACGGCGGGAGTCGCCGCGGTGACCATATATATGGCCGTGAAGCACATGCAGCCCGGTCCGCGGTTCAAATGGACGGTCGGCTGGATGATCTTCGTGATGGTCTTCTCACTGTTCACCGCTGACATGGTGGGGCTGATCGCGTTCGGCGTGGCCTTCGGCATGTACATGACACGCGATTGGCAGCTGCTGCGTGCCGTCAACGCCGCGAACGCCGGCAAACGCTCGTCGAAGCGCTGATACATGGCCTCTGATACGACCAGTCAGCGTCGCGACGGGCAGGAGCTCGCCGCGGACGTCGACGCACTCGCCAACCAGGCGGTACTCGCCGACGTCGAACAAGAAGCGAAAAGCCACTCCGGCAAGGATGCCGCGGACAGGCGGCTGCCGCTGATCGCCCGCATCTACGGCGTGCTCGTGCTGCTGCAGGGCGTCATCACTCTCCCCGTCATCGTGCTGATGGCGGGATATTCGGTGCATGAGATTCTCGACGGCCGTGTGACCGTCGACGTGCTGAACCTGACATTCATCCTCACATGCGCCCAGACGGTGGTCTCCAGTGCCAACGCGGCATGCCTGACCGTGCTGGGCGTGCTGCTGATCCGCAACCGACGGCGGTATTCCGCCTGGTGGTCGTATATCGTCATGATGGTGACGTTCGCCGAGGGACTGCTGTCGCTCGCATTGGACGGGTTGGGCGCGAATCTGCTCGTGCCGTCCATCCAGATGACCATACTGGTCGCGCTCGCCATAACCCTTGACCCGACTCTGCTGGAGGAACGGCGGCTGCAGCGCGCGCTCAAGCGCATGGATGAGCGCGACGAATACGAGGCGGCGCTCGCCAAGGGCATGGTCGGCCGCGACATGAGCGGCAAGGGCTATATCTCGCTGGATTTCTTCAACCTGTTCTGGATTTTCGTCATCGGCTGCATGATCGGACTGGTGGTCGAGACGATATATCATTGGTATTACTACGGCGAATATCAGGATCGCGCTGGCATGCTGTGGGGGCCGTTCTCGCCGATCTACGGGTTCGGCGCCGGATTCATGACGATTCTGCTCAACCGGCTGTGGCGCTCGAACTGGGTGCTGATCTTCTTCTCCAGCGCTCTGATCGGCGGCGTGTTCGAGTACTGCTCCAGCTGGTTCATGGAGGTCGCGTTCGGTATCAAGGCCTGGGATTACACGGGCGAATGGCTGTCGATAGGCGGTCGCACCTCCGGCAAGTACATGGTGTTCTGGGGGATTATGGGACTTGCCTGGATCAAGTTCGTGCTGCCGTACCTGCTGAAGTTCATCAACCTGATTCCGTGGAAGGTGCGGTATTCGCTGACCGCCGTGGTGTTCGTGCTGCTGTTCATCGACGGCATGATGACATTGATGGCGTTCGACTGCTGGTACGGGCGCATGGCGGGGCATGCGCTGGATTCGCCAATCACGCAGTTCTTCGCCGACCATTTCGGCAACGATTTCATGGCGAACCGGTTCCAGACCATGTCCATCGACCCGTCCAGGGCAGGGCGCATGTAGGTCGTGGGCCGTACGCGGGCGGGGCTGTGCCGAGCCGGGCCGTGCCGGGCCGGGGCGGGCGGAGTGCAAGACCGCCCGAAGTCCTACACTGGTGCACCGGAAGCGCCTGGAGAAGGCGCGGGAAGGGTGGCAATGTCCAGCAAACTGGTGTTTCTCGATATCGATGGCACATTGGCCGACGAACGGCATGAAGTGCCGATCTCCGCGCAGGAGGCATGCAAGGCAGCCCGGTCGCGCGGCCACAAGCTGTTCATCTGCACCGGACGCTCGATGCCGAAGATCGAACGCGGCATTCTCGATCTCGGATTCGACGGCGTGATCTCGGTGGCCGGAGCGCAGGCGGACGTCAACGGGCGGGTGCTGTTCCGGCATGACATCGCGCCCGAGGCGATCGACGCCGCAACCGCGTATTTCGAACGGCACGGCATCGAGAACTACCAGTGGCAGGGCGCGGACGGCATGTACATCTCGCGCGGGTATGCGCGGCATCTTGAATCCAAGGGGTCGGCCGTGTGGAGGAACGGTCAGTTCGCGCGGTACTGGCATCTGATCGACGACATCGCGGTGCCGGATGGTTCCACGCTGGGGCATGTCATCCATGCGAGCAAGGGATCGTATTTCTCCGGAGCGGATCCCGATGTGAGTTTTGATGACGTATCGCGTGATTTGGGGGAGTGGTTCACGCTGGTTCACGGCTCGTACGATGATATTTCGCCCAACAACGGCGAGTTGCTCATCAACGGCGTCGACAAGGGCACGGCCCTGTGCGGTGTGGCGAAGGACCTCGGCTACAGCATCGCCGACACAATCGCGATTGGCGACAGCGACAACGACGCCGCGATGCTCAAGGCCGCGGGCACGTCCGTGGCGATGGGCAACGCCACTCACGGCATCGAGTGTTTCTGCGACATGACCACCACCGACATCCACGACGACGGTATCGCCAACGCCTTCGTCACCCTAGGCCTGATCTGATTCAGCGCGTCGCGGGGCGACTGCTGTCTTGCCTCCCCCCCCCGCTGGCGGGCTGAGCCGTTAAGCAAACAGCGGAGCTGTTTGTAGGCGAAGTCGAGCTGACAGGCGAGCAGCAGAATGGTCGTGCGCAGCACATCCGTAGTTGCAGGGCCCGGAGGGCTGCCGCGTAGGGACTGTGCCATCTTTTGCCCCCCCCGCTGGCGGGGGCTGTCGCGTAGCGACTGGGGTGGTCGTCAGTCAGCGCGCGCAAGATGCCGCCTGCGCGCAACGCCGCACTGGACATTGTCCGGTGTTCGCGTGTATCTTGGTAATGTTGCCCCTTTAGCTCAACGGTTAGAGCAGCGTCCTTTTAAGTCGTGGGTTGTGGGTTCGAATCCCACAGGGGGCACGGTTAAGTCCTTGGAGATCGGCGTTTCCGGGGACTTTTTGCTTGCCATTGACTTTCGACCCTAGTAGGGGCCTGATGGGAGGTGCTTCCTTCCGTTGATTCATTGCTCGTGTTGAAATCCAACATTCGGATATCATGAAAATTACCAATACCCGCCTGAAGCCGTGACTGCTGCTCTTACATGTGGCGGATCTTTTCATCTGCGATATCAGAGGGGAGTGTGGCGATGGCGTCCATTACCGTACATCCAGCCACGCGCTCCGGTGGGCCGTCAGACAGAGCGGAGCTGATCCGGTGGCTGTAGCACATAGAGATGGTCTTGCCGAGCTTCCTCAATGGCTAAATGCGGATGCTCCGTTGGACTTGTCTTTTACCAAGCTATCCACGATTGGTTCTGCGTTGCAGATGCCGTTTGGTGCGTTGATGCGTTCCGTGGTTCCTGAAGCTCGTGAAGACGATCTGATTAGATATCGGACGATTAACAATCAGGGAGTCGAAGCGAGCCGGAATCTTCGAGATACGATTGTTACTATGCGCAATCGTCAGGATTGGGCGCGTGATGAGATGATTGCTCAAGGGTTCGGGGAGAATCTGCTGGTGGGCAGTGTGCCGTCTCGCGCAACCGCAGATGAACTGGCTTCGCATATCCGTGAAGGACTGTCTTTGACGGCCGGCTGGTGTCGGCATAAAAGCAATGCCGAACGGTTCCGCTTCCTGCGTGGCAAGTCTTCTGGTGCAGGTCTTATGGTGATGGTCGATTCTCGGGTAGGCTCATCCAGCGCACGCCGTTTGGACGTGTGTGAGTTTCGTGCATTCGTGCTGTTGGATGACGTGGCTCCATTGATTTTCATCAACCGCAATGATTCCTCCATAGACGGCGGCAGCGGTGTCGAACGCAAAATCAATCAGGCAGTTATTCTGACAATTGTGGACGATGAGGCGGCATTCCGCGCGTATTGGAAGAAAATGATCGCAGACGGTGCTCACGTGCAGGATGTAGCGGATGATTGTGCGAGAAGGTATGGTCTGAGTGCTTTGGCGTTGACGATTCACGCTCATGGGCTTGGCCTGGTCAGTGACAGGGACGTGAGCCTGATTCGCACCCTGAGCGAACAGCATGTGATGGATGCGGAGACCGCTGGTTCAGGCGGTAATCAGAATCTGACGAACGCATCCCATCTGGACACAAGGTTCGTGCGCATGGTTCGCAACGGTGGCGAACGGGGCAGCCTGCCCTATTCCGATGGCTTGTCCCTGCTGGGTATAAAGTCCGTGCGCTCCATAAACCTACGTGAGTTCTATGACGCTAGCGGCGATCTCATTCCCCTGCCGTATCCCATTCGGCCGACACTCTGATCGCGTGCTGTCGGCGCGGCGTAGCGGTCATCGTGATCATTTGTCGCATCCTTTGCTGTTCCATTCGTGTGCGTCATCGGCGTAACCATCTCGCGTGTGTCGCCCGGGACATTGAGACAGAACAAACGCAATGGCTTCCTGAGCCGTGGCTTCAATGGAGGGTTTTAATCGTGTGCCGGCGCTGTTGCGGCAGCGAGGCGTTCCCTCTGGCGCAATCGCTGAAATGCCTGTATGATTGTCCTTATGTCGGACAATTCAGAGAATGCCGCTGTGGGGCATGGCGGCGAGAGAGACATGGCTCGGGATATTGAAGCGTCATCGATCGCGAGTCATATCGATTTGTTCTTCGATGAACTGCATCGCATTGACGTGGCGTATTCGGATTACGCTCGCCGAGCCGGAGTGTCGGATAATGTGATGTGCATTCTGGACTACCTCAAGGACCATGATGGGGCGTCGCAGCGGGCGATCTGCGAGTACACGCTGTTGCCGCGGCAGACGGTCAACAATGTCATCGCATCGTTTGTGGCGCATGGGTTCGTGGAGCTTGGGGACGCCGAAGGCGATCGTCGGGTCAAAACGGTCCGTTTCACGCCTGCCGGGCGCAGATATTGCAACAGCTTGATCGCGCCGAGTCGCGCCGCGGAGTATCGGGCGATGAGCGAGCTTCCTGACGAGCTGCGCAGCGCGTTGCTCAAGGGCATGGGCGTCTACGGGCGGGTGTTCCGCAAACAGATGCATGACATTTCCGTGTAGTTTTCCCGTCTCGGACTTCGCCACGCCGTATGGCTCAATTGTCCTACTTCGGGACAATACTGAGATATGAGCGTAGACGATTTCGCGAGGGGAAGGAAGAAGCATGCGGCTGGTTGCCCGTTTCATGAAGCCATACTGGGCGCTGTGCGCGGTGACGACGGTGCTGCTGCTGGTCGATGTCGTCGGCGCGCTGGTCATTCCCACATTCGCCGCGGAGCTGCTGAACGAAAGCGCGACATCCGCATCATTCAAGAAGATGACCATCACGGCGGTCGGCATGGGCGTGGCCGCGCTGATTTCCGGCATGTGCGCCGTGGCGGGCGGATGGTGCTGCTCGCAGTTGACCTCTCGCGTCGGCAAGGACATGCGCATGGCTCTGTACCGCAAATCCATGGATCTGTCGATCTATGATTTCCGCAATTTCGGTACGGCATCGATAACCACGCGAACGATCAACGACGTGGTCAACATCCAGATGGCCATGACCAATGTGCTGTGCATGCTGATGCCGGTGCCGATCATATTCATCATCGCGCTGACCCTGTCGTTCCGGCTTGACGTGACCCTGTCTCTGTGGCTGCTGGTGGCGATAGCCTTCGTGTGCGTCGTGGCGCTGTTCATCATGCGATCCGCGGCGCCGTTGTTCCGCAAACTGCAGAAACTGCTTGACCGCATCGGCGCCGTGCTACTCGAAAACCTTACCGGCGTCCGCGTGATCCGCGCCTTCAACAAGGAATCCCATGAGCGGCGGCGCATGGACGGCACGTTCGTCGACTACGCCGATACGTCCATCAAGGCGAACCGGCTATTCGCGAACCTCGACGGCCTGTCGTACTTCGGCATGAACGCATTCATCGTCGTCGTGTATTTCCTCGCGGGAGGACGCATCAGCGCCGGAAACTTCCAAATCGGCGACATCACCGCCATCGTGGAGTATGCGATCATGGCGCTGTTCTATCTGATGATGGCGCAGATGGTGATCATCACCTTGCCGAGGGCGCTTGAATGCTGCGAGCGTGTGCGGCTGGTGCTGGACCACAGTCCGCAGATCGCCGACCCGGAGCCGGGCGCGGCGGTGGATATGAGCGGTCGCGGTCCGCTCCCGGACGGCGAGGTGCTGGCGTTCCGCGATGTGACATTCCGTTTCGCGGACGCGCAGGAGGACACGTTGCGACATGTCAGCTTCTCCTGCAAGACGGGCCAGACCACGGCGATCATCGGTGGCACGGGCTCGGGCAAATCGACGATCGCCATGCTCGCACTGCGGTTCCATGACGCCAATTGGGGAGAAGTCACCCTCGATGGCGTGGACGTGCGCAAGATGACGCAGCACGATCTGCGGCGCCGCGTGTCCTACGTACAGCAGCAGGCGTGGTTGTTCTCGGGGACGATTGCCGACAATCTGCGGTACGGAGACCGAGATGCCTCCGATGAGCGGCTGAATCATGCGATCGATGTCGCGCAGGCCCGCGAGTTCGTCGATTCGCTGCCGCAAGGACTGGAATCCCGCGTCGCGCAAGGCGGTACGAACTTCTCCGGTGGGCAGAAGCAGCGTCTGTCGATTGCGCGCGCACTGACCGGAGACACCCAGCTGGTGGTGTTCGATGACAGTTTCTCGGCGCTCGATTTCAAGACCGACGCCGCGTTGCGGCATGCGCTCGCCGCAGAGACGAACGGGCGTGCGGTGCTCATCATCGCGCAGCGCGTGAGCACCGTCCAGCACGCCGACCAGATCGTCGTGCTGTCGGACGGACAAGTGGCAGGCATCGGCAAACATGACGAACTGATGGCGGACTGCGAGGTGTACCGCGAAATCGTCGAATCGCAGACCAAGGAGCCGGCAATGGGAGAGGAGGCGTGACGAGAATGACAACGCAGAATGACGATATGACGGAAACCGTTGTGAACGCGGGCGACACGGTAAAGACCGACGACATCGAGCTCGAAGCGCCGAAGAACGCGATGGCCACAGCCCGGCGGCTGTTCGTGCAGCTGGGCAATCAGCGGGTGCGCCTGTGCGTGGTCGCCGCGTCGATTCTGCTGTTCACGTTTTTCCATATCGCCGCTCCGATGTACAGCGCCGTCGTGGTGGACTCGATATGGGATGCCGTGCAGGGCGCATGGCGTGACGGCGTTCCGTTCTCAGTAAGCTGGAACGCCGGCGGTATCGGCTGGACGATCCTGATTCTGGCAATCCTGTATCTCGGCGAGTGGGGCTTCTACTACCTGCAGTCCTATCTGATGGCGTCCGTGGCCGAAAACCTCAACCTGACGCTGCGCAAGCAGATCAGCGCGAAGATCCAGCGGCTTCCGCTGCGCTTCTTCGACCGCAATAAGCCGGGAGAAGTGCTGAGCAAGGTCACCAACGATCTTGACCGTATCAGCGAAGTCATGCAGACGGGGTTGCTGCGACTCATCACTGCCATCACCACGGTGACCGGCTCGCTGGTCATCATGGTCTACTACTCGTGGCTGCTCACGGTCGTGTTCCTCGTGTTCATGGCATTGAGCATGTGGGTAACCAAACTGGTCGCCCGCAAGAACCTCGAGATCGCGTCATTGCGTCAGGAGACCATCGGAGAGCTGACCGGCCTGGCCGAGGAATACTACAAGGGCCGCAACATCATCAAGGCATACAATCGCGAGGAAGACAGTGCGGCAGCGATGGAGGACGCCGCCGAACGCACCCGAAAAGCCGCGCAGCTCGCCGACTTCATCACGATATCCGTCAATCCTCTGATCCGCATGATCGCGCGGTTCTCGCAGATGGCGGTGATGCTGCTCGCCGGTTGGATGGTACTTGGCGGCCGCATGACCGTCGGCGTGGCGCAGGCGTTCTACCAATACATCAACCAGGTGTCCGAACCGCTGACCGAAGCCAGCTACATGATCAACTCGCTGCAGTCCGCGCTCGCGTCCGCCGAACGCACCTTCGAGCTGTTGGACGAGGAAGAGGAACGGCCCGACCCCCAGCCAGCTGACGCGGCGAAGATCGCTGAGGAGCCTGTGCAGGGCCGTGTGGTGTTCAACCACGTGAGGTTCGGATACGATCCGCAACGGCCGCTGATGAAAGACGTCAACTTCGTGGCCGAGCCAGGGCAGAAGGTCGCAATCGTCGGGTCAACCGGCGCGGGCAAGACCACGCTGATCAACCTGCTGATGCGATTCTACGAGATCGATGGCGGCGCGATAACGCTTGACGGCGTATCCACAGCCGCCATGACGCGAGGCGATCTGCGCCGCGAATTCGGCATGGTGCTGCAGGATACGTGGCTGTTCGGCGGCACCGTGGCGGAGAATCTCGCCTACGGGCGGCCCGATGCGACCCGCGAGGAGATCATCGCGGCGGCCAAAGCCGTGCGCGCCGACTACTTCATACGCACGCTGCCGCACGGCTACGATACCGTACTCGACAACGAGGCCGGGAACCTGTCGGTCGGGCAACGCCAGCTGCTCACCATCGCCCGCGTCTTCCTTGCGGACCCGCCGATCCTGATACTCGACGAGGCTACCAGCTCCGTCGATACCCGGACCGAGGCGGAAATCGGCAAAGCCATGACAAGACTGATGGCAGGACGCACCAGCTTCGTCATCGCGCACCGGCTGTCGACGATCCGTGACGCGGACCTGATTCTGTATATGGAACATGGTGACATCATCGAGCACGGCAACCATCATGAACTGTTGGAACGCGGCGGCCGTTACGCCGCACTGTACAACAGCCAGTTCGCGTGACACGTCAAGGCTCATCGACGGGCGATCATGCCGGCGATGAGCCTATGCCTCGCGGTCGAGCGGAGGCAACTTGTGCAGGGCCCGCACGATGTCGCATTGGTCGCGCAGCGTGCCTTCGTCGGCGCACATCGTCGGGTACCACATGCGTTTGCGCAATGTGGACTCCGCCCTCAACAGCATTCCGTCATCGCTGGCGTACTGAAAATGCAGATGACTGAGCAGGCCGCCGCTCGCCAGCGCAGCCCGTTCGGGCATCGGATCCATCGCCACCAGCACACTGAACGGGCAGCCTGCCGGCGCGTCCGTCGCATGAAACACATAACAGGGTTTGCCCTCCAACCCCTTGGCGATGGTCCGGTCAAGCCGATACCGGTAGCGGCCCAGTGAACGATCCGGTCCCACCAGCCAGTCGATGATGAATCCGTCGGCCTCGTCGGCCGCCGTTTCGACGCCGGCGCTCTCCTGCCGCGGCGCCCCGTGGCGAGGCGCCATCCTCCGAATCCGCATCGGCCTGACGGTATCGGAACGAGCAATCGCGCAACCGTATGATCACATCGCTCATAGTACACCGCCGATGCTCAGTGCCAGCGGGATCGTGCAGACCGCCATCGCCGCCCAATCAAACCAACGCTGTGAATCTCCGTTATGCAGGTATGCCGGCCGGGCCGTCCCAATCCCTTGGTAAGTGCCGCGACCGACAGGTCATGCGAGACGATCGTCGCGTTCATCAACAGCGGAACCAGCACGAACTCCAGCGACTGGGCCGGATGCCGCAGCAGCGCGAGTCGGCCGGAGGCAAGACCGCGAAGGGCCATCGCGTCGCGGGTTCGCCGGTAGTCCCGCCCGATCGTCGGAAAGAACCGGATGACCACCATGCAGGGGATGGCCACCGATTCGGGCACGCGCATACGACGCGGCGCGCACACGAATTCGCTGACGCGCGTGGTGGAGAACGCGTAGGCACCGGTGATGAAACAGGGCATCATCATGCGAAGCCCCACGGAAAACAGCCCGACGACATGTATCCAGGCGTCGGCGTCAGAGCCGGAGGCTGACGCGGCGCCCGAAGCCCCGCCGTGTCCAGCGTCGCCGCGTCCGACCACAATCCCCACCCCAGCAGAACCGCATAGCAGGCCGTCAGCCGCAGTCCCATACGCCAGCGTCCGGCAAGGAACAGCGGCGTGAGGAACAGTGCCGTCAGCAGCGCTTCGGCTCGCGCATCCGCGTGGAAGAACAACAGCGTGTTGGCGAGCAGCATCAGATACAGTTTCGCCCGAGGGCCGAGGACGACGGCCGCTGGCGCGGGAGCGGACTTGGATCTGCTCATGCCGTCTGCGCCGGCTGCATATGCGCCGGTTCGCCCCGCATGGCTGCTCTCGAATGTTGCCCGTGAATTCATGATGTGTCGGTGTCGATGTTCGCGAACACCACGTAGCTGATGAGGATGCCGATCTTGCTGGAGTATTTGCCGGCTTTGGCAATCAGATCGGCGACCAGCGCGAAGTACAGCGCGGAGAACACGCCGATGTTGATCAGATCGGGGATGTCAGCTTGCCGGAGCGGCTCTGGCGTGCGGTGCCGGCCTCGGCGGGGCTTCCCGCCTGTGCGGTCGGGCGGGCGCGCCAGACAAACTGCGCCGATTGCGATGCCTTGCCTAGATGCGTGGGCCGGGGCGCCACAATACGGGTTGAAATAGCCGAAATCCGCAATTCCCCGTGTCAAATCGCCGTTTTGTGGCCCGAAAACGGCGATTTGACACGGGGAATTATCAAGAACGGCTATTTCAACCCGTGTTTTGGTGAAGTGCGACACCGCGATGGAGGGGCGCGGAAAAAGAGAAAGCCCGGCGGGGAAGCCGGGCTTGAGAGAGAAGAGAAGAAGGGGTTCAGTTATTGCGGCCTTGCGGTCGTGATTACTATATAAACGCATGTTTCGGGGCAAGTCATGTGGTTTACCTGAAAAATTCGTGTGAAACCCTGCGTATTTGGCTGAGATGACATAATATTTGGCCTTCCGTAGTATTTTTTCTGCCGCAGCCGTCCCGTTGATGCGCGATGGTGAGGCCGGCTCCTACAGTGGTCGGCATGTCATGCACCACATTGCTTATCGGAAAATCAGCCAGCTGCAGCGGCGCGACGATCATCGCCCGCAACGATGATTCCGGCTCCGGCCGCTACGATCCCAAGCGGCTCGTGGCCGTGGCGCCGACGGACCAGCCGCGCCACTACCGCAGCACGCTCAGCCATGTCGAGATCGACCTGCCGGACGACCCGTGCCGCTACACCATCGCGCCGAACGTGCTGCCGAACCGAGGCGTGCTCGCCGAGGCCGGCGCAAGCGAGCGCAACGTGGCGATGAGCGCCACCGAAACCATCGCGGTGAACGAGCGCGTGCTCGCCGCCGACCCGCTGGTCGAGCTCAGGCCAGCCGAAGGCGTGCCGGGAGAGGCCGGCTATCGGCCGGAGACCCCCGGCGGCATCGGTGAGGAGGACATCATCACGCTGGTGCTGCCGTATGTCTCTTCGGCCCGCGAGGGTGTGGAACGGCTCGGCGAGCTGCTGGAACGGTACGGCACCTATGAGTCGAACGGCGTGATCATTTCCGACGTGGACGAGATCTGGTATGTCGAGACAATCGGTGGGCATCACTGGATTGCGCGCCGTGTGCCCGACGACTGCTATGCGACGATCCCCAACCAGCTGGGCATCGACGACTTCGACTTCTCCGACGCGTTCGGCGAGCGGCGGTTCTTCATGTGCAGCGCGGACCTGCGCGAATTCATCGATCGGCACCATCTGGGCCGTGCCATGCGGCCCGCGCAGGGTGCCGGTTTCGGCGTCGCCGCCGTGCTGCCGGACCACATCAACCCGCGTGTGGTGTTCGGCACCAGCACCGTCAAGGACCATATCTACAACACGCCGCGCGCCTGGTACATGCAACGTCACCTGAACCCGAGCGAGGATTGGGATTCGCCCGCGGCCCGCTACACGCCGACCTCCGACGACATCCCGTGGTGCCGGGCGCCGGAGAACAAGGTGACGGTCGAGGACATCGACTTTCTGATGTCGTCGCATTTCGAAGGCACGCCTTTTGACCCGTACGGAACGCTCGGTACACCGGAAAGCCGGCATCGCTACCGTCCGATCGGCATCAACCGCACTGGTCACATGGTCGCGATCGAACTGCGGCACGACGTGCCGGCCGCAGCGGCGGCGGTGATGTGGATCGCCTTCGGTTCCGGCCCGTTCACGGCGGTCGCACCTTTTTATGCGAACGTGGACGACACTCCGGCGTATCTGCGCGACACCACGCCCGAGGTCTCCACCGACAACCTGTACTGGACGAACCGTCTGATCGCCGTAATTGCCGACGCGCACTGGTACGAGACGCGCAACGCGATCGAATACTATGGCGAGCAGGTGCGGGCGTTCGGGCGCCGGCTTGTCGAAGAAACGGATGCGGCGCTCGCCGATGCCGAAGCCGGGGACATCCGCGCGGCGCTCATGGCTGCGAACGAGACGATGGCCGGGCGTCTGCAGGATCTGACCCATAAGCTGCTCGATAACGTGCTGTATACGTCGAGCAACCTGATGCGCAACTCGTTCGCCATGTCCGATAGGTGGGTCTGAGGGCTTGCTCCCTTGTCGCAGCGAGCGGTTCTCAATAAGAAAGGTGCGAGTCCGTGTGACGGGGAAAACGAACATGAAAACAGCAGAAAGCCCGGAATTCCGGGCTTTCTACGCAATGTTCGCTTGTTCGAAAATGTGCGGAATCCTCGCACCTTTCTTAATGAGAACCGTTCGCTGCTATCTCATACGTCTGCGCGTGGAAATCACACGTCACGGCGGTGCCGTCGGCGAAGACCGAGCGCTGCACCAGCGGGTCGCCGCCGACAAGGTCATGCCGCACGAGCTCCTGCATGCCGACGCGCCGGTGCAGCCCGGCCACGACCGCACACCGCTCGATGTCGTTCTCGGTACGGGCGCGCAGTGCGGCATTCATATCACCGTCCATGCCGGCATATGCGGCGTCACGGATCAGGTACGGCGCACCGCCGTTGAGCAGCGCGTACAGCATGTAGTCGTCGCCACCGGCCACCCGATCCATCATCCACGGCTGGATCACGCAGTCATGGTAGACGAGGTTGTACAACGGCACCGGGATGCCGTGCCGAGGCGCGTCGGGGGAGCGCATCTGGAAGTCGTACGGCGCGTAATGGCAGAACACCAGGCTCGGCACCGCCCAGTCGGACACCTCCTCGGACGAGGTGAGAATGCCGTGCGCCAGCAGGTATTCGAAGCATTCGGCGCGGCGCTCGTAGCATTCGCGGCGGGTCATGCGGTGCTCGGGATGCGAGCATTCGTCGCCTTCATTGCAGGTGAACACGTCCAGATACGCGCAGTCCAGCGCGATGCCGTGCGTGGCGATCTCACTGAAGTTGCGGCGCACGTAATCCGGCGCAAGCTCGGCGCACAGGTACGTTTGGCGCCCGCCGGCCCACATCGCGTGCTCGGGCATCGTGCCGTCCGCCAGTCGGATCGCATTGCGCGGGTCGAACGTGCGCGCGGCGAAGTAATAGTCGCGGTATTGGTCATGCGTGCCGAACAGGTCTCCCTGCTCATGACAGGCGTCGACCAGCGATTTCATGCCCTTCCAGCCGCCGGCCTCGCGGCATGCGGGCAGATAGTCGGGATGGCCGTTGTCGTAGCCGGGCTGCGCCCAGCCGTCCAGATGCAGGTACAGCCGCCCGGCACCCATTTCGTGCAGCGTGCGCATCTGCCGTTCGCGCTGCGCGAACGTGACGAGCGAATCATTCTTGCCGGGCTGCGCGGGATCATAGAACGACGAGTCCGGCTGAACCTTCGTCTTGATGCCGACATGCACCCATGAACGGCCGAGCAGGTCACGCACCGACGGGTTGCGCGCCGCCTTCTCCGCCAGCGTGCGCAGCCGGCCGCGTTCGTTGACGTAAGCGCGGTACGTCTTGCAGACGGCGGTATGGTCGGCGTGGTCGAGGAGACGATATCGCACGACACGGCGGTAATCCATGCGGCCGAGACTTGGCTCGAACCACATTCCGACGTGCGTGTACGGTCCGCCGGCCGGATGGTCGATGTCATATCCTGCGTTCCACGGCGTCTCGCAGATGGCGATGTACGCATGCCCGTCGCTGCGCAACTGCGCGAACCAGGGCATGTACCCGCCCGCAGTCTCGAACCGCCCGCCGAAGGAGACCGCATCAGTGCCGACCTCGGTAGGCCAGTTATTCGGTATCATCACGCCCTGCTCGTGGGTGATGAGCGTCACGTCATGCGCGTCCGCATGGTCGAAGGACAGCGGCGCAGGCCAAAGCACCCTGTCGATGCGCGGCTCGGCCCCACACTCGCGCAGTGGCACCCATTCGCATAGCACGTCGCCGCTCGACCGCTCGATCCAGATATACGTCTCAAAAGCGTAATCCGCACCCGCGAACCCGGCGAACACGCTGCGCACGCCGACTCCGGTGCCGGTCTCGATCCGCTCATGCGTGACGGTAGCGGCGCCGGCGAACGAGAATGAACGATCCTCGCGCGTCAACTGCGGCTCTATGCCGTCGCAGCCGCTCCAGGTCGCACCGTCGCGGCTGAATGAGAACCGCAGCGTCGTCTCATCGAAGCGCAGCATGGTTCCGGACATGGTGAATTGCATCATGGACGTTCTCCTGATCGGTGATAGAGGGGCGAATATCAGCTGGCAGCCCCGCCGCGCGGCACGTCAGTTGAAGCCGACGACCTTCTCTGCGACGACATAGCCGCGTCGGATCACCCAGCGCCCGACAGACCCACGCAGGTTCAGCGCGCGCGACACCAGCTTGCGCCGCACGTCACGCCCGATGGCCGGCGACGCCTTGTCGATGTCCGCCCACAGTTCGTCCTTGAGACGGTAGTTTGCCTTGTCTTTCGACAGGATCAGGAACACCGACGTGACCGAGCTTTCGATCGCGAGGAAATGAATCATATAACGGTATAGGCCGTCCGGCACGGTTCCCGGTTCGGGAGTGGCCTCCACCATGCGCTGGTTGACGAGCCGCAGCTGCGCGACGCGGCGGATCATCACGTCGGTCTGCACGCTCTGCCCCTCGCGCCCGATGAAGTAGTGGTAGAACGGGATGTCCATGTACAGCATCGATTTGACCCACGGGAACGGCTGGTATGCGTAGATGAAATCGACGTAGAACGTGTGCTCGGGCAGCTGCATGCCGGAGTCGCGCACCACCTGGGTGCGGTAGATCAGCGCGTGCATCAGTATGTATTCGGCGACGCCGAAGCAGCCGAGATCGTCCCAGCCGAGCACGGTGTTGGTCGCCATCGCATGACGGAAGTTCACTGTGTGCTTGACGCGCTTGCCCACCTTGTCGTACACGTAATTGGTGACGATCATGTCGACCGGATCCGTGGCGACGCGCTGCACCCGCAGCGTGCCCATGAGCGTGTCGATGGAGGGCATATCCACCCAGTCGTCGGCGTCCACGACCTTGACATACATGCCGGTTGCGTTGGCGATGCCGGTGTTGACCGCGCCGCCGTGGCCCTTGTTGACCTGGTGGATTGCCCGCACGTTGCCGGGCCAGCGTCGCTCGTACATGTCGGCAAGTTCCGGGGTGCTGTCCGAGGATCCGTCATCGACGATCAACACTTCGATGTCGCTGTTGTCCGTCGCGGAGAGCAGCGACTCCACGCAGCGCTCCAGATACGTTTCCATGTTGTAGGCGGGCACCACGAAGGTGAGTGTTTTCGACGATTGTTCCATAGTTCCTCGTTATACAGGTGTCGCGGGGATGACGTGCGACACGTCGCCTCGGATGTTGCAGCGAGTCTAACCTCTACAAGCAAAGCTATCACTAAGCGGCGTTCAGGCAAGTCCCGTCGTCCGTTCCGCCGTTTTTTGGGCTTCCGGCTTGTGCGCGGTTCTGATGATCAGTCGGCGCTCGCGGGCAGGTATGCCGGTTCGTCCGGTTCGGCGGTCTCGACAGGAGCGTCCGGCTCGTCCGGGGCCGTTGTCTCGCTCCGCTCTTTGTCTCGACGTTCTTTGTCTTCCTTGGCTGCGAGCTGCTTCGCCTTCTGGCTCTCGAACCGCAGGATCGGCTTGGAATCCAGCCGGCTCAGGCCGTGCCATGCGAGGTCGACGACGTATGCGGCGAGCTGCTCCTTGTTGACCTTCGGCCGGTCCGCCCAATATTGACCGGTGAATACGGTCATGCCGACCAGCATCTGCGCATAGTATGGCACGCCCTTGGCGGAGAGTTTCCGGCGTTTGAACGCGGCGGTGAGCAGATCCTCCACGCGCAGGCTGATGTCGCCCAGCAGCGAGTTGAACGATCCGGCCGGGTCGGTGGTCGGCGAGTCGCGCACGAGCACCTGGAAGCCTTCGGAGTTCTCCTCGATATAGGTGAGCAGGGCGAGTGCCGCGCGCTCCACGATCTGGCGGGGGTGCGCCTTGGTGTCGGACAGCGCCTCGATGAGCGCATTGGTCAGCTCGCGCATCTCACGGTCGACGATTACCGCGTACAGTCCCTCCTTGCCGCCGAAATGCTCGTAGACGATCGGCTTGCTGACCTTCGCGTTCGCGGCGATCTCCTCGACACTCACCGCCTCGAACCCCTTGGATGCGAACAACGCTCGCCCCACGCGGATGAGCTGTTCGCGGCGTTGCAGCGCCGTCATTCTTGCAGTATTGGCCATGAGCTCCAGTGTAGTGGTCGCGGTGCCTAGCGCCTATACCCCCCGAAATGTTGTCGGGGGTCTACGTTTTCGCGGTAGGTCGTGCGGCTGAGGAGAGTCGATCATGAAGACGTATGTGGCCCCGTCGATGACGGCGAGCGAGTTCGACAACCATGACATCGTGCCGTGCGTGTCCTGTTTGATACGTGTTTTCGGTGGCGGTCGCGAGTGTTACCACGATGAGGATGGGGCACCATTGCCCGACTTGTTCTATGTTGAATATCATGGGACCGCTGGCAATCCGGTGCCGTCTGGTATGCCGCTTTATGTATTGGTGGCAGATTTGCCTATACCAGTGTCTTCCCCGGTTCGATATGTAGGGACGACTCAGGGGCAGCGTCTGTGCCAGCAGCCCAATTAGTCGTCGACTTGGCTGCAACAACGCGACGTATGTGGTATTCCGGCAGCTGTCCGTTGCGGTTTTTAGGCTGGAGCCATGGATACGAATCTGATTATCGGCATTGTCGCCGCAGTGGTGATTGTCGTCCTGCTTATTGTGTGGGGCGTAGTACGCGGCAAGTCGCGTAAGAACGAAGTCAGCGGCCGGCCGGCGGAAACCGCAACATCGCCGCGCCAGGCGGGTCGTGCGGGTGAAGAACCCGAGACGGTCGCCGCAACAGTTGACAGGCAGCTCCCTGCTCCCGAAACCGAGGGCGAAACCGCCTCCCCTCGAAGTGAGGGAGAGCGTAAGCCGGTCGAACCGACGCAGGCCGCCTCGGCCAAGCCGGCGGCTCCCGCATATGATGTACCGGAAAAATCCGGCTCGCGCATTCAGCGGCTCAAGGCGAAACTTTCCAAGTCCTCGAATCCGTTCGGCAAGGCGTTGTTCAACATCCTCACCAAAGACAACCTCTCCGAATCCGATTGGGAGGACGTCGAGGACACGCTGCTGCTGGCCGACGTCGGTGCCGAAGCAAGCGAGCAGCTAGTCGGCGAATTGCGCCGCGATGCGCGCATCACCGGCAAGGCAAGCCCCGACGAGGTGCGCGCCACGCTGCGCGACAACCTGCTCGACCTGGTCGGCCGCGACACCGACCGCCGTCTGAACGTCGACAAGCCGGACGCGCACAAGCCCGGCGTCATCATCATGGTCGGTGTCAACGGCACCGGCAAGACCACCACGGCCGGCAAACTGGCCCGTCTGTTCGTCTCCGAAGACAAGAAGGTCGTCATGGGCGCGGCCGATACGTTCCGTGCCGCCGCAGCCGACCAGCTCGAAACCTGGGGCGCCCGCGTCAACGTGCCCGTCGTGCGCAGCGACAAGGACGGCGCCGACCCGGCATCGGTCGCGTTCGAGGCGGCGGCCCGCGCCAAGGAGGACGACGCCGACGTGCTCATCATCGACACCGCCGGCCGCCTGCAGAACAAGTCGAACCTGATGGACGAGCTCGGCAAGATTCGCCGTGTCACCGAAAAGAACCTGCCCGTCGACGAAGTGCTGCTCGTGCTCGACGCCACCACCGGCCAGAACGGCATGGCGCAGGCGAAGGTGTTCGCCGAGGCGATCGGCCTCACCGGCGTCGTGCTCTCCAAGCTCGACGGCTCCGCCAAGGGCGGCATTGTCATCTCCGTGCAGAAGGAGCTCGGCGTGCCGGTCAAGCTCGTCGGCCTCGGCGAAGGGCCGGACGATCTCGCGCCCTTCGACCCGGAAGGATTCGTCGACGGCATTCTCGCGTGAGGTTGTTCGCAAACCGTCGGACATGAACCCTGCAAGCCGGCAGTCCACAACGTGGACAGCCGGCTTTTGCATTCCGGAACCGTTGCCTGCGCCGGAATCCGGCCGAAAGCCAAGACCCGCGTCATCGCGCTTTACATGAGCGTAACGTGCCGTAACGTGTTGAAAACTCAGCGAGCGTTGCATATCGTTGTGTTGATTCCCCCCTATCAGGGGATGTCAGATGAAGTGGTAACGACCCGCTTCCCGCGCGGTCAAGATGCGCGGCGGCGGGAACGAACAAGAGAGGAAGGTAACGATGGACTCCGGTAATACCGCATGGATGCTCACATCCGCAGCCTTGGTTTTCCTCATGACGCCTGGCGTGGCGTTCTTCTATGGCGGTATGGTGCGCGCCAAAGCCGTGCTGAACATGCTGATGCTGTCGGCGGCGGCCCTGTCGGTCACCGCGGTCGTATGGACGCTGTGGGGCTGGTCGATCGCATACGCCGGCAGCAGCATCGGCGGCATTTTCGGTGACCCTGCGACCGGGTTCCTGCTGAAGGACACGATGGTGTTCGACGCCGGCACCCGTCAGTACACGGCCGCCGGCCTTGCCGCGAACGGCAACAAGTACCCGAGCAGCGTGGACGTGTCGTTCCAGGTCACGTTCGCGATGATCACCGTGGCGCTGATCTGCGGCGCGATCGCCGAGCGCGTGAAGTACAGCACATGGATGCTGTTCGTGGCGCTGTGGGTCACGTTCGACTACGCGCCGATGGCGCACATGGTGTGGAATAACGGCCTTCTGAGCGCAAAGGGCCCGATCTCCACCGCGATCGGCGCCGCGGCGCATGATTTCGCAGGAGGCACGGTCGTTCACATCAACGCCGCAATGGCGGCCCTTATCATCGTGCTGATCATCGGCAAGCGCAAGGGTTTCGGCACGCAGCCGATTCGCCCGCACAACGTGCCGTTCGTCATGCTGGGCGCGTTCCTGCTGTGGTTCGGCTGGTTCGGCTTCAACGCCGGCTCGGCGTTCGCGGCCAATGGCACCGCTGGCTATGCGTGGATGAGCACGACCGCGGCGACCGCGGCTGCCATGCTCGCCTGGGGCTTCACTGAGAAGATCCGCACCGGTCATTACACGGCTATCGGCGCGGCCTCGGGTATCGTCGCCGGTCTGGTTGCCATCACCCCCGCGGCCGATGTGGTGTCACCGTTGTGGGCCATGGTCATCGGCGCGATCGCCGGCGTTCTGTGCTGCTTCGCATGCGGCCTGAAGTTCAAGCTCGGCTATGACGATTCGCTCGACGTGGTGGGCGTGCATGGTGTCGGAGGTTTGACCGGTACCGTGCTCATCGGCTTCTTCGGCGAGGGCACTGGTCTGCTCGCCGGCGGCGACTGGCGCCAGCTGGCCGTGCAGGTCATCATCGCCCTGTGCGCGATGCTGTACTCCGGCGTGGTGACCGCGATTATCGCGTTCGCGCTGGAGAAGACCATCGGCTGGCGTGTGACCGAAGCCCAGGAGGTCGGCGGCATCGATCTGGCCGATCAGGGCGAACGTGCCTATGATTTTGCTGGTACTGCCAGCTCGGTTCTCAAGGAGGTGAGGTGAGATGAAGCTCATCACTGCCATCATTCAGCCCCATAAGCTCGATGACGTCAAGGAGGCGCTCGCCGCTGCGGGCGTGCACGGTCTGACGGTCTCGGAAGCCAACGGTTACGGCCGCCAGCGTGGCCACACCGAGGTGTACCGCGGGGCGGAATACACGGTCGATCTGATTCCGAAGATTCGCGTCGAGGTGCTGTCCGATGACGCGGACGCGGAGACCCTGGTCGGCGTGATCGTCAAGTCTGCCGGTTCCGGCACGATCGGCGACGGCAAGGTGTGGGTCGCCCCGCTCGATTCCGTGACCCGCGTGCGTACCGGCGAGACCGGCTCCGCCGCGATCTGAAAGCGGCCCGTGGTTCGGCGCTTTCCGCCGGACGCGGGTTATCGGTAAGACAAGTCCCCGCACGCCGTCACCTGACCATGCGGGGACTCTTTATATATATATATCGACATCCTTGCCTCCGGTGGCGGAGGGCAAGGATTGAAATTGCTCCCGCTGGCGGGAGCTGGCTCGCGTAGCGAGACTGAGGGTGGTCTTGTGCACCCGGGTGGGTTTGACCACCTCCCGTCGACTCCACCGACAGCCCCCGCCTGCGGGGCGGAATTTGGTGAAGGTGGTGTGTCTTGAGTTCGGCGGTCGATCATCTCAAGCAACGGTTCATGGACATGAGCCAGCCGGATGCTGACGGCGTGTACCGGGGTGGCTCCGCGAAGCGCCGGGCGCGAACGGAGCTCGCCATGGATTGCCTGCGCCGCCTGTGGAGTGACGCGGTGGCCGCGGTGCCGTTCGACGTGCCGTCCACCGGCATCGGATTCGGCGCGGTCGGGTCGCTCGCACGGGGGCAGATTGGCCCGAGCTCCGACCTGGATCTGGTCATCATCTATGAGCCACATACGATCAACGACCAACAGCTCAATGAGCTGACCAACAAACTGTGGTATCCCCTGTGGGACAGCGGCCTTGACCTCGATCAGTCGGTGCGCACGCGGCAGCAGTGCGAGGCCGTGACCGATTCCGATCTGCCGGCCGCTATGGGGCTGGCTGGATGTCAAGCCGATCGCCGGCGATACGGCGCTGATTTCGGCGACGGCCACGTCGATTCTGGAACGCTGGCGTCGAGCGGTCCGCAAGCGGCTGCCGGAACTGCTGAATTCGGCGCGCAAGCGACTGGACGAGTTCGGACGACTCGCCTACCTGAACCAGCCCGACATCAAGGAGGCGCGAGGCGGTCTGCGCGATTCGGTGCTGGTCTCCGCGTTGACTGTGTCATGGCTTGCCGACCGACCGCACGGCCGGTATGACGACGAGGTCGAGGCGTTGCTGGACGTGCGCGATTGCATTCATCTGGCTGCCGGCAAGGACGCGAATCGGCTGCTCGCCCCATATCAGGCGCAGGTGGCGGCGATGCGGGGTCTTGCCGACCCGACACTGCCGCCGGGGGAGCGGGAGGCGCGTTCCATCGAGGACTTGCAGACCCGGCTCGCCCGCATAGGCCGACAGATCGCGTTCGCGCTGGATTCCACGGCGTCGCGTGCCGAGCATTCGCTGACGCATGAGCGCCCGCGTTTCTCGTTCTTCCAGATGCTGTCGCCGCGCGGTGGAGGCAGGCGAGAGGCCCCGAAGTTCGAACAGGTCGCGCCCGGCGTGGCCAAGCACGAGCAGGAAATCGTGCTGGCTCCGGGCGTGGAACCGGAGCCGGACCGGTATCTGCCGTTGCGCGTGGCCGCGGCGGCTGCCGAGTTCGAGCTGCCGATCAGCCCGGTCACCTTGCAGAACCTGCGGCGCTGCCCGATCCGCGATTCCGTGTGGGATGATGAGTCGCGCCAACTGTTCGTGCGTCTGCTGGCCTCCGGGCCGGCGCTCATGCGCGTGTGGGAGGAACTGGATTTCGTGGATATACCCGGTCGATGGATGCCTGAATGGCTGGGCATACGCAATCGCCCGAGCGCGTCTGCAGCGCACCGGTATACCATCGACCGGCACAGCGTCGAGGTGACGTCACGGCTCGCGCGGGTTTCGGCGGCGCGAGGCGAGCGGTATGACGACCGTCACTACACGGCGCTGCTATTGGCCGGACTGCTGCATGATGTCGGCAAACGTCCGTTCGTGACCGATCACGCGGCAGAGGGCGCCCGTCACGCCGCGGTGATCATGAAGCGCATGGGATTCGACGCGGACATCGCGCGATGGGTGCGCATCCTGGTGCGGGAGCATCTGACGCTCTCTGAGTTCGCGACCGGCAAGAACCCGAACGATCCGGCCGTGGGGGAGTCGCTCGCCCGTTGCGTGGACCGTGATCCGATGCTGCTGGACATGCTGTATGACCTGACCCGCGCCGACGGGTCGTCGCTCGGGGCTACGGCCGGTGAGGAGATATCCAAGCGATACGGGTGGAGCCATTGGCGCGAAAGTCTGGTGCGTGCCATGTACAGCGCCGCCCGTGAGAGTATCCGGGTACAGGTTGAAGGTGGCTATGTCGACGTTGACTTCGGCTGACACGGGATTGCCCGCCGCGTCGAGGGCGCGTACCACGACCAGGTCCTGCGGCATGTATTCCTGACCGCCGACCACATAGGTGTCGTTGCCCTCTCGCACCCAGCTTTCGAACCCGCGACCGGTCAGGCGCGCGCTGAACTGCTTGGCGGCCTTCTCCCGCACGTCGATCATGCTTTGCTTATCTGTGAGTATTCGGATGTCATCTGATTCGGGGCGGAATCTCCTTCCGCGTGGCGTCTCCCATCTTCGGGAGCCGATGCCATTATCATATGATGCTCAGCTGAGGCAAAGGTGATGTCAAGGTGGGTGTTCCGCAGTGCAGCGAGGGCTGTCGCGGGCCGGTCGTTAGAGGGCGGTCTGACCGAGCCATGATTCGCCGCGTATGCGCAGGCCATTGAACAGGCCGCGGCCGCCCATGAGCACGATATTGAACATCGCCCATAGCAGCACGGTCGAGGCCAGGTCGCCGGGCAGCATGGGCGCGGCCGCATCCACGCAGATCGCGGTCAATGCGATATACACCGTTGCGGTCAGTGTGCAGGTAATCGCCAGGTAGCGGAAATCGCGGGCGCCGATCAGTATGCCGTCCAGCGCCATCATCCACCCCTGTAGTGGCAGGAACGCACCCATCGTCACCATGCCGGCGGCGACCAGCAACTGGACGTGCGGGTTGGGCGAGAACAGGCGGCCGACGAACAGGCCGGCCACGGCGAATCCGCAGCCGATAGCGGCTCCGGCCGCCAATCCGGCTCGTCTCGTGGCCCGGGTCAGTCGCAGTGTGCGTGCGCGGTCTCCTGCGCCCATCGCCGCGCCCACCAGGGTCTGACCGGCGATGCCTACCGAATCCAGCATATTCATCGCGAAATTCCAAGACGAGTTCACCGCCTGGAACCCCGCCAGCACTGTCGTTCCCAATCGGGCCGCCGAGGCGACCGTCATCACCATCGCGGCGCGAATGGCGAGTGTGCGGATGAATAGCGGCAGGCCATCCCCTCCGGCGGCGGCGATGCCCGACAGGCGTGGTCGCAGCGCAGCGCCGTCGGCCTTCGCCCATAGCACCGCCGGAACCGTCAGGAACAGTCCCATGAACCATTGTGCGATCATCGTCGCCGCGCCCGATCCGGCGATGCCCCAGCCGAATCCGAACACGAACAGCACATCCAGCATGGTGTTGAGCACGGCACCGCACACCGCGGCCACCAACGTGATGCGTACCTTCTGCAAACCGCGGAAAATGCCGTTCGCCGCGTACACGAGCAGCATGCCAGGGGCGCCGAGTACCACCGCCTGCGTGTACGCCACCGCCTGGTCGAGCGTCTCGCCCGTGCCCCTGAGCGCCACGCACAGCGGCCGGGCCCCTGCGAACAGAGCCGCCGCCAGCACGATGCCGATGCCGAGAGCCAGCCATAGTCCGTCTATGCCGGCCTGCAGCCCCTCTCGGCGGCGGCCCGCACCAAGCAGGTGAGCCACCTGCGCGGTGGTGGAGTAGGCGAGGAAGATGCACAGTCCCACCGCGGTGAGGATGATGGTCGATCCGATTGACAGTCCGGCCAGGGCGGAGACGCCGATGTGCCCGACGATGGCCGTGTCGATGAGCACGAAGGTCGGCTCGGCGATGAGCTGGCCGAATGTGGGGAGGGCCAGCGCGAGTATGCGGCCGTATGCGGCTCGGTTACCGGTGCGGGCCGTGCCGGCGGTCGCAGGATCGGATGATTGTGGGTCAGGGGTGTGCACATGCACACTGTAGCTCATATGGGCGGGCGCGTATGCGGCATCGAAGAGCTGAAAGCGCGGCGGTGAGCCGAATGGGGCGCCGCTTATATCGCATGACGACGTGTTTGGCAAATCGAGTGGGGGCGTTTATGGACTTATCCCCACGTTATGCACAGAGTTATCCCCCTGATGTGGATAACTGCATATGTTATCCCCAGAGTTATCCCCTAAATGTGGATAACTCAACTTTTTTGTCCACATGACGTCACCCGTGCGTGTCGCGCAGGTAAACGCCGGCTGAATATGACTTGCGAGCAAGCCGTGCGTGACAGTGACGAATGTCGCGTCCGCTTACCGCGACATGCCGTCCGAGAGATGGCCCTGTGCATTTTTCGCCAGATATCTTCCACCGGAAAAGCTCCGATATATACTCAAGTCTTATGGCAGCAGAAGAAACGAATTGGGGAGGGCCGCGCCCGCAATCAGGTGGCTCGTATGTGCAGGGCGACGCGGGGTCGCCGGGGCGCGACGCCGTGTTCGACCGCGTGCCTCCGCACGACGACGAGGCGGAGATGGCGGTGCTCGGCGGCATGCTGCTGAGCAAGGACGCCATCGGCGAGGTCAGCCAGATGATCGACATCACCGACTTCTACCAGCCGAAGCACCAGACGATATACGAGGCGATCATCGACCTGTTCTCGAACTCGCAGAACGTCGATGTGGTGATCGTCGCCAACCAGCTGATGAAGGACGGAAACCTCGACAAGGTGGGCGGCGCCGACTATCTGCACACGCTCGTCGCGTTCGTGCCGACCGCCGCAAACGCCACGTACTATGCCGAGATCGTGCATCAGCGGGCGATATTGCGCAACGTGATCGCGGCCGGCACCAAGATCGCGCAGCTCGGCTACTCGGCGGAGGGCTCGCAGGCCGAAGACGTGGTGAACCTCGCGCAGGCCGAGGTCTACGAGATGAGTACCGGACGCGTCAAGCAGGACTACGAGGCCATCGGCCCGGTGGTGCACGATGCGCTCGAACAGCTCGACAAGCTGCAGAACGGCGACCTGAAAACCGGCGTGCCGACGGGTTTCCGCGATATCGACGACGTGACCCAGGGCCTGCAGCCCGGCCAGATGGTGGTCGTGGCAGGGCGCCCCGCCATGGGCAAGTCGACGCTGGGCATCGATTTCGCCCGTGCGGCCGCGCTGCATCACAATATGACGTCGATCGTGTTCTCGCTGGAGATGAGCAAGGTGGAGCTTGCGCAGCGCATCATCTCCGCCGAGACCAACATTCCGCTCGCGGCGATGCGCCGCGCCGACGACATCACCGCCGACTGGTGGAACACGCTCAACAATTTCTGGAACAAGTTGCAGAACGCGCCGCTGTTCATCGATGATTCGCCGAACATGTCGCTGATGGAGATCCGTGCGAAATGCCGCCGTCTCAAGCAGACCAACGACCTCAAGCTCGTCGTTATCGACTACCTGCAGCTGATGTCATCCGGCAAGCAGGTGGAAAGCCGACAGCAGGAGGTCTCGGAGTTCTCGCGAGCGCTGAAGCTGCTCGCCAAGGAGCTGGAAGTGCCGGTCGTGGCGTTGTCCCAGCTGAACCGTGGGCCCGAGATGCGCAACGACAAGAAGCCGCAGCTGTCCGACCTGCGCGAATCCGGCTCGATCGAGCAGGACGCCGACGTGGTGTTGCTGGTTCATCGACCGGATTTCTACGACAAGGAGGACCGGCCCGGCGAGGCGGATATCATCATGGCGAAGCATCGTAACGGTCCGACGGAGACGTTCCATCTGGCGTTTCTGGGCGCATACTCGAAGTTCAAGGACATGCCGCAGGACTACAACAGCGATCAAGGAGTGTGACGATGGGTGAGGAAAACGGATCCCAGCCTCGTGAAACATCGCGTGAAACACGGCGCGAGGCGCTGGGCGGGCAGTCGGATGCGGCGCGTCCATGGACCGCGTTCGCCACGCCGCTGATCGGCAAAGCCGTACGCGGCGCCTCTCGGCTGCTGCGGCACGGCGGCAGCGCGTTCCCCGGCAAGATCGTCGAACAGATCGACCCCGGTTTCCTTGCCCGCACGCTCGCCGACCTGCCGTATGGCGTGGTGCTGGTGTCGGGCACGAACGGCAAGACCACCACGACGCGCATGGTCGCCTCGATGCTGGAGACGCTGGGACTCAAGGTGTTCACCAATCCGACCGGCTCCAACTTCACGCGCGGCGTCGTCTCGGCGCTGCTGACCGAAGTGCCGTTGAGCGGCAGGCTGGACGCCGACGTGGCCGTGCTTGAGCTTGACGAGGCGTATGCGGTGAAATTCGTGCAGCAGGTGAAACCGCGGTTCGCGCTGTTGCTCAACGTGATGCGCGATCAGCTCGACCGGTTCGGCGAGATCGACAACACCGCGCGTCTGCTGGAGCGTGTCGCCGAGGCGACGACGGGCACCGTGGTGCTCAACCGTGAGGATCCGCGAATCGCGCGTTTCGCTTCGGCAGTGCCGGAAGGCACCGGAGTGCGCTATTTCGGGCTGGCGCCCGAACTGCGTCGGTTCTTCCCCTCCGACGACGACATGCAGACCACCGTCGCCGGAGAGGCCGCGAGCGTGGCCGGCAATGGCAGGCCGTCGGCAAATGACCGCGCGCAGCAGGAGCCGGCAGGCACATCGGTTTCGGCTGAGGCCCCCGATGCCGATGGGCGCGAGGCGACGGCCGATGTCACGCTGACCCGTGTCGGCAACCATGAGGCCGATTTCCTGATTGACGGGCGGGCCGTCCATACCGCCGTCAAGCTGGAAGGCGTGTACAACCTGTTCAACGCGGCAGCGGCGCTCGCCACCGTCCGCGCGGTCATGGCGCAGGATATTGCTTCGGCGCAGGTCGCCGAGACCGTCCCCGGCCAGGCCTCGCATGCGTCAGACGCGGCGATATCTGACGAGAGCCCAGTAGACAGCCCAGTAGACCATGACCGGCTTCTGGCGGCGCTCGCCGAGGTGACCCCCGCGTTCGGCCGCGGCGAAACGATTGCGGTCAACGGCAGCGACGTGCAGCTGCTGCTCGTCAAGAACCCGATGGGCTTCAGGCTGTCGCTCGGCTCGTTCCCGCCCGACGGGCATGACACGATGATTGCCATCTGCGACCTGTACGCGGACGGGCGCGACATGAGCTGGCTATGGGATGTCGATTTCACCAGCCTGCGCCCGACTGGCGTCGCGATGGTGTCGGGTACGCGAGCCTGGGACATGGCGTTGCGGCTCGAATACGATCAGGTCAGGGTGGAGCAGACCGGCACGGATCTGGAGGCGGCGGTGCGGCAGTTCGTCACCGCCCGTCCCGGTGTGCCCAAACACATCTACTGCACGTACACGTCGATGCTCCGCGTGCGTGCCGAACTCGCCAAGCTGACCACCATCGCCGATGCCGGCGTCGGGCGATGAACGGCGCGGCGACTGACAGCATGAGCGGGAAAGGTGAACGGATATGGGAAAAGTGATCGACGTGATGTCTCTCTACCCGAAGGACATGAACATCTACGGGGATTCCGGCAACGTGCTGGTGGTTCTGCGCCGGCTGGCACTGTACGGGTATGAGCCGCGCCTGCACGCATACAATCAGGGCGACGAATGGCCCGAGCGCGTGGACATGATCCTCGGTGGCGGCGGTCAGGACACCGGGCAGAAGAAAATCACCGGCGACCTGTTCAAGCGGGCCGGCCGGCTGCGCGACCTGGCCGCGGACGGTACGCCGATGCTGATGATCTGCGGCCTGTTCCAGCTGTTCGGCGAATACTTCGAGACCTCGGAAGGCGAGCGGTTGGACGGCATCAACGTGCTCGGCGCGTACACGGTGGGGCAGAGCCACCGGATGATCGGCAATCTGGTCGAGCACAGCGACGAATTCGGCGACGTGATCGGCTATGAGAACCATTCCGGGCAGACGTTCCTGCGCGAGGGAACGTTGCCGCTGGGGCATGTCGATCATGACGGTACCGGCAACAACGGCGAGGATCATACGGAAGGCGCTCGTGTCGGCAATGTCATCGGCACGTACATGCATGGCTCGCTGCTGCCGAAGAACCCCGCGGTCGCGGATTTCCTGATTCGGGCCGCAGTGACGAGACGGTACGGGGAATTCGAGCCGGACCAGTCCAGCGAGCAGATGTTCGAACTGGCACGGTTGGACGCTCTGGCGGACAAGGCCCGCAAGGTCGCCGCCGCCCGCCCCCGGTGAATTGGACGGTTCCGCGCCCTCGGACTCTGCGATGCTTGACGGGTCGATGAGCAGATTGCCGGGGCGTGGTTTCCATCACGGCGTGGTTTCCATCTCATAGCGGAAACCACGCCACCCCTATCGCGTTATGTGACGGGTGGGGGTAATCTTGGAACCACAAGTAACCAAAGGAGGTATCATGGCTGATTTCGATTTGGGTGAAGGCCTGCGCCGGGTGTTTCTCGCGGGCGTTGGGGCATTGGCCACCGGCGTTGAGCTGGGGCAGCAGAGCTTTGAGAAGAGCCAGCAGATCGTCGACGGTCTGGTGAAGAAGGGCGAGCTCACCGTGGAACAGGGCAAGGCGTTGAACACCGAGCTCAAGCACAAGGCGCAGGAGGCCAAGGAGAAGGCCGAGGAAAAGACTGAGGGCGCCAAGGAGCAGAGCGATGCCGGTGCCGCCGCCGAAGATCCTTCCCCGGCGGAAGGCTCCGCTGCTTAGCATGCCGGAGCAGCACACCATGCCGTCCTATACCGCGGGCGGCCATGCCGGCGACCCACGGCATGATCCGGAACGGGGGAAATCCGCATCGGGGTCGGACGGTTCGGCGAAAGACGGTGTCGTGACGCGACGTGCCGGCAAACGCCGCGAATGGGACGGGTCTCCCACCATCGGGCTGTTCAACAATCATCGCGACACCTTCTCCAGCCGATATCACCTGACGAGGCGCGGGAAAGTCAAGCGCCTCGGACAGATCATGCGCATTGCGAACCAGTTCGACGTGGTGCGCGGCCTCACTCCGGTGAAGATGAGGCTGATGCTGGAGGCACTGGGCCCCACATTCGTCAAGGTCGGGCAGATACTGTCCATGCGGTCGGAGATTCTGCCGCAGTCGTTCTGCGACGAGCTCGCGAAGCTGCGCGCCGATGCCGACCCGATGCCGTATCAGATCGTCGTCGACACGTTGACGCAGGAATATGGCCGCCCCATAGGCGAGGTGTTCGCCCGCATCGATCCGACGCCGCTCGGTTCCGCATCCCTCGCGCAAGTGCATCGCGCCACGCTGGTCACCGGCGAAGACGTCGCCGTGAAGGTGCAGCGGCCTGGCGTGCGCGAGATCATGGCGTTGGATGTGTCCATCATGCGTTCGATCGCCCGGACTGCCACGAAGATGCTGCCCAGTGCGCAGGTGGTGGATCTTGGCGGCGTGGTCGAGGAACTGTGGGATACGTTCGAATCTGAGACGGATTTTCTGGTGGAGGCGCGTAACCTCAGCGAGTTCAAGCGCTTCTGCGAAGCCTATCGGTATATGGACTGCCCGAAACCGTACATGGATCTGTGCACCGAGCACGTGGTCGTCATGGATTACGTCGAGGGCATCGCCGTCTCCCATACCGATCAGCTGATCGAAGCCGGGTATGACCTCAAGGAAATCGGCACCAAGCTGGTCGACAACTATGCGACGCAGGTGCTGGACGACGGTTTCTTCCATGCGGATCCGCACCCCGGCAACATCATCATCTCCGGTGGCCAGATCGTGCTTATCGATCTGGGCATGACCGGGCGGCTCAACAGCCAGGCCCGCAGCGTGCTCCGGGAGATGATCTTCGCCGTCGCCAAACAGGATTCCGCCGCGCTGGCGGACGGTCTGCTGCGTTTCGCGGGCACCGAGTCCAATCCTGAGGATTACCCCGCGCTGCTGGCCGACCTGGACATGGTCGTCAAGGAGTTCGGCACGGTAGACCTGGGCGACCTGGACATAGCGGCGTTCCTGACGTCGCTGACGTCGTTGGCCCAAAGGCACGGCATCGAGGTGCCGGGCACGGTGACGACGGTCGGCAGGGCGTTGGTCACGTTGGAGGGCCTGCTGGATGAATTCATCCCCGACGTGAACATGATTCAGATCATCTCCGACCATATTGCCGGCAGCAAGTCGTTGGATCGAGCGGCGAAAGACGAGATCAAGGCGCTGGGCGTCGAGGGACATCAGGCATTGCACGGCTTGCTGTCCGCGGCGAGCGAGTCCAGGGTCGCGATGCGCATGCTCACCCGAGGCCAGCTGCGCATGAACATGGAGGTCGTTGGTTCCGAGGAACCGATGCGCCTGCTGTCGGACATGGTCAACCGTCTGACGATGGCGTTGATCGTCGTCGGCCTGTTCGTCGGATCGTCGATCGTGTACTACGCGGGCATGAAGCCGATCATCTTCGGCATACCGGTCGTGGGATTCATGGGATATGTGATAGCGTTCATCCTCTCCGTATGGATCGTGTTCGACATCTACTTCAAGGGACGCAGATCAAAGCGCCGGTAGTACTCGACGGAATGATTTGCGCCCCACGGTCCGGTCGGTCTTCAGGCCGGGCAGTTTTACGGGCCGGTCAGTTTTCCAGGAACAGCTGCGGTGCCTTCATGAAGTTGTTGGCGCAGTGTTCCCCGCAGAAGTAATAGGTCGTGCCGTCGTGCTCGCGCGTGATGGCGTCGTTGTTGACGGCGACGGTCATGCCGCACACAGGGTCGGTCGCGGTCTGCGTCGCGTCGTTCATGTCTGCGGAATGCATGTGGTTCATGTGCATGGGTTGCTCCTTGTTCGGCTGATGGTGATGGCCCTCATCGGTGTGATGGCCATCGGCACGGGGACGGTCTCCGGTGTCGAGAATGATGTTGCGCGCGCCGTGTTGGTCGGGCGCTTTCCTGTCGGCGTCTCTTCCGCCTGCGGCGGTGAAGGAGACGGTGTCGGGGCTCAGTGTGACGCGCCGCATGCGGTTCGCGTTCAGCACCAGGCAGACGGAGCTGAGCGCCATCGCCAGGCCTGCGATCATCGGGCTGAGCAGCCAGCCGGTGAAGGGGTACAGCACGCCGGCGGCGATGGGGATGCCAATGATGTTGTAGCCGAAGGCCCAGGCGAGATTCTCCCGGATGTTGCGCATCGTGGCTTGGGATAGGTTGAGGGTTTTCACCACGCCTCGCAGGTCGCCGCTCATGAGGGTCACGTCGGCGGATTGCATGGCGATGTCGGTTCCGGTGCCGATGGCTATGCCCACGTCTGCCTGTGCCAAGGCGGGGGCGTCGTTGATGCCGTCGCCCACCATGGCCACCAGTCCATTGGGGACGTCGGCGATGGCGGGGGCCACCGACGACTGTGCCGCGGCGGCGTCGCGCGATATCTGCAGCTGCCTTATCCAGTAGGCCTTGCCGTCGGGCCTGACCTGAGCGATCACCGTGTCGATGCCGACTTCCGCGGCGACGCGTTCGGCGACCTCCGCCTTGTCTCCCGACAGCATCACCGTGCGGATGCCAGCGGCTCGAAGCGCTGCTATCGCCTCCTTGGAACCCGGCTTGACGCTGTCCTTCGTATAGCTCGGCTTGGCGTAGTCGGCGTCGTCATCGATGGCTCCGACGGTGATCGTCCCGGTCTTGTCGAACACGACGGTTCGGATGTCGCGGGCCTGCTCCAAGGCCCTGGCGGATGTGACCAGCACGCCGTTCGTGGCGCCGAGGCCGGTCGCCGCGGTCACCGATAGCGGCGTGGCCAGTCCGAGCGCGCAAGGACACGCGATGATCAATACGCTGACCGCCGTCACCAGCGCATGGGCTAGTTTGGGTTGCGGCCCGAACGTTATCCATATGGCACCGGTCCACAATGCGGCGATAATCACCGCGGGGACGAACACGCGGGCGATCCTGTCGGCCAGACGCTGCACGGGCGCTTTGGTCGCCTGTGCGCGTGCGACCAGAGCGATGATCTGGGAGAGCACCGTGTCCTCGCCGGTGCGTGTGACCTTCATGACCACATTGCCCTGCTGCATGATGGTCGCCCCCGTCAGGGGCTCTCCGACGCCACGCCGGGCCAGAACGGATTCGCCGGTGATCATGGACTCGTCGACGCTGGCCTCGCCGGCCAACACGACGCCGTCCAGCGGTATGCGCTCGCCGGCGCGGATCACCAGCAGATCGCCGGTCTTCACGCGGTCGATGTCGATGTCTTGGGATTGGGCAGGGTCGAGCCATCCGTCGCCGGATGCCTTGCCGGCGGCCAGATCCTTGGCCAGTGGCGTTCCGACATCGAGGATGTGGGCGACACGTGGGCGCAGCTTGATCAGTGATTGCACGGCCTTTCCGGTGCCCTCACGGGCTTTCGCCTCCAACAGGCGTCCGACCAGAACGAGCGTGATCACTACGCCGACCGACTCGAAGTAGGGCTCTCTCGACCCCTCGGGCATCAGCTCCGAGACGAAGCACAAGGCGATGCTGTACAGGTATGCGGCGGTGGTCCCCAATGCCACCAACGAGTTCATATCCGGAGAACGATGCCACAGTGCCGGCCATCCGACGCGGTGGATCGGCGCCCCGCAGTAGAACATGACCGGGGTGATGAGTATGGCCTGCAGCCAAGGGTTCATCAGCCATGAAGGAACGAGCGAGTGACTGACGAGCATGAGCATCATGGGGACGAACACCGGGAGCGTGAGAACGGTGCCGATGGCCACCAGCATGCCGGTATGGCGAATCTCCTGACGGCGTTCCTCCACCTCCTGCCGCTCGGCCAGCAGCGCGTCCGCGGCGGACATCCTGGGCGTGCCGGCCGGTATGGCGGTCCCGGTCGATGCAGTGCCGTCGTCCGGTTTTGTGGCGGAGTCCGTCTCCCCCTCGACGCGAAGCAACCCATGCACCATGTTCATGCCGCATGCAAAGGGGTAGTCGCCGGCCGGCAGCGGCGGAAGCGACATCTCGGTGGTCTCGTTGCCCGGCAGCATCGTGTCCGTTCCGAGATCGGGGAACACGACATGCGACGTGCATTCGCCGGTCTCCTTCCGATCGAACCTCAGCGTGATCGGAATGCCGGCTTGCATCGTGACGATATCGGGGGAGTACCCACCCCTGACCGTGATGGTCGCCTGTTGAACGCCGTCATGCAGCGTCGCCCGGGCGCCTCCCCTTCTGGGCGCGAAGAAGAATCGCAGGATGCACCATGTCAGCACGGCGGCTATCACCAGTGCCGCCACACCGAGGAAGATGTCGAATTCCATCGCCGCTCCTTTCCCCTTTCTATCATAATCTCGGATATTAACTATACCCTATACCCCTAGAGGGTATATAATGCGTGTTGTCAGGAATATTCGCGCTGGGCGGAAGGTTGGTTATGCAGGGTTACGACGGAGACAAGGCGAAGATCCTCGCGCGGCTGCGGCGTGTCGAGGGGCAGGTCCATGCGGTCGCGCAGATGGTGGAGGATGATGTGTATTGCATCGATGTGCTGACCCAGATCTCCGCCGCGACTTCGGCATTGAAGGCCGTGTCGGTGATGCTGGTTGACGACCATCTGAACCATTGCGTGCGGCAGGCAGCGGCCGAGGGCGGCGAGGTGGCCGACGAGAAACTGTCGGAGGTCGAGAAGGTGATTTCCCGACTGGTTCGCTCATAAGTGCGGCACTCGCTCGTCCGCGGGATGATGTGTAATAATACACATGTTCGATGAAGTGCTTGATGTGGTGATCGTTGCGGTGGTGGCGTTGTTGGGTCTGGCCGCCGGATTCGCGCTGGGCAAAATGCGTGGCCAAGCCTCCGCCCGCATGGCGAAGGCCTCCGAGGTGGACGCGCTGAGGGGATCCTGCGAGGCCATGAAGGACGACAATGCGCGGCTTGCCGCCCAAGTGGCTCAGGCCAAGGCCCAGTCCGAGGGACTTCTGCAGCAATTGTCGTTCGCGAAATCCCAGCTTGCTCAGGCGCAGCAGGCGGAACAGGTGCGGGTGCAACGTGAGCGCGAGCGGGCCGAGGCCGATGGGCTGCGGCGCCGGGAAGAGCAGGAAAAAGCGCTGACAGAGCAGGGCAAGGTGCTGTCGGCGTTGGCTCCTTTGCAGAAGAATCTCGATGAGCTGCAGCAGAAGGTCTCGAACATCGAGGAGGGGCGCAAACACGAGATGGGCGTGCTGGGCGAGCAGCTCAAAGGGCTGGGTGAGCAGCAGGCGAGGCTCGACCGTGAGACGAGCTCGCTCTCGGCGGCATTGCGCAACAACAAGGTCCGCGGCGCTTGGGGAGAGGCGCAACTGCGCAACATTGTGGAGTCCGCCGGTTTGCTGGAGCACGTCGACTTCGATACGCAGGTGGTGATGACTGGCGTCGACGGTAAGACGCTCCGGCCTGACATGATCGTCCATCTGCCGGGAGGCAAGACGATTCCCATCGACGCGAAGGTGCCGTATGCCGATTATCAGCGGGCCTGCATGATTCCGGAAACCGCGGGGCCTGAGGATCTGGAACGGCGTGACGAGCTGCTGCGGTCGCATGCGAAAGCTTTGCGTGAACACGTCAGGGCATTGGGTGATAAGGCGTATTGGAGTGCATGCGACACGGCCCCTGATTTCGTGATCGCGTTCATTCCCAACGAGGCGTTGCTGCAGGCTGCAATGGAGGCCGATCCGACATTGATGGATGACGCCTTCGCCCGCAAGGTCGCATTGACCTCGCCGGTCACCCTGTGGGCCGTGCTGAAATCCGTCGCATACGCTTGGCAGCAGCAGAGCCTCACCGATGACGCCAAGACCCTGTTCGACCTGTCGAGGGAACTGTACGAGCGTTTCGCCGTACTGGGGGAGCGTGCGAACAAACTCGGTACCGCGCTCACCCGCACCGTGACGGCGTACAACCAATTCGCATCATCGTTGGAATCCCGCGTGCTGGTCACCGCGCGCAAACTGCAGAAGCTCGATCAGGCCACGGTCATCGGGTCGGTGAACATCATCGATCCGGACAAATCCGATGTCCGTGAAATCACCGCCCCGGAAACCACCTCCGAATAAAACCAACGCAAGAGCATCCAAAGGAATACCAGCATGACTCGGCCCCCGCCAGCGAGGCAAATACGCAACCGCGCGGATATGCATGGCCATTGCCGGCGGTGACTTGACGGCACGCAACGATATCCTGAGAACCATGAATGAAGAGCAAGGATTCCGCAAGACCGGGACGACCGGAACCGCTGTGGGCACGAACAACATTCCTTCCGACGCATCGCCGAGTCAGACGGATGACTTCTCCATGCTGGAGCCGCGCGAACAGCTCCGACGGCTGATTGCCGCGGAAATGGAAGGCAAGCCGTTCTGCGAGCTCGCCGGCGTCACCTTCGACCATCGCGGGGCGGCTATCGTCGGTCACATTCTTCTGGACACGCTTGAGGAGAACGGCTATTCCATCGATGATTTCGACGCCGTCGGTGCGTTGACCGCCGCGGCCGTTCCACTGGTCGGCGCGATGATTCAGGCGGCGGCATCGCGCGGTGAAGACCTCGACGGATTCGTCATGGACTTCGTATACCCGTCCATCAAAGGCCCGTCCATCAAGGGCAAACGCGTGGTATTGCTGGATTCATGGCTCTCGGAGAAATCCTATGTGCAGACCTCGTCGCTGGTGACACTGCGCAACGGCAATGAACTGAGCCTCGATTTCGGCGTGGTGGAGCATGAAGGCGCGAAAGTGGTTGCCATCGCATCGCTGATCGGCGGCGTCGACATGACCGAACCCGTCATCGAGGTCGTCAACCCCGTGAGCGGTGAACGGCAGGAGCTGCCATTCGTCGAAATCTACCACGAATCCGAACTGCGATAGCCATGCACAAGCCCAACCCCATCTCTCTGGCGGCAAAGGCTTCGGGGGAGCCGGAATTTCGTGAAGTCGGCGTAGGACCATGGACGCAGGAGCACCCCGGTGAGCCACGCCCGGATGACCTTAAATCGCCGAACTACGATCGACGCTACGATACGACGCTGCTGGATGAAGGCGATCGTCGCAACGTGCTCGACCGTTACCGGTACTGGACCGTGAACGCCATTCGCGACGATCTGGACGCGGCCGGTCGCCACGGCTTCGACGTCGCCATCGAAAACTGGACGCACGATTTCAACATCGGTTCCATGGTGCGCACGGCGAATGCGTTCACCGCGAATCGCGTGCACATCGTTGGCCCGCACAAATGGAACCGCAAGGGCTCGCTGATGACCGAGCTGTACCAGCACGTTGAGTATCATCCCAGCATCGACGAACTCGTCACCTGCTGGAAGCTGCGCATCGCGGGAGAAATTGCCGCCGCCCAGGCACAGGCCGCCGCCGCGGCGATGCACGCGCATCAGGCTCACTCCGATGCGAGTGCGCTTCTCTCGGACGATGACAAATCCAACGGATCCCCCCGATTCGCGTCCGCAACGGATCATTCGGGCTATGATGCGGTCGCGCGGGCCGACGCTCGCATCAGGACGCTGGAATCGTCCCGCATCATCGCATTGGATATCATTCCCGGTGCCGTACCGATGGAAACCTACCGTTTTCCGGAACGGTGTCTGATGCTGTTTGGCGCGGAAGGCCCCGGATTGTCGAACAAAGCTCTCGAACTCGCTGATGACGTGGTATACATCTCGCAATTCGGTTCCGTGCGGTCCATCAACGCCGGCGCCGCAGCCGCAGTGGCCATGCACAGCTGGATTGCGCAGCACGGGTGACGCGGGTGTGTATGCTCGAATCATGATAACGATAGAGGCCTTACCAAACGCTTCGGGCGTAAGACCGTGCTTGATAATGCCAGTTTCACCGCCGAAGACGGCAAGGTGACCGGTTTCCTTGGGTCGAACGGCGCCGGGAAGTCCACGACGATGCGGGCCGCCCTCGGCTTGGTCACCCCCAATGCGGGCCGTGCGCTGGTTGACGCAGTGCCGTTCGTCAAGACACCATCGCCGATGACCGCCGTAGGAGCGGTTCTCGACGCCAAATCCGCGCATAAGGGTCGGTCCGCCTACACCCATCTGCGTGGCCTCGCCCTTACCAACGGCATACCGCGATCCCGCGTCGATGAGGTCATCGAATTCACCGGCCTTGCGAGCGTGGAAAAGCGCAATACAGGAGCGTTCTCGCCGGGCAGGGCCGTGCGGTGCTGTTGAGTTCGCGCCTGATGAGCGAGGTCGCATTGACCGCTGACAATCTCGTCATCATCGGTCGCGGCCGCATTCTGGAGACCACGACGGTCGCGGCGTTCGTCGCAGAGCATTCCGCCCATTCGATCCGTGTCGCGACGCCGGAACCCGACAAACTGCACGCGGTGTTCGAAACCGCGCCGCAGGTCACCGTCCGCGAGGTGCCCCGCAATGCCAACGACCCGCAGCAAGGCCGGGTGTTCCGCATTGAAGGTGCCGCATTGGAGCCGACTGCGCGGGCGTTCGCCCAGGCGCAGTACGAGACCCGCGCGATACCGGGGCAGGTGCCGGCCCAATACGGCGAGCCTGCCGCAACCTACACTCAGCCGAACACGCAGGAGGTGCCGCGATGACGCAGCCTCATATCCCGCCGTAGCCTCAGCCCGTGCCGTCGCTCGGCGTGGCGAGACTGGTGCTCCTCGGCCACGAGGTCACGCCGCTGGCTGCCGACGAGTGGAGGATTCCATTGATCGGCCTGCTGGTGTTCAAGAAATCCGACATCAAATGACACCCATTCGGCCATATCGTCGCGCGCTCGGGCACAGCCGCGCGATATGGCCGCTGCCGCAGGGCCGCCGGACGCCGCGCAACATCGTGAGAATGTAATGGTGCGTGTCACATACGGCTCATATAGTTAAGGCCATGCCTACATTCACACGTGAAGAAATCGAGCACCTGGGCGATCTCGCCCGTATCGCGCTCACCGATGAGGAGATCACCCGTCTGCAGGGTGAGCTGAACGTCATCGCGGATTCCATCAACAAGGTGCAGGAGGTCGCCGGCGATGACGTGCCGCCGACCGCCAACCCCGTCCCGCTGGAGGCGTACCTGCGCCCCGACGTCGCCGAAACGCCGCTGACGCAGGAAGAGGCGCTTGCCGGAGGCCCGAAGACCGAAGCCGGCATGTTCGTCGCGCCGCGCATTCTGGGAAGTGAGGAGTGACGATGAGCGACACCACTGAACTCGTCAAGCTGTCCGCGGCCGAAATGGCCGCCAAGGTCAAGACCGGTGAGGTCTCCAGCCGCGAACTGGTCGAGGCCCACCTCGCCGTCATCGACGCCGCCGAACCGTCCATCAAGGCGTTCCTGAAGGTCTCCGCCGATCAGGCGCTCGACCAGGCCGACGCCTTCGACGCCAAGAGCGCCGACGACAAGGCCGCGCTGCCCGAACTGGCCGGTGTGCCGATTGCCATCAAGGATATGATCGTCACCAAGGGCATCGAGACCACCGCCGCCTCGAAGATCCTCGAAGGCTGGGTGCCGCCGTACGACGCCACCGTCATCGAGAAGCTCAAGGCCGCCGGCATGCCGCTGCTCGGCAAGACCAACCTCGACGAATTCGCGCAGGGCTCCTCGACCGAGCACTCCGCCTACCAGACCACGCACAACCCGTGGGACACCGAGCGCGTGCCCGGTGGCTCCGGTGGTGGCTCCGCTTCCGCGGTCGCGGCATTCGAAGCCCCGATCGCCCTCGGCACCGACACCGGTGGCTCGATCCGCCAGCCCGGCGCCCTGACCGGCACCGTGGGCGTCAAGCCCACCTACGGCGGCGTGAGCCGTTTCGGCGCCATCGCCATGGCCTCCTCGCTCGACCAGATCGGCCCGGTCTCCCGCACCGTGCTCGACTCCGCGCTGCTGCAGGAGATCATCGGCGGTCACGACAAGCGTGATTCGACGTCGATTCCCGAAGGCCCGCGTCCGATGGCAGCTGCGGCCCGCGAGGGCCTCAAGCGCGACCTTAAGGGACTCAAGGTCGGCCTGATCAAGGAACTCGGCGGCGACGGCTACCAGCCCGGCGTCGAGGCCCGCTTCAACGAGGCCGTCAAGAAGCTCGAAGAGATGGGCGCCGAGGTCGTCGAGGTCTCCTGCCCGCACTTCGAGTACTCGCTGGGCGCGTACTACATCATCATGCCGTCCGAGGTCAGCTCCAACCTGGCCCGCTACGACGGCATGCGCTACGGCCTGCGCGTGATGCCGCCGACCGGTGTACCGCAGACCGCCGCCAACATGATGGCCTACACCCGTGAGACCGGCTTCGGCGACGAGGTCAAGCGCCGCATCATCCTCGGCACCTACGCGCTGTCCGCCGGCTACTACGACGCCTGGTACGGTTCCGCGCAGAAGGTGCGCACGCTCATCATCCAGGACTTCCACAACGCCTTCGAGAAGGCCGACGTGCTGGTCTCCCCGACCAGCCCGTCCACCGCGTTCAAGTTCGGCGAGAAGATGAACGACCCGCTGGCCATGTACATGAACGACATCGCCACGATTCCGGCGAACCTCGCCGGTGTCCCGGCCATGTCGATTCCGGCCGGCCTGTCCGATGACGGCCTGCCTGTCGGATTCCAGTTCATCGCTCCGCAGCAGCGCGACGAGGTCATGTACAAGCCCGCCGCCGCGCTCGAAGCCGCACTTGAGGAAAGCTGGGGCGGCCCGATCTGGCAGTCCCTGAAGACCCCGTGGTTCGACGGCCTGAACAAGTGACGCATCGGAAGGAAAACAAACATCATGGCTGAAAAACTGATGAAGTACGCCGATGCCACCAAGAAATACGACGTGGTCTTCGGTCTGGAAACGCACGTGGAGCTGTCCACGAACACCAAGCTGTTCTGCCCGGCCCACATCGAGTTCGGCGGCGAGCCGAACACGCAGCTGACCCCGGTCTCCCTCGGTCTGCCCGGCTCCCTGCCGGTCATCAACAAGACCGCGGTCGACTACGCGATCAAGCTGGGTCTGGCCCTGCACTGCGAGATCGCAGAGTGGAGCCAGTTCGCCCGCAAGAACTACTTCTACCCGGACATGCCGCGCGACTACCAGATCTCGCAGTACGACAAGCCCACCAACGGCAACGGCTACCTGGATGTCGAGCTTGAGGACGGCACCGTGTTCCGCGTGCCGATCGAGCGCGCCCACATCGAGGACGACGCCGGCAAGAACACCCACGTGGGCGGTGCCGACGGCCGCATCGAAGGCGCCGACCATTCGCTGGTCGACTACAACCGTGCCGGCGTGCCGCTGATCGAGATCGTCACCAAGCCGATCGAGGGTGCGGGCGACCGCGCTCCGGAGATCGCCGGCGCTTACATGCGCGCTATCCGCGACATCGTGCGTGCGCTGAACATCAGCCACGCCCGCATGGAGCAGGGCAATATGCGCGCCGACGTGAACGTCTCGCTGCGCCCCTCCGCCGACGCCCCGTACGGCACCCGTTCGGAGACCAAGAACGTGAACTCGTTCCGCGGCATCGAGAAAACCATCCAGTACGAGATCCGCCGTCAGGCGGCGCGTCTGGACGACGGCAAGGAGATCCTGCAGGAGACCCGCCACTGGGATGAGGCCACGCAGACCACCGCCGGCGGCCGTCTCAAGTCCGACGCCGATGACTACCGCTACTTCCCGGATCCCGACCTGGTCATGCTCCACATCACCAAGGAGCACATCGAGGAGATGAAGGCCCAGATGCCGGAGATGCCGCGCGAGCGCCGCAACCGTCTCAAGGCCGAATGGGGCCTGAGCGACCTGCAGATGCGCGACATCCTCAACGCCGACGCGCTCGACCTGATCGAGGAGACCGTCAAGGCCGGCGCCAAGGCCGCCGGTGCCCGCAAGTGGTGGCTGGGCGAGCTGAGCCGCGAGGCCAACGCCAAGGGCGTCTCGCTCGAAGAGCTGCCAATCACCCCGGCCGACATCGCCGAGGTCGAGAAGCTCATCGCCGACGGCAAGCTCAACGACAAGCTCGCCAAGCAGACCGTCGAAGGCGTGCTCAAGGGCGAAGGCACCCCGGATGAGGTCGTCAGGAAGCACGACTACAAGATCGTCGAGGACAACGGCGCCATCGAGGCGGCCGTCGACGCGGCGTTCGAGGCCAACCCGGATGTCGTCGAGAAGCTCAAGAGCGGCAACATGAAGCCGATGGGTGTCATCATCGGAGCCGTGATGAAGGCCACGCGCGGCCAGGCCGACGCGAAGGCTGTCACCAAGGTCGTGATGGGCAAGATCAAGGGCTGACGCCCCGCGGGTTCGCCGGAATCCCGAGACCCTGAAATTCCGGTTTGCAGAACGGCCCTTGGCCGCGGTGCTGAACCGCGTGTCGAGGGCCGTTCGTCATGCCGCAGGCGCTCCCACGGCCGGCAGACACGTGGGCAACTCCTTCACAGCAAACGGTCAGTCGGGTAGGATATCTTCTGTACCGACTTCTACCAGCGTCAGTTGAGGAATAACGAATGTCTGAAAATGCCGCATTACCGCTCGATCAGGACGTATCCCGTGAGCTGCCCTCGCAGATCACCATACCGCCGATCAAGGGGGAGATGGTGCACCTGCGCCCGGCCAGCGTCGACGACCTGCCGCGCATGGATGAGCTGGACGCCTACTATGGCGCCTCCAAGATCACCGGCAAGGACGCTCAGGCGGAACGCGCCGTCGTACACACGTGGGTGAGACGCTCGGTGGCGTGGGCGAACGGGCAGAAGCCCGACGAGTCGGGCGTAGGCGATCCGGAGTCCCGCCGCACCATCGCATGGGCGGTACTGACCGACGCCGACCATGACGAGGACGGCGAAATCGACGCGCAGTTGACAGACAACGTCATCGGCATGATTTTCCTGATCGACATCGATGGCTGGTCGCGCTCCGCCCGCATCCAGGTGGTGCTGGGCCGTGACTACCGCGGGCGCGGCTACTCGCGCGACCTGATGCCGCGAGTCATGACGTACGGTTTCGCGCCCGAACCGGCCGGCCTGGGCATGCACCGCATCTGGGTGGCGGTGCCCGAGCAGAACTCGCGTTCGTGCTCCGTCTACCAGTCGCTCGGCTTCGAGCCGTCCGGCGCCTCGCGCGACGCTCTGTGGGATGCGGAGAACAACAAATACCAGGATCTGATTGTCATGGACACGCTGGTGGACGAGTATGATCCCATCCGCTCTCTCGACGCGTTCGGCATGCACGTGATTGAGGACAATCCCGGTGTGCAGGAGGCGATGAGCGCCCGTGAGCACTCGATCGCCATCAGGAAGAACATCGCCGCGCAGGCCGAGCCCGCGCCGGAGCCCGCCGCGGTCGAGGAGAGCGCGGATGCCGAACAGGCGCCCCGAATCGAGAAAGTCGCCGCAGCCCGAGTGCCGGAAGCGCACAATGACGATGAATTGGCCGCGCCGGGTGAGGGAAGCACCTGGCCGTATGGGCAGAGCGAACGCAAACCTTCGAAGGAAGCTTGGTGGCGTATCCTCGGACGTGGCCGTAAACGTGATATGGAGGATGACGAATGAGTGCCGAGGATCTTGACAATTACGAAACCGACGCGGAACTCACCCTGTACAAGGAGTATCGCGACGTCATCAAGCTGTTCACCTACGTGGTGGAGACCGAACGGCGTTTTTATCTGGCGAACAAGGTCGATTTCAACGTGCGTTCCGCCGGTCAGGACGTGTATTTCGACGTGCAGCTCACCGACGCATGGGTGTGGGATGTGTACCGGTCGTCGCGTTTCGTCAAGAACGTGCGCATCGTCACGTTCAAGGACGTGAATGTCGAGGAAGTGCAGAAATCCGATATCGACATCCCCGACGATATGAATTGAGGCGCTGACGGTCGGACCGGCTGATTGCAGGCCGACTGCGGTCGGCCGTCCGCCGTCATTTGCCGGTGCCGTGTGCGCCCCAAACCGGCACGTCGCCGTTTCCCGCTCTCGTTTTCGTTGCGATACGCGGCTTCTCGTGTATGGCGACGGAAGGTTTTTGTAAGCAAAACAACAAAATCGGCGTGCGTTTCCAGCGGTTCATATATACTGTCTCTGATTCAGCGATAAGGAGACCTCACGTGACGCAGAAGCAATCCGTGGTGATCATCGGCGGCGGCCCGGCTGGCCTGACCGCAGCATGGGAGTTCGTCAACAACGGCGGCTCCGACACATACGATGTGACCGTACTCGAAGAAACGCAGGAGTTCGGCGGCATTTCGCGTACCGTCAAGCACAACGGCAACCGCATGGATATCGGCGGTCACCGCTTCTTCTCCAAGGACGACCGGATCATGGACTGGTGGAAGGACGTGCTGCCGCTGCAGGGCGCCCCCAGCTATGACGACAAGAAACTCGGCCGTGAGCACGACATGGAGCCGGGCGGTCCCGACCCCGAAACCACCGACCAGGTGATGCTCAAGCGCCACCGCGTCTCCCGCATCTACTGGAACCGCCGGTTCTTCGACTACCCGATCTCCCTGTCCGCCAACACCTTCAAGGCGATGGGCTTCAAGCTCACCATGGTCGCGGGTTTCAGCTACCTCAAGTCCATGTTCCATAAGCTGCCGGAGACCAGTCTGGAGAACTTCTACATCAACCGGTTCGGCCGCAAGCTCTACTCCATGTTCTTCGAGGGCTACACCGAGAAGCTGTGGGGGCGTCATCCCTCGCAGATCTCCGCCGATTGGGGTGCCCAGCGCGTCAAGGGCCTCAGCATCCTCGGCGTTCTCAAGAACGCCTTCCGCAAGCTCAGCCCCAAGAAGCGCAAGGGTGAGGTCGAAACGTCGCTCATCGAGGAGTTCTGGTACCCCAAGCTCGGCCCCGGCCAGCTCTGGGAGACCGTGGAACGCCGGTGCGTCGACGCCGGTGCCACCGTCATCACCGATGCCAAGGTCGTCGAGATTCGTCAGGCACAGGGCCGTATCGAATCCGTGGTCTACGAGTCCTCGGACGGCAAGCGCACCGAACTGCACGCCGACCAGTTCATCTCGTCCATGCCCGTCAAGGACCTCGTCAACGCCATCGATGCGGCGTCTCATGACGATGACGCCGAAGCGTCTTCGGCGCCTGTCCCGCAGGACATGACCCACATCGCCAACGGCCTGCCCTACCGTGATTTCGTCACCGTCGGACTGCTCGTCAAGCACATGCGCCTCAAGAACACCACCGACATCCCCACGCTCGGCAACCCGCCCATCGTGCCCGATTGCTGGATCTACGTGCAGGATCCCGGTTACAAGGTCGGTCGTCTCCAGATCTTCAACAACTGGAGCCCCTACCTTGTCAAGGATGTCGACGATACCGTCTGGATCGGCCTCGAATACTTCTGCAACGAGGGTGACGATTTCTGGAACATGACCGACGTCGAGGCCACCAAGTTCGCCATTTCCGAACTGACCCGCATGCGTGTCATCAACGGCCCGCAGGATGTCCTCGACTCCCATCGCGAACGTGTCAAAAAGGCGTATCCCGCCTACTTCGACACCTATGCCCAGATGTCCGAACTCGTCGAATACCTCGACTCCTTCGGCAACCTTTACTGCGTCGGCCGCAACGGCCAGCACCGCTACAACAACATGGACCACTCCATGGCCACCGCCATCGAGGCCGTCGCCAACATCAAGTCCGGCAAGACCTCGAAGCAGAACGTGTGGTCCGTGAACACGGATAAGTCCTACCACGAACAAAAGTAACCCACACCAGATATCGCCCCCGCCAGCGGGGGCATTTGTTTATGTCTGCGACTCGGCGTCCGTTTTTGCATTGGTCTCCAGCCCGTTATACAGTATGGAAAGTCCGAAACGCATGGAGTGCGTCGGACGTTCAAAGCGGCAAGACCGCAATCATTCTTAGTGCAGGGACCGGTGCAATACGGTCTGCTAAGGAAAGGCAAACGAGTGGCAACTAGCCAGAATCTTGAAGGTATGAAGCTGATCGAGCTCAAGGAGCTCGCCAAGCAAATGGGTCTGCGCGGTACGTCGACGATGCGCAAGCCGGAATTGGTCGCCACCCTGCAGGCTGCACGATCAGGCGGCGAGGCGCCGGCGGGCGTTACCGTGCGACCGGTGAAGGGCGCCGCAAGCAAGCCGACCCAGCAGACGCAGCCCGCTGCACAGGCCGCGCAGACTCCGGAACAGGCTCCCAAGGCGGAGCCCAAGGGAAGTGCACCGGTGTCAGCGGCGGATGATGCGGTGGCCGGACTGGTCGCGTCTCTGCCCGAGCCCGATGCAGCCTCGACCCGCACGCCGCGTATCTCCCGCCAGAAGGCCGCCGAATCCGACAGCAAGGACGACCGCGCCGCGGCTCCTCGCCGTCGCACCCGCGACGATGCAAAGGCGGGCCAGGTGGCTGCCGATCTGTTTGATGAACTTGACATCGCGCCGGCGGACGATCAGCCGCGTCATCGCGATGATGCGGCTGATTCCGGCATGATGCGTCGTCGTCGCCGTACCATCGAACCGCGCGAGCGCGACCAGCAGAACGACACCGTCCGCGACCTCGACGATATTCTCGCCACGCTTCCGGTACAGAACGCCAATGCGGACGCCGCCCGCGGCACCCGTGGTGACCGTGATAATCGAGATGACGACGAGCGCGAATTCACCCGCCGCAACCGTAGCGACCGCGCTGACCGTTCCGACCGCGGCGATCGCGGCGGCGATCGCGGCGACCGCGGCGGCGATCGCAATGACCGTGGCGACCGCGGTAACGACCGTCGCCAGCGCCGCATGCGCGGCCGCGACCGTGGCGGCCGCGACTACGATGATCGCGACACCCGCGAAGTGCGCATCTCCGACCATCAGGACAACGGCGGCGACGATCTCGTGCCGGTCGCCGGCATCGTCGACGTGCTCGACTCCTACGCCTTCGTGCGCACTTCCGGCTACCTGCCCGGCCCGAATGACGTGTACATCTCGATGGGTCAGGTCAAGAAGTACGGCCTGCGCAAGGGCGACGCCGTGACCGGATCCATCCGCGCGCCGCGCGAGGGCGACCGCCGCAACCAGCGCCAGAAGTTCGTGCCGCTGCAGTCCGTCGACACCATCAACGGCATGAGCGTCGAAGAGGCGGCCAACCGCCCGCAGTTCGCCAAGCTCACCCCGCTGTACCCGCAGGAGCGCCTCAAGCAGGAGACCACGCCGAACAAGCTCACCGGCCGCATCATGGACATCGTTTCCCCGATCGGCAAGGGCCAGCGCGGCCTGATCGTCTCCCCGCCGAAGGCCGGCAAGACGATCACGCTGCAGAACATCGCCAACGCGATCACCACGAACAACCCCGAAGTGCACCTGATGGTCGTGCTGGTGGACGAACGCCCCGAAGAAGTCACCGACATGGAGCGCACCGTGGCCGGCGAGGTCATCTCCTCGACCTTCGACCGCCCGGCCTCCGACCACACCACCGTCGCCGAGCTCGCCATCGAGCGCGCCAAGCGACTCGTGGAGCTCGGTCAGGACGTGGTGGTGTTGCTTGACTCGATGACCCGTCTCGCCCGCGCCTACAACATCGCCGCGCCGGCCTCCGGCCGCATCCTGTCCGGTGGCGTGGACGCCCAGGCGCTCTACCCGCCGAAGAAGTTCTTCGGCGCCGCCCGCAACATCGAAAACGGCGGCTCGCTGACCATCATCTCCTCCGCGCTGGTGGAGACCGGCTCCAAGATGGACGAGGTGATCTTCGAGGAGTTCAAGGGCACCGGCAACATGGAACTGCGTCTGAGCCGCGAGCTGGCCGACAAGCGCCTGTTCCCGGCCATCGACGTGAACGCCTCCGGCACCCGCCGCGAAGAGCTCATCACCTCGCCGCAGGAACTGCCGATTATCTATCGTCTGCGCCGTCTGCTCGGCGGCATGGAGCCCGAGCAGGCATACCAGACGCTGGTGCCGCGCCTGAAGAAGACCGCGACGAACCGCGATTTCCTCGCCGCCATTATCCAGCAGAGCAACAGCAACCCGGTCAACGGCAACTGATCCGGCTGCCGTCTGCCGGGCTCCGGCACGACGGCCTGAACGAGAGGAGCCCCACTTCGGCATTGAAGCGGGGCTCCCGTCTATATCCGGCCTGCTTTCAGGCCATGATCTGCAGATGATGGTATCCGGGCGTATGGCGGCCCAGCGCGGGGTTGACGTGACGTTCGGCGAACACGCGCATCCGTCGCACGCCCTCGCGCAGCTCACGCCCGTCCCCGGCGTAGGAAAGCCTCACGAATCCGGCCCCCTCACTGCCGAAGGCCGTTCCCGGCACCACGGCGACGTGCTCCTCGTCCAGCAGCATACGGCTGAACCTGTCGCAATCCATGCCGCAGGCTCGCACGTCCACGAACGCGTAGAACGCGCCCTGCGGCTCGATCAGGCGCAGCGCGGTGCAGCCGTCGAGCTCGTCCAGTACGATCTGCCGCTTGGCGCAGTATTCCTCGCGCATGGCCGTGACATGCTCCTGCGGGCCGGTCAACGCGGCCACGGCGGCATATTGCGCCGTCGAGTTGACCGATGAGTGCATCAGCTCGGCGAGCTTGCTGGTCTGTTCAATCAGCGGCTCGGGGCCGAGCAGGTAGCCGATACGCCAGCCGGTCATGGCGAAGGTCTTGGACAGGCTTTCGACGACGACCGTGCGCTCGTGCATGCCGTCGATGGCGGCGATGGAGGGCGCGATTGACGCGGAGCCGTCGAAGACGAACGGGTGATACACCTCGTCGGAGATCACCCAGATGTCATGCCGGATGCAGACGTCGGCGATGCGCTCCAGCTCGGATAGCGGCGTGACGGCTCCGGACGGGTTGCCGGGGGAGTTGAGAAGAACGGCCTTCGTGCGCGGCGTGATTGCTGCTTCGATATCGTCGGCGTTCAGCCGCATCTGGTGTTCCGGTTTGAGCGCGACGGGCACCGGCACTCCGCCGCACATCAGGGCCTCCGCATCGTACGAGGTGAAGTACGGCGACGGAAGGATCACTTCGTCGCCGGCGTCAAGCAGCGCCTTCATCGCCAGGAACAGACCGATGGTCGCGCCGTCGACCGCCTGTATCTCGGTGTCGACGTCGTAGCGCAGCCCCTTCACCTTTTCGGAGTATGCCGCCACGGCCTCGCGGAACGGCTCGATGCCGAGCACGTTCGTGTATGTGGTGTGTCCTTCGCGGATCGATCGGCATGCGGCTTCCACGATATGCGGCGCCGCGGTGGCGCTGGGTTCGCCCACGCACAGCGAGATTGCGTCAGGCACGTGCTCGACCCGGTCGAATACGTCCCGGATGCCGGAACGGGGGACGCTGAGCGAGTGCTGCGAAAGTGCGGGCATGGACATGGTGTCACCTTTCAATCATGAACAAGAATATAAAATATACAGTAGTACATTGAAAAACAGTAATTATTACTATATAATTCGTAAATAACAGTAAGAAATCAATGGAGTAATACTGGATTGACATCGCGATAAGCTGTCATCAGACAAGTTCGCGCCGGAACCGCTCCACATGCAGGTTGCGGCGAACCGTATGACCCGGGAGGACGTGATGGCACAGGCGAATACGCGCAATGACGAGGAACCGGACGCGGCATCGCGCAAGGTGGAGATCAGGCCGGAGGGCTCCGCCATGCTCGACGCCACGGACGAGTCCATCCTCGATGCGTTGGAGGAGGACGGGCGGGCCACGCTGGCTCAGCTGTCCCGGCTGTCCGGCCTGTCGGTGTCCGCGGTGCAGTCCCGCGTGCAGAAGCTGGAGAAGCGAGGAATCATCAAGGGGTATCGCGCGGTGCTCGACTTTGAGCTGCGCGGTCTGCCGATCAGCGCGTTCGTGTCCGTCACGCCGCTGGACTACTCGCAGGAGGCCGATATCCCCGGCAAGCTGCATGAGCTGGAAGGCGTGGTGTCCTGCTACTCCATAGCCGGCGCGCCCAGCTTCATGCTGGTGGTTCGCGTGTCGTCACCCAGCAAACTGGAGGAGCTGCTGAACCGCATCCATCGGACGGTGCCGGTCAGCACCGAAAGCACGGTGATCCTGCAGACGTATTTCTGACGGATGCCATTCGCCGTAGGCGTTAGACATCCCGGCCGGCATTGACCATATCGTTCCATCGTTGAGGAATAGCCGACGGCCCGGGTTCGGCCCACGCGCTATGGTAGGCAGTATGAGTGAACCCGAGAACAGCGATTGGGCGAAGCCGTCATCCCGCGAGGTGGGAGGCGGCGGATCCGAAACCGTCATCGACGCCGACACCGCACGGCATGATCCGCAGACCGCGGTCACCGTGGCCAAGATCAAGGCGCTCAGGCAGTCCATCGACAATGTGGACACGGCCATCGTCTCCTTGCTCGCGGAGCGGTTCAAGTACACGTCCCAGGTGGGTGTACTCAAGGCGCGGGCCGGATTCGCGCCGGCGGATTACAAGCGCGAGGACTACCAGATCGAACGGCTGCACCGCATCGCCATCGACGCCGGGCTCGATCCCGACATCGCGGAAATGTACCGGGAATTCGTGGTGGCCGAGGCCAAGAAGCGGCATCAGCGCATCGCCGACGCGGGAGGGGATCCCGGCGTGCTCGACGTGTTCGCCTGATCGGCGGAGATTTGCCGCTCTGCCCGCATCGTCGGTGGCGTGCATATGCATGCCTGTATTCGGCATGCGGGCCGCGTGATGATGAATGAAAGGGGGAGCGACGATGGCGCATATGACCGGGGTGATGACGCGAAGCCTGGCGGCTGCCGCCACGCTGGCCCTGACTCTGGCCCCTTCGGCGGGCGGGCCGGTCACGGCCGGTGCCAATCCGGCCGAAGGAGATGCCGGGTATTCCAAGACGCAGAATGTCATGTCTCTCGCCAACTCGGACGGGGTTCCGGGACGCCTGTACGTCACCAACCAGTTCACGGTCTCCCGCGGCGGCGACATCGTCGACTACGTGGCCGGCAACAGCGGTGACGGTTCCATGCTCGCGGCGGAATACAAGGCTGTGGAAACCGGCAAGACCACACAGGAGCGGGTGAAGGCCGGGCAACGCGTGTTGCCGTGGTCGGTCAGCATCGCCTACGGCCTGAACGGCCCGCAGGTGAAGCCGTCCCAGATCGCCGGTGCCAGCGGACTGGTCGATATCCGTATCACCGTGGAGCCCAATGCGGCCGTGTCCAACGGCTACGCGGAGAACAGCATTCCCGTGGTGGCGTTCACCGTACCGTCTTCCGTCTCCGACGATATCACCGTCGGAGACGGCATGACGCTGACGATGCAAGGATCCGACATGCTTGTCAGCGGCGTCGGGGAGCCCGGCAAACGCACGGTGTTCGACTGCTATATGAACGCGAAGAACTTCTCGATGAGCCAACTGGCGTTCGTGACCGTGCAGGCCGATGACACGGCGTCGTTCGTCGACGAGGTCACGGCTGTCTCCGACCGTGCTGACGCACTGGTCAACACGCTGGTCGTCACCGGTTCCGCGTCGGACCGCAAACTAATCGAACAGCTGACCGCCATGCGCGATCGCGAGCAGAAGCTCGGCGAGAAGGCGATCAAGGAGAAAACCGCAGCGCACAAGGCTGCGTTCTCGTCGTATATGGCGCATTACGTGGGGTCGTACACGACCCATCTGTCCGGCAGCATCGGCTCATCCACGCAGATGCAGGCGCTGATCGGCACAGCCGGCGAACTGACCGGCGACACCCCGATGGCGCAGGCGGTCACCGACCTCGCCAACGCGGTCAACGCGGTCAGTGCCGCGCATGAGCACGACGGCGCAGTACATGCCATAGACGACCTGATTCAGCGCATCCGTCAGCGCGGCACGTCGGGACTCGCCGATGAGATCAGCCAGACCATGGCCCAGGAGTCCACCGAGGGCGCAACGGCGTACAAGGCCGGGCAGAGCCAGCTGTCCAACGCGATGATCCCCTATTCGATGGCCTACACCGACGTGTACACCAAGCATCTGAGCGAGCTGACCGGAGGCACGTCGGCGGGAGCCGCGCGGTATCAGCAACAGGCGATTGACGCCGCCAACGAGGAGTTCTCCACCAGCGCCGACCTTCAGGACGACAATCAGAAAGTGCAGTCGGCGATGGACGCCTTGGCGGCGGCATCCGAACATACGGGCGCGGCGAACGCATTGCAGCAGATCAGCATACAGTTCGCCGGCGCACTGACCAGCACCGCCTCCACCGGCGATGCGCAAGGCGGCGATGCGGCTGCGGACCGGGTGCGTTACGGCTGGGCCGGTTCCGACACGACGTCGATGGCGGCGAAGGCCGAGCGCAAGCGGCTGGCCGCCGTCAGCAAGCAGGAGCGTGAGGAGGCCGAGCGCAAGGCGCAGGCGTTGGTCAGTGGCAAGACCGATGACGACTCGCAGTCAGGCATGAGTATCGGCGATGTGATGGGCAATGCCAGCGGCCTGGGCATGCTCGGCGGCGCCGTCAAGAGCGACGGCAAGGGCGGCAACAAGGATAGCGGCGACGGCAAGGATGGAAACGCCAGCGGCAGCGGCTCGTCTTCGGCGACGGGCACGGCATCCGGTTCGAAGTCGGCGTCGGTTCCGAAGTTCTCGCCAGTATACGGCATCGCCGGCATGAACCCCAGATCGCCGTTGCAGAGCACGTCGTCTGAGCTCATCGACGAGACAGTGGCGATTGGTGACGTCTCCGACATGCTGGTTCAGGCCGCGCAATCGTTGGCCGGCGGCGGCGGCAGCAGCGCGGCCGTTGACGGCAAACCGGTCGCGCGTCTCGCTGCCGCGTTGAGACGGTTGTCGTGCGACGGTGCCAACGCATACTCCGACCACTGCATCGCCGACGGGCGGCACAGTTACGACGTGCTATCCGACTGGAACCGGCATACCGAGGATCTGCGTCTGCTGATCATCATGCCAGCCGTGTGACGGGTGCGCGGCATACGGCGCACGGCCGGCATGCCGCCGTCACGATGCCGTGGATGCAAAACGGCCCCCTCGTGGATCCGAGGGGGCCGTTTCCGTTCGTGAGAAGCAGGTTACTTCTTGGCCTTCTTCGCCGGCGGCTCACCGAGCTCGCTGGCATCGATGACGACGGTATCGTCGCCCTCGCCTTCGGCCGCGGCCTCCTCGGCGTGCTTTTCGGCGAGATCGAACTTGCCGATCACGCGGCCGGCCTGCGCCACGTCGTCCAGAGCGGACTTGATGGCGTCGATGCCGTCCTTGACGGCGGCCAGCGTCACCGACAGGATCGGGGTCTTCATCGAGACCTTGGCCTCGGACTTGATCTTGCGCAGCTGCTCGACGGCCTTGCCGGCCCAAGCCAGCGTCTCCGGGGAGGCACCGGTGGCTGCTGCGGCATAGATGTCGGCCTTCGGCCAGGCGGCGCGGTGCACGGACCCCTCGCCGGTGTGCATCCAGCTCCACACCTCTTCGGTGGCGAACGGCAGGTACGGGGCCAGCAGGCGCGCGAAGGCGTCCAGGCCTAGGCCCAGCGTCGTGCGCGCGGACTTCACGGCCGCGTCGCTCGGCACCTTGCCGTGCGCGTCGGCAGTGCCGTACGCGCGGTTCTTGACCAGTTCGATGTAGTCGTCGCAGAACTGCCAGAAGAAGCTCTCGATGACTTCCAGCGCCTTGGAATGCTCGTAGGCGTTCAGCGCGTCGGTGGCCTGGCGGATCACCAGCGCCAGCTTCGCCATCACGGCGCGGTCGAGCGGCTCGGTCACGTCGGCCGGGTTCCAGACGGCGTCGGCCGTCTCGCCCACATGATGGTTCTCGTCCTCGCGACCGATGGCCAGCGCGAACTTCGAGGCGTTGAGCAGCTTGATCGCAAGACGGCGGCCGATCTTCATCTGGCCTTCGTCATACGTGGCGTCGAGGCCGAGACGGGCCGCGGCGGCCCAGTAGCGCACCGCGTCGGCGCCGAACTGCTCGATCGGCTTGTTCGGCACGACGACGTTGCCCTTGGACTTCGACATCTTCTTGTGGTCGGGGTCCAGGATCCAGCCCGACAGCGTGGCGTGCGCCCACGGCAGGCACTTGTTCTCCAGATGGGCGCGATCCACGGTCGAGAACAGCCAGGTGCGGATGATGTCCTGACCCTGCGGACGCAGATCCATCGGGAACGTGGCCTTGAACAGCGCCTTGGAAGCCTCGTCCGGCTCCTCCCAGCGGGTCACGATCTGCGGGGTGAGCGAGGACGTCGCCCACGTGTCCATGATGTCCGGCTCGGCGGTGAAGCCGCCGGGCACATCGCGCTGGGACTCGTCGTAGCCTTCCGGCACGTCATTGGTCGGGTCGATCGGCAGACGGTCCTCGCTCGGAGTGATCGGATGATCGTAATCCGGCTCACCGGAAGCCTTGACCGGGTACCACAGCGGGAACGGCACGCCGAAGAAGCGCTGGCGGGAGATCAGCCAGTCGCCGTTGAGGCCATGCACCCAGTTCTCGTAGCGCACGCGCATGAAATCGGGGTGGAAGTTGAGCTCCTTGCCGCGCTCGATCAGCTCGGCGTTCAGTTTGGCGTCGGTGCCGCCGTTCTTCAGGTACCACTGACGGGAGGTGACGATCTCCAGCGGCTTGTCGCCCTTCTCGTAGAAGTTCGTCATACGCTTGGTCGGGGTCGGCTCGCCGTCCAGGTCGCCGGCCTCGCGCAGCGCGTCGACGATGATCTTGCGGGCGGAGAACGTGGTCTTGCCGGCGGTCGCGGCGAACATCTCACGGCCGGCCGGGTCGGTGATCCAATCCGGGGTGTCCATGACGATGCGGCCGTTGCGCTGGATGATCGGGCGGGTCGGCAGCTTCAGGTCGCGCCACCACTCGACATCGGTCACGTCACCGAAGGTGCAGCACATCGCGATGCCGGCGCCCTTATCCATCTCGGCGGCCGGGTGCGCGAGAATCGGCACCTTGACCTTGAACAGCGGGGAGTACACGGACTGGCCGAAATACTGCTTGTAACGCTCGTCGTTCGGGTTCGCGATCAGCGAGGTGCAGGCCGCGAGCAGCTCGGGACGGGTGGTCTCGATGTAGATCGGCGTGCCGTCTTCGAAACGGAAGGCGACCTTGTGGTAGAAGCCGGGGTATTCGCGGCTTTCCAGCTCGGCCTGGGCCACGGCGGTCTGGAACGTCACGTCCCACAGGCCGGGCGCGTCCTGCTGATACGCCTCGCCGCGCGCGAGGTTGCGCAGGAACGCCTTCTGCGCCACGCGCTGCGGGTGCTCGCCGATGGTGTGGTAGGTCTGCGACCAGTCGATCGACAGGCCGAGGGAACGCCATAGCGCCTCGAACTGCTTCTCGTCCTGGGCGGTGAGCTTCTCGCACAGCTCGATGAAGTTCTTGCGCGAGACCGGCACCTGATCCTTGGCGTCGATCTTCTTGCCGTCGGTGCCCTCGAACGGCGGCTTGAAATCAGGATCGTACTTGAGCGACGTGTCCACGCGCACGCCGTAGTAGTTCTGCACGCGGCGCTCGGTGGGCAGGCCGTTGTCGTCCCAGCCCATCGGATAGAACACGTCATAGCCTTGCATGCGCTTGAATCGCGCGATCACGTCGGTGTGCGTGTAGCTGAACACGTGGCCGACATGCAGATGGCCGGATACGGTGGGCGGCGGGGTGTCGATGGAATAGACGGCCTTGCGGTCGCGGGTTCCCTGGAACTTGTAGACTCCGTCCTCGTCCCATTCGCCGCGCCACTTGTCTTCGAGCCCGTCGACGCCGACCTTGTCGGGCAACGGGGTGAGGTGTGCCTTGATGATGCTGTTATCCTGCTCTTCGGTCATAAGCGACAGTCTAGAAAGCAATCGTGACAACAGCCGCGCGGCTGCGTCCGCCGGCGGGCGGGTCCGGGCGCATGGACCCGAATCAGTCCGTGGTGGTCATATCGGCGAGCGGCAGCTGCGTGTAGGTCATGTTGACGGGCACTCCGGTGATGTTGCTGCGGTACGCGCTGATCGGCTTGCGTGTGCAGATCCAGTCCACCGGCGAATCGTCGTCGAGCGTGCCGATGAACGACTGGAAGTTCTTCGCGTAGTCGTCGCTGCTGAAGGATTTCAGCGCCTTGCTCCACGCGTTCTGCGAGTCGGTGCTGACGAAGCCGATGTACGAGTTGCTGTCCATCAGGAGGTCCAGATCGTCCTCGCCGTCGGTCTCGTAGATCGTGAAGTCGTATTGGCGGTCCTGCGTCACGGTCTTGCTCCATGTGGCATCGTCGACCATCGACACGGACACGTCCGAATACGCGGGTTCGGCGTACATCGTCTGCTTGACCTGTTCGCCGATCTGGGAGCCGTATTCCTTCGGATAGACGAAGGTCAGCGGTCGTCTGGAGACGCGGAAACGGAAGTATTTGATCAGGTCGTTGCCCTTGCCGATGTCGTGGCCGAACGTCTCATCCGTCTTCTGATATCCGTCGTCGAGCGGTGACAGCGGCCCGGTCATGACCGTGCCGCCGCCCAGCGCCTCGGTCATCGCGTTCTTGTCGATGAGGTAGCGCACTGCCTGCCGGAACCGCTTGTCGGAAAGGATGGACTGCGTGTTGTTGCTGAAGGCGAGCACGACCTTGCGGTTGCTGACGCCCTGCTTCTTGACGATGCCGTCATCTTTCACCGCGTCGGCGGCGGACTGATCCAGCGCGACGGCCGCGTCGATCTGGCCGTTGTTCAGAGCCTTGGCCAGCTCCGTGGTGTCGGCCGCGAAGTTGACGGTGACGGTCTTGGCCTTGGACTTGCTACCCCAATAGTGGTCGTTGCGGCTCAGCGTCAGCTGCTTGCCGGATTGCCATTGGGAGACGGTGAACGGTCCGGACCCGCTGGCCTGCTTTGCGTAGTCGATGTTCTCACGCTGGTTGTAGACGATGCCGATGCGCGTGGTGAGCTTGGCGAGCAGCCGCGGGTCGGGTTCGCGAAGCCGCAGCACCAGCGTGCTGTTGCCGTCCGACTCCACGTTGGACAGCGCGGACAGTTCGTCGCTGCCGACATACTTCTTGGTGATGATCTGCTGCAGGGACCATACGGCGTCGGACGAGGTGATCGTGGTGCCGTCGGCGAACGTCGCGCCGCTGCGCAGGTTGAAGCGGTAGGTGGTGCCGTCTTCGGACACCTTCCACGAGGAGGCGAGCGACGGCTGGATCTTGTTGTTGTCATCGCGCTTCAGCAGCGTCTCATAGACGTTGCCGAGAAGGACGCGGTCGAGCGAATCGTCGTCGGTTGTCCGGATATCCAATGATTCCGGGGCGCCGGTGATGCCGACGCTCACTTTGACGCTTGATTGCAGGCCGCTGAAGGTGGGCAGCGTGTATTTGCGGTGCAGCAGGGACCAGCCCAGCCAGACGGCGCAGCCGAGCACCCCCGCGACGATGACAAAGATGATGGCGGACTTCGCCGAACTGCTGATGGAGGTATGCCGTGCGCTGTGCTGCATGGCTCCGAGTGTAATGCCCGGGGTAAACGGGTCGACGGGGGATCCCTGATGCGTGGGATACCGGCCGGGTCCGTCCGCTTGGTCTATATCAGTGAGCTCGGGCAGGTGTCATGAAGTGGGCACACCTCGCAATCGGGTTTGCGCGCGTGACAGGTGGCGCGTCCATGCAGAATCAGCCGGTGCGACAGGTCGGTCCACTGCGACGGCTCGAAATACGAGCAGATCTCCCGCTCGATATGCACCGGATCGGGACTGGACGAGTTCCAGTCGCCGCGCCAGCGCAGCCGTCCCGTCACGCGGATCACATGCGTATCGACGGGGAATCCGGGCACGCCGAACGCGTTGCCCAGCACCACGTTGGCCGTCTTGCGGCCGACGCCAGGCAACGTCACCAGCGAGTCCATCGTATCGGGGACCTCGCCACCGAAACGGTCACGCAGCACTGCGGCCAATCCCAGCAGATGCTTGGTCTTGGAACGGTAGAAGCCGAGCGGGTGGATGATGTCTTCGACGTCCTGCGGATTCGCTGCGGCCAGGGATGCGGCATCGGGGAAACGCGAGAACAGCTCGGGCGTGACGGTGTTCACCCGCTTGTCGGTCGTCTGGGCGCTGAGCACGGTGGCTATCAGCAATTGCAGGGGAGAAGTGAAATCCAAGGCGCATTTCGGGTGCGGGAACGCCTCGACGAGCAATGCGTACTCCTCGTGCATCCGCTGGATGCGTGCCCGTTTGGATTCGCGTGGCATGATGCGCCGGTCTTACTGGGCGTTGGCGTCAGTGTCGTCGGAAGCCGTCGGAGCCGCGAGTGACTTGTCTCCCTCGCCCTCGGGCGGGTCGAAACGGTAGCCGACGTTGCGCACGGTACCGATCAGATGTTCGTATTCGCCGCCCAGCTTGGCGCGCAGGCGACGGATGTGCACGTCGACGGTACGGGTGCCGCCGTAATAGTCGTATCCCCACACCTCCTGCAGGAGCTGCGCGCGCGTGAACACACGGCCGGGATGCTGCACCAGATACTTCAGCAGTTCGAATTCCTTGTACGCCAGATCGATGGGCCTGCCGTGCAGCGATGCCGTGTAGCCGTTGGTATCCACCACGAGATCGCCGGAACGGATCTGGCCATCCTCGGTGCGCTCCGAATCGTCCGTGGTGCTGGCGCCTGTGATCGGCGCATTGCCGCGTTCCGACACCAGTCGCAGGCGCCCCTCCACCTCGGCGGGTGAAGCGGAGGCCACCACCACATCGGCGATGCCCCACTGCGAGTTGACGACGGTGAACCCGCCCTCGGTGAGGATCAGCACGATCGGCGTGGCCAGGCCGGAAGCGTGAATCAGCCGGCACAGCGTCTTCGCCGTGGCGAGGTCATCCCGGGCGTCGAGGAAGAGCACGGTGTTCTCCGGCATCTTCACCAGGCTTGCGGCGTCCATCGGCAGCACGCGCACGCGGTGGGACAGCAGTGCAAGTGAGGGAAGCACGGTGGCAGGGTCGTCCGCGAATGTCATCAGCGTCAAATCAGTCAACCGCTTCCCCTTTCCTGAATATGGATAACCGTAGTACCCATATGGTTAGTGGTCATATTGTAGGCGCATAATGTGGACAGCCGACGCTAGGCTAGAGTTAGTGGAATGGCGGTCGCGAGGCTGCCGCGGATTGCGATTTGTGGAGTGTGATGACGATGGGCGACGGCGAACAGCGTACCGGAAGCTCGATTGGCCGCGTACTTGCGGTTCAGGCGGTGGCATACGTGGTGCTATTCGGCGTGACGGGCGTGCTGGAGTTCACGTTCGGGAACCAGGGCGGTGTGGCGCAAGGGGTTGCGATCGCGCTCGCCGTGGTGCTGCTCGTGCTATTCCAGGTTGGGTGGCCGTTCCGTGCCGGCATTGCCGACCGCCTGATCGGCGCGGTTGCGGGCGTGCTGTCGATTCTGTGCGCGCGGACGTCGTTGGCCAGCCAGCTGTTTTACCCCGCGTACGAGGGCGGGCGTCTTGCGGATGATGGACGTCTGGTGATGTATCAGCTGGTGCGTTGGGCGGCGTGCTTCGCGATACTGCTGATCGCGGCGACGATCATCGCGTTCGGCCGGCAGATGGTGCGCGCGGAGCGCAGCCACCTGATTCGCGCGCTGTCGCACTGCATGACGGGGGCCGTGGTCTCCGTCAGCGCCGCGGGATGGTGTTTTGTGCCCGATCTCATCGACATGGGCTCCGCGTCGCCGGATAACGGGCTGCTGACGAGATTCATCATCGTGGCCGCGGCGTTCGTGGTAGTGGCGGTGCTGTTCGCCGTATGCTCGGTGTCGTGGAGCCGCGAGGCGGATCCGGATCCGGCCGCTCCGGCGCCGTGGCTGGGTATCGGGCTGCTGCCGGTGATGCTCAGCGGTCTGCTCGTGTTCGCCGCGTCATTCGTCATGCAGCTGATCTTCTGATATTTGACGGTTTTCTTCGGCGGGGAATATTGGTCTTCGCCAGTATGCGATGCGGGGAGTCGGGATTCGGCATCGTTGCCGGGGCTTTCCCGCATGTGGGTATGAAGAGGGTGTGCGCCTGTTGGGCTTTGTTTTCGTCAAGAACCAAGCAGGGCAATAGGGAGTCCGTACCCGTCATTCAGCCAACGCGCTTCTTTCTTTCGGTCGGTGGAGTTCGTCGGCGAAAGGTCGCCATCATGAGCGGCCTGATCGAGACGGTCGCCACGGACCGCCCTCCGGCGACCGGCTCGCATGGAGGAGCCTGGGTCGAGGACCTCGGCTGCGCGCAATGACGCACACGCGGGGAAGACATGTCCCCTTGGGCGCTACGACGAAATCCGCACCGGCAAGACGATGGCCTCATCGTCCCGGCAATATCCAAACACGGAAAGTCCCGAACACGGACGCTGACAGCCGCATATTTTCAGTCTCGTTGCGTTACCATGCTATGAAGCCAAGGTGCTCAAGCAGCACCTTAAGACCGATGAGCACGAGCACGGCACCGCCGGCGATCTGCGCCGGCTTCTGCCAGCGTGCGCCAAACACGCGGCCGATATACAGGCCGGCAGCGGAGAACGCGCCGGTCACCACGCCGATGACGATCACCGAAAACCAGATGTTGACCTGCATGAATGCGAAGCTCACGCCGACGGCGAACGCATCGATGCTACACGCCACCGCGAGCGGCAGCATATGGCGCCAGTCGAACTGGGCCGTCTCCCGGCTGTTCTCCTCTTCCTCGCCGAACGCCTCGCGGATCATGTTGCCGCCGATGAACGCGAGCAGCGCGAAAATGATCCAATGATCAACCGCGGTGACGTATTTGCTGAACGTGTTGGCCGCGAAAAAGCCCAGAAGCGGGAACAATGCCTGGAAGCCGCCGAACCACAATGCGGTCTTGATGACGTCGACCGGCCGCACGCGCGTGACGGTCAACCCCTTTCCGATCGAGACGGCGAAAGCGTCCATGGCGACGGATACGGAAATAAGCAGTATCTCAATCATAGCTGGAACATAAAGGTTCATCCCGCCGGCTTCCCCGGGGGATGGGCCTCGACGGATAAACCGCCTACGCCTAGGGGGCACGGACTTTGAGAACTGCCGGGCCAGCAAGCCGGCTTTGAATCCAAGCGAATGCTGTTCGCAAGTCGTGAAAACTACAAGGCACTACTGTAACACAACATCGCCCCGCTGGCGGGACGAGCCGTGAAGCAAACAGCGGAATCTGTTTGTAGGCGAGCCAGAAAGCTGTGGTCGATAAGATAATAAGATAATATAATGCCCCCGCTGGCGGGGGCTGTCACGGAGCGACTGGGGGTGGTCGTGGCACTTAAGCCAGAGTTACCACCCCCAGTCAGCCGATGGCTGACAGCCCCCGCCAGCGGAGGCGGAAGCGAAGCAAATCACTTCGACGCGTTCGCGAGACGCTCGCGCGCCTCCTTGATTTCCTTCTCGGCAACGGTCCTGCAATTGAGGACGGCCTTCGGCCGGCTCATGGTTGGCTCGGTCGCTGTCGCGTCCTCGCACGTTGCCGCCGGACAGCTCACCGGGCTGTCCTGAAGCAAATCACTTCGACGCGTTCGCGAGACGCTCACGCGCCTCCTTGATTTCCTTCTCGGCAACGTCCGCACCGGTCCAGTAGTCGCCGGGGAGGACTTCCTTGTTGGGTTCCAGGGCCTTGTACTGCTCGAAGAAGTGCTTGATCTCCTTGAGGTGGTACTCGTTGACGTCGTTGACGTCCTTGATGTCGTCGTAGCGCACGTCGGCGGGCACGCACAGCACCTTGTCGTCGCCGCCCTCTTCGTCTTCCATGTGGTACAGGCCGACGGCGCGGCACTCGATGACGCAGCCCGGGAACACGGAGTTCTTGACCATCACCAGCGCGTCCAGCGGATCGCCGTCCTCGCCGAGCGTGCCTTCGATGTAGCCGTAGTCGTCCGGGTAGCCCATGGCGGTGAACAGCTCACGGTCCAGGGTGATGCGGCCGGTCTCCTGGTCGACTTCGTACTTGTTCTTGGAACCACGCGGGATTTCAACGAGAACGTTGAACGTTTCTGCCATGATATTGCTCCTTAGAGTCGATTGACATAATCACACTCCACAATACCCCGTCGTACGCCGGAAGCGCCACGATTTCGCCCAAAAACGCAGATGGGGCCCGTCGCCGAAACGACGGGCCCCATCACCGAAACGGTCAGCCTGCCGGCCGCGCGTCCCTCATGCGTTCTCAGTCCTCATGCACCACGGTGAAGATGTGCGCCACATCGGCCCACGGTGCCAACGAGACGAAGTTGTCCCAGCTCCACGCGAAGTCGCGGCCGGTCAGCTCGTCGTGTATGTGCGCACCCCACTTCGGATCGATGCCGTAGTCGGGCAGCTCCAGATGCACCATGGCCTGATGCGCCTCGTGACCGTCCAGGTTCACCACCACGATCAGCGTCTCCGGCTTGTCGGTGCCGGTCAGCTCGGCCGGTGTGTGGCGGGCGAATGCGAGGATGTTTGGGTCGGAGGATTCCAGCACCGTCAGGTTGTGGTAGCTGAACGCCTTCGGATGCTCGCGGCGGACGCGGTTTAGGTTGGTCAGCAGCTCGGCGATGCCGTACTTGTCGGCGGCTGACCAGTCGCGCACCTTGACCTCGTACTTCTCGTTGTCGATCTGCTCCTCGAAACCGGGGCGCTGCTTGTTCTCGATCAGCTCGAAGCCGTTGTAGATGCCCCAGCTCGGGCTGCCCATCGCGGCGAGCACCGCGCGCACAGCGTGGCCGGCGATGCCGTTGTCGCGCACGTAGGCGGTGAGGATGTCCGGCGTGGTGGGCCAGAACGTGTTGTGCTGGTAGTAGCCGTCGTCGCCGTTCGTGGTTTCCAGGTACTTGCCCAGCTCCTCCTTGGTGTTGCGCCACGGGAAGTAGCAGTGCGACTGCGTGAATCCAACGTAGCTCAGCGCGCGCATCATGCCCGGGCGGGTGAACGCCTCGGCCAGGAACAGGATCTCCGGGTGCTTCTTGGTGACCGCCGCGATGACGTCCTGCCAGAAGCGCACCGGCTTGGTGTGGGGGTTGTCGATGCGGAAGATCGTCACGCCGGCGTTGATCCACAGTTCGAGAACACGCTCGACTTCCTTCTCGATGCCGGGCATGTCGGCGTTGAAGTCGATCGGGTAGATGTCCTGATACTTCTTCGGCGGGTTCTCCGCGAAGGCGATGGAGCCGTCCGGCTTGTGGCGGAACCAATCCGGGTGCTGCTTGACCCACGGGTGGTCGGGCGAGCACTGCAGCGCGAAGTCGAGCGCGATTTCCAGACCCAGCTCGTGGGCCTTGGCGACGAGCGCCTTGAAATCGTCCATGTTGCCGAGCAGCGGGTCGACGGTGTCATGCCCACCCAGCTCGGAACCGATGCCGAACGGCGAGCCCGGATCGTCGGGACCGGCCTCCAGCGCGTTGTTGCGTCCCTTGCGGTTCGTCTTGCCGATCGGGAAGATCGGCGGCAAGTACACGATGTCGAAGCCTTCGGCCTTGGCGCGTTCCAGGCCGGACACCGACGTCTTGAGCGTGCCCTGGACGATCTTGCCGGTCTCCGGGTCGACGTAGGCGCCCTCGGAACGCGGGAAGAACTGGTACCATGCGGCGAAGCTGGATTCCGGACGCTGCACGAGGAAACGCTGGGGCTGGCTGGGCGAGACGCCGTCGCGCAGCGGGTTGGTCAGATGCAGCTGGGCGACCGGTTCGCTGGTCGCCGCGGCGAGACGGTCCTCGGGCGTAAGCGATGTGTCCTTCATGGTGGCGACAGCGGCGACGAGCATCTTTCGCTGCGCGGCGCTCAGCTTGGCGTCGGCGGTCTTCGCCCAGCGTTCCAGCAATTGCGCGCCGGATTCAAGGGCGTTCTCGACGTCGTCGTTGACCTTGACTTTGATGGCCGCGTCATGCAGCCAGGACTTGTAGGTGTCCTCCCATCCTTCGATGGTGACGCTCCATTCGCCCAGCTGGCGCTTGATGGCGGCGAATTCGGGCTGCCACGGCTTGACGTCGCTGTGCTCGCCGCAGGTGAGCATGACCTCCCAGCGGTCGAGGCCGGGGTTGGTGCAGGTCATCGGCAGACGCTGCATCTCCTTGCCGCGGTGGTTGCGCACGATGGCGGTGGCACCGACTTTGGTGCGGCCTTCGATGAAGACCTGCGCGGTGACCTTGAACGGTTCGCCCAGCTCGACACGGGCGGGGAAACGGCCGGATTCCTCGTTCGGCGTCACGTCCATGACGGCGATGCGTCCGAACTGCGACGGGTCTGCGACGGGAATGGACTGCGCGGGAACCTCACCGTTGGCGACGGCGGCCGCAGTGGCGGCTTTCGTCGTTCTGGAGGCGCGAGGCGTCTTGGCCGTCGTGCGCTTGCGCGGCGAGGTGGTACGTGATGTGGACTGCTTGCCCGACGAAGTGCGACGGGTTGCGGATTTCGCTTCGGTCTTGTCGTCCGAATGCGATGTGGCTGATCGAGATGAACTACTGCTAAGCGCTGACGCGCCTTTCTTTTCTTCTGCCATACCGCCCATTGTATACGGCTGATGGCCAATGGGCGATTGTGGATAACCCTCTGTCTTATATGCCGAGAACCGCCAAATGTGGATAACTGTCGTGGGGAGTTATCCACAACACGCCGAAGGGGGATAGCCTTCGACCACATTGCCTGAAATCCGGTGGCCGACGGCGTCCGGCATGGCATGGTGTCATCAACCGCCCATCGTGGACGCGGCGGGATTTCAGGAAGGGAATATCATGAACATGGTTGTATTCAGGCGATGTCAGGCCGCGCTGGGGGTCGCGGCCGTCATGGCTCTCGCATTGGTGGCCTCGCTGGTGTTTGCCGCCATGCCGGCCGCGGCGGTGACGTTGAGCAGGGCGGATGCCGGCACGTTTCTGCGCTATGAGCATGGCGGCGAGCAGGTCATCGGCGTCATGGCGAAGGATTCGACGAACAACTATTACTGCATCGAGGCTGACGAACGCGTCGAATACCAGCTGGGGGAGAGCGTCAAGCTGCGCGACGACGACACCGCGCGCCGGCTCGGCTGGCTGATGGACCATTATCGCGACGGGACGGCCGTGGAGCATGCGGCGATCGCGGTGCTGGCCCATGATCTGCTGGACCTGAAGCCGGACACGTGGAAATCCCGGCGCGTGTCCGTCATGCGCGACAATCCGACGCTGCGGCGCAAGGTAGAGCAGATGTGGGAGGAGGCGGGATCCAACGCCCCGGCGAATGCGACGGTGACGCGTACATACGCCGAAGGCACGCGGACCGGGCGCGTCACGGTGTCGGTGACCAATGCGCAGGGGAAGACGATCGCCGGGATCAGATACGCCGCGACGCTGAACGGTCCGGCGGTGTTCGCGAACGGGAGCGCGACGGTGACCGGGATATCCGGGGCGGAGCCGATCGTGTACTCGTGGAAGGCGACCGGCGAGGGTGAAGTGAAGGCGAGTGTGGCATATGACCGCAAGCAGGTGGACGTGTTCGCAGTCGCGGGAGGCCAGGATCTGGTGCGTTACGGCGGCTCTTCGCAGGTGAGCGGCAAGGCGGTGAATTTCTCGGTCCGCAAGGAGTTCGTGCCCACACTGGGCACCGCCGTCGCGGCCAAGGTGGTCGACGCCGGGCAGCCGGTCGTGGATACCGTCACGTCCGGGGTGGATGACGGCGATTCCTGGGCGTCCGGATTGGAGTTGCGGGCGTCCGGATGGTATTTCGACGGGCTCGGCGTGGGCGATCTGTCCGAGCCGGTCATGCCTGGTGCCGACGAGACGGCGAAGGAGTTCATCGCGAGGCTGGGCACAATGGGATTCCGGCCGTCCGCTTATGGCGAGGCGTCGTTCACTGCTCCCGGGCAGCGCGTGGACGTGAGAGCAACGGCCGAGCCGGGCGGCGACGCGGCGTATGAGGCGCCGCGAGGTGGAGGATTCGGCACATGGGTGTGGGCGTTCGAAGTCGAGAAGTTGAGCGATACTGCGCGACAATATATAGGTAAGGATGTGGTCAGCGGGTTCCTGGAATACACGGAGACGAATTCGAACCGTGCTCGGGTGAGTGTGGAATCCACGGTCACGGAGCATACCGGCGTGGTTGGTTCCGAACTGAGCGACACCATTACGGTCGACGGATTCCCCGATGATCACGGATCCTTTGGCGGCAATGTCAAGCTTGGCATCGGCGCTGACCGGGCGATGGCGCAGGTGAGCGTGTGGTGGGCGGGCGATCCGAATGATTCCGCCGGCGACGAGGCGTACCGGCCTCAGGGGGAGACGCCGCCGGCCGAGGACAGCAATCACCGGTTGATTGGCGTGTGGGATTATCCGGCGGTCAACGGGCGTATCCGAGTGGGTGCCGGGGCGCCGGACGCTCATGGCGATCCGGTGCACATCGTGGCCGAATCGCACGGATGGTACGTGTTCGTTTGGAGCTTCGACGGCGATGACCGGGTGATGCCGGCGTCCAGCGCATACGATGACGCGTGGGAGCGCGTGCGCATATGGGATGTGGCACGGCCACGCAAGCCGGCGCTGACCACGCAGGTGGAGCCGGACATTGTGCGGGTCGATGAGCCGTTCCGCGATACGGCGCGGATTGTGGGCGATGTGCCCGAAGGGGCCTATGTGACGTTCACGGCGTACGAGGCGGTGGAGGAAGGGGCGGTGCCCGGCATGAACGGCGTGCTGCTTGACGAGGCCCGCGCCGAAGTGGACCATACGCTGTTCGAGCAGACGATCGCCAGTCCGCAGGTGCGCTCGCCGAAGGCGGGACTGGTGTATTGGAGGGCGTCGCTTCGCTCGCGTGACGGTGATGTGCTGGTTTCGCATGAGCTCGGCGTCGAAGGGGAGACCGTAACCGTCGAAGCGCCTGATGATCCACCCGCTGAGCCGAAGGCGGATCCAGAGCCCGAGAAGCCGGTGCTGTCTCATACCGGTGCGGGGGTCGTCGCCATCATCGTCGTCGGATCCGGAGCCGCCGCGGCCGCCATCGGTGCCCTGGCCTTCCGCCGCCGATCCCGTCGCTGACGCTGCCGCTGGCGAAGGTTGTCTAGCGAGACCGGGGGATGGTTTGAGGCACTTGAGAAAGGCGCAATAGAACAGGAAGGCTAGGAATCTTGTAATTCCTAGCCTTCTATTTGGCATGGATTTGAACCATGGGCCTCAATGGTATATGGGTCAGGCGTGGGCGTTTTCGCGACGTCGCATGGTGCGCAACCGGTCGGCGACCCATGTATTGACGACGGCGTTGCGGCTGATTGCCAGCTCGGCGGCTTCCTCGTCCAGTTCGCTGACCATCCATGCGGGCATCGTCAGCGTGATTCGCTTCTCCAGCGGGGGATGATGTTCGACTACGGGATTGCCGAGATCGACATAGCTGAGGATGTCGTCGCCGTTGTCGAACATCTCCTCAAGCTGGTCGCTGGTGATCGCCTTGGCATCATTTTTTTTGCTTTCATGGCATGCCTCCTTGTTCTTGCGCGATCGGCGCACGGATATGATGCGGATGCGCTTGCCGCGTTTGGTTGTAATCGCCGTCCAATGCCTGCCGTCGATCATCCTGAGCACGATGTGGCGCACATCGTCGTTTCCGGGATTCGGGGCGGTCAGCGTCACTGGAGGCGTCGAGCCGGTCGACAAGATCGCGGCCTTCCGCGTACTACGATCAGGGTTTTGATTCTCGACTCCATATTAGTTATATACAAATCAGTTTTATGTATGGATAAAAGATATGTGTAACAATATCATGGTTTGTAAATTCCTAATCCAAGACTTGAAAGTAAGTCTATGCATTGCTAATCTAGTTCACATGACTGCAGTGATGGTCTCGCCGGCGTTAAAGGCGCAGAAGCAAGAGCTGAGCCTTCAGGATCGCGTTACATACAACATGAAGGTTCTTATCGCTATTCGACAGACCTCTCAGAAGGATCTGGCGCAGGCTATGGGAATTGCCGCACCGACTCTATCCCAGAAGTTCAGTGGGCGCACCCGATGGAACATGGATGATATAGAAAAAGCCTCCGATTTCCTTGATGTGAAACCGGAGGCATTGGTAGCGGGGCATGGATTTGAACCATGGACCTCTGGGTTATGAGACCACCCAAGGACGCCCAACAGTCCGGCCATGCCCCACCGTATTCGACCGTCGCCATCAACGGCGACGTTGTAACCCCCATTCTTCGCGCGGGCTTCAATAACCCTGTTCGGTGTCAAGTCGGGATTAGTCAGATCATCTAGCCCGACTTGCAGAATATCCGACACTTCTAGCATGTCGTCAAAAGTCCATTGATAGCCGTTCTTCAGCATCCTAGAGAACGATTGGGGCATCTTGCCGAGCGCTTCGGCTACTTCCTTCTTGGGTATATGCAAGACGGCAAGAATCATGTTTATGTTGTTTATCGCCACGTCGCACGAAGAAGTGCGCCTTGCCGGTGGCGTTGCTAGTGCTGTCGTCATAGCCTCATTCTAAGCACTTTCGTTTAACTTGGCAACACGCCGGTATTTCTATCCAGCTTGCCCAAACGGATACGTTTAGCTATAACTTAACGTATGAGTTTAGAGACAGACCCCGGCGTTAGTCCAAAACGGATTAGACGCCTCTTGCGCCGCCGCAAGGTGAAACAGCGCGAACTAGCCGAAGCAATCGGCATGGCGGAACAGACTCTTTCAAACAAAATGCACGGCCTTCGGCCGTTCACCCTGAAAGACCTTGTATGCATTGCCGACCAACTAGATACGTCGGTGGACTACCTAACCGGCAGAATCGAGGAACCGCAAAATGTTCGGTAGACGACAGACGACGGCTATGGAATATAAGCCGGTGCCGGTGAATTACACGCCGGTGACGCGCGCGGCCGACCTGATCGCGGGCGACTTGGTGACGTACAACGACGGCCATTCGATTGTCACGGCCGTGGTTATCGCTATCACCGAGGATTGCCGCCCGGTGCTTCAGAAGGGCGAGTACGGCGTGAGGCGTGGGGCCGACGCCTTCGACCTGTTCATGCCGCGTGACGGCTGGACGTTCGTGGGCGCTTACCGCAAGGCCGATCATGCACTATGAGAAGTCGCTTCGGTGGAAGGGCGGTGACAATGAAGATCGTTAGAAGCGTGTTGGCCGCGCCTTTCGCCCTGTTGGCGTTTCTGTTCATGTTCCTTGCCTCATATCTAGCCAAGGCGGCTATGGGTATCGCCGGCATCGGCGGTAAGGGGCCTATCACGATGAAGGTGCAGTTATGAGTTCCCGAGCTTGGGTGGCTAACAACCCGGAATATCCCGGAATTTTCGAGCTTCGGTCCGACAGTGGCGACATTTGCACAAGGCAAGTGTTCACACGGCCTCAGCTCGAACAGCTCAGGGCGTCAATCAACGACGCCTTGGCAAACGACGACGTGGCGCGCCGAAGACAGTAGGCGACCCCGATAACTGAATGTGCCGCAATCGGAGAACGACCCTAGGTAAGCCGTAGCACGCGAAAAAGGACCCTAGCGCGCCTTGCCCAGCGCGTTACAAACACGCCGCATGGGTGCGGTGGTTAAGACGGCGGCGGGGACGCCATGCGGGATTACTGAACGACTTGGGGCGCATTGTCAGGGCGCAACAGGGTGCAGCACCGTCATACGTGGCGGGCCTCTTGTCGTGACCTTGCGCGCGGTCTTCGGGCCGCTGACCTATGCGACGGCCGTGGCTCCGCTTTAAGAGCTTTTGCGATCGCGTGGCGAACCTTGCGGATAGCGGAACGGCGAAGCCGCAAGGCTTCGCCGCTTTCCTTTATCACGCGCTTAGGTTCCCCGCTCTAACCGCCCACCACTTTAAGAGACATGAAAAACCAACCTGACCACCTAGCAGACATCAACGAGACGAACGAAACGAGGTAACGAAATGGGTTATGCAGTCAGCTACAAACCGACCAAGACAAGGGCGCGACGACAGACCCCGGCGACCAAGGCTCAGCGTACCAAGGACATCAAGGACGCTATCCGCTGGAACGTCGCCCGACTGGAACACGACACCGTGAGCAGCGACACCGTGAGCCGTTCCCTCGTTATCCAGTTGCTCCACCTGAACCAGATCGCACCGACCGCCGACCCGACCGGCGACCACGTTATGCAGCAGCTAATCAAGGACGGTATCGTACTCAGACCGTCCAAGCGCGCGGGCGTGCAAGTGTTCGGCCGAGAAGACCTGATTAACTCGCTCAAGGCATGGGTAGGTATGAAGTGAATCCACGCGCGAAGTTGACCACGGCACAGGCGGCGCGCTATCTCGGCGTCTCGCAAAGGCAGATGGAACGGATGAGGGGCGACGGCACCGGGCCGATATGGTTCAAGGCGGGCGATGCCATCAACAGCCCTTGCATGTATGAGGTTGGCGACCTCGACGTGTGGGTGCGCACGCAGAAGGCGAAGTGATTGTATGGGGCGACGGCAGACTATCGACCCGTTTGTGAGGGCCAAGGTCATAGAGACATGGGGAAATGATTGTTGGCTGCGTCTGCCCGGCTGCACGCGAGTGGGCACCGAAGACGACCACATAGTGCCGCACTCGCATGGCGGTATGGACACGGTGCCTAATATTCGTCGCGCGTGCAAGCACTGCAACGCATCCCGGCAAGATCGCGTATTGTACGGCTATGGCGCTCGGCTGCACATGATCGTAGTCCCGCCCGGCTCATGCGACCGCGAGGCCGTGGACTACATCGACGCGCACAAGAACGCGGGCGACCCCGTGGTCAGCTTCAGCGCCCTTGCCGCCGCTATGGGCCTCACCAGCCCCAGCCTTGCCGCCCGCCGCGCGGTGGCTATGGCGTGGTCGGGCGCTTACCGACAGTTCGCCATATCGTCGGAACCTATCGACGTGTGGTGTACGCGCACGACGCCCAGCAGCAAGCGGCACCCCCGCATGATGGATGAATGGATAGCGCTCGACTATGACGTACGGGTGATTGACCCCGGCTTCAGCATCGAGTGGGAGAGGGCGAAGGACGACGCTACCCGCAAGAGGGTGCGGCAGTGGTACGCGCTGCATCTATCGCAAGCCCTTGTGGACGCTCGGAAAGAAGAACGACGCGCGCAGCTCGTTGCCCTTGGCCTTCGCAGTGATCGCGCGCAATCTTCTTCGCGGCCGGAATGGTGACGCCGTTTTTTAAACAGCCGACGACGGAAAAGACCCCGCGCCCAGTTTTTTACTCTCTCGAACCGGACAAAAAAATCTAGAAAACGGCGGAATACCAACGAAAACAAGCAACAAGAAGAGGTGAACGAATGCAAATGACGCTAGAAGGATTCGAGGACTACTACGGCCCCAACGATGGCCTACAGGAACGCGCCACGAAGGAACTTATCGACAGTTTCATGGAAGGCCGTACCCTGAACCCCAGCGCCCGGTATATCTGCAAGACCATGATCAATATCGCGCGCAACTTCGACGCCCTGAACGCCAAGGGCCGCGACACGTCGCGCGTCATGGCGCAGCTATTGGCGTGGTATCAGGAACTAGAAACCAAGTTCCCGGCGCAAAAGGAAATCGACCCCGCCCTTGCCGGATTGCTGCAAGAGGCGAAGGCATGACGCCGGTACGCGGCGGCACCCCGCGCAACCCCGACCGGAAGACGGACGGCCCCATAGTCGCCAAGTTCGCGCGGTTGCTCGGCACGCCGCTATTGCCGTGGCAAAGAATGGTTGCCGACGTGGCGGGCGAAATCGACCCCGATACCGGCACCTACTACTATGACACGGTGATTCTTTCCACGCCGCGTCAGTGCGGAAAATCCACGCTTGTGGACGCGGTGGATACCCGTAATTCGCAGTGGGGGCCTAACCGCTTCATCTACTACTTGGCTCAGACCGGCAAGGACGCGGGCGACCACTTTAAAAAATACCTGAAGACCATACAGGCATCGCCCTTGTCGGCCATCACCACACGGCCGTACTTGGGCGCGGGCGACCTTCGCCAACCGTTCGCCAACGGCTCCGTTATCATGCCCAAGAGCGTGACGAAGGTGGCGGGCCACGGAGTACAGGGCGACAAGATCACTCTGGACGAAGCGTTTAGCCTCAGTGAGGAAACCGGTAATACCATCCTCGACGGCTTCATGCCCACGATGGCGACGCGCCTTAAGGCCACGGGCGTGCAGCCGCAACTTTGGATTACCAGCACCGAAGGCACGGCCGAATCGACGTTCTTCAACCGCCGTCTTGACGCTTGCCGCGCGGGCGAGCAATCCCGGCGCACATGTTGGTTCGACTTCGGCCTTCCGGCCGACGCCGACCCCGAAGACCTCGACGCCATCATGAGCCATCATCCAGCGGCGGGGCTTTTGTGGGACAGATCGCAGCTAGTGGACTTCCACGAGCAATTCAAGGGCAATCCGGCCGGTTGGGCGCGCGCCTTCGGCAACAGGCGCGACGAAGGCATAACCGACCGCGCCATAGATGAAGCGACGTGGGCGCAGACAGTCACCGCGCCCATAAGCCCCGCCGACCTGAACGATAGGCCGGTGGTTTTCGGTGCAGCCGTGGACGTAGATTCTACCCACACCAGCATCAGCGCCGGAATCTGCAACCCGGACGGCACCATCACCACGCAGCTGCTGAAGATACTGGACGGCACCGGCTACGCGCCCGAAGAGCTACGTCGTCTGTGCGCCACCTATGGCGCGCCGGTGGTGATCGACAACCGTGGAACCGCCGCCGACCTATCCGACCGCTTGCGCCATATGACCGACAGCGACGGCGACCCCGCGCTTGTGTTCGTGGACATGGAAGCGGCCGACTACCTCACCGTCGGGCAAAGCTACGTGAGCGGCCTGACCAACGGTGCGATATGGCACGCGGCCGACGCCGACCTTGACGCTAGCGCGGCCAACTCGGCGCGCAAGTGGGCGGGCGACGCATGGCGCGTGAGTCGCCGCGGCTCCACGGGCCTCACGTCGCCGCTGGAATCGTGCATGTTGGCCGCGTGGGGAGCGGCGCACAGGCCCGAAGAGGCCGGGCCGCTGCAGATCTTCTGACGGCGGTACTTGGCGGTACTTGGCGGTACTTGGCGGCACGACGGTAGACCGTTCCAGCGTCGTGCGCGCATAATCGGCCGCATGAACCTTTGGCAGCGTATGAAGATCGCGGGCCGCGTGCTGACGCGCGGTGCCGACGACGACATGCCGGACGGCATCAAGCCGCCCGCGCGTGCAAGCGTGTGCGACCCGCTGAGTTTGTCCACCGTGTTTCGCGGCGTCCAAGTGTTGCAGACCGCCATTACCGGTTTGCCCATTCATGAGATGCGCGGCGGCGTCAAGCTGGACACCGTGAGTTCCCTCGTGCTGCAACCTGACGTGAACAGATCGCGCCGGGACTTCTTGGCCGACATGGTGGCATCGATGGTCATTGACGGCAACGCTTTCGTCCGCCTTGTGCGCTTCGGCGGTGACATCGTGTCTTGCGAGGTGCTGCCGCCCGCCCTTGTCGTCGTGTCCGACGACGGCAGCGACCCCGCCGCGCCGAAGCTCCGTTATAGCTATCTCGGCAAGGACTACACCGCCAACGACATCGTGCATTGCAAGTTTCTGAACGTTCCCGGCCGCTTGCGTGGACTGGGTCCCCTATCGGCGGCGCGCGAGGAAGTTGAAGGCGCTCAGATGGCGCGCGACTACAAGGCCAAGTTCTACACGGATTCTTCCAACATCAAGGGTTATTTGCAGACGGAAGAGAAGGTGACGCCCGAGATCGCCAAGAACGCCAAAGAGGCGTGGAAGGCGACCGGCACAGCCGCCGACGTGAAGGTGCTCGGCTCGAAACTGAAGTATGTCCCTTTGGATATGAAGCCGGCAGACCTTCAGTTTCTCGAAACGCAGAAGTTCGACACGACTCAGATCGCGCGACTTCTCGGCATCCCGGCGTCAATCATGCTTGCCGCAGTTGACGGCTCGAACCTGACCTATTCCAACATCGAGCAATCGTGGATTGAATTTGCCGACTACACGTTAGCGGCCTACACGGGCGAAATCGAGGAACTGTTTAACCGCTTGTTGCCGCGCGGCCGTACCGCCGCGTTCGACTGGGACAGCAGCCGCCGCGCTGACATGTCCGACCGTTACGACGCCTATGCTTCGGCGCTCGGCGCGGGATGGATGGACGTAAACGAGATCAGGGCGCGCGAGGCGCTGCCTCCCAAGATCGCAGCACCGCAACCGGAAGGGGTGAACAATGAAGCATGAAATCGGATTGAAGGGCGTATGCCTACGCGCCGCCGAAGACGGCGACGGCCGCACGCTGGAAGGCGTGGCCGTGCCGTTCGGTCAGGTGATTGACACATGGGACGGCGCCGAAACGTTCGACAGTTCGTGTGTGTTCGACGGTGTGGAATCGGCCAAGCTCTGCTACCAGCACGGCGAGCTTATCGGCCGCATCACCGACGCCGACAGTCAGTCGGACGGCTTGCACATCACGGCCCGCATCAGCGACACGCAGCTAGGCCGCGACGTCGTGGCCCTGTTGCGTGACGGCGCGCTGGACAGCCTCAGCGTCGGTTTCATCCCAGTGGAATCAGAAACCGACAAGGACGGTGTAACACACCGCAAGCGCGTGCGCCTGTTGGAAACGTCGGTGGTGTCGTGGCCCGCGTATGAGGCCGCGAAGATCACAGACCAACGCAGCGCCGACCCCCACGGAAACATGTCCAAAACCGGAAACGACAACGAAAGCGAGGAAACCCGTATGGACGCGGAACTTACCGAAACCCTTGAGGCCATCAAGGACGAACAACGCAGCATCAAGGCCGCTATCGCCAAGGGCGGCGCGAACACCGCGCCCAAGGTCATCGGCGGTGAATACCGTACAGCGGGCGCGTACCTTCAGGCCCTGAACCGTGGCGACGACACGGCCGTGCAGCTCATGCACGAATGCCGCGACCTCATCACCACCGGCAACACCGGCAACACGACAACTTGGATTGCCAACGACCTCCGCCTCATCCAGCAGCGCCGTAAGGTCATGGGCATCCTGACTCACGCCGCGCTGCCTGACAAGGGCATGACGATGGAATACACCGTGCTCAACACCGACACCACCACAGTCGGCAAGCAAACGGCCGAAGGCGCCAAGCTGCCGTTCGGCAAGCTGACCTTCGCCACAAAGTCCGTCAGCATCAACACGTATGGCGGCTATGGCAGCATCTCACGGCAGACCGTGGAACGCTCTCAGGTGCCCGCGCTCGACACCATGCTTCGCGGCCTCCGCAACGCCTACGCGAAGGCGACGGAAACCGCCGTGCGCGACTACCTGTACGCGACCATCGCCGCGCAGCGCGACGCGACCTCCAACGCCAACAAGATCGACGCGCCCGCCGCCCTTGCCGCCATGACCATCGACCAGTGGGCGGGCCTTATCATGGACGCCGCCGAACTCGCCGACGACCGTAACACGTCCCTCACCCGCCTCGGCGTATCCAAGGACGTCATGACCGCGCTCATCAAGCTCAAGGACACCGGCAGTCGATTCTTCGACCTGTCCGGCGACGGCTCGGACACCATCGGCGACTTCGACCTCACCGGCATCGCCGGCCGATTCCTCCGCGTCCCCGTCCAGCTCCTCCCAAGCGCCCCCACCGGCACGGCATGCTTCATCGACCCCGAAGCGGTAACGGTCTGGGAAAGCGGCGGCCCGACCCAGCTCAGCGACGGCGACCCCACCAATCTCACCGAAAACTACAGCGTCTATGGCTATCTTGCCGTAGCCGCGACGCTGCCCACGGGCCTGATCCCCGTCAAGTTCCCAAAAGGCTGACGCCCACGGGACTCAGCACTACGCCGACTAGTGTAACCCTCACCGCGGGCCATAATGCCGAGATCAAAGCCACAATCACACCAGACACAGCGCCACAGACCGTGACCGCCACCACTGCCGGCACCGACCTTATCGACATCGAGGTGATCCAATGACCACCATCACCATCACCGGGAAACAACCGGGAAAAACCGACGTGACGATATCCAGCACCGTCAATCCAGCGGTAAAAACCGTCGTGCCCGTCACAGTGCTCTCCCGTAACCTGTTGTCTTATGGCCCCGCGTCGGGCAACGGTTTGACCGCCACCGTTAACAGTGACGGGTCATTGCATGTCACCGGCACCGGCACCGGTCAATGGCATGGCCTGTCGTGGACGTTCCCATGCCCGGTACAGGGCACCGTGAAACTCAGCGGCACTAGTATCGACGGTTTGAGCTTCAACATCAAGTGCCTCGACGCCAAGGGGCAGCAACTGGGAGACCAAATGAACTTGGGTAACAGTGTCATGGCAATCCCTGCCGGCACCGTCAGCCTGTTCCTCAACGTCATCTCCACCGAGGCCACGCCCACCGCGAAGGACGGCGACCTCCGAATCCAGTTGGAATCCGGCACTACCGCGCACGATTGGATGCGACCCGACAACACGAGCCTTAGGGGGGGGCTATGAACTAGCGAACCTGTATCCGCGTGTCACAGGCCTGCCTAAAACGTTGGGTGCCAACCCGGGGATTACGGTCACGGAAACGACACCGGGCACGTACCGGTTTAAAGGCTCCACCAAGACAGCAGCTAACTCATGGGTGAACTTGCAGAGTTTGGTGCATCTGGACGCGGGAACGTACACGATAGAGGCTTCGGACTTCCCCTATGGCCCTAACAGTTGGGCCTTAGGCATCCAAGCCACGCTCAGACCGGACGACGGGGGCGAATCCATCACGTTCAGCCCCAGCAAGTACGGGCCTAAAACCCTGCCGGCCGGCACGTTCGACACGAACATCTTCGTCAACACCATAGGCGACATTGACGTGTTGATCACGCCCCGCCTGTACAAAATCGACTAACCTCCCTCGCACTCTGCACCATCCATAGCAACCATCATGAAAGGAGTCACAGCCTTGATGGACTGGAAAAAATACGAAGCGTCGGTGCGTGACGAAATCGGAGTCCCGGCCGGCGACGCCGACCGAGTGCAACGCGCCATCACCAGCGCCATCAGCTACGTGGACAGCGCGATAGACGGGCACACGGTGGATGACACCGTGCGCGCCGACTGCATCACGTCATGCGCCGCCGACCTGTACAACAGTCGTGACGCCCGGTTGGGTGTCATGGCTGTTGGCGACGGCTCGCTTGAACCCTACAGGGTGTCAAGCGACCCGTTGCGCAGCGTATGGGCGAAGCTGAACGCGGCGGGCGTGCCGACCGGCTCAATGGTGATCGCATGAGCGGGTACGTGGAAACCGAGCGCGAAGCGCTCATAGAGACGCTTACCGACATGCTCGGCGGCCTCGCTTGCATCGTCACCATCGACGCACAGGACGCCCGACCATTGCCCGGCAAAATCGCGGTGCTTATCGACCCGCCCGAAATCACGTTCGAGGGATGGCAGTACATCACCCCCACATGGACCGTGAACCTGATCGCGGGCACAATGGCGACGCAGGCGGCGGCGATGGACTTGCTCATAGACGCGGTGGAACGCCTACAGGCCCAACGGCTGAACATGAAGGACGCGAAGCCCAGCACGTTCAGCCTTGCCGGTGTCGGCAACCTTGCCGCCTACACCATCACCCTCAACCCACTGGAACTAACGGAAGGATAAACAATGGCAGCAGTACGAACGCTAGGCCCCGGCAGCCTCAAAATCGGCTCGACCAGTTCGGCCCGCGACTTCTCGGCGGACGTCATCAACACGGCTCTTGAGCCGAGCACGGACACCGAAGACAACGACAATTTTCTTGACGGCCACACCGAGGGCGGCTCACAAACGGAAACGTGGGCGCTCACCGGCTCCATCAAGGAAGACTTTTCAATGGACGGCCTCCAAGTGTGGTGCCTGAACCACAGCGGCGAAACATTGCCGTTCGAGTGGGTGCCCAACACCGGCGGCACCGTGAAGCTCACCGGCAGCGTGGTTATCGCGTCCATCCAATTCGGCGGTGACGTCAAGACGAAAAACAGCAATGACTTTTCGTTTGTCGCCTTGGACGTGGCCGCGAGCACCTACACGGCGTCCTGACCGTGGCGAGCACCTACGCGGCCGGTGGCAACGGCTCAATCCAGCTCAAGGGGGCTAGTGAATTGGCGCGCGGCCTGAAGAAGGCGGGCGCGGACATGAAGGACTTGCGCCAAGTCAACAAAGAGGCGGCGCAGATCGTAGTACCCGAAGCGAAAAGCCTAGCCCCGCACAAGTCGGGCAAATTGGCCGCGTCGGTTCGCGCCGGTGCCACGCAGAAGGCGGGCGTCGTGCGCGCCGGCTCCAAGCGCGTACCTTACGCGGGCGTCATTAATTACGGATGGCCCGGCCACAACATCAAGCCCACTCACTTCGCCAACCAAGCGGCAAAGAACACGGAACCGCAATGGACGCAACTCTACGCGGACGCCGTGCAGAAGATCATAAACCGAATCACAACAGGAGACATCAGCAAATGACCAGCAACGAGGACAAGACCCCCAACACCCGAATCAAGTATCTGGACGGCCACACCGACGAAGTTTGCGTGACCATGTGGCAGCGGTGCCAAGCCGAAACACACGGCAAGACGAAGGGATGGGGCAACCTCATGGAAGCCGCCGTGAAGTTCAACGCCTACAGCGCCTACGTGCGCTGCCGACAGATAGGCGTTACCACGCTGCCCTTCGAGCAGTGGGCCGACACCGTTGTTTCGGTGGAAGACATGAACAACGACCCCGTGGACACTGAACCCGCCGAGTCCTACAGCGGCGACGTGCTTCAGTCCATGTCAGGTGACGACGCGCCGGGTTTTTTGACCAATGGGACTCAGGCAGCTTCGGCGAACTGAGTTGTGTACTAGCGGCGCGCTTCGGCGGCACGCCGTGGGCATGGAGACGCGAACAGGTGCCGCAAGAAGCCGATTGGGGCACCTGTACGCAGCTCTTAAAGGACGAAGCCGAGGAAACGGAAAAGACAAGGCGTAAAGTGAGGTGATCGCATGAAATCGGCCATTTTAGCTATCCGCATCATCGGTGACGCCACACAAGCCGTGGCCGCGATGGACAAGGCCGAACGCGCTTCCATGAGCTTCAAGGACAAGGTAGGCAAGGCGTCGGTTGCTGCCGGTGCCGCGCTTGCCGCCATCGGCGCCGGTGCCGCGACGTGCGCGAAAAGCGCCGCCGACCTACAGCAGTCGGTGGGCGGCGTCGAAACCGTGTTCGGCGACAGCTCAAGCAAGATGCTGGAATGGTCGAACAACGCGGCTCAGGCCGTGGGCCTGTCCAAGAACGAGTACAACGAGTTCGCCACCTTGGTCGGCAGTCAGTTGCAGAACTTCGGTATGTCGGTGGAAGACTCGGCCACCAAGACCAACGACCTTATCGGCCTTGGCGCCGACCTGTCTTCGATGTTCGGCGGCACCACCGCCGACGCTGTTGACGCCCTGTCTTCGGCACTCAAAGGCGAAATGGACCCTATCGAGAAATACGGCATCTCGCTTAACGACGCGACCTTACAGGCACAGGCGGCGTCTATGGGCCTTGGCGACCTGTACAAGTCGGGCGACCGCAACGCGAAGATGCAAGCCACTCTAGCGGCCATCACCGCGCAGAGCGGCAAGGCCGTGGGCAACTTCGCGCGTGAGGCCGACACCGCACAGGGACAACAGCAGCGCATGACCGCTAGCTTCGAAAACGCCAAGGCCGCATTGGGCGAAGCCCTGTTGCCGGCCCTCACCGCCGCCGCTAGCAAGTTGGCAGAGTTCGCCACATGGGTACAGGCTAACAGTTCGTGGCTCGTGCCGCTCGTGGGCGTGATCGCTGCAGTCGCCGCCATCATCGTCGTCCTGAACGCCGCCATGACCGCCTATAGCGTCGTGGCCGGTATCGTCGCCGTCGCGCAGGGTTCCGTGAATCTCGCCTTCCTTCCGGTCATTGCCGTTATCGTGGCCGTGATCGCGGTTATCGCGTTGTTGGTGATGAATTGGGACAGCGTGAAGAAGGCGGGTGCCGCTGCCGCCCAGTGGATTAGCGACAAGTGGAACGCCTTCGTGTCATGGCTTTCCGGCATTGGCGCAAGCATCAAGCAGTGGGGTAGCGATACGTGGGACGGCATCAAGAACACCGCCAAGGGTGCCGTGGACGGCATCGCCAACTTCTTCGGCGGACTGAAGGACAAGGTGTTGGGCGTGTTCGACAGCATCATCGGCGGCATCAAGAAGGCGTTCAGCTGGGTATCCGACCTATGGGGCAAGATCACGGGCGCTAGCAGCGCGGCAAGCGGCTTGAGCGCGCAGAGCTACAGCGCGCAAGCCTACGTGCCGGTATCCGCCTACAGCATGGCGCGAACCATCACCCCTATGGCCGCACGCGGCCATAGGGTACCCCCGACGCTGACACGCGCCGTAATATCCACCGTCGCCAACCGTGCGGACGCTGCGCGGCCTGTCGCACAGACAATCAACATCAACGTGGACGCCCACGGCAACCTAGACAACGACAGCGTGGCGGGCGAAATCGTGACCAGCCTCAACCGGTGGGCGCGCGTGCGAGGAAGGGAATTGGCGTTATGAGCAGTTCAAGCCGTTTGCCTGAGACGTGCCGCGTCTATCTTGACTTGGCCCCGCTGCCGTTCCAGCCGGACGGCAGCGCGGACCTTGTGGCCCTGTCGCCGTTCACTATCGAGTGGGGCGTGGCGACCCCGTGGGCGGCCACCACGCCGAACGTGCTCAAGATCACGTTGCTGGACCAAGGCGACCGGTTCAGCAAGTCGGCCGACTTGCTCATGGGGCACCGTATCACCGTCACGCCCGACTGGGACAAGCCGGCGTACACCGCCCTGAACTACTGTCTTTTCGACGGATACGTGACCGACGTCAAGATATTGGACAACGACCACGGCAAGAACCGTTTGAGCGTGACCGCTTCGGACCGTCTCTATATCCTCAAGACCGATTGCCGCAAGGGTCCCAACACCGGCACCGACGACAAGGCGGCGAGGGGATGGCAATGGTGGATGCAAGGCACTTCCGACACGACGCTTACGACGTGGCTCAGATTCGACGGCATCAATGCGTGGTGGTTCCCCTACAGCACGTTCCCCGCGCCGTTCCCCGCCGAAGATCGCAAAAGCTTCATCGACTGGGCCGAACGGCAGAAAACAAGGAAGGGCAACGGCAAGTATCAATTCGAGCTTGACCGAGTGTTGTTCATCTCGTATCAGAACGCGGACAGCGCGAAGATACCAAGCTTTGAGGCCGTCTATCTGCGGTGGACGCTAGACACGGTGTTGACCGGGCCGCGCGTGCGCGCCGGCGACGACAACACCGACATCACCATTGACAGCCGGTACCCGGACGCGGGCCGCGTCATCATCGACGCCGACCCGACCCTTAGCGCGGCAGACGACTATTACACGCAGCTTGAAGCCAAGTTCTATCATCGCGGCAGTTCCAGCAGCGGTTACAAGACGTATGAGTTTAATCAGGACGGCAGCAGCTTGGCGCAGATCGAACAGACCACGCGCAACGGTGAAAGCTGCCTCAGCATTGACGTGGGCTGGACGGCCTACGACAGCAACCCCGCCGAAAGCCACTTCAGCAACGTGGAAAAGACGCTTGCGATCAACGCCGTGCGCGAAAGCAACAGGCGTATCCGCTTGCCCGAAGTCACGTTCAGGGGCGACAAGCTGTCACAACTGTTCATGTACGCCCACGCGCGCGTCGTCACGTTCATCGGCTCCCGTTTCGAGCGGCGCGTGCCCGCCACACACGGCGCATGGGCGTACATCGGCGGAACCCTCACCTATGACGTGACCGGAAAGAAAAGCCACTGGACGCACAAGGTGAGATTGTTCCCGGCCGTGTCCACCGCGGCCGGCGCGCCGACATGCGCCGCCATGAAGGCATTGAAGAGCGCCGCGACGTTCGCGGATTGCAATTGGAAATTAGGCGCTTTGCGCTACGTGACCAAGACAGGAGATGAACCGGCATGACCGTAAGCACCACACCGAAGTTCCGTCTGCCATACCCGGAAGACAACGAGCCGATCAAGAATCTTCCCGACATCCTTCAGCAACAGGCCGAAGGCATCGAGGGCGTGCTAGCCAAGTTCGACTATGGCGGCGGCGACCAAAACGGCCTCACCGCCCGCGTCGCGTCCCTTGAAACCCTGTTGGCCAACATCAAGGCCAACTACGTGGTTTTGTTCGACAACGACGCCAACGTGTTCCAAGGCGCAATTACCTTGAGCGAATCGGCCGCGAACTTTGAGAAACTGACCATCTGTTTCAAGTCCAACGACGGCGTCTATTGCTCTATGGACGTGGCCCGTCCTAACGGCAAGGTGGTGGCGCTCACCACGTCGTTCTACAACGGGACCAACTACTTTTACGTGAAAAACCGTTGCTACAAGATCGACGGCAAGATCATTAACACGTGGCGGAGAGCTGCGGACGGCGACTATCAGACGGGCGAGGTGAACGCGGCGAACAGCAACGCGGCCCGCATGGCCGATCTCATCACCATCACGCAGGTGTTCGGCACCCGCAGAATGAGCCTCGTATGAGCGACGACGTGATTATCGCGCTAGTCGGCCTTATCAGTGCCATCGGCGGCGCTCTTGCGTCGAACCTGTGCGCCGCCGCCAAAAACCGGCTTGAGGCATACCAGTTGGCGCAAGAGATGCAAGCCGACAATCAGCGTTTGTGGCAGTGGAACCGCGCCCTAGTGGACCACATCTATAAGGGCCTTGGCCCGCCGCCGCCCGGACCACCCGAAGACCTGTTCAAGCACGACGACTAACGAAAGGAGACACATGAATGGCGTCAAGTGGATAGGAAGCCCGAACCACTACAACGGCCGCTTGGGCTACAAGGTGACGCGCATCACCTTGCACATCATG